>Ga0315291_10000036_pt1 | contig 137375 bp, 126 predicted proteins | sample YL17G12_20_MG_FD_203070 | JGI IMG/M metagenome (GOLD analysis project Ga0315291, IMG submission 203070) | Sediment microbial communities from Yellowstone Lake, YNP, Wyoming, USA - YL17G12_20 | ecosystem: Environmental > Aquatic > Freshwater > Lake > Sediment | place: USA: Wyoming | collected... | reverse complement strand
GCATATGCTAAAGAAAGGCTGATAAAACATCATGGTGTTTCAGCACAAAAGTTTTTGTTTTACTTAAAAGAACTGGAAAGACGACATGACAAAATCTTATCTTTAATTCCTTGATTGTCAATATCTTTCGAAGCGTCGGAATATGACATCATTATAATATTAAATTTTTGACCCTTTTTCGCTTTTTTAAGCGACTAATATATTAGGGACGCATAAAACTGCTCTTTAACAATTTGGAATGAATACAGAAACCACTAAGGAAACTGAGATACAGAACTTAACCACGGATGGACACAGATAATATATAACCACGAAAACACGAAATATCACCCTCGCCTTTATCCTCTCCCATCAAAGGGAGAGGAAATTTATGAAACCACCGAGACCACAAAGAAAAAACTTCATGGTAAATAGTCAAAAGCTAAAGGAAGTCTAGAGGTTAAAAGAAAGTCTAAAAGTAAATTAGTCTAAGAGTGATTGAATTAAGTTAATATTGAAATATTTTATGTTTTCTGTATAATTATATACAGGAAGTATAAAATATATGAAAAACCTCGAAGTATTGCAAATTTTACAGAAAACCGGCAAAAGTATTTTTACCCTACCGGAAATTAAGAATCTGCTCGATATCGAAAAAGACAATTCAGCCTATAAAAAGGTTGAATCGCTGATTCGAGATGGGGTGTTAACCAAAACGATAAACGGGATTTATTACTTATCGTCTAAGCCGCCGGCTGATTTTGAATTGGCGAACTACCTGTACCAGCCTTCTTATATCTCTTTAAGCTCGGCGCTCAATTATTATGGAATTTTGATTCAAGTCCCTTATGAAATCACTTCGGTCACGGCGCGCTTAACCCGAAAAGTTGAAGTAAAAAATAAGCTATTTTCCTACCGTCATATCAGCCCGGCGTATTTTTTGGGCTACCAGAAAGAACAAGATTTTCTTATCGCCGAGCCGGAAAAGGCTTTAATCGACACGCTGTTCTTAACCAGTTTGGGTAGACTAAAGATTGACTACGACGAGTTATTATTAAAAAGAATCGATAAGCAACGATTTAAGGAATTAGCCGGTAAAATTAAAAATCGGGCATTCCAAAAATTTATCATACGTTTTAAATTATGATTACCCAGGAACAAATTCAGGTATTGGCTAAGAAAAAGAATGTCGACCAGGATACGATTTTGCGCGAATATGTCCAGGCGTTATTGCTCAAAGAACTTTATAATGAAAAACTCTCGCAGCGGATTTATTTTAAGGGCGGCACCGCAATCCATTTGCTTTTGGGTGGAACCAGATATTCAATGGACCTGGATTTTACTGCCGAAATTCCGACGGCGACTTTGAATGAATTGTTGGCTAAAATTCGCCAAAGATTAGAAATCGAGCTGCCCGGAGTTAGACTTAAAAGTTCAAGAAAGAAAATAAATCATTCGTTCTCGAAAATACTTACTTATTTGCCCCAAGGACGTAAAATTCCCTTAAACATTGCCATCGATATTTCGTTGAGAGAAAAACCCCGAAATGAAGTTAAAAAGACGATACTTAAAACCGATTTTCCGATTAGCGGCTTACCGGTGATTTTACATTTAGACTGGGCAGAAATTTTAGCCGAAAAAATAAGAGCCCTCTTAATCCGAGATAAAGGTAGGGATTTTTACGACTTATATTATTTATTATATAAAGGGATAAAGATCGATTGGAATCTGGTAATGACAAAAATGAAAATATATCCCGAATTTAAGAAAGAATTGAATCTTAATACTATCACCGGTATCGTGGAAAAATTTAAAACCGACGATTTGCGCAAGGATTTATCGCAATTTTTGACCAAGACCGAAAGACAAAATTTACTGCCAATTTTAAAGATAGAATTAATCAAAGAACTTACGCAATCTAAATTATAATGAAGACCGAGGCTGGTAGTGATTAGACAAGAAGTCGAAGCGAAATCTAAGCTTGAAATTTTCATTATATAATAAGACAAGCATTTGACTTTTTAGTAAGTTATTGTATTATACTGCTATGGTGATAAATTGGACTAAAATCTATAAAAAATATAAAGGTTTCTGGGTTACCCTGAAGGATGACGAAAAAACCGTTGTGGCAAGTGGTAAGACGGTTAAAGAAGTTATGGCAAAAGCCCAGACCAAAGGCTATAAACAGCCTATATTGATGCGCGTGCCATCCAAAATATTACCATTGCGTTCAGTTACGATAACGCCAAGTATGGATTTGGTATCTTAGGACAAAGGGGCTTCTTTGATACCTTTATCGTTAAGTTTGACTTACCTAAAGAAGAAATTGAACTAAAAGTCGAAAAGTAAAAAAGTCTAAAAATCTTCAGTCACAAGTCTTTGTGGTTGATTACGGCGATGAAAGAATGATTACGGAGATAATAAATCGATTACAGCGATTTATAATGATTATTTACCGCTGAGATAGCGGAGACAGCGGAGAATAAGGTGTTAAATTTTGCCGTTGCTCTGCTGTTATTCTATTTATCGTAAGTATCAATTTGGGCTTTTTGCAGAGCACCCGAATAATCAAAATAAACTGTCTTTAATTCGGAGAAGATTTCATAAGCGGTCCAGCCGCCTTCACGATGTCCATTACCGGTTTCCTTAACTCCACCAAAAGGCAAGTGACATTCGGCACCAATCGTCGGTGCATTGATATAAGTAATACCCGCTTCAATCTCTTCAACCGCTCGAAAAGCTTTGTTCACATCTCGGGTATAAACTGAAGATGAGAGCCCGTAACGTGAATTATTAACCGCCTGCAGCGCTTCGTCAAAATCCTTGACTTTCACTACCGAAAGCACCGGACCGAATATCTCTTCATGGAAGATTCGCATTGATGGTTTTACATCAGCAAAAATCGTTGGTTTATAAAAGAATCCTTTGGCATACTTACCTTCGGTCAACATTTCACCACCGCAAGCTAATTTCGCCCCTTCCTTCTTACCAATTTCAACGTAGCTGTGGATAGTCTTTCTTTGTGACTCACTCACCGTAGGTCCCATTTCAATTGCCTCATCCAACCCATCACCAACCTTTAACGATTTTGCCCGCTCGACCAGTTTATCCAGTAACTTATCATAAACTTTTTCTTCAATAATCAACCTTGAGGTTGCGGTGCAGCGCTGACCGGTTGTGCCAAATGCACCCCAAAGCACACCTTCCAAAGCTAAATCTAAATCAGCATCGGCTAAAACGACCTGAGCATTTTTACCACCTAATTCGAGTGAACAACGTTTTAAGGTTTTCCCGCAAACTTCGGCAATTCGGCGACCAATCTCGGATGAACCGGTAAACGAAACGCCACAAATGTCCGGATGATTTAGCAGAGCCTCCCCTACTTCACCACCTGAGCCATAAACGACATTTACCACACCATCTGGTACACCGGCTTTAGTTAAAGCATCAACGAATTCACCAGTACTGGCTGGAGTGTAGGTTGCGGGTTTTATTACTACCGTATTACCGCATAACAGGGCTGGGAAAATTTTCCAGGAAGGTATTGCCATGGGGAAGTTCCACGGTGCAATTAATCCCCAAACCCCCATTGGTTGGCGAATCACAAAGCACATCTTATTGCGTAATTCGGACGGCGTAGTTTGGGCAAAAAGCCTTCTGCCTTCGCCACCGGCATATAAACCGGTATCAATTGCTTCCTGAACATCGCCCCGGGTTTCTTTAAGAACCTTACCCATCTCCCGGGTCATTATTTTAGCCAGTTCTTCTTTACGACTGATAAGAATCTCAGTCGCTTTGCGCATAATTTCGCCCCGCAGCGGCGTCGGCGTCTTACGCCATTTTGGATAGGATTTCTTTGCTGAGGCTACGGCGGCATCGACATCGGTTTTATCCGAAAGCGGGAAAGTTCCTACCAGGTCATCTTGATTTGCTGGATTACGATTTTCATAAGTCTTACCGGATTTAGCTGGAATGTATTTACCATCGATAAAATTTTTATATTCTTTTGACATTTAATTACTCCTTTATGGTTATATTTATCACCTTCCTCTCCCTAAATGGGAGAGGAAAAAGGTGAGGGTGAATCTACTTTAAGCAAACACCCTCCCCTTCCATCAAGGGAGGGGATCTAAAGGCGACTAACTCTTTTGCGGCTATACTAAATAAAAGGTCGGTCAAGGTCAAGTCTGACCTTCTTATTAATTGTTTAAAAGTGGGTGCAAAATTGTAGCCGCAACCTTTAGTTTGCAAACGAGACAGACTTTCAATTCCTTCAACGCTCGAATCGAGCGGCTACCACATTCCACCGGAAATTTAACGGTTAGCGTGTTCCGATTCGACAAGATGTAAAAATCAACTATTTATTCTGATCTATAACTACCTTCTTGATTCGTTGTTGTCCTCCATATTCAAGCCGACATAAATAAACGCCGGAAGGAACTTTTCTTCCCAAATCGTCAGTGCTATTCCAAACCAGTTTATGTTCCCCTTGATTCTGACGACTTGAGAGAATCGTTTTAACCTTTTTACCATGCAGGTTAAAGATTTCGACCTTAACATTGGATACCGATGGTAAAATATATAAAAGATTAACTAAACCACTTGAGGGATTAGGTTGTGTTTTCACCGGTAACAAATGGTGTTCGGTCTCGGCAATTCCAATCGGGTAGCCGAATTCGCAAAAGTAAAGCTCATAAGGCTGGGTATCGCCCTGGGTCCAGATACAATAACAGCCAGTGCAATTGGGATAATACATCGGCTCGCTAATATGAAATCGTTGATGGAAAGTGCCGCTGGTCCAGCCTTGCATAAAGTAAAAAAGGTGATAGAAAATATCGTCATCGCCATCCTGCCAAAAGAGATAACTCCAGGTTCCACCAATAGTCGAAAGTACTGGCGTTGCAGAATAGCCCGGGGTATTATATCCGCCACCATTACCACCATAGAAATGGGCTTCCATATTCCCGGAAGAACTGTCTTGCCAACACGCCGAAAGTTCATCTTCGCCATGCGAATAGTCCAAACTGGGTGCTCGAAGTGGATACCAATGCCCCTGCATAGAACTGATATCTTGCCAGACCTCAGATTCTTGATAACGAGAGTAAATCTGATAAGGCGTATAACAGAGTGAATCATAATACTGCCAGATGATATAGATTCGATTATTTGGTTGATAGATAGCGATTGAAGGATAACTATGAACTGCCGCTTCGGTACCAATCGTACTAACTTGAAACGTATCACTAAGAGTCATCAAATCGTAAGACCGGTAGTAAATTCGATATTGACCATAAGTATTATCTGACCAGACAATATGGGCAACATTATTCTGGTCGACAACAATAGCTGGATTTACTGAATTGCCCGGCGTCTCGCTGATGTTACGAGGCGGTGAACGGATATCTAAACAATAATAATATACTTCGTAAGTATGGTTAGTTGTATCAAAAACTTCATAGACAACATGACGATAACCACGTTGGTCAATATCAATAGCGGGATACAACCCTTTAGCGACATTACGGATAGGTTCCCAGGAAAAACCCCGGTCGCAACTACGAACATATTTTACCGAGTCATTCGAATAGAAAACAATATGAACCGTATCGCCTAATTCCTGTCTCATCGCAATTTTGTGGCTGTTGTTATAACCAGTTGCATCATTCACATTAGTCGAGCAGATTAAAACCGGCTCAAACTGGGCATTAACTATACTGACTACAAATAGGCTGAGTAATATAAAAACGAGCTTTTTATTCATCCTGCCTCCTTTTTGATTTTAATTTACTTTCTAAATGCTTACACATTAAACAAATATAAATAACAATAAGTTCTCTGTCAAGTTTTCTGTATCGAATAAATTGACAAATCATCAGCTTGATATAAACTTAATTATAAAACTCAAGATATTTTTATTCCTCATATCGGTCGTGGCGCAATATAGTTTAGCCAATGATAGTGTGCCTGAATTACTTTGCCGAAAAACTTATAATCCGCCAGTGATTGATGGTTTCTTAAATGACCCTGGTTGGCGTGAAGCCCACGGCGTTACCAATTTTTTGCAGCTTTATGGGCAGGGCTTAGCCAAAGAGCCGACTTATGCCTATGTCCTTTATGACAATGATAATCTCTATGTTTCTTTTATTTGCATGGAAACACGCATGGATTTGATAAAACTTGACAATTTTAACCGAGATGGTTTTATCTGGGAGGATGATTGTGTCGAAGTATTTATGGATACTAACCATGACCACACGAAATATTTTCATATAATCACTAATACCGCCGCGATACGCTATGATGAGATTGGAAGAATTCGTCCCTGGTCATGGGATGGTAATTGGCAGGTGGCGGCAGCAAAGTACGAAGACCGCTGGACGGTTGAGATGGCAATTCCTTTCAGTTCGATGAATTTGCCAACTCCCATGCCAGGGCAAGTGTGGGGATTTAACCTGAATCGCGAAGAATGGCGATTAACTGAGATAAGCGGATGGGCACCGACTTGGTTCTGGTTCCATGAACCGGAACATTTCGGTCATCTCATCTTTGAACCCGAAAGCTAAAAAATCGAACAACAAAAGAATTAAACAACAGATGGCACGGCTGTGGTTACCAAAATTAGTTCAGAAATTCTTTACAAACCTTTTGCCGGGTAATTGCTTTACCAAACCTTTTATTTCTAATTCTAAGAGAGTTGTTAAAAGTGAGGGGATGTCCATATTGGTCAATTCGGCAATTTTATCCACATAAAGTGGCTCAAGTGCAATTGTTTCCAGTAATTTCTTTTCAATTTCTGAAACCGGAATTTCTCGTTTTTCCTCTTTTTTAGCCGCAATTCCTAACTCTTCTAAAATATCTTGTATTGAAGATACCGGTTTTGCTCCGTCTTTGATTAACTGATTGGTTCCTTCACTTGTCTTAGAGCGAATATCGCCAGGAACAGCATAGACATCTCGTCCCTGGTTTGCTGCCCATTCTACCGTATTTAGCACACCCGATTTGCTTCTTGCTTCGACTGCTAAAACTGCTATAGCCAGACCACTAATTAACCGATTCCGCTGTGGAAAGTGATGTGCTAAAGGAGGTGTGCCAAAATTGAATTCGGTCAGTACTGCACCATTCTCGGCAATTTCAGAATAAAGATTTCGGTTCTCCGGTGGGTAATAGATATCAATACCGCAACCTAAGACTGCGATTGTCCGTCCTTTACCTTTGATTGCACCTTTATGCGCAATCGTATCAATGCCACGTGCCAATCCACTCACAATCGTAATACCGTAACTTGCTAACTCGTAAGCGAATTTTTCGGCGATTTGCTTGCCATAATCGGTTGCACTCCGTGTTCCAATGATTGCTAAGGCTTTAGAATCTTCATTCTTAATCTCGCCGCGAACGAAAAGGACCGAAGGAAAATCGTTAATCGTAGTTAAATTTTTTGGATAATTTTCATCCAGAAACGAAATCGTTTTTATATTTAATCTTTGTCCGACTTCAATTTTCTTTCTCGTTTCGTCCGACTGGCGATAACTTTTGATGGCTAATGCTAGGTCTTGTTCGATACCAGCAACCTCAATTAAATCTTTTAACGATGCTTCGAAAATCGCTTCCGGCGACTTAAAATTTTTTAATAAATTCTTTAATTTTACATCGGTCATTTTCGGCAAACTTAGCAAATCAACGTATAATGGATTAAGCACTGAGGTGCTCCTTTAGTCCTTTGACAAATACTTCCACTCCTTCACCGGTTAGGGCTGAGACGTAATAAGTCGGTACCTTAATATTGTCAAATGGAACTTTTCCTGAGACGAGGTCGGTCTTGTTAAAAACCAGTAGTTGCTTCTTTTTGAGTATTTCCGGATTGTAAGAAACCACCTCGTTAACTAAGGTTTCAAAATCGGCCCTTGGGTCAGGACGACTGATATCAATTAAAAAAACCAACAGCCCAGCCCGTTCGATATGGCGCAAGAAAGTTAAACCCAAACCTTTTCCTTTATGCGCATCTTCGATAATTCCCGGTAAGTCGGCAACGGTATAACTAATATATTGGTCTTTAAGTGCTCCCAGGTTAGGCGAAAGGGTAGTGAATGGATAGGAAGCAATTTTAGGTGATGCCGATGTAATACGTTTTAGTAAGGTTGATTTACCCGCATTGGGCAATCCAACTAAACCGACATCAGCCAGCAGCCTCAAGACCAATCGTAATTTTCGCTTCTCGCCTTCTTTTCCTAATTCGCGAATTCTGGGTGCAGTGTTGGTTGGTGTTTTAAATCGAACATTACCCTTACCACCCTTACCGCCTTTCGCCACCAAAAGCGTTTTCTTATCTTGGATAATTTCACCCAAGTACTTCTCCGCCTCAGAATCATAGGCGTCAGTACCTAAAGGCACTGGAATAAAAAGATCTTCCCCCTGCCCACCATACATATTCTTACCCATGCCGTGCCAACCACGTTTTGCTCGATAATGACGGCGATAAGCTAAATCGGCTAAAGTTTCAAGTTTGGCATCGCCAATTAAATAAATCGACCCGCCGTCGCCACCGTCGCCACCATCCGGGCCACCTTTTGGTACATATTTTTCTCTTCGGAATGAAATACAACCGTCGCCTCCATGACCGGCTTCAACTCCGATTATTGCCTGGTCAACGAATTTCATTTTGATGTATTTTTATTCTTTACTCAGTAACATTGACCGAATTTTCTCTTTAAAGCTTGGACTACCGGCTTCGGCACAAAACAGGAAATCTTACCACCCAATCCGGCAATTTCTTTTACCAGCGAAGCACTCAGATAGAAGTATTTGGCGGAGGGCATAAAAAAGATGGTTTCGATTTCAGAAGCAAGTTTTCGATTAGTCACAACCATTTGGAATTCATAATCAAAATCAACCACCGCCCGAATGCCTCGGATTATTATGCAGGCTTTTTTCTGTTGCACGAAATCGATCAAAAGATTACTAAACCCGGTCACTTCGACATTCTTCAAATTCACCAAGGCTTTTTGCGCTAAAACTACTCTTTCTTCCAAGGTAAAAATTGGCTTTTTCGTTTCACGTTTTGCGACGGCAACGATAATTTTATCAAACATCTTTGCCGCTCGTTTTACAATATCAATGTGACCATTGGTGATCGGGTCAAAGCTACCCGGATAAACGGCTATCTTCATTCTTCCTCCTTATAATTGTAATTAATGTATCACCGTGTCTTTTTTGTTGCGATATAAATAACTCTTCGGGTAAATTTATTTCTTCTTTTTTATGATGTTGTAGGACGATTAAACCATTTTTAGCTAAAATATTATTAAGGATTACACAATTAATAAATAGATTTATCAAACCTTTAAGATAAGGTGGATCGGTAATTATAATTTCAAATTGCTTGTTTTTAATAATCTTTATCCTTTTCAGCACATCTCCCCTAACCACGGTCACACCACTTAAACCAGCCAAATTGTTTTTTAAATAGCTTAAAGTCGCTTGCGACTTTTCAAAAAAATAAACCACCTTGGCGCCCCGGGAGAGCGCTTCAATGCCTAATGCGCCAGCTCCACAGAAAAAATCAACGACCCGAGCATTAATGATACGGTCACCAATAATATTAAATATTGCAGCTCTAATCATTTCGGTCGTTGGCCTAATTCTAGTTATTGGGTAGCGCAGTAACTTTCCTTTTAAAGAACCGGCTAAAATTCGCACCGATTCAATATAGACCGATTTTACCTAAAGTCAAGAACGACACACTTCTAACTACTTATAGACTCTTAGACTTTTTACTCACTTATCCTCTTGACACTCGAGTTTAATTCGATATATTGATGTGAGTGAACCGTTTCTTAAGATTAGTATTCCGAGACATTTATATCAAAATTTTAGCTTTGGTTATAGCAATTTTTATCTATTTTAATGCGACGATGGAACGAACTCAAGTTATGGTTTTGAAAATTCCTATCGCTATAACTAACTTAGCCGAAGGTCAAGTGGTCGCTGATAAAAATACCGATAAAGCAATTCTGACGATTCAAGGTAAAGGTAAAGATTTCATTGGATTACACCCTGATCGTTTACAATTCAAACTGGACCTAGCAAATTCCAAATTAGGTATCAAAAAAGTAAAACTTTTTCCCGAAGAATTAGGTCTCCCCCCTACTCTTGCTTTAAAAGCAATTGACCCTGAATATATTGAATTGACCATCGACCGACTGAGTAAAAAACCGGTTGAGGTTTCGATTCCATTAAAAGATAAAATTGAAAAAGGCAATGCAATAGTTTCAATTACTCCCCAAACCAATGTTTCTTTGGTTGGTCCGAAAGAAGATATCAATTTTATTTCCGCGGTTAATACGGAATCACTTGATCTTTCTACCTTCAAAGAATCTAAGAATATTAAATTAAAAATCTTTCCTCCTGAAGGTGAAAATTTCAGAGTCGAACCAAATTCGGTAGAAGTTACAGTTCAAATTGAAAAAGAAACCGCCAGAATATTCTTAGGTATTCCATTAGACATCGAAGGTCCGACCGACCGTCTGGTACGACTTGAACCAACTGAAGCTCAAATTGCGGTGTCCGGACCGGAAAGTAAACTAAAAACCCTGCGCCCAAGACAAATAATTGCTAAACTCAATATTGCGAACTTGAATCCAGGGAATAATCAAGTTCGAGCCGAAATAACCTTACCCCCTGGGATATCTTTAATCAAATGTGAACCTGCTTTCTTCCAGGTAAAAATTCGTTAAAAATCTAAAGTGAATTTGCTTTGTTTAGGGATTGAGACGTCCTGCGACGAAACAAGTGCCAGTGTCGTTCGTGATGGTAAAGAGATTCTATCCAATATTGTTTCTTCTCAATCAATTCACTCAATTTATGGTGGGGTAGTACCGGAGTTAGCATCCCGTGCCCACCTGCCTTTAATTGTCCCCATAACTAAAACCGCCTTAGAAGTGGCAAAAACGGATTACAAAGATTTGAATTTAGTTGCGGCGACTAATGCGCCAGGTTTGATTGGCGCATTACTGGTCGGCTTATCCTTCGCTAAAGCTTTAGCTATGTCACTGGGAATTCCCTTTGTAGCAGTGAACCATTTAGAAGGGCATATCTTTTCCGTTCTCTTAGAGTATCCGGCTATTGAATTTCCGTTTATCTCCTTAATCATTTCGGGTGGTCACACCGAACTAATTTTAGTCAAAGACCGGTGTGTTTATGAGCTATTAGGCACAACCTTAGATGATGCCTGTGGTGAATCTTTTGACAAGGTTGCTAAGATGATGGGTTTACCGTACCCGGGTGGTTCGTTTATCGAAAAATTAGCCGCCAAAGGCAGCCGAACCATAAAATTCCCGCTACCCCACATCGAGCGATATGATTTTAGTTTTTCCGGACTCAAGACCGCTGTTCTCTATTATCTGCGTGATTCTAAAAATCCTAAGTTGGAGGATATCGCTTGCAGTTTTCAAGAAGTGGTTTTTGATTTTCTCTTATCTAAAATTCAATCCGTGGTTGATGAAATGGGAATCCGAAGAATCACGATTTCGGGTGGCGTGGCGGTCAATAATCGCCTAAGAGAGCGAATTAAAACTTTTACCGAAAAAAACGAAATCGATTATTACTTTCCCCGAGCCGAATTCTGCACTGACAATGCAGCAATGATTGCGGCTGCCGGCAATGAGCGCTATAAAAGATTCGGCAGTTCGCTCTTAACCGTTCCGGCTCAGGCAAGAGCACAAATATGAATTTAGTTTTAAGTTTAACCTTGGTCGTCTTTTCTCAAATAGGAGGTTTAATGTGGAATGATAATGAGCTAAAATCAATCTGTGATAAAATTGACACTTATCGTGACAGTATGATTGAACTACAAAAAAACTTGACGGCAATTCCAGCCATCGGACCGAAAAACAAAGGCGAAGGCGAAGCAAAAAAAGCCGCCTATCTTAAAGATTTCTTAATCAATATTGGGCTGACGGTCGAAGAATACAATGCCCCGGATTCTACCGTACCGGCTGGCTTTCGTCCCAATTTAGTCGCCCGCTTAAAAGGAGAATCGAATGAGCGAACCGTCTGGTTGATGACCCATATTGATATCGTTCCGGAAGGACCAAGAGAACTTTGGCAAACCGAGCCCTATAAAGCCGAAGTAAAAGAAGGTAAAATTTATGGTCGCGGGGTCGAAGATAATCAGCAAGAAATGGTTGCTTCAATCTTTGCGGTTAAAGCACTAATCGATCTCGGTTTAAAACCTAATTACAATGTTGGTCTGATTTTAGTGGCGGATGAAGAAACCGGCAGTAAATATGGTATCAATTATATTCTTTCTGCTCATAATATCTTCAAAAAAGGAGACTTAATTATTGTCCCCGATGCAGGAAATCCAACCGGAACGCAGATTGAGATTGCAGAAAAATCACTGGTTTGGCTCAAGATTAGAACTTTAGGAAAACAATGTCACGGCTCTGATCCGGATAAAGGGAAAAATGCACATCGGGCTGGTGCGAATCTGCTCTGTCGTCTCGATAAAGTTTTACACGAAATCTACAATGCCAAAAATCCTCTTTTCGATCCACCAGTGACTACAATTGAACCAACTAAAAAAGAATCCAATGTGCCCAACATTAATACTATCCCTGGTGAAGATATCTTTTATTTTGATTGCCGGGTACTTCCTCAATACGATATCAAAGAACTGTTAGAAGATGTGAAATCCGAAGCCCAAGCCGTAGAAAAAGAATTTGGTGTCACAATCGAAGTAACTACCGAGCAATTCGAGCAAGCCGCACCACCAACATCAGCGGCTGCGCCGGTCGTAAAGGTCTTAACTAAAGCGATTAAAGAAATTTATGACGTTGACCCGCAACCCAAAGGAATTGGGGGTGGAACCGTAGCCGCACTTTTCCGTCGAGCTGGTTATGATGCGGTAGTTTGGGGAAAATTTGACTCGGCGGCTCATCAACCCAATGAGTACAGTATCATTGACAATATGGTCAATGATGCCAAAGTCTATGCCCATGTCTTTGGTCAACCAGTACCAAAGTAAACTTGAAAATACTCGACGCCGATTTACATTATCCTGCTAAATTAATCTTGACAGTCACCTCATTTTAGGTAAATTTAACCATTACGGTTAACTTAAAAGAATACGTTGACCTTGCTGGAGCAGCAGTAATCGACCGGCGCGAAATGCGCGGCGAAGTGATTCAAATTCCAATAAAAGAAGATCTTATCGCAATGCGAGCGGTCGAAGCAGTAGCTAAGGAACTGGCTAATTTTATGCAAATGAAAACAGGACGAGGTTATGAACCTTCGGTTGAAGTAGGACAACCCAATGAAATGCTCGTGCGTGAATCCGGTCACCAATATTATGGATTAAAAGTCTTTTGTGAAGGAAAATGTATTTATATCAGCCGTATTGCTATTCTTGAGGATGAAACAATTTTCAAACAATACGTTGACCATTTACACTTTTTACTTACCGAAGATTCCACTACTTGATTTTTTCCTCCCGAAATTAAAATAATATGGAACGAAGACGCAAATTATTATTAATTATCTGGATATTTAGCATTTTGGTTCTATCACTTATTCCAACCACGGAAGCACCAAGACTCCAAAAAATTGGCATGGACAAAGTGCTCCATTTTGGTGCTTATGCCTTATTGGGGATGATTGCCCAGTCCGCAGTTGGTTTTCATTCAATAACCATCGGTATCATTTTAGGGACCGCAACCGAACTTTTACAGCATTTTGTTCCTGGTCGTACCGTTGAATTCTTGGATTGGGTAGCTAATGTTTTAGGACTCGGCTTAGGTATCGGCTCCTATTTTATCGCTAAAAAACTATTATGAAATACTTTCGCCCCAAAGGCACCCGTGATATTCTTCCACCTGAATCATATAAAAAATATTGGATTGAAGAAACATTCCGCAAAACTGTAAGTAAATATGGTTTTGTTGAAATCACTACCCCAGTATTTGAACATACCGAATTATTTTTACGTTCGATTGGTGAAAGTACCGATATCGTAACCAAGCAAATGTACACCTTTACCGACCAAGGTGAAAGAAGCCTGACTTTAAGACCCGAAGGAACCCCAGGTGTTGTGCGCACTATTATCGAAAATGGAGTAAAGTTACCTGGTCGGTTTTTTTATATAGAACCGATGTATCGTTACGAACGTCCGCAAAAAGGACGGTATCGGGAGTTCTATCAATTGGGCATCGAGGTGATTGGCGAAGCGAGTCCCGAGATAGATGCCGAAGTGATCGAAATCGGAGCTCAATTCTTCTCTGCCATTGGTATCAAAGACTGCTCGATTCAGATTAATAGCGTAGGTTGTCCGGAATGTCGTCCTAAATTCCGGCAAGAGCTGGTTAATTTCCTCTCGGACAAGAAAGATAAAATTTGTGAAGATTGCAAAATCCGATTAGAAAAGAACCCTTTACGGGTCTTTGATTGCAAAAATGAAAACTGCCAAGAGATTTATGAACATGCTCCAAAAGTCCGTCCTTCGCTTTGTCGCAATTGCTACGAACATTTCCTATCCGTTACAAAAGCTTTAGATGAACGCGAAATTGACTATACATTTAATGACCGAATGGTTCGAGGTTTAGACTATTATACTAAGACTGCATTTGAGTTTATATCTTCTAGACTTGGTGCTCAGGATAGCTTAGGTGGCGGTGGCAGATATGACGACCTCGTTGAAGAACTCAGAGGACATGAAATCAGATTACCACGTTTCGATAAAATAAAAGATAAATTCATAACAGAACAGCCTATTCGTCCTCAAACGCCAGCAATTGGTTTTGCCTTAGGCGAAGAACGAATTCTAATCGTAGCTGAGCCCCCAAAGGATGTAATTCAGCCCAAATTAATCTCGATAATCTATTTCAGTGAAAAAGAATTATCCTATGCTAAAGAGTTGGCTTCGGAACTTCGGCAAGCAGAAATTTCAGTTTATATCAATTATGACTTAAAGAAATTAAGGACTCAGTTAAGTTATGCCGATACTTTAAAAGCACAGTTCGCTATAATTATTGGCGAAGATGAGATAGCCAAAGGAGTTTTAACCCTGCGTGATATGGAATCCGGTGAACAACAAAACATTCCAAGAAACGAAATTGTTAAAAAGCTCGCAGACCGCTAATTAATCTTATCGGACGATTACTTTTTTGATTTTCTTGTTATTTTGAAAGTCCTTTAAAAAATAGATACCTTTAGTAACAATTTTATCGATTTTTCTGCCCGTTGCATCATAAATTAAAATAACTTTACTTATATTTACCGGCTTACTGAAGTTAGTTAAGAAATCCCTACTTCTCGTTCTTGATATTTTAGCTTGGGTCGCCAGCTCTCGGGCAAGTGTGTATGTCCGAAAAGCGTTCAATAACCCATAGCCGTATCGATTATCCCTTCCATTTGCCCCTAAATCAATCGTACCGACATCCAAAATCGCTCGAAGCTTTTGATTCGATAAGTTTGGGTACAATGATAATATAAGAGCCGCCACACCGCTGGCTTGGGGACAAGCCATTGAAGTGCCGTTATAGACGGCATAGCTGCTATCATTGACGGTTGATAAGATACTAACCCCTGGGCAAACCAATTCTTGTTTAGGACCATAATTACTAAAATTAGCGAGTGTATTATCTTGGTCTAAGGCGCCAACCGCGATACATTCATCAAATTCAGCCGGATAATAGATATCGTTAATCCCATCGTTGCCGGTTGCAGCGAATAATAAAACTCCGTTATTCCAGGCATATTCAACGGCATCGGATAAAACCGATGATGCTCCATAGCCGCCCAGACTCAAATTAATGATTTTTGCACCGTTATCGGCTGCCCATCTAATCCCTTCGGCAACATCATAATCACTACCAAAACCCGCTTCGCTCAGGACTCTAACCGATAGCAGAGTAACTCGCGACCAACCGGCAATACCGATGCCATTATTAATCACGGCTCCGATAATTCCGGCTACGTGCGTGCCATGCGATTCTCCTATCGAGTCCGGATAGGGGTCAGAGTCTAAGTCAACAAAATCATACCCTAAAAAGGAAGCATTGAAATTATCTCTTAAATCCGGATGAAGATAATCAACCCCTTCGTCACAAACCGCTACGACAATATCACTTGAACCAAAAGTCACATCCCAGATTAAATCGGCATACATTACCCACTTATCCCATTGAAACGAGCGAAAGTACGTATCATTAGGCATAAAACATTTTTCCATTTTTAAAGAAGGCTCGGCATATCGGATAAAAGGCAATTTTTTTGCTAACGTTAAAATTTTTCGATTATATTCAATATCAAAGTCCGGGAAATAAGCCAAGAGATAATTACCGCCGGTTTGGCTTATCTTTACAACTTTCCCTAAATTTTCTTGGATAAATGCTTTGGTTTCGTTTAAGCGATGAGGTTGAAAACCAAATACCAAATATTTACCATCCGCCGATAATTCGGCTCGGGTTAATTCTTCGTTCAGCGGTTTGGAAAAAATATTTTGATAAACCGTCGTCAAAGATTCGATTTTCATTAAATCCGCATTACTAACCGGCGGAAAGGACGGACGGAGTAAATTAAACAGTAATAAAATAATCATCAGGGTCGAGTTAAATAAAATCTAATCCAGACTGATTTTCCATTCGGAGACGAGTTTTGCCAAACGATATAATAAGAGCCGTTGTTACTGAAATAATAATTTGTTTCAAATTGGTCAAAATTGTTAATTGTTAGAATTGGCGAAAATGGTTCGCCGTCTTTAAATTTATCGAAATTGGTGTCGTTCAATAAATAGAAATGGGCAAGCGAATCCTGGTTATTGACCAGGGTTGAACCATAGAGCGAATCGCCAATTTTCGCCGAAAAATCAATATCAAAATAATCGTCGGGCGAAATTGTTGCGATACCGTGATAAAGACTAATTTCCTGTCTTCCTATATAAAAGATGGGTATTGTGTTGGAAACACCTTCATTTTGGGCTTTATCATAGGCTTTGGCATAAATTGAATGCCAGGAAAAAGACGATTGACCTTGAAGCTGCCAGGTAAAAATATATGGTTCGGAATTACCGGTTCCAATCCAATTATTATCGCCATAAACTAAAACCGATTCGACGCCGACACTATCGTAAGCCGTAACCGTAATCTTCAACTGACCACTGAACCATATACTATCCTGGGGAACTGCAATGTTGACGATTGGCGGAATTTTATCTTTCTTTTTAAACAGACTACAGCCAATTAACAAACCTAAAAGACCGATTACTATCCATTTCAATAACTCTTTGCCAAAAGACATGCGGTGCAATTATAAAGTATCTTACTCTAAAAAGTCAAGATAAGATTTGTGCGGTCTAATCTCTTATCTGAGTTAATCTGTAGCTTAATTCTTTATTTTATACTATCACTGCTATCTCCGCTATCTTTGCGGTAAAAATTTCTATTTCTGTGTTTATCTGTGGTTAAAATGGTTTCTCCGTGTTCTCTGCTATCTCTGTGATCTCAGTGGTAAATTCTTTATCTTTCTTTTTCAGGGATTCGGTTGGTATTTTTAGGTCAGGAGGAAGTAATACTTAAAGGTTTACCTAAAATCGACCCAAAATTTCTTCTAAGTCGAGCATCGTTAAACGCTTACCGTAATTTCGGGCTTGGGAGGGGGTACCACCTAGGGGGTGACCCCCTAAGCGGCTTGGGGAGTAGCTTCGTAGGTCGCTTCCGGAGTCGCCTCGGAGGTTGGTTGGGAGATTGGTTGGGGAGCGGGTTGGGAGACAGCTTCGGAGACAACTTGGGAAGCGGATTCGGGAGCAAGCTGGGGAGTTGGTTGGGGAGTGGACTCGGGGGTTGGCTGGGGGGTAACTTAGGGAGCGGGTTCGGGAGTGGACTCGCCCGATTCGGGTAAGCAACCTGGGGAGTAGACTCGGGGACTGACTCTTTTAAATCCGAAATCTTAATTTCGAAATCCGAAACAAATTCCAAATCCTAAGTTCCAAACATTTTAGGATTTAACATTCCAGATATCGGAATACCATCTTCTCTTTTATCTCTGTGCCCTCAGTGTTCTCTGTGGTTAAATCAGTCTGAAGATTCGAGGCAGGGCAGACCCAGAAAGCAGTGCTGAGGGTTAAGTGCCGAGTGCATTATGCACCCTGCACTAAACACGGTCTTTTCGGTATTGCCTTTTCCTGCCTCGCTGTCAAATTACCTTAGTTGAATCTTTGTCAGTCTTTTCAATTTGACCCGAAGTGTCATTCTGAGTGTAGCGAAGAATCTATTGAAATTCAATACGTTACAAATTTGGGATTCTTCGGCTAACGCCTAAGAAAGACATTTTGAGATAGAATCTCCTGAGCAACAATTATAGAGCATTATTGATTTTCCCCTCCCTTTATCCCTCCCTCCGCCTAAGGCGGATGGGGAGGGAAAGGGTGAGGGGTTTCTTTTATTGTTTTAGTAGAATTGCTTTGCGTAGGAACTTATTAGTACCAGCTTGCATTCGTATGAAGTAGATACCATTGGCAAGTTGTCGGTTGGTGTTGTCTTTGCCATTCCATATAACAGAGTAGAGTCCTGCTGTTTGTGAAATCTCGACAAGTGTTCTGACCAAGCTTCCCGAAGCGTCGAAGACGGAAAGTTTGACATCGGAAGCTTGGGGCAATCCATAACCGATACTGGTTCCGGTACCGAATGGATTGGGTTTTGGCTGGGCAAGATAGAAATTAGTCGGAAGTTTGCTCTCTTTACCCATTGAGCCTTCGGCTTCTTTGGTCAGCTCAGTTGGAGTGCCTTCATTCAATACCAGCCACAATACAGAAGGACTTTGTTCCTGTGAATTCTCCAAATCCAGATTTTCAACAGGGACTTTTATGAGACTTTGACGAGATTTAGATTTGGTCATAAGGTCTTTTAAGTGTCTCGTGTCAGTCCCTGTTAATTCGCTTCCGTCGGATTCAGATTGTTCTGTGTTGTTTTTCTTCTCAAACAGAATTTCGAGCAGTGTTACATCACCATTCAGATTCTTTGTTCCTGCAATTCCGATTCGAACCAAGCCATTCATATCAGTTGCAGCTATCATAAATCCTTCGGTCGCTTTTGTTGTGCGTAGACCTTTCAAGGTTAGTTGTTTAGCATCATAGCTTATGAGCATATCGGCTGAAATCATATCTTTCGCACCGGTAATCTTGATTGGGAATGCGATTAATTCTTCTTTCTTGTCATTGCGAGCGACCAACGGGAGCGTGGCAATCTCCTTGATTTCATTATTCTTAGAGATTGCTTCGTCACTTCGCTCCTCGCAAGGACTTCGTGGGATTGCCCCTGTCATTTCATTCCCGGGCAATGACGGCTTTGTTACAGTGGTAGCCGCAACTTTTAAGTTGCGTTCAGCATTATCATTTCGCTCTTCTTTGATTCGTGAAAATTCGTGTTCATTAGTAGTTATTTTGTCTTCACAATCTGGCATATTCAGACTGTAGAAGTTGTAATTCGCTACATCTGTCATCTCATCCAACGATGCTAAGAATTCTGACGGCTGCCAGTTTCCACTCGGGTCACCGTAAAGTATCGCTCGATAGTCTTGATTTATCTGATTCTCTCTTAAAGTATCATAAGTTCTGGATGGAGGTCTGAATGCCCAATCAACCGTATCTTGACCAGGTCTATGTCCAACTGGGAAATGGTTACGGATTCCAACTACATATTGTAGAACTTGAGCGGCATCAAAAGAAGAAATTGTTCCATTGTCACTGACATCCGCCGCAATTCGCTGTAACGAATCAAGGGTAATCCTTCCTACGACGTGCTGTAGAATCAAAGCCGCATCGTACGAACTTACTGCTGCTTGCCTTACCGAATTAATCTTAGATGGACTGACGGTATAGTTTTGAAGCATTAGTAAGTCAGTGAATTGATAAAAACCTGTGGAATCGGTCAAAGTTGTATCAACGATTGTACCTGATAAAACCACTTTTGTACTTTCAACCGGTTTCTGATTGTAATAATACCGAATATTTCCTGAAATTATACGGAACTCACCAAATGCAAAAGAGGAGATAATTACTTCCACTTCATTGCTGTCCGATGGTGGTCTGCTTTCGTATAACCATAGATTTATCCTAGGCTGCTCATCGCCTGGCAACGGAATATAAGACCCAGTATAGAACCAGGATTGGAGAATTGAATCATTTGGATAGTACCCTTTAAAGCTGAGGAATCTTATGCTATCCTGCTGCCAGTTAAAGATGTGTGTCGATGAATCGATATCAGGTGGCATCCACCATCGGTGAATATTTCCAGACGATTCATACGGTTGGATAACATACTGAGCATTATAGGGATTCGACGTGTCTCCCCAGCGAGAAAACTCAATATCGATCTCACGGTGAGGTGTAGCACTCCAGTTATCCCAGGTGAACAAGCCCAGTACTACGTTCTCATTGAGCTGACCTACTGGACTACTGACATAGAAATAGTATGGACCATAACCGAGAGATTCATTACAGGCGACTTCTGAACAGTACCAAATTCCACTTCTATATGAAATTTTCAGATGCAACTTGTCCTCTTCGTCCACCCAGACATTCTCCGAATCATCAGAAAAATAGTTGTTGTGCGGCCCAATCCCCCATCCCGCTTTGACTTCCCAGTCGTAGCCCGAAAAATGAATTGTCGGCCGTGTTCGAATAGTATCAGCATAAGGAAATGTATCCAAAAGCGAAGGCAAGGTTTCCGAATGCTCAGCTCTTGGTGGCCTCCCTATCCCATTTGGCCAAATGTAGGCACGAATTCTGATTGCAAACTCGTCGCTGCCACCTGTCGTAATATCACATGTCCAAGTGGAGTCCACTGTGTCAACTGGAGTCAATGGCGAGGCGAAGTATGGCTTTGTCCACCAGGCTGCTCCATCTACAAAAATGTATACTGCCACGCTACAACTATTCGGATTTCCATTTCGAACCCGTCCTCGCAGGTTCTCGTGCGAACGATAAGGTGGTACATAAGTGAATTCAATAATAGTAGGGATAGGACCAAAGACTGTAAATGTTCCATCCCGGGTCATTGTTTTTACGCTTCCGTTATTAAATGAACATCGCGAAAAATGAATAATTGTGAGATTATTATGTATAGCGGAATCATTGACAACGAATGGAATCAGGACAAGACTACCACTATCTGTGATGGGGTTCGTTCCATATAGTGAAATCTTAATGCTTTCAGGAAAAACATTGCTCTGTATTTGCCAACCTTGTGGGATTATATTTCCCAAAGATGCTGGTAGTGCTGAAAGGATATCGCTATTAAAGGTCAGAGTTATATCACAGGATATTACATCTCTGCCTATAACATCTGAAGCCATAATTGGAATTATAACTGTGTCATTTGGTTCAGCAGTAGTATCTGGTAACCAGACAGTGACATCTTTAATTGGCGGATTTGGTAAGACTACGTAGTCGAAATAGAGGTTTCCAGTATCTGGATAAGTTCCGGCATTATGATATATCATTCCGATAACTACTGAATCACCAGTAGCAATCAATGGTGCATTATGCGCAAACTCGAGACTTTTTTCTTCGATAATATCTCCGTTAAATGTGAACCTTCCCCAGTTATACCATATATCTTTGATAGCAGGTCGGGCAAATAGTCCACAGTCAGTTACAGTATCAAAAATTGCCTGATAGCCGATAAAAATATTGCCGCTGTCATCCGTAGCAACTGTTGGGAAACGAGCAAAGGGCTGAGGTGCAATCGAATCACCGCCAACTAGTTTTTTGCCTTTAAAATGCCAGTTCCCGAGTCCACCTGAATCCGGTCGATAAACCCAGATTTCTCCGTAGTCATTGGTTCCAGTACCAAGTTTTATCGTTGCCACAGGAGTATCACGCACTACATCGCAGTCATACTGATACCACCAACTCGTAACCATTGACATATCGAGATAAGGAGGAGTATTTTGCCAAATGGGTTGTGGTTGAGTCCAAGTTAAACCGTAGTCGAATGATTCACAGTAATAGGGCCAATACCTTGCGGTACTTGGTATCCGGCGATTCCATAAAAAGAACATATACCCATTGTTGCCGAAACGGAAATGTGGACCTGCCATCCATTCTAGTGGACCGGGGAAGAATACCATTCCATTATCCCATGTTTCACCATAATCGGTCGAACGCCAGATGTAGCTATCATTGGTCGTCTGAGATGTACCATTATTGATCGCAATAATTATGACAAAGCTATCTTTTACTGCAATACAAGGCAACCAAACATCCCAAGCTCCGCTGTTGGGTAGCCGAAATGCTGTGGCGATTGAACCATTAGGGTACATCACATCCCTAGCGTAAAAAGCGGCACTTGTATCAAAGTTTCCGCTATACCTCGGTGCTTGATGCCAGGAAAAATGAATTCTTAGGTCATTTGTGTCGGACCAATTCGCTTCAGCATCCAATCCGGGAAAAGTTCTTCGGGCATTAAATGTAGAGAGTGGCCCATAATGCATCCATGTATTTCCGCGGTCTGTAGAGTATGCCACATAGACCTGCATCATATTATCCTGGTCCCCAGAATAACGGCAATAGAGTACTGCAACATTTTGCCCGTCTTCAGCAAACACGATGTTTTTACCAGGTGAGCCAGCAACTGCTCGCAAATCCGGAATTTGATAAATGATACGCTGGTCAAGATTCGGTGCATGAAGTGGTAAAAACAAGACACTTGGCTCAAATGTTTCTTTCAACGGCACTGCTTTAACTTCTGGTGCACGAATGAGATTAGCGCCAAAACCAACTATTACAGACAAAAGTATCAGTGCTACAATAAATTTCATTTTTGCCTCCTTCGGATTGTTTTTGGGTACAATCCTAAAGACCTGATTTACTATTTTGTTATATGGATTATTGTCCAATTTCCTCCTTTCTTTTTTCGACATAACGACATGAAAGAATAGAGAGCAATATTTGCTTACTAACTCTTCCCTGCTCTCTGCTCACTTTTTATCTTAGAACTATCATTTTCTTCTGAGATTTAGAATTATCTGTCCTCAATTCATAGAAATAGATTCCAGAAGCTACCTTTTGGTTCAGGTCATTAGTTCCATCCCACTTGCTTGAATAGTAACCAGCATTAAGATGTTCGTTCACAAGCGTCTTGATAAGAGTTCCACTAACATCATAAATCTTAAGCAAAACTTCACCGGCAATCGGTAGCGAATAACGAATTTCGGTATTGGATTTGAAAGGATTTGGTTGATTAGCCATCAATGAGAATTTGGTTGGTAATTCGGTCTTATTCCCAGTTACATCTTCTTTTGTGGTCTTCGTAATTATTGGTGCTTCATTAAGCACAATAACTTCGATTTTGAAAGGAGCATTTTCGTCAGTGTCGGTCATCTTGTAGCGGTCGGATTTATCCGACATACTTTGTGTGCGATGAATCGAACCGTTGCTTGTCATATCGAAGAGAATTCTTGCTAATTCTAATTCCCCGTTCAGAAGTCTTGTTCCAGCCAAGCCAATTCTGACTATTCCCTTCCCGTTTGCCCAGGCAATAAGATAATCAGCCGTCGAATTTCCTAAAGTCACATCTTTTATTTCTATTTCATCCGGGTTATAGGTCAAGACAATATCAGCAGATATGACATCTTTGGCATTAGAGACTTTTATCGGGAATGTGGTAGATTCGGTTTTCTGGGATTCAACAGGAGATTGTTGATGTCGCATACGCTCCATCGACGCTTCGCGTTGCGCTTCGCTCGCAATGACAGATGTAGAAGGGTTGAGACTTGTTCCTAGCGAAACTGTGCCAATCTTCTCAGTTGAACCCTGTATCCTAAATTCTGTTCCCTGTTTTCTGGATTCTAAATTCTGTATTCTATATTCTACATTCTCTTCTTTTGTCGGTAGATTTCCGCCCCAAGCCAAGTAATCAGTTTCAGGTTCAAGCGTGACAAGGTCGGTCGGTTGCCAGTTACCACTTACCTCGCCATAAAGTATAGCTCGATAGTTCTGGTTTGTTTGGATTGATTCGAGGGGTGCATAACTTCGACTTGATGGTCTAAATGCCCAGTCAACTGTATCACTGCCGGGTCTATATCCTGCCGGGAAATGATGACGGACTCCGACCACATATTGAAGTACTAAAGCTGCATCGTATGAAGAAATCCCGCTGCGTCCGCTTACATCTGCCGCAATCTGCTGTAACGAATCAAGAGTATCCATTCCCACCACATGCCTTAGAATTAGCGCCGCATCATAAGAACTTATTGCTATTTCCCGTTGGAGATTGGTCTTCTGAGGTGTAACCGTGTAGTTCTGATGCATCGGCAGCCCAAAAAACGCATAAAATCCAGAACTGTTCGTCAGAACCGTATCGAACATGAATCCGCTCAAACAGACTTCCACACTCTCGACTCCATACGGGATAGCGTAGTAATTGATGTAACCGGAAATTCCGGAATACCCCATAAGATTATAGGCAAATTTTAGGGCTCCATTCGTTGCATCGTAGTAACTGATACCTTTATTGAAATTACCACCAATGACCAATGAGCTATATTTACCAACATCTCCGGCACTATCAATGATTACTTTATTCCAGCCCAGGCTATCAAATGCGAACTTGAGGTCCTTTGAATCAGCATCATAGTAACTTATATTTGGACAACCTAAGTTGTCGAAAGCCAAAGAATTATATTGCCCGACAATACCCTGGTCGTCCACTACTTGCAAGTTCCAAATGAATGGCAATTGAAGTTCGCTAACGTATTTCAGAGCGCCGTTAGTAGAATCGTAATAAGCAGTGCTTCTTTGATTCGAATTGCTAACAGCCGATGATGAAGTATACCTTCCAACAACACCCGCGGTATCCAAGGTATCTTTTAGCCATTCCGAACCAGTCCAACTCACCTGTCTTAAATCCTTTTGGCTAATATCATAATAACTTATCATCGCTCGCTGATTTGTATCGAGACTTAGTGAAGTGTATTGCCCGACATTACCAGAGGCATCTGCTACCTGAAGGTTCCAATCCCATGGTAGTCTGATGTCACCAGTATACTTTAGAGCTCCGTTTGTAACATCATAATAACCGATGTTCTTTTGATTCAAGTGATTGATAGCCGATGAAGTATATTTTCCCACATCGCCGGTAGTGTCTATAGATTCTTTAAGCCATTCTAAACCTGTCCAGCTTGCTTGCTTTAAATCCTTATGGCTAGAATCATAATAACTAATCATCGCTCGTTGATTTGTATCCAGACTCAGTGAGATGTATTGTCCAACATTTCCTGCGGTATCAACCCTTTGAAAGTTCCAGTCCCAGGGTAGCCGAAGTCCGCCAGTATACATCAATGCTCCAGTGGTTGCGTCGTAATAGCCTACACTCTTCCGGTTTGAACCATCAATCCTTATAGAGGAATACTGCCCGACATCGCCAGAAGAATCAACGGTTTCTAAATACCAGGTTGAGCTAATCAAATAGGCATGTTTTAGGTTGCTATTTGAGACATCGTAATAAGAAATGTGAGGATTTCCCGAAGCGTCGAAAAAGAGCGAAGTTCCCTTTCCAACATCGCCTAAAGTATCGACTTTGTAAAATTGCCAAGTCCAGGTAGCATAAGATGAACTGGTAGTTCCAATAAGAAGTGCAGCTAAGACTATGATTATCCAAGTCACGGCTATTAAATCTGCTTTCCGTTTCTGTTTCATAACTCCTCCTCTTTTTACCGCTTACTTTTGCGGTTTTGTTAGCGTTTTGTTTTTTATTTCAGAGAAGGAGTTCCGACTGCGTATTTCAAGTCGCGGTTTGTTGCGTCGTAATAAGAAATGCAGACCCTCCCAGTTTGGTCGAGTTTTAGACTGCAATAGTCACCAACATCATTTGTCAAATCTACATAAGAAGTCCCCCACACCGCTCCATCCCGAACCGCGAGTTTCAAATCACCAGACTTGTAATAAGCTACATAGATGTGGTTTTGATTGTCAATAACCATAGAAGGTCTGCGAATGTCCGGGCTATAAGATTCAATAGTGTCCATCCGCCAACCGCTGGATGACTTCCACCAATGTTCGAGTTGGTTAGTTTGGGAGTTATAGTCAACGATATGTGGAAATCCAGATGTATCGAGAGCAATTGCAACGTAGTAATACTCCCCGTCTCCTATCCAAGTCAAAACAGTATCTCTCTCGTTAGTACTGTAATAAAGCTCACTACGGGTAGGAGGAGAATGGGATCTCCTTATCCAACATAGATACCAATTTCCATTTCGGTCTACTGTGCCATCCAATTCCGCTTCGTTCACAGCACTCGGAGACGAAAACAGTCTTTCGAGACCCCATCCGAGGCCTGTCCACCAGGCATGATGGTAATGAACATCATCGGTGACATAGAAGATATGTGGTCTGCCGTTAGAATCGAGAACCATCTTGGTGTGCTTGCCTGTGTTGCCTTCGTTGTCAACGAATTGCGTGTTCCACTGCGCCCAAGCGCCTGTCATCAGAAACAGGCTGATGATTATGCTTGCAAAGATTTTGCTTTGCATTTTTACCTCCTTTTGTCCGCCATAAGCGAACAGTTTTTATTTTTAACCACTGAAGTCACTGAAAGCACTGAATTAACGTTAATCGTCATTCGTTTCTCGATGCCCGTTTCGTTTAATGTCTGTCGGTAGACGGAATACGATACAGGCGTCGCTAAACGCTTAACGAAAACCGGTTTTTCTGTGTATTCAGTGTGCTCAGTGGTTTTCATTGTTTTTGTTTGTTTTTAGATTAAACACAATAACTCCTGTCTATCAGACAGTTTGTTGTATTAGAGCTGTTCTTCGGCTTAAATCCATTTTTATTTTTTGAAGCATGTCATCTCTTTTTTGTTTTTGAAATGAATCGCAAAATAATGAAAAATATCCATCCTGCCTAATAAATTCGGTGGACGGTCATCAACCGCAAAGGCGACTTTCGCTGGGAATAAATAGTCGCCTAATTTTAATTGGAGGGTGTGAATATAGGTTATTATTTTGTCACCGGTTACGCCACCAAAATCGGCGCATTCGCCTTTTTCAATCGGTATTTTTAACAATTCGCCGAAACTTCTTTTTAGCACCGTTACATCAGCCCCAGAATCAACATAAACTATTAGTGGCTGCCAATTTCCGTCTAAGCCCTTTAATGAAATTTCCGCGACTGGACGCTTGACGATGCCGAAAACCTTTGATTTCTCTGGACGCCAGGCAAAGCACTTCATAAAATCAAGCACTCCTCAGTGGGAACGAAATCTAAAAGCGGTGTTGATTTGGGATATTTCTCTTTTGCCTGTTGATAAGCGTCTAATGCAGTATTACCAATTCCCGCAATCTCTTGTCTAACCACTGCGATCCACTTGCCTGAGTACTTTTCTTGGAATTGCGGAGTGTGCTCAACTAACCATTTAAAGGTCTTGCTATTTGAGGTAGTTTTGCTCATCACTTACTCCTTTTAATTGAATGATAATGTGATTATTCTCATTGTCAATATCAGTGCTTGAAAATTTTTGACCTGACACTGTCGAGTAGACAACTCAAACCTCCTTTGACCTATTTGGGTCAGTAGACTGCGAAGTAGTCATCCCTTCAGGCTCGAACCCTTCAGGACGGAGCCTGAGGGCAACGCCCGAAGGATCTATCAGAGATTCTTCGCGGAGTTTATCCCGCACCTTTTCAGAACCGAGATTGCTTCCCCGAATCGGGTCGCAATGACATAAAAAGGTGTGGGGCTCAGAATGACACTTAGGTGTCAGTTTTTGGTTTTTAGTTGTTAGATTTTGTTTACCCATCTCGCCTCTTATTCTTTAAATCAATATAATAAGGAATTTTGTGTATATTTATACCTTTATATTTTAAAGCCATTTGATGCTTTTAATATATCTAGCTTACCCTCCTTGTCAAGGAAAAAATTGTGAGAAAGTTGCTAAAAATTGGTAATAATGGGACAAAACCGCCCAATTTAACCGCTAGCCAGCAGAAACCAAGAAAGTTAACCACAGATGAACACAGAAAAAAAGTAACCACTGAGGACACTGAAAACACTGAAATATTATTTAACCGCAGAGACCACGGAGAACGCAGAGAAAGCGAAACCACTGAAGACACTGAAGAAACAGAAAATTAACCACGGAGACCACAGAGATAGCAGAGAAAGAAGAATATAACCACATGATTACACAAGATTTTCACGAGAAAAAAAGAGAAATCAACCACCGATGACACAGAAAACATTTTATAACCGAAGAGATTGCGGAGACAGCAGAGACGAAAAAAGGAACCACGGATAAACACGGATGAACGCAGAGAAAAGTAACCACTGAGGGCACTGAAGACACAGAAAAGTTAACCACAGGTAAACACAGATTAACACTGAACAGAAATTAACAACTGAGACCGCAGAAGCGCTTGACTTTTACAGGGAAGCCGTTAAACTTCTTCTATGCCTTTTTATGCCTTTCTTCATCCTATCTGGCAAATCGGAATTTTCATATTGGGTATTTATACCGCCCAAATCGGTATGAGAAAAAAATCATTAGTTAAAGCTATTCCTTTGCATCGACACCGCAATTTAGGCTGGGTATTTTTAATTTTAATCGCTCTTGGTGCGGTTTTAGGAAAAACAATAAATAATTCCCTAATCGCCCGTAACATTCATCTTAAAATGTCCATCCACGGACCAATGGGTTTCATAATTATTATATTGGTTGCTTTGGGTATTATTTTTGGGCAAGTTGGACTTCAGAATCGGAAGAAATTCGCATCCATCTTAAAATGGCACCCCTGGTTAAATATATTGGCTTTAGGACTACTAACTGCCCAAACCTTTATGGGCATATTAGCCTTACTCGGTATCTAATCAAATACTGATAAATACTATTGACACTGAACTTTTTTGCTCTAATGTTTATATGATGGGTGCGGACGTAGCTCAGCTGGTAGAGCACTGGCTTCCCAAGCCAGTGACCGCGGGTTCGAACCCCGTCGTCCGCTCCAAAACTAAACGACTCGGGAAGTGATTGAATTTTTAACCGAAATGTGTATGAAATGTGAGGAAAATATGGGAAAATTTTTACTAATCTTAGCTGGCTTTAGCCTATCAATCGGTTTGGCAACAACCGATACAATCGATTTTAACAAATGGGTAGTTAAAATTCAAAATGTTGAACAATCAAATAGCGAAGTCGGCAATGTCGATGTTTCTCAGCGCGTAAGAGATTTGATGCGTAAACTCAATTTTGATGGTGATTTTACGGTTAACGAATACATAGCAATGAACCCACGAATCGCTCGTCGGTTTGAACGAAATCCAATCGTGTCTCATCCGGTTGACACTAAGTTCCTTTCCGACGGCTCAGTTTTTGCCGAATACGAAGTTAACTTAACCGGGAACCTGCTCAAAACTCTTATGCCCTCGACGGGCGGAGGAATTCCGCTGGCTCCTTTGTGCTGCCCAACCTGTAAACGCCCCTGGCCTGAAACCCTCGAGGTCCCAGACGGAGTAACGCTCATCCCCGAAGAAACCGAACCAACGACAAATTACACCGGAATCATTATCGATGCCCAGGGTCTCAAATTAACCCCGGCACTTTTCCCGAAAATTCTTAATGAAGACGGTAAAGAAGCTTATGGTTTAAGCTTTGTTACCGAAAACTATGCTCCGGAATTAGGATTAGTCAGTTATGTTCGCACCTTATCCGAGGCTTTCAGTAACGATCGGGCAGGTTTAAATCCGTTACGGATTGATGCTCTGCGTACTTCGGGACGATTAAACTGTGATATCTTAATTGCCAATACCGATGCCGTCCGAATGCATCAATCACAGCGCAACCTGAAGCTACTGGAACACTGTCAAGTAGTTGTAATTACCGGCGAATGAGTGTCCTGCCTTTACAAAAGGGAATAATTTACGGTCCGATAAAATCAAAAAGATTGGGTCGTTCTTTAGGTATTAACATTTTACCCTGCGATAATAAGGTTTGCAGCTTCGACTGTATTTATTGCCATTACGGACCGACCACGATTAAGACAATAAAAACCGACAATATCAAATTTCCTTCAGTCTCCGAAATCCTCAACGAGGTCGAAAAGGCATTGCAAAGCGAAGTTGGTTACGAATATATAACTTTTTCCGGCAATGGCGAACCCATGCTCCACCCCCAATTTGCGGAAATTGCCACCCAAATTAAGGCATTAAAAGAGAAATACCGTCCAAGTGTTTCTTTAACTCTTCTTTCCAATTCGTCTCTCGTTGTGAAGAACGACATTGCGAATTCTATTGTATCGATTGAATTTCCCATCTTTAAATTGGATTGCGGTGATGAAGCCACTTTTCGAACCATTGACCGCCCAGTGCCGGAATTGAAAATTTCAGAAATTGTCTCTGGTCTTAAGCGTTTAGCCAAAAGATTCAAGATCACAATTCAAACCGTCTTTATTAATGGAATTGTTCCCAACCTTGCTCAACAACCATTTGATCAATGGCTTATTGCCATCAAAGCTATCAAGCCCGCCGCCATTCAAATCTATTCAACCGACCGTCCAGTTGCGGATATTAAGGTAAAAATGTTAAGCAAGGACCGACTGGAAGAAACCGCCAAATTAGTCTGCGAAAAAACCGGTATTTCAACCCAGGCTTACTCGATTTAGTCCCCCAAAATCAAGAACCTTTATTTTAAATTTTAATTTCTTTCATATTTTTCTTGACCTTACTGTCGGGTTAACGTAAACTTTGCCCAATGGCAAAGTTTATCTTTGTTACCGGCGGAGTAGTTTCGTCTTTGGGTAAAGGAATCGCTACTTCATCCATCGGTTTATTGCTAAAAAGTCGCGGGCTAAAGATCAATCTTCAAAAATTTGACCCTTACGTTAACGTCGACCCCGGCACCATGAATCCGTTTCAGCACGGTGAAGTATTTGTCACCGAAGACGGTGCGGAGACCGATTTAGATTTAGGGCATTACGAAAGGTTTATTGATGTCGATTTATCCAGTGATAATAATTTAACCACCGGTCAAATCTACCAATCCGTAATCGAGAAGGAACGACAGGGTTTCTTTTTAGGCGGCACCATCCAGATTGTACCTCACATCACGGGTGAAATTAAGGAACGAATTAGAAAACTGTCGGATAATGTAGCGGTGATAATAACCGAAATTGGTGGAACCGTTGGCGATATCGAAAGCTTACCTTTTTTAGAAGCCGCGCGACAAATGCGCTTAGAAGAAGGTAAAGAGAATGTCCTTTATATCCACCTTACGTTAGTGCCCTACATTGCGGCTTCCTGCGAATATAAAACCAAGCCCACCCAACACTCGGTGAAGGAGCTACGCGGGATTGGTATCCAGCCCGACATTATCCTTTGTCGTACTCAATCTCCACTGCCTTTAGATGCTAAAGAAAAAATTGCTCTTTTCTGCAACGTACAAAAAGAGGCAGTAATCGAGGCAGTGGATACCGAAAATATTTATGAAATTCCACTAATTTTCCATAAGCAAAACCTGGACCGGCTGATTGTACAAATGCTTAACTTGCCCAGTCGCGAACCAAATCTAAAAGAATGGGAAAATTTTATAGAAAAAGCTAAAAATCCAAAAGCAACAATAGAAATAGGGCTATGCGGTAAGTACGTGACTATGCCCGATGCTTATAAAAGTGTGATTGAGGCAATCAATCATGCCGCCACTGCCCAAAATTTGCATGCCAATATCCGCTGGATGGAAGCCGAAGATATCAATTTAGCTATGGTTGCTCAAAAACTTCAAGGATTATCTGGTTTAATTGTCCCGGGCGGCTTCGGCATGAGAGGAATGGAAGGAAAAGCCGAAGCAATCGGGCACGTTCGAGAAAATAAAATACCGTTTCTTGGACTGTGTGTCGGATTACAGTGTGCAGTAGTTGAATTTGCTCGTAATGTCTGTGGCATGAAGGGAGCAAATTCTACCGAATTTGATCCGAATACAAAATATCCAGTTATCGATTTCCTGCCTAGCCAGCGCCGACTCAGAAAGAAAGGTGGGACGATGCGCCTTGGCACCTACCCGACCATTCTAAAAAAAGGAACCCTTGCTTATAAGATATACGGTAAAAACAAAATATTTGAACGACACCGTCACCGTTATGAAGTTAATCCAAAGTATCTACGTCGATTTCGAGAAAAAGGTCTTATTGCAAGCGGTATTTCACCAAAGGGTGATTTAGCCGAAATTATGGAAATCTCAAAACATCCATTCTTTATCACAACTCAATTTCATCCGGAATTCAAATCCCGTGCTTTAAGACCCCATCCTCTATTTTATGCCTTTATCCAGGCAAGTTATGAATATCACCAGCGGAATTTTCAAATTAGCTAAAACCTTACCTCAAAAACCAGCAATTATTTTATGCCAATCCGTTGTTTTAATTTATCTTTTAATAAAAAAAAATTACCGAACCGAAATCAAAACTAATTATCAGAAAATATTTGGTTTTTATCAAAAGGGGTTTTGGTTTCGGCAAAGTCGAAGGTTAGGTAAAAACCTTGGCCTCATGCTTCAAATCAGTAAAAGTAAGAAAATCCTTGACAAAACACAGATTTATGGAGAAAATATATTGTGTAATTTGACCGAGAATAACCGAAAAGCGGTTACTGTATCATTCCATTATGGACTCTGGGAATTTCTACCTCAAATCTTTCAAAAACTCGGTTATGAAATCTCGATTAGTATTGGTACCCAAAGGAATCAAAACTTAGCTTACCAACTTTATGAATTTAGAAACCGGAATGGAGTCAAAATAGTAGAAACAATTTCAGAAATGAGGGATACTTTGAAATCAAATGTTTCCTCAAATCGAAAGAAACTACTTGGTTTTGTTTTAGATAATACCAGCAAAACTCGTGGTCTAAGTCTCAATAAACCGTGGACCGGTTTTACGGTACTCAGAACTCCGTTTATTTTAGCTAAATCCACGAAAACACCTATTCTCGCTATGTTTTGCTATATTCAAAATAATAATATTGTGGTCGACATTGATGAAATTAACAATCCACAAGAAATGGGTAACCTACTTTGGAGTTATATTGAAAAGAATCCGGAGGAATGGGTTTTCTGGGGTAAAAATGAAAAAGAGAATTAAAGAAACATTTACGGAATTACTAATATGTATTATATTTTTTCTCATTCTTTCTGCTTCTTGCCGCGAATCAGAACCCAAAGCGAGTTCAGAAAACATCCCATCACAGATTGTTGAAGGATTTCGATTAACTGAAAGTGTTAGCGGTAAAAAACTTTACCAACTGCAAGCGGTTAAAGCTTATTTATATGAATCCTTAAATAAAATTGAGGTGACCGAACCGAAAATTATATTCTTTGATGAAGCAGGTAAGGAATTTTCAACCTTGGTTGCCCATTCAGGAAGCGTTAACAATAAATCTTCCGATTTGATTGCCCGAAACGAAGTTATTGTTCAAACCCAAGACAGCACCTACCTTTACACTGATTCGTTAGTTTGGCTAAATAACCGACAGATTGTGACAACCGACGCCTGGGTAAAAATCAATAGCAAACAAGGAAATATCGAAGGACAGGGTTTGATTTCGGATGCCGGTTTAAAGAAGATTGAAATTAAAAGCGCGGTTAAAGGCAAATCGAATTACCAATTTGAGAAATGAAATTACCAATTATCGGCTTTTATCTTTTAGTTTTTACTGTCACCTTTGCTACCGATATCGAAGCCGGTAAGATGGAAATTTTAAATACGGAAGAAGGCAGAGTAACCGTATTTAAAGATGGTGTAATCATCGTTGACCGAGACACCAAAATTACTGCCAAAAATGCCCGTTTTTACGAAAGTAAGAATTTAGCAATTGTCCACGATTCAGTGAAAATTACCAACCCTTCGGCAACCATAAAAAGCGACACCGCTTACTATTACCTTTATGAAAGAAAAACGGTTTTAAAAGGGAACGTTCTGGTTTCACAAGAATCTTTAGAGATTAAAGCCCCTGAATTAATCGTTGAATATCAAAAGGATCTCGCAACCGCTCAAAATGGTTTTCTAATCGTTGAAAAGCCACATTCAATTGAGATTACCGGTAAAACTGGAGCATATTTTCTCAATAAGGAAGAAGGAATTATTGATTCTCTCCCCTATCTTAAAATTATGGAAAATGAAACATTAGAAGTTACTAGTCAAAAACTATCTTTTAAAAATAAAGAAAATTTTGCTACCGCAACCGGTAAAGTCAAGGTCACGAGTGGACAAACAGTTTTAACCTGTGACAGTTTGGTTTACAACTGGGAAAAAGATTCGGGCAAAGCGTTGGGTCAACCGGTTCTCCGAGAAAATAATAATGAATTAAAGGGTAAAACAATCTATTTTTTCGCCCGCGATGCTGAACTAGAACGAATGGAAATTGAAGGCGAAGCCTATGGTAATTATTATAATGACGAAGGAGATAGAGTAGAAATCGGTGGTGAGTTGCTCAGTATATTTTTCGCAGAAGGTAAAACTAACTCAATAAAGGTGAAAAATGTTAACTTTGGAAAACTCTATCGGCGTGGCGAAAAATCTTAAATTCGGTCAGAAATTTGAAAAGCTTACATCGAAGACCTTGAAATCTATGTACATTTATAATATCAAACATTTTTACAAAGACGATGACCCAGTTGGAAATTATCGCACATAAATACTAGAAAAGTTATATGACCAATGAATTACCAATAAAGCAGGAGATTTCGAAACCAGTAAGAGCTTCAGTCACTCACGATGCCGATGGTTTAAAACTTTCGATTGAGGGTTTAGTGAAATCTTATGGTGGACGGAGGGTGGTCGATAATATCTTTATAAAACTCAACCAACAAGAGATTGTTGGACTTTTAGGTCCTAATGGTGCGGGTAAAACCACTACTTTTTCGATGATTGCTGGATTTATTCACCCCGAAGCGGGAAAAATTTTCCTCTCCTCGAAAAATATTACTTTGCTTCCAATTTATCGTCGTGCTCGATTGGGGTTGGGCTATCTGTCACAGGAGGCGTCGGTATTTAGAAAATTGACCGTTATTGAAAATATTCTCGCTGTTTTAGAATTAATTGGATTATCAAAATCAGAAATGAAGTTACGAACCGAACAACTTTTGATTAAACTCAATATTACTCATTTAGCCAACCAACGGGCTGATACTCTTTCCGGTGGTGAAAGAAGAAGAGTCGAATTAGCGCGCGCCTTAGCCACCCAACCAAAATTCCTATTACTCGATGAACCGTTTACTGGTATCGACCCAATTGTGCGTGCGGAAATTCAAGATATTATTAATAAGTTGAAACAAGATGGATTGGGAATATTGATTACTGACCATAATGTCCGTGAGACTTTAGAAATAACTGACCGAGCTTATCTTATGTACGATGCCAAAATCCTTATTTCTGGTACTTCGGAAGATTTGGTTAAAGACCCACAAGCGCGTAAAGTATATTTAGGCGAAAGGTTTCGCATATGAAGCAAGAGTTGCGTTTAGAACAACGTTTATTACTGACTCCTCAGTTGTTATTGAACTTAAAGCTGTTAGCCCTGCCCACTATCGAATTACAAATGCTAATTCAAAAAGAACTAGAAAATAACCCGGTACTTCAATCAATCGAGGAGGAACCCGAAGATTCTACCGTTCCGCCAGAAAGATTCATTTCTCGCTCAAGAACTCCTTCTAGTGGTTCGGAAGAGCAACCTGAACCGCAGAATACGGAAGATTATACCATAGCTGACTTTTTACAGGGCGATACTGCTTTTATGCCCTCCGAGTCAGAACAACCGGAATTTGACCCAATCGAAACTTTCGGTACTGCCACCGTCGGCTTAGCCGAAATTATTCTACCCCAGCTTCATAGTGAACTCAATGAGGCGGACATTCCAATTGCTGAATATATTATTGAAAATTTGGACGAGGACGGATTTTTAATTATTGACGAGGAAGAGATTATAAACGCATTTAAGGTTGATAAAACCAAACTTTATCGTATTCTTAAAGTAATTCGATATATCGAGCCCGGTGGTATTGCAACTAAAAATATCCAAGAGGCACTTTTAGTCCAATTAGAAATTTTGGGCTTTGATAAAAATAGTTTGGAATATCGGGTGGTCAATAAATATTATAAACCAATGTGCAAAAAACAATATTCTGTGATCGCTAGAGGCTGTAGTGTTACGGAAAAAAATATTCGTGATGCAATTCTTAATATTGCTCAATTAGAACCCAAACCAGCCCGCCGTTTCACTCAGACTAATCCGGTTTATGTTTCGCCTGATTACAGTATTGAATGGCGAGAAGATAAATTAACGCCGATACTAAACGACGACTCCTTGCCGCACTTGAGACTATCCCGCCGTTACCGCGAGGTACTATTAAATCCAAAATCCTTTACTAAGGAAGAAGTCAGTTTTGCCCGCGCTAAATTCAATGGTGCGTTAATGTGGATTAAGGGTATTGAATCACGCAAACGAACGATACGTCGAGTTGTGGATTATATTTTAAAAGAGCAAGAAGAATTTTTCCGCAAAGGAAAAGAGTTTTTGAAGCCAGCTTCAATTCAAAAGGCGGGTAATGTTTTGGGTGTCCACCCTTCAACGATTTCTCGAGCAGTTCAAGGCAAATATGTTGAAACGCCATTTGGAATTTTTCCACTGCGTTTCTTTTTCGTCACCGGAACTGGTAATGTGGCACGTCATAGTCTGAAGGATAAAATTAAACAAATCATCGATGATGAAGACAAAGAAACTCCTTACAGCGACGATGAGATTATGGAAATTTTGAGCAAGCAAGGCACAAAAATTTCCCGCCGTACGGTTGCCAAATACCGTAACGAGATGAAAATCCCGAACTGCTCGGAACGGAAGCAAATCTGATTACTCGAAGCACAACCCAAACGTAATCCAATCGTATTATGCATGTCGTAATTGGTACGGCTGGTCACATTGACCATGGTAAAAGCCTCTTAACCAAAGCACTAACCGGCACCGACCCGGACCGCTTGAAAGAAGAAAAGGAACGCGGGATGACCACCGACTTGGGATTTGCTTTCTTTAATGAAAACGTAACAATTATCGATGTACCAGGACATGAGAAATTTGTTCGCCACATGCTCGCCGGCGCCAGTACCATCGATTTGGTGCTCTTGGTGATTGCGGCGGATGATGGAATTATGCCCCAGACCCTAGAACATTTTGAAATCACTAAACTGCTGGGTATTAAAAAGGGTATTATCGTAATCACCAAAAAGGATTTAGTTGATAATGAGTGGTTAGAATTGATAAAAGCTGATATCAAAAAAATGATTCGGGGAAGTTTTTTAGAGAATTCGCCGACTATCTCGGTATCATCAACGACTGGTGAAGGGATCACCGAATTGAAAAAGTTAATGAATGAGCTTATTAAGAATATTGAGCCTAAACCCGACCGAGGAATCTTCCGAATGCCGATTGACCGCTGTTTTACAATAAAAGGGTTTGGCACGGTTGTTGCCGGAACCATTCTTTCGGGAAGTATCAAATTAGGCGACCGCCTAGAGCTTCTGCCTCAGAATAGAATCGCCCGGCTGCGTGGTATTCAAATTCACAATCAAAGTGTCAACAACGCAGCCCTCGGCACACGGACAGCGCTTAATTTAATCGGAGTCGAAAAGGAAGAAATTGTCCGAGGTAATGTTTTAGCCACGGTCGGCTATTATCATCCAACTTCTTTTAGTAATGCCTCCCTGTATCTCTTGAAAGATACTCTGGAACCTTTAAAGAATATGACTCGAATCCGACTGCATTTAGGCACTGCCGAAATCATGTCGCGAATTTTACTCTTAGACAAAAAGGAATTATTGCCCGGCGAAGAGGGATTGGTTCAGTTACGATTAGAGACTCCAACCGTCTGCGATTGGAATGACCGTTATGTGATCCGTTCTTATAGTCCCCCTCGGACCATTGGTGGCGGTATTATTTTGGAGGCAAATTCGCCCAAAGCTCGCCGCTTCGACGTCAAATTGAACGAACGTCTGACCGCAATCCGTCAGGGCGACCCGGAAAATATTATGGAGCAACAACTTCTGAAATCTGGCTTTATTGCCAAAACAGTTGAAGTATTAGCTAAAGAAACCACTTTAGCTTTACCGGATGCTCAAACCATAATTGAAAAGTTGATTCAGAACAATAAAATTAAATCGTTTAATTATGAAGGAAAAAATTTCTTAGTTCATAATAATTACTACGAGCAAATTACAACCACCATTGTTGAGGCATTGAACGAATTCCATACTTCCAATCCGTTACGGCTTGATTCGCGCAAGGCTGAACTCATATCAAAATTAGACCCAAGCCTAGCCCGCCCCGGTGGCACCGCTTTGTTTAATGACCGACTCAATCAGTTAATTCGTACCGGCGTGATTATCAGTAAAGATGATAAAATAAGAATAGCGGCGCATACCATAAAATTCTCAGAGCAAGACCAAGCAATTGCTAATAAAATTGAAAAAATATATTTTGATAGCAAATTCAGTACCCCCAAATTAATTGAATTAAAAGATTCGGTAGTAACAGAACCAGCTAAAATCGAGAAGTTAGCAAAAGCCCTGCTCGATTTAGGAAAATTAGTTGATGTTGGGGAAGGAATCGTTCTGCATCAATCAAGTCTCAAAACAGCAGAAGATAGATTAATCGAGCACTTTAAGCAAAAATCCGAACTAACCGCTTCTGAATTCCGCCAGCTGCTTGAGACGAGCCGTAAATATGTTATCCCGTTGCTGGGGTATTTTGACAGTAAAGGGATAACGCAGCGGCGTGGCGAAGTAAGAGTGTTAAAGAAAACAGTAAATTAGAAAGGAGTAAAATGACACCGATTTTTATTAGTTTGCTCTTAACCAATTTGGTCTTCGGATCGTATCAAAATGGTTATACAGACCCGGTAGATGGTAAATATCTACTGCCTTTTTCAATGCTTGAAGCAGCCCGCGAACTGCCTCGGGCAACTGAAGCCGAGTCGACACATAGCTATGACGTTCGATTTTATCGTCTCGACATACAATTACCGATGAATTCGGGTGCCGAAACCGTACAAGAAAGGATTGTTCTAACGAGTCGAGTTGTTGCCTTAGAAACTTTATCGCTATATTTCTCTAATCTGGTTTGTGATTCGGTAAAACAAGGCAATAATCTTCTTACTTTTTCCACTCCTACCGGTTATTTAAGTATAACATTATTCTCTCCCCTACCCCAGAACGACTCAGTCGCACTTGATATTTACTATCATCGTTTAAATAGCGCCCCAAATCTAGGCATTTATTTTCATCAACGTAGCGGCAACACTCTCCATAACCTTTGTTATACGACCTGTGAACCATCCGACTCCCGTTACTGGTTTGCTTGTTATGACGAACCTTGGGATAAAGCCGAGCAAGGTTGCCAGATCAATATTACAGTCCCTGATTCCTTGGTCGGTTGTGCCAATGGTAAGCTGGATAGCATTGTCACTAATGGTGTAAGTCATACCAAAACTTATTTCTGGACTCATCATTATCCAATTTCGACTTACCTGATGTGTTTTGCTGCTTCCCGCTATGCCACCTTTAGTCATTGGTATCATTATCCGGGTGATTCGATGGAAGTAAAATATTTCGTCTGGCCCGAAGATTCGAGTGAAGCGGTAACCTCTTTCGCTAATGTGGTTGATATGATCGAATTCTTTTCCCAACCCGACCTTTATGCCCAATATCCATTCATAACCGATAAGTACGGCATGGTTGCAGTTTATCCTTTCCAGTGGGGTGGTATGGAACACCAAACCATGACGACGATTCATCGCTGGTGGGTGTTGTACGGTGACGATTCAGGAATAAGTCACGAGTTATCCCATATGTGGTGGGGAGACATGGTTACCTGTCAGGATTGGCGTAATATCTGGCTCAATGAGGGTTTTGCCACTTATTCGGATGCCTTGTATGATGAACATCTTAATGGTCATTCTTCCTTTATCAATATTATGAACGATCGGGCACAAAGTTATTTTACCGAAGATCAATCTGAGCGCTTTGCACTTTATAATCCATCGCCGCCCAATCTTTTTGCCTGGGGAACTATTTACTGCAAAGGCTCTTGGATTCAGCATATGCTCCGGTATTTAGAAGGTGATACCACGGCAACTACCGGAATCTTCTTTCAAGGGTTGAGGGCTTATGGTGATTCTTTCCGATTTAGCACTGCTAACACCGAAGACTACAAAAGAATCCATGAACAGATGACTGGGCTTGATTTAAGTGATTTCTTCTCGGAGTATATCTATCAAGCCGGTTATCCCAATTATCGAGTTGGCTGGTATAGTCAGCCGATGGTTGACAATTGGCAGCTAGTGCTCGACATCAGTCAGACCAATGGCTCTAATGCGCCACCTGTATTTCACATACCAGTTCAAATTTTAGTTCACCTGACTAGTCATGATACATTATTAACGATAACAATTGATACTAGTCCCCAGCGAAACACTTTTGAATTTACCGAACCGGTAAATTCAATCGCTTTTGACCCCAATTCCTGGATTCTGAAAAAAGTTCAAGTAGTAAATGGAGTCGAAGAATTGGTTCAAGAAAACTCCGCAAACCGCATTTCAGTCTCTCCTAATCCTTTCCGTAATCGAGTAAATTTCTTAATCGCTGGTACGACATCAAAAAGCGTTGAGATTTGTGATATTTCCGGACGCAGAGTAAGATTTTTTTATTACCCAGTGAAGGAAGGTAAAACCGTCGCCAACATCTCATGGGATGGCAAAGATGAAATCGGGAAAAAACTACCCAGTGGAATCTATTTGGCAAAAATATCATCCGAAACTAAAAACAGCCAGATTAAACTTATGTTATTGAAATAACGACCAAATAACCAACGAAAAAACAACTACTTAACCGCCCGGTATTGACTATTGGACCAAGATAAGGTATTGTAAGAGACAAAAAATGATAAATTTAAAGAAATCAATCTTTTTACTATTTGTTATAATCAAATTATTGATGGTCTTAACCGTTGCTTGCCAAAAAACTAACGAGCAGTATTTGGCTAAGGTTAATGGTGAAGCAATTAAGGTTGATAATTTTCTCTCTACCTTACCTAAAGGTCGAGATATTGAAACGCCGGAAGAAACTTTTTTTCGCTATCAGGAAAATTTACAGAAATTAATCAACCGCCGGCTTTTTATCCAAGAGGCAAAGCGACTTGATTTAATGACTCAGGTTAAGAATTCTTTTGCCTTAAGTGAAAAGACGATGATTACCCAGAAACTATTTGATAAAGAAATAATTGAAAAAGCCAAAACAACATCAGAGGTAATTCGGCAACTCTATGATATATTGCCGATTTCAGTTCATCTTCGGCTAATTACGGTTGCCCGTCAACCCGACGCTGACCTGGTGGAAAAACAATTGCAAGCGGGCGAAACGTTCCAGTCAAGCGCCTACAAGTTTTCCCAGCACCCATCGAGCAAAAATGGTGGCGATGTCGGGTTCGGTAAATTGGCGTTCTTACCCGAACCGATCCGGAAAGCGGTGGAAAGTATGAAACCCGGCGAAATTTCGCCCCCGATACCAACTGACGATGGATTTGCGATTGTGCAATTAATCGAAAAGAAAGCCGAACCGGTTGGCAGTCTTGCCCAAGAAGAACTGGGGATTCAGGCGTTTCTCGAACAACAAAAAGCTAAAGAACTCCATCGCCAATTCTTTGCCCAGTTAAATTCTCGATTGGTTTACAATCACAAGGCGCTGCAAGTCTTTTTCAAGCCAGTTAATCAAATAACCGACCAGGAAAAAGAGCTGTGGGTAGTTAAGAAAGACGAAACCTTAATGGTCCGGGTTAAATCTTTACTCCAAGTCGCTGAAACCTTTAATCCGGCGATCGATACCGCACTTCGAATTTTTGCCCTAAAACGGGCAATCGAAGATGACCTTTTATACGAAGAAGCCTTGCACCGCGGTTTAAACAAAGAACCGCCGGTAAAAATGGAACTGGCTAAAGCACTGGATGAATTGCTTTATCAAGCATTCTATAACCAGGCAATCAATAACCAAATTACGGTTTCCGACCCGGAAATTCTTGAGTATTATAACACTCAACGTACCAATTATCCAGGCGGCTGGAATGAGTCAGTAAAAGATTTAATTAAAAATCGAATTTTAACTGACCAAAAGAATCGCGCTGAGGCAAATTTAGTCCGACAACTTAGCGCCAAAGCCAAAATTGAAATTAACCAGAATTTACTCAAATCGCTGGTTAATTCGCAAAAACCGAAAAAGGAGAAAAAATGAAGAACCATATACACTTATCTTCGCTCTTAACCAGCATTATTGGTTTAACGCTGACAATTCTTTCTATTGGCTGCGAAACAAAATCAGGCGCGGTGGTAGCGCGGGTGGGCACTGCCAAATTGACCAAAACTGAACTCAACGCTCAACTGCCCGAAGATTTTTCGGTAACCCAAGAAAACCTCCCACTTCTTTTAGACAAATGGATTAATTCCGAGTTGCTCTATCAAGAAGCCGAGCGTCAAGGTATTGCTAAGGACGAAAAAATAAAGATCCAAGCCGACCAATTAGCCAAAGAATATATTGTAAATGCTTTTTTGAAAAAAGAAGCCACCAAAATCAAGGTACCGTCCAGCGACCTATTGGCTTATTTCAATAACCATAAAGACGACTTCTTAAGCGAAGTGAAAATTCGGCGTATCGTCTTAAATTCGCCCGAACTGGCGCAAACCACGCTGGAGGAATTAAAGAAGGGTGCCGATTTTGTCAAACTGGCGAAGGAAAGGTCGATTGAACAAGTACAGGATCAGGATAAGGGTGCAGCTTCGCGATTTTTCTCACGCGGCATTGCCGAACCGAGTTTAGAAGAAGCAATCTTTGCCCTGAAACCCGGCGAAATTTCCAATATTTTAGAAACTTCTGAAGGCTACCAAATTATTCAACTGGTCGAGAAAAGGAAAGTGAAGAAAGACATCTCTTTTGCCGAAGTTGCGGATTATATTGAGCAAATCCTTTCGATGCAGCAAAGCCGCTCCCACATCGATAGTATCATTAATGATCTGAGAATTAAAGGTAAATTTCAAACATTCCCCAAGGTCTATTTCTCAGCGGGAAAATAATTAATTTTAGTAAATAACGGCTGCTTAATGACCAGGGATATGGATAAGCTAAAACTAAACCTTATTACGTTGTTTATGGTTGGATTGGTCTTTACGTTTTGCCCTGCCGGAACCGCTGACCGGATTGTTGGGGTGGTCGGGGATGATGTGATTCTCGCCAGTGAATTAAAAACCGCTATCGATTTTGTAAAAATCCAATCCGAGCTCCCCGTCATTCCAGATACCAGCCTTACTCATCAGATCCTCGACCGAATGATTGAAGACCACCTGGTTTTGGAAGAAGCCAAGCGCGAAACCGTCCTCGTAACCAAATCCGAGATTGAAAATGAAGTTGATAACAGTATCAAAGAGTTACTCAGCCGATTTCCCTCTCCCGAAGAATTCCGAAAAGCTTTAACCGAAGAAGGTTTAACCGAACGATCGCTACGCGATCGTTATCGTGAAGAGACGCGAAAACGCCTCACCGTACAGAAATTACTGGCTAAGAAAGGACTGACGGCTATCTATATTTCTCCATCCGAAGCGAAAGGGTTTTATCAAGAGAAAAAGGATTCAATTGCGTCGGTACCGGGCATGGTTTCTTTAGCCCATATTTTATTTCGGATCATGCCCACGCCCGAAGCCGAGCAAAATGCCCAAAAAAGGAGTTTAGAAATTTACGATATTTTATTACGGGGCGGCGATTTCGAAGAAGTCACTCGCTCTTTCTCCGACGATGAGAAAACCCGCAATCGTGGCGGTTTTTTGGGCGAGTTACAAAAAGGGACGTTATTTGAACCGGTCGATTCGATTTTATTCTTGCTGAAACCGGGCGACATATCCCCCCCAATCCGCTCACCGATGGGTTATCAGATCTTTCAAGTATTAGGTAAGACGAAAAATTCGGTCAAGGTCAATCATATCCTAATCAAGGTTCCAATTACGCACCCCGATACTTTACAGGCGAAAAAACTCGCTCAATCGGTCAGAAGTAAAATATTAACCGGCGCTGATTTTGATTCTTTAGCTCGCCTTTATTCGGACGACCCGGAAACTAAAGGACAGGGCGGTTTTTTGGGTCAATTTTTAATCAAAGGTCTGATGCCGCCGTTTGGAACGGTAGTAGAAAAGATGCGAGCCGGTGAAGTGAACGAACCAGTTCTTTCCGAACACGGCTTTCATTTAATTAAGGTTTTAGAGAAACAGGAAGATAAAACCCTCACCTTTGAAGAAATGCAGGACAAGATTAGAAATTACTTGTATCAGGAACAGCTCGCCGTTCGATTAAACGATTACTTGGACCGCATTTCGGCAAGAACCTTTGTTGCCAAGAAGATTTAACATAATCTTTGAGCCTGCCCAAAACTTTGTCGCAAATTTCGGAGGGTTACACCTTTTGGTTTATCACCAACTAACGATTAATTCACTTTCTATGAAACCTGCCCTTTTTCTTGGTCAATATCTTTAGCATTATCGGGTTGCCGACAAAACCAAAATAATTTCTAATTTCGTTAATCACGTAACGTTTAAAATTTTCATTAACGATTGATTCGTTTCGGTTTACCAACAAAAATTGCGGTGGCTTGATTCCTTTCTGCTCCAGAAAGATAATCGATGCGTCTTTTCTCGATTGCAAAACTGGCAAGACGGTTGAACGCAAAAGCTCGGTTTCAACGGTTTTGCCACTGGCGGTATTAACCGTTACCGTCTGGGTTAACAAAGCATCAATTCCGATTTGTTTTACCGCCGAGGTCAGCACTAAAGGGGCATAACCCACAAAGTGAAAGACCGATTGGGCGAGCTCTTTCATTCTTTCCTGTTGTTTCTTATTCAATAAATCAATTTTCGTAATCGCCAGAACCAAACCTTTACCTTTGGATTGGACCAAATCAATCAGTTTCTTATCTTGATTGGTCGGTCCGGCTTGACCATCAATCAAAACCACTGCCACATCGCAGTAAATAATATTTCGATTGGTTCGGGTTAGGGAGAAATATTCTTCCGGTTGTTCAATTCTTGATTTCTTTCTAACGCCCGCCGTATCAATGATCGTAAATAATTGGTCTTTAAATCTAAACCTGGCTAAAATGGCATCACGGGTCGTACCGGGTTTCTCATCAACGATGGCTCGGTATTCGCCGATAATTGTATTGAGCAGTGAAGATTTTCCGACGTTCGGTCTGCCCAAAAGGACAATCTTGATTCCGGCATCCTCAACTTTTTTTTCGGTCTCGGGCAAAACCGAGACTACGGCGTCTAATAAAACATCAACCCCGATCCCATGCTCAGCTGAAATCGTAAATAACTTCGTTTTGCCCATTTCGTAAAATTCCGATAAATTTCTCTTCGTTTCGTGTGAATCAATTTTATTCACGGCTAAGAAAAAATCTCTGCCACTTTTTCTTAAACGTAACCCGATATCTAAATCGAGCGGGGTTAAACCATCAATTCCGTCCACCAAAAGGATTATCGCGTCGGCTTGAGCCATGGCGACTTCGACCTGGCGTTCGATTTCGGCGGTCAGGTTATCCGGTTTGTCTAAAATTAATCCACCGGTGTCAATTAGTTCGAAATTATGCTTATCCCAGTTTGCCGACTCATAAATCCGGTCACGGGTCGTGCCGGGCTCACGCATCGTTATCGCTAATTTCTTGCCGACGATGCGATTAAACAGCGTGGACTTCCCGACGTTTGGTCTTCCGACTATTGCGACTGTTGCCATTACCTAAAAATATGAAATAAGCACCAATTGTCAAGCAAATAGTTGGAAATCATTAATCATAAGTAAGGGGATGCAGAGTAACTGGCTTAAATGTAATCTAAGAAGTTACTCCCTTTGCCGTCCTTTTTAACAATTGACAAGTTAAGTTTCTATCTAAATCGAAAGGGGATTTGAAGACTTGACTTTTGAACCTGCTATGCTATATATTGGCAAGATGTTCATTGAAGATACTGCGGTTCGATTATGAATGAGTTATGAAATCTAAGCTAGAAATAAGCAAGGTGAGTCTGCGCCCGGCGACCGAAGCCGATTCAGAATTCGCCTATCAGGTTCTCAAGACAGCTTTTGGCGGTTATGTCGCATTGGCGTACGGCTGGGACGAGCAGCAACAGCGAGAACTTCACCAGCGGCGTTTCCGACCGTCTGGCACTTGGATTATAAAGTACGATGACAAAGAAGTTGGCTTGCTTGCAATTGATCGAGAGCCCAACCAGATTCGCATCCGACAGTTGTTCCTAATGCCGGATTTTCAGGGATGCGGGATAGGGGTTCATCTTATGAAAGACATCTTAAAAGAGTCAGAGCACAAATGGTGCCCGGTGAAACTGCAGGTTCTAAAAGTGAATAATCGGGCAAAGGCTTTCTTCGAGAGAATGGGTTTCACCGTCATCGGCGAAACTGAGACCCATTATCAAATGGAATATGAGTCATAACCACAACACCGCATGCCGATAGACATACGAAGTGCTTCGGATATATTACCATATTGGCAAAATATCAAAACTTGTTCCGATATAAACGAGTTAGGCGAAATAACTAAAGGAAAGGAGTTCTATGCAACCAAAAATCATTGAAAAAAGGGGAATCATTCTGGTTGGTATGGACTTCTACGGAGACCCATATCTAAAGGCTGGCGGATGGTCCGAACAGAACGCAATCGGTGAACTCTGGAAGAGATTTTCGAACTGCTACGAAACCAAGAAAGATTCAATTAAGCACCTTGTATCCGATGCCGGATACGAAGTGTGGATTGATTTCGAAGGAGAGAAAGACACCAAGAATAAGTACATCTTCGTCGGGGTCGAAGTTACGAAGCTCGAAGACCTGCCGATTGAGTTCGTGGCACGGATAATGCCTAAGACGCGATATGCGGTTTTCACTATGAAGATGCCAGACATCAAGTCGGGCGGGATAAATATACTTTGGAACAAATGGTTGCCCCAAACCGGACTGAAGACCTCATTCAATTATATGATCGAGTATTATGACAACCAGCGTTTCAAAGGGATGGATAACCCCGATTCTGAAATAGACTTCATGGTGCCGCTTCAGTGACGGTGGTCTAACTGAGATGCGTTCAAGGCGTATATTGTACCGGGGGGAAAAAATGAACAGAAATTTCTATCAAAACTGTTTAACCGAAGTTGACAAAGCATTAAAACGCACACCCAAAACGGTACCGGCGCAGCGGCAAATCACCAAGAAAAAATATTCTTTTTCTCACTTACCCTTTGACCAGCAAATATTAATTTGGGATTTTATCTGGCGACACGCCAGTAATTGGTGGACAAAAACTCAGGCATTTTTCTATTGCGAAAAAGTTGCCCATAAAAAGAAAGAGCTCTTAGCCGCCTGGGAAATAATTAAACACTGGCAGGAATCGGTGACGGGCTGGAGTGATTGCGATGCTCTGGCTAAACTTTACACCAAAATCCTAGAACTAATTCCAGAAAAGGTATTGCCGCTTTTAAAGGAATGGAACCGTTCGTCTAATCAATGGAAACGAAGACAATCGGTGGTAAGTCTGCTTTATTTCAGCCGGACCAAAAAACAATTCCTGCCATTCAAAGAAATTATTTCCTCGGTGGATAATTTACTGGATGACAAAGAATACTATGTTCAAAAGGGCGTTGGCTGGACCCTTAAAGAACTATCTACCGTTTATCCTAAACCGACTTTCGAATATTTAAAAAGAAACATCAAAAAAATTAAGCCGAATGCCTTTACTCCGGCTATTGAAAAACTGACCCTAAAAGCAAAGCAAGAACTAAAACGACTGAGAAAATATTCTAAACACTAAGCGAGAAACTTTCTTACTGTTTTTGAACTATGAACCAGTCCAGTGGGCTTGACACGTTCATTACTTTGACTTATATTTAGATATTAACGAGGTTTAAGTTCGGAAGGAGAATGTATGCGGTTCTTAGACATTAATCCCAAAAATCGAAACGCATTCGCCTCGTGCGGCGCGAATCCACTCGGCATTCAACTTAAAATCAAATGGTTGATGCAATGCATAAATCACGGGATACATTTCAATGTCCCAATCCGAAATTTTTAAATCTTCGAGCAGAAGGAAAATTTCCGGGCAAGCTTTGCTTTATTAAGGCAGCGGTTTTAGAGGGAATCCGACGCACTGGAGAATTAGGGGCAACCATCGCTTATGTCGGTTCCGGGCAAGCCTTTTATGAGGCGATGGGATTCTCTAAACTATTTGCCGGTTACTATTGGATAAAATATTTTGAAGTATGAATAACGAAAATAATAAAGCCAGCGGAATCGCACGTAAAATCGAGCCTTTTGAGTTGGCTATCTGGTTAGCCAGTCCAAAAGAATCAACCGATACCCATTTTGCCGATTGGTTAGCCGAAGAGAAGGATTGGGTTTCTCATTTCAATATTCCAATCCGAAATCTTTTTATCTTTGAGCAAGCCGGAAAATTTCCGGGCAAACTCTGCTTTATAGATGAAGGCGAAAGTCATATCCTTTTTGCTATGCCGGCAATCAAAAAGGTTCCGGAGGCTAAATTCATCGCACTTAAACTTTTTCAGTTGGCAATCACCGAAACGAGAGCCAGAAAAATTCCCCGCCTGGAAACCTTTCTCGATGACTGTAATTCTCCTTATGAAATATTGAAACAGGCTTTGGTAGAGACTGGCTTTCGAGTGAGGAAACACAAGGTTATTTATGAAAAAAGTTTAGAAGAACCCTTCAAGCTCGAATCGGATAAAAGTCTAACTTATAAAAATATTGACGAAATAGGACTTGAAACGGTAAAGCGATTATGTTTTCAAAGTCTTCCAGGGTCTTTGGATTATTCTGGTGACTTATTTCCGGCATCGCCCGAACAAGAATTTAATATTATCTGGCAGCCGATGCGGCGGAAAGACTTGACCCGGGTCGCCTTTTACGAAAATCAGCCAGTTGGATTAATTTTACCTGACCTGATTGATGATGAACTGGGAACTTTTACTTATCTTGCGATACTGCCCGGGTTTCGCGGCAAAGGATTGGGCAATCCGTTATTCGTTGATGGTCTAAATTTATTAAAGTCAAATGGCGCTACCCAGTACTTTGATTCAACCGGTATAACCAACCAGCCGATGATAAAAATCTTTGAAAAGAACGGCTGCAAAAAGGTAATGAACCGAATCGAGTTTGTTTATCTGATGCAAGAGACAAGCAAATAAAGTAATAAGTAGTTAAAATTCTTTTTGTATATTTGCTATCTCTTCAGTTAATATAGACCTTTCTGTGTTTTCAGTGTCTTCAGTGGTTAAAAATCTTTTTGAATCTCTGCAGTCTCAGTGATAATTTTTTCTTTTCTCTGCTTTCTCCGTTATCTCCGTGGTTAAATTTCTGATTTTTGGCATCCTCTGTGGTTTCTGAGACTATAATTGTTATTTTTAGGTCAGACAAAAGTTGTAATATAAATCAACTTTTCTTTGACCTAATTTTTCTTCTAAGTCGAGCATCCTCAAATGCTTACCGTAATTTCGGGCTTGGGTGGGGGTACCACTTAGGGGGTGACCCCCTAAGTGGCTTGGGGAGTCGCCTCGGAGGTTACCTGGTAGGTCGCTTTCCCATGTCACTTGGTAGGTTGCTTAGGAGACTGCTTAGGAGACCGCTTAGGAAGCAACTTGGGAGGTCACTTAGGAGACGACTTAGGGAGTAGCCTCGGGGGTTGCCTGGGGGGTTACCCGGTAGGTTAGTTCCTAGGCTGGGTCATCTTTTTATTTTATTTCACTAATCCCTAACCACTATACTCTATACACTGCTTTTTCGGGAGTTGGTTCGTAGGCTGGTTCCCTTATCTTTCTTCACTAACCACTAGCCACTATGCACTAGTCACTGCCTTTTTGAGGGTAGCCTCAGGGGTAGTTCCAGATGTTACTTTCTAATAGCCGCTGAGTTCTCTAATCCGAAATTATGTTGTTGCTTTCGTCTTTTTTTCTAAATACTCTTTACCAAAATCAATCTTTAATTCGATCCACATCGGCAGATGGTCGGACATCTGATAAGTCCGCCACTCAGAAAAACCCTTACCGGGCCATTTATTTGCCGCAAGTTTTTTACCCTTAGCCGTTTCGTAGTTTGTCCGGGCTAATGAGAGATAGGTCTCTTGATCATCATTTCTGAATACCGATTCGTAATAGTCAAATATCCCAGCGTTTCCCATGAAATCTAACGTCAGCTCTTTTTTCATGAATGCAATCTGGTCATAATGTTTATTCTTTTCGACATTACTTCCCTTTATACTCTGCAGCTCGGGCGGAACCGTGAAGCCAGCGTTAAGTATTGCCTGCATGGTTTTATCTGTCGGTGAAAAGATGTTAAAGTCACCCAAAAGAATTATATTCTCTCCTTTTTCGGTTCTTGCGGTGTCTTTTTCTTGAGTTTGCTTTTTCGGTACCTCTTTAGCTCGTTTAGCAAGGAACTGGCAGATTGCGTTGATTTCCTCAATCCGTTTCGGGTCCTCCGGTTTGCTCTCGCCATACAGAATATGAACCGTGCAGAGATTAAAATTTGACCATCCAGCCCGGAATCCACAAATATAAGGCGTTCGAGCGAGTTGTTTGGCAGGTTCGTATTCTTTCTTTCCTTTTGCAATCGGCGGTATAACAACCTCGCCCGCCAGTTCGGCAAACCCTACTTTCCGCTGGTCATAGAAAAAGGCAAGACGCTCGCGGTTACCTGGTTTTCCTTCGGTCACATCAGTAACCAGATAACTCCACCAGCCCCCGAGAATTCTTTTGAGCTGATTCAACGCCGACAGGTCTTCCCGCACTTCCTGAATGGCAATAAGGTCAAAGTGGGAGATGATTTCTGCGATGTAGTAGTAAGCTTCAGGTAACCGTGGTCCGTATTTTTCCGAGTCAAACTCACGGATATTCCAAGTTGCCAATAACAATGTATCCGAAATCGACCGAAGCGGAACTTCTTTCTTTAACTGCTCTCGGAGCCTTAGCAATCCCTGGGCAGTTCGCTGACCATCCGGAGTAGCGCCATCGATATGGTAGTAAAATGGCATAGCTATCCTCCTTTCAGGGACATCTTCCGACCGTCAAGCAAAAATCGCCTGACCCAAAATATCCCCAACATCTCGTTATGCAGACCCTTTTATTTTACAGGTAGATTAATCTGCCTGTATTCTTTGGTTCGGGTCATTTATTAATAAGTCATTTTTGGATAAATGTCAAGTCCTTTTTTATGAGAAAGTTCGCAAAACTAAATAAACATTTATGAAAAAAGATTATTTATAACTAATGTCCAAATCGATACGATTTTTCTTATGACCATTAGAAATTGAGAATCTTACATTGAAAATTGCCTTGGGTGTGGGGTACCGTCTAGGTGAGAGAGACCTCCTACGTGGCTTGGGGGAGTCGCCTCGTAGGTTGCCTGGGAAGCTACTTAGGGACCACCTACGGGGGGACTACTTCCTTTCTAAGATTTACTCCAAAATGGCACTAATTTTTCTGTATCAGTTATGTGACGTGCACCCAGATTTTATTTTATTATTTTTCCGGCTTTGGTTCTTCTTTTGGGGGCGGTGATGGAGTTGGTTCAGGAGGAGGCTTAAGGTCATTCGGTTCCGGATTACAAGCTCCTGGTGCTTTTTCTCTTGAATTTTTTTCTTTCTTGCTCATTTTTTCCTCCTTAAAAATTCAATCGACTCAATTTTCTGTTCAGGAGTTATTAAGATACCTTCAATATCTAAATGAATGAATTCGTCTTTTTCTTTTCCTTTTTTTATCCATGCAGGTTTGGATAAAAATATATATGGTTTTTCTGGATTATCCGAATAATACAATGGCCATCCATAAATTCGTCTACCGTTTTCGAAATTTATTATAATAGCTGTTTTCTTGTCACTAAAAACATCGAACCAAACAGAACTCCTCGCTGTTTTTTTACTGATTCTCAAAGCGCGGGCTAGTTTCATATGTAGGTCATTTGTAATGAAAAAGCAAAATATTAAAGGGATACTAACGCAAATTAATATTAGCAATAAAAAAGATTTGTAATTATAAGAATAGGTAAAAGATTCGCCAATTTTTACTATTTCGATAGGACTATTCTTGGTCACTAAGGAATAAATGGTATACACAAGTAATGAAAAAATCAGAGCTTCTACTATTTTCCCAAATTCTTTTTGTTCTTTTGCGCGGACGTTCATGATATTCATGATAGCAGATGAAATAAACCCGGGAATAAGATATATCAGAACATGAAGAAATTCATAACTTACGTTCATATTAAAATCTTATGAGAAGAAGGTTGATTGTCAACATCTGATTTCTAATTATCCAATATAAAAAACGATTTTTTAATTTTTACTGGCAGAAGAAAATATGTTTTTTTACCGAATCTATCCGGATAAGTTTTATTACGAACCTTATGCCTTTTTTAATGCATCCAGCCAAGTTTTAACATTCTTGGTGTGAGGATGGTCATCGCTGTAGAATTCTCGAAGAATCTCATAAGCTTTTTGGAAATATTCTTTTGCACGCTTAAAATCCTTTAAGCCCAACCATGCCCCACCGATGTTGTTGATGTCTCTCGCCACTGAAGGATGTTTTTCACCAAATATTTCTTTATCAATAGTAAGTGCTTGCTCAAAATACTCAATCGCTTTCTTATGTTCGCCAAGGGCATTCCGAGCCCCGCCAATGTTGTTAAGAGTAGTTGCGACATTAGGATGTTTGTCACCATAGATTTCTTTATAAATGGCAAGTGCTTGTTCAAAATACCCAATTGCCTTCTTATGTTCGCCAAGGGCATCCCAAGCCGAGCCGATGTTGTTAAGAGTAGTTGCGATATTAGGATGTTTGTCGCCATAGATTTCTTTATCAATAGTAAGTGCTTGCTCAAAATAATCTATTGCTTGCCTATCATTTCCCATCTCGTGGTTTACGAATCCAAGTTCAAATAAAAATTTAGAATAATTTTTATCTTTCTTTTTTTCGTGAATTTGTGAAAGGATATACTCCCCCCACCACAATGATTCTTTATAGGCAAGTGTTTGACGCAAAAAAGGTAGGAATCTACCGCCACTCTCTTCAATTGCAATTTCATCCAGCCCGGCATTAAGCGCATGTAAAATCAACTCCATACTATATATTGGTAAATAAGTACTCGATTCAGTTAATATGAACTGATAATAAGATGTAGCAGCTTGATGACATCTTCTCTGTTCTTCCTTCTTCAATTCATCAAAAATTTCTTCTCGCAGCAATGGCGTTACCCAGTATCTGACAGAGTCTTTATGCGTGGTATCCTTTTCCATCAGGCTCAACTGAACCGCTTTTTCAATAAGAGATTCCAAATCATTTATGTCGCCAGAAACCCGTTCAATCCCTTTTCTTATGATTGGCAGCCGATAAACCGCAGAACGGCGTAGAAAATTTTTAAATTCTTCAGACTGAATTTCTAATAACTGCCTCAAAACAAGCTCTTGGATAAACTCTACTTCTTTGTTTTTGGCTTTAGCCAATAGCCCGGAAAAATCAAATCCTTTCGTTTCTCCTACTAATGCATCCAACGCTTCCATCAATCGGGGATTACCATGTCCTAATTGAATCATTTGCTGTCTGATTTCAGAGTTCGAACAATTGGCGATATTGTGAAGTTCTAAAACTTTCTTTTGTTCGTCAGCATCCCGAAAACTGGTTAAGCTGATTGGTTCAAGCCTTTCTCGGACAATATCAATTCCGTCAAAAGTAAAAGTAAAAGTATAACGGCTGGTGATTATTAGCTGCGTCATCTTTCCGCTGTATGGTAAAAATTTGATCAAGGTTTCCAAGTTTGGCACTGCTTGCGCCGAAACTTCAAATACCCCTTCTGATGCTTTTGGCATATTCTTTTCAAAATCGTCGAGAATAATAAGATAATTCCTTGCCTGGAAGACCGAAGAACACAATCTTCTGATTTTATCGGGAAGCTCTTCGCGCTCCTCTAATATCTTAAGTCCTTCCTTATCATTGGCTCGGATAAAACCATCCTTTAATGCTTCATAAAGGGTGACTGAGTTTAATTCACCGTGTACAAGAATCAAAATATGGTCTTTAAGACGGTCACAGAATTTGCCCGTTAGGCAACTCTTTCCTAATCCACCGGTACCATATAAAAGTAGCCCAACTTTTTTGTCATCTTTTCGCAAACATCGGAGACCTCGCTGGATTTGGCGCCTTCTGCCAATAAAACCTTTTTCAAGCACCTTCACCTGACTGCTCTGCAGGTATCGATACTGGAGTTCTCTTAATTTTGGACGTTTTATCTGACCTTCTTTTACCATCGGGACATGAAGGGGAGAGCCATCCGAGAATATACGAAGTATCGACCAGTCATTTGAACGATTTGCCAAAAGCTCCTGGCGGGCTCTGAATACTGAATCAAGGATGTTTTTACCCCGACTTAAATCATAAAAGAGTATCTGGGCTGCTAAACGTGCCCCGACATCGGTTACCGGTAATCCCCAACCCAGAGCAGTAGAAACATGCCCGGCAACGAGCTGTTGAGCAAAAGAAACTGCTGCGACATGTTCCGAAACTTGACCGGTCCGGCACCCAGATAGGAAAATCAATTTGGGCAGGTTCAATTTAAGTTTTTCACAGAGTTGTGCCGGAAAAACCTGAAACTTATGACCTTCGTCGTTTTCCATCCAGAAAAAAGGATTGCCATTTTCATCGATGTCGACATGACCGGTTAAATGGACGATATCATATTGGGTCGTTGCCAGCCGTTCACCCAAGCCTTGGAGTGAGCCGGTATCCTCGATGTCCACTTCAATCGGTAAATCTTTGGTAACCTCAAAGATTGTGTCTTCTTCCTTCTCAAAATCAAGCGCCGGCTTTGCATCAATCGGCGAGCATGCCATAAACAATAATTTTAAAGGTCGGTTCTCGGGCTCTAATTTTCTTTTCTGGCCCCAATCCGAAACTTGCCGGATAAGTTGTAACTTTGAAGTAATAAGAAAGTTGCCATCATAGAGCAATTCAAATGGCAAATTAGCAATTGGACCATCGGTTCTTAATAATACCTGAAGGGTTTCTCCGTAATCGGCAGCCTGGAAAAGTGCTCTTACTAATGTCTGTCGATCACCGTTAAGAATGTCAAAGAGTTTTACTCCGATTTGCTGGGATGACTCCAGTGATTGATTCCATTTAAAATCACGACATTTTTTTCTAATTCAAGAATTTCTTTTGAATTTATTTTTGCTGTGTCAGATGTGCCATCGGGCATTGTCCTGATAAGAGAAAATTCTTCTTTTTCCTTGTTATATTTAAATTCAGCCTGATATACTACCATATAACCTTTGTGAATTGTAAACCATTTAGACTCATTGTCAAGCATGCTGCGCAAATACCATTTATAAGTCGTAAGCGATATCATTATGTATCTGTTAGTTAGTTCATTGAGGGAACATCAAAATAATTTTCAAAGCAGCTTCCTGAATAGTTCCTTATGATGCTCTGCCGATGATTCGGATAAAGGCTCGGTAAGTGATTCCCGAAGTAGTTCCCTAGTCTGCTCCGTAGGTCACCTCCTCATCTGTCCCCTAACCAACCACCCAACCCACTTCTAAACCTACTCCGTGGGCTACCTCCAAGCCAACCTCTTAACCTACCTATTAGCCTATTCCCTAACCTACTCCTGAACCAATTCCCCAACCAACCCCTTAGCCAATCTCCTAAGCTACTCCATTACCTGCCCACCGAGCTACCCTGAAGGCTACTGATTGGGCTAGCCGGTAGGCTACCCCCTAAGCCGCTCCCTCTACCGTATAGGGGATAGCCGGGGGCTAGGATGAGGCTAGCCCCTAAGGGTTCGTCAAGCGGGCTTTTACGTTGAAGAATCAATAGGTTAGAAGAAAATAGCTCAAAACTTAAAGTTCAAGGGTCAAAACTGAGGTATGAATAAAAAAGTAACCACAGATTGACACAGATTTTCACAAGAGATTCAAAGGCAAAGAAATTAAACCGCAGAGACAACAGAGATATTCTTTAGACTCACCCTCACCTAACCTCTCCCGTCGAGGGAGAGGGAAACATTCTGAGATTGCCACGTCCACCGAGCCGACTCGCAATGACCTTATCGTCTGGAAGGCAGAATATTGACACTCGATAGAAATTGAAGTATGATTGATTTCCATCATTTTTCAGATTTTGAATACAGGAGAAAATAAATGACAATGGATTGGAAAAGCAAATTAGTTAAACCGGAAGAGGCAATCAAAGTCATAAAATCCGGTTATCGAGTTTTTATTGGTTCGGCTTGCGCCACGCCGCAAAGTCTGGTCCGGGCATTAGCCAAAACACCAGCCGACGATATTGAAATCGCCCATATTCTAACCTTAGGCGTTGCTCCCTATGCCCAGGAGGAGTTGGCGGGTAAGTTCCGCGCCAATGCCTTCTTTATCAGCGGCAACGTGCGTAAAGCGGTCTGGGAAGGCAGAGCCGATTATACTCCAATCTTTCTTTCCGAAATACCAAGACTTTTGCGCAGCGGTCGCTTGCCAATTGATATCGCTTTGGTCCAGTTATCGGTTCCGGATGAACATGGTTATTGTAGTTTCGGCATATCGGTCGATATAACCAAACCGGCTTGCGATGCAGCCGAAATAATCATCGCCGAAATAAACCCAAATATGCCAAGGACTTTAGGCAATTCTTTTATTCATATCAATGATATTGATTTTCTGGTTTATTCGGAAGAACCGATTATTGAATTTACCGTCCCCGCTTTGCCCGAGGTGGTTAAAGGAATCGCCAAAAATGTGGCGGATTTAATCGAAGATGGTTCGACCATTCAGGTCGGGTATGGCGGAGTGCCGAATGCGCTGCTGGAATTTCTCAAGAATAAAAAAGACCTGGGGGTACATACCGAAGTTTTTTCCGACGGTTTAATCGACCTGATCGAAGCCGGTGTGATTAATAATACCAAAAAGACATTACACCCGGGAAAAGTAATTGCCTCATTTGCCATGGGAACAAAAAGACTTTACGATTATCTAAACAATAATCCATTCTTTGAATTTCATCCAGTAGATTATACCAATGACCCATTCGTGATTGCGCAGAATGATAAGATGGTGGCAATCAATTCAGCCTTAGAGATTGATTTGACCGGTCAGGTCTGTGCCGATTCGTTTGGCTACCAGTTCTATTCCGGTATTGGCGGTCAACTCGATTTTGTCCGGGGCGCGGCTCGGTCCAAGGATGGAAAACCAATCATTGTTTTATCTTCGACCCGAAAAGGCGATACCATATCGAGAATCGTTCCTTCGTTATCGGAAGGGGCGGGCGTGGTTACGACCCGGGGCGATGTCCATTACGTAGTTACCGAATGGGGCATAGCCTATCTACATGGTAAGAATGTGCGGGAAAGAGCCTTATCGTTAATTTCAATTGCCCATCCCAAATTCCGAGCCGAACTGTTTAAAAAGGCAAAAGAATTAAACTTTGTATATAAGGACCAGCCAGAAACTGCTCTAACTCAAAACAGATATCCGGAAGAACTCGAAGGCTGGGAAGAGACGAAGAAAGGAGTCAAGGTCTTCTTCCGTCCAATCAAACCGACCGACGAACCGTTAATGCGAGATCTTTTCTACTCTTTCTCTAAGGAAACGGTCTATTACCGTTTCTTTTCCTATATCAATGCGATGCCGCACGAAAAACTTCAACGGTTTGTCAATGTTGACTATGAAAATGAAATGGCAATCCTGGCGATTATTAAAAAAGCCGGTGAAGAGAAAATAATTGGAATTGCCCGTTATAGTGTGGATAAGGCAACGAGATTTGCTGAGTATGCAATCACGGTTGCCGATGAATGGCAAAATCAAGAAGTCGGTTCGGTGCTGTTTAGTTATCTTATTAAAGTGGCAAAGATTAAGGGCATCAAAGGTTTTATCGGTTACGTGCTGGACACCAATGTCCGAGCCTATCGCCTATTTTATAAAATGGGCTTTCCGGTCAAAGCAACCTGGGAGGATAGTGTTTATACTTTAACGATGGAATTCAAAGATAAAGAATGAAACCACGGATGCACACAGATGCTACGCGAAGCGTCCACCGTAACTCGCAGACTCCATTGAGCGAAGCGAGATGAAAGAAGAAGAATGAAAAAAAACCACAGATTAACACAGGTGAACACAGTTTATGACCTATTTTATTTCCTCTCCCTTGATGGGAGAGGATTAAGGTGAGGGTGAATGTATCTGCGATTATCCGTGTTAATCCGTGGTTAATCTTCATTTAACATGAGAGAAAATATTAAATATATCTTCTGGCCACGTTCAGTTGCAGTAATTGGCGCATCAAACAAGACCGGGAGTGTTGGTCAGGTAACTTTTGCCAATATTCTGCTCAACGGCTATACCGGAGTTGTCTATCCAGTAAATCTTACTGCCCGAAGCGTAATGGGGGTTAAAGCCTATCCTTCTTTGATTCATATTCCGGACGAAGTTGACCTGGCGGTTATCATCGTTCCGGCGACCTTTGTGCCCGAAGTGATTGAAGAGTGCGGCAGCAAAGGAGTCAAAGCAGCAGTAATCATCAGTGCCGGATTCAAGGAGATTGGCGAGAAAGGCGCACTTTTAGAAAAAAGAGTTAAAGAACTGGCAAGGAAATATAATATTTCTTTAATCGGACCTAACTGTTTTGGCGTCATCAATACCGACCATCGGGTAAGATTGAATGCAACCTTTGGTCGAGCCATGCCCGAAGAAGGCAATATAACATTTATAACTCAAAGTGGTGCGGTTGGTGTTACTGCTTTGGAATATGCCGATGCCGAAGGAATCGGGCTTTCTAAATTCGTTTCGATTGGCAACAAAGCCGATATTAATGAGAATGATTTATTGGAATATTTGAAAGAAGATGAACCGACTCGGGTAATTCTCTTATATTTAGAGGATTTGGTTGAACCGGCGAAATTTTTAGAAACCGCCCGCTCGATAACCGAAGAAGCCGGTAAACCAATCTTAGCCATAAAATCAGGCAGGACGGTCGAAGGTGCTAAGGCTGCCTCTTCGCATACCGGAGCTTTAGCCGGCTCGGATGAAGCCTACGATGCCTTTTTTCATCAATGCGGGATAATTCGGGTTGAAACTGTGGATGAACTATTCGAATACGCCAAAGCATTCTCTGGACAACCGATTCCGAAAGACCGTAAGGTCGCCATTATTACTAATGCCGGCGGCATTGGCATTATGGCAACTGATTCAAGTATCCGAAACGGGTTGCAATTAACCCAGTTCTCCCAGGCGACCAAGGAAAAATTAAAAGCAGTCCTCCCCCCTACTGCCAGTATGAACAATCCGATTGATGTGATTGGTGATTCGGATGAAAAGAGGTATTCGGAAACTTTAAAAATCATTATGGAAGATCCCGGCATTGATGGCGTGATTTGCATCTGGACACCAACTTTAATGGCAGAAACAAAAGTTGTCGCTCAAAAGATTGTTGAGATTGCCCCCAGTTTTCAAAAACCGGTTATGGGCTGTCTGTTGTCATTGGAAAATACCAAAGAAGTGATACAAACCTTGTGGCAGGCAAAAATTCCTTATTATCCCTTTCCGGAAACCGCAGCTAAGGCTTTAGCCATGATGTGCAATTTCAGCGAGTGGATGAAAAAACCAATAACTCAGGTAAAAGTCTTTGACGATGTCGATAAGGTAAAAGTTAATGCGATAATCGCTCAAGCAAAAAGCCGAACCCCTTCGGCAATCCTGGAACTCGAAGGATACCAGATTCTGGCGGCTTATAAACTGCCAACGCTGCCTTATGCTTTAGTGAAAGATGAAGCGCAAGCAATAAAAAGCGCTCAAGAACTGGGTTATCCTTGTGTTTTAAAGATTGTTTCACCCGATATTTTACACAAAACCGATGTCGGTGGGGTGATGGTTGATATCGAAACCGAAGAAGAGCTGAAAATGAAATTTAAAGAATTAATGGCAAACGTTAAAAGCGTTAAGCCCGAAGCTCGAATCGAAGGGGTGCTGGTGCAGCCGATGGCGAATAAAGGAGTCGAAACAATCATCGGGATTAAGCGTGACCCGCAATTCGGCTCATTAATCATGTTTGGTATCGGCGGTATCTATGTCGAAGTTTTTAAAGATGTTGCTTTTCGAATTTGCCCGATACGGGAACTGTCGGCAAGGCACATGATTCAAGAAATTAAGGGCTATAAGATTTTACAAGGTTTTCGGGGCAGAGGTCCGGCGGATATTGAAAAGATTGTTGAATCATTACAAAGACTATCCCAATTAGCCGTGGATTTTCCAGGTTTTTCTGAAATCGATATTAATCCTTTCTTGGTTTATGAGCAGGGCAATGGTGCACTGGCGATTGATGCTCGCTTTCTTTATTCGGGATGACACCTAAGATTAACCCAGATCAGAAGAAAATGGAACCACAAGATTTCACTGATTTGCACAAGATAAATAATAAAAAACAACCACAGGAGACACGGAGAAAAATAACCACAGAGAACACTGAGTGCACTGAAGAGGAAAGAAAAAAGTCTGCTGCTTCTAAACCTTCAGTGTCTTCAGTGGTTAATCTTGTGAAAATCTCGTGTTAATCTCGTGGTTGAAAAAATCGTTATTTTCTTGACTTTTTTAAAAGTGTGATTAATCTTTCATCATGAGAAAAGCAGCTTTATCCGATATTTTTGGTGGACTCATTGTCCTCGTCGTTGGTTTAAGTTTCTTCCTCGCCGCAAATAATATTATTTCCTGGGATAAGTGGTGGGCATACCTATTAACCTTTCTCGGTGTGATATTCGTTCTCGATGCAGTAATACGGAATCTTAAATTGAAAGACCGCTTGATTGGCGGTCGGTTTATCACCGGTATTATACTCTTCAGTATCGGATTAGCTTTTGCCGTTTCGCTCAAAAACTGGTGGCCTTTGATTCTGATTGTCGTTGGTTTGTTAATCATAATTAAGGGAATTGTGAACCATAAGGAAGAGACCAAAAGCGATTCGCCCTAAAGCATCACCGAAATTAATTTTATTGATGAAGAAAACATTACCCGCTGAACCGGCTGAGGTCGTAACACCTAAAGGACATCGGATTCGAATTATTAAACGATTCTGCAAGAGTTGCGAAATCTGCGTTCATTTCTGTCCGGAAGATGTGCTTGGCTTGGGCAAGGATTTGAAAGTTTCGGCAATAAATCCGGAACGATGCACCGCTTGTCGCTGGTGTGAATTACATTGTCCGGATTTAGCTATTTTTGTCGAACGAGGCAAAACTGCCGGAAAAACCAAAGAAGTAAATTCAGAAAATGATTAAAGAATACCACGAAAGCACAAAATTTAGAAAAACACGAAATAGGAATTTCCACCAAGAAATTGTTGCAAGATTCTTTTTTATCTCGTGTCAATCTAGTGAAATCTTGTGGTTTCTTTTTCCTATTTTTCGTGCCCTTCGTGTCTTCGTGGTAAAAAAAGAGGTTTGATGGAATTACTATCTGGTAATGAAGCATGCGCGATTGGTGCGGTTCGGGCAGGCATAAGATTTTTCGCCGGTTATCCGATAACCCCTTCCACTGAAATTGCCGAATATATGGCAAAAGAATTGCCCAAATTAGGCGGCGTATTTATCCAGATGGAAGACGAGATTGCCAGTATCTGTGCGATGAACGGTGCCACCGCGGCTGGCATGAAAGCGATGACCGCAACTTCCGGACCAGGATTTTCTTTGATGCAGGAAGGAATCGGTTATTCCTGTATGACCGAAGTCCCTTGCATTATTGTTAATGTAATGCGGGGTGGACCAGCCACCGGTTTACCAACCAAACCGTCTCAGGGCGATGTGATGCAAGCTCGCTGGGGCACTCATGGTGACCATCCAATCGTTACCCTCGTGCCTTGGAATGTAGCGGAATGTTTTCATCTAACGGTCGAAGCAGTAAATATCTCGGAGCGGCTCCGGGTACCGGTCATAATTCTGCTAGACGAAATCGTCGGTCATATGCGCGAGGTGGTATCATTTCCAGAAAAAGTTGATTTATATCAAGCACCCAAACCAACTAAAGGACCCGATGAATTTCTACTCTACGACGATGATACCAATTATGATGGACCGGTGATGAGTTTTGGTGAAGGTTATCGGATTCACATTTCCGGCTTAACCCATCGCAAAGACGGTTTTCCCACCAACGATGCAGAAACCATCGGCTGGAAAATGGAACGATTAAAAAAGAAAATTGAAGATAATAAACACTGGCTCTGGGACTTTTTCTATACTGATCTGGGATCGGATTCAATCATTGTTTGTTACGGCTCAACCGCCCGTTCGGCTTTGGAAGCCAAAAGAATTTACGAAAAGAAAACCGGCAAATCAATCGGAGTGGTTCGGTTCCGAATGATTTGGCCCTTTCCTTATGAGCGGTTGACTGCCTTATTACGAAGTGCGAAAAGAATCATTGTTCCGGAAATGAATCAAGGACAACTAAATAACGAAGTAGAACGAGCTGTTAGCCCTGCTGTTCCAGTACTACCGGTCAATCGCGTTGATGGCGAAATGCTAACTGCGGAGGAGATTTTAAATGTCATCGGCTAATATTCCCGAAGTATTCGAATATTTGCGTCTGGATAGTCGTTTTCCTCATATCCTCTGTCCAGGCTGCGGTATCGGTACCGTAATGAATGCGATGGTTCGCGCCTTTATTGAATTGAAATTGGACAAAAATCGATTATGCATTGTCTCCGGTATCGGCTGCTCTTCTCGGATTCCTGGTTACATTGATTGCGATACCTATCATACTCTGCACGGTCGGGCGCTGCCTTCGGCAACTGGCGTTAAGTTGGCAAGACCGGATATGGAGGTAGTTGTGCTGGGCGGCGATGGCGACATTTTAGCAATTGGGGGCAACCATTTTATCCATTCCGCCCGACGTAATCTCAATTTAAGCCTAATTATTATCAACAATTTCAATTACGGCATGACCGGCGGTCAGTTTTCGCCAACTACTCCTTTGGATGCGATTGCGACTACTGCACCTTATGGCAATTTAGAACGAGGTTTTAATATTCCGGAGATTGCAAAAGCAGCTGGTGCGGTGCTGGTTGCGCGTAGCACTACTTATCACGCGGTGCACATGAAGAATATGATTAAAAAGGCGATTCAGAAAAAGGGGTTTACCGTCGTCGAAGTGATTTCACAATGTCCGACCCTTTACGGCAGAATGAACCGATTAGGCGATGCGGTAGAGATGTTGCAATGGATGAAAGACAATACCGTAATGGTTTCCGGGACCGAAGCCAAAGATGCCGAAAATAAATTAAAGATTGGTATTTTGTGGGAAACCGAAGCCGAAGAGTATCTTGATGTTTATCAAAGAACAATTAAGAAAGCGTTAGAAAAGAATAAATAAATGCGTTACGAAATCAGGTTATCCGGGACCGGCGGACAGGGCTCAATCTTAGCCGCTATCGTCTTAGCCGAAGCTTGCGGTGTCTATGACGGCAAAAAAGTCGTCCAGACCCAAAGCTATGGACCAGAAGCCAGAGGCGGGGCGTCGCGAGCCGATGTGATTGTCGCGGATGAAGAGATTCTTTATCCGAAAGCGAGACAATTAGATTTACTGGCTTGTTTGAGCCAACAAGCCTGTGATTCTTACACGGTTGATTTGAAAGAGAACGGTATTCAGATTGTCGATGCTTTTTACGTGCTTCAATGCTCTCGCCAAAAAATATTTTCGCTACCTTTATCGCAAACCTCACGCGAAAATTTTAATCGAGAACTTTTTACTAACATTATTCTGTTGGGTTCGATTGCCGGTATCAGCGGTATTGTTCGATTGGAATCGCTTAAACAAGCGGTAAAAAATCGCGTGCCGGCTCATACTTTAGATTTAAATCTTAAGGCTTTGGAACTGGGTGCCCAACTCGGGATTAAGACAATGACAGAATGTGGTTTAAAACCATTTTTTTAAGATGTTAATTTCGGTCGAAAAAATGGTAGCCGCAGGCTTTAGCCTGCGGAATCAGAATAAACGCAACCTAAAGGTTGCGGCTACCACCGTGATGCTTATTCAATCGAAAAAGGTAAGGATATCCAAAACAGTAGAAACGAAAGGAGGTGATAAGAATGAAAGCGATTATCGATAAAGAAGCCTGCACCGGCTGTGAGCTTTGTGTCAGTACTTGTCCAGATATCTTTGAAATGGCAGGTGACGTGGCAATAGCTAAAGTCGAAATCGTCCCCGAAGCCGCTCAAGACTGCGTTCGTCAAGCGGTTGAAGATTGTCCGGTCACCGCAATAAAAATTGAAGAATAAAAGAAATTAATTATCAAATATGAGATGGTCATTTGTTATTGCTAAAGTTTTTGGCATTCCGATTCGTCTCCATCTGACTTTCCTCGGTTTTTTACTTTTTATTTTTCTGGTAAATGCGGTTCGCGGCGGGATTCACAGTGCCGATTACGGCTTGCTGTTCATTATTGCTATTTTCGTTTCGGTCACTATTCACGAATTTGGTCACAGTTTAGTTGCAAGGAGTTACGGTATAGCAGTAAAAGATATTACCCTTTTACCAATCGGTGGTGTCTCCCGTATCGAACGCTTACCCGAAGAACCCAAGCAAGAATTACGAATCGCCATAACTGGTCCACTGGTCAGTTTTGGTATCGCTTTGGTTCTTTTTCTAATAATCTTTGCTATTTCTGGCATCAAAGGTTTTTCCGGGTTTTCCTTGGTCGGCGGTAAGTTTTTACCTAATTTGATGTGGGTTAACGTGATGCTTGGTATCTTTAACATCCTGCCCGGCTTTCCGATGGATGGCGGTCGAGTATTTCGGGCGATTTTAGCCCAAAGAATTGGTTTTGCCGAAGCGACCCGAATTGCCGCTTCAGTCGGACAGGTATTCGCCATCCTCTTAGGCATTATCGGGCTATTTTTCAACATCTGGCTGGTTTTTATCGCCTTCTTTATCTATATCGGCGCGGGCGAAGAAGAACGTGCGGTTCAACTGCGGTCGGTTTTGCGAAAAATATCAGTAGCGCAAGTAATGGCGACCAATTTTCAAAAACTTTTACCGGAGGAAACATTAAGAAAAGCTTTGGAATATATTTATCATGGATTTCAAGAAGATTTCCCGGTTGTCCGAGAAAACGAAATCGTCGGAGTTTTAACCAAGAACGAGATTCTTAGTGCTTTGCACAAATTAGGTTTAGATACGAAAGTTTCCGATGTGATGAGAAAAGATTTTATTGCGGTAAACCCCAATCAGATGTTAACCGAAGTTTACGAACAGATAAAAAGCTGTGGTTGTTCTTCCTTGCCGGTCGTAAAGAGTAATGAATTATTAGGCATCATTACGCTGGAGGCGATTGGTCGATTCTTTATGTTTGAAAGCGCCCAAAAAGATTATCTTGCCCACCAAAAGAAATAATCCCGCTTAATTCCTTCTAGTTACCATTTAATTCAATCGGCTCTCCTCGTATAAAACGACAAATATTTAAACCTAGTCTTTTAGCAAGGGCAAAACCTTCTTGTAGTCCGAAACCCAAATGAGTTATTCGATGGGCATCCGAACCAATCGTAAATATTTTTACCCCGGCTTCTTTTGCTTTTAATAAAATATTAGCTGATGGATAAATCTCTTTCGGATTCTGTCGCAAGCCGGACGTGTTAATTTCAAGACCAACCCTGTGCTTCGCCATTAACTTTAAAGTTGATTGGAGAAAAGGTTCACTGGCTGGTAACAATTCTTTGCCAATGATTGCTAAAACATATTTTTTATACACATCAAAATGAGCTATGCTATGAAACAATCCACTTTTAACCGCTAAATCCAAAGTCTCAAAATACTCTTTTGTTATTCGCTTTGGATATTTTTCTAAGTACTTTGCTTTAAATTCGTCCAATTCCTTATGGTTAGTAATTGCCACGTGTTTTATACAATGAATTGCTCCTAAGATGAAATCAAAAGGAAATTTTTTAATAAAAGCTTTTAGCGCCGATTCAATCGCTGGGTCATAACCAACTTCAAAACCAGCCCTAACCGATAAATTTGAAAATTTCTTCCTTGCCTCTTCTATCTCTTTGAAAAAATAATCTATCCACTCTGACCGCATCGGCACAATCTTACCGTTAAATTTCACCCTATCGTCTTTTTCTCTTCTTACCGGGTCAATCTCAAAATGAGGGGTGAGGCAAATTTCGTTAATTCCGAGTTTTATCGCCTGAACACAATATTCTTCAATCGTTCCTTCCGCATCAATTGAATAACCGGGATGAATATGATAATCAACAATCATAGATGGATTTCTATTTGCGACCCAAGGTCAAATTTCAGTTTCGCTGTTTTCATCATACCTATTTTTAATCCAAGTTTTATTGGATTTGCATTGTACGAGATAAAAGAATAAAGTCTAATCCCTTTATCGGAAAAAGATTTGTTACCGCCTAACCCGCTAAAGCCGGGCTCATAAGCAAATACTCGAAAATCCGATGAAGTTACCTCAAACCAATAAATCCTACCGGTATAATCAAAGTTATGATAACTGAAATCGCTGCTGAGTCGAAATAACATTCCCCGTCCCGTTTTAGTTAAGCTTTGTCGGTCTTCAAAACGAAATCCGACAGTAAAGTTTTTGAAAAAATCATAGCTCAAATCGAGTTTCGTTCCCTGGCTTTTGCTGACGTCGTCTTTTAGTGTTCTTTTATAACTTAATCCGATTTTTAACTTACCTTCCTTATGCTCAATACCGGTCTCGATTTTAGCCGGTAGGGAATCTACGATAAAATCGGTCTTAGTAGAACCGTAGATTAAGAATCTAAATTGGTAAAAATCATAATTGAGACTAAAATTTCCGCTCAAATTATCTTTTTTATTAGCTAACGAGTAACTGCCACTGTGCGGCGAATAAAAATCCTTTTGATTGCCAGTTAGATTAAGACTAACCTTTAAAGGTTGCCAATCTCCAAGGATACCGCAAGCAAAACCAAATCCGAACCCTAAAGAATATGCGAGTTCGGCAGTTAAATAATAATTGCCCAATATTCCTGCACCGTTAATTCCCAGAAGGGTAAGTTGATTGCCGTAAAAGGAATTGGTTGAATCTTCGGGCGCAAAAGGATGATTATAACGAGTATGATAACAACTAACACCGATACGCCAAGTCGATATTTTTCGGCTAAACCTGGCACCGATTAAGTCTTCGCGCAATTTATCTTTAATCGCTATTGAAGTGGAATCAGTATGCTTGCCATTATAGTTAATTTTTTTGGCTATTCCATTGGAATCGATTTCGGCATCCAGACGATTAGAGGAAAGATAACCAGACATCGAGATTTCACCCAAGGTTTGTTTATAGGCTAAACCAAATAAAGATGTATTCTCCAAAGACGAGGTTAACGGACTCAATTCTTTAGTTTCAAAACCGCCAAAAGATTTTGCTGCTAAATAATTATAAAATGGTTTTGAAAACAGCAATCCATTACCAAAACCAAGCAAATAATTACCGATTACTAACTGCTCTCTCTTATTAGAATAAGAAAGACTTATACCATAAAAATCTAATGGGTTCGTTTCTAACGCATCCTTATCAGCAAGTAAGACAAATCCAAACCTACCGTAATTAGCTTTAACTCGATTATAGATACTCCAATCTTTAAGTTCGTTGTTATGGGCAAAACTGTCATTTACTGCTCTAATCTTTAATTCTACGCTTTTACTAATTGGTTTTCTTTTAATTGTTAGGAAAGGTCTAATTTTATCTAATAATTCATCATCAAAACCTTTAACAGATAAAAGGTCATCCACCTTACTAAAATCTCCGTTCGTTTTACGATAATCAATAATCGCTTTCGCTAAAACCGGTGTTATATACGGTAGTTGCAAAAAATCTTCGTAATCGGTTGAATTGATATCTAAAGGGTTATTTAACAAATCATAAAATATTTCCGGTGCAATATAAACTTTGGGGAAGGTTAAGTCTTCTTCAAAGAGCTCGGTTTCTTGGGATAAAATTGCTATCAGGCTAAATAAAATTATCAAGATTTTAAGCTAAGACTTAAGACATGGGTCTCCTTAAGTCTTGGATGATAACGATATCCATAATCGATACTTAAATTCTTAAGTGATACGCCAAATCCGCCCGCAATTAGATACGGATTGGTCGCTACGCCGAAGCGAAGTGAAAATATCGGTAGTAAATTAAGCTCGATACCGCCCAAGAAACGTTCAGAAACGGTATTTTTAAGAAAGTCACAACTTAAAGAAAAACCATTAAAGGAATTCAGCGAACCGCCAATTTGTAAAGAAGCCGGAATTAAATCGCCTTGCTTACTTTTAGGGTTATTCATATCTGCGAATACTAATGCCAACCGATAAGTACTTTGCTTAAAAAGTATTCCCAAATTTAGACTTGGGAAAAAATCGTTACCGTAATCCCTGATATTCACATTATACCCTTTAAGAATGATTCCGTAAGAAAAATTTAAATTGAGGGCAAATCCAGTAGCTAATGTGAAGGTATGTTCATAATAACCAGTCTGACCTAAAGAAGAAAAAGAAAATCCTAAAGCTGGTCGGTTTAAGTTTAGTATCAATCGATTATAGGTCAAAGTACTTAACCCAAACGGCTTGGTATAGACTAAAGCAAGTCCATTGTTACCAATTCGAGGAAGGTTTGCCGGGTTAATTGCGGTTGCATCATATAAGGAAATAATTGTAGAATTGGCAAAATAGGCAGAGGATGGTCCGCCTGGTTCATTAAAATCAAAAATTGCTATTAAATAAAATATTATCAATTATAAGTCTTTAGCCCGCAAAAAATTAGAAAATTTACTTAACCCAGTAGAGAAATCTTCCGCAGTTCGGACAAATCAGAAGTTCTGAGGTTCGCCGAGTAGCGAATTCCGCTGGTAGTTTGACGTAACATCCGCCACAAAATTCCTTAACAACCTGAACTAATACTCTTGTTCCATAACGTTTAACAACTCGCTCGTATTCGTTAATTAGCTTTTGGTCAATTTTTTTCTTTAGCTTTTGACGCCTCTCTTCGATATAGAGGACAATATCTAATGATTGTTTTGAAGTTTTAAAACCAAGTTGTTTGTATTGAGGGCTAGAAAGGTCTTTGAGCATCAAATCTAATTCTTCTAATTCCCTTAAAAGATCAAGTTGTTTTTTCATGAATCTTTTCCTCCAAAGTTTTTATCATTTGGATGAACTCCTCTGGTGTCTTCGGCTCAAAGACTACTTTCTTTTTCGTCAGTTCCTGACAAACCATTGCAACTCGTCCTAAGGTAATTAGATACTGATTCCCCGGGTCTTGCGGTGGTGCCACGATTATGAAAAAGAGATGGGCTGGTTTCTTATCGATTGAATCGAAATCAATCCCTTTCGGTGCCCAGCCGGCGGCTACTTCTAATTTATCAATCAAAAGTGATCGGCAGTGCGGAATTGCAATTCCTTTACCAATTCCGGTCGAACCAAGCTCCTCTCGTTTTAGGAGAGTATCATAGAGCACTTCGGCATCTTCGCCCACTTTAATCATACTGACCAATTCTTTTAACACCTCAGTTTTCTTCTTGGCTCGTAGTGCTAAGTTAATTCGTTCTGGCTTTAGTAACGACGCTAAATTCAAATTTCCTCCTTTCTCACATCTTTTCAGGCGCGGTTACGCCAATCAATGATAATATTTTGGCTAAAATCTTTTGGGTACATTGGCACAAATAGATTCGAGCTTGGGTTAAGTCTTTATTTTCCGTAACCACGCGTTGTCTCTCATAAAAATAATGAAAATCGGCGGCAATGTCCAGAGCAAAATAAACTAGTCGGTGTGGTTCAAGGGCTAAGGCTGCCTGTTCAACTACATCCGGGAAATATGTTATCAGCTTTGCCAATTTCCGTTCTTCCGCTTCGCTGAGCAGAGATAAATCCGTGGATTCTGATAGGACAAATCCTTTTTCTTGGGCAAATCTCAAAATATTGCAGATTCGGGCATGAGCATACTGCACATAATAAACCGGATTCTCCTGTGAGGTCTTTTTGGCTAATTCCAAATCGAATTCCAAATGCTGTGATGGCTTGCGCATCAAAAGGAAAAACTTTAATGCATCACTACCGATCTCGACCACGACTTCGTCAAAAGTAATGAACTCACCAGCCCGTTTTGACATCGCAATCTTCGTTTTATTTTTTAGAAGTGAAACCTGTTGGGCAATAATGATTTCTAATTTTTCTCCATCGTAACCTAGAGCGGAGATTCCGCCTTTCATTCGGGCAATATAACCGTGATGATCCGGTCCCCAGATATTAATTAAATGGTCAAAACCCCGTTCCAATTTATCAATATGATAAGCAAGGTCGGTAACAAAATAGGTTGGTCTTCCTTCTTTGGTCAGAAGTACCCGGTCTTCGTTATCACCAAAATCTTGTGCCCGAAACCAAGTTGCACCATCTTTTTCGTAACTTTGACCTTTCCTAGCTAAATTCTTTAATAGGTCATCTCGCTTAGAAATAAATTTACTTTCCGATATAAAATTATTAAAATGGATTCCAAATTTAGACAAGGTATCACGTTGCATCTTCTGGATACGACCCAACGTAAATTCTCGCCATTCGACTTCAGGTAATTTCTTTTCCAAAATTTCTTGAGCAATGTTCACGAGATATTCTCCAGGATAACCGCCTTCCGGAATTTCAACCTTTTCACCTTTCAACTCCCTAATCCGAGCAACTAATGATTGGTAGAGAAGTTCAATCTGGGTGCCTGAATCATTAACATAATACTCACTTGCAACTGTAAACCCAGCAAATTGTAAAATGTTGACTAACGAATTACCTAGAGTCGCGGCTCGCGCTTGAACAACGTTTAATGGGCCAGTTGGATTGGCTGAAACATACTCTAACAAGACCTTCTGCCCACCACCAACTTTGCTTTTACCAAAATCATCTTCTTTGATAAGTTTTAATACTTCTTGTAAAAAACTATCCGAAATTGTAAAATTTAGAAAACCTTTACCACCAACTGTAACTTTGGAAAAATCTGGATTAACGCTCAATCTTTTTGCGAAATCTTCAGCGAGCGATTTGGACGACGTTTTCTTTTCTTGGGCTAAAATAAATGAAATGTTGGAGGCATAATCGCCTAATTTCTCATCCTTAATCAACTCAATTTCATGTCGATTCGGAATTTCACCAACAAAAGTTTTTAATGCTTGATTAATCCTTTGTTTTATCATTTCAAACTTCCGCACCTTTCAGATTATGTCCAGTAAAAATCCGTCGTGGGGCATCACCCCAAAGTCGTTCTAAACCATAAAAAATTCGTATATCGGGCAGAAAGATATGAACCACAATATCTACATAATCAAGTAAAATCCATTGCGCTTGATTATAGCCTTCAACATGGTGAACTTGATAGCCCTTTTTACGTAATTTCTCAACTAATTCATCTGAAATTGCTTGTGCATGGAGGGGCGATTGGGCAGTAGCTAAGACAAAATAATCGGCAACTGGTGAAATTCTGCGCAAATCGAGTAGCAAAACGTTCTCAGCTTTTTTATCCACAATCAACTGGGCAAGCTTTTTTACCCACTCACCGGATGATATCATTAGAAGATAATTGAATTTTTCGGAATAAACTGTTGATAATCTTTTCCTAAAATTATTGTTGCTTCAAGATACAGCGTCGAATCGATATCGAGAGCGATTACCGGCATGATTTCTTTATACCAGGGCATAAAGAAGACGACTTTCTTTTTCTTAGCAAGTAATTTAGCTGCAGCTTTAGCATTTTTCATACTACTGTCAACTCGGTCAACAATCGTTGTCTTCTCGATTTCTTTCTGGGCAGTCCGTATTCCATAAACATCAAAACCAATCTTACGCAAAAATTCCATTGTTGCTCTACCTTGTTTATCGATTCCCGAAGCATTAATTATTTCAAGCCGAATCTGACCCGGTTCGATTGACGCGGGAGTCAGTTTTGTCTTAAAAATAGGAACATAACGCACCAGTACCGAACTAACTGCAGCAATTAAACCCAACAAGAGTACAACGAGAACTATATTCCTAATTTTCTTCATTTCTTTTAGCCAAAATTTTGGCAACCGTTTTAAATTCCTCGGGTGTGTTCACCCCAAGTATCTCAGAACTATCCGGCGCAATATAAGCAGCGATTTTAGCACCAGTCTGTTTCATTGCCGCAATCGCATCAGTCAAATAATATTCGCCGCTGATTTGACTGGGTTTTAATTGATTCAGAATTGGGGTCAACCGTTGCAAGTGAAAGACATAAGCACCAGAGTTTATCTCTTTGATTTTTTTAATCTCGCTATTGGCTTCTTTCTCTTCAACGATTGCCTTAATCTGGTTATTACCGTCTCGCACAATTCGTCCATAACCATAGGGATTATCCAAAATTGTGGTCAATAGTGTCGCATCGGCTTGTTCTTGCTTATGAATATCGAGTAGTTTCTCAACGGTCTGGCTGGTTAAAAGCGGTGTATCGCCACAGAAAACCATGATTTCTTCTTCGACGGATAATAACTTTTCACAAGTTTTAACAGCATCCGCCGTACCTAACAATCTATTTTGCAAGACAAATTCGACCTTAGCATTGGCAAAAGTTCTTTTCACTTGCGCATGTCTTCGTCCCACTACCACGAGAATTCGATTCAAGCCCGAAGCTTGGGCAGTCTTTAAAACATATGAAAGAAGTGGTTTGCCATTAAGTGGTAGAAGCACCTTAGGTAAATTTGAATCCATTCTTTTACTTTTGCCGGCAGCCAAAATAATTCCAGTCATTGTTTTATAGGGAAGAAAATTAGATTTAGTTTTTTTATCGTTTCAAATTACCAATGCACAATTCTCTTAACTGCTAATTCCGTTTCGCTATGCTTGAATTGCTCACCGGTATAAAACTAAATGAGCCAGCTATCACTCTTTTACCTTTTCTTTCGGCCTCTTTACTTTTGGTGCCTTTGCTGGTTTTTCTTTCTCCTTAGCTTTTTCTTTCGGTTTTTCGGCTTTAGGCTTCTTTTCTTTTACTTCTTTTGCTTTTTTGGCTTCCTTTTTAGTCTCTTTTTTCATTTCTTTCTCTTTTCTAGAAACTAATTCTAAGATTGCCATCTCAGCGGCATCCCCCAATCGCTGACCAAGCCGAAAGATTCTGGTATAACCACTCTGATGATTTTGCAAACCCGGAGCGATTTCAGTAAAGAGTTTATGAATGAGGCTCTCATCCGACAGGAACTTTCTAACCTCACGTCTTGCTGCCAAAGTGTTTTCTTTAGCAAAAGTTATCATTCGGTCGGCAAATCTTCTTGTTTCTTTAGCTTTGCCGATTGTTGTCTTAATTCGTTCGTGAGTAAAAAGGGCAGCCAGTAAATTCTTGATTAAAGCTTTTCGATGTGAGAATTTTCTGCCCAGTTTCTTGATTTTTCGACCGTGACGCAAAATTATTCCTTCTTAATTATCGAATCGACATCCAAACCGAACGAAAGACCGATGCCTTCCAGCACTTTCTTTAGTTCGTCTAATGATTTCCGACCAAAATTCTCGATATTGAGCATCTCTTTTTCGGTCCGGCGAACCAAATCTGCTACTTTCTTAATACTAACCCGCTCACCGGTCCGTTTTGACCGTCCTTTTTTTAGACAATTCAAAGCACGGTTCGAGAGTTCCAGTTCTTCGATATCCATTTGCAGGAGCTCCCTGAGTCGTTCGCGGTCCTTGTCAAACTTCTCTTCTGGTATAAACTCGGGTTCCTTTTGAGTCGGAATCATGATTGTCATATGATTCTTAATAATTGTTGCACTTTGAATTAATGCTTCGTCCGGTTTTACGCTACCGTCGGTCCAGACCTCGAGCAAAATCTTTTCAAAATCCGAGCGGTCCAGAACCCGGGTATTCTCAACGGTATAATTGACTTTTTTCACCGGTGAGAAAAATGCATCCAAGAAGATTGTCCCGACCGGTGCGTTCTGACCTCTTTTTAACCGTTCGGATGGAACATAACCTCGACCATTTTCTACTCTCATTTCAATATTTACACTCCGCTTCGAATCAGTCACAGTCAAAATATGTTGATTAGGATTAGAAATATTAACCTCCGGTGGAACGGTCATATCTTTAGCGGTAAAGGCACCCTTACCTTTAACGTTAAAATTACATAGCTTTGGTGTTTCTGATAACAAAGCCATATGAATCTTTTTCATATTCATTATGATTTGAGGTATATCTTCCAAAACATCCGGTATTGTCGAAAATTCGTGAAGCACGCCATCGATTCTAACCTGGGTTATCGCTGCTCCCTGAATTGAAGAAAGCAAACCCCGTCGCAAGGAATTACCTATCGTATGACCCCAACCTTTTTCAAGGGGTTCAATGATAAATTTAGTATAAGTATCCGAGACTGTTTCAGTCTCGATTTCAATTTTTTCCGGTAAAACAAAAGGTTTAAGTTTCATTTTGAATATAACTCCACGATTGACTGAGTGTTAACTGGCACTGCTTTCAAATCATCACTCGAAGGCAGGTTTAAAATCTTACCAATAGCATTATCTTTGTCCAAAGTCAACCAGGCAGCACTGGCGCTCTCTTTACCCGCCAGCGATTTCTTTACGACTTTTGTCCCTTTTTCGGTTCGGACACCAATCGTTTGATTCTCTCGAACCACATAAGAAGGGATATCAATCTTTTTTGAATTGACTGAGATATGTCCGTGTTGAATCAATTGTCGAGCTTCGACTCGGGAATTAGCAAAACCTAATCGAAACACAACATTATCCAATCTTCGTTCCAGTGCACTCAGTAAATTAACAACCGTATCACCCTTGGCTTTTGCTGCCCGCTCAAAAAAGATTCGAAGTTGAGCCTCCAGGAGACCGTAGATTGCTTTAAGTTTCTGTTTCTCTTTCAGTTGGATTGAGTAGGGTGAGATTTTCTTTCTTCTAAACCCACCTTTTGACTCCTCTTCGCCGCGTCTTTGTAATATGCACTTATCGGAAAGACATTTTTCACCACGTAAAAACAACTTTTCGCCCATACGGCGACAAATCTTACATTTTGGACCAATATATCGTGCCATATTTAATCTTTGATTTTAACAAGATTATTATAAGTTGTCAACAACTACTAAACCCTACGCTGTTTAGGCGGACGGCATCCATTATGCGGAATTGGTGTAACATCTTTAATTGAAATGATATCGAGCCCGGCATTCTGCAATGAACGAATTGCTGCTTCACGACCCGGTCCTGGTCCTTTAATTTTAATTTCAACCTTCTTTACGCCAAGTCCAGTCGCTTCTCGACCGCACGCATCGGCACATTGTGATGCTGCATAAGGTGTTCCTTTTTTGGTCCCCTTAAAACCAATCCTGCCGCCACTTGACCAACACAACACATTGCCGTTATTGTCGCAAATTGAAATTATCGTGTTATTAAAACTTGCTTGAATATATGCTATGCAGATTGATGGAATCTGTCTTTTAATTGGTTTTTTCGCCACTCTTCGCTCCTGTTGCTCCCGCAGTTGGTTTTGGTGCGACGGCAGCGGGTTTTTCCGCTTTAACCTTTAGCACACCTGAAGTCTTTCTCGGACCTTTTCTAGTGCGAGCATTAGTGCGTGTCCGTTGTCCTCTAACTGGTAAACCAGAACGATGTCGCATTCCACGATAAGAACCAATTTCAATATATCGCTTTATGTTAGCTGCGATTTCAGCCCGTAAAACACCTTCGACTTTATAACCGGTTTCAATTTCCTTACGTATCCGAGTGATTTCATCATCGTTCAATTCTGAAACCTTCTTGTTTGGGTCAACCTGTGCTGCTGTAATAATTAACCGTGCGTTAGACGGTCCAATGCCGTAAATATGCGGTAACGCATATAAAATCTTCTTCTTATCCGGCAAATCAACGCCAGCAATTCTTGCCAATATGCCTCCTTATAGTTTGCAAGTTAATTAATATTAAATAGCAAAAAAAATCGATTTGTCAAGTAATAAATACGAGTTCGCTGAAAAAGTAAGACTTAACATTATTATTTAGCAAAATCTCACGAATTTATAACCTTTGCCACAATTTTATTAAGATTCTCTTCTTCCCCAGCGCCTATTCCCCCTTTTCTTCTTCATAATTTCTTCTGTCTGTCTCATTGTCGCACAGGATTGAGATAAAGTATCCAAAAATTATTTAATCGGTTTTGGAATTATTATCAGAAAGGTTGTTATCGGCTGAATCGTTACCTTTTACCGCCTTTAATACTTTGCTCTCATCATTAAAGTAACTATGTACTTTTCGCTATCCCTTTAACTAACCTACTCAACAATTATACCCATCTATTCTCCCCCTCACACTCCTTCTTGGCAAACTCATCCCGAAAATAGCTCCTTAGGTGACTCAATTAAGTAATGAACTAATACTTGCAGGAGAAGTATTTTAGTCTAATTCTAAAAAAACTACAAATAAAATCCGATGTTGAGAAATCATAATTTAAACTGAACTCTCAGAGAAAATAATCGGATTTAAAGTAATCCATGGATAAACACTAATTTAAAATGCCATACAACCGAGGACGTGCAGAATACTTAAAAAAATAAACCTATGGATAAACTCCTAAAATTAAAAAAGCAAGACTTTAGATTAAAATCTTCTGACTGGGTAAACAAAGATATTATAAATATGAATTAAACTCGGAAGCATACGAAAACTTCAAAATTTCCTTAATATTGACAGACTCAATCAGTTTGGTAAGATTTAATGAATGCATTGGTTATTGTTGGCGGCACTTATTTTTAGTGATCCGACAACTTTACTTATTCCGCCGTTTAAACATACTTTGGGTATTCATCGTACATCAAAATTCTTTCTGAATATGTTCTTGGGTTCAGATTTTCAAATTAATGATCCGGAAGGCGTCGTTGCGGTCCGAATGAAAGAAACCGATAATCCAAACACTTCAACCGATGATCCTATTTTAACCCTTTTCGCCATTAATTCTGGCGCCAGCCAAATCATCTATAATAACGGCTTATTAAAACTTAGTATCTTTGGCAAAACAGGTAATAGGAAAAATGAATTTTTCCACCCCCAGGGCATTGCCGCCAATGCGGACGGCGATATCTATGTTGCCGACACTGATAATAACCGGGTCGTAAAACTGAAATATCGTAATGGTGAATTGATTTGGGATAGCATATTGGCTGATTCTTTAAAAGTACCAATTGGTGTTGCCATTGATTCAAAAAAAAGAATTTATGTTGCTGAACAGGGTGATTCGAAAATTGTGGTCTTAGATAGTTTGGGCGCAATTTTTTATCAGTGGCATCAAGATTTAATCAATCCTACCGGTATCGCCGTAGTTGACCAAGATGACTCTTGGAATTATTATCGAGAAAATTTTATGGTGGTAATTGATAAATCGAACAAAAGAATTTCCAAATTTAATTTGAATGGTAAATTACTGAATTCAGTTGATGCCCGTACGATTGGGCTTTCAGAAGTAGATTTTGCTTATTTGGCAATTGATTATTATGCCAATATTTATGTTACCGACCGTATCAACCATCAGATTCATAAATTTGACCATAATTTGAATTATATAATTTCATTCGGAAAAAAGGGAACCGGTGATAACCAGTTTTGTTCTCCACGCGGGATTACAATTTGGCGTCGATTCGGTCAGGTTTTCATAACCGAAGTCGAGGGTGGACAGTATTACTGGCTCGGCTTGGATAGTTATTTAGTCGGTTGTTCTCCGGAAAAGTTTACTACCGAAAAACCCGGAACAATCATCGCGCTCTATCTTACTGAATTAGCCGAAATAAAAGTGGGCATCTATAATGAACAAGATAAAGTTATAAGGTTACTTACCCAAGAACAGTTGCAAAAATCGGGAGAAGCCCTTATCGTTTGGGATGGTCGCAACAGCAACGGTAATATTGTGGAGCCCGGCGTTTATCGGATTAAATTAGAAATCCGTCCCGCTTATGGCGCACCCAAACGTTATTTCAAAAAGGAATTACGCACTTTAGTGCAATGTATTGACGAATCGGAGGTCAAAGTAAATTAAAATGACAAAAATCAATTTAAAATTTTTGATGGTTTGCTTTTGTCTTTATCAGGCCGCTTTTGCCACAAAATACGCGGGTGATTTTGAAGAATTGGGCGTTTCGGCACGAGCAATTGGTCTAGGCGGTGCCTATGTTGCGGTAACCTCTGACCCATCCGCAATCTACTATAATCCAGCTAATTCCGTTCTAACTAAAGACTACAGCGTTCTTTTAATGCATGCGGAAAGTTTTGGCGGCATGGTTAAAAATAATTATTTGGGGATTGTTTTACCAACGCGAAAACAGAGCTTCGGTTTAGGGATATTAAATAACGACGTACCCGCAATTAAGCTAACAACCCTGCCGGATACTACCCAACCGCCTTCGGATAGCAACCAGCCAATTCTCGACCGTCAAATAAATGCCGCCCAGTGGGTCTTTTATTTCAATTATAGTCATCGATTATCGTCAATTCTTCATTTGGGGATTAATACCAAATTGATTTATCAGACTTATGGTATCGCATCTTGTTTTGGGATGGGCATTGACCTGGGCGGTTCAGTTGCTTTAGCGGACGGGCTTGAACTGGGTTTACGGATTCGTAATTTAACTTCTTCACCTTTATTCTGGGATAATAAAACTAGAGAATCAATTTCCCCGCGCATTGCTTTAGGTTTAGCCCGAACTTTCAATTTTGGTCGAGACCATTTACTATTAAGTGCCGAACTTGAAAATAACTCCGATGCCGGCTTAGATAATTTACAGTTTAGTGAGAATTTTGGTATAGAATACTCCATCAAACAGGTTTTAGCGGCAAGACTTGGTTTATATCATCGGCTAATTACTTTAGGTTTAGGAATCAATTATAAACGATTGTTTATAGACTATGCCTATCAGACTGGTTATTTCAACCAATCGCGTGACTTGGGTAGCAGCCAAAAGATCAGCGGGGGTCTAAAGTTTTAAATCCGGAAATATCTCGTAAGTTATTACATCTCTTTGCGCTAATCATTCCAGTTTTATACTATATTATCCCAAGTCATACTTGGAGTGTAATAATTCTGCTTATTGCTACGGTGATCTTTTTAACCGTTGATTTCTTAAGGCTTCGTCTCAATCCAATAAAAGGTATCTTTATCATTCTTTTTGGCTCATTATTAAGACGTAAAGAATTTTCCTCTCTTACCGGCGGCAGTTATTTAGTCTTAGCTTCGCTTGCGACGCTTCTCATTTTCAATGATACCCCTGGCGTATTCATTGCCGCTATATCATTTTTAGCCATCGGCGATACCGCCGCAGCAATTGTCGGACTTTCCGCCGGTAAAATAAAAGTTTTCCGAAAAAGTCTTGAAGGCAGCTTAGCCGGGTTTATCGGTTGTCTGATTGTTGCATATATCGTATCAATTCTACCGGATAAAAACTTGCCATTTCAAATTGCCCTTTGGGGTGCGGTTGCCGCAACCATAGTTGAAGCGCTACCAATCGAAGTAAACGACAATGTAGTTATACCAATTCTCTCAGCTACCGTAATGCAATTAGTAAAAACTCTAACTTAAAAGGAGTCAAGATGTATTCAATAATTTTAAGTATTGTCATCATAGCTCAACCTCTTCCCTATTTTCAGCCAAAGCTTCTAGTTTCCTTCGAAAAATCTGATGTTAACCAATTATCCGCCATTGAAATCTCAATCCTTGAAGACCTTGGTCAAATCGTGCTTTCCGAAATTGCGTCTAATCAATTAGAAAATCTAAAGAATACCAGAGTAAAATATCAAATTTTAGACCATATGATGCCATTTGATGAATACTGGCTGGTAAAAATAAGGAATCAAGATTTTCATAAAATTAAATCCTACGGCAAAATTGTCGCCCAGTACGGTTCTACCGTAATTGTCAAAGGCAATCGAACCCGTATCTGGCAACTGAGCCAATTAGGCTTTGAATTAAAGCGGCTCAATCGAAAACCTGTTTCACTGATTCCCAAAAAAGACACTGGTTTTAAGTCAGCAATGCCCCAAGATACTTTTATCCAAAGGGTGCTATCGAATGTTTCTGCCGATACAATTCATTCTTTTGTCCAGGACTTGCAAGATTTTGGCACGCGTTATTCACCCACGTCCGGTTGCAGTGCTGCGGCTGAGTATATCTATCAACTATTTGACCGCTATGGTCTCAATCCGCAATTTGATTGTTATTTTATGCCATCCGATGTCTATGATGTGAAATTCATTTATCCCAAGGCATGGTTGGTTGATGATAAAGGTTCTGCCTTTATGAGTCCGAATTGCGGTGATACCTGGATTGAAAGTCACCATGGCAATACTTCGTTATTAGGCACCGACTTCACCGATACTTTAAACGGCTGGTTTTCCGGGGGTGATGGCAATGTTCTAACGACCCGGGATGGCGGTTTAACCTGGGATACGATTGCTCAGCAAGTAGCGGATTTTCTATTTAGAATTGATTTTGTTGATACTGCCATTGGCTGGGCAGGTGGTGGAATTGGCGATTCAGCTGTCTTATTGAAAACCACCGACCGGGGTAGAAACTGGACAACTAAATCAGTTTTTCCCGGCAATCTTTACGGTATCTATGCCTATGATAGCCAAAAATGTTGGGCAGCCGGCTTAGATATTAATAACAATGGTTTAATCCTCCAAACCACTGATGGCGGCAATAGTTGGAATATTCAATTCACCTCACCCAATTATCTGCTAGCTGGTGTCGCTTTTACCGATTCATTGAAAGGCTGGGTAGTCGGCGGAAACCTTTCTTCTTCCTCGGCTGCTATTTATCACACCACTAATGGCGGTGATACTTGGATTAGACAGACCACCTCCGGATACTTCCTTTTCGATATTGATTTTATTGATTCTTTAACTGGTTTTGCTTGTGGTTATGCAACAATTACCCGTACCACCAATGGCGGCGGAACCTGGTCACGGCGTAATGTTGAACCGATGTTATACGGAATTGATTTTACTGATGCTAATTATGGTATTGCCGTCGGTAGCGCGGGCACTGCCCTTGTCACAACCAATAACGGTAATACCTGGCGTACTACTTATACTCACAATAATTATACCTGGCGTAACGTTGTTGGTACTAAGACCGGCACAACCAACCCGGATGAAATTTACATCATCTGCGGTCATTTTGATGCCACCTCGGAAAATCCCTATCTGGATGCACCAGGGGCTGACGATAATGGCTCAGGAACCGCTGCCGCATTAGAAGCAGCCAGAATCCTTAACCCCTACCCATTTGGCGCCACGATCAAATTCATCGGTTTCTCCGGTGAAGAGCAAGGTCTTTTAGGCAGTGCAGTTTATGCCGAATCCGCATCGGTTCATGGTTTGGACATTCGCGGTGTATTAAATTTGGATATGATTGGTTATCTCGATGACCCTAACTTCGACTTTAACATTACTTCAAATAATAACTCTGAATCATTGGCTGACCTCTTTGTCAACGCTTGCACTACTTACACTTCCCTTACCCCGTACAAAATTATTGACCCGGGTGCAGTTTATTCTGACCATGCATCATTCTGGACTTATGGTTACCGAGCATTAGAGGGTATCGAACGAGACGGAACCCAATGGAATCCATATTATCATACGACCGGTGATACTTTAGGGGCTGGTCTGAACTCGATTCCATTTGCCACTGAGGTAATAAAGGGAAGCATTGCTTGTTTGGCACACCTGGCACGACCTTATGGTATTATTGGTATTGCCGAAAGCAATTTAAGCAATAAACTTGGATCGATTTCACTCAATTGCATTCCCAATCCAATGAGCAAGAACGGCAATATTAAATGGCAAGTTCGAACCGCTTGTCCAGTCAATCTTAAACTCTATTCGTCATCCGGGCGTTTAGTTAAAACCTTATTTGATAGTAAAGGACAAGACCTAAACCCTGGTCTTTATCAGATATCCTGGGATGGAAAGGATAACAACAATTTAAATCTTCCATCTGGGATTTATTTTGTTAAAATAAAAGCCAAAAATAATCAGTATAATACAAAAATCGTTTATCAAAATGATGCGTCAAAAAAGTCTTATTAGCAAAGGAGGCAAAATGACCAAAAAGACGCTCACCATCGTAACCCAATCAATTCTTTTTGTCAGTCTGGCTTGTGCCCAAAGTCCAAACACTACTTTATCGGCTGCCCAAAAACTCTACCTAACTAATGATTACGCAAAAGCACTTCAACTGCTTAATGATGCTTTAACCCAGACTCACTTTTATAATATAAAAGCACTCTATACTAGGGAAATCGGCGATATTTATCTTGATAAACTGCACGATTATGCAAAAGCCGAAAGTATTTATAAAGTAATAATTCGCGATTTTCCTAAGTTTAAAGTTTTCGCTGATTTTCCTAAGTCTAAAGCTATCGCTTCGGTTATCTATCGACTTGGTATTACCTACGAACGTCAAGAACGATTTCTTGATGCAGCTCAAGCCTATGAGCAAGTGGCAACCAAATACATAAAAAGCACATATAGCAATGATGCCTTAGACGCAATTGAACGCTGCTTCAAGAAGAATTATCAGGACTTGGTAGCCAAAATCGACCAGTATCCAATTACCCGTATTGAATTCGATGACCGGGTTAACCAAGCGCCCAACCGCTATGAGAAATTCGAAGACAAACAGAAGCTCTTGGATGACATGATTGACGAACGACTACTTTATGTTGATGCGCTGAGAATGCATTTAGAAAATAACCCGGATGTTATCACAAAAATGACTGAGATGCGCAACAACAGTCTTTTCCAGGAATGGTATAACCGAAATGTGGTCGAAAGGGTCAAAGTAAGTGAAAGCAAAAAGAAGTCTTATTATAAAAAGAATAAGAATACTCGCTTTACTACCCCGGAGCGGGTACGCGCAAGAGAGATATTAGTAAAGACTAAAGCCGAAGCCGAAGCATTACGAGCTAAAATTGTGACGGAATCACTACCGTTTGATACGGTCGCTAAAGAAACTTCGTTGGCGCCAAATAAAAAATCGGGTGGGGATATGGGTTATTTCAATAAAGGCACCCAACCCAAAGAAATCGAAACCGTTGCATTCAAGCTCAAGGTTGGTGAAATCAGCAACCCGATTGAAACTAAAGACGGGTTCGTCATCTTGAAAATAGAAGACAAAAAGCCAACCGAGGTAAGAACCTATGATAAGGTTTCCCGCGAAATTGAAAATGCGATTCGGCAGGAAAAGACCGAAGCCTTATTTAATAAAGTATCGGAAGATTTAAAAAAGAAATATCGTGCTTCGACCGATACTTTTGCTTTGAAACAGGATAAAGAAACCTTAGGCGTAATGGAAGATCAAGCCATTACTAAGAAAGAACTCCAAGCGAGAATTGACCGAATTCCCCCTTTCTATCGCTCCGAATTTGAAAGTACCGAAGGCAAAAAACGCATCCTCGACCAGATTATCTTAGAGCAAATATTAAAGAGAGAAGTCGAAGAACAGAAGTTTTGGCTCACCAACAAATTCGTCTCGCAATTCGACCCAAGAATGGCTTCAACTCTTGTTTCCTTATATCGTAAAATGGAAACCACCGATAAGGTTACGGTCGATACCATGGAGTTAAAAAAAGATTACACATCAACCAAAAAGGATTTCTTTGTACCCGAACAGGTTCGAGTCCGTGAGATTGTGGTTAAATCCACTGAACAAGCAGCTCAAACCCGAAAAGAAGCCCTTGCCGGTAAAATCAGTTTTGACTCCTTAGCCAAACAATATTCAATCGTGGGGACAAAATGGCAGGGTGGTGATATGGGCTATTTCTCGCGCGGTTCAAAACCCAAAGCGGTTGAGGACGAAGCATTCTCGTTAGCCAAAGGTAAAATCAGTAAAGTCATTAAACTCTCCGACACAACCTATACCATCCTAAAAGTTGAAGATAAGAAAAAAGCCATCACCCGACCATTTTCGGAAGTAAAAGAGAAGATAGAACGAAAAATTCGAAAAGATAAGGAAGATCAGCTCAACCAACAATTGATGACGGATTTACGAGCCAAAGTTAAAATTGAGAAATTCTTAACTAAGGAAGAAGCAGCACCGACTGAAGAAGAAGCACCCGAACCGGAGAAAACTGCACCTCAACCTGAGGAGAAGAAGAAATAACCAATCCGTCGGCGTTTGACCCCAACCGAGCCCCGGAGTTACGGCGGGACCCGGTAGTAGGAAGATGGATAATAATTGCTCGAGAACGGGCAGCCCGACCTTCCGATTTTCTCAAAGAAAAAAAAGAGGAAATCAAAGAAGGTAAGGTCTGCCCGTTCTGTCCGGGCAATGAAGATTTAACTCCACCCGAAGTCTTTGCTCATCGTCCGCCTGGTTCTAAAGCAAATCAACCTGGTTGGCAAATCCGGGTGGTTCCTAATCGTTTTCCGGCATTAATCATTGAAAGTCAATTGAAGCGGCAAGGCGAAGGCATTTATGACCGGATGTCCGGGACCGGCGCCCATGAAGTAATCATCGAAACTCCTAACCACAAAACCCAACTGGCTGATTTAGATGAAAACGCAGTTTTGGAAGTTATTAGAACTTATCGAGAACGGGTATTGGATTTAACAAGGGATATTCGTTTCAAATATATCATCATTTTTAAAAACCACGGGGCATCCGCCGGTGCTTCACTTTCGCATAGCCATTCCCAGTTGATTGCTATGCCAGTTGTTCCCAAACTAGTAAAAGAAGAGTTAGACGGTTCGCAAAGATATTTTGATTTCCGTCAGCGCTGTATCTTTTGTGATATTCTTAATCAAGAATTAGAAGATGGCAAACGATTGGTCGCCCAAAATGAAAAGTTTGTTGCCTTAGCCCCCTATGCCCCTCGGTTCCCATTCGAAATCTGGATTATTGCCCGCCGTCACTTTGCTTCGTTCAATACGATTGATGAATTAGAACTAAGAGAACTGTCCAAGCTATTGAAATTAGCCCTTAACAAGATGAATCTTGCCCTGAGCAATCCCGACTATAACTTTCTGATTCATATTGCGCCGACCGACAATCCAGACCCGGAATATTATCATTTTCATCTGGAATTGATGCCTAAGTTGACCAAAATCGCGGGGTTTGAAGTCGGCAGCGGTTTTTATATTAATCCTACTCCACCCGAGGATTCAGCAAAATATTTAAGGGAAATATAGCGGAGTAAACCACGAATCAACACAAATCCACACGAAATAAAAAAAGTTATAGAGTAAGCCTTAGTGTTCATTCGTGTCCATTCGTGGCAAATTTTCTTCAATGAACATAGTAATTGTCGCTTCCGAAGTAACACCGTTTTCCAAAACCGGTGGATTAGCCGATGTCGCAGGCGCCTTACCTAAAGCCTTAGCCGAACTCGGCGCCAAGGTCAGTGTCTTTAGCCCTTTTTACCCCAGCGTCGCCAAAATTAACCAGCTAAAGCTAAAAAGCAAAGAACTGGTTTTATCAATTAAAGTCGGTGAAGAAATGAAACCTGTCCGATTATATCAGATTCGCCAATCTGAGGTTGATTTCTATTTTATTGCCAATGATGAATATTTTAACCGTCCTTTTCTTTACGGCACACCTCAAGGCGATTATCCGGACAATGGACAGCGTTTTATTTTTTTCTCGAAAGCGGTTTTAGCCAGTCTGGTCGAACTTAATATTAAACCGGATGTAATTCATTGTCACGATTGGCAGACCGCTTTAATTCCCCTCTATCTAAAATCGAGTGGCGAAAAATATCAGTCATTCGCCCAAACCAAGACCATTTTCACTATCCATAATCTGGGCTATCAAGGATTATTCAGCCCGGAAACTTTTCAAGCTATCGGCATACCGGATAAATATTTCTCAATGCAGGGGATTGAGTTTTACGGCAAGGTCAATTTTCTGAAGGCTGGACTTGTCTTTGCCGATAAACTTACCACGGTCAGTCCGACCTATGCCCAGGAAATTCAGACCAAAGAATTCGGTTTCGGTTTAGAAGGCGTGTTAGCCACCCGGCAAAAAGATTTAACCGGAATTATCAACGGCATCGATTATTCAATCTGGAACCCGGCAAAAGATAAATTCATCAAACCCAATTATGATATAAAAACTTTAACCAGCAAACCAAAGGTAAAAGCTAAGCTCATTCAGGAATTAAAACTCAACCTCTCCCCTGCTGCACCGCTAATCAGCTTCATCGGTCGGTTAGCTTTGCAAAAAGGAATTGAGCTAGTAATTGCCGCAATAAAAACTATTTTCCAAACTCCGAACTCCGAATCCCGAATTCCGAATTTTATAATTTTGGGCACCGGTGAAGCGAAGTATCACAAAATGCTAAAAGACCTGAAATCACAATACTCTAAACAGCTCTCAGTCACTTTGGATTTCAACGACCCGTTAGCTCATCGAATTTATGCCGGTTCGGATATCTTTCTGATGCCTTCGCAATACGAACCATGCGGTTTGGGTCAGATGATTGCATTCAAGTATGGCACGATTCCGATTGGGTTTAAGACCGGTGGTTTAGCCGATACGATTATTGACTATTCGGTTAATCCCCAAACCGGTAATGGTTTTCTCTTCGATAATTATGATAGCGCTACTTTTACCGCCAAATTGCAAAAGGCTATTAGCCTTTACCAAACGAAAAACCACTGGCAAGAATTGGTTAAAAAAGCGATGGAACTCGATTTTTCCTGGCAGACCTCGGCTCAAAAATATCTTAAATTATATTCTAATTAAAATCCTTCCCCTCCAATAAATTTACAGTAATCATAGCTAATCGGTCCTAATTTCGTCGTTTCGCAAGGAAACTCCGAACATTCAAAGCACAACTTAACCCCTTTTTTAAAAGCACAGGTCGCTATTTTGCAGAATTTATTTTCTTTAGGCACACAACCCTGCAGTCCATTCGGGCATTTGCCCTTGGTCATTAACGGGCATTTTTCACAGGCAATGCCACATACGCCTATTTTCATGTTACGCCCCTATCTTTTTATGATTCCTTCTTCGTAATTCGTAACGATACGGTCATATTCCTCTGACATCAAGGAAGATGATATTATAAAATCAGCCGATGCGCGATTGCAGGCAATCGGGATATTATAGACTACGGCGATTCGCAGCAGCGCTTTTACATCGACATCATGCGGATGTGGTTCGAGCGGGTCCCAGAAAAAAATGACAAAGTCGATTTTTCCTTCCGCGATTCTTGCGCCGACCTGCTGGTCACCGCCTAATGGTCCACTTCGAAATCGAGTAACTTCCAGACCAAGCTCACTGGCAATAATTTTGCCGGTGGTTCCAGTTGCAAATAACTCATGTTTCGATAACGAACCCTTATTGAATTTTGCCCATTCCAGTAAAGCCGGCTTCTTATTATCATGGGCAATCAGCGCAATCTTCTTACGTTTTTCCATCTTGATTGTATTCAACGCCATAATTTTTTGTCTCCTTTCTTTTTTTTAGCCCTTGCGATACCAAATTGTAGTTTAAAATGGTTGTCCAGTCAAGCCGCCAATACCCCAATCACCTCTCCCCTTGTGGGAGAGGTTAGAGTGAGGGGTACGGTTTCGGAGATTTTTTGGCATTTGGTTGGTATTTTTGTGCCAGTGAAAAGTTGATTTATATATCAACTTTTGCTTGACCCTTTTTTTCTTCTAAGTCGAGCATCGTTAAACGTTTACCGTAATTTCGGGCTAGGGAGGGGGTATCACCTAGGGGGTGACCCCCTAAGTGGCTTCGGGAGTGACCTCGGAAGTCGCTTCCAGAGTCGCTTCGGAGGTTACTTCGGGAGCAGCTTCGGGGATTGGTTGGGGAGCAGGTTCGGGGACAGTTTGGGGAGCGGCTTCAGGAGCAGGCTGGGGGGTTGGCTCGGGGGCTGGCTCCTAGGCTGCCCCCTAAGCAACCTCGGGAACTGGCTCGTAGGCTGCCTCCTATATATTTTTATTTGTTGACAATTAGACCTAAAGTATTATGATGTTTTCAGGATGTAAACATTATTAGGATGAAATGAAATATAAAATTTTAATCCCGTTAGTGTTTAGCCTAATTATATTTGTCGTTTCTTCGGGCTGTAATAGAAGAATCCCTTCGACCCCAGATGTTCTAATGCCGGAATCAACCTATACTGGTGCCAATACTATTTTTCGTGTATCCGCCACCGACCCAAATAAAGACGCTGTTTATTATATTATGGATTGGGGTGATGGAGTTATGGATACTTTTCCCGAAACCGGGCAAGAACCATATCTCAGTGGTGACACTGTATCGGTTTCTCATATCTACAAAAAATGGTCACCAGCCTATTCTCCCCCATTCAAATACTACCAAATCCAAGCTACCGCAAAAGACGTTAAAGGTCATATTCAGAAAAACTGGTCAGACCCAAGGAAGATAAAAGTTATTTATAATGAAGAACCAAATCGCCCAATAATTATTGGAAAAAACGATAGCGGTGGAATTTATGTCCAACAGGGTTTTGGCGCTACTGCCACTGACCCGGAAGGAGACAGTATTGCGCATTTCAGTTCAGTTTCTTCGAACCTGACCAATGGACCAAATTCGTAGCCAGTGGCGAGACAGTATATGTTAATAATGGATGGATGTTCCTTGGGACAAAACAAATCTGGGTAATTGCAAAAGATATAAAAGGTTCTCTTTCTATACCTTCCGACACGATAGAATTTGAAGCTATAGACGAAGGTTATGTTAAGGGAGTTTTCCAAGCTACCACCGACCCTGATCAAGGTGAAGTTGATACGGTAGGAATGCAATCATCACCGGTGATAGCAGCAATAGGTGGTGCACAAAAAATCTTCATCGGCTCAGAGTTTTGGTATGCTTATATTATAAATGCAGCTGATATGCAAAAAGAACTAAGTATCGATCCCACTGATATTCGATGTTTTTGTGCATCGGGTTGGGGGAATTCGCCAGCAGTCGATATCCAAAATTTACGTTGGTATATAGCAAATGACGTCTGGGGATTTTTTGGTTTGGGAACAAATGGTTCAAGATTATGGTATTACCCTCCTTTTCCAGGTGGTCATTTTGGCTTAAGTTTCACCGATGCTGCTTTCAATGGCAATTACGTATATGTAGCAACTCGAGATACACTTTATGCCCTGAACGGTACCAATGGTTCAAAATTCTGGGGTTACTCGATTCCTGGCATAGCAATCAAAACCGCTCCAATAATTGATGTTGAAGGTAATGTTTATATCGGTGATGATTCGGGTTATGTGCGAAAAATTAACGGCACAACCGGCGAACTGATTTGGCAACATGACCTTGGCAGTCTGGTGCCCACCAGTGGTGCAATTGATAATATTACCGGCACAATCTATTTTGGCGTAAATGACATTTCTAATAGTTATCTTTGTGCTCTGGAACCAGACAGCGACGCCTTACAATGGTCTTACCCAATAGCCAATACTATAACAAATTCTCCTGTAATTGGAACTGATTGTTACATATATATTGGAGATGACAATGGAAGATTATATGTAGTTAAAGATGGCTCTTTAAAATCGGGTTTTCCGATTTCACTAAGTGCTTCCTTTTCAACTCCAGCATTTGCGGCAGATGGTTATTTCTACCTGAATACCGACGACCAACGAGTATTTTGCATCAGTATCAATGGCAAGGTTCGCTGGGAAACTCAATTACCGATTATTGCTACAAAGAAATATCGAAAATTAAGAGAAGATTTTGTGCCGTCACCGGTTATCGGTTCGGACGGTGATATATACGTTGCCGCTGGTGAAGACGAAAACGGTTTATACCGATTAAAAGGAAGAAGTACTGGTACTTCCGCCAATACTCCCTGGCCTATGTTTCGTCACGACCGCAATCATTCCGGTAAAGCCGGATTTGTGCCGAGTCGATAGAATCTACATCAAACCCCGACGTTTACGGATATAGAGCTCAATTAGAAAGAGCCCAACTAATAGAACGTATAAATAAACCGACCGCCGAGGGTCAAAGCGAAACGTCTTGTGATATTTAGCTAAAGTAATCTCGAAGTTATTTACCGGAAAGGATGCGGCATCAAAATACTCTCCCCCACTTGCCTGAGCAATCCTTTTCAGCAAATCGGAATTTAGCCCGGTTTCAACCATTTCGATATTGGTTTCGGAAACCCTAAAATCAGTCTTTGCCTCACCGACTTTAAGAGTATCAAGATTGGCGATTGCTTTAACCGTATAATCTTTAGCCGGTAATGCCTCAACCGTCTTTTCGTAAATACCATCGCTAACCTCGACCATCGGTATTTCTTCTTTATCAATTATTAGATTTACATCTAAACCATCCCAAGGTCTGCCGTCTTCTTTGTAGGCGTGAAGGGTAAAAGTCACTTTTTCTCCCGACGGATAGACCGGCTGGTCGGTCTCCAGCGAAAACATCTCAAAATCTTTTAGCGCTAAAAATCGACCGGTCTGAATAAGAAACTTACGAAATTTTCTCTGCCCATTCTCTAAATCCGGTCCGTAAAATCCCCAACGCCAAATTGGAAAGCCGGTAATCTCAATCACCTTCCCCTTAGTAAATTTACGATAACCAATCAAAGGACTACCTAACGGGTCGGCGGTAGCCCAAACCTGCGTTTCCTTTTGTGCTTCTTTGACTTCGCCCATTCCAACCATTGGCGGTGTATTATCCAACAGATTCTCACCGGCATCAAAGAAAATTGGAACGGTAATTCCCTGGTCGGTCAGCTTGACAAAAACTTCTTTATGGATAACCCTTTGGTTGTGAACAAATGGTAAAATGGACGATAAAGTTTGACTAAACCGAGCTTTTTCACCCCAAAGCACTAATAAGCCGCCACCATTCTCGACGAATTTTTGCAGCTGGTTGCTAATATCCGCCGACACTTGACTTGCATCAAAATTATCCAGAATCAGGACATCGCAATTCAACTGGAAAACGAAATTTTTTACCCCACGGTCGGTAGTAGTTTGGAATTGGTTTCCTTGAAAAGCGAAAACCGGTAAAACTTCAACTAACTCGGTTTGTAAGGCTTCAATTAGAAAACGCATATTAAAATCGGGCGAATTGGTTAAAACCATAACTTTAAGTTTACTTTTTAATACCGTTATGCCAAAATCTTTTTCGTTATTAAGAAGATTAGCCTCTCCTTCAAAACTGCTTACTTTTACCTTGTAGATAATCTTGCCGACTTCGTTCGGAATGATTCTTAAATTAAGTTCCTGTTCGCTCGAGATATCGGACAGGATAATTTCCGGTTGCTGTAACGCTTTGGTTCCTTGTATCAGACTCACCTTTGCTTTCTTCCCGCCTAAGCCCTGGCTCATAATTCTTATTGTGACATTAGCCGTTTCACCCAGGTAAATTTGCTTCGGAACGCTCAACATTCGAATCGAGACATCACTTTCTGCGGTTCGCCCTAAACCTAAGGTATAAACTGGAAAAGGTAGTTCGGAAGCGATTGAAATTGGGTCGGACCAAGTATTCTGTTGCCCATCGGATAAAAGCACGATTGCCCCGGGATTTTTCCGTTTTGCCATGCTCAGCGATTTAGCAATATCGGTTTTATTCCCCTGAATACTTAAACTATCGGTTTTAATCATAGCAAAAAGTGAATCAGCAAATGCGAAGTATTGGGTTTTATATTTTGTCGCCGATTTAAACTGAGTTAATAATGCTTCAGTTTGGTTAATTTTACCTTTCATGCTGGGTGAAACATCAACCAGAAAAAGCAAGGGAATTCGTGGTGATTTAGAATAGGTAAATGCTATAATATTGCCAATCAACATTAGACTCAGGAAAATTATCACGAGAACTCGAAATATGAAAAGCCAGCCATAGTTTTTTGCCCTCAGGTCTTTTTGATAGACCAGTATGGCAAGCGCTAAAAGGATTAAACTAACGAAGATACCAATCAAGTTTTTTGGCTAAGGAATCAGGATAAACTTCGATGACTAATTTTTCGGCAGTAGTATTAAAACTCTGAATTTTACCACTCAAATCGATTCGGTCGTCAAAATTAGTATCGGCTACGGCGGTAACATCATAAATTCCGGGTCGAATTTGAATCGCAAAAGAGCTAATCGAATCAACCGGCGTTAAAGCTACCGATTTTATCGAATCGCCGGTCGTTGAGAATATTACTAAACCATCGGCTACTGGTTTGTTTTTATAAGTTATTTCGCCAGTAACTAATTTAGTGTTCAACAATGTATCAGAGGTAAAAAAAGTGAACCCGGGAGCAAGCAGCCGGTTGCCTTCAAAATCAAAAACCGAACGCAAGAGAGTGAAATAAACAATCGTATCCCTGCCTAAAGAATCACTCAAAGTGAAGGTAAGTTGTCGATGGTCCGGATACCATAAGGTTTTAAAACGATCTTTCAAGTCTTTCGGTAAAACTATCCAGCTTACCGGTATAACAGTATCAACTTCTTCGGAAAATCTGACTTCGGTTCGGACATTTCTCTTTTGTTTGACTGCCCCGGTTTTGGGACTAATGTTAGTAATTCTGGGTGGAAACGTATCTTTTATAACACTACCCTTGAAGTGTGCCTGCACTTTTGCCCGATTTCCTTCCATATCACTAACTTTAGCCAATACCGAATAGCGAATTGGCTGTTGCTTTTCCGTTATTAAGGTAATAATATTATCTTTTCTGCCAATAGTTAGTTCCTTGATTAATAATGTCTCATTACTAATTGATGTAATTAGAAAACTATCTTTAATTATCGCTTTTGGTGTAATATCTTCATTGAAACTCAGATTAATTTTGGTTCGGTTTTGGACTTCAATTTCTTCAAGTCGCGGCGGAAAACGGTCTGGGCTTGGTGGTAGCATTTTCTGGGCACAAGCCAGAATTCCTAACACAATAAAAAAAAGTCTAAATAACACTCAGTGATTCTATTTGAGTCAAACAAAAAGTCAAGCAACGCATGTAAAGACTTGACTTCATATTTTTAATACTTATTCTAAGACGATGGAATTTTATGATGTTATACGAAACCGACGCAGTATTAGGCGCTTTAAACCGGACGAAATACCGGATAATCTAATCATTAAACTTTTAGAAGCAGCCCGCTGGGCACCTTCCTGGCGTAATGCTCAATGCTGGGAATTTATCGTCGTCAAAGACAAAGCAATTATAAAACAACTTACTCAAAACGGTTTTGGTAAAATCTTCAATGCCCCGGTTTATATTATTGCCGGTGCTGACCCGGCTAAATCGGGAAAAAGAGCAGGGATTGATTATTATATTGCCGATGTGGCTAATGCCTTCGAGAATTTACTCCTCGCCGCTACCGCAGAAAGTCTCGGCACCTGTTGGATTGGCGGTCTGTTTAAAGAAGATCATATTCGCCAAATTCTTAATATTCCGTCTCGATTGCGAATAATCGCAATCACTCCGCTAGGCTATCCAGCCGAAGATTGGTCCGCCAAAGTTACGAAATTAGCCTCAAATTTATTGGTTCAGAGCCATTCCCGAAAAGAACTGCCGGAATTTTGTCATTTGGATCGGTTTGGCAATCATTTTCCGAAAAATTTATGAAACTCGCATTAGCTCAAATTAATACTACGGTCGGCGACCTTGATGGCAACACCAAGAAAATTATTAATCAAATCGAAAACGCAAAAAAGCGAAAAGCCGATTTGGTCGTATTTCCCGAATTGGCGATTACTGGTTATCCGCCAAAAGACCTCTTATTCAAAAAAGCATTTGTTATCGAGACCGAAAAACGATTAATCGAGATACAAAAAGCTTCTTCTGGTATCGGTGTTGTTATTGGTTTGGTTACTCATCGGACCGGCAATAGAGTCCCGATTGATAGTTACGACATTTCAATGCCAACTCATTTAACTGGAATGGCTTTAAGCAATACGGCATATTTGATTAACAATCAGAAAATTATTGGAAGTCACGAAAAGATTTGGCTGCCAACCTATGATGTTTTTGACGAGAAGAGGTATTTTGAACCAGGTAAAGAGATAAGAGTTTTTGGTTTTCGAGATAAAAAGCTCGGCATAAATATTTGTGAAGACTTATGGATTGACGATGGTCCGACTGACCAACAGGTTAAAAAAGGTGCGAATTTAATCATAATCATCTCGGCATCGCCATTTTATGTTGGCAAATGGCAAATTAGAAAGGAATTAGTGCGCAAAAGAACCATGGCTAATAAAGTTCCCATTTTCTATAACAATTTAGTCGGCGGACAAGACGATTTAATCTTTGACGGCGGAAGCTTTGCCTTCAATAAAAAAGGCGAGTTAATTGGATTGGCAAAACATTTTGCCGAAGATTTGTTAATAATCGACCTTGATTCTGCCAAACCAATAAAAGATTTAAAGGAAAATGAGGAAACTGAAGTGTTTAACGCTTTAGTCTTGGGGTTACGGGACTATGTGGAAAAGAACCGTTTTCCGAAAGTAGTGCTTGGTCTTTCTGGTGGTATCGATTCAGCTTTAGTTTGTACCTTAGCGGTTGAAGCTTTGGGCAATGACCGGGTACTGGGGGTAACAATGCCCAGTCCGTTTTCCAGTGAATCGAGTGTTAAAGATTCTCAAACTCTTGCGAAAAATTTAAAAATCGAACTCTTTAATATCCCGATTGCTGAAATTTATCACTCTTATCTTAAAACTTTACGACCAAGTTTTAAGAATAGAAAACTCGATATTACTGAAGAGAATATCCAGGCACGAATTCGGGGTAATATTCTAATGGCGCTGGCAAACAAATTCGGCTATCTGGTCTTAAGTACCGGAAATAAATCCGAAATGGCGGTTGGTTATACGACCCTTTATGGTGATATGGCGGGTGGTTTAGCCGTGATATCCGATGTGCCTAAAATCATGGTTTATCGGCTCGCCCGCTATTACAACCAAAAAGTCGGAAAAGAAAAAATTCCTAAAAATATTTTAATTAAGCCACCCTCGGCTGAATTAAAACCCAACCAAAAAGATACCGACGATTTACCTCTCTATGAAACATTAGATAAAATTCTTGCTTTATACATAGAAGAGAATAAAAGCAAGGAAGAAATTATCGAACTGGGTTTTTCAAAAAATTTAGTCACTGATATTATCTGGCGCGTTGACCATAATGAATACAAACGTACGCAGGCACCGCTCGGGTTGAAAATTACCTCTAAAGCATTTGGTTCGGGTCGACGAATGCCGATAACTAATAAGTTTCAGTGAGAATAAATGACCGAATCCGTTACTACTTTTATCAAGTCCCTTGTTGACAAAAATTGTAAAAAGCTTACACTTTAATGCCTTAAATTAGTAAGAAAGGAGTAAAGGATATGAGATGTTGGAAGTGCGGTGCCCAAAATTCTGAAGAACGAGAATATTGTCGAAAATGTGGCGCTGAACTATCTCACCGAGATTTCGACGAGAACGAACTTCCTGGAACCGAAGAAATAGACGAAGAATACGATGAAGATGAATCAGAGGACGACGAATACTAATTAATTAATTTTTAAGTTTTGGGGTGGATTTCTTTCCAACGAACATTTGTCTTAAACTAAATTGAAAAAATTCCTGACGATCTCTTTATTCCTAATAATTTCTTTTTTAGTATGTTTTAAACGACCCAAATTGCAGACCGAAATCACTATTCCGTTAATTTCTCAGACGCTAAAAGTAAAAGAACTGCTCGACACTAATTTCCTTCTGATCAATCCTGATTCATCAATTGAGTTGTTTTATGAAGCGAAGATCGATACTTTTCGGATTAACGACTCCCTGAAAGTTTTTGATTTCAGCGATACGATTGGTATTTCCTTGAGCGAATTTGTTATCGAAAATCTTGCTACCGCTAGCCGCACTTTAACGTTAGCCGAAATCTCCGGCTTCAATCTACCCGAAACCACCTTGCCCTTCCCCTCTTTTGACACAACCCTTTATGGGCTAACCTTAGTTCTTTCCAATATCGAGCAATTGAATATTATTGATGTAGTTATGAAGTTTGAAATTATTAACTATACCCAATTGAGTTTTGATTTATTTAATCTAAACTTACAACAAATCGGCAGTTTCGGTTTCGGTCCGATTGAACCAAACCAAACTGTGACTAGAAGAGAACGATTACAGAACATAAATTTGACCGATAGTATAATCTGGGTTGATATCAATATAACCTCACCTGGCTCAGCTACTCCGATTCGAGTTAGCCAATCTGACTCATTACGAATCAACGTTATACTGGATTCCGTAAGAATCAGTTCTGGTACGCTGCGCGTCCCATCTGATGCAATGCGGGCAAACCGACTTGGAGTTGTCTCGGTCCCGAGTAACTATCGCATCCACATTGATACGGTAAAATTTCTTTCGGCTAATTTAGATTTAACTTTACAAAATCAACTACCCTGCCCGATTCAAGCCTTTGTCCAAATTAAAGAACTTGGCTTTGATTCTACTATTCTTTTACCCGCATTATCAAACAACCATTTAAGTGTTGACTTTTTAGGTCGTTCTTATATAAACCATAATCCCGAACTTACCCCCCTAAGTTGTAGCACCGAAGTCACAGTCGAACCAACCAGTCAATCGATTCATTTTGAAGAACCGGTTGGGTTCAGTGTCGCTTACTCTTTAGTTAGCCCAAAAATCTCTAATTTTATCGGCACGATTTTTGATACTATAAGAAGCCGTATCCGTCCGGATACGCTCAATTTGAATTTACCCCAACAGTTAACCAAAATAAACATTGGGCAAGCCGAATTAGATGCTGAGATAATAAGCGGTCTTGGCTTTCACGCCTCCTTCTATTTAAATCTGGAAGCGAGTAATGACCATGGCGAAATAGTCATAATTGATACAATAGTTGAAATCCAACCCGGAACACCTTCTAACCCGCAAACCACCAGCTTACTACTTGATATGGCGCCATTGATTAATATCCTACCAACTAAAATCATTTTCACCGGTTATCGCGGTGTAACGGGAAAGGGCCGAGCGGAAGCTGATGCCTTCTTCACCGGTGCCTACTCATTTGCCACACCGTTAAGATTATCTTTCGATTCTTCGACCGTCAATTTAAGACAACAAGAAGTCAATATTGATGAGAAATACCGAGACGATATTGAACGTTATCTTGCATCCGGCGAAATTACGGCAAAATACATTAACCATTTCCCATTTGGTTTAACCGGTGAACTAAAACTTGAAAGTCCAAATACCAATCCTCTGACCATACCATTTCGAGTGCCAATGCCCGAAATCGATGAATCTACCGGTTTCGTAGCGACAGCAAAAGAAACTACCATCACGATTCCTGTAAACGCTAACCAGATTGATGTCTTCAAACAACCTTCAATTTTTACTTCGGTTTCGCTGTTTTTGCCCAAAACCGATACCGTTACTTTAACCGCTCGTGATTATTTCTCAGTCGAACATTCGTATTGCAAACTTAAACTTAACCTGCTAAAATGACATTTACCTTAATTTTCACTTTATCATTATTTCATTTTACCAATTTTGGCGCTCAACCCTATTCCCTTTTAAATCCCGTTACAACCATTGGATATGATGCGGTTCTCCATAATCCGGCCAATTTAGGGTTAAACGAAAATCCAAATTTTTCCTTACGTTTGGCTTCGATTAATGCTTTTGCTACCAATAACATTTTGAGTTTCGATTCGTATAATCAATACCTTGGCATTGATTCGGCAATGAACGATGAACAGAAGACTGAATTTTTTAGAACGATTCCTGATAACGGCCTTTTGTTCCAAGGTGATGTGAATTTGGGAACATTGGATTTTACTTATCGGAATTTCGGTTTTGCTTTCCGACGGTTTGACCTCGGTAATTTAAAAGTCTCCAAAGAATTGATTGATTTAGTTTTATTCGGCAATCAACTCCAGAGGAATTATGATTTCAGTAATTTCACTCTCGACTATCTTTCTTATTACAGTTTTAATTTTGCCGTCGGCTTACCGCTCATTAAAAAGAAAAAACAATTAGCTACAATCGGAATTGGGCTCAAGTATCTTTTAGGCAACCAAGCAAGCCTGACTGAACAGGCTTCCGGCAATTTTTATTCCAACGAATATTTCATTAAAGGGCAAGTAAGCTGGACCAGGAATCAGGCTTCCGGCGGTAGTGGTTGGGGATTTGATTTAGGTGGTACTTATGAAATTAGTAAATATCGTTTTAGTTTGGCTTTACTCAATATATCGCCGGGAATAACCTGGACGGAAAATCTAAAAACCAATGTGAAAAGTATTACAATCGATTCGACCGATATCTATCAAATTGTGAAAAATAACAATCTAAATGATATTTTAAATAGCAATGATACATCTTATAACACCGAATCATTCCGAACACAAATCCCCGCCTATTTAACTTTAGGTACCGGTTGGAAGTTTGATGATTTTGGGTCAATGTTGACATTAATTTATGAACAAAATTTAGCAAGCACCAAATTCTCGACCTTTACCCCAAAATTTACTTTTGACTTGGAGTGGAATCTTTTACAAGTCATTTTGATTAACCCGAGTATCTCTTTGGGCGGAAGAGAAGGAATCACTTATAACTTGGGGTTAGGCAAAAACCTTAGAGGTTTTTTGATTGGGATTAATTTGGGAAGCATTAAGAATCCAATCATCACCAAAGCAAAGGGACTAAAGCTTGGACTTTCCATTGGTCTAACACTGCCGTAATACCCTAAATTACGTTCTCTTACCATGGTCATCGCCAGGTAAGATACTTATGAAGCATTCAATAATAATCTTATAAATTTCTGGGTTGGATTGATTTGGCTTCGAGACCCTTCCGTTTTAGGTCGTTAGTAAACTCCGGAAAATTACCAATAACATACACTTTCTTCGGCTTAGCAATCTCGACGTATTGCATTAATTCGTTATAATCACAATGGTCCGAGAATGGCAATACCGTATCGACTTGAAATTGATATTTTGCTTTGGGGTCGATGCCCCAGCCGGAAAGAAATATTGTCCGTTTCTTGAGAATTGGCTCAACAAAATTTTTCCATTTCGTGTTCATCGGCAGGACCAAGACATCGCCCCATTCCTGGTCTAAGGTTGTAACCGGTTTGAACGCGACCCCGTACTCTTGATAAATATCGAGATATTGCTTAATTCTTTTTTCGGTCGTCACTTTAAAACCGAAGTTCTGCAAAACTGCAATCGCTTCCTGAGCTTTACCTAAAGCATAACCAAAAACAATTGGTATCCCTTGCTGATTTAAAGTCTGCTCAATTTCAGTTTTTAGCCTGGTGTAAACCTCTGGCTGAGCGGGAAAAACGTAGCGCGGATGACCAAAAGTTGCTTCCATAATCAGGACATCGCAATGAACTATCTCAATCGGCTCGGCGGTTAAACCGCGTCTTAGCTTTATATCACCGGTATAAACAACCGTCTGTTCGCCTTCAATTACAATCTGAGCTGAGCCAAGAATATGACCGGCTGGGAAAATATTTAATCGATGATTATTAAAATTAATTGTCTGGTAGTAATCAAGAACCATTGGCTCTGCCTTCGAACCCTTCATTCGAATCTCATAAAAAGCATAGGTTGGCTTGGATACGATTATTCGTTTATGACTGCCTAAATGGTCGGCATGGGCATGCGAGATGAACGATATGTCTAACGACTCTCGGCTATCCAATCCTAAGTTAATCCCGGCAAGGATTAAACTGTTAGTTCCGTTCGAGACTAACAATTCTTTTATTGCGCTATCTCGTTCTTTGACGGTTCCCAAGGAAACTAAAAAAATATTTTATTTACGATTATTTAACCCACTCGACATTATTAAGTTTTACATTACCTTGAGTTACATTACCAACAATAACCATCAGGTAATTATTCGGGAAAAGGTGATTTTTCGCGGCTTCGTTCACTTGCTCTAAGGTAAGACTTTTGATTCGGTCGTTGAACTTGTCCAGATAATCCAGTCCCATTTGATAGCGTTCAATTCGGCTAATCAGATTAACTTTATCCGAGAATGAATCAAAGGTTAAAGGAAAATTTCCGGTATAAAATTTCTTGGCTTTTTCCAATTCCTCTTTGGTTGCTCCACTGTCTTTCATCTTCCGCATCTCAAAAAGAATCTTATCAATTGCCAGTTGAGTGTTATCGGTTTTTGTTTGAGTTTCAAATATATACGCTCCTGGATAAAGATTCCGCTCAAAATAAGAACCGACATCATAGGCGAGTCCGCCTTTTTCCCGAACGCTTATCCCCAATCGTGAACTGAGTGCCGAAGCACCTAAAATAAAGTTCATGGCTCGGGTTGCTAAAAGGTCCGCCGCGTTTTCCCGCAAGCCCAAAAACCCCATAAAGATATATGCCTGGTTTACTTCTTTCTTTGTGATTATATAAACTTTGGGTTTGGCGATTGGCGGGGGGTCGATTACAGTGAGCTCGGGAATTTTTTTATTCTGCCATTTACTGAATTTGGCTTTAATCTTCTCCAGCAACTCATTATTCGAAAAATCACCTACTGCCACAATGAAACAGTTATTAGCCGCATAATATTGCTGATAGAAATCAAGCAAGTCTTGTTTGGTTATTGAATTAACTGTTTCGGTATAACCAACCACTCGATGTCCATAGGGATGGTCCGGGAAGAGCAACTGAAAGAAGGCTTTTGAGCCTACCTCATCCGGTTCTTCCTCCGAACGGATAATTGATGCTATTACTTCTTTCTTTGCTTTAACAATTTCCGAATCAGAAAATACCGGATTCTGCAGTAAATCAGCTAAGAGGTCAACGGCTAAATCTAAATCTTTCGTTAAAATCCGAATATTTATTAAACTATTATCCTTGTCAGTAAATTCTCTTAGTTCGCCACCAACAAATTCTATCTCGGAATTGATTTTATCAACTGTACGACTCGTGGTTCCTCTGACTAAAAGTTGGCAAATGAGATTAGCCAAACCCTCTTTACCTTTTGGGTCATTAACGCTTCCTACTTTAACAACCGCTCTAATTTCTAGCATCGGAAGTTTGTGGTCTTCGGTAGTAAGAATAGTTAAACCATTGTTTAACAATTCTCGATTAATTGGAAATGCCTCAACCAAAGCCGAATAGGCAAAAGACAATAGTATAAGTATAAGGGCACAAGCGCTTAAGGATTTTACTACTTGTGGCTGGTGACTTGTGACTTGTAACCAATTTCTCATTTCCGCTCCTCCCGAGTCGGGTCTTCTCGATGAAGGGTCGATTCGACTGGAAGTAATATTCCAACCGTTCGGTTATCTTCATAAAAATACTTCTTCGCTACTCGTATTATATCTTCTTTGGTAACTACCGCAATTCTCTCCGGATATTTTTCAATGAATTCATAAGAACCAGCAGTTATCGTATAGCGAGCAAGCTGAAAGCCAACTGATTGAATCCGATCGCGACCGAAGATGTTACTGGCAACCACTTGATTCTTTATTCGCTCCAATTCTTCGGTTGCTACGATATCTTTCTTCAAATGTTCCAGTTCATCGTAAATCGCCTGTTCGGTCGAATCAATAAGGTCGGTTGACCTGGGCGTAACATAGAAATAAAACATTCCCGGGTCTTTTTGTATATCATTACCGCCCCAGACGTTCAACGCAAATTCTTTTTGATGAATTAATCGTTTATAACATCTTGAGCTTTTGCCTCGTAAGAGAATACCTTCAATTACCTCAAAAACATAAAAATCTGGGTCATTTAAACCGCTGATATGATAACCAATCATCAGGGTTGGGCTTTTGACATCACGTTTAACCATAATTCTTCGTTCACCGGTTTGGGAAGGTTCGGCATTGTAAAAATCCTTTTTCGGCACCGGCTTGGATTTGATGTTATTCAGGTATTTTTCAACTTGTTTAATCACTTCCGCTGGCTCCACATCACCACCCACTACTAACACTGCATTTTCGGGCGAATAATAGGTTCGGTAATAATTAGCGACATCATCGCGGGTAATTCTTTCTAAATCATCCATCCAACCTATTACTGGGGTTCGATAAGGATGAACCAGATAAGCCGTAGCATAGAACTCGTCCCAAAGAACCGAAGTTGGCGAATTTTCACCCAAACGCCGCTCTTCCATTACCACCTGTTTTTCTGGCACAAATTCTTCTGGGTCGAGCAATAAATTGTTCATCCGTTCTGATTCCAAATCCAAAGCGATTTCGTAGCGGTCTTTGGCTAAGTTCTCATAATAAGCCGTATACAAGTCGGAGGTGAATCCATTATCTTCTCCCCCATTATCATCAATGATTCGTGAGTATTCGCCCGGACCGTATTTTTTACTACCCTTAAATGCCATGTGTTCTAAGAGATGTGATATTCCGGTATAACCACTTGGTTCATAATAACCACCGACTTTATACCACATCTGGGTTGTAACAATCGGCGCTGAACTATCAACATAGATTAAAACCCTTAATCCATTCTTCAACGTATATTCTGTGACATTAAGTTTTAGCTCGGGTATAAATTGAGCAACACTGCTGCTCAATGACAGGGATAAAACAAAAAATAATCCCAGCAATTTAATAAATTTTCTGCTTTTTTCTTTCATGGTTTTAAATTATACCGTAACCATTTTAGCTGTCAAACAATTCTCCTTATTGCTTAATAATAATATTTAAAAGCAGAGAAAGCAGAGAATGAAACACCGATAAATGCGGATAGACATAGATAGAAATCACTTCCCTTTAGAGACTTTGGCAAAAGTAGTTGTAGTCTGAGTTTGAAGCTTCAAGCTGTTTACACTATATAAGGCGATTATGGCGATTGTTGATTATTTTAGGCTAAAGCTGATAAAAAATGGACACGGGTCTAGAAACTTAAACATTGACTCTTTAATAGCTCTCTTTTAAGTGACCATTATTTAAAGCAATGTTTTCCGGATTTACGAATGAATAGTGAGATACTAATTACTAAAGCAGAAGGGCGAGGAAAATATTCCTCACCCTTCTTTTCGACGGTGCTTTTCGATTATTTTAACTTCATCATCTTTTTCGTTGCGGTAAATTCGCCGGTTTCAAGTCGATAGAAGTAGATACCCTTGGCAACTCCCTTTCCTTTTTCATCATAACCATCCCAAATAATACTATAGAAACCCGTTTTTTGAATTCCTGATTTCAATGTCCGCATCAGAATGCCTAAGGCGTTATAGATACTTAAATTAACTGCACATTCTTTGAGGATTGCGTATCGCATGAGTGTTTGGGAAGCAAAGGGATTGGGGATGTTATTTCCTAAAGCAAAAGCCTTGGGTAGAAATTGAACCATGGATGGCTCATTAATTCCTACTCCGGGTCGGATTGTAACCGAATCAATTACAATGTCATTTGCGTGATTTATGTCATCATTCAAGAGAGTTGTACATTTTGTAAGTTGAGTTCCAATTTGAATTGCAGTCCATGGCGCAAACTCCACTGTATCAATCGCGCCAGTCGCTAAGGTTATTGTCGTATCATTGGAATAGAAAGTGCCAATTTTGAACCTAACCGGAAAAGTTTCGAGAATATTTCCGAAGTTACTCGCCACTGCTTTGGGAATCAATACGACACCCGAATCAATCGTTTCAATCGGCTCAAGAATTGTCATAACACCGACATCATGCACTCGGACTAAAGCCGAATCGCTTAAAGCGTTGTTGGCTAAATTCTGGTCGCCCGTCAGAGAAGTCGTACATTTTGTCGCATGCGAACCTCTTAACTGCAAAGTGCAAAGAGCAAAACTCGTAACTACGGAATCACCAGCATTTAAGTCGTTTACGTTCTGGGCATTAGTATAGAAAGTACCGATTCGGAAAGTGACTGGGAAGGATACCGTGTTCGTTCCAAAATTCTTAACCATGGCTTGCGGCGTTACAACCGTGCCCGAATCAACCGTTCCAGTCGGAGCGATGATTTGAGTTACGCCAACATCCTGCACCTGAACCGTGACCAAACCTGAAAGTGTATCATTATTGCGATTAACATCACCGACTAAATAAGTACTGCAACGCGTAGTGTAAGTTCCCCGAAACGGAACCCAGACTGGGAAATTAACCGTATCTTCGTTTCCAGCACTCAAGACCTTGGAACGAGTCTGAGTATAGCCTGAACCAATTCTAAATGTTACATTGAAAGTTTCGTTATTGGTACCATAATTCCTTACTCTGGCTTGCGGAATAATTGAAGCGGTCGAATCTATCGTTCCGGAAGGCATATCAATCTGAGTTACTCCAACATCTTTAACCCTAACCGTAACTGACCCAGAAAGTGTATCATTGTTTGGATTGACATCACTCGCTAAATAAGTACTACAACGAGTCGTGTAAGTTCCGCGAACTGGAGCCCAGGTTGGGAAATTCACTGTATCTTCAGTCCCAGAACTTAAAGTTTTGGCACGAGTCTGAGTATAGCTTGCACCAATTTTAAATGTGACGTTGAATGTTTCAGGATTAGTGCCGTAATTCCTCACTCGTGCTTGCGGAATGATTGAAGCAGTCGAATCTATCGTTCCCAAAGGTGTAATAATCTGAGTGACCCCGACATCGTGGCTAAAAGTAGTCACCTGACAACTATCTTCAAAAGGAATTTTATTCTTGGCAGTAATAGTTATATACATATAACCATTCGTTGCCGGATTTATTGTCAGAGTTACTTGCCCGCTACCGTTAGTCAGTCCTTTTGTATAAACTTCACTTCCCTTCAATAAAGTTACGGTCGCTTGCGAAACCGGTGAACCTCTCGAAGTTACAGTAACCGGAAAGGTCTGGTTACCAGTACTAATTGAATTGGAGAAAGATGCAATTAATCTTTGGGGATAATCGGTCCACATTGGCATATATGGTTCGCCAAACAGGTTCAATTCGTAGTAGCACCAGCGCCAGACTTGCTGTGAAATGGCAGTGTTACGATAAACTTCCTTACTGCGCTGGTGAGCAGCAGCAATCCTGAAAGTGTCTCTTAAGAAAAGAAAATCAAAGAATCTTACATCTAATAATTCCGAAGGCCCAATCTGATTAGTATATCCCCAACCATATCTTGAGTTCATCATCACCGCTACCGCACAATTGTTGGCTTTTATCATCTCTTCGGCTATGCAATCCGAGTATTCAAAATTCCCCGAATAACAGGCAATCGAATTAGCGATTACTAATTTATTAGTATTTGTCTGGGTTGGTGGGTGGGACGTTCCGTATATTAGCGGCCCACTGCTTGTCCAGTAAACTCCAGTCTCATTTCCATGTCCAATCATATGACAGAAGCCAAAACCATGATTTAGGGAATCCCGTACTTCATTAACCACTCTTGTATCATTGATAAATCGATCAGTCCAGCCGCCAGGCGAGTAATTCGCAATCGAATCCTGCGACTGACGCGAATCATAACCCGACCACAAGGTTCCCCAAGGTAAAAGTATCCTTTTCTGATAGGTCGTGTCAGGATTCTTCTCGTATGTAAACAATTTATTTATGAAAGTGGCGACCTCAGTGGCATTCTCTACCGAAGCCCTTCCGACATATAAGTCGCAGTACAAATCTACCGTATCAACTGTTTGCTCACCAAAGATATTATTATTATTTCCATCCCAGGACCACTGTAAATCGATATAGTATAAGTCACAAGGAATATTTCCTGTCTCACCGCTAACCGAAGCCCGAGCCTGTCTTGCCGGAATTATCGAGTTATCACCAGCCAATAGAACATATTTTAGTCCATGATTGGTATAATAGTCTTTTATGAAATTTCTTATTTTTTCTTGCGAGTCTCTTCCCGAGTAACTTGAATTTATCCGGGTAGTACTTATCGTATCCGCCCAAATCCCAGTTTTCCTAAACCAATTAACTAAGGGCATAAAGTTAGCAGTTAAGGTCGAACTGGTTATAATGATGTAGTCAATGTCAGGGTCATCGGATTGACGAATCGGCGGCGAGAATCGCTCGATATCCTCATGATTTATTACTAGATTCTTGACATCTTTCGAAAACAACATTTTTTGCGACGGAGTAAGTAGTTGGGGTTGATACACCCCTTCTTCATAGTCAATTCTTACCTTTATTCTTTTATAGAGGAAAAGACTCTTTTCTTTCGGGATATAGCTTATTGGATATAAAAAGATACCAGCAATCCGGTAACCCGATTTGCAACCACTTTTTATTATAGCTACTCGTTTTCCCGGATATTCGGTAATCAAGGAATAAATACTGTTATCCGGCGGCACAAACTTTATTGGCACATCTTGCGTAATCGGTATCGGTCTTTGAGTAGGATATAAGAAATATTCACCAGGAATTGTGACTATTTCATAATCTAAAACTGTCACTCCTATTATCTCAGCCGTAGCTGGAATTAAGAGAGAAATCGAGTAGAAAGGTATTAAGGGTTTACCTTCTTCGGTAGGATAGATGAAATACGAAGCATTTGGTTGAAACTTAATGGGTTCGGTCATTTCTAACCGGTCATAGCCATCCACTTTTTTAATTGTCAGATTTTTCTCTGAAAACGTGAATTCTTTAACAATGCTCGTCCCAAAAACCAAGGACGATATTAATAGAAGGAAAACTAAGTTTCTCATTTTTCCCCTCCTTGAGTAAAATTGTGCTTGTTCTTTAAAATACCCCAAAAAGGTATTGGGATTGATAGCCTTTATTGTAGCTACAAAAATTCTTATGCGTTACGCTTGTAGCTACTAAAAGTTGTTTTAGTTTTGAACACGAATTCGCATAACAGTAACGAATTAACAAAAATAAAAACCCTCAATCCCCTCCCTTTCTAATAAAATATTATATCAAAAGACTCTATTCTTGTCAATACAAATAAGTATTATCCAATTATTATTGCCTATTTTAGGCTTAATTGGTTACAGTTGTCTTTATAGTTAACCGGAATAGAGAAATTTATAGTTTAGTAAAAATTTTCATAATCCATGCGCCTAAAAAATTGCTGACAATAATAACCGTAACCGCAATTGCAACATGCTGCAAAATTGCTGAATACGGATTAACTTTTTGTTCCTTTGCGATAAAATAACTCAAAACCGCGAGCAATGAAATACCCCAAACAATTGCAGAAATCACTGCGTATTCGATTGGTAAAAAAGCAACCAATAAAATAAAAACTATCGTCACTAATAATCTTGTTAAGAAATTGGAAAAAGTGGAGGTTCTTACCGCTTTAAGTTCCATGAGGTCGGATTCTTGAAAAACATGAATGCCCAAAGAGTCTGAAATATTGTCAGCGATCGCAAACACACATAACGAACCAATGATACTCAACTTTGGATTGGCATTTCTACTTAAACCAACGATAAATGCCAAGCCGGTAACCGTGGCTGACGTTACACCGAAACTAAAACGGCTCAGGTATGACATTTGTACGATATTATGTTAATATTAAGATATTTTGGCAAGATTGATAACCTTTTTAATTCCCTTGAGATTTGAATTCATTCGGATCTAATTCGTGCAAACAAGGAAGCACCTCCTGAAAAATTTATAATGTGGTTTACTATCAGTTACTACCTGCTATAATTCAGAGATGTATAATCCGAAGAAAATCTGGCTTTTGTATGCTAAAAAGCTTTATAACCTCTTTTCTAAAAATCTCAATGAAATTCCTATTTTGGTAAAACAGAACTTAGAAGAAGTTACTAATAATCTAACGTTAAACTTAGCTGAAGAACAGAAAGAACGTTTATTGGAAATTGCCATAGCTTTTTTCCAGGAAGAATATTTAGAAGCCTATCGATTAGCAAGTAAAGGCGAAGAGCCAGAGAGTAAACTTTCAGCTATAGAATCGAGTGTTGTTGTTGAAGAAACTATGGGTTATCCGGTAACTGTTTTATTTAAAGCGATGGTGCAAGAAATAATAAATAACAAAGATAAGCCCGAAGAAACGGTTGCCGATATTTTAATTGAAAAGTATGGTGCTTATCCGGCTCAGGCGATTTTAAGAATCAATCTGAAGGAAACAACCATCCCGGAAAACCATTTGCCCGATTACTGCTTAGCCAAATCGATTAAAAACATAGTTGATAAATATATGGAGAGTAAAAAATAACCGATAATAATTATCCCAAAATACTATTTTTTTCATTTTTGGGGGATAATGAATGATTACTCCATTTTCACCGCCTTTTTGGTCGTTGTGAAACCGCAGGTTTCAAGACGATAGAAGTAAATGCCCTTAGCAACTTTTATCTTTTTATCATCATACCCATCCCAGCGCACAACATAGTTGCCGCTTTTGAGATTACCCGAAAGCAGATTTCTTACTAAGCGTCCAGAAATGTCATAAACGGATAAAGTAATTGGTCCGTCCTGGCGCACCTGAAATTGAATCTGTATTGTGTTGTGGAATGGACTGGGATAAGCGTGTAAATTATTTGCAATATCATTAAAGACTTGGCTGGGTTCCTGAGCAATTCCTACTTGTACCGGTGGGTCGGTAGTATATTTTATCACTTTACCCGTTGTCCAAGGTGCACAGCCGCGATGTAAAGTGTCGTTGTATAGACAGCCGATGGCGATAGTATTAATTGGGTTTTCAATGCCGACTGTGCTTGAAATCCAACGGCTGGTTGTCATATACTGAACAACAATTTCATTTTGTTCATCAGCTGCTGCTCTGGTTGTATCGTAGATGATAATTTGGTATTTATCCATAATCGAGCTTGCACCATAATAGGGAACACTGTCATATTCGATAATGAATCGGTGATTTAGTGAATCATAGTAATAATAGACTCCGCCAATTCCACTATTGTTCGGAAGTAAGTCGTCCCAGTTGGCGCAAACCATGCCGTTAGGATTGTTTGAGGTTGGGTCAGGTAACCGTTGGTTAAGATAAGCAGTTGGAGTTTGATTGCCTGGTGCAATCCAACCATTAGAGCAGATTGAAATTTGCGAGTAGCGCTGTTCATAGAATTTCCAGATGCCGAAAGCCGGAGGTAAAGTTACTTGAACGGTTTGGTCGTCGCCAAGAGGAAGTCTTGTGCCAATTGTATTAATTTCAAACCATTTATAGTGTGGATGATCAAGATAGGAAGTATCAACATTATCATAGGCATAATAGAGCGGGGGGATACGCGGTCCATCCGGAATGGGGTCTACTATAGTAATCGTTCCAACCATAATCGTAAAGGGTATGGTAGCCCTGTAATTCCCATCGGCAGTAATATGGAGCGTACAAGGAATTTGAGTTTCGAGTGGAATTGAGTGAGTAGCGGTTACAGTAAACCGGTCAGCGTTGTTATTGCCTAAACTGTCGGCTAAGATTGTGCCAACGTTTCCGATTGAATCATCTATTGTTAATCTCGAATCACCCGAACGCAGAATTGCCGAGACATTATAGGCATTGCCTAAACCTTGGTTACTTAAGATAACAATTAATCGTGCGGTTTCACCTGGGTCAACATTACCATTGGGGCGAGCCGCACCCGAATCGTCCACAATTTTACCATCATAGCCTAAGACCGGTACGCCAACCACAATCAAGACATTGGAATTCCCAACCGAATCGTTAATGTCAAAACAGGCAAGAGAAAAACGCAAGTTATAGCCATTAGTACAAGCAGTGCTAACCGTGAACTTGAACCCAGTATCTCCAGTGAAAGATGAATCGAGTGGCGGCAAATCACCAAAATATTTGACCGAGTCAATAATCGTAATATTTGAGTTGTTGATTCTAAAATAACCATTGATACTACGACCAGTCGAATCGCCGTAGTTCTTAACCCAGAGTGGCATATTAATCGTTTCGCCCGGATTTACAATACCGTCACCATTACCACCAGCAACATCATCAATTGTATGGCGCAGATAAATGATATAAGATTCACCGGTATAACCTACCGTAACCGAATCTCGGACAAAATTATTGGTGGGGTTCATATCGTCGCTCAAAAGAGTACTACATCGGGTCGTGTAAGTTCCAGCCTGAAAGGCAATCCAGGGTTCGAACTCAACCGTATCAATTCTTCGAGCGGCTAAAGTTATTAAGTTAGTATCTTCATAGAATGTCCCAATGCTAAATTTAACCGGAAAAGCTCGAGCAACTGTACCAAAGTTCTGAATTACCGCTTTTGGTATCACTACCGTTCCTAAATCGATGGTATCAACCGGTGCTAAAATTGAGGAGGCTCCAACATCAACTACCCGAACGATAAATGAACCGTTCAGCACATTATTGGCTGGATTGGAATCGGCGGAAAGAGCAGTGGTGCATTTAGTTATATGGGTGTCTCTTTGTAGCGCAGTCCATGGAACAAAATCTACAATTATCGAATCGCCTGAATTTAGATTAGTAACAGTTTGTGTGTTAGCATAGAGGGGGCTAACTTTGAACCGCACCGAGAACGTTTCTGGGAATGCCCCAAAATTCCTTACCACAACTCTCGGTGTCACCACTGTTCCAGAATCAATTGTCCCCGAAGGCGCTATAATTTGAGTTACACCAACATCATTAATAAGCCCTCTTGCATACCAAACATCGTTTCGATAAGGTAATTCTCCTCCCAGCACCCATATTCTATCATTAAAGACAACTGATGCATGCTCGCTTCTTGCCTGCCATATCGAAGAAGCAGTTGTTTGAGTCCAGTCCATACCATTATTAGAATACCAGACATCGTTGTTAGGACTAACAATACCACCACCCAGCACCCATATTTTGTTGTCAAAGACAACTGAAGTTTGGCTACGCCTTATTGACCACCCGGCTGAATCGGTTACTTGGAACCAAATCGCGCCGTCGGTTGAAAACCAGACATCATTATTAGTCCAACCTCCACCCATTACCCATAGCTTATTATCGAAAACTACGGATGAATGTTCCTCCCTTCTTGACCAGCCGGCAGAATCGGTCATACATATCCAGTTAATGCCATCCAAGGAATACCAAACATCGTTTTTATCTTGATAATAACCGCCGTCAAATCCTCCCATTACCCATATTTTATTATCAAAAACTACTGAAGTATGCCCCCACCTTGCTGTCCATCCGGCGGAGGCGGTTGCTTGGCTCCAGTGTATGCCATCCGACGAAAACCAAACATCGTTTTTAAAGCGGCTACCGTCGCACCCTCCCAGGACCCAGATTTTATTATCAAAAACTACCGATGTGTGACCATACCTTTGACTCCATCCTGCTGAAGCGGTTGCTGGCATCCATTCTACCCCGTCGGGAGAAAACCAGACATCATTCTTAAGGCTGCCTGAATCATAACCGCCAAGTACCCATATCTTGTCATTAAAAAAAACTGAAGTGTGACCCCATCTTGCTGACCATCCGGCTGAAGGTATGGCACAAGTCCATTCCATATTTTGTGCCAATAACAAACTGGGACCAATGAGATTAAGAAATAAATAAACCGGCGCCAACCAGCCGCAAAATACTCTTATCGGTAGAATGAAAAATTTCTTTTTTTTATCATGTTTTGACAATTTTTCTGAATATCTTTCCAAAAAATTATAGCCAATTTTATCCAATTGCACATTGTAATCTTTCGAATGAATCAATATGTCAATATTAATTGCCTGTCGACACCAGTCAAGAGTATTGTCGTTTTAATGCAATTGCTTCTTATTATAACCCTTTATGAAAATTTTCTTAACACCTTTCTTCTAAATTTTACTTTTTATTTTAGGAAAAGAAATTAGCTGAGTCAGCAGTTATTTTTTATAAAGTTACTTTGCTATAGTCAGCTTTTTCGTTTCTGCGCCTATTTGTAATAGATAAACGCCTTGACTAACCCCGTTCAAAGAAATTTTAGTTTCTGAAGCAGATAATCTTGATTTCTGTACCAGATTCCCTAAAACATCAAAAAGTTTAATGGTTAATGGCAGATTTGGCGAACCATTTGTTTTTACGTAAAGCACCATTTTTGCCGGATTCGGAAAGATTTGCAGATTTGAAACTTTGGTATCGGTTGAAGGTTGTTCTTCAATTCCAAGCGACGCTTCGTATATTTGTAGTCCACAACCCCAATCAGCTACATAAATATAACCCCCCTCAAAGCAAACACCATATGCCTCCCATGGTGTATCATAATAAGCGGCTTGGGTTGGATTAGCTGGATTAGCAACATTGATTATGCGGACCCCAGAATTGCCATCCGCAACATAGGCATAATTACCGTCAACGGTGAGACCCAATGCCCGATTTGGAGTATCATAATATCCTGCTTCATAAGGAGCCGCTGGGTTAGCGATATTAATTATTCGTAACCCAGAATTACGGTCGGCAACATAGGCAAAAGAATCTTGCACCTCAATACCCAAAGCATAGTCCGGTGTATCATAATAACCAACTTCATGTAAATTCGATGAGTCACTAATATCAATTATGCGCAGACCCTCTTCCCTATCGGCAACATAGGCATAAGGATATCGAACATAAACATCACAGGCAATCCCGGGAGTGTCATAAATAGCAACTTCCGAAGGCTGGGCTGGGTTTGTAACATTTATTATATGCAGACCAGCCGCCCGTTCGGCAACATAAGCATAGTTATCGGCAACAAAAACGTCAATCGTGTAATCTGGTGTAAGATGGAATCCGACTTCATATGGATTAGTTGGGTCGGCAATGTTTAGAATACGCAAGCCTGAGCCCCAATCTGTTACATAAGCATAATCGCCTGAGATGAAAAGCCCACGCGCGTAATCTGGAGTATCATAATGAAATACTTCAATTGGGTTAGTTCGATCTGAAATATTAATAATCCGCAGCCCATCATAGCCTATCGGCATGAAAGCATAATTACCGGAAATTGCCACGTTATAAGCCCAGTCCGGCGTATCATAATGATTAACCTCGATCGGATTATTCAGGTTCTCGATATTAATGATACGTAAACCATAGTCCCAATCCGAAACATAGACATAATTACCCGAACGGATAATACTCCTTGGGAAAAGAAAAGAATCAATTCCACCTAAGGCATAAGGATTTAACGGGTCTCTAACATTTAGTGTCAAAAAGCCATAAGTCCAATCACAAATAAAAGCGAATGAATCGAGCGCGGTTACTCCGGTTGTCCCATCAAGGAAAGTACAGGCACCGGCTTCGAAAGGATTGTTCCGATTTGCAATATTGATAATACGGAGTCCTTGGACCTCATCGGCAATGTAAGCAAAAGTGTCCTGGACCCAGACATCTCTTCCGGCACCTGGTGTATCAAAATGCCCGGTTTCATAAGGATTTGCTGGTTGTTCGACATTGATGATACGTAATCCTGAATCACTGTCAGCAATATATGCATAGTTATCTTTAACCATGACCTGGTTAGCTCTGCCGGGAGTGTCATAATGACCTATTTCAACTGGGTTCGATGGAGTAGCCACATCAATTATTCGTAGTCCTGAATCACGATCAGCAACATAAGCAAGATTATCAATAACATAGATACCGGATGCTGAGCTCTTCGTTTTAAATGAAATTAATCTTTGAGGTTGAGGCGGGATACTCACATCATAGATTTCTAAGTTACCACACGCAACAAAAAGTTTATTCGAAATGTAGAAAAGGTCGGCCACTCGACCGATACAATGAATCGCTTCTGAGATTTTTATCGGGTTCGAAGGATTTGTCACATCAAGCACATAAACTCCGCCACCAGCACTGCAGAAAAGAAGATTTCTCGCTGAATCACAGGCTGCCGCAATCACTGGTCCAAATGGCCAACTACCAACTAATTGACAGTTCAGCGAATCATCAAAAAAAGTTGGTTCCTGGTCGAAGATTTTACGCGGTGCGGCAACTGTCAGGGAAAAAATTAATAGTATGATAGCGGAAAGTTGGAGAATTTTCATTGTGGTTTTCCTAACTTTATCGAACTACCAGCAGCCGAGCGGTAGCTGAAGCAGTTGTCGTTATAAGTTTACAGAAATAGATACCGGGTTGAACTCCGTTTGTATTCCAAGCTAAACGATGTTGACCAGCAGTTTGCTTACCATTTACCAAGGTAGTAGTCAAGGAACCCGTAGCATCGTAAATCGCACAAGATATATTTCCGCTTCGTTCGAGTTGATAACTGATTTCAACATTTGTCACAACTGGATTCGGTTCTATGGCAAGTTGTAAAAAAGAAGTCTTTACTGAATTTATCGGTTTAGATTCTTCGATGCCAGCAGTGGCTAAAGAGACGTTATCGGCAGAGACCTCTGCCCACCCGCCTCCTCAGGTACCGTTGTCATAGGCATAAAGTTCAATTGTAACTTTACTGACCTCTGATGGATTAACTCCGGGCAGATAACTCGCAATTTCTTGGGCAACATCTAACCCGTAAGTTTCCCATGACTCTGGAGTATTAATCTCAATCAAGTGAGCCGTATCACTATTTGCCCAGGTCGAGTATTCAGTGTGAATATACATTTTGGTATTACCAAGTTCAACCCCTGAACTATTTTGATAGCGCAATATTATTGCAGCTACTGGCCAGCAAGTGCTTGAACCACCGCCGATGCGTAATCGACCATATAGGCTAAAATTAAGATTAACATTAGGGACATCGACCGTCTGACTAAGTGCAGCATAACTTGCCAGATATTTGTATGCCCGCGCCGCGCAACCAGGAGAAGGTTGACCAAGCGTATCCGACCATTCGAAGAAATAAGAGCCACTTGCGCCTACTACTGAATCAGTCCAGCCAATTTCGATGGGTTGTTCAAAATCGCCATTAATAATTAATTCAGTAGCGGTAGCAATACCAATTAGTGCGAGTATACAAATAAACGTATGGAAATTTTTCATATCGTTTCTCCTTTTTAGAAATTATTATGATATATATTTTATCGGATTTTATTAAAATCGTCAACCAATATATTAAGAGTTTTAAAAATAAAGAATCACAAGCGTTGCTACTGAGCGGGATAACCAAATCTTAAATAATAACTACGAATTTTTATCGAACTGTGGATTTTTTCAGAGGGATTAGCAAGCCGCTAAAATTCTATGGTTTTGACCAAATTATATTGCCGAAGTTATCCAGGATTACAACTGAACCGCCTCGAGGAGACGTTGATAAAACCGTAAGCGGACGCCCTTTATTATTATTAAGATTTATCATCCCGCCAAAGGTTGCACCGATTAGTCCGATTGCCGTTTTTCCACTATAATCATTGAGGTTCAATTCACTGCCAATATCACTTGCGAAGATCTTCGCAATATTATTCCCAGCCGCATTCCCCATAACTAACTCCCCACCCTTTACGTTGGTACTAATTCTCGCCGAAAGTTTTTTATGGAAGTTGTTAATTTCCAATTCTCCGCCATAGGCTTTAGCCGCTACATTCGCAACTAACGTTTCATCGTTATTTTTAATTGCCAGTTCACCGCCATCTTTTTGGGCAGCGATCTCAGCAACAATTTTTCCCTGATTATTTAAAATACTTAAAGTCCCACCATTACTATCTGCGGAAATTTTAAGCAAAACCTTTCCATCAGCCGATTTAAAAACAAGCCCTGATTCAGGAATAATTATTTCTGAAACGGGAAGTTGTGCCGAAGTCTGTTGAGCTTGAATGGCACTACTGATAATAAGACCAATCGCCAGTAGAATAACTGCCGCAATATAAACTTTTTCCTTTTTCATAAATCCTCCTATTACAAAACTCTGACAAAATTTCCGTACTTGTCAATAAAAATTATTAATAAAACGAATAATTTCTCACAATCCAACAATATCGCTTTTTTGAAACCCTTAGAAATTTTCCGTTGACTAGAAATATTTCAAACTATCTTGACTTCTTATTTATTACATTTAAACTTAATTAATTTTGCGCCCGTAGCTCAGTTGGATAGAGCGGCAGACTCCGGATCTGCAGGCCGCGTGTTCAAATCACGTCGGGCGCTATTTTTTCCAAAAACCGAATGGTTCGAATGACAACGAATTTTCCGAATTTTATTCGTTTTATTTGCTATCATTTGTTATATTCGTTAATGGGAGGATTTAATGGACTTTTATGAAGTAATTAAGAAAAGAAAGAGTGTTCGGGCTTATAAAAAGGACCCGGTACCCGATGAAGTTTTAAACCGTATCATAGAAACAGCACGAATTGCACCATCTGCCAAAAACACCCAACCTTGGAAATTCATTATTGTTAAAGACCAAAAAGTCTTGGATGAACTGGTTCCGACTTGTAATAACCAGCGATTCATTGCCGAAGCACCGATTGTCATCTGCGCCGTTGGCTTAGAGAAATTGGATTGGGGCAGAATGGGTGGTTACTGGAGTTCTTTACCGGTCGATGTAACAATTGCTTTAGAACATATTATTCTGGCTGCAGCGAATGAAGGTCTGGGCACTTGTTGGATTGGTGCTTACAAAGAACCGGAAGTGAAAAAAGTCTTGAAAATACCCGATGGTGTAAAGGTCATTGCCCTGACCCCGCTTGGTTATCCAAACCAAGAACCAGTAGGTCGTCCCCGAAAACCTTTGGATGAAATAATTTCATACGATGAATTTTAGATTTCAGCAGGAGCAAATCTTTCAAGTTTCGTAATTCCTTGCTCTTATATAGAAGATTAACTTTTTTAATATTTTTACGCTTTAACCTTAATTTTTTTAATCTTTAATCTAACTCATTGATTTTACTACTGAAAAGTTATCTTGACAAGCCAGTAGGGGCTAGCCTAAGCCTAGCCCTATGCTACCTCCTATACGGTATAGGGAGCAGCTTGGGGGGTAGCCTCCGGGCTAGCCCAGTCGGTAGCCGTCAGGGTAGCTTAGGGGTTAGGTTTCGGGCTAGCCTAATGGGTAGCAAAAGAGGTAGGGTAGGTAGTAGCCTCGGGGATTGGCTAAGGGGTAGGTTAGGAAGTAGGCTACGGGTCAGCCTATGGGGTAGCGTAAGGAGCAGGATGGGAATAGGCTACGGACTTGACCTTCAGGAGTTTTCTCCCCGCCCTTATTGTCATTCTGAGGGAGCGTAATGCGAAGCATTGGTTGAGCGAAGCGAGACCAACGACCGAAGAATCTCACTTAGTATAAACTCCGCGAAGAATCTCTCTTCCTCCTCTCCCTTCGATGGGAGAGGATTAAGGTGAGGGTATCTGCTATCCCCTCTCTGTTCACTCCTCTCTGCTTATTATTCCATCTTCACCATCTTCTTAATCGCTGTGAATTCACCAGTTTCGATACGATAGAAATAGACGGTCAAATAGCTACTTTCTATGTTTAAAGCTCAGAAATTCTAAAAACCAACTTTTCCAGTTTTGAAAAAATTCCTTTTTTTTTCTTATAATAAAATCGCGAATTTCTTGTTTAGGTGAAAACCCACCTGTTAACCACGAACCAGATTCAATACCAAAATAAACCTTTACATTTCTTTCTTCATCGACACCTGCACCAATTTTAGGGATAATTCTTAAGTAATCGCCAAAGAGAAAAGATGTCTCAAGTTTTATTTCGCCGCCGGCAAAAATTTTATATTCTTTTTTGTCATATGAATAAGCGAATTCGCAAAAAAAGGACGGACAAATATCTTCAATATAAAAGTTCGGATTCCAAAGCCCACTTCGGATTTTAAACAAAGGAAAAGAATAATCAAAACTTACACTTGCACCTGTTTTGACATAAAACGGATTGAAGGGATCGCTAGTCAATGGTCCAGTTGAATCAGGATTATCCGGGTCAAACAACCCTTTCACTGAAATCAAAAGTTCACTATTAAAAATATATTGTCTAATATTGGTCAAAAGAAAAAATCCGTTTCTATTCACACTTGAGCCCAGTGACCTTCGCTCTATTAAATAGGCTAACGATGAAGATATATTAGTTTTTGGGAAAGTAAATACTGAATTTATATTAGGAAACAAAGTTTTACGGGAAAAAGTTGTATCAAATGCCGTCCAACTCAAAGAGACATCGAGATAAGAAAAATGAGCATCAAGCTTATTAAAAAATGGATAAGAGATATTAGTTGAAAAGTATGGTGAATAATTATCTAACTCAATAGTGGTTACTAAAGGAGAGAAAAAGTATGATGTGTAGATTCCGCTGAAACTAGGCTTGCCACCAGAATATGTTGGAAAAAGAAAAATGGCTTCGTAGTTATGTTCTCCAAGAGCATCGCTTCCTATTAAATATCCCCCAAGCGTCCAATTTCTAAGAGTAGTATCTGCGGGAAGAATTAAAGGAATATGAATGGTGGGAAATAATGTTTTGAGAGAATTAAGGTAACCACCTTTTTTCACTTCTTTGCTCAATTCAAGTAATTCCGGTTGCTCAATTTTTTTGTATTCCTTGGGTACATAATTAACAGTAAAATTAACCCTTTTTCTATATATATCATTTCCATTTGAAGTAACCCCAACAAAATAGAGGGTGCTATCAAACCCGTTATATACGGGGTAATTTGTATAACCGCCTTCGGTTAACTTAAAGAAATTTTTCGTCACCAAATCATAGACAAAGCAAGTGTAGATTTTCTCATAATTAGAAATGAAGAAAATTTTGCTATCATTTAAATAAATACTAGACTCTTTATAAGGTGTTTCAATAATTGGTGAAAAGGTTTTCAATACTATATCAAATAAATAAATGTTCCAACTTTCCCAATCTTTCCGAGCTGAAACTACAATATTTGTGTCTGAAATATCTATCTCGCCAATTAAAAAATCTGTTTCTAACAATTTCTCTCTTTTCTTTGACTTAAGTGAGTAGATATAAAGTTCAGAGCCAAACTCTTGTTTTTTATCCTTTGCATAAAGGACACTCCCATCTTTCAATAAAGCAAAGGAACGAAATTTATCTCTAAGTAGTATTTTATCTTTTCCGGTCAGCAAATTCTTCTCGTGAAGATTGGAGATAAAGCCAAAACCCAAATAACTTGTGTTGGCATATCCTTTATTCATATCCAAAGCAGAATAATATAGTTTATCATTTATAATTCTGAGCGGACAGGTGACGTTTGTTGTTAGTGAAACAATCTTCTTCTCGCTTTGAGTATTTAAATCACGTTCAATAATATCATTAAATCCAAAGGCTCTAACTGCTCCTGTTTTAACCATTGCTTCGCTTACATAGTAAAGCTTATTTTTGCTGAAGGCGAGAAATTTAAGTGTCGCACCTTTTTTAGTCAACCTTTCGCCATCTATTCGCCATGTTTTACTCTTTTCGGTTTCATAATATTCCCACTCTCCATAAAGAAATGGAAAATCCCTGCGTAGAAAAGAAAGATTTTTACTGAAGAACGAACTTGATGTAACACCATCTAAACTCATTGCAGGAAATATGGGGTCAAAATAAGACAAAATTGAAGACCCTTTATTTTCGAATAAGTAAGCGAATCTTTCCTTGCCATATTTTTCAGCAAGAAACTCAAAGAACTTTCCGCCATAGATATACCTTCCGTTAAAAAAAGGATATCCAAAGGGTAAATAAGTCGCATCTAAAATTGATGGAAACTTCCTTTCTGAAGCACAAGCGGAAATATAGGCATCAAAAAAACCATCGTTAAGACGTCCTTCGTAAGGAGACATTTGTGATTCGCCAAAAGTTGTTATTCCTTCAATTAACCAAAAAGGTGACCAAATATTAGGTTGAAAAGGCGTGCCCAGTATAGCAGTAAGTAATCCAGGAATTCCTCCGGTTTTTGTGAGATGAGCCATATGAATATATTCATGAATTCCAACCGATCGCCACCAGTTTTCTTCAAAACCTAATTCTGATGACGGCTCAGGTGCATATGTAAACAAATGGATGTTTTTAAAAATAGGATCGGTATACCCATTTGACATCATGCCAATATCCTCAATAACGAATGGAGTTTTGCTCAAATTATGCCCAGTTAAATTAACAACATCTTTGCGGTAATACTCTAAAACTCTTAAACATTCCTCGCCTTGCAATTCATAACCAGGTTTATAAATTACCTGGAATTTATCGGTCTCTAATGTCTTCCAGTTCGTCCAGCCAAAAATCAATGTTGGGCATATAATAATAAATATTAGTTTGTATCGAGCAGACATCTTAAATCTCATATTGTAGTCTTTTAAACCATCAACTCACATCAACTCGTTTTACTTATTTTAACTCACGCAATAAACCTTCTATGTTATTAACCGTGAGTGCAATTTTTAGGTTGGAAGTCTGAAAGTCATATATTAGATTGTCGGTAGATGCCTCCAATCGCACATAGTCTTTGTAACCAAGTCCAAGACCAAAAGTCAAACCGATTTTATTAATTTTCCCATCATGCTTAGAAAAGAGATAATCTGTTAGCGAGAGGTACTCTTCGCGGTCTTCTTTCACAATCCTTACCCCGCCTCGAGCACCGTAAATATCTTCAAAGTAACCACCTCTAAGTGAAAGTATCCTCAAGACAGTGGCTTCAAAGCCAAAACTTTTCCATGCTTCCTTCCATTCATATGAAAGCTTCTGTCCAAAATCCATTGTATCATTTGGGTCGTAAAACATACCAACGAGCACCTTATTCACTTCCGGAATAACCCTAACTCTAATGATTTCATCGTCAATCGGTGTCCAGCATAGCCCAACTCGAAGCATCCGAGGCAAAGGGTCGGATGAGCCTGACGTTGTGTATGCGATATTTGGACCTATGTTCGCCAGCGAAAGTCCTACTGACAGAGAGTGAAAAGGTTTGTATAGTGCTCCTATATCTGCAGCAATCGTACTTCCAGTACCTCCGGTAATATTACCCAATTCCTTCTGCATTACGATAAAGACCCAGTCCGGAACCAAGAAACTATAGATGTACTTGATATTTAAGCCTAAGCCAAGATTGTCAATTAATCTAATACCGCCATGGATTCCTACCGCAATATCATATGTCGTGTATTCTCCTAAATATTCCCCTTGCTCATTTATCACCTCGGTTCTACCGGTAGTTATGTAAGTATAGTTAACCCCGACATTCAGATTCATTTGTGAAACCGGAAAGTTTGAAAATCCATATCCAGCACTACCGTAAGAATAGAACATTCCCGGATACAAACCTGGAAGCCAACCTAAAGGCGTTCCGGTCAATGTCCAACCAATACCTTTTTGAAAACCCAATCCTCCCGGATTCCAATATGCAGCATCGGCATCGTCGGCTAATGCGGTCATTGCCCCACCGAGAGAAGTCGACTTTGCACTTGGCCATATCATAAGAAACACTGCCCCAGGATTCTCACCCGCAGAAAATACCGCTGAAGCAGTAAGACAAATAATACTGATAACTATCCAGAATTTCATTTTTGTCCTCCTTTGTATAAATTACTTGAAATCTGTCTGTCTCCAATGTCTTCCAAATTAACCCAAGCAATACCGGAGATAGAAAATGAAAGAATAATAATAATTATGAAGCTTATTAAGCTATTCATTAGAAATATTCTCTATTAATTTTTTCAAGTACCGTTTGTTCAAACGGTCATTATAATTTTCCGTTATTTTTTCTGCATGAAATCTATTCCCAAAATAGTACCTCTGAAAAAGAGAAACATAACTGAGAATAGCGCCAGTGAAGTCACCATTAATTAAACTACTAACCAAAAGATAACCTGTTAAGCTATTAATAATTAAGGAATTTAAACCATTACGAATATCGCCAACATAAATTTGACCGCTACCGGGGAATATCGTAGAAAGTAACTTTGCTAACCTTGGCGATTTATATTTTAAATGTTGAGCTAACAAAAGTAACGAATCTACACTTAGGACTAAACCAGAAACTTGGAATAATGAATCTTCTTTAAAATAGGTTCGGAATGCACTCCTGGCATCTTTCCACTTATAAGCATAAAGAGAAGCAATACCTCGAAAGAAAGTCGCTTTATGTCTCACAAACGAAAACGGGCTGAATGATTCTACTTTAAGCAGTTGAAATTCCGCATCGCTATAATCACCACTTGCGATTAAAACAATTGCTAATGCTATTTCCCTTTCATTTTTAATACTATCATTAGCCGCGGTTTGAATGGATTGACGTAATGCATCCATCGACTCATTCCATTTTTTCTCATTTCTATAGGCTAGCCCAATTTTATAGTAAGCATAATTAACGCTCTCACTTTGAGAATGGTAGAAAATAAAGCGTTTATATTCGCTTATTGCTTCTTCATAGTTTTCAGAATCAAAGAACCGTTCTGCTAAATTTAGCGCCAAATCATTAGCAACCGTATAAGTCTCACTAGATGATATCACAAATATCCAGAGTACTTTAATGAAAATCGACATCGATGAATAATTTGACTTTGCTAAGAAATTTTCCTTCTTGTTGTTCGTTATAGATTTGTGCTGATACAATTGAGCCGTAAATGTTTCCTAAATAAAATACAGCACTTAATGAACCAAAAATCCATCCTTTAACTGAGCGGGTTCCGTCTTTGTGAAAACCCTCATAAGCCTGCCAACTTGTTAGTCCTATCGTCAATAGTGAAAAAAAACCGTCCCAAGAGCGGTTGCAATAAATCTTGCCGCTCCCAGGGATTATAGAGGAAAACAACCCTGCAAAAAGCTTATTCTTACGGGGAAGATGCTTTCCTTCATTGGCATAATTTAATAATAAAAGTGTCATGGAATCCGTTTTTTTTATTGCATCTAGATTATCGAGAAAGTCAACTGCGGGATTCCATTCTTTCTGTAGTATGTGGTTTAAAGCAATTAACTGATTGGCTTTCAATTTGATATTGTCTTCATTAATAAATGGAAAATTTGAATTGAGAAATCTTATTGATTCGTTATATTTATCCATTAAAGAATAAGTTAAGGCAATTTGGTAATATACTTTGGATAAATCAGATTTTCCTCGATTATTATTGGTCATCTTGGCAAAGTTATCAATAGCTTTAGTAAAATTTCCTGATAAACGGTAACAGAGTCCCATTTTGTAAAAAACCGAATCCGCATTTGAGGGAAGTGAATCAAAGACAAAGATATAGCGTTGATATTCGCCAATAGCCCTCAAATAATCTCCTTCATTATACAAATATTCAGCAAATCTAAAGATATTTTTCGGGTGATTATAATCTATAATATCTTGCGCACTAGCTTGAATGGGTAGGATGAAAAATAAAAAACAGAATAATTTGGAGGTGTTTCTTAAGTTTCTTTGTTTCATTCCGTTATGAACTTTTTCCGAAGTCTTCCTAAATAGTAGATTTCAACCAGATAGTCAATCGCTCGCCCAGTTTCTAAGTCTATTGGGTAATAATTCTTTCCAATTCCGTTACATCTCTGAAGCCTATCTGCAGTCATCAAAACTCCCCAAAATACACCGTATTTTTGGATTGCTTCCATCCCAAAACGAGAACAAGTTTGAGTAAAATTACAAACGGGCATATCTTGAGACGAAACGAATAATTGGTATACTCGGATAAGTCCAGTCGAAATTAACTTAAACTCAGAAACTTCCTTTAAAGTAAAGTTTGATATATCCTGTTTTTTACTTGTCTTAATAGGATTAACCTTAACAATGAAGTTCAAATCGTCTTTAACCTGCGCCAGCGATTCCGAGGTTATCAACTGAAAACCAAGAAAAAATATAATAAGTATTAATGAGAATTTTTTTACCATTCAATTTCCTTTATTTCAGCATTAGCTGGAATTTTGAAATTAACTACATCTTGAGGTAATGGAACATTGAATTGGGGATTAGTATAAACTACTTTTTCAACGATGTTGCTATTTTTTTGATATGTGACTGAGGTTATTTCCAATGGTAGAAAATTTTTGCCGTATCGAAAGTGATTACTGTATGTTGTTTTTGTTAATATCTTGTCTTTTGCATCATGAATTTCTATCACGACAAGCTTGTCGTTTACTAAACCAATAATAGTATTACCTAATATTTTTCTTAGCTTTTCTGGAGGGTCCCAATATGACAAAAGGGTATCTTGTTTCAACTCATGCCGAGCTAACTTAAAACCTGCTTTTGAGAACTCATAATCCTCCTCAGTAAACCCAAGCAATGCTTGGAAGAAAGGCAATGAAAATGGATTTTTGCTAATAAAACGAAATGCTTTCTGCTCATTTGGATAGTAAATTAGCATAGTATCGTCCTTAAAAATCATCCACTGACTAATTGGTTCTGTGGCTTTTAAAATAATCCTTTTGGGCGATTGATAATATATTTTTCCTTTTACAATTTCTTCACCAGTTTTCTCTGTTTCAGACCTTATAAAATCGATAGTTAATGTTTTTATTGTTTGGCCATAAACTGAATCTTGGCTAAAAGAATATAATAAGAAAATAATAATCGTTAATCTGAACATTATTTATTCATTACAAATTCTTTCTGCTATGTTCTTTTCCGCATCAGTGTTTAAAGCTAATTTCTACTTTAGCCACTTAATTTATTTACGTTTAAACTCGTTCGAGAGAGGAAAGTACTTCCGAAAACCAGTAATTATTTGATTAGTATAATTCATACGTTGTTCACCTAATCCACCGGAAAATTTCGGCTCGTATTCCCAAATTGGGGACCCCGTGGTGGTCTCAAAAAGAGTTAGTTTCATATCAACCATATTGTTTTCTGAATAAGATGCTGTAACGAGTCCGCCGGTTAAACAGGTCGTTAGTAATGCGGTTCCGCATGCTTGAACAAACTTCTCTCCAGCACCAACTTCGTTGTAATCGATAAGGTCGCATAAGATAAGACCATCCACTTCTTCTGATATTGTTTGTAAATCGCTTTGACTTAGCTGCTTAAAAACAGGAAAGGTTGCACCCTTTACAATACCACCTCTTATAGAATCAACTATCTCCAGCTCATTAGATCGAAAGATAGCAACCGTTGAATCTGGTTCAATGAATTTTATTGGTCTGACCATGGCAATTTCTGGTATCGCGCTATAAAAGATATTAGTGAAAGTCATACCAAAGAGTCGTTGCTCATAACCATCTTTTGTATACAAAAGAGGATACAGGGCAATAGTCTGGATTTTGTCCTTATACTCTTCATATTTTGGCATTAACTTAAAAGGAGCGGCACAGCCCCCAATTAAGACTAGTAAGAAGAGAAAAAGATTTAATCCTCTCAACCTGGTGGATAACATCATAATTTCTTCTTTCATTAAAAAATAAGCAAAGTAGAATTCGTAGTTAAGTTCTGTTTTATTTTTAACCCATTATATTCGACCTCATATGGGATATTTTAAGTAATCATCTTAGTATTCTTGACCAATAATTCCACCTCTAGCGAGAACTATTGCTACAGCAACACCCAAGAATGTCGTGCAACCTACCGATGCCCAAATAGTGTTTTCTGTTTTAGTTTTACTCTTGTATGCCTCAGTATATCCCAAGGCATATTCCGGAGATTTTCCCACGAGTTTTGCCGCTGGCGGTCCTGGTGGAGCAAGATAAGCAACAACCGGACCTATGCAACCAAGGCAGCCAGCACCATAAACACCAAGCAGTGCTGGGGAACCAGCACAAAACCAAAGAGCATTGCCTTTTGCGTCTCGACTCCCATCTATCTTTCCTTGCAGATAACCCTCGTCTTTCTTTTCTGGTAGCGTTTCTTTAAGTGGCTCCTTGGTTATTTTCAGGACATCTTCCATCTTGTAGACAAACACACTGCCGTCTTTGGTCTGAACCTTAATAGAAACATTCGGGACTTGCTCTATTATCTGACCCCGGATAATTGTGCCATCCTTAAGATAGACAACATCTTCCATTTGCTCTTGGGCTAACAATGGTGTAGCGATTATTAGAATTGCCAAAGTTACGGCGATTGCCTTTTTTGGCAGAACAATTATTGAACCCCTAAAAACCATACGTTCCTCCAATCAATAATATTTTTTATCTTTCCTTTCCTTAAGCGGGGACGGAATTAAAGTTTCCGCCCCAACTTTTTGTGAAAACCTAAGAATCATTTTATTGGGCGGAAGACGTAGTCAAGACATACACTATCCCGGCAACCGCCGAGACTAACCATCCACCACAAGCCCACATAGTGTTCTCGTTACGAGCTTTGTTCTGGTAGCCTTCTGTATAACCCATAACATATTCTGAAGACTTCCCTATTAAGGCAGGTGCAGGTGGACCAGGTTTCATAAAGAACGCTGCCCCTGCTCCGAAGATCCCGCAGAGAAATCCTGCGCAGAACCAACCTGCACTACCTCTTGCGTCTCGCTCGCCATCTACTTTTCCTTCCGCAAAACCATTTGCTTTCTCACCCTTTTTTTCTGGTGGTGTTTCTTTAAGTGGCTCCTTGGTTATTTTCAGGACATCTTCCATCTTGTAGCCAAATACACTGCCGTCCTTGGTCTGAATCTTAATAGAAACATTCGGGACTTGCTCTAATATCTGACCACGGATAATTGTGCCATCCTTAAGGTAGACGACATCTTCCATTTGCACTTGGGCTAACAATGGTGTAGCGATTATTAGAATTGCCAAAGATACAGCAAGTGCTTTCTTAGGCAATATCGAATCAAGTTTGTGAAAAAACATTTTTGCCTCCTTTTTTAAATTTTTTTCATTGCCTTAATGACTAAAATTTTGGGTATTTTCATCACCCCCTTTCCGATTTTTTGTATAAATGAATTTATCGAATGATAACCCCGTTAGAAATCCCTGAAACCAGCCTGTCTTAATGTTTACTTTGGGTAAGCACCAAGCAGATTGAGTAATTTCTAACGGGGATAACGAATTTATCGAATTGTTCGTTTTATTGACCCTCAGCCGGTACATTAGCCCTGTCTAAAAAGAGTCGAGAATCGTTCTCGACTGAACAAAATGAATTTTAAATTGTTTCGAGGATTTAGCCATACCAACCGCATTCCAAACGGAATTGGACTATTTAGACTTTCTGCTGGACTTCTTTCTTTACTAAGTCCTGTCAGAAGGATATTTAATAGTGAGTCCATCATATTTCAGTTCTTTCATAGCGACAACTATACTACCCCCCCCCTGTTGTCAATCGAATATAATTGAATATAATTTATTACTAATTTCATTAACGCAAGTTAAATCAAGCAATTATAAGAACGGTTTTGGATAAGTTTTGGCTTTAATCGAAAGAAATGTAAAAAACTTGTATTTTGTAAAAAATTTGCCACGGAAAACACAAGGTTAGGTTCTGCTACTAAGGGTAGCAGTTGAAAGCTGAAATATGATGCCAACGAAATGATGGTTTCGTCGGTTAGGCTGCGTTTTCCGTGGCGTTAAATTTTAACTTGCTTCTTTTCAACACTATTTCAATGAACTACATAATTTTACATTAAATTATTGTAAATAAAATAATTAATTTTCTTAATTATTATATCGAACTTATAAAAGCTCGTCAACATTCCGATTTTTTACCTCGAAAAGAGAAAATTAAACTACAGGGATAGCAGAGAAAGAAAAATTTAACCACGTATTAACACGGATGAACACGGATTTAATTAATAATTTCTTATAATAACTAAAAACTAATCCGCCTTAGGCGGACTAACAACTTTCTTAAAGCGGGATATTTCCGTGCTTTTTGGGCGGTAACCGGTCACGTTTGTTCTCAAGCATCTTCAGATATTTGATTAACTCAGGTCTGGTCTCTTTTGGTTCGATAATATCATCCACATAACCCCGTGCCGCCGCCACATAAGGGTTAGCAAATTTAGTACGATAATCCTCAATTAATTTTCTACGGGCTTCTTTCGGGTCCTTCGCATCAGCTAATTCTTTACGGAACATAATATTAACCGCACCTTCGGGTCCCATCACTGCCAATTCTGCGGTTGGCCAGGCTAAGTTAATGTCAGCCCTAACTTGTTTTGAACCTAAAACGCAATAAGCACCGCCATAGGATTTTCTCGTTATTATTGTGATTTTCGGCACGGTTGCTTCACAATAAGCGTAAAGCAGTTTCGCCCCATGCTTAATGATACCGCCATGCTCCTGGTTTACGCCTGGTAGGAATCCCGGGACATCTTCAAATGTAATAATCGGAATATTAAAGCAATCACAGAATCGGATAAATCTTCCGCCCTTATTTGATGAATCGATATCTAAGACACCAGCCATAACTGCCGGCTGCTGAGCCAGAATTCCGACTACTCTGCCGTCGAGCCGAGCCAGTCCGACAATAATATTCTGCGCATAATGTTCGTGGACTTCTAAAAAAGTATCGTTATCCATCACGTGCCTTATCACTTCTTTCATATCATATGGTTTATTCGGGTCGTCCGGTATGATTTGATTTAACTCGTTATCGGTTCGATTCGGGTCATCACCGGTCTCAATTCGGGGCGATTCTTCAAGATTATTCAAAGGTAAGTAATCAAACAATTTTCTGATGCCAGTAATACATTCCTGGTCATTAGCGGCAATGAAATGGGCAACACCGGATTTTGTGGCATGGGTGGATGCTCCGCCCAATTCATCAAAAGTCACTTCTTCATGAGTCACGGTTTTTAAAACTTCTGGACCGGTAATGAACATATAGCTTGTGCCTTGCACCATAAAGACAAAATCGGTTAGCGCCGGTGAGTAAACCGCACCACCGGCACAAGGTCCCATGATTGCGGAAATTTGAGGTACCACGCCCGATGCAATCGTATTACGCCAAAAGATTTCGGCATAAGCCGCCAGGCTCACCACACCCTCTTGAATTCGCGCTCCGCCCGAGTCATTAAGTCCGATGATTGGCACCCCCATTTTCAGCGCCTTATCCATAATTTTACAGACCTTTTCACCAAAGGCTTCGGATAGGGTGCCGCCAAAAGCAGTAAAGTCTTGAGAAAAAACAAAAACCGGTCTGCCATTGATTTTGCCATGTCCAGTAATCACACCGTCACCCAAAATCTTTTTATCTTGCATACCAAATTCGAAAATCCGATGGGTGACAAACTCATCGAATTCCGAAAAACTGCCCGCATCGAGTAAAAGCTCTAATCGTTCCCGAGCAGTAAGCTTACCGGCTTGATGCTGTTTTTCGATGCGCTCCTTACCGCCAGCCAGCTTAGCTTTCTCACGCATCTCTTTTAATCGCTTAATACCTTCGTCCATTTTCATAGATTCCTCCGAATTCAATCTTTGACATATTAACGGTAGGCGCAGGCTTTAGCCTGCGAACGCAACCTAAAGGTTGCGGCTACCATGTAAAATTTTGTCTCAATCACTTATCCACTATCTTAAAGAATTCTTTCAAATACTCCACAATTTCTGAAGTTGGTGTACCGGGTCCGAAAAGTTTTCCAACACCCTGCTTGTATAAATCCTGCATATCTTCTTTGGGAATGATGCCGCCACCGATCAAGAGAATATCACCAGCTCCTTTTTCTTTTAGCAGATTCAAAACTCGAGGAAAGATTGTCATATGGGCACCAGATAGAATTGAAAGTCCAACCACATCGACATCTTCTTGGATTGCGGTCTCGACAATCATTTCGGGTGTCTGGTGTAACCCGGTATAAATCACTTCGAATCCAGCATCTCTTAAAGCTCGTGCCACAACTTTTGCGCCCCGGTCATGACCATCCAGACCAGGCTTGGCAACCAAAACTCTTAATTTTTCTTTTTTCATACTTGTTCCCTTCTACGCTATACGCTAAAAGCTTTACACTTCACGCGAAAATTTTCTTGCGTTATGCGTTTTTGCATTAAGCATAGAGCGTCTAAAACATCGGCGGTTCACGGTACGTTCCGAAAACCTCTTTCATTACATTACAAATTTCACCTAAACTCGCATATTCACGTGCCGCTTCAATAATCGGCGGCATTACATTGTCCTTACCTGAAGCTGCCTGTTTCAACTCGTCCAATCGCTTCTTAACTTTCGTATTATCCCGCTTCTTTCTTAGCTCTTCCAACCTGCGATGCTGCTCTTGTTCAACCGTGTAATCAATCTTTAGAATCGGAATTTCTATTTTTTCACCTTCCATCGTAAAGTCATTCACCCCAACGAGTATCTTCTCTTTTTTCTCCAATGCTTTTTGATACTGATAGGCAGCATGGGCAATTTCACGCTGTGGGTAACCTTGTTCAATCGCTTTAACCATACCGCCTAAAGCATCAATCTTTTTAAAATATTCGTAAGCCCCTTGTTCTAACTTATTAGTTATAGCTTCGACATAATAAGAACCAGCCAAAGGGTCAATCACATTGATAATCCCAGTCTCATAAGCTAAGACTTGCTGGGTCCTTAAAGCAATCAGCACTGCCTTTTCCGATGGTAAAGCCCAGGTCTCATCCATCGAATTGGTATGAAGACTCTGGGTACCACCCAGAGCGGCTGCCATCGCTTGATAGGCGGTTCGGACAATATTGTTTTCTGGCTGTTGAGCGGTCAAACTGCAGCCCGCGGTCTGGGTATGAAATCTCAATAGCCAGGATTCCGTTTTTTTCGCCTTGAAAGTCTCTTTCATCTCTCTTGCCCAGATTCTGCGCGCTGCCCGGAATTTAGCAATCTCTTCAAAAAAGTCCAAATGGGAATCGAAAAAGAACGAAAGTCTTGGCGCAAAACTATCAACATCTAAGCCAACCTTAATCCCGGCTTCGACATAAGTCATACCATCTTTTAAGGTGAATGCTAGTTCTTGTAAAGCAGTTGAACCAGCTTCTCGAATATGATAACCGCTGATTGAGATTGTATTCCATTGCGGCACCTTTTTCGCCGCATAAGCCATTGTGTCGGTAATGATGCGTATCGACGGTTCAGGCGGAAAAAGCCAGGATTTCTGGGCGATATACTCTTTCAGAATATCGTTCTGAATCGTACCGCGAATCTTTTCCGAACTCACTCCTTGTTTTTCGGCGGCTAATATATAGAAAGCCCAGACCACCGAAGCCGGACCATTGATTGTCATTGAAGTTGAAACCTTATCCAGGGGAATACCATCAAATAAAATCTCCATATCTTTTAATGAAGATATTGCCACGCCGCACTTACCCACTTCACCATGGCTTAATTGGTCATCCGAATCTTTGCCGTAAAGCGTCGGGAAATCAAATGCTACCGAAAGTCCAGTCTCACCATGTTCCAGAAGCAATTTATACCGTTTATTCGTATCCATTGCGGTGCCGAATCCGGAAAATTCGCGCATTGTCCAGATTCTGCCACGGTACATCGTATTTCGGATGCCACGGGTAAATGGATATTCACCGGGCAGACCCAAATCGCGTAGATAGTTCAAGTCCGTTATATCATCCGGGGTATAGACAATTTCGACCGGCGATCCGGAAATCGTTTCAAATTTGGGCATTGTGCATTGAGTTGATTTTTTTAATTTCTCCTGCCATTTTTTCTTTTCTTTTTCTAAATCTCCCATTTCACCTCCTTATAAATTCTAACAATTCTACTTTCCTCAAAACTTCCTCTCCCTTGATGGGAGGGGCAAAGGGGAGGGTGATTATCATTTGATTTTTCACCATCTTCTCAATCCTCCCCCATCGATGGGGAGGATAACAGAATGTAGGGCAACCCTTTAGGGTTGCATTTTCCAAGTATGCAAGGCTAAAGCCTTGCCCTACCAAATCAAATAACACTAATCCCCTTTCATCGTTTTAAGTTGATTTAAAATCTTATCCGCGGCAATAAATGGTGTTGTGTTACCGCGCATCACCTCAATCACCAATTCTTCCAATCTTGTTTTAATTTTGTCCCATTGCCAAACTCGTTGTCTTATCTTCGTCTCCACCAGTTCGATTATTTCACCGCGAATATTCTGGGCGCGGCGTTTATTAAGATTATTGCTGGTTTGCAAGAACTTTCGATGTTCTGAAATCTTTTGGTAGAGTTCTTCAATACCGGTACTTTCGGTAGCGATTGTCTTTACCACCGGTGGGTCCCATTCATTCGATTTGGAACGCATCTCTAAGACCATTTCGATTTCTAAGGCTAAACGGTCTGACCCTTCTCGATCCGATTTATTCACCACAAAGATATCGGCAATCTCCATCAGTCCGGCTTTCAGGGTCTGAATCGAATCACCCGATTCCGGCACCAAAACGACAATCGTCGTGTAGGCTGCTTTAGCAATATCCAATTCGACCTGACCAACCCCAATCGTTTCGATAATCACAATATCTTTACCAAAGGCATCGAGCAAATCACAAACTTCTTTAGTTTTACTTGCCAATCCGCCTAAACTACCTCTGGTTGCCATGCTGCGGATGAATACTCCGGAATCTAAAAAGAGTTCTGACATTCTAACCCGGTCGCCCAAAATTGCGCCGCCGGAAAAAGGTGAAGTCGGGTCAACCGCCACAATTCCAACGGTTAGATTATCCTTCCGAAATCTTAAGGCTAATTTCTCGACTAAAGTGCTTTTACCCCCACCCGGTGGTCCGGTCACGCCGATTCGGTTTGCCCGACCGATATGAGAATAAATTGTATTAAGAATCTCACTCGCCTCTTTCCCTTCATTTTCCACAATTGTCATTAATTGACCGCACGCTCTGCGGTCACCGGCTAAGAATTGGTCAATTAATTCCTTGATTTTAATCATATTAATCAAATCACGAGATTAACCCAAGATTATCACAAGATTCATTTATTGTCATTCGTCTTATTCGAAACTTTCTATGACAATATTCCCTCCTCCTATCCTCCCCCCACTGGTGGGGGAGGAAAAAGGTGAGGGGAAATCTGTGAAATCGCGTGGTTCCATTGTCTTCGTAATCGTGTTTCATTTAATAATCGATTCCTTCACGACTGACATATCCTTGCATATAAGGATGTTTTATTTCTTTAACTTCGCTTACCAAATCGGCTAATTCAATTAACTCTTTTGAAGCATAGCGACCAGTAAGAATTAATTCCAGAGACTTCGGGCAACTTTTAACTATTTCTATAACTTCGGACAATTTTAGTAAGCCATAATCGATTGCGACATTAATCTCATCTAAGATAATCATCTGGTATTCGTTACTATTGATTGCTTTTTTAGCAAATGCCAGACCATCTTTGGCTAATTTTAAATCCTCCGGGCTGGGCTCTCCCCTCTTCACAAAGGTCGGTAAACCGAATTGCAGGATTTCGAATTTAGGAATTTTTTGGGTAGCGATTATTTCACCGTAGGTTGAATCGCCTTTCATAAATTGAATCATCAGGACACGAAAATTATGACCTATCGCTCGAATCGCCTGACCAATCGCTGCCGTGGTTTTTCCCTTACCGTCACCAGTATAAACCTGAATCATCACGCTATTCTAATCAACACTATCAAAGTGTCAAGCAGACAAAGAAGAAATTAACCACAGAAGACACTGAAGTCACAGAGCAAGATTGAACCACGGATGCACACAGATGGACACAAATAAAATACTTAACCTTTCCTGTTTCAAAGCTTTTTGCTATTACCTAATTATTGATATTGACACGAATAAGTGATATAATATAATACAATTACTATTCTATAAAAGTAGATTTATAGATTAGGAGGTGATATATGCGTAACTTTATTGTTTTACTGTTTGTTGTATTTCTTTCCTTTGGGTTATCCCAAGAACTAATCATCAATGGCGACTTCGAGCAAGAACTCACGGTCGGCTGGAATCAATTAGTGAATGGTTCCGGTACTCATATTATTGACCGTGGCTTAGCGTATCAGCCGGACCTTGATTACGAAGCGCGTGCTTACCAGTATGATAATCCGGGTTGGGCTCGGCTCAGCCAAATGGTTTACGCGCCCAGTCCGCTGCTCGAATTGAATTTTGAAGCAAGCTTTGCCGAAAGCGGCGGTTCTTCTACCTGCTGGCCAGCGGCTTGTTTCAGTGTCTGCTATCTTAATGCGGATGATATAGTTCTGGGTGAAACCCGCTACGTTTACTCCACTTACGATACTTGGACAACGACCCCGACGCGGAATTTGATTCAAATTACTAACCCGGGATGGGTTCATTACACTCTGAATATCGAAGATGAATTGACTCAGAACCTTCCAGGCGTCAATCAAGGCGAAATCGTCAAAGTCGAGGTTGCGCTCTACGCTTATACGGATGGCGGCTGAGGCACGCCTTTGGCGGAGGTCTTCGCCGATAACGTTTCATTAGTCAATAATACTAACGGTCCGTTTGTCGTTATAAGCAACCGAACCATAATCGATACATTACCCGGATGCAATAATAACGGACGCTTTGACCCGGGTGAAACCGGTCTTTTAACCATTGCTTTGCGTAATGTCGGAAATCAAACCGCATTCAATATCAACGCTGTACTTCGTTCCGGGGACAGTCGTTTTGAAATCATCGACTCATCGGCTGACTTTGGTGATATCCAAGCCTGCTCGACCTGTATTAACACCAATGACGGATTTGTTATTTCGGTTAGCCCGTTAATACCGATGGAAACATCGATTCCGTGTAACCTGTTCATCAACGGCGACAGTATTTGCGATACTTTTGCTTTCCATATTGTCATCGGTGAGATTCGAACCTGCGACCCGATTCCGGATGGTCCACGTCAGCCGCCGCTTTACTGGGCTTATGATGACGTCGACACTTTCTATATCCATCATCCCCTTTTCGAATGGGTTGAATGCTATGGTGCCGGAACCCAACTTATTCTGGGTGATGATCAGACCCAAACCATAAACCTGCCGGCTGGCTTTGTCTGGAATTACTACGGTCAAGGATTTAACCAGATTTCAATCTGCTCCAATGGCTGGGTTGCACCAGGCTCTACGACCAACCAAATATACCTGAACACCGGGTTACCCAGTGCTTCAGCCCCGGCTGGTATGGTTGCGGTCAACTGGGATGATTTAGACCCTCAAACCGGTCCTGGTGTCTGGTATTATTACGAACCGATGAAGCATTGTTTTGTGGTCGAATGGGATAGTGTGCCTTATTACGGAACCAGTACTCCGGAAAAATTCCAGGTTGTAATCTTTGATACGACCGTGCATTCGCCGACCGGTAACAATATTATAACCATGCAATATGCGACCGGCAATGGTTTTACATCGAGCACGATTGGTATTCAGGATTATTCTCTAATGATTGGCATCCAGTGTTTATTCGATTCTGCTTGCCATCGCGGCACCGCACCGATTGTTGCCGGCAGAGCAGTGAGGTTCTTAACCGCCGACCCAACGGTAGGAATTGAACCAATACCGCCGGCGGGCGCCAACTCCAAATCAGAATTCAGCGTGTCGGCTGCACCCAATCCTTTCCGTAATAGGGTAACGTTCAATCTGAACCGAACCTTAAATCCGAAGAGTAATGCTCGTATCTACGATAATACCGGAAGAATAGTCCGCTCGCTCTTAACCGGTTCTAATACTGCTTTGACCTGGGATGGCAGAGACAATGAACTTAATGAAGTAAGAGCCGGCGTTTACTTCCTACGCGTTGATAATATCGACAACCACGCAATGACTAAGCTGATACTCACCCGCTAAAATCAATAAAAACTTTTCTTAGGGCGGTAAAATATTACCGCCCTTTATCTTTTAAAGGTAAAATTAATTATTAATAATTGACCTTAATCAAAACCAACAATATAATTTTATAGTTGAAAATATAAAAACGATGAAATACAATAAGCTGACACCCGAAGAGGAATTCATAATTATCAATAAAGGGACTGAGCCGCCTTTTAGCGGTGAATATGACACCCAGTTTAAACCCGGTATTTATGTCTGCAAGCGGTGTAATACTCCGCTTTATAAATCAGAAGCTAAATTTCATTCCGGGTGTCGAATCGACCCTCTCGTGAGACCCGAATCGGGCGGCTGGCCCAGTTTTGATGAAGAAATTCCCGGTGCGATAAAAAGAATCCCTGACCCGGATGGTATCCGGACCGAAATTCAGTGTGCGAAATGCGGGGCTCATCTCGGTCATGTCTTTACCGGTGAAAGAATAACCCCAAAAAATACCCGGCATTGCGTCAACTCATTATCCTTAAAATTCATCCCGAAGAATGAAGAACCAACCACAGAGGACACTGAAAACACTGAAAAAAAATAACCGCAGAGATACCAGAGACCGCAGAGGATAAAACCACTGAAGACACTGAAAACACAAAGATGAATTAAACCACGGAAAACACAGATGGACACAGATAAAATACTTAACCGCAGAGCACACAGAGAAAATATTATAATGTTTCGTCTTCTTTCCGTTGTCTCCGCTATCTCAGTGGTCTCCGCGGTAAGAAGTTTTTCTTTGTTCTTCCCTTTCGTGCTTTCGTGGGTTTTCGTGATTTCGTGTTATCTTCATTTGGATTTGTGTTAATTCCGCAGTATGTCTAATAATATTGAAACCATCGTTTTGGGCGGCGGTTGTTTTTGGTGCACCGAAGCGGTATTTTTAAATATAAAAGGCGTCCTAAAAGTAACCTCTGGTTACAGCGGCGGAACTATTGAAAACCCGACTTACGAGCAGGTTTGCCCCGGCAAGACCGGGTATGCCGAGGTCTTAAAAATCGAATACGACCTTGAAATAGTGAGTTTAGAATCACTGCTCGATATATTTTTCACGATTCATGACCCGACCACCTTAAATCGTCAGGGCAATGATGTTGGTACTCAATACCGTTCAATTATTCTGTTCACTACTCTTGAACAGAAAACCATAGCCGAGAATTTTATCAAAAATATTCAGAAAAGATTTGATAAGCCGATTGTTACCGAAATAAAGCAATTAACCGCTTTTTATCCGGCGGAATCGTATCATCAGAATTATTATGAGAAGAATCCGAATAATCCTTATTGTGCTTTTCAGATTCCGGGCAAACTCGCCAAAGTCTCGAAAAAATTCCGCACTAATCTTAAATAAGCTATCCAAGATTAGAAAACACGAAATTGAGTTAGCTTTTTTATTTTTCGTAACTTCGTGTTTATTCGTGTTCATTCGTGGCAAGTTTCTCTGCCCCTCTGTGGTTAAACTAATTTTAAGTGTCTTCTGTGTCCTCTGTGGTTTCATTTCTTCTTTGACAACCGATAAAATAAAGCTTGACAACTTGCCCGATTTTTGTTAAATTTCAAACGCATCGTTAGTGGGAAAACTTGGTTTGTGGACTTGTTCTTTGACAATTTAATAATTAAACAAACAAACTAATCCCATTTTTGTTTTGGGGATAGGAGGCAACGATGTATAAATTTGTAAGGCTTTGTAAAGTCAATTTATTTACCATTTCTCTAAATTCAGCTAAAAATCTAATTTTATCAGAAGCTGTTGATGCTCAATCTAAAAACCCATCCGTCTTAGAAGTAAATGAAAATTTGAAGTTATGTCAGAATTAAATGATTGACCGCTGGTTGGATAATAGTAAAATGCAATCAATGTCATTAAGTTTAGGTATTCAAGGACTTAATGTAAGATGGACAAAAATGTGTTACGACAGAGCCAAAATGTCCCCTTAACTGCAAAGCGATATGTCCCCTTTTCATGATAAATCTTTCCTTTTGAATGTCAATCATTTAATCCCATTATAACGAAATCTCTGAACCAAT
>Ga0315291_10000035_pt1 | contig 140136 bp, 112 predicted proteins | sample YL17G12_20_MG_FD_203070 | JGI IMG/M metagenome (GOLD analysis project Ga0315291, IMG submission 203070) | Sediment microbial communities from Yellowstone Lake, YNP, Wyoming, USA - YL17G12_20 | ecosystem: Environmental > Aquatic > Freshwater > Lake > Sediment | place: USA: Wyoming | collected... | reverse complement strand
CTTTTCAATAGATACGGCTTAAAAAGCTCACTGGACAAGAGCGGCCTTCCTTCCGCCAGGGGCCTGCCAAGCGACATCGAGAGCACTTCTTCATCGGTAGCTATCCATTTTATGCCCGCGCCGCTTACAGGCGGGATGATCTCCTCGGAAACAGAACCTTCCGAAGGCCACATGCCTTCCGGCGCCCTGCCGAAGAGCTCCTTAAAATATTTAACTGCTTCATTTATCTGGAACTGCGCATCCTCCGGATGCATGAACCTCTGCTGGGGGAGTTTGATCTTTGGAAGGGCTTCCTTCGCGGCATTTGTATCGATCAATAACGGAAGTATCGGATGGTAGTACGGCGTTACCGATATCTCAATACGTCCCTTATCAAGCAGCTCCCTGTACTTTGGCATGACCTTTGCCATCAGCTCTTTTTGCTTGTTCAAGAGATCGGCCTTGTCTTCCGGGGTGAAATCCCTTCCCTTCCCGATGAGCGCGGATATGACCGGATCATTTGATTTATAGATATGTCCGAACCAGGCAAGGTTGAACCACACCTGAAGATCAAGCAGCTCCTGAGATGTGAAACGTTTCGCGACCGACCTGATCTCCTCCAGCGTTACAAATCTTCCCCTTTTCAGGAGAAGTTCGTAATATCTTTTGTAGGGATTGACCATCGTTTCCCAGTTGGCCATGAAAAAGTTCTGGAGCATGAACACTTTTTCATCCTGCTGAAGCTCTTTTGGGTCCTTTAATGTGATCGCAAGGTGCTTGTCCATCGCAGTGCCCCTCACATAGTCATCGATCTGCTCAAGCAAAGAAGGCACAAGATTGAACGTCTGCTTTATTTCCGGGAAGCCGTCAAGGATGGCCGCCATGTCATAGTAATCTTTTATGGCGTGAAGCCTTACCCATGGAAGGACATACTCCCCGGACACGATATCCTTGTAAAATGGCTGGTGCATGTGCCAGACAAAAGCTACATGGAGAGGCCGGCTAATCAATCAATTCTCCTTCCATGTCCCTTTCACCCTTGTTACCGAGGTTGGTGAAAATCCCGGCGGCAGCTGTTCCGGAAGCATTGATTCATCGTAGGTTATCCTGGTATTGCCCGACAAGCCGGTAACACCTTGAAGCGCGCCGGAAACCATCGATCCGGAAATTACCGGATTGCCGCTTAAGGATATCTGCCCAACCGCAAATAACATGCCGGAAACATTTACGTTGCCCGAAATATCCAGGTTCCCGTATGTGAGCATGCAGCCGGTGTTAATGCGATATGTTCCGGATGCCGCGATAGAGCTCGCGCTATAAAATGTCGCTCCCGATGTATAGGAATTCCCGCTCATGCTGATTACGCCGTTTGATATGAACTTTACCGACTCGGTGCTGTAGGTGCTCCCGGACATTTCAATATTGCCTGTCGCGACCACAATGCCCGGCCCGTTGAATGTTGTGGTCCCCGAGACCTTGATATCGCCGTTCACATAAATAGTGGCTCCGTCTAAATTAACAGTGGTATTCTTGTATTCAAGATCTCCCGCCGAGACCCCTCCCGCGGCAGATATAAGCCCGGAATAATAAGATGTGTCAAAAGAGGGGAATGTTGGAACAGGTGTGGGCTCCCCGCCGTCAGTGTATGTGCCGCCGCCGGTTATCGTGGTGCCCAGCGGATGGTAAACGGAGCCGTCCGTAACGGTAGCGCTCCCGGAAAAATGCGTGTTCCCGTTAATGAAGATGCTTCCGTCAATTTCCGCGTTGCCAGACATATTGATCCCGGCGTTGTTGAAAACCGCGTAATCGAATACCTGCGGCAGCCCGCCTATTTCAACGACCTGCGAAATGTTCTTTGTTGATCCGCCCGCTTCACCTGTGGCTATTATAAGCACTTCGCCGCTTACCTCGGTATCAAGGACCGTCAAATAATACCCTCCCCATCCGTAGGCCTCATAAAAGTTCGTTGCCCGCCAGTAAAATCCCTTTCCGCCTTCGATGACAGGCGTGCCCAGGTACCACATGGCCTTGTTCAATCCTGCCTCCGCGATATAAAAAGAATCATACTCTGTTACCTTTACTCCTGATTCCTTTACCCGCACACCTGTAATGGAAAGGAATGAAAAGATTGTCATTGTAAGGGCGATAAGTATTATAAATGTCAAAAGCAGGTTCCCTTTGCTGTTCTTCTTCATTTTCTTAATCTCCTTTCCAAGTGCCTTTTTTTACCGCCAGCGACGAAGGCGGGAATCCCGGAGGCAGCTGTTTCGGAAAAACCGACGAGTCATACGTGATAGTCACGCTGCCGGAAAGGTCCGCCATTGAACTGGAAACAAGCGCGCCTTTCAGTATAGGATTTCCGCTCATGGAAGCGGTGCCGTAAGAATAAATTAGCCCGAAAACATTCACGTTGCCCCCCAGGCTCACGCCGCCCTTCGAAATCAATCCTCCAACATTCACCCTGGTGTTCCCGGAAGCTGATATTGCGCTTGAGCTGTAATAGATAGCATCGTTCGTATACACGTTCCCCGTGACGTTTATCGATCCGCTCGAGATATATTTGACCGAAGATGAGCCGTATGTATTGCCGGAGATCGCTATCTGCCCGGTCGCGACAATGCTTCCGGGACCATTTATGGTAGTGTTGCCGGAGATTGTAACATTCCCTTTTACGTAGACCGTGCCGCCGTTAAGGTTGATAGTTGCGTTATTATAGACCCTGTCCCCTGACGGAACACTGCCTGCCGAAGCTATTTCCGCATCATAATAAGAGGTATCGATCACAGGGAAACTCGGGAGCGGCACAGGCTCTCCGCCGTTCGTATAGGTGCCGGTACCGGAAATACTTGTACCGAATGGATGGTAAACATAGCCGCCCGTTACAGAAGAGGCCTGACTTAGCAAAGTATTCCCGTTGACGAAAATACTTCCTGTAATATGCGTGTTGCCCCAAAAGGTAGCTGAGCTATTGCTGAAGACAGAATAATTGAATGCGGGAGGCAATCCTCCGAGATTCACATTTTCAGAAACAGTCCGTAAGATGCCAGCCACTTCGCCGGTCGAGATTATCAAAAGCTCTTGAGACGTGACAATGTCAATTATTGAAAAGCGATACCCCCCTCTTCCAAATACTTCATAATTATTTGTCGTTCTCCAGGAAAAACCCCTGCCCCCCTGCGCGACCGGAGTGGCAAGATACCAGATGGCCTTGTTCAACCCGGCTTCCGCGGCATAGAAGGCTGAGGTCTCGGCAATTTTCACTATCGAATCCTTTAGCCTGGTCCCTATGAAGGAAAGGAATGAAAAAATTATGACGCTTAATGCCACAAGCATTATAAAAGTAAGGAGCAGGTTCCCTTTATTCTTTCCGATCATACTTGCCCCCTCAAAACAGGCCCATTTGGTCTTTGCCGGCCTGCTTTTGTTTTTTTGTTCCGGCAACTCCGCTTTCCACCATCTCAAGCGTCTGGTAGATCTCTTTGGCCCTGCCGATAACTTCTTCCGGAAGCCCCGCCAATTTGGCCACCTCAATGCCGTATGACTGGTCCGTCGGCCCCTCAACGATCTTATGCAGGAAAACTATGTTATCCCCTTCTTTATCGACCAGCGTATTGTAATTTTTAATGCCGGGATGCTTGCTCGCCAGCTGCGTTATCTCGTGGTAATGCGTGGCAAAAAGGGTGAAAGCATTTATCTTTTTGTGGATATATTCCGCGACAGCGGCGGCAATGGACATGCCGTCAAACGTGGAAGTTCCCCTGCCGATCTCGTCAAGGATTATAAGGCTCCTTGATGTCGCGTTGTTCAAAATATTCGCTGTTTCCGTCATTTCCACCATGAATGTTGATTGCCCCAGATAAATATCATCCATCGCGCCGATACGCGTGAATATCCTGTCAATAACAGGTAGTGTAGCAGAATTCGCGGGAACAAACGAGCCTATTTGGGCCATTATGCATATCAGGGCGACCTGCCTCATGTAAGTTGACTTACCAGCCATGTTGGGACCTGTGATGAGCATGAACCTGCCGTCCTGGAAGCTCATGTTCGTGTCATTGGCCACGAACATGTTGTCACCGATGGTTTTCTCAACGACCGGATGTCTTCCCTCCTTAATTCTTAATCCTTCTCCTTCTTTTAATGTCGGCCTTGAGTACCTGTTCTCGGCAGAAACTTTTGAAAATGACAGAAGGACGTCGAGCTCTGCCAGAACACATGAGATCAGCTGAAGTTCCCTTGTATGCTCAGCCACTTTTTCTCTTACCCTCGTGAAGACCTCGTACTCTTTCTTGAACATCATTTCTTCCGCGTTAAGTATCATGGACTCTTTTTCCTTAAGCTCCGGAGTAATATATCTCTCGCAATTGACAAGCGTCTGCTTCCTTATGTAATCCGGAGGGATCATAGCAAGGTTTGACTTTGACGCTTCGATATAATATCCGAACACCGACGTATAGCCCACTTTCAGCGACTTGATGCCCGTCCTCTGGCGCTCCCGCGTCTCAAGCTGAGCTATCCATTCCTTTCCGCCCTGAGCAAGATCCTTCAGTTTATCAAGCTCTTCATCAAACCCCTTTTTGATCAAATTGCCTTCCTTTAAAGTATGCGGCGGATCATCGACTATCGCCCTGCTTATAAATTCGATCAAGTCTTTTGGGTCATGCATTTGCTTTATTTCCATGATCTTCGAGGACCCGCAGTCCTTTACGACCTGCTTGATCTTTGGGATGTTTTCAAGCGATTGCCTGAGTGATGCAAGATCACGGGCGTTCGCCGCGCCGGAAGCGATCCTTCCGGCAAGCCTTTCAATATCAGAAACTGAATTCAGAGCATCGGAAAGCTCCTCCCTTAGAACCAGGCTTGAATCAAGTTCCTCAACCGCGTCAAGCCGCAAGTTGATCTGATCGATATCGAGCAGCGGCTGGGACAGCCATTTTTTCAGTAATCTTCCGCCCATCGGCGTAACTGTTCTGTCCAGCACCCAGATCAGACTTCCTATTGCCAACCTTTCCCTGATCGTTGAGAAAAGCTCCAGGTTCCTTTTTGTTGACTGGTCAAGGTACATGAAGTCTCCGATATCGTATGGATTGATCCTGTTAATGTGGCTTAACGCGCCTTTCTGCGTTTGTTTTAAATATTCGAGTATCGCAAGCGAAGCTCCAATGGCCCCCTCAAATCCCTTAAGGCCGAAACTGTCCAGTGAAGCGACCCCGAAATATTCCTTTAGGCCTTTTTTAGCGTTTTCAAGGTCGCAGGTATCCTTATAAGTTGTAAGGGAAAAGCCCGCGTCCTTTAACTTGTTTTGAATACCGCCTGCCAAGTCGGGCATGATATCCGGCACAAGCACTTCTGATGGCTCTATCCTTTTTATCTCATCCAGCAAAGCTTCAATTCCATCAGAGACCGGTATTTGCGTTAACTTGAACTCGCCGGTGGATGCGTCAGCAAAAGCCAGTCCTGCCGCTTTATTTGAGAAAGAAACCGCCAGAAGGTAATTGCTCTTTTTTTCGTCAAGCATCTTCTCTTCCTGAACGGTGCCGGGAGTTATCACCTTGACCACTTCTCTTTTCACGACACCTTTCGCCAAGGAGGGGTCCTCCACCTGCTCGCATATCGCCACCTTGTATCCCTTGCTGAGAAGTTTTGAGATATAATTCAGGGCCGCGTGGTAGGGAATTCCGCACATCGGCATACGGCCGCTTCCTTCCCCTCGGCCTGTAAGAGTTAGCTGAAGTTCCCGTGAGGCTGTTTTCGCGTCCTCATTGAACATTTCATAGAAGTCCCCCAGCCTGTAGAACAATATGGCGTCCTTGTGCCGGGATTTTATTTCCTGATATTGCTTAACCATAGGGGTTATGGTCTCTGCCATGCCTACAGCTCCTTGAGATTTGTCTGGAACAGGCCCTATTTCCTCACCTTCACGCCCAGATTTTTTGAGAGGCAGCCTGCGATCTCGTCATGCTTTGCATTCACTTCTTCATCGGTAAGCGTCCTCTTCGCGCTTCTGTAAGTGATAGAGTAAGCCAGCCCGTAATATCCCTTTTCTATCTGAGGGCCTTCATATTTATCGAAGAGAACAACATCCTCCACAAGCTCTCCCCCGGCCGTCTTTATTTCACTGACGATAGCTTTGTTCGTGACCTGATTTGGCACGATCATCGCGATGTCGCGTTTTGTCGCGGGATAAAGCGTTATCTCCTTATATTTTGGCAGCAATTTCTTGATGGCCAGGACCTCGTCAAGCTGCAGGCTTAAGGCGTATATCGGCTTATCGATCCCGATCTTCCTGCTGATATCCGGATGAAGTTCACCAAAGGCTCCTATCAGCTTCTCTTTCTTGTGGATGCTTGCGGATTTGCCGGGATGAAATCCAGGTAAACTATTCTCCTTTAACTCATATTCCGCCCCAAGAGATCCCATGATATCTTCCACGATCCGCTTTAACTGGAAGAAGTCGGCCGCTTCCTTTAAACCGCTATATTCAAGCTTTCTTTTTCCCAGCAGCACCGCCGCAAGGACCTGTTCCTCCTTTAAGTCCCCCTTGTTATCTTTATAGAATATCTTCCCGATCTCGAAAATATTAACATCATCCATCTGGTGATTGACGTTGTAAGAAAGCACATTAATAAGGCTCGGCAGGATAGAGTTTCTCATGGTAGAGAGGTCATCTGATATCGGATTCAGCAACTTTATCGGCTGTCCCTGCGCCAGCCCTATTTCCAGGCTGGATTTGGGCAGCATTGAATATGTTATCACCTCAAAAAGCCCGGCATCCATCAACATGCTTCTTACCCTGTTCTTTTGCTTTTCGATGATATCCTTTGTGCTCCTTATCTTGAGGTCGGGCAGATTGGTCGGGATCTTTCCGTAACCGTATATCCTTGCAATTTCCTCAATAACATCGATCTCCCGCTCGATGTCGCCCGCTCTGAACAAAGGCACCAGGACATACTTTCCCATTATTTTGAAACCCAGGCGGCCCAAAATAGCTTTGACTTCCGGAAGCTTGATCCGCGTCCCCAGTATCTTATTGATCCTCGGCAGCCTTAACTTTATCTGTTTCGGCTTTCTTTCGCCCGCTTTGACATCGATCGTGCCCTTCATCACTTTCCCGCCTGCCAGATCTGCGATCAGCATAGCTGCCCGATCAAGAGCTGTCTCGACCATATCCCAGTCCACTCCCCTGTCAAACCTTATGGAAGCTTCCGTCCTGAGCTTGAGTGATCTCTCCGTCCTGTGGATGGACCTGGGATCGAAATAAGCTGATTCAAGAAGAATATCCATAGTTGACGCGTTGACTTCCGTATTCGCTCCCCCCATTACCCCTGCAACGGCAACAGCTTTTTCCGTATCGGCTATTACAAGGGTATCGGAAAGCTCTCTTGTCTCACCATCGATCGTGATCATTTTTTCGCCCTTTTTAGAGCGCCGGACAACTACGGTCCTGTCCTTCAATAAATTAAGGTCAAACGCGTGGAGCGGCTGCCCCGTTTCCAGAAGAACATAATTGGTCGCGTCCACCACATTATTCACGGGCCTCATGCCGCACGCGATCAATCTTTCCTGCATCCACTCCGGGGATTGCTTTATCTTGACCCCACTTAAAACTCTCGCCATGTACCTCGGGCACAGGTCTTTGTCCTTAACGATCACCCTGGCGGCTCCCTTTATATTCGCGCCCGTCTCCTTAAAGCGGACCGCCGGGATCTTGATCTTTTTATTCAATATTGCCGCCAGCTCTCTCGCGACTCCGATCACTGAAAGGACATCTATCCGGTTGGGCAGAACATCGATGTCAAGGACCGCTCCGCCAATCCCCAGGACCTTTCTAATATCCTCGCCGACAGCGGTATCCTTATCAAGTATCAATATCCCTTCCGCGGAAGCGGAAAGCCCAAGCTCAACCTCCGAACAAAGCATCCCGAAAGACTCTACACCATGCATTTCTCTTGACTGTATCTTTATTCCCGAAGGGAGGGTGGCCCCGTGCAGCGCCACAGGCACCTTGTCGCCAATTTTTATATTGGTGGCTTTTGTCACTATCTGAAGTATTTTTACGCCCGTATCCACCTGGCATATGAGGACATCCGGCTTGGTTGCGTGCCTCTCCACTCTCTTTATCTTTCCCGTGACCACGTCAGAAATGTTCTTGCCGTGATACTCGATCGCGCCCACTTCCAGCCCGCCCATGGTGAGGCGGTCCGCCAGCTCCTCCGGCCTTGCTTCGATCTTCACGTATTCCTTAAGCCACTGTAATGGTATTTTCATGTTAAAACTGTTTTAAAAACCTGAGATCGTTCTCATAGAATAATCTTATGTCTGATATCCCGTACTTGAGCATGGCTATGCGCTCTATCCCCATGCCGAAAGCGAATCCCGAAAATTTCTCCGCGTCTATGCCCACGTTCTTGAAAACATTCGGATCCACCATGCCCGCACCGAGGATCTCAAGCCAGCCCGTGTTCTTGCATACCCTGCATCCCACGCCGCTGCATATTATGCACTCCACATCCACTTCGGCGGAAGGTTCCGTGAAAGGGAAGAATGAAGGCCTGAATCTTACTTTTCTCTCCGACCCGAACATCTCATGGTAAAAATACGTGAGCGTTCCCTTCAGGTCCGCGAAGGAAATGTCCCTGTCAACGACAAGCCCCTCAACCTGATGGAAAACAGGCGAATGCGTCACATCCGCGTCGCATCTGTATACCCGGCCAGGCATTATTATGGAGATGGGGGGCGCTTGTTTTTCCATCACTCTTATCTGCACAGGCGATGTGTGCGTTCTGAGCAGACATCCTTTTTCAACAAAGAACGTTGCCTGCATGTCTATCGCCGGATGCTCCGGGGGGAAATTCAATGCTTCAAAGTTATACCAGTTCGTCTCAATGTCCGGGCCTTCCGCGATTGAATAACCGATCCTTGTAAATATCTCCTTTACTTCCTCAAATGTCTTTGTGATCGGGTGCAGTCTGCCCCTTATGATGCCTGTTCCGGGAAGTGTAATGTCGATCTTTTCGCTCTGCAGCCTTCTCTGCGTGCCCTCAAGGGAAAGTGCCTTAATTTTCGTGTCGATTCTTTCTTGAAGCTTGTTCTTTAATTCATTTACCAGCTTTCCTGCGGCAGGCCTTTCGCTGCCGTCCAGGCCCGGAAGCTGCTTCAATAGATCCTGTAATTGACCTTTCCTTCCAAGGTATTTTACCTTTACCGCTTCCAGCTCATTTATTGAAGATGCGCCGTCGATCTCTCCTGACGCAACAGCTTCGATCTTTTCAATGTTCTCCCGCACATATTCTCCTTTGTCTTAAGGCCTCATATAATATAACAGCCGCCGAGATCGCCGCATTAAGTGATTCCGTGTTCCCTGACATAGGGATCGAAACTGATTCGTCCGAGAGCCCCAAGAGCTCCCTTGGCAGTCCCTGCCCCTCGCTGCCGATCACGATGGCTGTAGGGCCCCTGTAATCAGCTTCAAAGTAAGTTTTTGGGGCATCCGTAAACCCCGAAACCACTTTTATCCCGCGTCTTTTTAACGACGGAATTAAAGTGATTATATCATCAATTTTAACCATGTTTAAATGAAAAATCGAGCCGGTTGACGCCCTAATTGATTTCTCGTTGTAGGGATCCGCGGTACCCTTTGTCAGTATCAGGCCGCTGCAGCCTGCCGCGGACGCGGTCCTTATTATCGTTCCAAGGTTGCCCGGGTCCTGTATACCGCAAGCTACAACAATAAGAGGGTCATCAACATCAAAAAGGGAGCCGAGATCCGACATCCTCGGCTTGACCGAAGCGATTATCCCCTGCGGCGTCTCAACATCGGAAAGATAACGCACAATATTATCGCTTGCTTCTTCAATCGGGATATTTGCCTTGATCATTCTGCTGAAAAGCGCGCTGCCCTCCGATGTTTTGAGCAAGTTCTTGCCATATATGGCCCTTTCCAGCAACCCCTTTGATAAAGCTTCTTCAACAAGATGTATGCCTTCTATGATAAATCTTCCTTCTTCACCGCGCTTTTTTTTATTCCTCAGCGAGCTAAAATATTTTACTTTTGGATTCTGCTTGCTTGTGAGCATTGAGCTTAATAAGCCCCGGAGCCAAAGAGAACGGTCGGGATGGTCCTGAGGATTATCCGGAAATCCATCCAGAGAGACCAGTTCTCGATATAATAAATGTCCAGCCTTACCATGTCCTCAAACGGAAGTTCGCTCCTGCCCGATACCTGCCATAGGCCGGTAAGCCCCGGCCGCACTCTTAACCTCTTTTTATGCCAGGATGTGTATCTCTCAACCTCAAGCGGCACGGGAGGCCTTGGCCCCACCAAACTCATGTGGCCCATCAAGACATTCATCAATTGCGGTATCTCATCGATGCTGAGCTTCCTTAATATCCTGCCTACCCTTGTTATTCGCGGATCATCCTTGGCCTTGAACCTTATTATGTCGCCGCCCTTTTGCGCCACAACGGATTCGAACATCTTTTCTGCGTCCGGGACCATTGACCTGAACTTGTAAAGTGTAAAGATCTTGCCGACCTTTCCCACCCGCTGCTGCTTAAAAAAGATCGGGCCCCTTGATTCGATCTCTATCGCCATAATGACGATCAAAAGTATGGGAGATAATAAAAAAAGAACAAGAAGCGATATCGACACATCGGTTAAACGCTTTAATGCCGCGTTGAAACCCTTAAGCCCGATCTCCTTTATGGAAAGCAGCGGCACGCCCCCAATATCATCGGCGGACACCCTGGAAGCGATTATCTCCAGTATTCCGGGCACCAGCTTGAATTCCACGCCTTCTGATTCGCATTCGGTAATGATGTCCAGAACTTTTTGTTGCGGAAGCCTTGATGTCGCGACGATAACCTCATCAATGTTCATTTCCCTGATCTTTTTCTTTACATTAACCGTTGAATCAATGACTGCAATGCCGTTGTATCGTTTTCCCTGTTGCTGCGGATCATCATCCAAAAAGGCCACTGCTTTATAACCGATCTCTTTTTCCGTGATCATTTTATTCGCCAGGCCCTGCCCTATCTCTCCCGCCCCCACTATCAGCGTCCTTCTTACGCCGATCCCCCTTTTATACAATTCCCTCTGAACAGAGCTCAGGATGAAACGCGAGAATATCATGAGCATTGAGCATAATATCATCGAGTAAAGCAGCACTCCCCTTGAGAACCAGAACCCTCTGTACATAAAAAGCAGCGCAAGGAGAAGCAATGTCCCGATGATAACTGAGCCGATTATCGAAGCAGCTTCGTCGCCGGTTGAGGTTATATCTTTTTTATCATAAAGCCCGAGCAGTTTGAACAAAGCCAGCCAGAGAAGCGTTACAAGGATGAGTATCCCGTAAAATCTGCTGAGATGCGGAACTGTCGCGGGAAGTTTGGGGAGCAACAATTCAAACCTTATGTAATAAGCAAGAACAAAAGAAAAATTTATGATGGAGGCATCAATGATAAAAATAAGGAGGGGCGGGAATTTTGCCGCTTTCTTTATCATCTATTTAATGCTCCCGAGCATCTGCTTGGCATACTGGTTATTCGGGTCGACCATTAATGACTGGTTGAATTCTTCCTTTGCCTTTTCCTTTTGTCCTGTCTGCAAATAGACCAGTCCCAGGCCGTTGTGGGCATCCACGCTTTTTGGGTCGACCATTATTACGCTCTCGAAACAATCCTTTGCCTTATTGATCCTTCCCACCTTGGCGGACATGAACCCGAGGTTTACAAGCGCAGTGATGTTCTTTGGATCTATGGCGACCATATCCTCGTATATTTTAACCGCTTCGTCAATTTTGCCCTGTCGGACATATATAGCGGCAAGGTTTTCCTGAAACGCGGGATTTCCGGGATATCTTTCAAGAAAACTCTTGAATATCTCAATGACCTTGTTCGGCTCGCCCATTTTTACATATACGCCTGATAGCGCCGCAATCGCGTCTGATATTTGAGGGTTGATCTCTATGGTTCTTTGATACATCGCAGCCGCTTCCTTTAGCTTCCCTGTTCTTTCATAAACCGCCCCGATTATCTGATAAGCTTCGGCATAATAAGGATCGATCTTTATGGCCTTTTCTTCTGAATCAATTACCTTGTCAATATTCGGTCCGCTGGGCGTGGAGATGAGGAAATACGCCCTGCCTGTTATATGAAAATTATCGGCATTATAGGGATCTATTTTATTCGCGATCGCGAATATTTGGATCGCTTTATCCACCAATTGAGCGTTCTGGCTTATCTGGCCAAGATTAAGGGTCGCGATCCCCAAATAAGTCCATGTTCCGCCCTCATAAGGGCTTATCTTAAGGGATGTTTCGTATTCCTTTAACGCGTTGTCAATCCTTCGCGCATCAGCGAGAGATTTGCCTTCCTTATAATGCATGTCGGCCCTGAACTGTACCGTTGACAAATAACTTAAGTATAACGCGATCATCAAGACCACCGCGAAGATCAGCCAGGGCATGTTCGATAGATCCAGCGGCTTTGCCTGATCCGTTGGCTGTGCTCTTACATAAACGGAAGCCGTAACGCCGATCATCGCCCAAAGAAGCGTTGTTATCGCGACCACCCCGAAGCTGAACTGGTTCTGGATAAGATAGGCCGCGGATGCGCCAAGAAAGCTTGCGACGAACAGCTTCAGTTGAGGGTCATATTCACCCCTTGCCACCTTAACTCCAAGATAAAAGAACGTGGAAAGTATCCATACGTAAATGAAAAGCGTGATTATCCCTCTTGTGACGCCCATATCGCACACTTCGTTGTGGCACCTGTCCTGCTTAACATGGAATCCCTCGTAGAACCTGAACTTATTGGTCTCATACCTGGGATACACCATCTTCAGGACTTCCTGGCCGATCCCGAATAATGGATAATCCGCTATTATCTTGTATCCCGCCTTCCACGTTTCGAATCTTGAAAGCGCCGCGCTGTATTGAAGAATGGGCGTTTCCCTCTTTCCAAGCTCCTCACCCATTCTGCCTGCTTCATACGCCGCCCTTCCTAATGGAGAATAATCAGGGTTTAAAGAAGTGATCAAGGTTATGAGAAATATTACAAAGAAAAGGAATGAAAGCTCCTTCCATTTATTTAAGGCCGTATCTCGCCTGGTAAGCGTAAAGAAAAGGAACGCGCCCGCAAAAAGGCCCATGAATCCGCCCCGGCTTTGCGTGAAAAGAATGCCTATATAGATCAAAATTATGCTTATGATCAGGCCGGCCATAAGAACAATATCATAGATCTTGTTCCAGTCATATTTTCCCTGCCACATAATTTCTTTTATGTTAAGCAGCAATGCAAGCCCGATAATAAATGCCATATCCACGTACGCTGCCATGAAATTCGGCTGGCCGATCGTGCCAATGACCCTTTGTTGGGTAGGCACCCCTCCCCACGCGTAAGGATCCAGCCCCATCCTCTGGATAATGCTATACAATGACATGCATACCGCCGCGATTATCACTGTATACATGAACCTCATTATCTGTTCTCTGGTTTTTATGAAATTTGTTGAAATGAAAAATAACAGGCAATACATATAGAGGGTCGTTAGCCCCTCGTACCTTCCGTAAAATCCCATCCAGCTCGTTAATACATGGACCGATGTAAGGCCGGCTATCGTGCATGCTAACACATAAGAAAGGATCGGATAATCCAGCGGGGTCCTAATGAACCTGTGCTCCTGTTTCAGCATTATTTTCACGGCCCATAGCGTCAAGATCGCAATAATAATGAGCCTGATCGTCGTGACCTTTGTCAAAGAAAATACTATCCCGACTCGCCTGTCAAAAATGACGGGCGCAAGAAATATCACTGCGATATAAAGCATTTCGATCGCGATGTCGAAGATCGATTCCCTCCTTCGCTGCGCTTCGGAGGGCAAGCCCGGCTTCTTATTTTCTTTTGGCATCCCTATGCTCCCTGTATTTTTCCTCGACATATTCCCTTATTTTGTCCTTAAATTTTTCTTTGTCGAATTTCATCGCATTTTCCCTGATCATACTGCTGTCAAAATGCATATTTGCAAATCTGTTCACGACTTCGATCAAAGAACCCTCATTCTGTTCTCGAAAAAAAACTCCGGTTCTGTTCTCAACGATCGTTTCCAATGCCCCTCCGGATCCGTAAGCGATCACCGGCCTGCCTGCCGCCTGTGCCTCTACCGGAGTGATCCCAAAATCCTCTTCTCCCGGAAAAATGAACGCCCTGCATTCCGCATAATAGCCGGGGAGTTCCTTATCGGGGATCTTCCCCAGGAATTCAACATTCTTGCCCGCAATGGCCATAAGCTGCTTTTTATAAGGGCCTTCCCCTATTATCTTAAGAGGCAATCCCAGTTCATTAAAAGCCTTGATGGCTATGTCGATCTTCTTATAAGCATTCAACCTTGAAACGATCAGGAAATAATCCTGGACATCCGCCGACGGCTCAAAATTACCCGTATTCACCGGCGGATAGATAACATCAGACCTTCTATTATAGAAGTTTTCGATCCGTTTGGCAATATAATTGGATATTGCCACAAAATAGTCAACGCTTTCATTTGTTCTCAGGTCCCATTTTTTCAGCCAATTCAAGAAAAATGGGAGAATAAGTTTTATGGCCACGCCCAGATCTTCTTTTTCAATATAATCCTCATACCTCCAAACAAAGCGCATAGGCGAATAGCAGTAGCATATATGGCATGTATTTGGCCCTTTTTTTATCCCCTTTCCGAACGCGCTGCTGCTGGAAAGCACGACATCATACGCGGAAAGATCGAATCGCTCAAATGCCAAAGGATAAAGCAACAGGTACTTTTTGAAATGCTTCTCAAGGAACGGCAAATGCTGCATGAAAGATGCGCGGATATCCATTTTCCTGAAGGAATCGGGCAGTTTATGCGGCAAATATATTGAAGTGAAGATCGGCGCCTCGGGAAACGCCTCATGCAAAGCTTCCACAACCCTTTCCGCCCCGCCAAATTGATTCAAATAGTCGTGAGCTATGGCGATCTTCACGTCAAATTTTTTCTCCAATGATCCAGCAGGTCCTTCAATGATCGCTCAAGCGATATCTCCGGCTGCCAACCCGTTTTTTCCCTGAATTTGCTGTTATCCCCCTGAATGATCGGTTCATCGGAAGGCCTCATCCTCTGGGTGTCCTGTTTGATCTCAACCTTTATCCCCGATATTTTAATGAGCATGTCCAGTATGTCCTTTATCCGCGTGGCTTTGCCGGAAGAAATATTGTAAACTTCCCCGGCATCGCATTTATTCATGGCCATCCAATACGCCCTGACAATATCCCTGACATCCGTGAAATCCCTGTATGCTTCCAGGTTGCCGACCTCCAGGACGGGCTCCCTTTTCTTTCTTTCGATCATCACTATCTGTTTTGCAAAGTTGGAATCGACAAAAACATCCCCTCTTCTTGGCCCCGTGAGATTGAACGCCCTTGTCCTTATTATCTGTATCCCGTAGCTCTTGAAATATTGATAGCCCAGAAGATCCTGCGAGATCTTGCTGACGGCATAAGGGCTGAGAGGCCTCAATGGATTTGTCTCCTTGATCGGCAGCTCATCCTTCATGACCAGGCCGTATTCCTCGCTGCTCCCTACAAGCAGGATCCTCGGGCTGATCTTCGCGGCCCTTACGGCCTCGAATAAGTTCAGCGCGCCGATCACATTGATCATGAAAGTCTCTGCAGGAGATGACCATGACGCTTTCACGTAACTCTGAGCGGCCAAATGATAGATCTGATCGGGCTTTAACTTTTCAATCAGTTCCCTCATGGCAACCGCATCCTTGATATCACATTCGTAAAGCTCGATCTTGTCCTTTATCCCCTCAATATTCTCCATCCTGCTTCTATACCTGATCGTTCCGCATACTTCTTCATTTTTCCCGAGCAAAAACTCGGCCATATGGCTGCCCACAAAACCGCTTATCCCGGTTATTAAAGCTTTCATCGATTCATCTCCCTTTATATATTTTTCTGTAATATTGCTGATATTCGCCGCTTATTATTTTCTTCCACCAGTCTTTATTGTTCAAATACCACCTGACCGTATCCTTTAATCCTTTCTCAAACCTGTGCTTTGGCCTCCATCCAAGTTCCCTCATGATCTTCCCTGCATCCATGGCATATCGCCTGTCATGGCCAAGTCTGTCAGTGACAAAGCTTATTAGAGATCCGGGCTTGCCGAGTTCTTTTAAAATAAGCTTGACCACTTTTATGTTCTGCATTTCATTATTCCCGCCGATATTGTATACTTCTCCAAGCTTTCCTTTCCTGATCATCGCTTCTATCGCGCTGCAATGATCCTCCACGTACAGCCAGTCCCTTACGTTCAATCCGTCGCCATAAACAGGAAGTTTCCTGTTCGATATCGCGTTTATGATCATCAGCGGTATCAATTTCTCAGGGAACTGGTATGGGCCGTAATTATTAGAGCATCTTGAAATTATCGCGGGGTATCCAAATGTTTGACGATAAGCATTAACCAACAGGTCGGCTGCCGCCTTGCTGGCAGAATATGGGCTGTTCGGAGCCAGAGATGTTGTTTCCTTGAACTTGCCCGATTTGCCCAGCGACCCGTAAACTTCGTCGGTTGATATTTGAACGAATCTTTTGCCTTTGTATCCTTTCCTTGACCAGCAATTCCTTGAAACATCAAGAAGGACCTGTGTGCCAAGCACGTTGGTCTTTGTGAATATTTCCGGCCCCAGGATGCTCCTGTCCACATGGGATTCAGCCGCGAAATTGACTATGATATCGACATCGAACTTTAAAATTATCCCTTCAACGGTCTTTGCATCGCTGATGTCGCCTTTGATGAATTTATAATTCTTTCTCCCTTCGATCCCCTTTAAATTATCCAGATTCCCGGCATATGTCAATTTATCAAGATTGCAGACAAAATAATCCCTGTCGATTATATGTCTTATGAAGTTGCTGCCTATGAATCCGCAGCCGCCGGTCACGAGGATCTTTTTCACTGTATTACTCCTTTTACTTACCCCTTCTGTCCCTCGCTTGCGCTCGGGACATCTCCCCCTTAGTAAGGGGGAGACACAGAGGGGGTTATTCCCCCATCATCTGGCCCGTCCTTCAACAAGAAGCGTGGCAAGTTCCAGGGTCTCAAATGTTCCCGCGTCCGTCCACCACCCATCCAGCACCTCAAAGGCAAGTTCCCCGCGCTTTACATATTGATTATTGACGTCCGTTATCTCAAGTTCGCCCCGGGAAGACGGTTTCAGCCTGCGGATTATCCCGTAAACGCCCGCATCGTACATGTAAATGCCCGTTACGATCAGCCTGCTCTTTGGCTTCTTCGGCTTTTCCTCGATGCCTATGATCTTTTTGCCCTTTACCTCGGCGACTCCGAACCTTGAAGGGTCTTTTACTTCTTTCAGTAAAAGCATGGCTCCAGATTTCTGCCTGGCAAACCTTGAAACGTGGGATGTGAGATTTTCCTCAAATATATTGTCGCCAAGGATCGCGACTATCTTTTCGCCGCCCGCAAAATGCTCCGCAAGCCCCAGTGCCTGTGCAATGCCGCCTGCCTGATCCTGTACTTTATACGTGAACCTGCAGCCGAATTCATTGCCGCTGCCAAGCAAATTGACAACGTCGCCCATATGATCAACGCCAGTAACTATCAATATCTCATCTATCCCGGCCTGTTTCAGCTTCTCGATAGGATGGAATATCATGGGCTTCCTGGCCACGGGCAGAAGATGCTTGTTAGTGACTTTGGTCAATGGATAAAGCCTTGAGCCTGTTCCTCCGGCAAGTATTACGCCTTTCATAAACTTTCCTTCCTCACCCATTTATCCCCTCTCCATATAATGGAGAGGGGGACTACTTTGCTTCAGTCTCGCAAGTCCCTTCTCCTGTTTACAGGAGAAGGGTGCAGGGATGAGGTAATTATACCACTTTCAGGGCTTTTTCGTCCCATTAAATTAAATAATATTGCAATAACAATTAAAGGGGGATAAAATATTTTCCATGGCAGATATTCAATACAAAAATGTTTCAGAATTCCCCGGTTGGAGCAAGATGCCTCAATTCATTTATGATTTCATTCAAAGGAATGGCATAAAAACGGTCATCGAAATTGGCGCTGGCGCCAATCCAACATTAACCATTGATTTAATAAAAAAAGTTGGTATTTCTTATGCAATAAATGATTTAGATATACATGAATTATCTAAATCAAGTGATGCCTATATTAAAACTGTATTTGATCCTTGTTCAAGTAATTTTTACCATGCGAATACTTATGATCTTGTTTTCAGCAGAATGGCATTAGAACATGTTTCAAATGCAAAAACCTTTCATAAAAATATTTTTGGCATCCTTAATCCCGGCGGATATGCGGTTCATTGTTTTTCAACATTATATGCGCTGCCGTTTGTCTTGAACAAATTCCTTCCAGGTCCGATCAGCAATATATTATTGGATATATTTAATCCAAGGGACAGAAGCCGACATGAAAAGTTCAGGGCCTACTACGATTGGGCAAGGGGACCAAATCATATTTTAATCGGTAAATTTGAAGCCTTGGGTTATAAGGTCGTTAATTTCACTGGTTATTTTGGGCATCCTTATTATAAAAAGATCCCCTTGTTGAATAAACTTGAAGAGATTAAATCTGCCTGGCTGGTAAGACATCCGATAAGTTATTTGACCAGCTATGGGAGCATAATTTTACAAAAGGTCCGCTAAAAGAACATCATGGCTTTCTTGTCCCCACATACTTTTCTTTCCTGAATAAGTTCTTCACTAGGGACAATCCGCATTTAAACCATATCCCTGAATAAACAAGCCAGTTGAGCAGAAAAAAATATCGTTTTGCGTAATGTTTGCTATGAAAGATCGCCATTGCGCGGTGGAATTCGAAGATATTTCGATAACTTTGCTTCCTGCTCCCTCCCCGTCCGCCATAATGGATCATCTCCGCCTCCGGCAGATAATAAACCTTCCATCCCGCCTGCCCTGAAGAATTACTCTTCAGGGCCTGTTTCATCCTGTAGCACCAGTCGATATCGTCACCATACATAATATAGCTAACATCCATAAGTCCAACCTGATCAATAACTTCCCGCCGTACCATCATCGCCGCTCCGCAAAGGGCGTCAACTTTGATCGTCTCCATATCATCGATATAAGTCATCAGATAAGCTCCGAACATCCTGTTTTTCGGGAATAGTCTCGAAAGCCCCGTGAAATAAAATAGCGAATTCAGTGGCGTGGGGAACCTTCTCCTGCATTGAAGTTGGATCGAACCATCAGCATTGAGAAGCTTCGGCCCCACAGCGCCGGCATCGGGTTTCTTATCCATGAAATCGGCCAGTTTGTCTATTGCATCCGCCAAAATGACGGTATCATTATTAAGTGATAATACCTTATCACCTTTCGCAGCTCTCATCCCTATGTTATTGGACTTAACATAGCCAAGATTTAACTTGTTCTGAATGATCATGGTATTCGGGAACCGCTCCCTGACTGTCTGCGCTGATCCGTCACTAGAGCGATCGTCCACAACGATAATTTCATAAGAATGCTTCCTTATGCTTTTCACTATCGATTCGATGCACTTTATCAGGAATTCTTTGGAGTTATATGAGGTTATAACGATCGAAATATCAGGCAGCAAATAAACTCACCCCTTTCATTCCCCTCTCTTGACAAGAGAGGGGGCTAGGGGGTGAGTTCTTTCCTCAAGATAAGCTTGAAGCGCCTTATCCCATGCGCGCATATCATCGAGCCCGATCTTCTTGAGTTTGTCGTGACCCAGGACAGAATAAGCAGGCCTCATTGCCTTTGACTTGAATTCGCCGGTGGTCGCCTTTTCAAGCTTGACCTTTGCTCCGGTGATCTCGAAGATCTTTTTCGCGAATTCATACCAGCTGCACTGCCCTTTATTCGTGATATGGTAAAGGCCGTAATGCTGCGTCCTTATCAATTGGTCGATCTTCCCGGCCAGGTCCAGCGTATATGTAGGCCCCACTATCTGGTCCGTCACTACCCTTATCACGGGTTTTTCTTTGGCAAGCTTTAACATCGATTCCACGAAGTTCCCCCCGCCCTTGCCGAGACAGCCGGCCACGCCGAACAATCCGCATGTCCTTATCAAAAAGTATTTTTTTAGCATATATCTAATATAATATTCACCTGCGAGCTTTGAAATGCCGTAAACAGTCCCTGGATTGGGGCAGTCGGTTTCCGTATAGGGTTTATTTCTCTTTCCATCAAATATATAATCGGTGCTGATGTGAACAAGAGTTGCGTCGATCTCCCTGCACGCGAGGCAGAGGTTCTTCGCTCCTATCGCGTTCACCGCGAAAGCGCTCTCATCATTATCCTCGCATTCATCAACTTTGTGATACGCGGAAGTATTGATGATCACATCCGGCGAATGCCTTTTTATTACTGATAATGCCTGTTCTTTTTTAGTGATATCGATATCGGAGATCGTGAGCGGTATCAAGTCGGACTTGTCGATAACCTTCTGGATGTCGGTCCCGAGCTGGCCATCCGCGCCTATAAGGAGGATCTTCATGTCCTCACCCCGCCCCTCGTCAAGCTCGGGGCACCCCTCTCCACTTCGTGTAGAGGGGAGATATTTTGCTTGATCTTTCTTAACACGTTTTCAATATTATTTTCTACGTCTTTATTAGTGAATCTTAAAATCTTAACACCTTTATCTTCGATTATCGCTTGCCTCGCTGTATCTTGTTCTTTCTTATTATCATGGACACTGCCGTCAAGCTCGATCCCAAGTTTTTGTGTGGGACAATAAAAATCAAGAACAAAGCCATCGATCGGGAACTGCCGCCTGAATTTATGCTTACACAGGCCTCTGTCTTTCAAATATGTCCATAGTAGTTTTTCGCTTGGAGTCATGCTTGACCTCAATTTCCTTGCTGCCAATAAATTGCGATACCTATTATGTCCCTTCATATAACTTTGGCCGTCCATTCCCCCTCTCCATAGAATGGAGAGGGGTGCAGGGGTGAGGCTAAAACACCTTCCCAATAGTCTTTAGCTTTTCTTCCATTTCCACCAGTTGTTTCATCCAGTTGATATTGTAATAAATAGGATTGGAAAAATCGTTGTATTTCCCTTTCTGGAGAACGGATAGTATCTCCCTCGCGGCAGCTTCAACGCTTAATTTTGGCTCGAATCCAAGCGCATCCTTGATCTTATCGCCGGATATCCTGTAGCTCCTTGATTCCACGGTACCGAACTGCACCTCAATATCCACATTCCTTAGTTTTTCCTTAAGCGCGTCCTTTATCCAGTGTGCGAGTTCGAGTATCCTGAAGTTCTTGTAAACAACATTGAATATCTCCCCTTTTACCTTTGATTCGGGCGCTTCAATGCATTCAATGTGTGCGCGGGCAACATCAAGAGCAGAAACAAGCGGCCGCCATGAATCCCCGGCGCAGTAAACGAATATCTTGTTCTTGCTGAATGCGTCCTTTGTCATGGTGTTGACAACGAGGTCCCATCTCATGCGCTTTGAGAAGCCGTACACCGTGGCCTGCCGCAGTATCACCGGACAGAAGTTCTTGCCGGCAAGTTTTAACAACGCTTTCTCCGCGTCCAGTTTTGACTGCGCGTATTCCGACTGGGGATTTGTCCTGAATTTCTCATCAGCGATGCTGTCAACATGGAATCCATAAACCGCCGCGGAAGAAGCCAGCGTCATTCTTTTAACTCCCGCTTTTTTACAGGCTTCCGCCACCCTTACGGTGCCGATGCAATTGATCTCATGGTTCGCCTTTGGGTCAAAATCCGCCGTAGGATCGTTTGAGAGTGATCCCATGTGAATTACGGCATATACCCCTTTTAACACGCTTGCGGGGAACTGACGGACATCACCCTGTATCAATTCGATCTTTTTCTCAAGATCCGCGAGCGGTTCTCTGCCAAAGTAAAGCTTGTCAAAAACCTTGACCCTGTAACCCCCTCGCAAAAGCTCCCTCACGAGGACAGAGCCGATATATCCCGCGCCGCCGGTCACCATAACTGTTCGTTTATTATATTTCATAAAAACAATCCTTTACCATAAAGTAAACCTTATGATTTTACTGCCAACAGAAGGGATAATCAATTGGGACTTTTAACAAGGATTAACGACTTTTTCACGCAGTCATATACAAAAATATAGCCGGGGCCATAATCTTTCCCGATATCATACGTCTGCCTGTAATTGAAGTTGTTCGCATTAATCGTCTTTATGTCATATTTGTCGTTTTTATACCAGAGAAATATCATTCCTTTAACCTCATCTTCCCTTATCGGGAGGTCGATAAAAATAAGCCTGGAACCGGATTTAATTTTTGGCGCTTTTGACAATATCTGATTTAAAATCTGCCTTCTTAGTTCTTTCTTGTTATAGAACAGTTTCTGGTAAACGACCATACCCCCCAGGTTCGCGACGAATATCAGCATGAACAATATGATCCCGACCCTTCGATATTTTTGATCGTTGATCAGGCGATCAATATAAAAAGCTACGATAGAAACAAATCCTACTGATGCAACGTACAAATAACGCGATACCGGAGGTAAGATAAAAAATGAAAATGGCAACAGCGATAAAATAACCCATGCAAGGAAGAATTTGATTATGCCCGGACCGCGCCAGAAAATATAAACACAAACAAGCGGGATCACCAGCATCAATAGGATTTGAAGCATATTGATAATGCCCATGCCCCACCTCGGAATAATAGAACTCATTGAATAGCTGGTTATTACCGGGATAATAAGTGTGCTCATATAAGAGAGCCCGTTCAGGATGAAATGTGGGCCTAAAACATATCGACCCCCGAGCACAAATGCGGGAGAAAATATTTTCATTATCAGATAAAACAACAGGTATATTAAGCTTACGATTGCAATCCCGGAAACGTCCTTCATTAATCGCAGATCGATTCTTTTTTTGTTCATCAGGATTTCATAGAATACGACCAATGGCAATAACACGATCGAGGCCTGATGTGTGAATAATGCTAACGTAAAAAAAATCAAAGTTAGCGCAAGCTTATTGTCAAGATAAGACATGAAGGCTGACAGCATAAAAATGGTCACAACAGGGTAAAGGATCCCGCCTATTGAGCCGACGGCTTCCCATGTGCCACAATAAGTCAGGAACAATATCGAGCCGATCGCAGAAAATGAAGCAGACTTTCCTACTTTCAATAAAAACTTATATACGAGCCACGCTGCCGCTAAATGGGCCATAAAAATAATGATATAGCAAATAGATAAGTTGAATTGAAATATCTTATAATATATCCCAAAAATAAAATAATATATGGGCCGGAACAAATAATTGCTGGAAGAAACGAATACCCTGTAACCTAATTCCTGCAACCCGACAAATCTCTGCGAATAAAGCAGCTCAAACTCGTCGACATAAATAAATGAAGGGAAAACATTCCAAAATATTATTATATTTATAATAAATAAAACTATGATTAGAGGTATTTTAATGACCGGTTTTGCCATAATATAATATTATCGAATTTACCTTTTACGTGCTTAAAGGCCTTTCATCATTTTGAGCTGAATATTACGATGTTCCAGCAATATTTTCTGAAAAATGGGAATATTCTCAAAAAGCCCTTGTCTAAATATTCCAGAAAATTGTACATTTTCTCCAATTCCCTGTGTTCGAGCAATATTTTTTTCCAATACCGCTCGTTATTTGGATGTATCCTGTCAATAAGGTAAAACTTAATAAATATCAATAACGGAAAGAACCAGGTTGTTTCCAATTCGACCTTCGAATAATATTTTCTGAACAGCTTCAAATCTCTCATCATAATCGGGTGTTCATCTTCGGTCCTGACCCTGGAGGCCATTCTTCGATATATATTTATTATTGGGTTGTGCCCGAGAGGATCCCATGAAACAAAGATCCCATTATTTTTCAAGACCCTTCTTACTTCGATCAAAGTGCTCTCTATATCAACATGATGCAGCAAATTTGCCGCGTAAACAATGTCAAACGAATCGTCCTTAAAAGGCAAATGATGCGAAGAACATTGAACGGCTTCAAGCTCGACCCTGTGTTTTTCCGCGAGCTTTTTAACTGTTTTCAACATGCCGCTGGACAGGTCTGTCGCGGTAACCCTTGCTCCAAGCTTAGCGAAATATACGGAGGCCTCCCCCAGCCCGCTCCCCAGCTCCAAAATATTTTTACCTTTTATGTCCCCGAGTCTTTGCAGGATCAATCTGTTCTCCGGGGCGGTACACGCCTCAAAAGATTCAGCGACCATTATATCGTCAATATTGATCGATTCCGCCCATTTGTCGTGGAATTTTTCTTCCCTGATCAGAACGTCTTCCTGCCCCACTAAGCGCCCTCTTTGAAGTTTTTTTTGTTGAATATTATGTATAGCGGCCTTTGTTTCGATTGCTCGAAAATTCGGCCTACATATTCCCCGAGAATTCCCAGCATCAGGATCTGTATGCCGCCCATGATTATTATCGCGAGGATCACGGACGTGATGCCGGGCACGGTATATCTGGTGAATAATCTCAAATATAGAAGGAACATGCCCATTAACACGCCCAATACAATTATCATTATGCCGATATAATTAGCGATCTTAAGCGGGATATTCGAAAAAGAAAATATCGAATCGAAGGCGAACCTGATCATTTTTCGCAAAGAGTATTTCGTCCTTCCGCCGTATCTCTCATCCCTGTGATAATATATGGGCGCGCTTTTAAAGCCAGTCCAGGGCACCATCCCCCTGATGAACCTGTGCCTTTCCCGTAAACTGTTCAAAGCTTTCAACGCCCGCTTCGAGATCAATCTGAAATCTCCCGTATCCGCCGGGATTTCCACGTCGCACATTATACTTATGAACCTGTAGAACAATGCCGCCGTAAATTTCTTAAAGAATGTTTCCCCTTTGCGGGATAAACGTTTAGCATACACGACATCATAGCCCTCTTTGGCTTTCTTATGCATATCCTCGATCAACTCCGGCGGATCTTGCAGGTCAGCATCCAGGACAACCGCATAATCAGCATCCGCATGATCCAGCCCGGAAGTGATCGCGATCTGATGGCCGAAGTTCCTGCTGAGCGATATGACCCTGACAAAATCGTATTTGTCCGCGAAATCGTCCAAGATCGCCTGGGACCGGTCGCTTGATCCGTCATCGGCAAAAATAATATTTAGATCGAGATAGTTCATCTTTTCTTTTAACGCGACAAGCCTCTTCATTAACTCGCCAAGACAGTCCTCTTCGTTAAAAACCGGGATAATAATCTCAAGGGTCTCTTTATTTTTCATAAGCAAGCCTCCAGTTCGCGAAATCCTGAACTACCTCATTTGACTCATTAACTTTGACCAAAGCTTTAATTGTAATTTCTTAGGCAATATCCTTGATATCAAAGACATTACTTTCCCCCTCGTTCCGATAATTACGCTCCTGCTGCCCTTCCCGATGGCTGCCACTATTTCTGCCGCGACGCGATCGGGGCTTAACAGTTTTTCCCCTTCAAGTTTTTTAACCCCGGAAGAAACCTGAAAATTTGTCGCGGTACCCGATGGGGAAATTGTGATTATTTCAACTCCGCTGTCTTTGCCGCACATTGATTCAGCGCTTATTGCTTCGGAAAAATTCATCATAAAAGCTTTTGAGGCGGAATATACCGCCATATAAGGTAGAGGTTGAAATGCTGAGGAAGAGGCGATATTTATCACCGTTCCATGTTTCATTTCATTGAATCTTGGCAGAAGCGCGCGGTTTATCAGAACGGGAGCCATACAATTAACTTTTATCATGTTCTCCAATGCTTTTTTATCCATTGAACAAAAATTTGCTCTTGAACCGACACCAGCGTTATTGACAACAATTTCTATGTTTTTATTCGGCAGTTCGCCGCACAATGAATTCAACGATCCCTGATCGGCCAGATCAACTGCCTTATATTCTGAGCGTAATTCACGCGCTAAATCCGTCAATTCTTTTTGGTTCTTATCGAGTAATAACATTGAATACCCTGAAAAATAAAACCTTTTTGATAGAGCTCTGCCAATGCCGCTGGCGGCGCCCGTTATAAAAACCTTTGATCTGAAACGGGAAGGGGATCTTTGCTCATTGATATACCTGCCCAAAGGAAGAAGAAAATCGGGGCTTCTTTCCGCGATACTCTGACCAATACCTGTCAATTTCGCGTTTGACACGGAAAGAACATCCATGTACAAGCTCTTTAACTGGAAAGGGGCAAAAACCCTTAACAGTTTCGCGAACCACCAGATCACTGCCGGGATATTGATAAACCCGGCCCTTTTACCGGCCATACGGCCCATTTCGGCGAAAAGTTCCCCAAATCGAATTGGTTTGCCGTCGGAAACGAAAAACTCCTGATCCTGAGCTTTTGGATTTAAGGCGATCTCACATAGTATTTTTGAGAGATCACGGACTTCGATCATGCTTACTCTGCCGGGCCAATTGAGCTTGAACAATATTCCGCCTTTCATGACCTTCTCGAACAATACTCGCACATGATGCGTTATTGACATGCCCGGCCCATAACACCAGGGAACCCGGATTATCGTATAAGGCAAGCCGGAATCCTTAACAACTTTCTCGCTCTCCAGCTTGCTTTTGCCGTAAAATGAAACAGGATGCGGGCATGAACTTTCGTCGAGAGGCGTTTTACAGGGATCATTCTTTGATCTATCGAACGCCCCCATAGTGCTTGTAAATATGAATCTTTTTAGCTTCTTTCCAGGAAGAGCTTTCAGCAGATTCCTTGTCGGTCCCACATTTTCTTCAAGTATTTCCTTCCCAGAAAAAAATGCCACCCTGGAGGCAAGATGAAAAACATAGTCATACTCATCAAAGATAACCGATCTTTCGCCAATATCAGTCAGGTCTTCAGTGATTATTTTTACGTTTTCAAAACCCCTGATATCAGAAGCCAATTTGCCGGGATCCCTCGCGATCACCGATAAAGACACTTTTTCCCCATCAATGCCATTTAATAATATCTCTCTGGCAAGATGCTCGCCGATAAAGCCGCTTGCTCCGGTTAAAAGAACATTCAGCCTCGGGGGCCCTTGAACTTTTGAATCTGTCGGCGCTATTCTTTCCAGTTTAGGTTTTTTGGTAGCGATAATTATCGTTCTTGAGGCCGGCCAGAAATGCCTGTTCCTGTATGTCCCGATGACCCTGAATCCGGCTTTTCGCAGGATACGCTCCCATTCTTCTACATTATGAAAGTTCAACTTATCGTTCGGGTATAATTTTTTATCCCAGAAATTCGTCCAAAAAACATCCAGACGATCCTTTGAATCAACTTCCTTGAGGACAAGCAAGCCATCTTCATCCAGGAATTTATTGGCCGATCCAAGCAGTTTTATCTGCCCTTCATCCGGATTATGGTGAAGGACATCATTGAATATGACGGCTGAAGCATTGCTGAAATCGAGATCATTTATATCGCCCGCGGTAAATGCCGCGTTGGACTGCGCGACGCGCTTCGCGTTTTCGATCTTTGTCTTGTCAAGGTCAACGCCGTGAAATTCAACGCCCTTCAGCTCGCTGGCAAGCAGGTTCGCGAGCATCCCCTCGCCGCAACCCAGATCCAATATTCTGCCCGTGGAAGGCAGTACACTTTTAAGATATTTCAACGGGTATAATGAGTGTTTAAGAACGCTCCCTACTCCGCCGTAACCTATCTTCTTGTATTTTCCGGCCTGTTTTAAAATAGCCGAGAAAGTCGATCTTGCCATTCTATGCTCCTTGCAGCTTTTTATCCCTCATTGGGAACGTTCTTGTTATCCTGTAAACATCATACCTTGACCTGATATCGTTTATCAACGCGAATATTTCGCCCTCTTCCATGGGCTTTATCCCTTTTTTTTGAGCCCTGAACTGCAGCAAGATCCGTTCCATTATCGTGGAGAAAGACCTGGCGGAAAGGGACATCTCAGGAAAACTGCCGAAATTACATCCCGGGCAATTTTTAGCGACTGATCTTACTTTCTCCCTGAAGCTCTTTGACTTGAATATTTCCGGAAAATCCTTATCATATAAATAAATGTCCTCCTTTAACCTGTGATCACAGCACGGAGCAAACCTTCCATCCGGAAGTATCGCAAAATACAGGTTCGGCGTATCACAAATTCCCTTATATCTCCAATTTGGCTTTCCTGTCTTGATAAAATGATAAACGGAATCTAAATAAGAATCCGAATCAAACAGAGTATGACCCTGTCTTTTCTTTTGCTTTAACCTTTCAATTAAAGCTTTAACTTTTGGAAAATCTCTTTCTTTTATCTTAAAATATTCATCGTACCCCCTGAAGTTCATGGGGTTAGAAGGCTCTGTTATATGGACAGGGACCAGAGAAAGCCACCATCCGATCCGTGTCGCGAAATCGAGGATCGCGTCAATTTCGTCTAAATTGTAATTTGAAAGAACGCAGCCAATGGCACAAATTGAATCCTTCCTGGGAAATACCCTGGATATATAGGATATTGTTCTTATCGCGTCCCTCCAGGAGCCACTTGAACCATTTATATAATCTGATAATCCCTCATCAAGCGAATCCAAACTGACATTTATGTCTCTCGCCCCGTTCTCCACGCACTTTCTTATTTTATCTTTCTTTGAAATAAGCCCGGCGGTCTGCAGCCTTACGTCCAGCCCTTTTGACTTGAGAACGCGAACGATCTCATCAATATCAGGCCTTAAAAACGGCTCCCCGCCGGTCAATAAAACAACACCGGCACCGATCTTCACAAGATTATCCGCTATTTTTTCAATATCCTCTGTCTTGAACGGCTCAACATCCGCGTTGGCCTCTACTATGTTACACATTTTACAATTCATATGGCAGAATTTAGAAACATAAAATTGCACGTAGAATGGGGAATTTTTAGACAAAACCGCCTTTATCATTGAAAGTTTAGTGCGTAATGTAAACATATATTTCTTATTATAATTTACTGATCAGGATAAAGCCATTACTTATGCCTATACAGACTTAAACTTATCCGCGCAGAGCCGGTCTTATGCCTCTTTATCGGCAACTTTGATACGATAGTTTCTTCATATGGAATAAAGATCTTATCTGATACCAATCTATAACTTTTGCCTAACTGCGTCCTTACTTTCTGATCATATCCCGCGGGAAGAGCGCGGTCATCGCTTATGTGCGTTATGAACCAGACCCTTTGATCGTCCATGCCGACGATGTTCTTTAGCACATCAGACTTCCCGAAAACTATGATCTTGCCCGGCCCCGAAAAGACCGCGTATCTTGAATCCTGAACGCTGTATAAAGGGTGATCTCCGCCGGCCAGCATGTACATGTAATAATTAAGTATTTGATAAATGATATAGCGATAGCTCGTGATGATGATATCACCCTTGCGATAATCTTTCATTATTATCGCGGATACTTTTCTCCACGGCTCTATCTGGTTGGAATTGTGATATTCCTTTAGATTAAAGTAATTATAGACCGAACAAAGCTGCAATGCCGTGATGACAATAATAAGGCCATACCGCAATGACCCCGGCTCAAGCAGCGTGAGCGAGCGGCCGATCAGCAAAATATAAAATGGCAGAACGGTAATGAGGAACTTGGGCATCGTGGGCCTGAGGAAAAACGCCGCGAATAATACAGGGAACAAGCATAAGATCAGGAGGAAAACCGTCTTCTTATCCGACAGCCATTTGAAGTTCCTTAGAAATAGATATCCGAAAACCAGTATCGCGGGAAGCACAACAGGAACATTCCACGGGGCGACCGTTTCTCCCAGAGTGAGCACAAAGAAGAAAAGGAAGGGCTTTATGTATGAAGGGAATACGGAAAAGGCCATCTCCCCCGCTCCGGTAATCACCGAGGACAATCCCATCAATATTATTTTTATATAGAACGGGAACGCAATGATCCCGATGAATATCTGCGACAGCAATATGATCAGGCCGCGGGAAAGATTTCTTTCCTGCCAATAATCGATCGCCAGCACCAAGAACTGGGCCACAAGGATAAGAACGGCATAAATATGGGTAAGCATCAGGAGGATCGTGAATAGAACATACCCGAGCAAAGCGGAATGATTTTTATTCCCCGATAATAGCTTCCATAAATAAGAAGATGATAATATCGAGAACAGAAGCAGCAGCCCATACATTCTGAGCTCCTGCGAGTGCATGATTGCGAGCGGCGAGATCGCCATAAGGAAGCTGCCGATAAGCGCGGTTTTTTCTTCGAATAATTGCTTTGCAAAAAAATAGAACGAAATGACCGCAAGTATGCCGATCAAGACGGAAAGCGCCCTTAATGAATATTCCCCGATCCCGAAACCTTTCATCCATACGGACAATAATAAAAAGTACGCGGGCAGATGCGAATCCTTCAAAATGTTCGCGGTCGCGGCCTGGATGCCGGATTGAGAATACTCAATTGCCCGATATATGCTATGCGCCTCGTCGCCCCATATGCTTCGGAAAGTGGGATCATGAAACCTGATAGCCGAAGCGATCAAAATAATGAACATTAATACTATCAGCTGTTTTCTATCCATTTATTTCTCCTTTAAATCAACCATTTCCTTATCTCATCTGGGCCAACAACTGCCCTTTTCATGATCTCCTGCCTTTTCCGCAAAGTCAGCGGCAGCATCTTTATAATTTGGGGCCATGCCAGGAACAAATGGGGCTCCCTGAAGATCATGTAGGCCAATGCCTTTATTTCATGCCAGAGAATAAAAGGAAGGTCTTTAAATATGTTGATCGCATGGTCATCTTTCAATATCATCAAATATCTATTCTTGTATGAATGACGGCGGATGAACGCGGGGATCTTCTCTCTTTTTGTCGCCTTCCCCCATCCTCTTAGATGATAAGCGACCGCATTGGGATCATACATGACCTTCCACCCTCTGAGCCTTGCCCTCCAGCAGAGATCGAGCTCTTCCTTATACAGATAGAACGATCCATCAAAATATTCGCCGAATAATTTGATGTCTTCCAGCATTTCCCGCCTGCAGAGCATCGCCGATCCGCTCGCGTAAAATATCTCTTCTGGAACATCATATTGCCCCCTGTCTTCCGATCCCTGCCCCCTGTCGGCGGTGCGCCTGTCTTTAAAGATCATGCCCCCCGCTGAATCGAGTGTCTTCTTTCCTGAGCTTGCTTCGCCTAGAAGCAGCTTTCCCACCACGCAACCTGTTCTTGGGTCCCGCTCCAGTGTTGCGATCAAACTCTCTACGAAACCTTCCGTAATGAACACGTCGGGATTCATGATCAGGACATACTTGCTTTTGCTTTGATCGATGGCATTATTATGGTTCTCGGAAAATCCCTTCTGTTCCTTATTCATGATCAATTTTACTTTTGGATATTTATTCTTAATATGATCCGAAACATTGTTCACATTATCCGTAACATATATATCAAAATTGATATCTTTGACGTGCTCATAAATATGCGACAGGCATTTTAAAAGCATTTCTTTTTCATTTGTCGAAACAATAGAGATCGCTAAGTCCGACATATCAGCTCATTATAATATTCATTTAGCTTGATGGCTATGTTATTCCAATCATATTTTGATTCGACCACACGCCTTGCATTTGAGCCGATCTTGCGCCTTAATGAGGGGTCCGCTAAAAGGTCAACTACTCTTCCGGCAAATCTCTCTGGCTCATCCTCAATAAAGGCATCTTGGCCATCTTTGACGTCAAGGCCCTCAAAAGCGACAGTTGTCCCCACCACCGGCATGCCCATGGCCATTGCCTCAAGTATCTTCAATTTTGTTCCCGAACCAATCCTGATGGGCGCTATGAACACCTGCGCGCGCTTGAGTTCTTCCCTTACATCCTCAACATAACCGGTGACATATATCCCTGGCCCCAGCAATTTTGAGGCTTTTAGGAGCGGGTCATTGCCGATTATGCGTAACGTTGCGCCCGCATTCTTTTTAACAACCAGCGGCATGATATCGCGCATGAAATAATTGATCGCGTCAACATTGGCGATATACCTGAAGTTCCCGAGAAATGCCATCGAGCATTCATCAGCGCTGACGCCCGACGGTTTATAAAAATCAACGTCAACTCCGTTACCGATCACAGCGCTTTTGTTATATGGATAATATCGTTTGAAGTGCCCCATATCTATTGCCGAAGCAAAGATGCATAAATCATAATAACCCCAGGATCCCCTCTCTATTTTTTTTGTTTTCCTGGCATCAATAAAAAGCAATAGTTTCTTTATGATGTTCCATTCAACATTGGAATATCTTTCATAGACAAGGTATTCGATGTTTTGTACGGCCAATAATTTAGGGATGCGAAGTTCATGCCTTTTTAATGCCCTGATCACGGGGTGTGACATGAAATAATTTTCGACATGTATCAGGTCATATTTTTCAGCTTCCAGTTCCTGTAATATGAACTTTTCCATTGCTTTGGAGAAGCCGTTAACAACATAACTAAACGGGTAACGCGTAAAAAGAGTGATCATCAGATTTACAGGAGACCAAACCGGCCTGCGCAAGACAGGGATCACTTTTTCGCAATATTTGCTTAATTCGGGTATGCCTGCTCGATCCTTTTCGCTTTTTATATAGCATATAAGAGAAATATCATGCTTTAAAGAAAGCCTTTTAATTATATTAAAGACCCTGGTTTTTCCGCCGTCAGTTAGAGGGAACGGCGTATAAGGGCAGATAAATAATATTTTCATGCTTGCTTTACCTCACGGTACCTGATCAGGTTCAAATAGGCAAGGACAACCACCAGGCAAAAAACAAAACTTATCATTGCGCCGCTGTTGAACCCTGCCGCTAAAAAAGATGCGGGAAAACCGAAGATCTGGGCATAGAACAAGATCACTCCCCTGTTCTTCTGGTTTTTCTCCAAATAAACCTGGGAGAGCCTGCAGATGATCCCGAGCAAGTACAGGCCTATTACTATCCCCGCGACATGAAAATTCATGTACATTTCCCCAAATATGGACGGGTCCAGAGATACCCACCCAACAGATTCGGGATAGAACTGCTGCGTAAAAATATCTCCGATAAGACAGGGTTTTTCCTGAAACAAAAAACGCGGGATAGGCTGCACAAAAATATTTAAAAGCGTTCTTCCATATTGAAAGTCCATTCCCTGGGTCGGGAAATCTTGCAATATGGTCATAAAAAAAGATAAGACATCCAGGCGACTGATCAAAATGTTTAAATATTCCTGCGCAGGGAGGCCTGCCGATGCTGTTACTACCTCACCGATAGATATCCCTCCCATGGCCACGCCTCTGAATGCGGTGGCAAAGCCTATCAAGAGGATCAAGAACACTGCTATGACCGCTAAATACTTAAATGAGATGCTCCTCTTCAAGTATTGATAGCAAATGATCAAAGACAGGAAAACCCCTACAACCATGCCTCTTGCCCCAAAAGAAAATAGGATCAAACTCATCATAACCAAATAAAAGCTGAACAAAAGCCAAACTGACTTCCTGGATTTTTCCTGCTTGATAAGATAAATGAACCAAACCGTTAATGGGATATTCAGAAAAAGGTGCATCATGAGCGTGAAATAACCCATGCCCTGTGAAAAAGCGATACGGCGGAACCTCCACATATTGGTATATGCCCCGATGATGCCGCCGAAATCGGCCATCTTAAGGATCAAAAAATACAGCGATACCCCGAAAGCGGCCATGATGACCGAGATAACAAGCGTTTTGCTTCTGCTGAGATCGTCAGGCATGGGCTTTATCATCTTGCCCAGCATTGTCCCGATCTTCAAATAATACCCCATAAAAAAACTGAACAAGCCGATGATAATATATATCAAGGCCATGGTTAATGTCGCTTCGTCATATTTACCGAAGAAAATGATATCGAAGGCTTTGAACGGAAAATAGAAAAAAAACATTACAAGGAATACGGAATAAGGGGAGAAAAGATCAAGCCCTCTCTTTCTGTTCTCAACAGAATATACAGTAATAACAATTATCGATAGTAATCCTGCTAATATTATATTTATCATTTTTTCAAAAAGTTTCTTCCTTTACCGTAATTTCTCTTTATGTGGTCATAAATTCCTAATATTAAAGCGGGAATGCAGCCAAATCTTCCGGTCAAAGCAAAATAAATGACCCTTCTTCCAAACGAAAACCATATGCTTGGCAGATAAAATGATCTTGCTGTCCTGTTCTTCCTATTAAGGAGCAATAAATTCCTTGTCTGGTAATAAACATGAAAAGGATTTAAAATCCCTCCCCATGTTGAAGAAACTTTATGGTAAATGATGGGATCTGCGACATACATGGATCTATAACCTTTTCTGCTTGCCCTCACACATAGATCGACATCTTCGGTATCGGCAAAATAATCAGGGTCCAGCGATCCCACGTTCTCAAGAACAACTCGTTTGACCATCATCGCGCAGCCGGTGATAAAATCGACTTCCTTTATCTGCGAGTAATTTTCGCCATCCTTTTGATCTTTTCCCAGCATATAAGGCCTTCCCGTCCGTCCGCTCAGCATCCCTCCTGCGAACCAGATCCTTTTGCGATTGCTATAATATAAGATCTTCGGCCCAAAGATCGAGAATCCGGGGTGCCTTTCCGCGCCTTCAACAAGTTTGTCAAGAAAATCCGGCTCAACGATCGTATCATTGTTCAAAAGCAAAACGTAATCGGCGCCGCCTGATAATGCTTCCCGTATGCCGATATTATTCCCTTCGGAAAAGCCAAGGTTTTCCTTATTTTGGATCAACTTAACATCAGGGTGATTTTGTTCGATCTTTTCCGCGGATCCATCGGTGGAGCCATTGTCAACGACAATGATATTATAGTTAGAATATTTGATCTTTTTTAATGACTCCAGGCACTCGGCTGTGTCTTTATAACCGTTCCAGTTAAGTATAATTATTGATATTTTTTGATTCATTTTCTTGCTATAGCCATTGTCCCAATACATGAATTAATGTTCTTATCATTAAAAACAATATCATTTTCGCTCAGATATGCCCTGAGCAGGGATGGTATGTGCAATGTTTCTAAAATTTTTCTAACTACCTTCAAAATAAAATTGATATTTAAGGTGGCTGCATGCCTTTTCAAAACAATACCCTTTAATCCGGGCCTTATGTTCTGGCCGATCAATTTCACACATCTGAATTTCCTTTTAAGTTCATGTTTCAGTTCTGACGGTGAGAATTCCTTTATATGATACTCATTCATCTTTTGATGATAATTTTCGCCGCTTAATCTGTTTGGAGTCTCAATAATCAATCTTCCATTTTTTGCCAATAGATAATACGCGTTTTTAATATACTTTTTATAGTCCTTTATATGTTCAATTACGTCAAATGAAACTATCAGGTCAAATTTCTGCTTGCCTAACTTTCTGAGCGTCGTCCTATTTAATGCGTTTCCGCTAATAAATACAAGGTTGTCTTCTCCATATTTATGCGCTGCATATTCAATTGCGATCTTTGATTTATCCAATCCGTATGCTTTTTGACAATATTTTGCAAGCATTGCAGTGCCATATCCGCTGCCACAGCCAAAATCCAAGATCCTCCATTTTCTTATTTTGTACTTAAAGATTTCCCTTAATACATATTTATATCTAGTCAGATGCATAACTCCGCTAAGTGTTGATACGCTGCGCCAGTTATAAGGAACAAATCTCGTGTCTAAATCAGTTTCGACTTCCTTAATGCTCCATTTCATTTAAATCCCCCTACATACTCTTGGCAACATATCTGCGATAAAGGTCCTGTACGTTATCTGGCAATATTTTCTTAAGCGGTTCTTTGATGCCTCGATTCACAAGTTTGTCTATCAGAGCGAAACGCAATAGCTTGGAGGAGAGGAATTTCCGATATTTTTGATCGCTCAGGGCCACCATTAACACTTCCCACGGGTAAACGGAGAACGGCGCGGTTTTCTCAAAGTATGGCAGGACATCGGCATATTGGGGCATTTGAATGAGATCCATCATATTCCTGATGACTTCCCTTTCTAATTTTGGCTGCTTTGCATTGGAAGCGCCGTACTGCCCCTCATGAAACCTCACCATTGTCAATACCTCGGGTATATAGCACATGCCGTATCTGAAGCAAATAATATTATAAGCAAATGAATCGCAAGACCATTTCAGCGAAGGTATAAACCCCCCTGCTTCAAGCAGCGCTTCGCGCTTAATAATGCAAGTGTTAGCCCTGTATGGAGTAAAAGAAGTTGTGAGAAATAATTTGAGCGTCTCATCGGAGTTGAAATATCGCGGGACCCTGCTCAGACAAGCTCTGTCATTTATTTCTTTACCATTAATGATAACTTCCAGGTCCGTACAGCATAAGCCTGCTTGAGGGAACTTGTAAAGAAGCCCCATTGATTTTTCAAAAAAGCCTGGCAGGACCTTGTCGTCCGATGCAGCAAAATACATATAATCCCCCGTGGCATTATCGAAGCATCTTTTCACCGAATAAACCGTTCCCATATTCTTTTCGTTCTGAAAGAACCGAAGGTTGGCATGTCTTTTTTGAAAATCTTTAATAATAGAAACGCTGTCATCCGTAGAACCGTCATCAATGACCAGAACTTCATATGGTGAATAAGATTGGGAGAATATCGCATCCAGGGCTTCCCTTAGATATTGCCCGAAGTTGTAATTGGGCAAAATGACCGAAAGCCTGGGCTTTTGGCTGTTCCCTGTGTTCAAGATCATATCGTCACCTCCCCGTCAGAAGCCACGGATGGCTCTATAAAATCCCCAGCACGCCATTCGTTGCGGCATCTGAGCCAGATTATCGTTCCAAAGGGAATAGTGAAGAAAGCTATCAAGGAAAAATACGATACCGCGATCCCCGTCGCCCCCCATCTGCCCACCGTTGAAAAAGCCAAAATGGCCATAATAACAGCTCCAGTAACTGACAGCCCCATAAAAGGCTCTTTCTTATGCGCCCTGAGGAATGTCGATTGAGCAATTAATATCTGCATCAATACTGCCGCGGCAAGGAAAAGACCGGTTGGCAGTGGCGGCAACAACCTGATTGAGAGCGGGCTGCCTGTGGAATACAGCACATACACGGATGTAAACAATATTATCGCGCCTCCCAATGCAGCAAGGAAAGCCCTTATTCCGGAATGGATAAGCAATCTATCCAGTTCTTTGTAACTTTTCTTTGAAATAAGGACGCCGAATTGCGGAGCTTTTGTTATAAGCCACATTGAAGCTATCAGCATGAGCGCGGATGTCATAGCAATGGTCATGCCAGCCCGTCCGGCCTCAACGGCGCCCTTGTAATGGAACAAAAGCGGCGTGAATAAAGGAAAAAAGAAATAACCGGCCATAAAACTGACCGCTATCCTCCATTGCATCGGCCATATTTCCTTCCTCCAGTCGATAGCTGCTTTAACTTTAACCTTCCAGAGCGAAATGAAATAATTCCTGAACTTCGCAAGCATGAACGCCGTGCCACATATAGCCATCATAAAGGACGAGCCGCCAAGCGTCCACAAGCCACCGCCAAATATTATAAAGAACCATGTGGAGAGCGACCGTACCATTTCCTGGGCAAACCTGAAGAAATAGACCTGCGCGACCTGGTTGGAGCCTTCAAGAAGCGAAAAAGCCGGCACAATTACCAGGTTTATACCGGTGGCCAGGCAAAGGAAAAGCCATGGTCCCGCCCAGTGGATCCCTGCAGTGTCTGACCTCCAAAAAAAATAACTGCCCGCTCCTATCAATATGCAAGCCAGCAGTGCCGCCCCGATCAAATACCACATAAAAACAAGCCTTGCCAGGCTTTTAAGCCTTGAAAGGGCGACCGGGTCACCCGTTATTCTCCCTTCTTTATCGAGGGAAAGCTTCGCCCATTCATGGCTCGTAAAATTGATTATCACGGAATTCAATCCCATCTCGATAAAGAGCTGGAGCGACAGGAGACTGCTGAATGTGAAATAAAACCCCTGAAGTGTGGGCGAAAAATAATACATAATGAGCAGTACAGTAACGGCGCCACCGACCGCGAACCATACCTTTGACATCGCGCCAAATAACACAGCCCTGCTTATGCCAAATAGTTTAAGCAGCTTTTTGATCACTCTCTTGGTCCTCCAAGGATCGCGTCCCGGCATCTCAGGCAGTCCGGTGAACATCTGGTGATCTCCGGATTTTCCCGGATGATATCGGTAGCGCGTTCTATCAGAGCCGGTAAAGAAGCAGCCAGCACCTGGCTTTGACCGATATTTGCCGTCTTGAACAAGTCTCGACAACGCGGCATGAGGTTATTAAAACCTTTAGCGCAGCCGGAAGCCCGGACGCGCCGGACAACACCCTGCCGGTCCACAGTCCACCTGATAAACGGCCGCCTGCCTGCCCTTTCTTCCGCTATGTGTATTGCGGTGCAGGACTTAAGCCCTACTCCGATCAGCACTACGTTGCCGCCCAATTCAGACAGCCGCTCCAGCGGAAGATTCGTCGTATCCCAATTATGGCCATCGGTCATCTGCTTCGCCCTATCGCCCCAGGCCGCCCAGGAATGCCAGGCATGATCGCTTCGGTATACTCCGGGCTTTAAAATAAATCGCCCGGCTATTATCCCCATGCTCTTTTCAATACCGGCTGATCCGATGATGAATGGACGCGGCGGCTTTTGCCAATTATCATAGAAAGAATAATCACAACCATTCTGACAGGGCCGATCATTTTCCGGAGGAGCTGTATTTGAATCCCAGCAAAAGGCGGGCATCAAAACCGTTTTAAAGCTCTTCTGAACAGCGGCTATAACCTCATCAGCCCCGCCTGACACGGTCCCGAAGCTGCTCAAGGAAGAATGGATGACAACCCTGCTTCCATCGATCTTCAGGTCGCTTAATCCTCTGATAATATCCGCCTGGTTAACTGACTTCATTAACGTTTGATCGCCTTTGGCTGGACACACAGTGCGAACAGGTAATGGGCCATTGGCAAGAATCCGGTGTGCAGCACTTCATCGTTCATGCCGAACATGAATACATTATTAAAATATTTCTCGCAGAAGCGGCGAAGCTCGGAACCGCTTTTACAATTAACATGGCCCGCCTTTGATTCTGAAGAAGCATATTTCTGGGATTCCAATGAAGGCGTGCCAACAATGAACACCCCGTTCTTTTTTAAACTGCTGACCACGTTCCTCATATATTGATTCTCCTGCTTTGGGTCTATGTGCTCCAGAACATCAAGCGAAAATGCTCCTGAAAAGCTTCCCGGCACCGGCCCTTCAATGATATCCCGCCATATAAAATCAATATTAGGCACAAAAGGGCTTAATCGCTCCTTACAGCTTTCTATGTGGGGTTTATAGAAATCGATCGCGACCAGCTGCTTAACGGCTTTGGCCACGATCAATGACCCTAATCCTTCCTGGCAGCCGATCTCAAGGACATGATCATGATTCTCAAGCATTTTAGACACGAACTTATATCTGGCCATCAGGAAACCCACTCGTTTTGGATCGGACAACAAGTGGAAGGTATTATAGGGCCCCAGTGTCAGAACTTTGCTTAGATCCCCCACATTGATCTTATCATAGGTATCCCTGGCAAATTTGGACGAAGCGCTTCGAAATCGTTCTTTCATTGGATCCCTCCTTATTATTTTATGAATACCGACTCAACTTTTTTGATCACTTGTATAATATCTTTTATCTCCTGTTGGCCATAATTCTCGTTCAACAGAAGATTAAAAGAACTTTCACGGAATGCGATCGCGTTGCGGCAGCTGATATCATCAGCCAAATAGCGCTTGACCCACGGCCATTCACACACCACATACCGATAATCCGGATTTATATCTATCCCTTCCGCCTGCACTGCTCTTGCGAATTCACTTTTTGAGCAGCTTATTTTTTTTACTTCCACACTGATCGGGCAGAAAAACGGCGAGTCCCCTGAGCTTACTTCTGCTATGCGGCATACGCCGGATACTGCATGCAAAGCTTGCCGTAGCCCGCTTAAAAACTCCACCCTGCGCCTGATCGTTCCATCCAGTTTTTTCAGTGATCCCAGGCCGACCACGCAGGACAGCTCGTCAATGTTCATGTTGTGCGCCGGGAAGAGGAACGAGGAAGGGTCCTTCTCATTAAAATCGCAACGGTGGAATGGCTTCCCCCTATCAGCAAAAGAACGGACCATATCATAGAGGTTCTTATCCTGAGTATAAACCACTCCGCCGCAGCCGCCGGTCGCATGAGTCTTTCGGTACATCGTGGAAAATGCGGCAATATCGCCAAATGTCCCGACCTTCTTGCCGGATATTTTCGCACCGTGAGCCTGCGAGCAATCCTCGATGAGATAAATCCCCCTGCTTTTTGACAGGCCGCGTATCTTGTCGATCGGGGCGGCCTTGCCTCCGATATGTACGATCACTGCCGCCTTGATCTTATCGGAAAGACGGGCTTCATATTCCTCGGCTCCTATACTAAAAGAATCGAGAGAAGAATCGGCCAGCACCGGCCTCAGCTGGTTCAAGATGATGGCATTGATCGTTCCCGGGTCCGTGACCGGAGAAACAAGGACTTGACTGCCCGGCTCCAGCCTTAGAGCAGCAAGGGCGACATATAAAGCCGATGTGCCGCTATTTACAGCATCGCAATAGCCGGCTGCTCCCAAATATTTAACAAAGGCATCAGTATAAAGCTGTTCATATCTGCCCTGATATCCAAAATCCAGGCCTTTGCCGGCATAATATTTAAAAGCTGCTTTAATTGCTTTCAGGTCAGAATCGTCAAATGCCTTTCGCGGCGGCATTTTCTTTTGTCTTACTTTAACGCCGCCATACAGCGCCAATTTGCTTTTGTCATTTGTATGCATGAACTCTACCCCCTCCCTGCTTTCCAGGTCTTAAGACGGTCGATCCGATTATAATGAGTCATGATCGGTGATTGCCGTATTAATATCCCGTTTTTTGTTTCCTCTGTTATCAGATAATTTGCCCAAACGCCGCATTTTTTACAGAAAGGGACCTTGTCATACTGTCCGGTTTCATGGTAGAAGCGCAGGCTATTAAAATTTTCTGATCGCCAGACCTTTTTGATGCTGTCCTTAAAAACATTGCCGATCACTACTTCATTAAAGGAGTCCAAACAACAGATCACAACATCTCCCCGATGGTTTATGGCCATCGTATCATAGAGTGCGCCGCATGGTATCCGTTTTAATGGGAGCTCGGCGCTTTTAACGCTCTTATCAAGGCTGTATGCTTCATTGATTCTGACAACATCGACATGCTTCAACCAGTATGCTATGAATTCTTCTTTTTCATGGCGGTTCTCGTCCTGTGACACAAAAGAAACACCGATCCGGGGATAAGTTAAATTCTCTCTTGCCTCTAACATATTAAAGACCGCCTGTTTTATCTTGTCCAGGTCCCTGACACCGCGGATCTTTTCAAGAGTAGGCACAGTGGTCGCATCTATGCTTACAAAAATAGAATCCAGTTTGATCTGGACCAGGAATCGAGACAGTTCCGGGGTTAACAAGAGCCCGTTAGTATTTATGGTCAAATGTATCCCCCGCTCCTTAATGGCTGCCAGATACTTTCTGATGTCCTTCTTTATAAAAGGCTCTGTCCATGAATTAGGATTGATAGAAGGCTTTGCTCCGCTGACCTCATCAAATATTCTGCATGCGTCCGAAAAGGACATTGAACCCCGTAATTTCTTGATCACCTCTCTGTTATTACTGCCATGCACATAGCACATCGGACATTTAAGGTTGCAGTATCCATCCTGCAAAGCAACGATCAGCCTCTTGGGATATTCAGGTACAGGTATGGATATCTTATATTCAGCTTCGTCATTCTGTGCCATTATCCTTTCAATTCCTTTTTCTCCCATTAAATACATCAACCTTTCATCTTTATCATGCATTTTACAATCTTGCCTTTCCGCATAGCCTCAATAGCTTTATTGATCTCATCAAGATCGTAAGTCTTTGTTATCATATTCTTCAGATCTATTTTGTGCTTCTTGTAAAGATCGATATATTTCGGGATATCAACAGAAGGCTCGCTTTCTCCTCCATGTGAACCGGTCAATACTTTTCCAAAATGCAAAGGAAGAGTATATATGCAGACCTTTTCCCCTTTTTTGGGAACTCCTACAAGGATCGTTCGCCCCTGTGATGAGGTTGCTTCATAAGCTTGTTCTATTACTTTCACATTGCCTGTACTATCCACCGCAACATTAACGCCTTTACCACCAACAATTTCAGATATGGCATTTAAAGCATCTTTATTGGAACTATTAATCACATGCGTTGCCCCGACTTCCTGAGCATATTTAAGTTTATTATCATATATGTCTATCGCGATTATCGGGAACGCCCCCACCAGCGCAGCGGCCTGAATGACATTTAAGCCAACTCCTCCTACTCCAAATACGGCGATAGATTCGCCGGCTTTCAACTTAGCATTGTTATTTACAACTCCAAATCCTGTTGTTATTGCGCATCCCATCAATGCGGCTACATCAAACCCGACATCTTTTGGTATTTGTGTAAGACGATTTTCAGAGACAACGGCTTTTTCATTGAAAGTGGTGACCCATCCCGCATTCACGGTTTTAACGCCCCATTTGTACTTTGGCGTAGCTGATTCGATCCCGAGCCCTTTTCTCCAGTGCATGACAACGTGGTCGCCTTTTTTTACCCTGATCACCTCCGGGCCGACCTCTTCCACGACCCCTCCTCCTTCATGCCCCAGTAAATGAGGAAGAAATTTATCCGGGCCCTTAACCCCATCTATCTCCCCTATCTGTGAACCGCATACGCTGCTGCAGATCACCTTTACAAGTACCTGACCTCTTTCTAGTTTTGAAGGAAGCTCAATATCTGCAACCACTAAAGGTTTTTTCTGCTCAACTAATATAGCGGCTTTCATCTGTGGCTCCTATTCAAAATAAATAAAAATGTTTGCATCATGACAAAACATTAACCCCCACCCTACGTCGTGTTTCTTTGCGCCATATTTCCAGTTCTTCCATGCTAATTTTTTGTATATTAGCAATATTCTCTTTTCTTTTTTCTGATCTAAAATTTATCCTATCCCATTCAAAAGCACGCAATATTTGAAGCTCGTTGGGCGTGAATTCATCCGTTGAAATAATGCCATGTGTATAACCAACATTGCTAAGAATACTCGATATGTCATTATTAATGTAACCTTTTTTTATACATATCTCCATTAATTCGGTATCGGGTAAAGGAGTTGCAATATGAAAATTAATCAGGTCTGCTTCAAGCTTTTCGGCATAGGCAAAGGTATCCCTTATCTGGTCCCAGGTCTCGTCAGGAAATCCTATTACAAAATTGACAATAATCTCAAAATCTTTCTTCTTTGCCATTGCTAAAATAGCCGGAACCTTTTCAAGATTAACCGGTTTTTTAACAATGTGTTTAAGAACATACTCATTTCCAGACTCTATAGACACCGTTATCTGATATGAACCGCTCTTTTTCATTAAATCTAGTATCTCTTCGTCAAGCATAAATACTGTCACATTAACACAGTTCCACAGAAGATCGTATTTACGTGCTATCAAGCCTTTCATTATATCTATCGCACGCTGCCTGTTAAACAAAAAGTGGTCATCCATAAAGATGATCTCTTTTACGCCTTTTCTGTATAACTCATCGACTTCTTTAAGCACATTTTCAGCGCTTCTCATTCTGACCGTTCTTCCACCGATTCGCGGTCCCGAACAAAATACACATCTATAAGGACATCCTCTCGATGTTATTGTCACCGCGTATGGAACCCTTCGAACAGATAGAACCTGGGCATATTTAACACGCTGATTACCATAGTCCTTATAATCGAGATTACCGTAATCTGCAAAAGGGATCGAATCCAAATCTTCAACGCGTCCTGGAAGAGATCTCCTAGCTTTACACCCTTCAAAATATGCTAATCCATCTATATCGGATAGATTGGGTTTATCTTTATTAAGTTCATTTAATAGTTTTGGGAAACTGATTTCAGCTTCACCGGCAATCCAGTAATCGACATTTTTATCCTGCATTGCCTTGTCCAACATCACTGTAGGGAATATGCCGCCCTGTATTATTATTGTTTCAGGTAAAGCTTTTCTTGTTAAAGACGTCATCCTCTCAATGTTTTTTATGTATTCAGTAGAAACAGAGCTTATCCCAACAATATCTGGACCCGACCCCTTTAAATATTCTATTATCTCATTGTCATTCAGGTTGTTGAAATTAGGATCGAAGAGCTCTGTTTGATAGTTATCTTTGATACATGCATTCAGGATCCCCAAAGAATATGGATACATTTTCCATGTTCTTTTGCTGAACCACGCATAATTTGGCTGGGTCAACAAAATCTTATTTATTTTTTTTCTTTTAGCCATTATTTTATCCTTCATTATTTTTATTATAATACAACCTGTTAATCCGCTATGAACCACCAATAATCGCCTGTATAACCGACCTCTTTGAACAGCTTTTTCCAGTCGTTAACATGCATCATTGTCTCCGCAGTAAGAACCCATTTGAACAGGTTTGACTTTTCCTGTTCATTCCTCCAAGCATCTATCGTTATATAACTGTGTCCCCTGCTTACCCGCTCTATCTCTCGCAAGGCCATTTTAAGCCGTTCTAACGGCAGGTTATGTATCGAATTGATCGAGATCACCAGATCAAAGCTTTTATCAGGATAAGGCAGCTTCTCAGCGCTGGCAACCTTGAGATATTTCTTTACTGACGGCATTGAATTCTCGATCGCGTATTCGCTGACATCTACCCCTGCTATCGTGCAATTCGGCATAATCTGCTTGAAATCATTCAACATGAATCCTTTTCCACAGCCGATATCTAGGATCGCGGCATCCTCGGGAAGCTTATAATACTCCTTCATCCTTTTAACAACGGGGATCCATCTGCCGTCGTATTTATACCCGCCATAACCGAATTTTCTCTCTCCGTCAAAGAACTCCTTACCGAACTGCTTAGCAATCCGAATGACTTCCGGCGTCTTTTCGGCCATCCTTTTATCATAATCCCTTTTTATTTTTGGGTATTCACCTAGCAAATTGACCTCAGCCATTGATCCTCTCTCTTTCTTTATGATGTCTTTCCAGCGCTTTCCTCATTACGTCGGGGATCTTTATATCCTTTAACTCATGATAACTGAGGGCTTTTACGTCCTTGCCTTCATTTAATTTATGAGCGCCCCAGACCTTATCAACTTCGGCCTCGAAAAGCCATGTTCTTACATCCTTTTTTTCAAGCGGCAAATAATAATCCATGTACCATAATGCCCTGTAATGCTGCGGCTTTATGTTCAACTCCTCGAATATCTCCCTTTTTATACCTTCAGACGGGACTTCACCATCGTTAAGCATGCCCCCAAAAAGCGACCACTCGCCAGGCGCTGAGATAGAAGGCTTATCATCTCTCAACTGAAGCACATATTTACCAGACAGCATCAGGATCGCATGAGACGTTTGCATCTTCGGAGTTTTATCAGTCATTTCATACCTATAAAGGTCTTTTACAAGTTTCTTATCAAAATTCCAATTATTCAGATAACCGCCAAACCTTATTGTGCAGTCCAATATTTTTTTTCTGCTCATATCTCTCACTTATCCTTTATTTCTTATGCACATATTCCAGAGGCTCTTTCTTTATCTGCTCCCAGTTAGCTTCCACCCAATCCACTACCCCTCTCAATCCTTCCTCGATAGATATTATTGGTTTCCAGCCAAATTCCTTCCTTACCTTGCCTGAATCAATCACGTATGCGGCATCCTGGCCAAGTCGCTCTGCTACAACTTTCGTTGCTTTAGCATAATCCACTCCCATTTTATCGCATATGATCCTCACTACGTCCTTTACCGCTATGCCTTTATCGGGGGAGAGATGGTATATCTCGCCTATTCTCCCATTTTCCATAGCTAATAGTTCCCCCTTAGAGATATCCCTGATATGTATATATGATTTAACGGCATTGCCTCCGCCATGAAGCTCTATCGTCTTCCCAAGTTTAAGATAAATAACGGACCTTGGGATTATCTTGAACAGCTGCTGATGAGCGCCATAAACATTGGTTGAGCGTATCATGATAAGAGGTAAATTGAAGTTCTTATAAAATGTGAACAGCGACATATCCCCTGCAGCCTTTGAAGCTGCATAAGGCGTGCTCGGATTCAGCCTTGCATCTTCTTTAACGATACCAACGCATGTCCCATATACTTCTGGGGAAGAAATATGAACGTATTTTTTCAGGAATTTTCTGTCTTTCAAAGCATGCGCAAGTTCGGTTATTGCTACCGCATTCGTTCTGAACCACTGCCCCGGATCTGCCCAACTCGGTCCGACCTCGCTTTGAGCCGCAAAGTTCACTATATAGTCGGGCTTGAATTCGTCGATCAGCTTGATGATATTCCTCATGTTATTGTTCAGGTCCATCTGGTGGAATTTGAAGTTCGGGCATTTTCTTGACCTATATGGCAGGAAAAGCTCGCTTTTTTCCGGTGACCTGCTTATTCCGACAACGGAATAATCGCCCTTTTCCAGCAGAAGGTCAATAAAATCACTGCCGGAAAAAGAATTACTGCCAATAACTAATACCCTGGTTTTCATCTTATCATCTTCTCCTTTTAAAACGGACCCATGAACGACTTATCGGGTACGTCAAGCGGGACATCATAGGATATTCCAACTTGTTTTTCTGACCGATCCACTACACCGAACATCCTTCCGGTAGCGTTTATGATATCTATAAACTTGGGGTAATAGTGGTTTGCCAGCGCCCAGCTAGTGGGAGTCGGCGCATCCGGGAAGGATACGCGTACCGGTGCTGACTTCAATTTGCCATACGATTTCTCTGCTGCGATCGAAACTATCTCGGCAGAAGCACCAAAACTCTTCCATGCCCCGTCAACAACAAGCAGTCTTCCTGTTTTATTGACCGAATTTATTATCGTATTTTCATCAAGAGGCTTGATCGTCCTTAGATCTATGACTTCCGCATTGATCCCGTCCTTTTCAAGGTATTCCGCAGCTTTAAGCGCTTCTAATGACATATATGAGGAAGATACAATGGTAATATCCTTACCCACGCGCATCGTTCGCGCCTCACCTATATTTACTCTATACATTTCTTCAGGGACTTCCCCGAAGATATTATGGAGCCAGCGATGTTCGATATAGATCACAGGGTCGTCGTCCTCTACAGATGATACAAGAAGTCCCTTGGCATCATATGGTATCGTGGGCATGACAACCTTTAATCCTGGTATATGGGCGAATAACGCTTGAAGGCTTTGTGAGTGCTGTGGCCCCTGCCCCCATCCCCGGCCAATGATCATCCTTATCACTATCGGCACTTTCATTTTTCCACCGAACATATACCGCCACTTTGCCGCGTTATTGATCAGCTGATCAAGTGACAATATCATGAAGTCCACCCTCTGGTGGGTCATTATCGGCCTCATCCCGACAAGAGAAGAGCCTATCGCTATACCGGTCATCCCATTCTCAGCCACAGGCATATCCATCACCCGGCTGCTTCCATATTTCTTCTCAAGACCTAATGTCGTCCCGAACACGCCTTTGGGGTCAGTAACACCCAATCCCATTATATATACATTGGGGTCATTGCCAAGGCATTGATCGGTAGCCTCTAATATCGCCTGCGCGTATGTTATTTCTCTTTTCATTCGCCGACCTCATTCGAATAAACGTCAGACATTATTTCCTTTATATCGGGGAACGGGCTGTTTTTCGCGAAAACAACAGCATCATCGATCTCTGCCTGCATTTTCTCTTTCATTGCAGCAATCTTTCTTTCATCTAATAAGCCATTTTTCAAAAGCATCTTTTCATAGTTCTCAAGCGGGCATTTTTTCAACCACGCCCTGAACTCTTTTTGCGTCCTGTAACCGAGATCATTGTCATAATTCGGCCCGCAGTGCTCCCTGAACCTGTAAGTACTTAACTCAAGGAACACTGGGCCTTTTCCAGCTCTGGCGTATTCGACCGCTTTCACGGTGATTCTTGACACTTCTTCAACATCATTGCCATTACCGCGGTCACTAAAGATCCCATAAGCTTTCGCCAGCTTAACGTTATCGCGTTCTTCCGGCTGTCTTACGGATAGAGGGGAATATACAGAATAAAGATTATTTTCTGAAACAAATACTATCGGCAATTTTTTAAGCGCCGCGAAATTCAGGCTTTCGCTGAATACACCCTCTTCCGTGGCGGCATCACCAAGAAAGATAACCGCTACTTTGCCCTTGATTTTCTTCAGTTTGATGCCAAAAGCCACTCCCGTTGCCACTGGTATAGTGCCCCCCACTATGGGGGTTGAACCGAGATAATTAACTGTCAGGTCGACAAGATGCATTGAGCCGCCCTTACCTTTGCAGCATCCTGTCGCCTTTCCGTAGATCTCGGCCATCATCGCCTTAATGTCGCCGCCTTTCGCAATATAATGGCCATGGCTTCGATGGTTGCTCATTACATAATCATCTTTTTTTAGATTGCTGCATACACCCGCGGCCACCGCTTCCTGTCCTATGCAAAGATGCACCGGGCAACGTATCTGCTGTTGAGGATAAAGTTCCGCTATAGCCTCTTCGACCATCCTTATCTTCAGCATGGTATCATAAAGTGATATTGACCTCTTTTTATCCATCATTATCTCCGTTTATTTAAGCTTAATTTCCTGCATTGTCTTTATGTTGTAATATTTTTTGTCGTCAGGATTTGATATCTTGCCCGACTTATATGCCTCAACAAGGTCTTCTACGGCATTCTCAACTGATCTCTTTGCCTCAAATCCCAGTTCTTTTTTTATCTTCTCGGATGAAACATGATATGAACGATTATCATCAGTAGGCGTAGTCACGATTTCAATGTCCTTTTTGCCCATTTTATTGACAACGACTTTCTTGACCGTCGTGGCAATATCCTTCATCTTCATGTTGTCATAGCCGGCATTGAATATCTTGCCGTCTATCTTCTCATCAGGATATTCAAGCGTCTTGACGTACAGGTCGGTCATGTCCTCAATGTGAATATTCGGCCTTTTCTGTTCCCCTCCAAATACCGTTATCTTGCCTTTATTAACTGCATGATTCGTAAGTATATTTACCGAGAGGTCCAGCCTGAGCCTCGGGGAATAACCGCAGACCGTTGCCGGCCTCAATATCAGGACCACGAATCCGGGAGATCTTTGCTTTAAAATATATTCTTCGGCAAGCGCCTTATATTTAGAATAGTCCGTGAGCGGCTCAAGCGGCAGGTCTTCCGAAACATTCTCCTCTTCCTTTATCCCGTACACGCTGGAAGTTGAAGCATATATGAACCTTTTCACGCCGGCTTTTTTGGCGATATCAACAAGCCTAGTGGTCGCGTCATAATTTATGGACTTCCCCAACTCCGGATCAAGCTCATAACTCGGGTCGTTTGAGATGCACGCAAGGTGTATAACGGCATCGATCCCTTTGAGTTCTTTTTCAAGAAGAGCATTATCCCTGATATCTCCCTTGACTTGCTTCAGGTTTGGATCGTTCTTGACGGCATCCAGGACATTTTCCCCGTACATATATAGATCGATCACGGTGACTTTATAGCCCTTTTTCAAGAGCTTGGGGATAAGCACTGCCCCTACATAGCCGCCCCCCCCTGTGACCAGAACATTTTTGATCATCATCCGCTCCTATTTCAAAAGCCTTGTAACAAATTTCATAAGGTCCACAACATCGACAGGCGCCCTGTTGCAAACGATCTGGACTTTTAATGCGCCAACCGCATTGCCTATAAAAGAAATCAGGTCCTGCGGGAGCTTAATAGCCATCAATGGCGCTGTAAAAGCGAATAGAGCATCCCCTGCGCCTACCCTGTCAACAACTTTGGAAGCTAAAGCCGGGGATTCGTGAATACTTTTCCCTCTGTCCACGTATGCTGTTCCCTTGTGCCCTCGCGTCACCATTAGGGTATTGCAATTGAGTTTCTCTCGCATCAGCCGCATTATATCCTTCACATCGCTGTGCTTATCATGCGCGGCAAGCCTTATTTCCTGTTCGTCAACAACAATGTAATCAGCGCGTGGATATTTGGTGATAAAGTTGAACCCGGTGTTCGCGCTGTTCGTTTGGACATTAAGTGCAAGATATTTGGCCTTTTCGGTTATCAACTTCACCAGTTTCTCTGTTATCAGGCCGTGGCCGAAGTCCGAAACAATGATCAGGTCATAATCGTCAAATACCTTTTCAAGATATTTACCGATCTGGTCTTCCAGTTCTTTCCCGATGGGACAATCATTGATGTAGCATATCTCAAATAGTTTCTGGTTCAGTATGTGGTACAGGAACCTCCTTTTCACTGTCGTCGGCGCATCGTCGCGGTAAAAGAATTTGTGCGTGACGTTCTTCTGTAGATGGCCCTTTATAAAGTCCTCGAAAGTATCCTGTTTCCCGAGCATGGTAACAAGATGGACCTCTCCGCACAGTTGGGCAGCGTTATTGGCGGTCGCAAAGACCCCGCCGGCAAACGATTCATCGCCCAGGTATTTGCTGACCACGAGATGCTCTTTCATGGATTTTCCCATGGATTCACAGTAATGGTACTGGTCGATTATGGCATCCCCGATAACAAGGGCCTTAAGCTTTCTGCACGATCTCAATTGCTCGACTATCTTATCGACCGGGTGCTTCTCAGCTATATTCTGGAGGTACTGCCTTGTTTCGGGAGGGAATACGTCAAGGTGCTCGTTAATAAGCTTAGAAGAGCTGAAAGTGATATCATAAGTGAAAGCGATCCTGCCTCCAACAGATTTGACAGCTTCTTCCTCATCCGTTATCTTGCCTGTTACGTCTTTTTCCTTTTTCTCATACTCCTGCCCCTTTACATATATATCAGGCCTTATGGCCTTGATCGCGTTCACAGCGGTGGCATTGTTATCTACACTTACAAAGTCCACACTGTGCAATGCGGCAAGCGTTTCCGCCCTCAAATTCTCGTTGAATATCGGCCTTCCAGGCCCGCGCTTTACGAATTTATCGGCCGTGATGGTAACTACCAGCACGTCGCCTTCCTTCTTGGCGGCAGAGAGATGCCGTATGTGCCCGGGATGGATGAGATCGAAAACGCCGTGGCAGTGAACTATCTTTTTGCCCTGCCTCTTCAGGTCCGCTACAATGGCCTTTAACTCATCAATAGTCTTTATCTTTTCATATACATTATCCATTTTGCACCTCTTTACCCTGAAGTTAAGTCCGCCTTTGGCGGACATACTTCAGGGTTTACTTTGAAAGATACCTGAACCAATCCCTTGTCGCTTTTTTGATCGTCTTCGGCGTCCAAACCGGCGCCTGACGCCAGTAATCAATGTTATCAAGCAGGATCTTAACCCCTTTTTCCAGGGATACTTTTGGCTTCCACTTGAGCAGTCTCTTTATCTTGGATATGTTTGCGTATGTGCGGTCCGGTTCACCAGGCCGCTTTGGTATGTGAGTTATAGGCCCGCCTAACAGCCTCACCAATGTATTGACACTATAAGTATGATCGCTGCCGACATTGAATATCTCGATGCTATACCTTGAGGCTGCAGCCGCCAAAAATGCCGCCACGACATCGGTCACAAAAGTGAAATCCCTTGTCTGTTTACCATCACCCACCACAGTGAACGGTTTCCCGTGAAGCTTTTGCGACAGGAAAGTGCCAAATACGGCTCCGTATGTCCCTGAGGTCCGCGATCTAGGCCCGTAGACATTGAACATGCGCAGCGAAAGGACCGGTATCTTATAAACTTTCCCCCAGTGCAGAGCTATCTGTTCGCCCAGATATTTTGTCAGGGCATAAGGATATTCGGGGCGGATCTCCGCGGATTCCGGCGTTGGATATTTATCCGGGATGCCGTAACATGAGGAGGATGCCGCATAAATGAATTTTTTCAGTTTCGGGCAGACTTCCCTTACAATCTGCATTATGTTCATTGTCCCATCCACGTTAGAGCGGAAATATCCGGTTGGATCGACTATCGATGGAACAATGTCGGCAAGCGCCGCTAAATGGAAAACATAATCTGCGCCTTGAAAATATTTCTTGATCTTTTTTGCGTCATTGATATCAGCGCGGACCACTGTCAGGTTAGGATCGTTAATGAAGCTTTTAAGGTTCTGCGGCCTTCCGGTGGACATATTATCGATCACCACCACTCGCCAGCCTTTCTTCAGCAACGCCTGCGTCAAATGGCTGCCAATGAATCCGGCTCCGCCAGTAACGATAACCTTACCCTTCATCACCATTTACCCCCCAGTAAACTTCGCTCAGACGCCGGGCCATATTGATGGACCTGAAGCCGTTGGCCGATCTATTTTTTTCAGCTATAAGGACCAGGGCTTCGGAGTCCTTTATTTCGTTCATTTCATGGACCTTCTTATAATCAAATCCTTTAAGGGCGAGTTCGATCACGTCCGCCATGCTGTTCCCGCCAAGAATAATGAACTTCTTCTGGCCGCGGTTGAATTCATCAAGGACTATCTTGGCTATCTCTTCCTTGACGCGCGTGACCATATCGATGGTTTTCACGACATAATCATATGTTTTCCTGGCTTTTTCCGATATTCCCTTGGGGGTCAACAGGTATTCAACTTTCTTCGGGTTGAGGTTCCTTGTCTTTACAAAACCTCGCTTGACCAGTCGCCTGATGATAAGATTGACCGCACCGAGAGAAAGCTCCGTCCTTTTGGACAGTTCCCGCTGCGTGAGGCTGTTCTCCCTGGATATTTCGTCTATTACCTTTAGTTCTTTATTGTCTACCATAAGATGTTCAATTAATGTTCAAAACATGAACATTATAGCATTATGGTGCGGCCTGTCAAGCGGATTTTTTGTTTATGAGGCTTTTTATTGAATTGGCTGACGGCCGTATTATCCCCTTTTCCGTGATTATCCCGCTTATGTATTTTGCCGGTGTGACATCGAACGCGGGATTCAAGGCCCGTGAACCGGGCGCGCAGACAAGGATGCTTTCGATCCTGCCGTTCTTTGTTTCTCCCTTTTGATACAGGACCTCCTCCTCCGCCCTGTTCTCAATGGGGATATCCTTGCCGTTCTTGCATGACAGGTCGAATGTTGAAGTGGGGGCTGCCACATAAAAGGGAACTTTGAATTCTTTCGCGATAATGGCTTTTTCCAGCGTGCCGATCTTGTTCGCCACATCCCCGTTGGCCGCGATCCTGTCCGCCCCGACTATCACCATGTCCACTTTTGATCGCGACATGATATGAGCTGCCGCGTTATCGGCGATCACCGCAAAAGGGATCCTTTCATTTTTCAATTCCCACGCGGTCAACTTGGCTCCCTGTCCTCTTGGCCGAGTTTCATCCACATAAACAAATATCTTTTTACCCTGATCCCTGGCTTTATAGATCGGGGCTAAAGCGGAGCCATGATCAACGAATGCAAGCCACCCGGCGTTGCAATGGGTCAATATGCGATAGCCATTTTTTATCAGCTTGCTGCCATACTTGCCGATATTCCTGCAGCTTTCTGCATCTTCATCGGCGATCTTTTGCGCTTCATTAACAGCGGCTCGTGCAGGATCATTGGATTTAATAGCAGCGTCAAATACCCTTTGCACAGAATAAAAAAGATTTTGCGCGGTTGGCCTTGTCGCTTCGATCGCTTTTTTTGCCTTTTTGATATCGGCCCCTGACATAAAAGCCTGCGCCATCGCAAAGCCAGACGCCGCGCCGATCGCTCCCGCGCCCCGGACCATCATCGATTTAATGGCCGCGCAGGTATCGCGATATGATCTCGATTCATGGACATTGAAAGTGAACGGGAGAAGGTTCTGGTCGATCAGGAAAACAGAGGTTTTTTCCATCCATACTGTCCGGTAATATTTACCCTTAACTCTGATGATTGTTCTCCAGTTCTGATCTCTTAGCGGTCATTCGCCTTCGAATGAAGTTTGAGAATAGACGGCATAGCCCGCGTGTTCGAGCTTTTTTCTTCCCCCCAGGTCGGGCAGGTCAACGATGAAGGCGAGCTCAACTATCTCTCCGTGGAGCTTTTTTACGAGCTTTGTCGCCGCGAGAGCGGTGCCCCCTGTGGCGATAAGATCGTCAACTATCAAGACCCTTTGGCCTTTTTCTATTGCGTCCTTATGGATCTCGATGACATCCGTCCCGTACTCAAGTTCGTATTCTTCCTTCTCGGTCGCGGCCGGCAGCTTGCCTTTTTTCCTGACGGGCACAAAACCCTTGCCAAGCTGGTAAGCTATCGCCCCGCCGAGTATGAATCCCCTTGAATCTATCCCGACGACTATATCAATATCCTTGTCCTTGTACCTGTTAACAAAATCATCAATGCACAGCTTGAACCCAACCGGGTCCTTGAGAAGAGTGGTGATGTCCCTGAACATTATCCCCTTTTTGGGCCAGTGGGGGACAGTTCTTATCCTGGATTTTATAGGCATTATTTTATCCTCGGAATGGCATTGATAAAGAGCTTTTTGACCTTTTCAGCATTTTCATTCATTGTTTTCATGACCATTTCAAATGTCACCGGCTCCTCGTTCTCTTTCCAGCAATCATAATCAGTTGACATCGCTATGGTCTGGTAAGGGATGTTCAGTTCCTTTGCCAGTATTATCTCGGGACATGTGGACATATTGATGATATCGGCTCCCCACGCCCTGAACATGTGGCTTTCCGCCCTGGTGGAGAACCTCGGGCCTTCGATCGTTATGACCGTCACATCCCGGTTATATTGGAAACCAAGTTCATTGCATGTCTGGCATAATATATCTGTAAGCGCCCTGTCATAGGGATCGCTCATTGGAGTATGCACGACCTTTTCATGGAAGTATGTGAGGTTCCTGTGCCTTGTAAAATCAATGAACTGGGAAGGAAACACCAGGTTGCCAGGTTTAATTTCTTCTCTTAGGGAACCGACCGCCGTGGCAGCAAGTATGTGGGTACATCCCTCTTCCTTTAAAGCGTAGATATTTGCAAGAAAATTGACTTTTGTCGGCGGGATGCTGTGGTCTTTGCCGTGCCTTGCCAATATCACCACCGGGATTCCGCCGATCTCTCCGCATGTAAGCGTTGATGACGGCTGGCCGAACTTATTGATCGCCTCTTTTTCGATCGCCTTTTTCAGGATATCCGGCTTATCCAGCCCGGACCCGCCAATAATGCCGATTTTTACCATATTTGTATCATAGATTGTATTTGTTTCAATTGTCTTGTCAAGTATCAGAAAGCTGACCGATTATTGTCTTTATTACAGGAAGCATGTTCTCGCCTTCCTTGACCAGATAAGTGTGGCATCCAAGGTTTTTCCCCGCCTCTTCGTCCGTTTCGCTGTCGCCGATGAACCAGGAGTCGGCAAGATCTATCGGGTGCTCTTTAGCTGCCTGTTTAAAAAGGCCCGTCTTCGGTTTGCGGCAATCACAGCTGTCATCCGGATGATGGGGGCAGAAATAAACGCCTTCGATATGGGCGCCTTGTTTCTCAAGCTCTTTCAACATCCTTGAATTGATGTCTTGAACCTCTTCGAGTTTCACCATTCTCCTGCCCACGCATGACTGGTTGCTGATGACATAAATGGGGATATTCATTTTGTTTATGAGCTTGATGGCATCGATGACGCCGGGGAGGAACTGGAACTCGTCCCACTTAAGGACATAGCCGCTTTCTGTCTTCTTGTTTATTACGCCGTCCCTATCTAGAAAGATCGCTTTCAAATCCTGCCTGTTCGTATCTCTTCAAAGAGGAAAAGCTTGATCAAGTGCTCCAAAATGAGGTGTATGTCCTCGATGCGCTCCATGTTCTTTGAGGGGACTACCAGACTTATTTTTGCACAGCCCTTAAGCTTGCCGCCGTTAAAACCCGTGAATCCTATCGTTACAGCACCGGCTGAATTTGAATATTTCACTGCCTTAAGTATGTTCGGTGAATTTCCGCTGCCGGTAAAAACGATCACAACATCCCCTTTTTCAACAATATTCTCAAGCTGGGCTTTGAATATATCCTCATAGGAAACATCATTGCCCCATGCGGTCATCAAAGGGACATTATCGGTAAGTCCTACCACACGGAACCTTTTCTTGCCGGAGACCGTCGTTCCCTTTGAAAGGTCGCACACAAAGTGTGAAGCCGTGGCCGCGCTTCCGCCGTTGCCCATTACAAAGATATACCTTTTGCCCTTATAAGCTTTTTTCAGTTCGTCTGATATTTTCTCAATTTTTTCAAGTGGAAGCTTGTCTATGCTTTTAATAAGATCATTAAGATAGTTCTTTGCGTGTTCCTTTATCATGATCATTCTCCTTTAAAATACATTATTGTGGCCTTAAGCCCCTCTTCCAGAGAGACCTTCGGCACCCACTCAAGCTCTTTCTTAGCCCTGGAAATATCCGGTTTTCTTTGTTTTGGATCGTCCTTCGGAAGCGGCTTATGCGAGATCTTCGACCTGCTGCCGGTAAGCTTGATTATAAAATCGGCAAAGTCGATGATCTTTAGCTCTTTCGGATTGCCCAGGTTAACAGGATCGTTCAGCTTCGAATACATGAGCTTGTAAAGCCCTTCCACCAGGTCGGACACGTAGCAGAAACTTCTCGTTTGCGTGCCCTCTCCGTAAACCGTCAGCGCCTGCCCCGTTAAAGCCTGCCTGACAAAGTTCGGGACCACCCTTCCGTCATCGATCCCCATCCGCGGGCCATAAGTATTGAATATCCTTGCGATCCTGGCATCCACAAGTTTCTCTCTAACGTAAGCTGATGTCAGGGCTTCGGCAAACCGCTTTGCCTCATCATATACCGATCTGGGACCGATCGAGTTGACATTGCCGAAATATTCCTCGTTTTGCGGGGATACTTTTGGGTCGCCGTAAACTTCTGATGTGGAAGCAAGCATGAACTTTGCCTTCTTTTTCTTCGCGAGTTCAAGCATGTTCTTTGTGCCAGTTGAACCCACATCAAGGGTTTCCAGGGGATAGTTCATGTAATCAACGGGGCTTGCGGGAGAAGCAAAGTGGAGTATCCAGTCAAGCCTTCCGGCATACTTGAACGGCTTGATAACATCCTGTTTAATGAACTCGAATCTTTTATTCTGCAGATTGTGCTTTATGTTCTTTATGTCGCCGGTAAGAAGATTGTCAACGCAGACGACAAAGTGGCCTTTCTCAAGAAGGAAGTCGCATAAGTGTGAACCGATAAATCCGGCGCCGCCGGTGATAAGTACTTTCAATTAGATTTTGCCTCTTCTGGTTTTTCTTTAAGGGCAAAGGTTTTGACAAACTCATTTGCTTTATCCAGCCAGTCCAATTTTTGTTCCGGAGTCCACTCTCTAAAATCCCTTACCTCACGATCAAAATATAGTGTAAAGCTTTTCTTGTCTAAACCCCATTCACTTCGCATAGATGTTACCTCCCCACTCCAAAGTACCTGAATCCTATCTCTTTCATCCTTTTGGGATTGTATATGTTCCTTCCGTCGAACATTATCGGGGTCTTCATGGAAGATCTTAGCTTATCCAGGTCAAGCTCCCTGAATTCCCCCCACTCAGCCGTGACAACCACGGCATCCGCCTTTTTAACCGCGTCATACGCCGTATCTCCAAAGGCGACGCCGTCAAGCAGCTTCTTTGCTTTTGCCCTTGCGACAGGATCATACGCGATGACCTTTGCGCCCCTTGAACGGAGTTCCCGGATAATATCAAGCGACGGGGCGTCGCGAAGATCATCCGTCTCCGGCTTGAACGAAAGCCCGAGCACGCCGATCGTTTTGCCTTTGAGGGTCTTTAACACGCTCTCCATTTTTTCGATTATCAATTTTCTCTGCTCTTCATTTGTCCTGTTCACCGAGATCAATATCTGGGGATCATATCCGTTCGACTTGGCCAGGTGTATCAATGCCGAAACATCCTTTGGAAGGCAGGAACCGCCGTAGCCGATACCAGCGTTCAAAAATTCCCTGCCGATGCGCTTATCCAGCCCCATGCCGTAAGCTACCTCAACGACATCAGAGCCCACTTTCTCGCAAATATTCGCGATCTCGTTTATGAAAGATATTTTCGTCGCAAGGAATGAATTGGACGCGTATTTGATGAGTTCGGCGCTCTTTATCGTGGTAAAAATTATATGCGCATTAAGCGGCCTGTACAGCTCCGTGATGACATTAAAAGCTTTGCTGTTCGACGCGCCTACCACGATCCTGTCCGGCGACATAAAATCCGATACCGCGGTGCCTTCCCTTAAAAACTCAGGGTTTGAGACAACAGCGAAGTTCGTGTCCGGGACCCCCTGCTCCACCAGTATCTTTGTTACAACATCCCCCATGCCGACGGGAACAGTGCTTTTGTTGACGATAACTTTATATTTTTTATGCGCTTTGCCGTCAGACTTGATGACTTTTGCTATTTGTTTTGCCACTTCAATGACCGCAGAAACATCCGCCTCCCCGCTTTCCTTTGGAGGGGTCCCTACCGCGATAAATATCACTTCGGATCTTTTTACTCCCTCTTTTATGTCGGTGATAAAAGCGATCCTGTTAGCCTTCTGGTTCTTTACCACCATCTCCTTTAATCCCGGCTCATAGAACGGGATCACCGATTTTTTTAAACCGGAGATCCTTGCTTGATCTTTGTCAACGCATATGACTTCATTGCCGAGGTTCGCCAGGCAGGCGCCCGTGACAAGCCCCACATAACCGGTGCCGATAACACATATCTTCATTTGTTACACTCCTAATTCTTTTCTCTGGATGGCAATGAGCTCTTTTACGCCTTTGCCCCCAAGGTCCAAAAGCTCATCGAGAGCTTTTTTTGTGAACGGGATCGCCTCGGCGGTCCCCTGCACTTCCACGAATTTTCCCGACTCCGTCATTACAACGTTCATGTCCACCTCCGCCCTTGAATCCTCCTCATAGCAAAGATCGAGCATCCTTTGCCCCGCCACAACGCCAACGGAAGTGGCCGCCAGGAATTCCCTCATGGGGCTTTTCTTGATCTTCCCCTCTTTGATAAGCTTGGCAAAAGCGTCATGCAAAGCAACGAAAGACCCTGTGATCGATGCCGTTCTCGTCCCGCCATCCGCCTGGATCACATCCGCGTCTATCAGGATGGATATTTCCCCCATCGCATCAAGGTCCACAACAGCCCTCAATGACCTTCCAACCAGCCTCTGAATTTCCAGCGACCTTCCCTTTGCCTTGTGATGGGTCTCTCTTTGCGCCCTCTCGGCGGTGGAACCCGGGATCATCGAGTATTCCGCGGATATCCAGCCCCCTCCGGAGCCCTTCCTGTGGTTCGGAACTGACTCTTCAACGATCGCGGTGCATATCACTTTGGTATCCCCGCACTCGATAAGCACCGAGCCATCGGGATACTTTAGATAGTTCCTTGATATCTTTACTTTCCTTAATTCATCTGGCTTTCGGCCATCTGCTCTATTCATCACCTGATTCATCACCTGTCTTTTGCTGCGAAGCAATGCCGGACACGAACTTGCCCAGTCTTGCCCTTCCGGCCCTCACTGCCCGAAGGATCCTGCTGGAAGTAGATTCCAGGTTCGTAAGCACCTCGTCAGCATACTTATCCGCACCCATCCTTACTTCCTTTGCGATCTTATAAGCGTTCTCGATTATCTCCGTGGCCTTGTCCTCGCTTTGCGACATAGCCGGCAATCCCTCTTTTACTCTTTCCATTTCCTTTCTTGCCGTAACGAACTCCATGGTTTCCTGTTTCGCAGGCGTTGGCCTCTTGTCGAGCGCCTTCTTCACCATATCTCCGCCGCCCTGGGAGACAAGCCTTATCTTATCGATGACCTGAAGGATCTTTTCCTCGTTTATCACCGTTTTCTTCGTCATTGGTATCCTGAATCCTTCCAGTATCATTGATTCAAGGGTGTCAAGAAGCCCGAGTATTTCCATCTTAAGTCCCCCTCTTTCTAAGTTTTTTTAATACGACTCTTGGCACCAGCCCGGAAACGCTGCCGCCAAGAAAAGCGATCTGCTTTACAAGGCTTGAGCTCAGGTATGAATATTTATAATCGGTCATAATAAAGATCGTCTCTATCTTCGGGCACATCCTGAGATTCGTCAGCGCCATCTGGAACTCATAGTCAAAATCCGATACGGCCCGCAGTCCCCTGACTATCGCGTGAGCTTTTTTCCTCTCCGCGTAATCCACCAGCAATCCATCAAAGCTTTCAACCTTTGCTTTTCTTATGTGCCGGATCGCTGACTTGAGCATTTCCTCGCGCTCCTTTATATCGAAGTAGGCGTCCTTTTCCGGGTTAGCTATTATCGCCACATAGACCAGGTCGAATATCTTGGAAGCCCTTTCCACGATGTCAACGTGCCCGTTGGTGACGGGATCAAAACTTCCCGGATAAACCGCGATCTTCACTGGACCTCCTTATAGAACGAAAGGACCGTATCCCCGTATTTTGAATCCCTGAACTTTGATAATGCCCCGTAACTTTCCTCGACCTTATCCCTGCTGCTGTGTTCCGCTATGACCACGCCATCTTTATCAACGATCTTTATTCCGGCAATGGCCTTCATTGTCCCTTCAAGCAAAGGGCTGCCCTGCCTGCCGGCAGGCACGGCATATGGCGCCCCGATATAAACTATGTTGAACCTGCCCCCGCCCCGCTCGATCACCTTGATCGCTTTAAAGACATCAAGGCAATAAACTTCCGCCCTGTCCGAAAAACCGGTAAGCTCAAGATTCTCCCTGAGCGTTTGTACGATCTTCCGGTCATGCTCCACAAAGATCGCCAAACTCGCGCCGCGGGATAAAGCCTCAATGCCCACCGAACCCGTGCCCGCGAAAAGATCAAGGAACTTCGCGCCCTGCACTTCCCTCGCAAGAATATTAAAAAGCGCTTCTTTTGCCTGCCCGGTCAAAGGCCTTAGCCTTTTGCTTTTAGGAAGCTTCGGATAACGCAGCTTTCTTCCCCTGGCTTTTCCCGATATTACTCTCACTCTAATTTGCTGCCCCAAAACTTTACGCCAAAATCTTGAAGGGAAACTTTGCTTTGAAGAAGCATGGTAGCCGCGGATCTCGCTTCCCTGATAATATCTTCATCCCTGATTATATCAGCCGCGCGGAAATTTGGCAAACCCCACTGCCGCGCGCCAAAAAATTCCCCCGGCCCCCGCAGCTTGAGGTCCGCTTCGGCGATCTTAAAGCCGTCGGTCGTTTTAAGCATCGCGTCTATCCTTGCTTTTGCGCTGCCACTGCTTGCTTCGCCCACAAGAAAACAGTATGACTGCTCGCTTCCCCGCCCGATGCGCCCTCTCAGCTGATGCAGCTGCGAAAGCCCAAAACGCTGGCAGTGCTCTATAACCATGATAGTTGAATTTGGAACATCTATGCCCACCTCGATAACGGTCGTTGAAACCAATATTTTTATTGATGTATCAAGGAATTCTGACATTACTTTACCCTTCAGCTCGCCCTTCATTCGTCCGTGTATAAGACCAACGTTGTATTCCGGAAAAACCTTTTTCAATAATTTGACTTCCTCCTCCGCCGCTTTAAGATCAAGTTTTTCCGATTCTTCCACTAGCGGGCAGACAACATAACACTGCCTTCCCAGTTTGATCTGACCTCTTATGAACTCATAAAGTTTCGCTCTTTCATTTTCACTGACATATCTGGTGATTATCTTTGTTCTTCCCGGCGGCATTTCATCGATCACGGATCGATCGAGATCGCCGTAAAGGGTTAATGCTAATGTCCGGGGGATCGGTGTCGCTGTCATGACAAGAAGGTCAAGGTTTTTCCCTTTTTCCCTTAGTTCCATTCTTTGTTCCACGCCAAAGCGATGCTGTTCGTCTATAACTACAAGGCCGAGCCTGCTGAATTCGACTGTTCCTTCGATCAGAGCATGAGTGCCAACAATGATCAGCGGGATTCCATCCTTTAACTTTTTAAGTGTTTCCTTCCTTGTATCTTTTTTGGAGCCTGTAAGCAGACAGACCTCGATCCCTATATCATCAACAAGGCTTTTTATCTTGGCGAAATGCTGACCCGCCAATATTTCAGTCGGGGCCATTATCGCCGCCTGATAGCCGTTCTGAACTGCAGCGACCATCGCGTAAAGCGCCACGACTGTTTTGCCGCAGCCAACATCGCCCTGAAGAAGCCGGTTCATCACCTTGCTTGACTTCATATCGGACAATATTTCATCTAATACCCGTTTTTGCGCTCCTGTGAATTCAAACGGCAGTTTGCTTTTGAACTTATTTATCAGACCACCCTCGATCCCAAATGATATGCCTTTCCCCTCATCCGCTTTCTTCCTGTTATAAATAAGTCCCATCTGGAACCGGAGAAGTTCATCAAATGCGATCCTGCGCCTTGCACTTTCCACGAGCTTCAGGTCGGATGGGAAGTGAAGCATCAGTATTGACCATTGCAGCTCTTCCAGCTTGAATTTTTCTTTTATCGGGTCCGGCATCGGGTCATGAACGTTTTTCAGCCCTTCGTTCAGGGCAAGCTTGATAATGCGCCGGAGCATCCTCTGGGTGATCCCTTCGGTCAGCGGATATTTCGGCACGATAAGGTCACCGCTGTTCGAACTGCTTATAATTTCATAATCACGCGGGTTGAACATGACCTCCCCTGAATACGGGTCCCTCTCCAGTTTCCCATACATATATATAGGGGTGCCCGGCTTTAATACCCTTATCAGGAATGGCTGGTTGAACCATATCGCCTTTATGCTGCCCGACGCGTCTTTCACCGTCCCCTTGGTTATGGAAAAATTCCTTTTTGTCCGTGATGCTGATACCTTGACGATCTCAACTTTTATCAAGGCGTCCTTACCAAGCTCAAGCCTTGATACCTGCACGGGATCGCGCCTGTCCTCATATTCCCTGGGGAAATAATAGATAAGATCTTCAACGGTTTCGATGCCAATTTTGGATAATATCGAGGCTAATTTAGGCCCAACGCCTTTCTGGTAGCGGATCTGGGTTTGCATAGGATTGGATCATTTTACCATAAAGTTGACCCTTAAGCATATGCTTCGGAGTTGAATCAAGCTGAACTCTATGATACACTTCTCCCATTATGCTGATCTGTCATGTATGCAAGAAAAAACCGAGCGTTGGCAATAAGGTGAGCCACAGCAACAGGAAATCAAAAAGAATGTGGCTGCCGAACCTGCAACGCGTCCGTATCGTTGTTGGCGGGAAGATCAAGAAGGTTTACGTCTGCACCAAATGTTTGAAAGCGGGAAAAGTGACTAAAGCCCTCGCTTAAATCTCTGCGTCGCGATCTCGTCCAGGAACTTTATCTCAAGCTGCTTCATCATTTCCTTGTATTCATCCAGCCTGTGTTCCTTGTTCTTTTCTATTATTTTCCTGTCCTTCATTGAGTCAATGAGCTTTGATCTCTGGTCTTCCAGCTTTTTTGAGGACTCGATCACTTTCTCGATCTGGTCGTCCACGTCCTTCCGGAGCACTCCCAGATGAGCATGGCGCCGCATTACCTTCTCGAATTCCGATATCGGCCCTTTCTTAATGATATGCTTGAGCTCGCCCTCTTTCTCCCGCTTCTCTTCTTCCAGGCGCTCCTCTTTCTCTTTCTCCGTCATGTATTCCCTCTGCTTTTCGGCGAACCGCTCTCTTTCCTTGCGCTCCTTTATGCCGCGGACCTTAAGGACTGTCTCAAGATCATATTTGAATTTTCCCGGTTTCTGCTCCCTTGCCATGACTTACTCCTCTAGTAAAAGATACTCATAAGCCGCTCGACCGTTTCCTCATAATCGCACTGCTCGAATGTTCCCTGCTTCAGGAATTCATTTACTTCGTCGATCTTGGTTATCGCGTAATCGATCTTCGGGTTGCTTCCCTTTACGTAAGCGCCGATATTGATCAGGTCTTCCGCCTCGGAATAGCGGGCAAGCACTTCGCGGAGCTTAGCTGCCGCGTCTTTATGCTCATCGGAGACCAGGTTCGTCATGAGCCTGGAAACGCTCTGAGGCACGTTTATCGCGGGATAATGGTTCTTTGCCGCGAGGTCACGCGACAATATTATGTGTCCGTCGAGTATCGATCTGGACTGGTCAGCGATCGGCTCATTAAAGTCGTCCCCCTCAACAAGTATCGTGTAAAAAGCGGTTATCGATCCCACTTCGGCGGTTCCCGATCTTTCCATCAGCCTTGGAAGAAGAGCGAATACCGAAGGTGTGTATCCTCTTGTCGTTGGCGGCTCTCCGGTCGCAAGCCCTATCTCCCTCTGCGCCATGGCGAACCGGGTTATGGAATCCATCATCAAGATCACTTTCAATCCCCTGTTCCTGAAATATTCCGCGATGGCAGTCCCGACAAAAGCGCCTTTCAGACGGATCAACGGAGGCTGATCGGATGTGGCGACGATAACAACGGATTTTTTTAACCCCTCTTCCCCCAGCGATTCTTCAATAAAGTCGCGCACTTCCCTGCCGCGCTCCCCGATAAGCGATATCACGTTCACATCCGCTTCCGCGTTCCTTGCTATCATGCCCATGAGAGTGCTTTTGCCCACGCCTGAACCGGCAAATATCCCTATACGCTGTCCCCTGCCGCATGTAAGCATGCCGTCGATCGCTCTTATGCCAACCCTCAGGACCTCGGTCACCCTGGGCCTTTTAACCGGATCCGGAGGTTCCGCATCCAGCGAGTTCTCAGTATCGAATTCTATCGGGCCCTTATCATCAATGGGCTCACCAAGTCCGCCAAGGATCCTTCCAAGGAGCTTCGGCCCGACTTTGACCTTAAGCGGGTGCCCCGCGGCAACAACCTGGCTGCCCGGAGAGATCCCGGTTGTGGTCCCGAGCGGCATGAGCAGAACTCTCCCCTCTCTGAATCCCACAGCTTCCGCATACGTCTCATGTTCTTCCTTCCCTATCCTTATCGTGCAGAGATCGCCGATCGAGACGCCCTGAACCTGGGCTTCTATGATAAGACCCACTACCTGTATGACCTTTCCGATCACTTTTACAAGGTCTACCCGCTCTATGGCATGGTGATATTTCTCATAATCGATATTGACCATTTTAAGAGGCCTTTCGGAGAGCTTCTTCCAACGCGGTAAGTTTAGTGGATATTCTGGCATCAACGTATCCAAGGTTAGTCTCTATAACGCATCCTCCGGCCTCAACGGCGGAATCCTCAACGATGGAAAGGCTCTTTATGCCGTCCACAACGCTGCCGATCCTGTCCTTATATTTTTTTATGTACTCCAGATCATCCCTGTTCACCCGCACTATCACCTGTTCACGATCGCTCACCCGGCTTATAGCGTCCGATACGATGTTGAGTGACACGTCCCTGTGGAGCGATACTTCTGACCTTATTATCTGTTCAGCCACCTTGAGCGCGAGCCGGAGTATCTCGCTTTCCGCGTCCTTTATTATCTTCCTGCGCTCGATCGCCGCCTGGTTCAGGGTTTCCATTGCCTCTTTCACTTTATCGGACGCGGTCTCCTCCGCCATCCTTTTCGCGTCCTCAAACCCCTGCTCCTTTGCCTGTTCCCTTATGGACGCCGATTCTTCCATTGCTTTCTTCAATATCTCTTCCGCCTCGGTCTTCGCGTAGTTGATGAGCTCTTCCTTGCCGTACTCTAGCTTTTCTTCTAATATCTCCCGGGGTATCTCTATGGGGGCGGCTTCTGCCGCGGAAGTTCTCGCGGCTTCTATCTGAGGCGCTCCCTCCCTGATATAATGAACGCCTGCCTCGATCAAAAGACCTCTTTTAATAAGTCCCACTAGACAAGCCTCTCGGAAATGGTCTTCAGGATCCTTTCCTGCAGTTCCTTTGAGATGGGAACATCCTTTATGGACAGCAGCCTTTCTTCAATGGCTCCCCTGTTCTCCTTGAGGAGGTTCATTGTCTCGTATATTTTTTCAACCGGCAGATGAGAAAGGACATAAGCGGCTATCTCCGGCCGCTCGATCTCAAGCGCCTTGGCTATCTCAGCCGGTCTTGCACGAGTGATCTTCTCAAGCGGAGAGCCCGGTTCAACGGGAGGAAGGTTCTCTACCGTCTCCTGCGGGCGCGCCTCTGGTTCTTTGCTCATATGATCATTGAATTCAGAGATAAGCTGCAGAAGAGCATCCTTGCCGGGGACCTTTAATTTTTCTGAAGTGCCGATAATGGAAACCGCCGTCTCTTCGGGCAGATAGCTGAGTATCTTATGGGAGAGTTCGTCGCCCAAAAGCGATAATATGGCTGCTGCTTTTTCGCTTCCTTTCAAATTTATCCCCCTTCCTCCGCCACCCATGACTTTATTATCTCGGCAGCCTGCTCCGGCTTTTGCGCGGCGAGCGATTTCATTTGTGATATGACCGGGATCTCTTCCTCTTTTGTTTCCTGTTCCTCAACTTCCGGCGCCTTTGCTTCTACAGAGCGGGTCCTCCCCCCTCTGAACAGGCTGAATACCATTAAAAGAAGCACAAGGAACAGCACCGCTATCACGATCGCGGATTGTCTGCCAAGCTTTCTATACACCTGCTTCAGCGCGTCCAATGACAATACCTGCTTTTTCTCCGCGGTCTTTTGCGCCACTTCGGAAGGGACCGCGGCATGGAAAGTGACGCTCTTCATTATTATCCTGTCGCCCCTCTTCTTATCATAACCCACCGCGGCAGAGATCGCATCAAAAGTGGATTTCTTAAGGGATTGGTCCACGCTGTATTTCTTGTCGACCAATATTATGACCGTTATCTTTCTTGCTCTTATTGAATCCACGTTCACCCTTGCTATCGTGATATTTGGCGGATACATCTTGTTCAGGAGAGACTGGACCTTGCCCGTGAGAGTATCCTCAAGCTCGAGCTTTGCCTGAACTTCCAGGGCCGCTTTCTCCTCCGTCTTTTCCACAACAACTTCTTCCGTTCTCTCTTCTGTCTTTGGCGCTGTAGCTGCCTTTTCAGGAACTTGAGCATATCCGCCGGCGGACATTATGATGCCGTTCGTGTCAATTATTGTTATGTTCTCCGGATTGAGGTTCTCAACACTTCCAGCGACAAGATGAACGATGCCGTTCACCTGTTGCGGGGAAAGCGTCTCCCCGGGTTTTAATTTAAGGAGCACCGATGCCGTGACGGGCGCTTTTGTGACCTCAAAAAGCCTCGTCTCGGGTATCACTATCTGGACCCTGGCATCCTCCACCGCGCTTATCCTGTTTATCGTCCTGGCAAGCTCCCCGCTTACAGCGCGTATGAACTGGATGCGCCTGTCAAAATCTGTGGCTCCAAGCCTGGCCTGGTCAAATATCTCCCATCCCACAGTGCCGCCTGCCGGAAGGTTCTTTTCCGCAAGCCCAAGGCGCGCGTCATCAGCCCTTGCTCTTGGCACAGCAATAGCCCTGCCTTCGTCCTTTATCTGATAAGGGATCTTGAGTTCCTTGAGCCTTGTTATGACAAGAGCGGAATCTTTAAGGGACAGGTTTGAATAGATGACCACATGTGAAGCAAGCTTTGTCTTTTCGGCTCCTTTTTCAGCTGGCGCTGAACATGAACGCAGCCCCAAAAGCAATAAAGTAAAAAAAACAACCGTAACAACAGTTGCGATTATTATTATCTGCCTGCCGGCCGGCACGGTCCGCAGTCCACCAGGCTGTACCGGAGCTTCTTCTGCCATTTTCCCCTTTTCTCCCCTCTCACCCTTCTATCGCGTCTATATTGCCATCTGGGTTATTTCTTTGAACGTGGATACCGCGGTTGTTATGGTGGTCACCGCAAGCTGCACCGCAATCGACATTTTTGAGGTCGCCAGCATAACATCCGACAGCTCCGCTTTCCCCACCAAATAATCATCGATAAGCTTGTTCGCGTTCATCTCAACTTCAGAAACACTGTTCAACGCGTCCACAGCCCTCCCGAGCATTTCATCAAATATATTGCCTGTGTCCGTTGCCGGCGCCGCGGGAGCCGCCGCGGGAGCCGCAGGCGCTTCAACCTGCGCCAGCATTATCGGTTCTATCGGTAGAGCCATGACTCATCCCTCCCGTTCATTGAAGCTGCAGGGTCTCCTGCGCCATCCTTTTTGTCGCGCTATAAGCTGTGATGTTCGCTTCATAAAGTCTTGAGACATATACCATATCCACCATTTCTTTTGACATGGAAACATTAGGCAGTGATACGAATCCTGAGCTGTCCGCGTCCGGATGTCCGGGATTGAAAACCTTCTGAAAAGGTGATTGATCCTCAGATATCTCGGAAACATCAATGCCGCCCGAAAGTTTTTTCTCCGCGGTGGTCAAGGCCTGAGTGAACTCTATCGGTTTTTCATGAAAGACCGGCACCTTCCTTCTGTAAGGTCCTCCCTGCAGAGTCCTGGTGGTATTTATGTTCGCCAGGTTGCTTGATATTATCTCCATATGGACCCGGTTGGCATTTATGCCTGAGATGCTTATTTCCATTGCCTGATCAAGGCCCATTTAACTACTTCCTCCCCTGCGTTACTGCGGTCCTTAGCACGCTGATTTTGCTGGCAAGCAATTTTATATAAGCTGAATGCTCTATCTGGTTCTTCGACATGGCGGCCATTTCATCCTCGATCACGATCTGCTTATTGGATCTCTTGACCGCCTTGTTCAATGCCTCATCGAATTCCAAAGCCACATAATCAGGATTGTTCGCATTGGCTATGTTCTGCGCGATGACCGCCTGTTTCTTTGCGGCTTTTTCCACGGCCTGCTGAAGCCTTATGAAAGTATTGTCATAAATGCCCAGCTTAGCGATCTCCTGGCTTATATCCGCCATTACTTCAATTTCTCCCTCAGGCTGACAACCGTCCTCCCAATTACCCTGTTCACCTTGCTCCTGGAGAGTTTAAGCTTTGACGCGATCTCTTTCTGGCTCATGTCGCGATCAAAGAAAAACTCTATCACTTTCTGGTCAAGGTCCGGAAGCTGCGATATCGCTTTTCTCATTCTGGAGCGCATCTCCGAAAATTCCAGCTCTTCAGCGGGTGATTTTTCCGACGACACATCCACCTCCACGCCAGCTTCCCTGGCGGATTCAATGGACATCAGATACATGAGCGCGGAGGCAGATACGATCTTTTTTATCTTTGTTAGCGCCTTCTTGAAATCCTCCTCAGAGAGCTCCTTCTTTTCGTATATCTCCTCCTCTTCATCTTCCTTCTTTTGGGTAAGCGCGGAGTAGCCCCTTTTGGCAACATCCCTGATCATCACCTGCACCCTGTACGGCACGGGATTGTAATTCTTGAGACCGTCCAGTATCTCCCCTCTTATCCTGTAGGACGCGTATGTCTCGAACTTGACGCCGCGGTTCCTGTCAAAGCTTTTCCAGGCCTTCATTAATCCTACGGTACCGTCGGCCACAAGATCGTTATAATCAATGCTTGGGGGCAATCCCTTGCTGGATACCATTGAGGCGATGGAGTGCACCAGCGGCATGTACATCTCGGCCATTTTTATTGGCATGTCTTCTTCGCTCATGTGGGAGACTTTTGCCGTTTTCTTTTTTATTGCCGTCATCGATCGATCCTGCTCGAAGTATTTGCCGCGACAAGTTTATCGAAGCCGAAAGATTTGCTGGCCGCCAGATCGCCCGATATCTTGGAGATGAGGATGTCGTTGTACAGATTATCCGAGAACATGCCAAGCGACCCCTCCTCGCCGAACATCGAACCCTGGTTCTTGAAAACTTCCTTCAATATCTGTGATATAAAAAGGGACGCGAATTCCCTGCTTGCATCCTCCTTTGATCTTATCCTGCTCAAATTCACGTTTGAGCCGATCGCATATAAAGGATCTATCCCCGCAAAAAAAGATTCCATTTAAATTACCTCTATATCGGCAGATATCGCGCCTGATGCCTTTATCGAGTTGATTATGGCTATCAGGTCCTTTGGCTTTACACCTACCGCGTTCAATGCCGAGATCAGGTCCGCGAGTGTCGCGCCTGATATCGTTATGTTCATGTCGCCGTAAGAGATCGCGATCGGCGAGATCTTGACCGATTCCCCCATTACAATTACACCTGTTTGTTCATTTATCACTATTTTCGCGACTTCGTCGGGCACAACAGTAAGGCTTTCCAGCATGGAAACAAAGCTCACCATATCCTGAGCAGCGGTCTTTGACGCTATTATGGTGGCGGCATCCCTGGCTCTTGCGGTTACGCCGGCATTCCTCATTGCGGTCACTATGCGTGACGCGGTGGTGAAGTCCGGCCTGTCGATGACAATGGTGACAGAATTCTCGCTTATCGAGACGGGCACTTCCTTTTCCACGATCGCTCCGTTAATAATGGACCCGACATTGGTCAGTTTTTTGTCGGAAGCGGATATGTTGGCATTCCCGACCACGCCAAGAGCCAGCTGCCCCTGAGCTACAGCATAAACATTGTCGTCCGCTCCCTGAAGCGGCGTCATAAGAAGCGTGCCGCCCTGAAGGCTGGTGGCATCACCCAGGGAGGAGACCGTCACATCTATCTTCTGACCCGAATTTATGAAAGCGGGGAGCTTTGCGGTGACCATTACAGCGGCCACATTTTTTGATCGAAAATCCTTGTCCTGAGGCGCGATGCCCATCCTGGAAAGCAGGTTCGTCAACGCCTGCTTGGTGAACTCCGTTTGAATGGTATCTCCGGTGTTCTTGAGGCCGCTGACCAGGCCGAAGCCCATGAGCTGGTTGTCGCGCGCCTCAAGCACGTGCGCGATATCCTTGATCCTTACGGGTGCCGAAGCAGAAAAGGCAGGCTCAAGGCTCAAGACGCAAGACGCAAGAATAATGAATAATATAAAGTTTTTAGTCTTGAATTTTGAGTTTTTCATTTAAAACACCCAATTGAAGAAGCGCGTAAAAACCCCCGGCTCCTGAGCTTCTCCAACTGTCCCGCTCCCTTTTATCGATACATCCGCGCCCGCTACCTGGTACGAAAAAACGGTGTTCGCAAGGCTTACATCCTTCGGCCGTATCATTCCCGATATCCTTATGATCTGGACCTCGCTGTTCACCTCAACCCTGTGCTCAGCCGAAAGCAAAAGGTTGCCGTTCGGCAGCACCTTTGTCACCACGGCTGCTACTCTTGCGGTGACTTTGCTCGATCTTGATGTGGAACCAAGCCCTTTATATGTATTGCCCGCTGACGCGTTGAAAAAATTGCTCGGCTTAAAACCCAGCCTTGTAATATTATGATCTATGCTTGTAGCCAAAGAGTCGTCAACATTCGTGTCCGTTCCCGCTTTTTGGGCGGCAGAGGTCGTTTCAAGTATGATTATTGTTATCACATCACCCACCCGGAAGGACTTGCTCGCGGCATAGGGGGAGGAACTGGTGTCCTTCCAGATGGAATCGGAAAAAGCAGGCTCAAGATTCAAAATGCAAGACGCAAAGCTAATGAACAATACAATTATGATATACATTAATTTTGAGTTTTGAGTCTTGAACTTTGAGTTCATTTTATTCTGTTCCTTTCATCTACCAGGACGATCCTCGGCTTATGGCCTTTTATTTCCTTTTCATCAATATTCGCGTAAGCGATAACAATTATCCTGTCGCCGGGCTCGGCAAGGCGTGCCGCAGCCCCATTTAAGCATACCACTCCGGAGCTCCCCGCGATAGCATAAGTTTCGAACCTCTCGCTGTTGTTCAGATTGACCACCTGGACCCTTTCCCCCGGAAGTATGTCCGATGCTTCCAGCAGTTTTTTGTCGATGGTGATGCTTCCTTCATAATTGATATTTGTCTGAGTCACGGTGAGCCTGTGGAGTTTTGACTTTAGCATTATTCTCATCATTTTACGGTTACCTCCCCTGTCCCGGTGACCACGGCTACAAGCTCCTTGCCCGAAGACAGGTTCTTCACCTTGATGGACTGGCCAAAAGCGCCGTCTTCCAGCGACAGGCCTCCCGCCACCACAATAACATTTGTCGCGTTGGCCGCGATCTTCACTTTTTCGTTCTTCTTTACAAGGGGCCTCTCCCTTATCATCCAATCATATATCGGATTGCCCTGGGGGATGAAGGTCTTTGCCTCTTTCCCCAGAACTGAATTTATGTCCTTAATGGCGCTTGAAGAAAGCGCAGCCGTGTCCCTTACCTCAATGGTAGCTTCCGTCTCAAGGATAAGATCCCCTCTTTTCAGCCTATGCCTGGCCACAACGATCCTGTCAAAAACGGAGACTTTCGTCCTGAGGAATAATTTTTCCTTGTCCTCTCCGTCAACGTTCACCTGAATGGGGACGATCACGTTGCCTAGCGGCTTAAAGTCCGGATAAAGTTCGGCAACGGAAAAGGTCACGACCCCCTTCCTGTACTTCAATTCCTTAAAGGTCCTGTCGGCATATTTATATGAAATTTCGATCCTTTTCCCTGAGAAGCTGGGATCCTTTGCTACAAGATAATTCGTGATGGCCCTGGTGATCCTGTCAGGGACTGAATTGGAAATATCAGCGCAGAAGACCGGGCGCGCGATACCGATCAAAAACATTAAAATGATTATTACTGTGTAATTTTTATTCATAAGTCTTGAGTCTTGATTCTTGCCGTGCCTGCCGGCAGGCCCGCCTCAGGCGGGCAGGCAGGAATCTTAAGTCTTTACTGCTTCATCTTGTCCACCGCGGTCAACATGCCGTCATAGCTTTGCACTGCTTTTGAAACAGTGTCAAACACCCTCTGCAACATGACCATCCTCATCATTTCGGATATCACGTCAACATTTGAGGATTCAAGCGAGTATTGATTTATGGAGCCGAGACCCTCTTCGTTCGCCACCCCTATTGTTGGCGGCCCGGAAGAATCGGTCTCCTGGAACAGGTTCTGGCCGATGCTTTTTAATCCCGCGGGATTGTAGAACCTGACAAGATTGATCTGCCCAACTTCCTGTGTCTCCGCGCTGTTGCCCATGGAAGCAAGTACGGCGCCATCCCTTTTAATGATTATTCTGGTCGCCCCCTCGGGTATTATAATGCCGGGCTCCAGCTTGTGGCCGTTCGGGTCCACAAGATTGCCTTCGTTATCCACATGAAGGTTCCCTGCCCTTCCGTAAACGATCGTTTGGTCTGGCATGGTATACTGAAAGAATCCCTCACCCTGGATCGCAAGATCAAGAGGATTATTGGTTATCTCAATTGTCCCCTGGGAAAAATCCTTTGGTGTGGCGGCAACGCGCACTCCGGTACCATACTCCACCGGACCGAATGGAGGAGTAATTCCCTGGCTCAGCATCTGCTCCCTGAGCTGTGTCTGGAATGTTTTCTCGATAGTGAACAGGCTCTCTTTTTCAACGCGTCCCTTTTTAAAACCGACCGTCCTTGCGTTGGCAAGGTTGTTCGTGATGTCCACCATTTCATCCTCAAAAACGTTCATACCTGTAGCGGCAACATAAAGCGGCTCAAACATTATAGATCCCCTCCTTTATTTATTGCGCTGGCTTCCCTATCTCCATCGCCTTGCTAAGCATCGCGTCCCTGTTGGAAACCAACTTTGAGTCTATTCCGTATATCCTGGATAAATAGATCAGGTTCATCATCTCTTCTATTATGTTCACGTTCGATGCCTCAACATATCCGCTGATGACCCTTGGAGACTGCAGTGTCTCAAATTCCGCCTTTTCTTTTGCCTTGAATAACGACCCGCTGACAGACTCAAGCGATGACAGGTCGCTGAACTTGACGATCTTCAATGAATTGATGATATCGCCATCCATCAGGACCTTCCCTTCGCTTGTAAATTCCGCATTACTGCCGGGTGTGAGGGTTATCCTTCCCGCAGCCCCGAGGACAGGGTAATTGCCCGCCACGGTCACAAGCTTTCCCTCCTGATCGAGAGCGAACCTCCCGTCCCTTGTGTAACAATTTCCCCATGGAGTTTCAACGACAAAAAATCCCTCGCCTCCGATGGCAAGGTCGGTCTTGTTCCCTGTCCTTAGAAGCGTGCCGGGGCTCTGGTTATAATTCATGCTCTGCACCTGAGGGACAGAAGTGCTTGACCTTACTTTTGCTTCTTCCAAATATGTGGGAAATGACTTGATAACAACATCGGATTTTCTGTAACCGGGAGTTTCGGAGTTAACTATATTGTTCATTAGAGCCTTGACTTTTGCGTCCGCGCTCTCAATCCCCGCTCCGCCAACTTCGAGGATCCTATCGCCCATTTGATCAGCTCCTAACTAGGGAATTTTAATAAATTATAGGCGAAATGATACGAAAAATCAAGAGGAATTATTTTGCTTGTTTGGCCCTTTCGACCAGCTTTTCTCTTTTTTCTGCCATCTTGTCCAGTTTGTATACAAAGAACAGGACTTCTGCCACAAGAATATACAGCTGCGCCGGTATCTCCGTATCTATTTCCAGTTTTGCAAGCAGTGTGGCAAGTTCCCTGTTCTCATAAAGTGGTATTTTGTTCTCTTCCGCTATGCGAAGTATCTCATCAGCCACCGCGCCCCGTCCGGAAGCAAGTATGAGAGGGGCTTTATCCTTCTCAATATCATATCGCATCGCCACTGCGGTGCGTCTGCTCTGGACCGGTTTTTCTTTTGGTTTTCCTTCTTCTGCCATCATGCTCTCACGTCGATCCACATCAGGTCTTCCGTTCCCCGAAGCGACATCAGGGACGGATCTATAGTGCACATGGGCGGGTTCACATGTATGTCGAATTTTGTGGCCGAATAATCCTTTTGCGCAAGGGATGCCGCAAGGTCCTTTGTATTCCTCGCGATCACGGACTTCACCTCGTCATTCTGCGTGTTAAAAAGGAACGATACGTTCTTGTCCTTTACGATCATCTTTACCGCTATCCTGCCAAGGTTTATGGTTTCAAGCGACATTATCAGCTGCGTATCCTTCGGATCTATTTTCTTCCCGCCTTCGGAATCGCTCCTCTTTATTATCAGATCAACGGTGGTGTAGGGCTTTGTCATTGCGTTGGGTATTTGATAATAAACGAAATTATCCTCTCCCTTTGTTGACCCCTTCGAAAGCAAAGCCTGGGATGTTATGTTCTGGATCATCTGCTCAAGCCGCTCCGATGCGGCGTTCATGGTGGAATCGATGATCTGGCCTTGCGGGGTATTGGGAAGGTTCTCCCTTTCCGGCATGCCTTCGAGCAGCGACTTCAGCGCCCTCAAATTGCTTGCAAGCTCCGCCCTGCCCATGGTGCCCTTGCCGGAAAATTTGTACCTGCCCGGCACATTTTCCATTTCTTCTGTGAATTGAGAGATCAACGCTGTTATTTTTGCCAGCAGCTGATCGTTTATCTTGCCTTTCCCCATGGAAAGAGCCGCAATAAGATCGGAGAGGTTCCCCTTAAGGGAAGCAAGCTGCGAAGCAAGCTGGGGATTCTCGGCCAGGAACTTGCTCAATGTCTTCACGGCCGCGGGCGCGTCTATCCCTCTCATGAGAAGAAGCAACGCGGCCTCCAGGGTTGACTGGGTCAGGTCCCCCCCAACCATTGCAATAAGTTTGTTTATATTGGCTTTTGATGCTTCCACCCCGTACCTGAGCATAAAGGTAGCTATCCTCTGGTTCGCCTCGGTATCTGGTATTTCCTGCGATACTAGCAGCGCGCTCAGATCTTTTGGCGTGAACTTTCTTGCGACCTCTTTCGCCGCAAGAGCCTGTATCGCAGCTTTTACTTCCGCTGCCTGCGCTGCCTGTTCAGCGGCAGCCGCCTTATCAGCCGCCTGCGTTCCTTTTGCGGCTTCCTGAGATGTTGGAGTTGCTTTTGCCGACTCCTTTGCTGCCTGCGCTCCCGCGGCATCCTGGGGCGTTGGAGCAGTGGGAGCGGATTTGCCTGTAGGCCATATAACCGGCCTGCCCGGATGGAGACTTCCTCCTGCTGTAGTCATATCTTCGCCCATAATATCCCTCCCTGAAAATAATATACTCTGGGGCAATAAAAGTCAATCGATGCTATTGTCCCACTCTATTTATCGGGATTTACGGTGAAAAACTTGCGCCTCTATCAGGGATGAGGAAGGTTACTTTTTCTTGGATTCAGGTGCGGCGGCTTTAGCCGGGGCTGCTTCTTTACCCTTAGCAGGCGCGGCTTCTTTACCCTTGGCAGGCGCGGCTTCTTTACCTGCCGGTGCGGCGGCAGCAGGAGCACCCGGCGCTCCAGGAGCAGCGGCCGCGGGAACAGCCTGGCCTGTGACTTCCGGAGCTGCTATTGGTGCTACAACTTCCTCTTCCTTGGACGGCGCGGCTATCGTGACGAGGATCTCCGTTGGTAAAGTGACCACTGTTACATCTTTCCCGATCTTTATATCTGACACATGCAGGCTGTTGCCGATCTTGAGGCTTGACACGTCAATTTCAAATTTATCCGGGATGTTCATCGGCAAACACTTTATTTCTATTTCCCTCAATCCGTGCACCAGTATGCCGCCGTCAAGTTTTACCCCGATCGATTCGCCTGTAAGAATAACGGGGATCTTTGTCTTGATCTCTTCTTCCATCTTTACCTTGTAGAAATCCACATGTATGATGCTGTCATTTAAATGATTTATCTGGATATCGTGGGTGAGGACAGGGACGCTCTGGGATTTGCCTTCGGAGCTGATGTTCAAAGTTATGATAACGTTGCGGCCGGCTTTCGCGCTGATTATCTTTGCGAATCTCTTATGGTCTATCTCAATAGCGACGGATTCCATCCCTTTGCCATAAACGACGGCGGGGATCGATCCCAGGATCCTTGAATTCCTGGACCTGGTCGTCCCGACCTTTTCTCTTTTCTTAGCTTCTAATTCAACTTTTTCCATATTTTTCTCTCCAGACAAACCAAGGCAGAATTATATCATAGAAACGGAATTATGCAATCTGTTATCGCGGTACCACTTGAGTATCTCCCTCGCGATGTACGCTGTCACCCTGTCGCCATGCTCGCCGTGCTCCACAAAAGTGATCACCACTACCTCAGGCGAGCTGTACGGAGCATAGCACATGAACCAGGCATGGGCCTTGCCGGGATTTTCCGCTGTGCCGGTCTTTCCCGCCGCAGGCATGCCTTTTACCTCGGCAGCAATTCCGGTGCCGCGCATGACCACCTGCCTCATCGTCTCCTTTATCATTTCCTGGTTCTCTTTCGAGATCGGGATAAACCCCTCTTCCTGGACCTTATACTTGAACATCTGTTTGCCGTCCCTTGAATCAACCTCGTTCACAACATGGGGAACATACCTTTTGCCGACCGCGAGAGTGCCGTATACATTTGCCATCTGGATAGGCGTGACTATCAGGAATCCCTGCCCTATCCCGTAATTGATAGAATCTCCTTTTACCCAAACATCCTTGTATGCCCTCTTTTTCCAGTCCTCATCCGGAACAAGACCGGCCAGTTCCCCCGGAAGGTCTATCCCCGTCCTTGTGCCAAGGCCGTAGTTCCTCGCGTACCTTGAAAGAAGCCCCGGGCCGTTCTTAAGGCCCAGCTGATAGAAAACTACGTCGCAGGATTGGACAAGCCCCTCAAGTATGTTCATTTTTCCGTGGCCTTTCTCCAGCCAGCATTTCGCTATCCTGTTGCCAAGAACAAACATTCCTTTGCATTCGATCAATTCATCCAGTCCCTCTGTCCCTTCCTGAAGGGTGGCAGAAAGGTTCACTACTTTGAACGTGGATCCCGGCGGATACGTGGAAAGCGCCCTGTTCAGGAAAGGATGTCCCTGCCTGTCCATCCTGTCCCATTCCCTCTGATCGAGCGGCGCCGCGAATATGTTGGGGTCGTATGTGGGACGGCTGGCCATTGCAAGTATGTCCCCTGACCGGGGGTCCATGACAATAACGGCGCCGTACTTTCCTTCCAGGTTCTTTTCCACGATCTTCTGCATCTCAAGGTCAAGAGTAAGCTTAACATCAGACCCGGGAACAGGATCAAGCGCGCCCACTGTCCTTATGGGCCTTCCGTAAACATCTATTTCCAGCTGCTGCCCTCCGTCTATCCCCCGCAGGTACCTGTCGTATATTTTCTCAACTCCCTCTTTCCCTATCATGTCCTTGAGCTGATATCCCGCCTCCCTCAGATCGCTCAGTTCATTCTTTGTTATCTCTCCCACGTATCCGAGCACATGGGCGGCAAGCATTTTGTTGGGATAATAGCGCACCGGCCTCACGTTCACCACCACGCCGGGCATGTTATGCCGCCTTTCTTCAAGCGCCGTCACTGTCCTTATCGAGAGGTTGTCCTTTATAAGTATGGGCTCAAAAGGACGCGAGCTATTTTCCTGGATCTTTTTGAGGATATTGTCCTTTGGCACGGCCGTGATCCTTGCAACATCCGAGATCACGCGGATTAATTTGTCGCTGTCAACACTGCTCGGGAATATGTAAACCGAAAATATCGCGCGGTTCGCCACAATAACATTGCCATACCTGTCGTAAATTATCCCCCTTGGAGCAAGCGAGGGGATGGTCCTTGTGGTGTTCTCCTGGGAAAGCTTTCGGTAAGTGGAATATTCCAGCACCTGCATCTGCCAAAGCCTGCCCAGCAGCACAATGAATATCAAAACAAGAAGCGTGACGAACAGCCTTGTCTGGTTATCCCTGTCCATTTACTCCTCCGCGGCCAAGTACTGTGAACTTGACCTTATCAAAGGATATATCAAAGGCGCAAGCAGGCTGTTGTATAAGCAGGATATCACGAGGGTCGCCAGAAGTATCAGGGGTGATGCTATCGGCCTTCCGAAGAAAAAGAAAAGGAACAGCAGCTCAAAAACATAATTTGTCACCGCCGCCACGGATACCGCGGTGAACGCCACCGATTCCTCCGTGCCGAAAACGCTCTCCTTGAACGTCCCTATTAAAAATCCGAGCAGCGCAAAGGGGATAGTGTGCGCGAAGAACGTGGTCCCGAAGATGTCCTGTATCGATCCGCATAAGATCCCCACAAGAAAACCCTTTTCCGCCCCGAATGTGACGGCATAAAGAGCCGTAATGATGAGAAGAAGGTCGGCGCGCACGCCCAGGATCGCAAAACGTGAGATCACTATCGTCTGCACCAGGTAGGCCAGCATTATCAAAACGAAGAGCTTGAACACTTTCATCTTATTTCACTACCGCAAAGATCTTATCAAGCCTGGAAAAATTCACAGCGGGACTTACTTCCACTTTCTGGAAAACATCATAATCCTTCTTGCTCACCGACTTTACTACTCCCACAAGTATGCCTTTGGGAAAAATGTCGCTCATCCCGGAAGTTATGATCTTGTCACCCGCTTTTACGGAAGCGCTGGCGGACATGTACTTGATGGTGAGCGGGCCGATGGAATTCCCGGAAAGTATCCCCATGTCGCCCGTCACCGCGTCGATCACCGAGACCGCGGAAGACGGATCGGTTATTAGCAGGACCTTGGAGGAGAATTTGGAGACCTCAAAGACCCTGCCCACAAGGCCTTCCTCATTTATTACCGCGGTATCGGTGGAAAGGTTGTCGCCGGCTCCCCTGTTCATCTCTATCACCTCGAACCAGTTGCTGCCGCTCCTGCCGATTATCTCCGCCGGAAGCAATCTTGAACCGTAATATCCTGAACGGAAGCCGAGCATTTCTCTCAATTTCTGGTTATCGCGTCCGAGCTGTTCCAGGAGCAGGTTCCTTGCCTTAAGATCGCTTATCTCGCTCTTGATCCCTTCGTTCTCTTTCTGAACGCCCCTGAGGCCGATAATATTCCCAACCCCCGAAGTTACGCCGTGATAGATGGCTGTCCCGGCATATTTGAACGGAAAGATGATGTTGTTTGAGATTATCCTTGCGGCTCTTATCAGCTTGAATCTTCTAATCGAAGGTGTGTTCAGGACCGCTATGATCAGGACAAGAACGACGATCCACAGGTAGATGCTTTTTCTTCTTCCTCCATCATAGTACATGGCTTTATGCGCCTGACTTGCCTAAAACCCCTTTTTGTTCGACGTGATCAGGACCTTCTTGAGGGTTTCCAGTTCATCAAGTACCTTGCCGCAACCGTAAACAACGCACGACATCGGGTCATCCACAACATAAACGGACATATCGGTCTCCTGGCTTATGTGCTTATCAAGCCCCCTGAGAAGCGATCCTCCGCCTGCCATTACAACGCCTCTATCGATGATGTCCGCGGCAAGCTCCGGAGGTGTTTTTTCCAGCGTCATCCTCACGGCATCAACTATGGTGGCAACAGGTTCTGAAAGCGCGTCCCGAACTTCAGAAGAAGTAAGCGTCAGCGTCTTTGGAAGGCCGGTGACCAGATCTCTGCCTCTTACCTCCACGGTGCGCTCTTCGCCAAGCGGATATGCTGAACCGATATCGATCTTTATCTGTTCCGCTGTCCTTTCCCCGATGAGCAGATTATAATTCTTCCTGCAGTGCGCGACTATCGCCTCATCCATTTCATCGCCGGCAACCCTTATTGACTTGGAAACCACTATGCCTCCCAGTGCCAGCACCGCTACCTCGGTGGTGCCTCCGCCGATGTCAACTATCATTGAGCCGGCGGGCTCGGATACCGGCAGGTTGGCTCCGATAGCGGCCGCCATGGGTTCTTCGATGAGGTACGCTTCCCTTGCTCCGGCGTGCATTGCCGCGTCAAGTACAGCGCGCTTTTCAACTCCGGTTATTCCGGAAGGAACGCCAATGACTATCCTTGGCCTGACGAAAGCCGTCCTGTTGTGGCTCTTGTTGATGAAATGCCTCAGCATCATTTCCGTGACCTCAAAGTCAGCGATGACGCCGTCCCTCATTGGCCTGATTGCGATGATGTTGCCGGGTGTTCTCCCGAGCATTCCCTTAGCTTCATTGCCTATCGCTATGACCTTGCCTTTTTCCTTTTCGATCGCCACTACAGAGGGCTCGCACAGTATTATCCCTTCGCCTTTCGCGTAAACAAGCGTCGTCGCGGTCCCCAGGTCTATCCCGAGGTCCCTTGAAAAATATCCGAATATAAAATCATAAAAACCCATAGCTTTTCCTTCCTCCTAATCCCCGTAAAAAATAAAGGGGGAATTTACTCTACGATTATCGTGGGGCTGAATCCCTTGGCTTTTAGCTTTGCTACCAGAGGAACAGCTTTATCTTTTGTGTCGAACGCTCCCGCCTGTATCCTTAAGGAGCCCGCCAATACCTTAACATAGGACTGAAAACCGTTCTGCCTCAATGAGGTGGTGATGTTGTATGCCTCTTCCGCGGTCTTGACGTTGGCCACTATCACTTTATAGAACTTCATTACGGCAGGTTTCTTTACCGCAGGTGGAGTTGCAACAGGCTTTGCCGCCGTGATCGGCTTTGGAAGCTGCGCTTTTACCTCTATCGCCTTTATCTCTTTTTCCGGTAAGGCCGGCTCTTCTTCTCGGGCAGGCGCGGCTTTTTCTACTTCGATCGGGGATACTGTTTTTGGCATGATCACTTCCGTTGTGGGAAGGTATTTCACCGGAGGCACAAGTATCTTCTTGCCGATAAAGAAGGAGACCCAGAAGCTGCCGACGACTATGGCAATGAGAAGGAGTCCAACAAAGAAATTCTTTATAAAATCTCCCCCTTCGGACCTTCTGATGTCCTTTATGACTTCTCTTTCCTCATAGCCTGCCTCGCTTCCGGAATTCGCGAGATCATCGATTATCCTTTTTTGTGTGAAATCCGTGTCCCGCAGCAGGTCCCGTAAATCTTTTCGCTCGCCCATGTTTATTGTCGGCAATTATATAAATATTATGGGGCTGAGTCAATCGATTTCTGTGGCAGCCAAGAGAAACACGTATTCTCGCTAATTTGGCTGTTCGCTAATAACACGAATGGCCTGTAACTCGAATCCGCTAATTTACTCTTATAAACTCTAATAATGATTCGGGTCTATTCGAGAGATCTTCGAGGATTAGAGATAAAGGATATTGGAGTGATTCGAGAATAGCTAATTGGCGAGAATTCGAGACTTTCTGTTAAAATCCTTCACTAAAGCCAACATTTGCCCTTAATCCAAAACTACCAGCTTCCCCGTCCCTATCACCTTCCCGCCGGATATTATCTTGTAAATATACATCCCGTTGCCTGAAACATCGCCGAATAAAGTTCTGCCGTTCCAGCTGACATTATTTACCCCGGCCTTTCCGCCCTGCTGGCCCGATCCGGATACGACGCGCTTTATCTCATGTCCGGCAATGTCATATATCACAAGCGTCACATTAGCATCAGTTGATAGAGTGTACTGGATGTTCGTTGGCACGCCGGATAATGGTTTGAACGGGTTCGGATAATTAAGCGGGGCACCGATAACCTGCACGGCGCCTGACATTACCCGTACGACCACACTTGCCTCATTAGTGGCACCAGATATATCACGTGCAATAATTTGTATTTGATGGCTGCCCTCCGGGATCGTTATTTGCGTGGACCATGTCCCATCAAGCGCATTACCGGAAATACGATCTGGGATATATTCCTGAGGACCCGGGTAAACATATGCTTCTACAGAGATGATCCCCATTAAACTTGTAAGTCTTATCTGAATATTTGCAAGCGGGGAAATGATATCATTAGGTAAAGCTATCACGCCATTAATATATATCGCTCCTGTCTCCGGAGATCCGGAGATCACTTTTTCATATGCCCCCATGTCATAACCTGCGCCCTGAGGCCTTATCCTGTTCTCTATGTCAAAAGAAGGAGCTCCTTCGCTTGTCCCTGAATCTATGCATGGAGAGTCGCTACCAAGACGCAGGTTACCGCCCAGGGCATCAACGAACATTGGCTCAAGCGATATGTTCCCGGTGCCGGCAGGCCAGCCCTCATAAGTCTGGATATCTGAATATGTTATATTGGGGGCCGTTAAAGAAAACACATCTTCAGTGGCATTTATTGTAGCTTTGTTATTCCAGAAAATTGAGTTCTTAATTTCGCATACTCCCGATGAGGCTCCTGATCTGCAAACGCCTCCCGTTTCCGCGGTGTTGCTGTAAAATGTACAGTTGGAAACATTCAAATAAGAAGAATTATTGTAAACATAAGCAACCCCACCGTACGAGGGTGATAAAACTGCTTTATTCTCTTTGAAAATACAATTTTTCGCCTCCCAAGTACCATTAATATATATAAATCCCACAGCACCCTGTTTCGCCTTATTGTTAACAAAAATACAGTTTGATGTTATCAGGTTCTTAGTATTGTAAAAAACACCCCCGATTGTTGCATTGTTCCCTTCAAAAGTGCAATAGCCCACGTTTAATATATTTCCCGCAGATACCGCTCCGCCACGGCCTCCAGGCATTCCTGCTTGATTGTAATAAAATAAGCAACTTAGTAAAATGATGTCAGTATTAGAAAATACGCCCCCACTATTACCACCCGTATTAGCCGTGCCACCGCTGGCATCGCCGGCTCTGTTGCCAGAAAAAACGCAACTAGTAAAAAAGGCTTCCCCGGATATAAACGCTCCTCCACCACTACCGCCAAAAGCCACGGGTAGCATGCCACCGGTAGAAGTTCCATTGCCTGCTCTGTTGTTGTAAAACATGCAATTGGTAAACCTTGCTGGTCCATATGTGGAAATACCCCCGCCCCAACCGCCCACTGCTGCCATTCCACTGCCATTGCCGGCATAGTTATTAGAAAACGCGCAATCAATCAAATTCATCGTCCCTTCTACACTCGAATGATATACGCCGCCACCAAAGCCACCTATAACACCATCGGGAGCCTTTCCGTTTATAATGGTGATCCCTTCGATAGTTAAATTAATTACCGCTTCAATTGATATGCATCTTCCGTTATTCGTTCCATCGATCGTGGGAACATCCGTATTTTCCCATTTTGTGAGAGTAATATTATCCTTATTTGGCCAGATCAAATGTTCAGTATAAACACCTGAATCAACCTTAATGGTACCCCCCGGGGACAATAAATATAATCCTCTTTGTATTGTTTGAGCCGGTGCACCTATTGTTCCTGTTCCGGTTAAATCGCTGCCGGACGGAGAAACATAAGCTATATCAAGACTGTCCGTCATTCTCTGACTATATATATCTGCGTTACCTGAGTTTCTAGAATCGACCCAGCCAATGAGAGCCCCTTTATTACCATCACTTACAATTTTTGGAGTTCCGGCCGGCGCGCCGGGATTATCACAGACCAAAGCACCATCGGTTTCCCATTGAACAACTCCGCTGCTGTTAAGCTTTTGAGTATAAACGTCTAAATCCGGAAGAGAAACTCTGTAATCATTCCATGTAATTATTGCCTCTCCCGTGTCAGTAATTGTAATTTTTGGCGATGTTTGCTGGTTCGAGGCCGCACATACCGTGACCCCATTTGAAAGCCATTGTAAACTGCCATTGCTGTTCACTCTTTGAGCATAAATATCAGAATTGGGTGCTCCGTTCCTGTCGTCTTGCCATGCGACGATCGCTCCTCCTGCCCCATCATTTTCTATCTGAGGATCACTTTGATTACCCGCCGCCCCGCATACTAAAACCCCGTTTGTCGTCCATTGAACATTGCCTGAACCATTCACCCTTTGAGCATAGAGGTCTTTACTTATCCCATTTCTATAATCTCTCCAGACTATTATTACTCCTCCCGCGCCATCGCTTGTTATCTGGTTATTATCTTGATCGCTCGGCGCATCACAAATTATTATCCCGTTCGCGGTCCATTCCGGTGTTCCATATCTATTGATCCTTTGCGCATAAATATTGTAATTGCCCGCTCTATATCCCTCCCAAGCAATGATCGCCCCACCCGCCCCATCACTTGCTATTCTTGGGTAATAATCATCTCCCGCGGCAACACAAATTGTTACCCCATTCGTTACCCACTGTACTACACCGGCACTGTTTACCTTCTGAGCGTAAATATCGTAATTGCTGCCATTTCTTAAATCACCCCATGTAATAATCGCGCCACCTGTTCCATCACTAATAATTTGTGCCATAGATTGAATGTTAGGTGACGCGCATATTGTTACTCCGTTTGTCGTCCATTGCGCAGTTCCAAAGCCATTTACCTTTTGAGCGTAAATATCATCATCTGGATCATGCACATAATCAACCCATGTAATTAACGCCCCACCCGATCCATCACTTGCTGCTTGATAAACATATTGATCGCCAGGGGCAATACAGATCGCGATACCATTATTGAACCATTGCACCTGCCCATATTTATTGATCCTTTGTACGTAAACATCGGAATTGCCGCTTCTATAATCAGACCAACTCATTATTGCTCCATCAGCTCCATCAGTTGTCATTTGAGGAATACCCTGATTCCCAGAAGCGGCGCATATTGTCACTCCGTTCGTTTGCCATAAGGGGACTCCTATATGAGCGGCAAAAGATTGTGTGGTTGCTATCGCGCTGATAAAAAGTGCGGCAAAAAGAAGAAGTCTAGCAATGTTGAATTTTCTAGACATTTTATGGGATTATAGCAGAAAATCGGGGAAAAATCAAATTGACCCCAACACATCACCCACTAAATACAGAGATCCGGTCACACAAACAGGGCTGCCGGATTTTTTGGCCAACCTGATCGCCTTCCGTAGATCATTCTTAACTAACGGCTCTCCTCCGCAGGTCCTGATTTGACTCGCTACAAGCTTCTCCGGTGCCGCATACGGATTGCTTGATCTGACAACTATAAATCGTGATGCTAATGGTTTGAGTATTTTAACGAATTTCCCGATCTCCTTGTTTTTCTGCATCCCGACAACAAAAGTGAATTTTTTGCGATATACCTTCAAATATTCGACTAATGCTTTTGCCCCTGCCACATTATGCGCGCCATCAAGGATGATCAGAGGTTTTTTGCTGATGACCTGAAGCCGCCCTGGCCATCGCGTTGATCTTAGACCTTTGTCCAGTTGAGTTTTGCTTATCCTGAAGCCAAGTTTGCGAAGCACCTGAACGCTTTTCAGTACGATCTTTGTATTATCGACCTGATGCTTCCCCGGAAGCGGAACAAAGTCGACTTTGATCCCCTCTGTCCCCGCCATTGAACTGCCTTTTCTCTTACATATATTATGCAGCTGACGCCAAAGCTTCTTCTCCCCCGTGACAAGCGGAACCTTCGGCTTGATTATCCCGGCCTTTTCTTTCGCGATTTTTGTTATCGAATTGCCAAGAATATCCATATGGTCGCGTTCAATGTTGGTGATGATCGAAAGTATAGGAGTAATGACATTCGTGGCGTCCATCCTTCCGCCAAGGCCTACCTCTATCACGGCAATTTCCACTTTTTCCTGTGACATAAGTAAAAAAGATGCCGCAGTCAGGACTTCGAACTCAGTTAATCCCATGCCCGGACGTTTATCGATGACTTTTTTGACTTTTTCGATCGCCTCAGCGAATTTTGCCTTCGAAACATCCTTTTCGTTTATCCTTACCCTTTCCGTATAATCAACCAGATGAGGTGAAGTATATAGGCCGACTTTATATCCGGCCTGTGTAAGTATCGATGATAACATGGCGGCGACCGAACCTTTGCCGTTGGTGCCAGCTATGTGGATCGATCTGAACTTATTTTGAGGATCTCCGAGGCGCGAAAGCAGCAGCTTGATCCTTTCAAGACCAAGCCTGATGCCGTATCGTTTGAAATGTTCAAGGTAAGCTATAGCTTGACGGTAATTCACGCTAAGTTATGAGATCAAAGAGAAAATGGATAATATTCATCAAGAGCATGGCTGTCGGCTGGAAAATGAGAATGAATACCAGGATAAAAAATCCGTACTGCTCAAATGTCCGCTTAAGATCGTCAGGTATGAAAGGTTCAAGAATATGCGAACCGTCAAGCGGCGGAACGGGTATCAGATTAAATACTGCCAGAGCAAGATTGATGAATATGAAATCCGAGATCGCGGAAGTTACAAGGCCGTTTGTTAAAGCCAGATAGTTGACCGGGAAAAACCTTAAGAGCGTCGCGGCCAGCCAGGCGGCCAGGAAATTGGACGCGGGCCCTGCGAACGAGACCAGCATCTCGCCTCTCACGGGATCCCTGAAATTATACGGGTTTATCGGCACCGGCTTGGCCCAGCCGAACCTTACCAGCAGAAGCATCAGGAATCCGATAGGATCGATGTGCTTGATCGGATTGAGCGTCAGCCTGCCCGCAAGCCTGGGGGTGGGATCGCCCAGCAGATCGGCTGTCAGGGCATGAGAGAACTCATGTATGGTTATCGCTATCAGTATTATCACTAGCAGTATCAATGTTGTGATCATAAATTCACGCCCTCGGATGCGCGGAGTGATATATTTTCTTCAATCTCTCGCGGCTCACGCTTGTATATATTTGTGTAGTGGAAATGTCGCTGTGGCCCAGCATCTCCTGCACGCTGCGCAGGTCCGCCCCTTTCTCAAGAAGATGCGTTGCGAACGAATGCCGCAGCGTATGAGTGGAAGCGCTCCCGCGGACGCCTGACTGCTTTACGTATTTCTTGACGATGAACCATAGCCCCTGGCGCGTAAGTTTTTTTTTGCTCCTGTCCAGGAAAAGGATCTCGCTTTCAACTTTCGGCCGCTCTGTTGCAATGTATCGCTTTACCGCTGATATCGCTGATGCGCCCATCGGAACTATCCTTTCCTTTCCGCCCTTGCCGAAACACTTGATGAATCCTACGTTCAAATTAACGTCGTTCAATGTGAGACTGATGAGCTCCGATGCCCTGATGCCGGTAGCATAAAGCAGCTCAAGTATCGCCCTGTCCTTTGCCGACTTTGGTGCTTCCACCAGCCTGCTGGCCTCAAGCATTGTAAGCGCTTTCGGCAGCTTCTTGCTTTTATGTGGAAGTTCGATATCAGCGGTGGGATTTGCCGAAAGCTTTCCTTCCCTTATCAGGTAACCAAAGAAAGATTTTATGGCCGCTATGTGGCGCTCTATGCTGGAAGCTTTCATCCCCATCCCCATAAGCTTGGTTATGAAAGAGCTTATGTGGCTCCTGCTGATGTTGGCCGGCGAGCTGACGTGCTGGAGCTTTAAATGATCTTCGAACTGGCGTAGGTCCCTCCTGTAGGCAGATACCGTGTTCTCGCTGTATCCCCGCTCAAAATTCAAGTGGCTGAGAAACTCCTCGATCATATTCTGCATAAATTCACTAATAATATCCCGACGGCAGTCTTATTATCCCGTATCTTTCCCATCCTGACCATATCCACGCACTTTTTAAACGGATAAAGTGCTACTTTAATTATCTCGTCCTCCTCGCAGCTCGGTTGTGCTTTTTTAAGGCCCGTTGCCAGAAAATATCTGATGATCTCTGTGCTGTATCCGGGCGAAGAATATCCCCAGAATATCTCTTTGATCCTGCCCGCCCTGTATCCCGTCTCCTCCTCAAGTTCTCTTTTTGCGCCATCGATAGGACGCTCGCCCTTGTGCACAAGACCGGCGGGGATCTCAAGCAGGACTTTCTCCGCGGGCTTCCTGAACTGTCGTACAAGAACTATCTTTTTGTCTTTTGTGATCGCGACAACCGCCACCGCACCTGGATGCTCCACTATCTCTCTTTTTGATATCACAGAGTTAGAGAGCTTTACGGTATCCTCCCTCAGCCCGACTATCCTGCCTTTGTATATTCTTTTTGTCTTTATCGTTTTTTCGAACAAGTGACGCTCTCCCTAATTATATTGATGACGAATTCGGCGCCTTTTACCATATCCTTAACTGCTATTCTTTCCTTTTTTGTATGGACCCTGTCGGCGCCTACGCCTATTATAAGACATGGCAGACCAAATGAACGGAAGATATTAGCATCGCTGCCTCCGCCCGTGGCTTTAACTTTCGGTTTTATGCCGACGCCTTCCGCAGCGGACCTTGCGATGATCATTGCCTTATGCAAAGCGGGAACTTCAAATGCCCTGTACGCCTGTTTGACCTCACAGCTCAGCTTTGCCCCGTGTTCTTTACACGCCTTTCGCAGAACCTTTATCATATGCGCTATCTGATTTTTCAGTTTGGCAGCATTATGGCTCCTTGCTTCCCCTTTAATTGTGACTGATTCCGGAACGATATTCGTGGCAACCCCGCCGCTTATGATCCCGATATTAGCCGTAGTCTCATAATCTATCCTTCCAAGCTTCATCTTCGCGATGGCTTCGGAGGCAACTTTTATCGCATTTATCCCCTTCTCCGGATGAACTCCCGCATGCGCTGCTCGTCCCGAGATTTTTACTTCAATTGAATCTTGCGATGGCGCTTTATTGATTATCTCATCAACATCTCCGCCGTCCAGAACATAGCCGAGATCGGCTTTGAGAAATTTTTTATCGACGAACTTTGATCCACTTAGGCCTATTTCCTCAGCTACAGTAAAAAGGATATCGATATCGCCATGCTGTAATTTCCGCTCTTTGATGATCTTTAAAACTTCCATTATCACCGCGACTCCCGCTTTATTATCCGCGCCGAGTATCGTCCTGCCGTCAGAGGTCACGATCCCTTTCCTGATCTTTGGCTTTATGCCTGTTCCAGGGACAACGGTATCAATATGCGCGTTAAAGAGGATCCTGGGAACATTTTTTATATTTGCTTTTAATGATATGAAGAGATTGCCGGCTTCTCCGCCAAGTTTTTTGCCTGCAGTATCCTCCACGCAGGCCAATCCCAAAGCTTTAAGCTCCTTTTTTATCTGAGCGGCAAACCTGCCTTCTTGTTTTGAAAGACTGTCGATTTTCACATATCTTATAAAGCGACTAATTAGACGTTTTTTGTTTATCATAGCTCCTGCCTTAAGAAAAAAGAACGACCCCAGAATAAATTCTGGGGAATATTATTCCCCACCCGCCTGCCGGACGGGCAGGCATTTTAATGTGGGGTATACCCCAACTGCCAAATCATATCTGCTCATATCCTTTATCTTTAAGTGTCTTCTCGTTGCCATTCTTGTCTATCAGCACGATTTTTCTGCCTCTAGTCACGATACCGATACCTATACCATTCCTTATTGACCTGACTTTTTTGCGCGGGACAGTAAGTAGAAGATTATAGTCTTCTCCGCCGTCCAATGCCTGCCTGAGCGTGGCTCCCTTCGCGACAGGTATCTTATCTATCCAAACCTTAGCCCCTACCCTGCTCGCCTTACATATCTCGATAAGACACCTTGCAAGGCCGTCGCTGTTGTCTATCATTGCTGATGCGGATCTCGATACTGAACGCCCTTCCTTCACCATCGGTACAGGCATAAGATGAGACCTGGAACTCAAGACGCAAGACTCCTGCCTGCCGGCAGGCACGGCAAGATTCAAGGCCTTTCGACCGTACTTTTTTAATGCGGCCAGACCGATCGCAGATGAGCCAAAGGAACCGATAGAAATTATCAGGTCGCCGGGCCTTGCCCCTCCACGTGTAACGATCTTATCCGCAACCCCCATCAAATCCATCGTAAAGAACAAATTTCGCGGTGAGCGGACAATGTCGCCTCCCACCACAACCACCTTAAATTTCTTCGCGAGAGCTTTAATACCCCTATAAAAATCATCGATATCTGACACTTTAACGCTTTTCTTCAATCCCATGGTTACCAGAGCGTATTTTGGTGTTCCCCCCATCGCGGCAATATCCGATAAATTGACGGCAAGAAGTTTCCACCCAAGCTCAAAAAAAGTCATATACTTTAAGTTGAAGTGAACTCCTTCCACCAGGGTATCTGTGGTCAATAAAACGCTTTTGCCGTGGAAGCGAACAACAGCTGCATCATCACCAATTCCAAGGACAACATTCCTGTCTTTTACGGGATTTATGTTCCTTATTCTCTCGATCAGCCCAAACTCCCCCACCTCAGATACTTTCATCGCTTCTTTGCTTCCGAAACTAGTTTCATCGCGCAGAACTCGCCGCACATGGTGCACGTATCCTGGTTCTCCCTTACCTTTCTCATTTCCCGTATTTCAGCCGCTGTAGCAGGATCGATCGACAAAGCTATCTGTTTATCCCAGTCAAGGGCCTTTCTTGCCTTTGCCATCTGATTATCCCAATCCGCCGCTCCCTTCACGCCCTTGGCTATATCCCCGATATGAGCGGCTATGCGCGATGCAATTATCCCGTTCTTGACATCATTGATGTTAGGAAGCCCAAGGTGTTCGGAAGGCGTTACATAGCATAAAAAGTCCGCCCCGGCAGCTGCCGCAAGGGATCCGCCGATAGCCGAGGTCATATGGTCCCATCCCGGAGCCACGTCAGTTGGAAGCGGCCCAAGAACATAAAAAGGAGCGCCATTGCATATCTTCTTCTCAAGCTTTACCTGTTCTTCGATCTTATCCAGAGGCACATGCCCCGGTCCCTCAATGATAACCTGTATCCCCGCTTTCCTGGCCCTTCTTGCCAACTTCCCAAGCTCCCTCAATTCTCCTATCTGAAGCATGTCGCCGGCATCCGCGATGCAGCCCGGCCTCATTCCGTCGCCGAGGCTTAAGGTGACATCGTATTTTTTCGCGATCTCAAGAAGCCTGTCAAATTCCTCATATAACGGATTTTCCCTGTCTTTTTCCGTGATCCATTTATAAAGGAAAGCTCCCCCCCGGCTGACTATATCCGTTATGCGTTTTTTCTTTCTCATTTTTTTGACAAGAGCGCGCGTCACTCCGCAGTGGATTGTCATGAAATCAACTCCGGACCTTGCGTGTTTTTCGATCACGCGGAAAATTATGTCAGCGGTCATTTTCTCCACGCCGCCCGCCTCTATCGCCGCCTGATATATCGGGACCGTGCCCACCGGAACGGTAGAGGCATTGATTATCGCCTGCCTTATTTCATCAAGGTTGCCGCCGACCGAGAGGTCCATTATCGCGTCTGCTTTGTTCCTGAGGCACACGTCCACTTTTTCCATCTCATGGTTTATGTCGCAGAATTCTTTTGATGTCCCGATGTTGGCGTTAACTTTTGTGCGTAGACCTTTACCTATCGCTATCGGATGGATCGGAGAGTGGATCTTGTTGTATGGTATGGCGATCTCGCCTGAATTTGCTCCCCTTAATAACTTGCCACTGGTCACACCTTCAAGATCAGCGATCTTTTTTAGTAAGCTACTTTTGAACAACAATCTGACCCTTCCCGACCAAATTCTTGTTCGCCACTATCTTAAAGGTGTATTCGCCGTTGCCCACAATGCTGTTGCTGCCGGTTATGCCGTTCCAGACAACCTTGTTCCAGCCGCGTTTACCTCCGTTGTTCCCATCAGCGAACATCATGGAATAAACAAGGGAGCCTGTCTTGTCGTAGATGAATATGCTTGTCTCGGCGTTCGCGTTCAGCCTGTATGATATATATACGGGCCCCGCTATAGGATTGAACGGCGATGGATAAGCGGATATGTCCGCTGCCTCAATGCCTTCCGAGACCCTTACCCCGACCGCTTCCCATGGATCCGCTTTGTTGCCGGAGATGTCAGCCGCAAGTACTTTTATATTGTGCTTTCCCGGAACAAGCGGGACTTTGTGCTTATATTTCAAAAGACCGTTGATAAAACTGTCAGGATTATATTCCTTGTCGTCAATGATCACCTTAAGTGATTCCGGATCAACCGCCACATTGTCGCTGATGGACGCCTGGACAAGAGGCTTGGAAGATATGAAAGAGCCGGATTCGACGACATTATTGTTTATGCTGACCTTTGCGATGCGCGGCGGCGTCACATCGATGACCGTAAAAGTGTCTCCGTCGCCCCCCGCGTAAGCGCCCACATTCCCGGCGTTATCCCTGGCCCTTGCCTGAAAGTAATAGGTGGTATTATCTTTTACCGCCACGGGCTCCCTCGGCCCAAAAGAGGCATCCTTTGATGTGACATCGGTAAGCCAGTTCTGCCAGGGCTCGCCGCCGCCGGTCCTGAACTGCACGTCATAAGAGCTTATTCCGGAGCCTCCCTTGTCCTCCCCTGTCCAGGAAACAACGAACGCATTTTTATTGTATGCGGCCTTAAGAGGCTTCACCTTTGCTTCCGGCTGTTCAATGTCACCAAAAGCATAGATCTTGCCGTCGGATGCGGCAATATACATGTTGGTGCCTGAAATGGCAGGAGTGGCGCCCACGGAAGCCCCTGTGGCATAGCTCCAGATGTATTCCCCTGTCCTTGCCACAAAAGCCTGTACCTTGTTCTTGTATCCAAGGCCGATGTACGCTATCCCGTTGGCTACCACCGGGGATGAATGGTACACGGAATCCTTGGAGGCATATACCCATCTGAGCATGCCTTTTCCCCTGTCCAGGCAATATACCTTCCCGTCATAGGAACCAAAGAGAAGCAGGTCATCAGCTATCGCGGCTGATGAATATATGCCCGCCCCTGTCCTGAATTTCCAGGAGATCTTTCCGTCATCGATACCGATCGCATACATGTTGCCGTCCCATGAACCCACATAGACGGTCTTTCCTGAGACCGCCGGGGTCGCGGAAACATAATCATCAGTTTGGAATGCCCAGAGCTGCGTCCCTGTTTCCTTGTCCAGAGCGTATACTTTGCCGTCCGAAGAGCCGAATATCACCTTTCCGCGGGCAACCGCCGGGGAGGAATATACGGGGCCGTTGCTCTTGAATTTCCATTTGAGCGCCCCTGTCATTGAAACCGCATATAGATATCCGTCCCATGAGCCGAAATATACAGTTCCATTATCTACGGCCGGGGATGAGGTGATCGGATCGCCTGTTTCAAAGTACCATTTCAGGTTCCCTGTCTCGGCATCCAGGGCATACATCACATGGTCGGAAGAACCGAAATAAACCGTACCCGTATTAACGGTTGGCGAGGAAAATATGGCATTGCCTGTCTTGAATGCCCAGCGCATGTTACCTGTTAACGCGTCCAGGCTGTAGAGCTTGCCGTCCGATGAGCCAACGAACAGCACGCCTGCCACAACCGCGGGGGAAGACCATATATTGCCCCCCGTGGAAAATCCCCATCTCACCGAAAGCGGGGGCCTTATGAATTTTTCCGTGGAATAGCCGCTGCGATAATTATCACCATGAAAAGTGGCCCAGTCCGTTTCCGCAGGCGCGGTTTCAAACTTGCTTATCACTATTGGCATTGCCACCGTTTCATTCTTTGGCGGCGCGGACATGGCATATCCGCCCTTTTCAAGGAACAGAACCACCACCACAGGAAGCAGTAAAATTGCGATCCTTTTCATTTTCTGACATTCTATCATACGCTTCTCCCTCCTTCAATTACACTAACTACTCAATACTCACACTCAAGACCAAAGATCAGAACTTCTCCATGATCTCAAGTATTTCCTTGATCTTCAGACTTTCCTCCTTCGACTTGGATACTCTTGTCAGGTTCTCCCTGATATAGCTGTCCAGGAAATATCTTCCCGTGGAATCAAGCGCTTTTTTTGCCGCGGTTATCTGATTAAAGATCTCATGGGCGGGTTTTGGATGCTCCATCATGCGCATTATCCCCTCCACCTGCCCTTTTATGCGGTTAAGCCTTCTTATCAGCTCGTCTCTGGATGACTGTACCATTGCAATATACAGTATACGGGTATGGGGTATATCTTGTCAAGTATGAATTTGTGGGATTACTGGAACGCGGCAGCTGATTTTATCTGGTTTATCTTAGCCTGGCCGTAGGTCGTCTTTGCAAGGATCTCGGCAAGCTCTCCCCTTGTTATCGATTTGCCCGCCTCAAAATCCTGCCCTTTAAGATATTCGAGCATTCCGGCATCCTTTGCGGCCGCGACATAATTGGCGCCCCACTCCCTTGCTGTCATGTCCGGGAACGGCCCCCTGCGCAGGTCGGAAGGGATCTGAAGATTGTCAAAAGTGACCAGTGCCGCCACCGCTTCCGCGCGCGTGGCACCGCGGTTGGGCTCAAATTTCCCGCCTTTCTTTCCTGTTACGTATCCGACATCCACTGCCGCTTTTACGTACGGCGCCGCCCATGAATTTTTCGGAAGGTCCGAATAGCTGGACATGAATATCTTTGGCAGAGGTAATCCCTTTGCCTTTACAAGGATCGATGAAAGCTCTGCCCTTGTGACTATCCTGTCCGGCTTGAACGAGCCGTCCGGATAACCGCCCATGACATTTGCCGTGGCCAGGTATTTGATCGAATCGCTTGCCCAGTATTCATCGGGCACATCCGCGAATTCCTTTATTTTGAACGTCGCGGCAGGTTTTGCCGCATATCTTGGAGCGGCAATGCCAGGAGCTGCGGCCGCCACTTTGCCTGTGCCCGGCTCAAAGCCGACCGTCCAGTCAAGAAGGCTGTCTATCTGCGCTCTGCCATAAGTCGTCTTTGAGAGTATTTCAACGGCTTCCGCCCTGGTCAGCTCCTTCTTGGGACCGAAGTCTGTATCTCCGAGATAATCAAGCAACCCCGCGTCCTTGGCCGCGGCGATAAAAGGCGAGGCCCAGTACTTTGCGGTAAGATCCGGATAAGGGCCCGCTTCAAGCTGTACAGCTTCCTTAAGCTCCCCGAACCTGGAGAGAACAACAACTCCCTCCGTCCTGTTTATCTTGTTGTTCGGCCTGAACGTCTTGTCCGGGTATCCCATTACCAGCCCCATTTCAAGGGCGCCATTTATGTACCTGGAAGCCCAGTGGGATGCCGCCACATCCTTAAAAACGCGCCCGGTGACAGGAGGCGGCTCCTCCCCTTTTGCCTTTACAAGAAGCGTGGCAAGCTCGGCTCGGGACAGCGCGCGCTCCGGCTGGAACGTTCCGTCCGGATAACCCTCCACAAGGCCTACCGTGGCAAGCTTGCCAACCGGGTCCACCGCCCAGTGGTTATCCGCGACATCCGCGAAACTGACGATCCTCACCACCCTGAGCTTATGCTCCTCGCTCTTGCCCTTAAGATCGGTGGCTCTCACTGTTACAAGGTGCTTGCCCGTTACCTGAAGCGGCACGTTCATCTCAAATGTCCCCGTATCGGAAACCTTAACTCCCGCGCCGTTGATCTCAACTTTGTATATGTTCGTGGGATCGGTTACCGTGCCCTGAACAAGAAGCGCGTTATCCCTGGTCACTATCTTATCTTCCGGCATCAGCTGGCCGATAAGAGGCTTCATTTCCTCAACAGGCTTTTCCGCCTTCGGCACGCCTATGTATGAGAGCGAGAAGAAATATGTTGCTGATTCAGGTATGTCCCCGTATGACGGGCAATATGCAAAGTTGAATTCCGTCCCCTGGTAATTGATGCCAACCCCAAGCGTCAGGTTGTTCAGGTTTCCCGCAGGCGTTGGCACCTGGTTGATGCCGCCCCTCAGCGTCAAAATATTGTCGATATAATTGATCCCCAGCTGTGGTTTATATTCAACGCCCAGGTGCAGCGTTCCCGGCACCTTGTAGCTTATGCCCATGTCGGCATCAAGCGCCACATCCAGTTTTGAGTCGCTCTGCAGTATGGCGCCGCCGTCCAGGGTATCGCCCATGACGGATACTTTTGTCCCCACTTTCGCGGCCGAGCCGATGCTGTCTTCCGCGCCGCTCTGGTACGTTATTGTTCCCGCAAGTATGTTCTGAAGCGTCAGGCCGTAAGACATAAAGCCTTTCGGCTTATAGAGCAATCCAATGTCCGCGGATAAGCCGTTGCCGTTCATTCCGGAGGTTCCGCTTCCGGCAGCGCTCTGTATGAAATACTTTATCGTGTAGCCGCCGTATAGTTCCTTCATCCCCGGCAGGAACTTTTTGCTCAGGTTGAGCCCGTGTGAAATAAAGAACACCTGGCTTCCATAAGAACCTGTGCTTTCCACCGTGCCCGTCACGTCCAAAAGTTTTATGCCAGAAACGGACTGGTTTATGAGGCCGGCTCCAAGCGTGCCCGAATCCTTGTCAAGCGGATAGGCGCACGAGAGCACGGCGTAGCTTATGTCGTCATTGAAAAGGCTGGTGTACATGCTGCCGAGCTTTAGCGAGGATATCGCCCCAAGACCCGCGGGGTTCACGAACACGGTCTCGGAGTCTTCCGCAACAGCCACGTATGCCTTGCCCATTCCAAGGGATCTGGCGCCAACGCTCAGGTCCATCGGATCCGCCGTCAAGGCAAAGGCAGGCTCAAAACTAAAGATGCAAGACGCAAGAATAATGAATGATATTATTAATAGTCTTGACCTTTGAGTCTTAAGTTCTAAGTCTCTTATTACACCAGGCGAACTCATTTATTTTTCCCCCTAATACCCTTTTCTCCCCTTCTACCCCTGCCTGCCGGCAGGCAGGCCTATCTCCCTTCTATATATATATCGTCAAATTCGTCAAGAAATTTCACTGTTTTTCCACCTTCGCCATCGCTTCCCACTTCGCTTTCATAGCTTCGTGGGACAAGTCGCTCCTGGCTACGGCGGATACAAATTTTTAACCTGCCGAAGCCAGGAAGCCCCGAAAGGGGCAAGGGCGTAGGCAGGTCACTGTTTTATGACTAATATTTTCCCTTTTGCGATAAGCTTGTTGGCCTTTGCCACCCTCACCATGTAGTAACCGTTATCCGCTATGGCTCCCCAGGCGTTATATCCTTCCCATGTGGATACTCTATCGGTGCCTGGCTGGCTATTAGCCGTCTTCCATATCACCCTGCCGTTTGCATCGAATAAATAGACATCGATCGCCTCGCCCGCGGCATCAGCCCCAAAGAGCAGCTGCAGGCCTTTGGGATCTCCGGGAAGGTTGGCTTTATCAAGCGGGTTGAAGGGATTCGGATACGCATCCATTATGCCGCCGTCCTTTTCGTAGCGGTGCTGGGAAATCCCACCCCCGCCACCACTTGAAGTTACCGAGAACGCATTTGTTCCCGTCACTGTTTCGCCGCCTGTTGTTACAACAACGTTCCTAAATCCTATGGTAGCTATTGTAGATATCGCAAGGTTGCAAGTTAAATGTGTGGCATCTGAAACCGAGACATTGCTGACAGTTATACCGCTGCCAAGGGTCACTGTGGTGGTTCCGTTTACAAAGTTCGTATTTGAGCCCACTATCTGCACCCCTATGAGAGTAGCACCCTGATTGCCGCTTAACGGATTGATGCTTGAGAAAGCTGGCCCCCCCGCGACTGTAAAAACAACGCCATTGCTTGCCTTTCCCGCTGAATTGACCACATATACTGGACCCGTAGTTGTCCCGGGAGGAACCCTTACAACTATATTTCCAGCTATCCAGCCAGTATACGTAACTGCCGGAACTCCATTGAACAGGACAAATCCGGTTCCCTGAGGCGAAAGAAAGCCGCTTCCGCTTATTGTGACATCGGTCACGCCAGGAGTCCCGGTGGCGGGACTTAACGGCGGTGTTATTGAAGGAGAAATAGCATCCGGTATCGCGGCGATCTGGTTCGTGTGGACACCCCTCTTCGTCGCATTATAAGCATAAACAATATAGTAATAAGTGGTCCCGTTCGTAACGGACGCATCCTCATAATATATATTATTCGTATCCGCGATCCTCTGGTATATGCCGGTACCGACGCCGACCCCGCTGACCGGCCCGCGATAGACCTTATACCCTGTTGCTCCAGCTACAGCGTTCCAGCTTACCAGGACCCTGCCATTACCGGCCGAAGCCTTAAAACTCCCCGGTTCAGCCAGGTAATTGGCTCCTGCAAGGGCAAATGGGGCGCCATTGCTGTTACCTGTTGGAACATAGCTCGGGCTTCCAAGAGGCACGTCATCAACCTGGCCGGATGCATGGCCTGCCTGCAAATCGGCTATGGACGATATCCAAATATCATACGGATCAGACACTGCCGGATCCGGATCCGGGTAATAAGTGCTGTCGGTTTGACAGTACCCTTTGACGGGACTACCGGAAAGAACATATCCGGCATTTGTATTGGCATACCCCGGAACAGCATTCCAGCTGTCCTCCGTTTGAATATAAAGGTCATCGCCCTTGTAATAGACGATATAGCGGCAATTATCGCCGCTCGCGACCTGCCCCGAAGAAGCATTGACAAGCCATGTGCGATCTGTCACTGCAAATGCTGCTCCTGAAAAAGCAAGCAACACCACCGTAATAGCCAGCAGGTAAATCCCATTCTTCACCCCTTTAAATAACAATTTTTTTATCATCATCCATCATCCTCCTAATTTACATTAAGGCCAAATATTGCCATTAGCTGACGCCGGAACGCTCACTACATACGGGCCCGGAACATTGACAGGAGCGCTGCTTCCGCTGTCATCCCATATGGATCCGTCCCACATGCACGAATAATTCATCTGCTGCTGGTTCACGGCATCCCAAACTCTAACTTCCACTATATCCGCCCAATCCAAACGGCTGCCGACTGGGATCGTATTGCCTATGGACCTGGCAAGATCTGTTGTATTTGATATTCCTGTAATGTAAGCCGGTGTTGTGATCCAGTTCTCTCCGCTTTTCAGAGTGAACTGTATTGAACCATTTGCCGGAGCATTGCCTAATAAGCCCCATGTCAATCCATTAGCACTGTTTGGCACTGCAACCTTATACATCCCGCCAATTACCAACGGCGCGTTGCTTCCCCCGTCATCCCAGGCGGCCCCGTTCCACATGCACAAATAATTCATCGCCTGCTGGTTCACGGCATCCCAAGCCTTCACTTCTACGACATCCACCCATTCCACGCGGCTGCCGACTGGGATCGTATTGCCTATGGACCTGGCAATGTCCGTTGTCGTAAAAAGCCCTGTGCCGGTGAACGGAAAAGCGATCCAATTGTAATTGCCGCTTGCTCCGCTACTAAGGCTGATAGAATAACTGACAGGAGTGAACAATACTCCGTTGCTGACTTTATTTAATGAGTTAATAACATATACATTCCCTGCGGTCGCATTAGATGGGACCAGCACAACGATCTGATTATCGCTCCATGAAGCAAAGGTGGAGGCCTGGACCCCGTTGAACATTACAATTCCGGTTCCTTGAGTTGAGCCAAAACCGCTTCCTTCTATGGTCACATAAACAGTGCCCGGATTCCCGTTGTTGGGATTCAGTAAAGTTATGGAAGGTGCTGTTGCATCGGGTGTTACCTGCAGTTGATCGGTATGGACACCTCTCCTGGTCGCATCATATGCATATATAATGTAGTAATAAGTGGTCCCATTAGTTAACGCGGTATCTTCAAAATAAGTTTTGGCTGTATCCGCGATCCTTTGATAGATGCCGTTACCAACGCCTACTCCGCTGACCGGCCCGCGATACACCTTATATTCTGTTGCACCGGCTACAGCATCCCATCTCACCAAAACCCTATTATTTCCAGCAGATTCTTTAATATTGCCTGGTTCAGCCAAATAACCTGCTGACGCAAGCACAAATGGGACACCATTACTGTTACCTGTTGGAACATAGCTTGGGTTTCCAAGAGGTACGTCATCAACCAGGCCGGATGCATGGCCTGCTTGCGTGTCTGCTATGGACGAGATCCAAATATCGTATGGGTCGGTTGAAGCAGGGTCCGGGTCTGGATAGTAAGTGCTATCGACTTGACAGAATCCTTTGGGAGGACTGCCGGAAAGAACATATCCGGCATTCGTATTTAGATAACCTTGAACAGCGTTCCAGCTGTCCTCTGTCTGGATATAAAGGTCGTCATTCTTGTAATAGACGATATAGCGGCAATTACCGCCGGCAGCGACCTGCCCCGAAGAAGCGTTAACGAGCCATGTTCGATCTGACACTGCAAACGCTGCTCCGCTAACGACAAATGGCGTTGCTGCGATCATCAGGCCTAAGCCGATCTTGCCTCCATTAAATATAATAATTCTTATCATCATTTTGATTATCCTGCGCATTTAAATTACGGCCAAACAATGCCATTTGCTGACGCTGGTACGCTCACAACATACGGCCCCGGGACATTAACCGTCGTACTGGGCCCATCCTCTTCCCATATAGAGCCGTTCCAAGTGCATGAATAGTTTGCCGCAGTTTGTGTAACAGAATCCCATATCCTGACCTCCACTACATCCGCCCATGCGACCCTGCTTCCGATCGGGATCTTGTTGCCGATCAACCTGATAAGGTCCGTAGTTGTGGCTATTCCGGTGATATAAGCCGGGGTTGTTATCCAGTTATAATTTCCGCTCGCATTATTGGCTAATGTGAACGAAACAGAACCTGCTAAAGGGATGCCTCCAGATAATGTCCATGTTAATCCGTTGGCGCTGATTGGCACGGACACCTGGTACAGAGCCCCAATGACTAACGGCGCGTTAGGCCCATCCTCTTCCCATATAGTGCCGTTCCAAGTGCATGAATAATTTGCCGCAGTTTGTGTAATGGGATCCCATTTCCTGACCTCTACTACATCCGCCCATGCGACCCTGCTTCCGACCGGTATGGTGTTACCTATAGATCTGATAAGATCCGTTGTTGTAGAAAACCCTGTCCCGGTGAATGGGAAAGCGATCCAGTTATTATTGCCATTTGAGCCGGCGCATAACGTGTAATTTATGGTTCCCGGCCCCGTTATCACCTCATCCGTGGCAATAACATAATCCACGCTGTAGTGCTTATTATTGGGGCCTCTGGTCAATATCTGATATGCCTTGATCTTGTTAAGATCGAGATACAAGTTGCCGGCCGTGTACCAGTCGCTTAGCACGAATTTATCTGGTCCCGTGGTCGTGACCTCTATGGTTATCTCCTGCCAGTCTGGATTATCCATGGCGATCGGTACTGTGTACAACCAGACCTCTGACATATTAGAAGTGTTGCCGATAGAAGCAACATTGCTTTCGGAAAGCTCAAATGTGGCAACAACGCCGGGCGGGTTTGTATTGCTGCCCCTGAATCTTAATTTTATCTTTTTGAACTTGCTTATATCGTAACCATTCTCGCTCGTTTCATTCCCGTATGTTGAAACGCCTCCAAAGATCTCATATGTGGAATTTCCCTGGCATTCCACAGTGATATACGAATCTCTTTCCGGGATCGAGCCGGTATAGCTGTTGGCAAAAATTATCGGCCCTTTACCCGCTTCACATGTGGAAAAAGGCCATACGCCGCCTTCCAGGTCATCCATGATGAACCTGCCGCTCTGGACATTGAATTTATACGGCGCGCCGGAACCCCAGTGTATTGCGGTCACAGCATCGATGGTTCTCACCACGGTAATGCTGTTCAATACGGTGTCGGCATCCGGAGGGACAGACACGGCTATGTCTGTGCTCTTCCAGTAACCGGGCTGGCCCGCTCTGGTATTGGGAGATCCGACAAATGACACTGTGCCGGAGCTTCCAAAATTCAAGCCTACTATCTTCATGGTTGTGCCGCGATATCCGCTTGCCACGCCGTAGCCCGCGTTAATGCCCGTTATCACGGGTTTTGTTGTGGGAACAACAGGCAGCCCCGGCACGCCCGAAAATGGATCATACGGCGCCCAGTCGCTGTATCCCAGATTCTGCGGATCATGCGCTCTTATCTTGACATAATAGCCCTGATCCTGGGTCAATCCCGTAATGGTCACATACGGCGTTGTGGTGAATTTGACGCCTGATCCGGAAGCGTCCGGAGTTGTCCCCCAGCTTACTTCGTAAGATGCGCAAGGGATTATCGGCGGAGTATCAGTTAGATTCACGGGCTCCCACGTAACCGTGACTGTTGAATTATCCGCGGCGATCCACTTCACATTGGCCGGAGCAGGTATGGTGAAGAACTTGCTTATGGAAGACCAGACGCTGGTGACCGCGCCGGAGCGCGTCCTGGCTTTTATGTAATACCATGTCCGGCCATTCAACCCGCTCAATGGGCCCGGAGGCGTGCTGTTGCTATTATAATAATTCTGCGTGATGGAGCTGACCGTGGACTGTGACGCGGCGGCATCTGTTCCATAGCCCACATCATAATTTGTTGCTCCCGAAATCCCTTCCCAGGTGAGGCAGGTGTCATGTGTATGGGTCAAATAACTGGATATCCACCCGGGCGGCGGGACAAAGTTCGGGCTTATCGTGAAAGGCCCCGTGTACGCCCAGGGGCTTGTGTACTGGTCGTCATAAGCCCTCACCCTCGCGTAATATCTTCCACCGGCCACAACTGCTTTCGTGAAAGGTGTGGAGACTGATCCCGCAGGCGCGTATGACATATGCACCCACGCTCCGCCTGCATTCTCAAGAAGATCCGCGTTAATTATTTGAACAGTATATGTCAAAGGTTTAATAAGATTATCATCTTCCCCGGGGGTCCAGGTTATTGAGTTGCTCACACCCGTTGCGCCGGCCAGAGGATAAGTTATTGTCGGCGCCATCGGGGGAATGTTCGCTCCGGTAGCTGAAGCGACCACCTCAAATGTGGCGCCATTGCTGTAAGTATAATAAACTTTATTCTGCCGTGTAGCTATCACGCCGTCCGATGACTGCCACCCCCTGTACATGACAGTGTTGTCTGTCGGGATGGTCCCGTAACCACCGTACATGACCCAGATGTCGGGGGTTGTAATATTTGTAATGTCAAAGCCGTCCTTTAAGCTATCAATAGAAACCGCATACATGGTATCCCTGAAGTTCGTGCCGCTTCCGCTCCTTCCGTTATGATGGGTAAAGAACATATACCAGCCGTTCGGACTAAGCGTCATTCCTTCATAGTTATTGTCGGTATCTATGTCGTATCCCGTGGAAGTGTCCGATGAATGCGGCACCCACGATAAGCCGGTAGATGTGCCTGTTTGATCAGGTCCGACCCTATACTGATTCCCTTTTATTTTAAATACATTGATTACTTGTCCTGCTGAAATTGGCGTGGCCGAAATATCATATACCATGACGTCGGCATAAGTGTAGTTATTCTGGAACACTCTCACAAATAATTTATCTCCGCCAGAATTCACCGCAAGGTATGATGCCGTGGGAATGCCGGAAATGTCCTGGATAAGCGATGGGCTTATCTTGCTTGCCGTGATATTGTAAACATACACATTGCCTGCTGTGTTCCCCGGTTCCATGTCGGAAACATAGATCCTTGTCCCGTCCGGCTTCACAGCCACCCCGAAAGGATTTACCGCAGGGAGCGTAAAGCTGTTCGCAATGCTCATGCCGGCCGGGCTTGAAACATTCACCACATACAGCTTGGTTGAATTTACCACATAAAGATAGTTGCCGTCCGGCGTTATGGCGCACTGTTTCCCGTAAGTCAAGGTTGCCAGTTGCAATGACTGCAATAGATTTAATGTGCCGTTGGCATTGATACTGAAAGACTTGACATACTTGCCCGCGACAACGAAAAGATAGGCTCCATTGGGGCTTGTCACCATGCTGGCCGGCGGGCATGCTGTTCCCGTGCTTTGCGTCCCGATCTCTGCTTTTCCGCTGCCCGTTCCGCTCAATATCCTTATGGTACTGGCCGGACTGCCCTGGCTTGGAATATAAACAAAATTCCCGTTCGGAGTGGAAGTCCCGGACATAGGCGTTACTACCGCGAGTGCCGGAAGCGCCGCCGCAAGGATAAAACCTGTCGCTATCAAACCTATCAATGATTTTTTCATGATCACACTGCCCTCCATGCCGTATGCCTTCAATAAACACAAAGGAGAAGCACCTGGTATATAACCCTTTGCTTCTCCCCTGCTACCTCAATTTATTAAAGCCGGCTATAATAAGTCACCAGGCCTTATGGCCAAATTTTAACATAATTTTACCGAGATTTCAATAAAATCACTGCACATTCGAATTATTGGTATATGTGACCCTTGTATTAAAATGACAGTTTATCCTTAATTCAGGGTTCGGGTTGTCTTCTGCATTCGGTTGCGCCGCCGGCTCTATGATGGTCGTGTCCGGTATTTCAAATTCTATCACGACCTCCGTCCTGAACATGCCGTCCCTGTTATAGATCTCCGCGGGGATCTCATAGACCTTTTTGGTACCATCAAAATAAACTCCATTATTAATAGTATTAATATCATTATTTTCTTTCAGCGTATATGTCTTGCCGTGCTGTTTATCCACTAATAGCACTCTCTTTATCTTGAACTTGTCGGTAAGGCTCTGGGCAAGCCCGTCTTTCTCCGGATCAGGATTGACGGTTCTCCATCCCGTCTCAGGATCATTATATTCATAGATGAGCCCCGGATACTTGTTGCCGTCGCTGTCAGCCGGGTTATCTTCCCATATCTCAAGTTTCGCGGGTCCGCCGAAACGCGCGAACTCCCTGGGGTTGATCGTTATGCTCTTTGTGGTCTGCGCCAAACCACTGCTCCAATCGACGGGAATATCCTGCCAGCTGTGCGAACTTGTTGTGGACGCGTATTCAACTTTGTCATATATGCCTTCGCGCTTATGTTTCGGCTTTATAATGTAGTCAAAAGCGCCTTCCAGGCTCCATCCCTTATACGCTCCGGTCAATCCAAGCGTAAGGCTTACGGGCGGGCGGTAACCCCTGTCAACCCACGTCTTGATCTCAGTGGACCCTATGCCAAAGTTCACGCTCACATAATTCTTTTTGTCCGCGCTCTCAATTATCCTGTCCAGCCCGAACTTCGCGTACATATCGTAGTCAAATGCCTTCTGGTAAGGGTCGCCGTTGTACTGAGCCGGCGCGTTATATCCTTCCGCGGAGAACGAGCAGTATAAATTGCTTGTCGCATAGGCGCCTATATTGGCGCCCACCCTGTATTTCTCCTGAGAATCGACATTCGCCCTGTGGAGCCTGTTGCCGTAGGACTCCTTGTAATAAACGGTAAAATCAAGGTCTGGGCCCACGTTCAATGCCGCTTCATACTTTCCCCACCAGCTGTCGCTTGCCCTGTATCCGTACATGTTCAGGGTGCTTCTATCGGCATCTCCCTTCTTTTCGTCGCTGATCGTTGTATTGCCGTTGTAAGCCAGCGTGTAGCCCACATACTTGAAAAGCGCAAAATTCTTTTCGCCAAAATTCAAGAAGTCCCTTATGCCGCAGCTAAATGAGCTTGTGGGAATGCCGAACCTGGAAGTTTTGCTTACATAGTCCCTACCTATCTCCCCGTTCACATTTAGCCTTGCTTCCGTTGCGCTGCCAAGAAAGCTGCCAAACCACGGCATTGTAACCTTTCCGGAATCAAACCCCAGGCCAAGGGACACGTCGCTGGCTGCTGAGTCTTTGCCGTACCTGTATCTGACATCCGTTCTTAATTTCGGCGCGCTTCCGGCATTCGCATCCTTCTTCACGATGAGCGACCACAGGTCGTAGCCGTATCCAAGGGTGAAACCGCTTTGCGACGCATTCTCTATCTGAGGAAGTATCCCGAAAGAGCTCTCGCTTCCCCTCACTCCAACGCGCGGGGGGTTCCACAGTCCCACGGAGTCGTATGAACGGTAGTTTGCCTTGCTGCCCTCCGGCCTTGTGTCAATAGCTATATTTTCCCTCTTGTCAAAATTAATAAAACTCATTTTATTGCCACCTCGTCTGCTTTATTTCGTTTCGCAAAGAAGATATGAATCTCTCGGTCGCTCCCCATACCTGGATAACTTCGTTGTCCTTGGCCTCGCTCGAAACTTTCAGTTCATAATTACCGATCTTCTTGAATACCATACTGCCTATAGCGGAAGTATTAACTGTACGAAATGCCGTCAAGAGCTCTTCATCCTTAAGGTCCACCCCTGTTATCTGCTTAAACTCGTCATCCATTGCCTTAATAAAATTATCTATCTTTTTATTTATATTGCCACTACCACTCATACCTTCGATGATCTTCAAGGCCCACAGTTCCATTTTATAATCAACGTAAAGGCATGCGGCAAGCTGAAAATAATTCACCGCAGTAAGCTTATCTGACAATCTTCTTGCGGCGGGCTCCAGATCGCCAAAGAATTTGTCAATATCCTTCTTTGCCGCGATGGTTTCGGCGGAGCAGATGTCCTTCTCCGCTTTTTGACGGAACAATGCTAAAATAGCATCAAATTTGTCCCTTTGATTTGTCCTGAAATCAGTTAAGAGCGTTGTTCTAAAAGTATCGCTATCGCTGACCGTGATGCCGCTGGTGGCTTTAGTCAGCGCCGGCTCAAATCTGCTATTCAGTTCATTCTTTAGCATCGCGGCCATTGACGTGTTCCTTTTTTCAGGTAGTTTCTTAATAAACCCGTCTATTGCAACAAGAGCGGCATTTGCTTCCGAGGACTTCGGGTCATTATCCTTTTTAACCGCTTTTACATAATCATTAACAAGCCCTTTCAAGCTATTCTCCTCAGTATCGCTCAAGTTCAAAAGATCCGGTGAATGCTTGGCTTTAAAATCCGCGAATCCCAGACTTTCAGCGCATGTTATCAGCTTGTCAGCCGATTCTTTCTGCGCTTTTCTTGTCTTTTTTACGCTATTTTCTATCATGCTTATTTCATCCCCTAAAACTTTCGCGGCAGATGTTAATTTTTTAACAAATTCATTACATTTATCTCTTGCCTGGCAGATGTCGATCTCGGCTGATGTAATGAACTGCTGTAAATAAGCATCAAATTGATTTTTTTGTTCTTGTATGAAAGCTGCAAGAAGAGTTTTTGCCGTTTCACTATTGTCGGCCTTGATGCCAGCAGTTGCCTTATCTACTTCCGTTCCATAAGCTGCTTTCAGCTTCTCAGCAAGCTTTGAAGCTACCTTTTTGCCCAAACTGCCGGAAGAAGGTAATTTCTTTATCAGATCTTCGATCTGCTTTACAAAGCTTTTGGTATTCGCGGATTCGGCGCCACTTTTTGCGTCCTCAAGCACTGAATCACCGTATTTTTTCAGGAGCCCATCGAGTTTATTCTTGTTATCGGCAACGGCTTTGCCTATATCCTTCACATCCGCACCTGTAAGCCCTATTTCATTTGCGCAAGCAAGGATGCTATTGATCTCTTTTCCCCATTTCTCGAACTCCATTTTGTACCTGTCCGCCTGGTTCGCGTTCAGGAAGTTCTTTAACTCCTGAACGGCGGATGGCAGTTGGATATTAAAATTATTTAGCCATTGCTTAACATCGCAAATATACTTGTCCGCGATCGTATTAATGAACGCGCTAAATGCCGATTTTTGTCTGGTCTTAAAATCATCGATGGCCGTTCGCTCCGCGGCGTTCCTTGGGGCAATATCCTTTACGGCATCGTCCACTTTCTTTTCAAATGCGGTTTTTAACCCTGCTGTGGGCAGAGCCGCGATCGCCTGCGCACTTACTTGCGCCGCGGTCGGTATGCCCTTCAAAAGACTATTGATCTGCCCTTTTACATTTGTTCTCTCTGGAGATTCAAAGTCCTTCCCTTTCTTTCTATCATCAATCATCAAGCCGATATACGTCTTTAAATATCCCTCCAATTCATTTGTTACGTCCGCTATGGGATCGGCACCCGCTGTTCCGGCTTGAGTCAGTTTTACGGTAAACCCGAGTTCTTTGGCACAATCAAGATCGCCTCTAAGGGCGGTAGTTTTCTCCTTCATATCCCTGCGATAGCCCTCTGCCTCTGTCTCCGCCGCTTTCTTTGCGTCCTCCAGCACCTTTTCAGTTGTTCCTTCCAGATAAGCCGCATAGATGTAGCTGTTGTTAAGCAATACATTGGACGGAATTCCGTTCATCTCCTCATATGTCTTTTCCGGCTCGCTCGCTTTCTTTGGCCCCTTGAAAAGATTGATCGGGAGCGTGATCCTTACGTACGAAAACGCTTCCTTTTTCCCGCCGCCGATATATGATGTCGTTTCGCGCCCAATGGAAATATTGGGCATGAAGCGCATAGCCGACGCGGTCCCCCCGCCTATCCACTTCCACAGCCACTCTGTCCTGTTCAGCGGGATCGTTGCCTCCCACCTGTTCTGCCTTTCCCTCCTGAGCGGATTCTGTCCTTCCGGATCAAAGTACTGGATGGGGTTATCTATCCTCTGGAACTTCAATTCAACAAGATCAAAGAACGACAGGTTCGGAAGGGGGATGAGCCTCATAGACCCCCGGTTCCACCTTCCTGTGGGATTGTAAGTCTGCTTTTTCCTGAAGCCCTGCTTGTTCTCCACCGAGCCCTCAAATCCGAAACCGATCTTCCAGTCTATCTCCGGGCCTCCTAAAAGCGGGATCCTGGCTGTGCCCAGGGTAAAATCAAAGTTAACGCCTCCGGCAGGAGAAGTAATGGTGTACGTCTTCATCCCAAGAGGGTTAAAGAACTCGTTCACCGGATTCCCTTTTACGCCAGACACCAAATTCTCTTCCCTGAAACTGGCCGCCATGCCGGGAGATACCTCATAGTGCTCTGTGCCTTCTGTATATGAAGCAAAAAACCTGCCTTTAAGCCACGGCATGCCGGAGCCCTCTCCAAGCAGCTTTGGCGCGTCAAACCGGTAGGTACCGGTATTCCTCACGAATTCAAGTTCAAAATTACTTGCCTGCCCATTTGCCTGTCTATCTATTGCCACTATCTGCGTCCCCCACCTGTGATCAAAAGAAGTGGTGAAATAACATGACCGCAAAAGCCCGATTTTACCAGGATCTTTGCCATCCAAGTTCCCAAGATTCCTGCCCGACCAGAAATAATCCACTCCCACAACCTGGGAAACCTCCGACGGATTGTAGGGGGTCACGAATCTTACGGTTGAATCTGTGGCGTCATATCTTTCATTCTTATCAAGGGGGACGTACCTGTAGTTATACCCCACCAGGCAGTTCGAGATATTGTCGTATAACTTGAAAGGCCATGCCAGGGGCTTTACAAAGCCGGAAGTTGAGCTGTCGCATACGTTCTGCAGCCAGTAAGGCCACTGGGCGAGCACCCTTGCCGTATCCATCGGCCATTTCCATACCTCTCCGGTATATATCGGATCCGCGTTCTTAACACCGAAGGGCTTAAGAGCGCCGTCAAGGACGCCGTCCGGCGAGAATACCTGATACTCAAAAGCCGCCCTCTGATCAAACCCCACTCTCGTCCCGCCGTAACTGTAGTCTTTTTCCCCGTACTTTACGGTGATGTTGTGGAAATATCTCTCGCCGAATCCAAGGTCGCGCGTGATCCTGTCAAGCATCAAGCCGCCTTCGATATTGAAAGAGGAGGTCCCAACGGCAACGCTGCTTGTCCCGTCATCCATTATGTTCAGGGACTCTCTTCCTGTTTTAAAGCCCTTGAACATCTTGTCTGACATTTGCCATTCGGCGTCGCTCACAAAGAAAGGAGTGCTCCTTGAAACCAGGTAATAACCGCCAATCTTGGCATAATCCCACGCGTCATCTCTCCAGGTCTTGGCCTTATCAAATGGTGACACTTTGCTCGCGACAGCTCCAGAAGATTGCATGGCTTGCTTATTCGCCTCGCGTTCACTCAAAAGCGAGTCAAGATATTTCTGGGAAGCGTTCGCTACCCCGGGGCTCATAAAATATCCATCTATAAAAGACATCTTCTCCCTCCTATATAATTATCGATAAAAAGACAGAGAAATTTCAGTTTATTCGAAAGATATTTGAGGCAGTTTGCAGCTATAATTTGAACTTAATAGTAAGCATTATCGAATGCATTGTACTTTTCCAGCCCATGCCGTTATCCGCAGACCCTTTCCTGTACATCACCTGGAAATTCTCACCGATGCCAAGGCCGACGCCGAGCATTCGGGAGCTTCCTGTTCTGTCTCCCTTGATGCCGGTATTTATATCCCTGACGCCGTGCGCTGTTACTCCGCCAAATGAGCATTCGAGGGGGACATAGACCGGGATCTCCTTTTTCGTGTTGTCGGGTTCAGGAACCCCGCCTATCCTCCTCGTGAGGGCCCTTGGCGAGACAATATCCAGAAGCACTTGGTCAAATAACGAATATGGTATGCTTGGCAATAGCCACAGGCCCCTGCCGATCCCCTTAAAAATGATCCCTTTAAAGCCTGCGCATTCGCTGTCAAAGTACCCGGTCCAGAACTCCTTGCTCCAGGGCGCGCCATAATCGAGCGGAGTGACCATTTTAGAAAGATGTCCCACCGTCATTTTATAGCTCATGCCGATGTTCCATGTGTCCGAATTGACGGGATCGATAAGCTCATGGAAGTCCTTTCCGCCGTTACTCTTGGCCGCAGGGTCGTATATCCATTTGCCGTCCTCGTTCCTTGCCCATGTCTCCTTGTATGCAGGCGTGTCTTCCTGCACATTATTATGATTTAAATCTCCCCTCACGTACTTTTCATAGGGGGCATAAACATCCCTGGTTGAGGGATATATGCCGTTGGATGTGTTCGATATGGAATCATGCCGCACCCGGCTTGTGGCCAGGGTGAACTTCACAGCTTCTTCTGTTTCGTTCTCCATTTTGCCTTGCTCTACTAAGCCGAACAATTTCATCCAGAGCATCGGCCCCGGTATGGAGATCCTTGTTCCAATGGTATACTCATTGGCTTTTGGCTCCCTGCCTTCGGCAAGCCTTTTTCTTTCATCAGTAAAAGTACGGTAATCGGCCCTCATCAAATCCCTCTCATCGCTTAAATCATTCTCATCGTCAGTGAACGGGATGTTCATGAAATAAGTTGGCGCGACATAGCCTTTGTCACTTAAATAATAAATATCAGGCATGCTCATATGTGACAGATACGAGGCCTTATAACCGTAAAATACGCTTGTATAAAAAGCGTACGGCCAGTCAAGCCCAAGCGGGAGGTGGACCGTCTGGGTTTCGCCGAATATGGAAAAATCCTGCCTTAAGCTTCTGAAAGTTCCTTCATCGCCAATGCTGGAATCCAGCCGATGGAACGTATCATTGTAAGTATAGTTGTACGTGGTAATGCCCACGCTTGTGCCGGCGAGGTTGTATCCCACCCCTATTTTATTCATAAGAAGAAGCGGAACAGGTGATACCGGGCCCATCCATTTATACGCCGGCATCATCGGAAAAGTAAGATTCGCATAAAGATTCTGCGTGCACAGAGGGCCGAATTCCGCGGCCGTGCACATTGTCCCGTTGAGATCTTTCATCTCCTGCGGAGTATACTTGTCCGGATATACGTACCAGGGGAAACGGACGTCCTCTATTGCCCCTTCAACTCCCGAGAGCGAACCTCCAACTTGAATTTGAGGAGGCCCGTATAACGTGATCGGAGGTGAATCAAACCCGATATTTAGGCCATACGCGTCATAGCTGCTCGGCCTCGCACGGAAGCCCGGCCTGCCGTCGCTACGGTAGCTTATTTCATCCCACGGCATGGGGCCTTTGAGCGGTTCATATGATAATGTGGATATCTTCTGGGGAGAATATTCGCATCTTACCTGCCAGTCCGTTATCGGATCAATCACTTTGGTAAGTAAGTTGTAGATCTCCGGCCCGTCATTTTTGGAGGGACCCGTTTTTTCAGCGAGTTTCAAATATTCCCTCGCCTTGCTGGTCATCCCATTCCTTAAATTAACCTTGCCAAGTTCCATGTAGGTATTGGCGAGGTTTTCCTTCGCGGTAATGTCATTTTTATTGGCATTAAAGGCCGCTTCGCGTATTTTCAATAACTCAAGCAGTCCTCTTTCACTGTCACCGTATAAACTGCATATCAGTGACTTCTCAGACGGGTATGTCCCCAAAGAAGTTGCCTTACCTGAATACTCCTGCGCTTCTTTATCCATCCCGTTCATCTGGTACAGTCTGCTGAGCAGCTCATAGCAATTGAAAAGGCGCAGCTTCTTGTCTTCATTTTCCGGTTCTTTTTTTAGATCGTCCTCAAGGGCCTTGATATCTTCCAGAAGGGATGATTCTGCCCCGCCTTTGATCTTGTTTTTGGCGTCATTCCACCCTATTCCAAGCCCAAAGACTTTTTTCGCTCCTATGAACTTTAACTTATCAACTTCCATTGCCATTTTAACGCCCTCGTTTACATATAATATATATATATGTATTAATCGTCATCGCTGTAATACCTTCTTTCTGCGCCCCTGTAGCTTTTCTTTATCTCATTTCTTGCATACCTGAATCCCACGGACGACTCATCGCTGACAATGAGCTTCATTCTCCTGTCATCCTTGAATTCTTTCGCAAGTTCCAGGGCATCGCCGATCTTTTTCATGATCTCACAGTAAGTTTTTCCTCTTGTAACTCTTCCAGCATTGATATGGTATGCAATGCCATCTATTTCATTCAGCTCTCCAACCCGCTGTGGAGCGTCCAACTTCGTATAGATCCACGCGTCAGCTATTACAAGGTAGCTAAGCGCTTCCAGGACGGTCCTTTCCTTTTTAAGGCCGCTGTCTCCGCTCACAACCCTTAGATAGAAGGTTGACGCATCCTGGCCCTCGGGACAAGCCCTCCTTGTTAAATAACTCAATGCCTTGACAGCGCTGTCTTTTGCCCCTTTAAAGTCCTCATAGCCGATCTGAAGGTTGGCCAGAGTGCTTAGCGCGCTTGCGCCGATAGTTGACTTGTCCACGTCGGATGTTTCATTTAACTTTTTTATTGCTCTACTTTTGTCCGCTTCTGCCTTTGTCCTTCTGCAGATCATCACCAGCACATCCGCCCAGTTCCTGAATGTTTCGGCGTCCCTGCTTTCGGCGTTAACTCCGCCGTAATCGCCGCTAGCTTTTTGCAGGCGGGCAAGATTTTCCGACGACATGGCTTCCCAGCCGATAATGTTCGCCGTCCATATCGCTGCTTCATCGCCCGCTCCCAGTCTATTTAATTCACCAGTAGCTTTGTTCAATTCTTCTCCAATTGCTCTGTCTCCGATGTCCGTTCCCCCTGGTATACGTATATACGGGATAATAGTTGATAATACCGCTATCTCCCCAACATAGCTCTTGGAAAGGCTCAAAACATCCACCTTGTAGTCTTTCTTTTCATCGGAAGTTATCCCTGATATCGCGTCCGAAAGTCCCCTGGCCCTCACAAAAAGCCCGTTCCCAATTCCAAACAGGCCGTTCTTGTCCGCGACATCATTCTGTCCCATGGCCTGCAATACGGTGTTGGCCTGGGCGAGCGTCATCAAGATCCCGACATTATCAGACACGATGTTCACTTTTCCCGCATTGCTCCCGGCATAGACCATGTTGTTGTCATTGTCTGCCTGAGCCGCCCTGTTCGTATTGATAAGGACCATTTGCCCCTTATTTATAACATCCCCGACCTCCGCCCTCATTTCAATATATGTTTTGCTCGTTGAGGTTCCGCCCGCGTCATAGACCGTTACTCCGTCATTCAGACCGGTTACCCTGACCTTTCCTTTTTCAACAAGGTTCCTCAGCGAGAACGTCATCTGGATAAGTCCCTTAAGCGCGTCCACCTGCGCGCACGCGAATTCCGCTTTCTTCCTTGACACATCCTCATCGGTCATGAACCTTACCCTCTCGATCGTAATGCCGGTCAAATTAATTCCCGCGACCCCGTTAAGTTCTCTTGCGATCTCAATATAGCCGGGGTAATGAACTTTCTCTTTGCCGTCGATCACCACATCATATCCATTGAGAAGATTTGTCACAGCATCAGATCCTTGGTTCTTCAGCGCGATCTTTAAATTCAATACTGCCAGCCTGTAATCAGCAAGCGCCTTATTGACCCTTGCAGGAATAAAGCCGCTCTGCCTCTGCACACCTGTTGTATATTCATTGTAGTATCCTATCGCCTTTGCATAGTCACCTGAGACCCCTTCAAGGTAGACCTTGTCCGCATCCGTTCCCGATTCCTCATAGAACCAGGCCTTTAAGTTGGCCTTCCAGTAATAAGCATCCGCCAGAAGGGACCTGATATCTTTCTGTGCCGCTTCCTCCGTAGCCGCCGCCAATTCCAGCTCTCTCTGCGGGATGATCGAGTCAAGGCTCCTCATAATGTCCATCGCGATGTTCTTGTCCCTGTTCCTTGAGGCGCAAATAGCAAGGGCCTCGCACATCTCAAAAGTGAACATCACATTGCGTCCTTCGTACCTATAGACATACTTATTGAAATAGCTGTACACGGTATCCGCGGCTCCCTTCCTTAGGTCCTGATACTTCATCACGACCATGGACATGGCCATCATGTTCGAAACAAGGTAGTGCGGATCTATGAGCTTGGGCGCGGCCTCGTCCGCCACGGTCTTTGCCTCCGCGTACAATGCGGAAATGCGCGTTTTTTTGTCTGCCGCAGGGATATCCTGCCTGTTAACAAAGAAGACCTTTCTTGCCATAAGATCCAGTTTCATGGAAAGCATTGTGTAATACACGCTCATCGCCACTTCTTTCAGGATCTTTACTTCACGGCCGTCGATCACCACTTTCACTTTCTCAAGGTCGTCTTCTTTTATCACCGAAAGGCGCGGTATATCCTTTACCGCGGTATCATCCGCGCCTGTTCCAAATTTATAACCTTCCATTGCGGTTATACTGTCACCCAGTCTTGTTAAAACTCCCGCCCAATTTGCGACCCTTGCGACAGTATTTATGTCCCTGGCCGCGGCATTGCTCAGCTCTCTCAGCGCAATAGCGACCGGCCTTACATAGTGGTCATACGTGGAATTGGATTGCGGATGCCTGCAAAGGGCGCTCAGGTCCCTGTACATGTTTTCAACAGGTTCAAATTGCCTTCTTATTTCCGCATTATCCGGATTTTCGCTTTCCCTCTGATGCTTTGTGCCAACCAGAGCGGACTGCTCAAGAAGGGAGGCCCATTCGGTAAAGAGGTCCACATAGAACGGATAATCCATATTGTTATATTTTCTTTCGGAGGTGTTCGCCATAAGCGATGCGTGCAGATCGAGACCCTTCTTTCTGTCCTCGGCGGTAAGCAGATCGGCAGCAAGTGACTCGATCTTCCTTCTGATATCCTCTATCTTAGCCGTTTTGCTTTCGTCAGCAACATACTTAAGAAGCCTTATCTCCGCCTGTATCTCCAGGAGGCGGGCCCTGTTCTTAAGGTCGATCTTGCCTTTTGGATTGCTTGCTTTAACGCTGTCAATGTTCCACAAAATATCAAGAGCAAGGCACCTGGCCATGGTGGCATCCTTAACTATGGTGCTCTGGCTTGCGCCTCCTCCAAAAACGATGCTGCCGTTCAATCCTTCCAATCTGGCCGGATAGCTGTCCGCGAATTCGTTGCGCTCAAGCAAAAGCGTCGCCTTGCTGTATTCCATCCTGTAGAAAAGGAAGGAACCCTCAAAGAACGGCGCCGTCACATCCACGTCGCCGGCCTTTATGATGGGGTCAAAATATGCTTCGAGGTTTTTCCTGACATTCTCATACGTGAACCGCTCAAGCATCCTCTCAAGCGACATCCTGGAAACTACCGCCCTTGCCTGTATGTCCTGGTACGGGCACACGCCCCCCTTCTCCAGATCATCAATGGATAAATATATGTTCCGGGCTTCATTCAATTTTCTATCTCCCACTTCCCCGCCTGTGATGTTGCCGTAAAGGGTCAAAAGATCAGCCCTGGAAATTATCGCGTCAAAACGCAGGTAATCCCCGGTTTTATTCAGTTCCTTTTTCGCGTTTTTTGTGCGCAGTGTGCCAAGCTCCGGTATCGCCGCCTTCAAAGCATCCTCGGTCAAAGAATCTTCTATGTTCTTGCAACTCTCCGACGCATCAAGCGCCGTCTTGGCATCATCCGTTTCTATCGCCAATTTGAGCAACTCGAGCTTTGCCATCTTATGAAGATAGAGTATTCCCAGCTTTGCCAGGGGGACGGCTTCGTCTTCCTGTGTCCCGGGTTTTTTGAACTTTTTTATGTTCTCATTTGCGGCAATGTATTCCGCTATCGTCCTTCCGTCCACCTGCGAGATAAGAGTGTATCCACTGAGCCATTCATTTAGAAGCCGAGTTACCTCGGTATTGCTGTCTTCTCCTGTTATGATATCCCCTTTCCTCCTGAGAACTCTTAATTTCGCTTCCACAATGTAAGTGCGTCCAATGGAGTAATAATCCCTTTTATCCGCCGATTCTGACAGCAGAAGCGCGCGAGCTCCCGCCTCCCCCGTGATATATTTTATTGCCTCATCAAGCGCAACGTCCTTATCCGCGTATCCGTATAGTTGGCTTATCTCCTTGTCTGTCCTGCCCCTGCCTATATCTTCCAGGAGCATCTCTGCCAATCCAAGCATGGCCTGAGCTTTTGAGGAATCAGGGATATTTTTCCATTTTAATTCCCCGGCATCGGTAATTTCCTGGAAAACTATGACATCAGTGTTCAGAAACGTGGGATTCTTTCGCACAGCTTCTTTATCTGCAACGGTGCTGCCGATAAGCTCGGCAAGCTGCAATACCTTTTTGTACCTGTGATATGCTTCCTTTCTATCTCCCCTGTCTTCTCTCACAAGCAGGGAGCCGGCTGCTTTTATGCTCCAGGTAAGCCTGAACCCGATCTCGAATTTCTTCCTCAAATCGAGCTTTCTTTCGTCGCCCTGCTGGTTATAGAACTGCAATGAAATGCTTTCATCCAGGTTCAGTTTCTCCTGATCTGTCCACGCATTAATATCCTGGGTGGCTTCTGCCGAGGATAGATCGGGATTTGTTTTAATGATCATTCCGGTCAGTCCGAGAGGCAATCTCTTCTCGTGCTTCGGATCTTTATCGTTCGGATCAGGAATCGAGTACCCTCTTTTTCCCACGACTTTTTGATAAAAATCAATTGTGCAGCCCGGGATCCGCATTTTCACTTCATTGCTTTGTTCACTCATTTAGATCTTACCCCCTTCAAAATTAGAGACCGTAATATCTTCTCATATAATTATCGGCACATTTAACGGAAAATTTCAGTTTTTCTGCTTATTTTTCGCTGACAATTTCCTTCATTTTCACATCGGCCATATAGGTCAGCTCTGTGTCCAGAAGCTCTCTGTAAGTGCTGTATGCGATTTTTCGCGCCCGCGCCAATCCATCCTTCGTATCTAATGCCTCTGTCTGGCCGTATTCCTGAAGCAGCTCCGCAAGGCAGAACCTGGCTTTTATCCTTAGGCCGGTATCAATATCTTCTTCAGAGGAAACTATACCGGCCAGAGCGTTTATTGCGGCGATCGCCTCATTTTTTGACCCGGCCTGGATACCCTTGAATCCCCGTATCCTTGTGAGTCCAATATCTATGGCCACGTTCCAGAACCTTTCCCTTATCCCCTTTGCGTCCTTTTCTTCTATCTTCTTCCTTGCGAAGAGATACAGTCTTTCCGCTTTCTCAATGTCCCTTACTCCCTCGCACATATAGATATCGGCCAGCAACGCGTATGCCTCTGCTTCAAGCCCGATTATTTTTTCATCAGAGAATTTTCCCGGGTTTTTGCTTATGTATCCGCCTCGATAGCGCGCGTTATTGACGCTGTATTTTTTGCCAATACTGTCCGCGAGGGAACAATCCCTGTTTTCCAGGCATCTTTTCATTTCCACTAAATAGCTGCTCCCATAAAGAAGACCCAATATCCTTTCGCATGTTTCCATGGCAAGCTGAGGCGGATTAAGATCCTCATTGATATCACTTCCTTCGGTATCCGCCACTCCCATGTCCACTAAAAATATTTGAGAATACTTGGCGAGCAATTTTTCTTTCTCGATGAGCGAAAGAACATATTCTTCCGTATCAATAAACTTATCAGAAAGGTTCTCATCCAGCATCTTTAAGGCCAGGCGCAGGCCCGCGCCGCCCTTTTCATTGTACTTACCCGGCTCAACCGTCCATATTTTCCCAAGGTCACTTGCCATCTTGAGCTTCCCGGCGGGCCTGCTGTACATGGCGAACACGCTCTCAATCCCTGAAAGCCATTTTACGTTGAAGTTCTGCCCCCTTCTTTTCTTGTCTATTCTCCATTGCGCGAATGCCTTATTGAAAGAAAGCGGCACATCCTGGAGGCCGAACTCATCCCTGATCATTTCCATTTCGTTTTTCTCGGTCTGCGAGGCTTCATATATCGTGCTTGAAGTCTTTTCCGCTCCGCCATTTACGGCCTCCGGCTTCTTTTTTCCTTCTTTCTTCACTCTCATCAATGCCGCCAGCCTTTCCGCCTCTGTTTGAGCCTCAGCTACTTGCTCCACCCTGGATGCCGTTACGATGTTCGCGTCGATCCTGAAGTCCGCTTCTTTGTTCTCGTTGAACCAGCAGATAAACTCAAGACCGTTATCATTTCCGTACTTGAATATGTCCTTGATATATTTCCCTCTGTAGCTCTCGGGCTTTGTGGAAGCTTCGCATATCGAGACCGGCATTCTTTTTGCCCTTCTCGCCTGCACGCTCCTGATGAACGCGTCAGCTTTTGAGAACAAGGCCCCGAAACTTTCAAACGGTTCCGGCTGCCGCTGGTAAACATCAAAGCCTATCATGTCAACATATTCATCGCCCGGATAATAATTCTCAAAAGTGTTCCACGTTGCTTTTTCAAGCGCTGATCCCGCTTTGATCTCCGGATGCGCCTCCGGGCACCATATGAGCTTTACCCTGCCTTTGCCTCGCTCCTGGACCATTCGATATAAATTTTTCCACGTGGCCGTAACTCTTTGAGGTCCGTCCGGGATCCCGTCTTCCCCTTCCTTTTTAACCCACCATCCGCTCTTTTCATCAAGGACATAGCTTATCTTATCCTCCCCGCCGCCGTTCATGAAGCCCGTCCAGTCATAGCCGAAATCCAGGTTCATTTCATGGAGGAAGCGCAGATACAACTGGCCATTATGCTTTTCCGCGCAATCCCCTGCTTCTTCCAGAAATTGAGCCGCGTACCTGTACAGCTCGCTTCCCTCGTCCGTCAGCTGGGCATTGAACTCATCAAGGAAATACATTTTTTCATTCCCCAGCACATATTTTCTCTTAAAACGCAGCTGCCAGGTAATTACCGGGGTTTTCCCCATCGCGTAGCAAATGTCGCAGTAGAGCCTGGAGAAAGGCTGATAGTTCCAGCCGTCATGCCACTGCGTATACCCCATCACATAGCTTAATTTAGGAGCGTATCCAAGTGTGGGTTTCAGGGTTGCTGCCGCTGTTTGTTCAAAACTCGTCAAAGAGCTCACGAAAATATTCTTCACTTTTCTTCGTTCAAAGAGATAAAAATCAAAATACCTTGCGCCCACGCCTGCGTATCCAAAACCTTTTGCCGCCGCCGTTGAAACTGTGGCGAACTTAAAATTCCACCATGGCTCGCCAAAAAGAATTGGCGGCGGCTTGCTCACATCATACACGCTCTGAAGCGGCATGACCCCCACCCAGGCGGCAAGCTTGGTCTTATCCCGGCCTTCGGCTTCGCCTGCCGGGCTTACATTATTATTATATGTCCCCGCGTATGCCGGGGCACTTTCCATCCTGTCTATCACGCCCATAACTTTACCCTCTTCAGTTTCTTTAAACCTCGCTTAACCAATCCGGGTCGGGGCGGATTGATAAGCATTTCGATCTCTTCCTTCCTTACTCCCAGCTGGTTCAATAGCTTTGCCGCCATAATAACAGTGTTCGGCGATCTATAAGGATTTTCGGCAATTATGATCGCCTTCAAGATCCTTATGCCTATTTCTTTCATTTTTGCGTCACCTGAATTTATGAGAGAATGCGCCCTTCTAAAATGCCTGGCGTCCCCCTCAAATGTCTCATTTATCTTCTCAACGACCTCTTTTCTTTTTATCTCAAAAGCAACGATCTGCCTGTTCTCCTTCATGTACTTTTCAGCTTCCTTAACCTCAACAGCGTCCGCGTTCGCCCTTGCGGCCTCGAATGCGGTTTCCGCCGAGACAAATTTGCCTGTATTGAAGAGTTTATACACTTGCGCAAGCTTTTCATTTGCCCCCGTGTAATATTTTGGCTTGTTCTCGGGATTCCCAATGTCGCACTCTTTCGTATATTTATACGCGCCAACGTTAACGTACAATGAGAAATACGCCCAGAAGAGGTTTATTACGGACCCCGGATCAGGGATGACCCCGCCGATCAGCGGCAATCCCAGTTGAACGGTGCCGCCGGCGGAAGTGGCGACTTGCATTGCCGCCAGGTACTTTATAAATCTCTTGTTCTCTTCCGGCGTCTTTGCGGATTTCTGAAGCGCTGTTACGGCGAATGGCGCGTACTGCCAGCCATTCATCGCAAGTTCATGCGCGCCCTTAAGGGCCGGGAAAATAGCCGCCTGATTCATGACGGATGATCTGATAAATGTCCACCACATCGGGCGGTATCCCGTTCTGTCTTTCGTTCTGCCCAGCCCTTTTCGGATGGAAGAGGTGACATACAGATCCGCCGCGGCATCAAAGAGATAAGCAAAGATGAAATACGAATCCACCATGTACGGGGTTATTTTGCTGCCGCTGCCAAGGGTGACCGGAGGAGAAAATTCTCTCGCCATTTTCCCGAAAGGCCACTTGTACCACAGCCAGAAACATAAACTTTCCAGCAGGTGCTTGAACGTGGCCGTAGGCATGATGCCAGAAAGCCACTTGATGAGCTGCCTTGCCTCGTGGGGGATCAGAACATCTATCGCAAGCGCCATTGCCGTGTTGTATCTGGCGAATTCCTGCTTCATTACCTGTGAGAGCGTGTTGGGCTGCGAGTCAAAAGCGGTGACCCTTATATGGTATTTAAGCGTGTAGCCGAGAGCGAGAGCCAAAGCAAGTTTGCCCTGCTCGTCCTCGGAGACGCCGTTCAGCCAGCCCTTTTCACGGCAGTAGAGAACAAGCTTCGCGTAGTGAGGTTTGTGCATTACCCTTTCATACCCGCCGCAGCGGTCAAGCACCGGCGCAAAAGCGATAAGCGAGCCTTTCGGAAGGCCAAGCGTTACCTCCACCATTTCAAACAGATGGTTGTGCCTGTCCATGAATGGGGAGCCGTTCTCTATAGCCGATCCGCAGAACATGTCGTTCATGTCGTAATCCAGGTCTTTGCCAAGCTGGATGCCGTGGGACCTTGGCTCGCTGCCGTGAGGGAAGATCTCTGAAAAGAGCTCGCTTACCACTCCGTAGAAAAGCTCGTCCCTGAGCTCCGCCAGATCGGTTGCCGGATACATCTCATCCCGAAAACTGGCGCCCTGCTGGCGCTGTCCGTGCACAACGCTGTGGTATTCTCCGTCTATTACCTCCACTCCGCGGGTATGGAAAACCTCGATGCTTATCGCGGAAACACCGTTCTTATCGATATTTTCTTTGCTGAGAAGCTCGTCAACCTGCGCCGCCACCCCCGGGCCCACCTCGCCGAGCCTTTCATCATGGAAAGCAATATTGCTGTTTGGTTCCCTGGAAGGCTTCATTGAATGCGCGTAATATTTACCGTCGTTCCTCCTGTCGTATCTTATTGAGAGGGTCCTTTCCGGAAGGTCTTTTGTGACGGGCATGCTAAAGTACAGGGTTTTATCCTCTCCGCCTTCCTTGACCGTAACAGCCACCCTGCCGACATTTGCAGTTGGCTTATAAGTTATCGGCCTTGTAAATGAAAGGGGCACCCATTTTTCAACTTGAGACCTCCTGAGCACATCAAATAGCTTTTTCTTGTCCTCTTCCGAAACCCGGCTTCCCGGGGAGAAGTTCTCCGGCTTCCCGTCGAATTTCGCCAGTATCCTGCCGTCATCATTTATATATCCGGCATTAACAAGATCATCCCACAGGGCGTCCGCTCTTTCACCAAAACACGCAAGATCCGCTTTCGTTACCATGACGCGTTTTATCTTTGCTCCGGATGATGGAAGAGCAAAGAAAATATCAGGATCTTTCATGCCCTCGAGCGCAGCAAGGATCTCGTTATTTTTATCCATTTCGATCCTTGTTTTATCTTTATCTTCCACTCTTGTAAGTATCAATTTCACTTCTCCGTCTATCTTTATAAGCTTTGGGCGGTATTCCTCTGTCCCGCGATAGGTGCAATTTTTGCTCCAGTAGAATGAATCCGGCGAAGACATATGGAAGCGCTTGTTCTTCAGGAAACCATTGCCATTGTTGTCCTCAAGGTCGGATAAACGCAGCTTTATCCCGGTATCTTTGTTATTCTCATCGATAAGTATCGCTTCGTCCTGGAAGGTCCCGTCCGGCTTCTGCGCGAATTTTACCGTCAGGTTGAACTTGTCCAGGATCAATTTGAGCTTTTCATAATCCATATTCCCCGCTATCTTGCTGCCGTCAAGCGAATAGATAAAGCTGGGATCATCCTTTATCTTGCTCTTTCTTCGCAATTTAACAAAGACAAGTTCTTTGCCGTCGCTGCTTACTTCCACCCTTACGACCTTCCTTGCTTCACGCTCATCGGACAAGGAAGAAGGAAGCTCGTCTACGGAAAACACCCTATCCCTCCCGTCCTCTCCTCTTACAAGCACTATCCCGCCCTTTACCTCTCTTATATGATCTGCATCTATCCCTGGAGACCAGGTATGGTGTGCCGGATCGATATAGCCCCTGCCGGAACCGTCAACCTCCAGCACGCTTACTTCCTCGGCCATTCTCACGTTCGCCCATTTCTTGTCGAACGGGAACGTGTCGCATTTTACGGAGATCGTGGTGAACTTAACCTTTGATCTATCTCCGGACGCCTCCAGAGATGTGATGAAATTCGGCCAGAACTCCTGCTTCGCTTCCCTGTCAAAGTCCAGGCGCACGCATCGGAATCTTTTATAACCTTCGGTCCCGTAGTTGCTCCCGTAATCCGCCACCAGCCATGTGGCCCTTCCTATCCTCTCCGGAAAAACATCAAATTCGATCCTTCCATCCTTGATCACAGCTGGATCATGCATGGGCGCAGGCAATTCGGTCTTAACCGTCCCCAGACTTCGATTTTCTTTTGAATAGACCTCTATGTACGTTTTTCCGTCTTGATCTTTCTTGATCAATCCGTAAGATATCTGCCTCCAGGCATCCTCGCTGATATTCTTTACAAATAACTGCCTGCTCTCCGCGAACGGGATATTGAACTCGATCCCCTTATCATCTCCGTCAATGACCTTATATCTCACTCCTATTTCAGCGTCATACTTATCCCATCTGAGCACTTTCCTGATATCCCTTACATGCGCTTTGCCTCCCTCGTCCACCTGATAACCCGGATTTGGAAGGTCCGCGATCTTTTCTTCATAGTTCACGGCCCTCAATGTCTTATCTTTGACTTCCGTGTGCCTCAGTTCGGACCCCAGCACGCGCTCGGTGTCGAACACAATGTATCCTTCATCAGTTATGGCATAGTTCACTGTGGGGGAAAGGACAAGGACTTCGGGCTTATCTATGAACCATAATTTGTTCCCGTTCTCCCTGCTCCACTTATCATAACTTTCAATGAAGAATTCCACCCTGGGGTGGCCTGTCCTCTTATCGATCTTCACATCTTCAGCGGGATGCATCCCTTTTGGCCATGCGCCGTCAACGATCCCAATAAGCTGGTTATCCGCTGCGTGAGCTTCAATATATGAATTGCCCTGGTCGTCTGTCTTTATCAGTCCATATGCAATGTTGGCCCAATCAGCGTTCTGATCTCCGTTGATCAGGATCTTCTTGCCAAATTTGATGCTAAAATTCCTGCCATCAGCGGTCTTATAGTCTATCCTGACCTTGTCATACTGCTCCCGCGCATATTCCCTGAAAGTCCGGTCAAACTCCGCAGATATATCGCCTTCCGCGATACAGGTTAAGTTGTCCTGATCCACTTCCTGGCCTTCCCAGTTTATTAGCTTTCGGGGTTTCAGGAATTCCCTGTCGCTGTAATACCCGCATACTGTAAGCGTCTTGCTTCCAACCTTTACTTTTATTTTGTCATCCTGAATACCCTCCGGTATCACATCAACAAGCTTCAGGTCCTGCGACATTGACTGCGAAATGCCCAGAACATCATAAAAAGTCTCTCTGCTGATCCAGAGATATTTCCTGTTCTCTTTCCCTTCCCCTTCAAGGTGATTGTAATAAGGATTTTTTATCCTCACGTAAGTAGCCGGGACATATTCCGGCTCAAAGTTCGGTTTGCCGTTCCTTGTTACAAGCCTCCAGACCATGTAAAGCGTATCCCCAAGGTGAACCTGAGTGCTGGCAAGGTTAAATATCTTTGTCGCGATATTATCGTCGGTGAACGCCAGTTTTCTCGGAACATGATTGGAATTGACGGAGAAGACACCCAGCATTTCCATGTAGCTCGCCCTGATGTCATCCATAGAGAGCTGGCCTCCAAAATTCGCGCTTGCCCTTAAGCTCCTTGCTTTTTCCTTGAGCCGGTAGCCCTTCGCCCTTATCGCTTCATAGGCCTGTCGCACATACGTTTCTTCGGCCGTCAGATCGAACAACCTGTCCGGATGCGTCACGGCCGTGCCGTCCAGCTGTATTATGTCCGGATGGTCCCTTTCGTCCTGCTTGAGCATTCTCTTTAAGCGCGCGATATATGAATCGGGATCGTCGCTATTAAAATACAGATCCCCTGTCCCATCCAAAAGATCGGCCAGTTTGTTCGCCTCATCCCGCACACTCACGGCGCCCTGAAAAGCCACATAACCTGCATGGAACCTGTTGTAATTCTCGTCCCTCCAGTTCCTCATTATCTCGGAGATCTCCCTTGCTCCATTCAATGCCCTCATTGCGCCAAGGCTGCCTAACGGGGGCGTCTCACTGCACCACTCTATTTCCAGATGAGGGAAATCAATAAGAAGCGTATTGACTAGTTTCGCGAAATTCCTTTCCGGTTCCTTGATATACGCCTGCAGCCTTACGGTCTGGTTCTCCCTGCCCATCCTACCTCTGTCGGCATCTGATATGTGGGGCACTTCCAGATTGAACGTGGAACGCTTGTAATTTAAGGCGGAGACAATGGAAGCAAGCTGAGCCTGGAAATCGGCATTGAGCGTCCATGCGCCAAGGTAAAGCGACGCGTATTTGTATAATAGATCCGTGGGTGAAGAAACAAACGGAAGCGTGAACGCGAGTAACGCGCCGTAATTCATTACCAGGCTGGCGATATATTCGGTCGAAAGCTTGACTATCGGCGAAAAATAGAACAACTTTGTCCTGAGGAATACCGCTTTTGCCGCGCTCTCTATCGGACTGATCGCTCCCTTGTAGCGGCCGTCGATCCTGATATGATCCGTTATGTCCTTTGTCATTTTCTCGGGATTGCCCGCCTTAAATTCCTTGATCTCTTCAACGACCTCTTGGCCGTTCGCGGATATTTTTATGATCGTGAGAGTTATCACCACCTCGCCATCGGAGCTTTTTTCTCCAAGCAGCTCCGCTTTCTTGCCCCCGCCGAGATCCACTTTTTTGGAATCCATCCAAGCATAGGCCTTTTTGATCTGATTGGCGCAACCCTCCGCTTTCCTGTAACGCCAGACCCCGTCCATTAACAGCCTGACCGCGATACCGCTTGCCGTTCCTGCTATCAGCCATGGCGAAATAGCCCCGGCAAAAAAGTACTGGCTCGCCACGCCCCCGCCAAAAGCAAGGTAAGTAATGATACGGTAGCCCATATAATTTGTTCCGCTGAATATCTTTAAATTGGAATATGCCATTGCCTTTTTGATGTAACTTTTTGTATGGGGAAGTATTCCCGCGGCTCCGTGCTTTTCACTGGCGCGATCTATATCGCGTTTTGTCAGGACCGCGGTTACGCCAAGCCCTGTGGCCAAAGCCGGAACAATGAACTTTGGACTGATGAAGAAAGACAAAGCATCCAGGAACATGTTGTTGTAAATGGCGGTCATGTAGACATTGGCCGCTATGAATGCAGCGGTCGCTACAGGGAGGACGCGCGTACCATACGCGAATATCCTGCCTGCCGTTGAATGCGGCTCACTCCCCCTGATCATTATTTTAGAGACCACGCCGTATGCCACGCATCCGCCGAAACCCGCGACAGCGGGAAGGCCGATCACTGTGGCTCCTATGCCGGCAGCCGCGATGGTGCCAAGGAGCATTGCGATCTTAAATGCCGGTAAGAACGGTTTTTCCACCTGGATCTCTGTTGCTAACATCTGGTAGCCGGCTTCAATGCCATCGGCGATATTCCTCAGCGCAAGGTCAGATCCAACGAAAAGTTCCTGCACGGTGGTCTGCTCTACCGCCTTGATCATGAATGGCTGGATCTCGTCGGCGGATATGGGATTGAAACGAGATTTTAGTATCCCCCGGTCATGCAGTAATTTAATGACTTCGCTCTGGTCATGCGGTTTTATCTGATGCAGCGCGGCGGCAAGGTTATTCCTGTTCACGTATCCCAGCCCGGATAGCATATCCGTATAGCGCGGAGTGATCCTGCCGCGGATAATATTTTTCACAGGTTTAACGAACTCTGCCATTTATGACCATCCTTCCCAATAAAATAGCTGAACGGGTCTTACTCCCCTGTCATATATTTATCGTTAAAATATGGGGAAAATTTCAGTTTTTTTGAGATTTACTGAGAGGCGTATATCAGAAGCAAGAGCGGCCTTTATGCCGGCATTTTCCTGGATATCTTGTTGGCAAGTTCCGCGGAGTGCGTCTCCAGCAAAATCTGCCAGGGTAATTCACAAAAGACCCTTGTGATCATATCTTCATTATCAATTTTTCTCTTCTTAAGCAAACCGATAATACGCTTTAGTTTGCCTCTGAGCAATTTTGGCTTTTCCTCCGAAGGATGATTTTCATTGATATTGCCTATTACCGAAAGAAGCGCGAGGATTATGCCATCCTTGACAATAGGTGAGCTGACAATTACTTTCTCTCCTTTTGATCCTATCAATATCCTGTTCCCTGCTCTAATAATATTCGCCTTTTCCCGCGAGGCTTGCATAGCTCTATCCGCCGCCTTGGATGCAAACCGCCCTGCCTCTCCAGAAATCGTTTCCCTGTCCAATTTAATGAACGGGATACTGCCCTTTATTTCCACTATGCGCTGGAATGAGCCCGTCGGCTCAAATACTACATCAAGCGCTTCGGCATTCTCTCTGGATGTAGCGGTTAAAGACGCCCAAACCGCGGGCTCCAGAAAATCAGAAAAGCTTGTTGCTGAAAATTCTGTCGGGAAGAATTTCTCTATTACCCGTTCCCGCTGGGCTTCTGTCCAGCGATTTGTGTTGTTCCTTACAAAAGCTTCAAAAGCCTCTCTGGTAAGGTGCGGGTTCTTTTGCCCGCCGGGGGCATACATATACGGCTCAATATCTTCTTTTTTGCGCACAGTCACCGTCCGTCCCTCGGGAACCACTATTACGCAGTCCTCAAAAGTTATTTCGTCCCTTTCCGAGGTTCCTTTTAAGATAAGCCGTCCGCCGGAATGTCCTTTTGTACGCTCATATATTACGGCGACATCGCCTTTATATCGAACCGGGCACTCAGTTATAAAATGATCCGTTTTGGGATCCTCTCCTATATTATCAAAGTAGTCCCCCGCGCCTCCCATTACAAGCGTACGCAGCTCCCTCATCGAGTCATGATGTCCGTGCGCGAATATTCGCCCTACTTCTCCCTCCACTCCATCCAGGTCTTCAATTCTGCTCAGGATGCTGGAGGAAACCACCATCAAGGGCTGCTGGACAACTTCCCCCCAACATACGCGCTGTGTTAACCTGTTTTGATACCAGAATGTCCAATCGGTTCTCGTCGCCCAGGGATCCGTTAAGAACTTCGCGGGAAGGAACCTCATTTCCCTGTCCGTGATCATTGCCTTCCATTTTAGATATGCCAGGCGATGCGCCATCACAGTTTCCACCTTCATAAATCCGTCCTTTCCGGTCTTGGATCTGATGAGCGGCAGTTCTGCTTCACCCTCCATTATAGGAGCTGACTTGAACCAGATATTATTTGTGCAGATATAAGGGAATACATCGCGGCCATAAAACGCCTCTCTCATTTCGGGCGGAACAGATGCCTCCTCCAAAACTGTTAAACGCCAACCGGCGTCAATATCCTCAGGCAGTTCAAGGGCTGGAACTCCTCCTTTATCTCCTTCGAACTTTCTTGCCACTTCCGCAAGCGCCTGCAATCCTTCTTCCTCGGCTCTTTCAGCAAAATAACCGTATATTGACCTGGAAATCAGGGCCCCGCTATTGTCCGTGTTGGAGGAGAATATATCTTCGATGCCGAATACCTTGATAATGTTCTTACATTGGCCTTTAATAACATCATATATATCACCGTGACCGCTCATATATTTATCGCCAACTCGCCTGCCGTCCTCATTTACAAACAGGCTGGAAGGCTGTTTTAACAAAGGAACAATAATAGAATTATCCCACCGGCTTTCGCTGCCATCCCGGACCCCTGTTAATTCTTCCTCATTATCCGAAACAAATCTGCACCCCGGAAATCTTTTTCTTAGTTCTTTTATTTCCTCTTCGCTGGCCCACGGCACTATCAATATCAATCCGATCTGTTTTCCAAGCTCAAATCCTTTTTCATCCACAAAATCCTTTAAATTCTTTATCACCACATCCTGAGAGTCATTGCTCACCAATTCCGCGGCAAGAATATGGCTTTTGCTTTTCAGCTGGTGTGACAAATAATTGCTTCTTTTTAAGAACAGATAACTGATGCCTCTTTCATTTTCATAGCGCACATCATAGAGGGCTTTAACTCCCGCTTTCGCCACGCCTCCCCCATAACCGGTGGCCATTCCCGCGGCAAGGTCTATGATCAAAAGCTTTCCTTCGGCAAGGAGGGTTTCGCCTTTTCTTTTATAGTGCTCTTCTCTTTTCTTTATCTCTTCATGGCTGACATAATATTTCGGGTCAGAGGTAACAACAGGGCGTATACGCTTTGCGGGTATTTTAGAGGTCAATGTGCCGTGCACAGCGCCTCTTACCGTTCTAAGGAATTTTTTTTCAATAAACGCGAATGGTTCCGGCAGATTCCTGAAATATGTTCTGGCGCGCATCGCATCCTCGCGGTCCAGATATCCGTACAAAGGATGAAGGGAAAGGCCGCGTCCTTTTCCTTCTTTCATTGCCTGATGCAAGAGCCTGTAAGCCTGCGTGATATCCTTTGCATACCTTAAAATCATATCGCCATTTTGAATATCCAGCTCTTCCGAGGACAATCCATATACCCGTCCCTGTGCCTGCACAGCTTTTATAAATTCAGCGAATCCCGGTTTTTTTTCTGGATCATCGATCAAAGCCTCATCCAGGCGCTGGATACTTGGGAAAAGAGCAACATCAGCGTGAAACCCGCCTTTGAGCAAGCTCACATTACCGTAATATTCCAAAAGATCGGGATTTCCCAATATGTCCTGTGGAAATCCAAGCACATCGCAAGCATGTTTCATGGGGAATAAGCCAAGATCATTAATGTCATACGGCGTAAAAACTGTCCTCGCATTTCTGTTGGGCGTCAGTCTTAAAGAAAAAGGCAGAAGTCCCGTCTCCCAGCCATGACAGTGGATTATATCGATAGGAGTTTTTCTGTGGAGTGACATGTGAAGTACAACTGCCGATGATAATATCGCCCATGGCAGCATGCTTTCCCCTTCCGGCAATGAATCCGGATTGTTCTCAACCAGATAAAAAGACAGATTTTCAGCGGTGGTTTTTCCTCGGAACACTCTTGCTTTTCCCGACGGAGCTCTGGATGCCGGCATATCTTCCCACTGGTCTATGCCTGCGGCTTCACGCATTCTTCCCGAAACGGGCATATAGATACTGACATCGGCTCCTCCCCTTGCCTGCAGCAAGCTTATTTCTTTAACAACCCGAAAAACATCCGCATTGCCGCGCCCTGGCGCGACAATATGAGCGATGTTCAATCCCTTCGCGTTAAAAGCCGCTCTTTCTGCCATTCATATTTCCCCTTTCTGGATATATTATGTGATATTTTTTACGCTCTTGGTCCGTCCGGCACAGTATCTATGTCGGATATTATCAGCTCCCCGTTGTCCGCGACGTCCACTGTCTTATTGCTGACATCCGATCTAATGGTCCCCCCGACGACGATCGAAGAACTCACTGTCACGCCCCTGTTCACCATTCTGCGCTTCGATATATTGCTGTAAGGGAGATGTTGCCAGAGCACGGAATTTTGCACCCTTGCATCTTCCTGAATTAACCATCCGTCGCCGATGACGGCATAAGGGCCTATCACCGCACCATCAAGTATTTCACAGTTATTCCCTATAACTACCGGGGGTATTATGGTCACTTTGGCCAGATCAATGTCCACGCCGCTGCCGATCCATCCCCATGAATATTTATTATATGGAAGGTGGAGGTTGACCTGCCCGTCCAGAACCGCCTTGTTTACATCCAGATAATCTCTTTTCCTTCCCACATCGAACCACCGGGCGTCGGAAACAAATCCAAACAGTTTATCCTTGTACTTTGCCAGATGCGATTTATAGGGTAGTTTCCCCAACATTGCCGGAAAGACCTGCCTGCCAAAATCATGGAAAGGCTCCGGCACCAATGAGGTGTCCGTGGTGCATTCCGTAAGATCCCCCTCCACATCCTCAAGGAACCTTGTTTCGATGAAATAACATGAAGCATTGATCAAATTGCTTGTCGATCTCGGATCCTTCTCTTTAAAATCAACCAAGTTCCCGAACGTACTCCGCGGAATACTTGAACCCGCCTTCAATTCTATGCCTTGAAGCTGGGCTGTTCCGAACTCTCTCACTCTTTCCCACGGCACGGAGGTCAGCATTAAAGTTACAGCGGCGCCGTTCTGTCGGTGCAAAGCCAGCATTCTTTCAAAATCCTCCAAGGATATTTCCGATACAATATCTCCGCTTGGAACGATCATTGTGGTAAATGAGCCATTAATTCTGGATTTAAGCGCTCTCATCATTTTCAACGCGCCGCCCAGCGTCCCGCTTGGCTGCGCTTCGTCCACATAATTGATGTTCACCAGGAACTTCTCTCCGTTGCCAAAATGCCCTTTTATGGATTCCGGGACCCTGTGCAAATTCATGGCCAGCTCGGAAACCCCCAGATCCTCAAGCCTTCTCACCCAGGTCTCCGCGATCGGCACACACCCGCCCAAAGGGAATGCCGGCTTGGCAATGATGGCTGAAATGGGTTCAAGGCGCTTTGCAACGCCGGCAGCCAGGATACCCGCGCCCACCACATTTCTTCCTATGATCGCCAGCCTTTTTCCCGCGCCGTAAGCAGCGGGCATATGTATGCCTAACTTCTGCGCTTCAACGCTCATGATATTTTCCCCCTTTCCCAAATGTTATATCGTTCATTTATTGAAAAAATTTCACTTTTTTTCTAAATAATTTCCAGGGCCCTGCAATTGCTCGGTAAAAGCAGATACTGGCTGACAGCCCCTTCCACATCCACCAAGACGCTTCCTGCTCTGCTTTTGGTTTGCTGAGAGACATTTTTTCTCTCCCTGAATTTACCCGAGGACAATAAATACGGCACGATCTCGCAGTCATCATCAAAAAATATCACGTGATCCCCTTTATTGAATAAGCAGAGCATATCCGTGACCCATTTAGCCGCCGCGGGGAGATAGATCCTTCTGCTTAATTTTTCATATCGCGTCTCCCGGTCTTCCTCCCGGTCATATTTCATTAAGTACTCCAGGAAGCCCTTCAGGAATAAGGACCTCCTTTCTCCTTCCTTCAAAAGTCCTCTTGCCTTTATCCTTCTTTTAACTTCCGGGACATTTTTCGCGTCAATGGCAGGGATAAGGATCAGGTTTTTCTTTAATGTATCCGGATCGATCAGCGTTGAGCGGCATGCCTTCATCGCGTTCTCAATGAAATCGGACAGCCTTATACCTTTCCAGTTCAAGCCGATCACTCTCGCGAACGCGGCCGGAAAAACGTCCACTCCGATCCCGGGAATAATGGTAGTATCGCCAAGAACTTTCCTGAGAGAAGAAAGAACGTTTAGATAATCATTGACTCTCTTCCCTGCGCCTGATTGTGACACCTGGAACAAAGGAAGTGGCCGGCAATAACTATGTAGTGTAATTGAATTGCCCATATATATTTCGCCAAACATATATCGTTCCTTTCTTGAAAGAATTTCATCTATACGTGAAAAATTTAATTTGCTAGAATACGGTCATATATGCCAATGACGATAACAGAGAAGATATTGGCCGCTCACAGCCTGCCTGCCGGTAGGCACGGCGGTAAAGATAATGTAAGGCCGGGAGAACTGATCAATGCCAAAGTTGATCTGGTGCTCGGCAACGACATAACCGCGCCTCCAGCCATAAAGGAATTTGAGCGCATCGGCGTGAACAAGGTCTTTGATAAGGACAAGGTAGCTCTTGTGCCCGACCACTTCACTCCCAACAAGGACATCAAGAGCGCCCAGCAGGTAAAGATGATGCGGGAATTCGCCAGAAAATACGGCATAACCAACTTCTTCGAGATCGGCTGTGTCGGGATCGAGCACGCACTGCTTCCCGAGCTTGGCCTGACTCTCCCGGGAGACCTGATAATTGGAGCTGACTCGCACACATGCACATACGGAGCGCTTGGGGCTTTTTCTACAGGCGTCGGCTCTACTGACATGGCTGCTGCCATGGCAACCGGCGAAGTCTGGCTTAAAGTTCCCGAGACCATCAAGTTCGTTTACAAAGGCAAACTCAATAAATGGGTTGAGGGCAAGGACCTTATACTTTTCACCATCGGCAATATCGGCGTGGACGGCGCCCGTTACATGTCCATGGAATTCACGGGAGAAGCGATCAGATCGCTTTCAATGGACCAGAGGTTCACTATGACAAATATGGCCATTGAAGCCGGCGGAAAGAACGGAATAATCGCGCCTGACGACACTACCATTAAATATGTAAAGGAAGTCATGAAGAGGAATAACATCAAGCGGCTCTTTACATTATATAATAGCGACAAGGATGCCAGGTATGCGAAAGTCATCGAATTTGATTGTAAAAACATAGAACCTCAGGTGGCGTTCCCTTCACTGCCATCGAATACCAGGGCTATATCAAGGGTGGGAAATATCAAGCTTGACCAGGTGGTTATCGGGAGCTGCACCAATGGCCGCATTGAGGACATGAGAACCGCGGCAAAGATACTTAAAGGCAAAAAGAAGCATAAGGACGTGAGGGTGATCGTGCTTCCGGCTACTCAGATGGTGGTAAAGCAAATGATAAAAGAAGGTTTGATGGACATATTCATCGACGCTCAGTGCGCAGTATCAACACCAACTTGCGGCCCCTGCCTCGGCGGGCATATGGGAGTGCTTGCGGAGGGCGAGAAAGCGCTATCAACTACCAACAGGAATTTCGTGGGAAGGATGGGCCATCCTAAATCTGAAGTTTATCTTTCAGGGGTTGCAGTTGCTGCTGCGTCAGCGATACTCGGCAGGATCGGGAGTCCGGAGGAATTATAATTGATATGTAGGGACAGGGCTTGCCTGCCCGCCGAAGCTTTAGCGAAGGAGGGTCCCTGTCCGAACGGACAACCACAAGGGTTGTCCCTACATTTATTCATGGAGGAAATATGCTATTAGGCAAAGCGCATAAATTCGGCGACAACATTGATACCGACGCGATAATACCGGCGCGGCATTTGAACACACACGACCCCGCGGAGCTGGCAAAGCACGTGATGGAGGATGCTGATCCGAATTTCGTGAATAAAATGAAAGTGAACGATATCATCGTCGCAGGCGAGAACTTCGGCTGCGGGTCATCCAGGGAGCACGCTCCGATTGCCATCAAGGCTGCGGGAATATCCGCGGTGATAGCCAAGTCGTTCGCAAGGATATTCTACCGAAATGCCATCAACATCGGCCTGCCGATACTTGAGTCCAAAGAAGCTGTTGACGGCATCAAGACTGGTGATGAGATCGAGATCGAGCTCACTATCAGTGAGATAAGGAACGTGACGACCAAGAAGAATTACAAAGCCGCCGCGTTCCCGCCCTTTATGCAGCAGATAATCAAAGCCGGCGGGCTTATAGAATATGTAAGGAAGAAACTCCACGGCTGATCGCCCCGGCTGCCCCCCAAACATTCTTCTCATAAAGTGAAATCTGCGCGGATTTCCTGCGATTAATAAATGTATGACTTTGACATCCAAAGTTCCAAGGTTCGAAGATATAAATAACTTTCGCAGGTTCCACCGTGATTATGATGCCGCGCTGACAAACAGTATGCGCAATGAGATCAGAAAGAGCGGCGGAGGCATGCTGCTGGCAGTACATCCTGGTTACAGCATGGATGGACCGATGGCAATAAGCTCAATAAAACTTGGGTGTCAGTTCAGGTTCGAATTCGGCGATGACATCACCAGGAAATATGTTGATGATTACCTGATTCGATTTTTACATGCTGTGCGGACTACCAGGCTTGCGGTATCCGTGCTTGCCGATCGCCATAGCGAATCCCAGCTCAGGGCCCTGGGCCCGGAAATTAATTCTGACAGGACCATCATCATTTGCCATGCCCCTGATGATGCTCCCACACCGATCTTCAACAATTTTGATTACTTCTTGTATGAATTGGCAAAAGACAAGAATGTCGAGAAGGTAGTGAACTATATACAATGGTCCAAGCTGTATTGGACATTCATGCGCTTGGGGGTTCGACACATCTACCTGGCCGGTGAACTATGTTTCCGCGATGGGAATGGCGAGCAAGGATGCGTTTATGAGGCAAGGGATTGGCTCTCCAAGTTCCGGCCGCTCAAAGTAACATTGCTTCCCTCCCTCACCTTCCCGAACATGAAAACCAGGGCTTAAAGATAACACTCCCCCTCTTGAAAGCCTGATGCTTATACTCTATAATTGCCTTTCTAATTTCGTTTGGAGGTACTAAAATGGCAAAAACATATAATATAGCAGTAATGGGAGGCGACGGGACTGGCCCGGAAGTCATCGCAGAAGGATTAAAGGTGCTCAAGGCCGTATCAGCAAAGTACGGCATCAAGTTCAACTTCACCAACTATGACTTCGGCGGAGAAAGATATAAAAGGACCGGCGAAACTCTCCCTGACTCTGCCATCGAGGAACTTAAAAAGCATGATGCGATCTATCTTGGCGCCATCGGCCATCCTGATGTTGCTCCTGGGATCCTTGAAAAAGGCATATTGCTCAAAGCTCGTTTCGCGCTTGACCAGTACATCAATCTGAGGCCCGTAAAGCTCTACGAGAACGTATGGACGCCTCTCAAGGATAAAGGACCTAATGAGATCGATTTTGTGGTTGTGCGTGAAAATACGGAAGGGATGTACGTGGGAACGGGCGGATTCCTTAAGCAAGGCACCCCGGATGAGGTAGCCATCCAGGTGTCTGTCAATACCAGAAAAGGCGTTGAGCGCTGCATCCGCTACGCGTTTGAATACTGCAAAAAAAGGAATAAAGGGAATAAGCTCACGCTGGTCGGAAAAACGAATGTTCTTACTTACTCAATGAACCTGTGGGAGAGGACATTCAATGAGGTCGCTAAGGAATATCCAGGCATTAAAACGGACTATAATCACGTGGATGCCTGCTGTATGTGGATGGTAAAGAACCCGGAGTGGTATGACGTTATTGTCACGGATAACCTTTTCGGTGACATCATCACCGACCTTGGCGCCATGATACAGGGTGGAATGGGTATCGCGGCCGGCGGGAACATCAATCCCGAAGGTGTTTCGATGTTCGAGCCCATCGGCGGAAGCGCTCCAAAATATACAGGAAAGAACGTCATCAATCCTCTTGCGGCGATCGCTGCCGGCGGGATGATGCTTGAGATCCTCGGCGAGGAAAAAGCTTCTCAAGCTGTTGAGAAATCAATAATGGAAGCGGTCAAGAAGATGAAGAGTATGGCGGCAGGGAAGATGGGGTATTCGACCACTGAAGTTGGAGACATGGTATCGAAAGGGATTTAGTGCCGGGGCCTGAGAACCCCACATTAAAATGTGGGGAATACATAAAATCGTTTTATCCTAATTCCCCACCCGCCTGCCGGACGGGCAGGCAATTCATTGTGGGGTACCACCCATAAATTTTATTAGATTATTTGTAGCTTCAGCAACGTTCTTTGCCCCAGCAACCGCTCTAATCACAGCTACTCGATCGCATCCCGCAGCTTTGATCCGAGCTATATTTAATCGGTTTATGCCGCCAATCGCCACCACAGGAATCGTCACTCGTTTCATCACCTTTCGGAGTTCCTTGATCCCCGTGGGTTTCATGCCGGCCTTGATCGGAGTACTAAAAATGGGTCCGAAGCCGATATAATCAGCCCCCAGCGCCTGTGCCCTCAAAGCTTCCTTCAAATTCGACGCTGAAATGCCTAAGATCTTTCCCCTTTTTTGCCATCCCCTGATATCCTGATATTCTGATCCTCTGATATCCTGCCCCACATGCACCCCATCCGCATCTGCTTGCCTTGCAATATCAAGGTCATCATTAACTATGAAGGTCAATCCGTGCGCTTTAGCATATTTCGACAGTTCTCTCGCAACTCTTAACTTATAACTCTTAACACTCAACTTATCCCTGTACTGGAACATCCTTGCTCCGCCCTTTGCGGCTTCTTTCATGATCTTCAAGTGGCTTCTTCCAAAAGATGGGTCGGTTATTACATAGAGGTTAAAATCAAGTTTTATCTTTTTTTTTAAGAGGATCGCTGCTTTTTGCTCGATATCATAGAGCTCAAACCTCAGCTTCTTGAACTTCGGCGGGAGCTTTGGATCAAATAACTTGGATGTTTCCTCAAATACCCGAACTGATTCCTGTGCCCTTTTGATATTAGCTAAAAACACATCGAGGATGTTCTTCCTTCTTCCTTCCGACTTCGTGCATCTTCCTGCTCCAACATCACGCCCAACGTCCCTCGCGCCCAACGATTCGCCTGACGCCCCCGCCATACGCCTGACGCTTCCAGCAATCTCATGCCTTATATCCTTCAAAGCCGAAGTCAATCGATCATCATCCAGCACAAAGCGAACGATATCCTCCGCAACTCTCAATCCTTCTGTTGCCCTATTAATGTTTGCGTCTATTATTCTAAGAATTTTTTCTCTCATTTCTCATCTCCCACGTCCTGACCAATTTCCCATATCAAATTACCCCACATCTAATCCACAATCACTCCATTCAACCACTGCATCGGATCCACCCTCAAGTTATGAAGACTCACTGCAAAATGCAGGTGCGGCCCCGATGCCACGCCCGTCGCCCCCATCGCGCCGATCAGCTGGCCTTTTTTAACTTTTTCATCCGGCTTTACGTATATCTTGCTCAAATGGGCGTAATAAGTGTATATGCCCTGGCCGTGGTCGATCACAACGGTATTGCCGTGCGCGGGCAGGCGCTCACCCAGCCTTACAACGCCGGAGTTGGACGCCACCACCGGCGTGCCGGAGGCGTTTGCAAAATCCAGCCCCCTGTGGCGGCCGGATTCCGAGCCGTTAATGAACTCATTAAGGCCGAAGGTCATCGATATCCTGCCTTTTGTCGGCCTGATGAAACGCCCGCGATAATATTTCATCGGGTTTTCCTGCACAACAATGTCTTCGATCTTTTTCCAGTCTTCCCGTATAGTGTCCGGCATCAGCATCTGGACCTTTTTTGGTTTTAAAATAAAGCTCAGTTTCCCGAATTTTTCCCTGCCAACATAAACCTTGTAATGATAATCGCTCTCGTTGCCCGCCCTGTCTTTTGCCTTTATCTTCATGTAATAGTTCTCATTACCCGGATCATCTATGCTGAACCCTATCACCGCGCGATATTTCCCCTTATACGAATACGCCTTGAACTCTTTGCTTTGAAATACTCCGTCGATCTCAATGCTTGGCTCGCTCGAAGTGAAATACAAATACGCGGTCCTGCCCTGCTTGAAAGATCCTCCCCCGGAAGCGATCTTTAGCAAAGGGGGGTCATTGTCCGTAAGATCTCTGACAGCGGAATAGATGCAACATTCAAGCGAAAGAAATGCGGCAAATGCTAATATTAAAATACGTTTCATAGGGTTCTTGGCCCTATTCTCTAAATGGTATGCCGTATACCCCGCTCATCGGATCCCTGAACACCGGAAGGTGCGGCGGATAATAAGTTATCCAAACGATCCCTGTCAATATCACGACCCAGGTAACGGCTCCCAAATATTTCCAGACAGGATCGCCTTCGGGCGATACAAGTATATAGCAGCTTATAGCCTGCCCTATGATGACCGCTATAATAAAGGTCAGGATATCAAGGATAAGCACGTTGTAGCCGAGCACGCACGTGTAATTGTTGTATATGGCCAGGATAATGGCCGGGATCAGATAAATGCATGCCGCTTTAGCGGCGACAAAATTCTTTGTTTCCTTCCCGATGAAAAAATACTCGATCAAAGCGAAAATTGTTGCCGGCCATATGCCTATCTTAAGATGCTCCCAGACGCTCTCATTCACGGGGCCGAACGGGGTAAGCAACGCCAGCCCGCCGCTCTGCTCATATGCCGAATGAAGAAGGATACCCGCGATAATAATGAACAGCGCTCCGACGGCTTCCCATATCAGTATCTTTTTCATGTCTTTCTTCCTCCTTGCATATTATCCATCAATAAAAAAGGCCAATCAAGCAGAACTTGATCGGCCTTATTATTTCCTCTTGATACTCTCTCAAAACTAGACAGGCTCCCCTGAAGTGTGTCCGAAGGACTCTACTTCAGGGGCTAAGATGCGGACACCAAGCCAAGTGTCATCCTGATTGCTCAGGATGAACGACCTAGGAATACTAATTTATCCGCCTCTGGCGGAAAGAAACTTTTATACTCCTTAGAAAGGAGGTGATCCAGCCACACCTTCCGGTACGGCTACCTTGTTACGACTTCACCCCAATCATCAGTACCACCTTAATGATCCGAAGACCGCTTCGGGTGTTCCTGACTCTCATGGTGTGACGGGCGGTGTGTACAAGGCCCGAGAACGTATTCACCGCAGTGTAGCTGACCTGCGGTTACTAGCGATTCCAGCTTCATGAGGGCGAATTGCAGCCCTCAATCCGAATTGAGGCGCGTTTTTTGAGATTTGCATGACATTGCTGTTTAGCTTCCCTTTGTGCGCGCCATTGTAGCACGTGTGTAGCCCTGGGCGTAAGGGCCATGCTGACTTGACGTCATCCCCGCCTTCCTCCTCTTTGTCAGAGGCAGTTCCGCTAGAGTGCGCCCCGATCGCTCGGGGGTGGCAACTAACAGTGGGGGTTGCGCTCGTTGCGGGACTTAACCCAACATCTCACGACACGAGCTGACGACAGCCATGCAGCACCTGTGTTATGGCTCCCCTTGCGGGGCACTACATGGTTTCCCACATATTCCATACATGTCAAGCCCAGGTAAGGTTCTTCGCGTAGCATCGAATTGAACCACATGCTCCACCGCTTGTGCGGGCCCCCGTCAATTCTTTTGAGTTTTAGTCTTGCGACCGTACTCCCCAGGCGGGTCACTAATCATGTTAACTTCGGCACTCGTGGGGTCGATACCACAAACACCTAGTGACCATAGTTTACAGCTAAGACTACCAGGGTATCTAATCCTGTTTGCTCCCTTAGCTTTCGCGCCTCAGCGTCAGAAATGGCCCAGAGAACCGCCTTCGCCACTGGTGTTCCTTCCGATATCTACGCATTTCACCGCTACACCGGAAGTTCCGTTCTCCTCTACCACTCTCCAGAACTGCAGTATTGAATGCGATGTATGAGTTGAGCCCATACCTTTAACATCCA
>Ga0315291_10000034_pt1 | contig 140428 bp, 137 predicted proteins | sample YL17G12_20_MG_FD_203070 | JGI IMG/M metagenome (GOLD analysis project Ga0315291, IMG submission 203070) | Sediment microbial communities from Yellowstone Lake, YNP, Wyoming, USA - YL17G12_20 | ecosystem: Environmental > Aquatic > Freshwater > Lake > Sediment | place: USA: Wyoming | collected... | reverse complement strand
TTATACGAGCACGAGAAATGTGACACTTAATGCGAATAGTTCTGCATCTGTACCATTTGATAACTTTGTAGCAAATATTCCGCGTGGCGCATATACGATGCGATGCACCAGTCAACTTGGTGGTGATATGGTGGTTACGAATAACCTTGTTACGAGTTCGTTTGATTTAAGAGTTCGTGACTTTGCCCCGACCGCGATTCTTGCTCCAGTAGGTGTAATTGATTCAGGAACTAATATCATTCCGCAAGCGGTCATCTCTAATTATGGCACTCAAACCGAAATTAATGTGTCGGCCCGATTTGATATCCGAACAATCGGAACTGGAACTCTTGTTTATACATCAACAAAACAAGCGACACTTACTTCTGGTAATTCTGCTACAGTTTCTTTCGATAACTTCCCGGCTAATTTGCCACGAGGTACCTATGTAACGCGTTGCACTACTCAACTCAGTGGAGATATGGTAGTATCAAATAATCTGATTACTGGTTCATTTGATATTGGAATTCGGGATTATGCGGTAACTGCAATTACTGCTCCGTCCGGCACAGTCGACTCTAACTCGACCATCTCCCCCAAAGCTATTATTCATAACTACGGCACGGTTAATTGTATTAATGTGCCAGTTAATTTCCGTATTTTTGGTACGGCCTATTCTTCTACTAAATTAGTCTCTCTTAATTCCGATTCGTCGACCGAAGTTACTTTCGACCCGTTCACCTTTAATCTCTATCGTAATTCTTATATTATGCGTTGCTCTACTCAATTAACCGGTGATATCGTTACAAGTAATAATCAGCTGATAAGTTTATTTGATATGCGAGTCCGCGATTATGCCGCAACAACTATCGTTTCACCATCCGGAGTAGTCGATTCCGGGTCGACCATTACTCCTCAAGCTATTATTTATAATTACGGCACGGTCCCAGAAGCTAACGTGCCAGTTATGCTCTATATTGTCGGCACCAGTTATTCTAATACCCAGTTTGTAACGCTTGCCGGCGGTGTTTCTACGACCGTAACTTTTGCAAGTTTTGCGTTAAATATCCCGCGGAATACTTATACGATACGATGCACGACTCAACTAGCCGGCGATATGGTGGAATTGAATAACCTTATTACCGGGACATTCGGTTTGCGTCTTCGCGATTTCGCAGCGATTCGCATCACCGCACCGATTGGTACGGCTGACTCCGGTTCAACTCTTAAACCACAAGCATTGATTCGTAATTACGGAACACAAACCGAAATTAATGTGCCGGTTAATTTCCATATCATCGGCACGCCGTATAGTTCTACTAAATTAGTTACCTTGGCGCCCGGTGATTCAGCCGAAGTTGTTTTTGATAACTTCACCTTAAATGTTCCTCGTGGCTCCTATACGATGCGCTGCACCACCCAACTTGCCGGCGATATGGTCGTTTCCAATAACATGACGAGTGGTGTGTTTGCCTTACGAGTGCGTGATTATGCCTGCACGGTAATTAGTAACCCCGGGACGATTGTTGATTCCGGCTCGGTTGTTACGCCTCGTGCTTGGGTTCGTAACTACGGCACCCTTCCTGAATCTAGCGTGCCGGTGAATTTCCGAATTGTCGGGACGCCGTATTCTTCAACCAGACAAGTTAATCTTAATTCGCTCGATTCGATCGAAGTTGTTTTTGACCCGTTCACTTTCAATATTCCCCGCAATACGTACACGATGCGTTGCACGACCGCTTTGGATAATGATATGATTTCAAATAATAACTTGCGCACCGCAACCTTCCTCTTACGCGTTAGCGATGCGAGCTGTGATACAATAATCCGACCAATCGGTAATCTGGATTCAATCGCGACGATTACTCCGCAAGCAGTAGTCAAGAATTACGGCAATACGACCCAAAGCTTTGATATGATATTTAAAATAATGAATTCAGTGAATGTGGTCGTGTGGGCAGATACCCAGTTAGTTGATAATTTACTTGCTTACGAAACCCGGAAGATTGATTTCACGCCTTGGGCGATGGGTCCAAGAGGGAATTATTCGGTTAAATGTTCAACCTCGTTAGGCACCGATATGATTACTTCGAATGACCAAAAGGTCGGAACATTCTGTACTTTTCTCTCTGATTTTGGTGTGCTGGCAATTACCGCACCAACCAGTGTGGTCGATTCCGGTTCAACCATAACTCCTAAAGCCTGGATTCGTAACTACGGTACTCAGACTGAAATTAATGTTCCAGTCTTGTTTGATATTAGCGAAGTCTATCATGATACCCAGTATGTTACTCTAGCAAGTGATGACTCGACCGAAGTGTCGTTTGATGTATTTACCTTTGATATTCTGCGCGGCAATTATGTGATGAAATGCACTACCCAGCTCCTAAATGATATGCAAGAGAATAATAATAGCCGATCCGGACCAATGGCATTAAGAGTCTGTGATGTCGGGGTAGTCTCGGTGCTTCGTCCCACCGGTACACTCGATTCAGTCCCGACTTATGTTCCACAAGTGGTCGTGGCGAATTACGGCACCCAGCCCGAGAGTCTTAGCGTGACATTTATGATTGACGGCATGGGAACCAGTTATGCTAATACCCAGACCGTATCGAATTTACAATCCGGTCAAACCCCGACAATTAACTTTGCGCCGTGGACAACCGGTCCAAGAGGCAATTATGTAACGAAATGTTCAACCGCATTAACCGGTGATATGCGGTCATCCAATGATATAGTTGCCGATTCGTTCGCAATCCGGGTTGCCTGGGAAAGGTTACCGGTTGTGCCGACTTTAGTACTTGGTAAATTTGTCAAAGACGGCGGCTCGTTAACCTCGGTCAATAATAATATCTATGGCTTCCGCGGTAATAGATCGCGCGAGTTCTATCGATTCGACGGCAACTGGACTCGACTCGAATCAATCGGTTTGGCAAAGAAAGCCGATTCGATAACTGTAATCAAAAAGAAAATCGGAAAAGGCGCGGCACTCTGCTATGATGGCGTAAATACAATTTATGCGATGAAAGGTGGCGGCACCAGAGAATTCTGGGCGTATGATATCGCACTCGATACATGGTATCCTAAGGCAGCTATACCATCCTATAAAGCGCCCAAAGGCGGCTCAGCACTCGTCTATTATAATCAACGGGTGTACCTGTTGACCGGCGGACAGCGAGTTGGTTATCAAAACTTCTTCTCCTACTTCGTACCGGATGGTGTTTGGGAAACAACGGTTGCCTGGGCACCGATCGCGGATGGTAAACCGTTCAAAGATGGCAGCGCGATGACTTTAGCCGGTGATACGATCTTTGCCTTGAAAGTGGGCGGACGAAATAATACCTTCTTAGCCTACAACATATTAAGTAATGTCTGGCAGGAACGGGAAACGATTCCGATGGTTCATCCAAATGGTGGTAACCGACGCAACCGCACGAAGGATGGCGCGGCAATAAGTCATAACGGAAATAAAATCTATGCGATTAAAGGTGGCTCGAGAACGGAATTCTGGAAATACACGCCGAGTACCGGACATTGGACCGCATCGGAAACAATACCGCGACTCAACATCAAGTCGGTTCCGAAAACCGGTGCCGCACTTGCATCAACCGCGGATGGCAAGATCTACCTTATCAAAGGTAATAATCAGAACGAATTCTGGCGCTATAATCCGCCACTATCATTTGGCGAAACAGAGATTTTAGCAAGTCAACCGACTCAGGCAACGCAAACGGTTAATAACAGTACATTAGTTATGACTACGATTGATGCCACACCTAATCCATTCAAGTCGCATACCACTATCCGCTATTCGCTACCCGCGGCTGGATATATTTCAATTAAGCTCTACGATGCGTCCGGTCGATTAGTTGAAGTTTTAAGCGATGGTTATTACAACCAAGGTAGTTATTCGATGAATCTGTCACGTAACAAGCTTAGTAATGGTGTTTACTTCTTGCGATATAATGGCAATTCGAGCGAGAAAGAATTAAAGCTGATAGTAGAATAACAGAAAATGAATCCCGCACCTATGTACGCAATATGGGTTATAGGGCAATATAGATATATTGATTAAAAATAACTTTTACATAAAAGCGGTAGGTGCGGGATAATAAATGTAAGATATATAGTAATGAAAAGTGAAAAACTTATGGGAGAGAATATAAAAAAAAGGAGATTTATATGAAAAACGTAAACAAGACAATCCTTATTCTATTACTTGCGAGTATAACGATTGCATTTGCCGGTTGGGAGCCAAAAGTGGATGTACCGACTCTTCCTGAAGGTAAAGGCGTTAAAGACGGTGGTGCTCTAGTAACCAACGGCGATTACATCTATGCGTTTCAAGGCGGAAACACATATAACTTTTTTGCCTATAGTCTTCTCGATATGACATGGTCAGCAAAATGCTCGATACCTTATGTATTAAAACCGACTGGTCGGCCGGATAAGAAAAGAGTTAAATCTGGCGGTGCGTTGACTGTGTATGAAGGTAAAATCTATGCGTTCAAAGGTGGCAATACTTATGAATTTTGGGCATACGACCCCGGTTTGAACGATTGGGCTCAACAAGCTTCAATTTCCGAAGGACTAAATCGGAAGAGAGTAAAACACGGCGGTGCTTTGGTTACACTTGGTGACGCCATCTATGCATTCAAAGGTGGCAATACTGATGAATTCTGGATGTACGATCCTCTCGCAACTACCTGGTTTCCGAAAGCATCATTGGTTACGGTCGATGGCAAGAAAATTAAAGGTGGCGCGGCGTTGACCGCATATAATGGTATAATTTACGCCTTCGTCGGCGGTAATAGTTACCATTTCTATGCTTATGACCCTGCATCTGACGTCTGGAATCAAAAAGCAGATGTCGGTTTTGGTAATTTAGAAAAGCGAGTTAAAGATGGTGCTTCATTGGTTGAAAAGAGCGGTTTTCTCTATGCGTTTAAAGGTGGAAACACTCAAGACTTCGGTTATTATGACGTGGCTGGTGACGTATGGGTAACATTAGATACAATACCAATGGGAGTAAATGAAAGGCGCGTTAAAGCAGGTGGTTCATTAACTGCGTATGGCGATGTGATTTACGCTCTAAAAGGTGGTAACTCGAAAGAATTCTGGGCATATACGATAGTTAAGTAATAATGACCCCGCACCTGTTCAGGCATGGCTTTTGCCTTGCCTAAAATTGAATCAAAATTTTGGGTATAGGGACAATGGGTGCGGGGTCAGGTTACATAATACACCAAAAGAAAATTGTTGTTGCTTTGGCTGATAGTCAAAAGTCAATTTCATTTGGTCTTTGAATTTGTACATGTTTGCCGAGATATATGCATCGGCGATTGAAATCAGTTTGACCGTAGCGATCCACCATAAGAGATTATTGCGACTATTTTTAAATTTCACATCGCGGGTGTTTTGATAGTCTATATGGTCTTGATAAGCAAAATAAGCGAGCGTACCTTCTGTCCCTACAAATAAAATTCCTTTCAGGTAATTCTCAGTATAAAATTGTCCACCGCCAGGGATAATTGAGGAAAGGACCATTGCTAAACCAGGAGACTTATAAAAACTCTTTGGCTTAGTTCGAATTTCCTTTGTTGTATCCGCAGCTATTTCGGATAAAGCTATATTGAAACAAAGTACGACCGAAACCCCAATTATTAAAACTTTCCCTAGAATTTGAGTGCCCATTTATATGTTTGTTTTCTTAATTACTAATTGGACTAATAATTGAATCAGGAGTACTGCTTTGAGCAGGGGTAAGTTCCTTAACAATTATTTCCACTCGCCGATTTCTGCTCTTGCCCTCCAATGTTTCATTGCTATCAATTGGTTTACTTGAGCCGTAGCCGATACAAACTAACCGGTCTCTACTGATTCCGCATGACTGTAAATAATCTAAAACTGCCATCGCTTTAGCAAAAGACAGCTCGCGGTCAGATGGGTATGTTCGCTTTAATTCCGAGAGAATTGGCTGATTATCAGAATAACCAGCGATGATTATATCGCCAGTTGATTCTTGTAATTGAGAAACAATTTCTTTAAGCATGACGAGTGCTGGTTCGGTTAAATTAAAACTGTTAGGGCTTACAAATAAATCGTCCCATAATAAAATTTGCCTGAATGCCGGCGGTTGATTGGCTTTGTTTAATTTTTCTTCCAGTTCTTTAACCTGTGCCTGCCACATTAAATTTTCATTGGTATTTTTTGCATATTCATCTAATATTGGCAGATAACGAATATTATAAAACAAAAGCCCGAGACCAATTGCAATCAGAAATAAAATCCAACCAAGAAATTTCATGTTAATGCCTCCAATGCACTCTTTAATCTTATTAATTTATCTTCGTATTTTGTTTTACGTTCCCGTTCTCTTTCGATAATATTACTCTTTGCTTTGCTCATAAATTTCTCATCCGAGAACTGCTTATTAATTTTTTCTAGCTTCTTTTGAATTGACACTATCTCGTTAGAAATTCGTATCCGTTCTTTGTCAAAGTCAATCATTCCGGCCAATGGTACATATGCTTCTAAATCTTTTATTACCGTTACCGACGATTGGGTCGGTCTTTTGTCTCGAGAGGCAAAATTCGAAACTTTCGCTAATTCGTAAATAAGGTTTCGATTCGTTTCCGTCAGTAAAAATTTAGACAATTCCGGGTTTTTTGTATTAATAAAACATTCAACCTTTTTATTTATATCAATTCTCATCTCCGCACGAATATTCCGAATCCCGACAATCAATTCTCTCATTGCTTCAACCTTATCATTTGCCGATTTATCGTATGTAATGACTTCAGGCCACGCACCACTCATAATACTTTCAGGTTTATAGTTAAATTTGTTCCATAATTCTTCGGTTAAGAATGGCATAAACGGATGAAGCATTAATAGATTTCCCTTAAATACCGTGTCTAAAACTGGTTTAAAACTCGTATCATTATTCTTTTGCCTAATTTTACAGAATTCTAAATACCAATCACAAAACTCATGCCAGAAAAATGTATACAATGCTTGTGCAGCTACCGAATATGCAAATCGGTCTAAGGCGTTAGTTGCTGTGTCAATTGTCTCGTTATATTTTGATATTATCCAGTTATCAATCGGATTATCCGTCTTACTAAATTCTTGGCGGTCGCTTTTCATTGTCATTGCGATTAAACGACCAGCGTTCCAAATCTTGTTAGCAAAATTTCTGCCGAGTTCGACTTTCACGACCCGGAATCGATAACTCTGGCTTTCGGTTTCCAAGTAAGCTAAAGTAAATCTTAATGCGCAGGCACCGTATTTATCAATCAACAATACTGGGTCAACCCCAATCCCTTTGGAACGGCTCATCCGCTCGCCAGTTTCAGCTAATACAGTTGAGTGAATATAGACCTGATAGAACGGCACATTATTCATGAATTCCATTCCCGACATTATCATTCGTGCCACCCATAAGAAAATAATATCCGGGTCGGTCGAGAGTAAATTGGTCGGGTAGAACTGGCGTAAATCTTCGGTGTTATCCGGCCAGCCAAGCGTAGAAATTGGCCAGATCGCAGATGAGAACCAGGTATCTAATACATCTACGTCCTGTCTGATATTTTTACTGTGGCATGCATCACATTCTTTCGGGTCTTCACGCTTCACCATTACCTTATTGCAGTCATCGCAGTAGAATGCTGGTATTCGATGTCCCCACCATAATTGTCGGGAAATACACCAATCCCTAAGATTATACATCCAATCTAAATATACCTTGGTCCAGCGTTCCGGATAGAACTTTATTGTCTTATCTTCAACTTTTTTAATTGCTGGTTCAGCTAATGATTTTGTTTTTAAGAACCACTGCAATGATACCATCGGCTCGGTTAATGTTTCGCAACGGACACAGGTGCCAACCCGGTGATGATAATCTTCAATCTTTTCTAAATATCCTTGTGAAGTTAAATCTTGAACCACTAATTCGCGAGATTTTTCTCTTGACATTCCCTGATATTTAACCGGTACTTTATCAGTAATCTTCGCATCTTCGTCAATAACTTTGACAAATTCTAATTTATGCTTATTGCCGATATCAAAATCAACCGGGTCGTGAGCGGGTGTAACTTTAACCGCGCCAGTGCCGAATTCCATATCCACTGCTTCTTCCGCAATAATCGGAATTATTCTTTCAGCTAACGGTAATCTTACCTTTTTGCCAACAAAATCTTTATACCTGTCGTCATTTGGATTTACTGCTACCGCCGTATCGCCAAGCATCGTTTCGGGTCGAGTCGTTGCGACTATAATATATTTATTTTTATCATCCGCCAAAGGATATTTTATGAACCATAATTTTGTTTCAGCTTCTTTATATTTAACTTCTAAGTCTGAGATTGAAGTGTGGCAACGTGGACACCAATTAACGATATAATATGCCTTATAGATTAACCCTTTTTCATAATAACGAACAAATGCTTCTCGGACTGCTTTTGACAACTGGGCGTCCATTGTGAATCGGGTGCGAGTCCAGTCACAGGAAGCGCCCAATGTTTTTAATTGTTCAAGAATTATATTTGCGTGTTTTTCTTTCCAATCCCAGGCTAAGCGTAGGAATTCTTCTCTGCCAATATCAAATCTAGTTTTTCCTTCCTTAGCTAATCGTTTTTCAAGCTGGTTATGAGTCGCAATGCTGGCATGGTCAGTACCAGGCAACCAAAGAGTTTCGTAACCTTGTAGTTTCTTAAATCTAATTACAATATCCTGCAACGAGCCATTAAGGGCATGCCCCAAATGAAGGACACCGGTAACGTTAGGTGGCGGAATTACGATGCAATATCTTGGTTTTTTACTTATCAAATCTGGTGTAAAAAATTTATTATCTAACCAATATTTATACCACTTCTTTTCGATTTCTTGAGGCTCGTATCGTGTCGGAAAATCCATAAATTTCATTATAAGTAAATTAACTATCGTGTCAACACTGCACCTAGTATCAAGTTATTTTGACCGGGATTTTTAGCCCGTTCTCTAAATTGGTAATATTGCAAACAGGAGCGAGGACAATTGTGCTTGTATTGATACGTCATGGCCACGACCTGTAACTATTTAAGGGCATATAGTCCGGTATGCTGGGGGCTAGGGTGGGGCATGGGGTATGCCCTTTGCTAGGGTGTGGTTTTCTCACCCCTTGCCTACTACGCTACATGCGGTAGAGAAGATCGCTGGTGGGGCAGGATTTATTTTATGATTATATTTTGTTTTATCAGATTATTTATCGGGTTAGTAGATTTAACATAAAATTACAAAATGAAAACACTTATTAATAAGATGTATCGTTTATTGTTAGATTTTATGGAGATTGGTTTGTCGGAGCTTTAGAGATATTGCCTCATAAATTATTTATTATAATTAATAGTAGAAACGGAATAAAACTTGGGACAGGCATTAACTTGTAGGACTATTCTATTTTTGCGAATCTTATCATCAATTTCTCAATTCGTTTTCGGTTAAGATAAAAAAGCAAAGCTAAGATACTTAGGATAACAATTAGTATTATCCATTCCTGAGTGGATAAACTAAATGCTTTTGAACCAACTACGTTATATACGATATTCATTGGTAGACGAGCTATGAAAACCATTAAAATATATATCAGATAAGGAATTGGGGTAAGACCTGATAAATAATATGTAATATCGCCGAGCGGCGTAAATAAAAGTAATAAGAAAATTATGAACGGTCCTTTATGCACGATATATTCGTCAAATTTATGCATCTTGTCTTTGGGAACAAATATCTGCAAAAGATTTCTGCCAAAAATTCGTCCCACCCAGAACGCAATGGTTGAGCCGATTAGTACTCCTGAGATGCAAAAAATCGTTCCCTTCACCGCGCCAAAAATATAGCCGGAAACAAGTTCGATAACATAACCCGGTATTGGTGCAAAGATGATTTGAAAAACTTGCATACTGATAAAAATTATCGGTGCGCGCATGCCGAATTGTGATATGAAAGCGCGGACTTTTTGCGAGTCTATAAAAATTTTCGGTAATTCTGGATACTTTCGGAAGACAAAAAATGCTATTAATGCAAGAACGACAATTGGTAAAATCGAATAAAAATATGTTAGAAAATTTTTCTTCTTGGATTGATTAGGCAATTGATTTACAACATCCCCGGCATTTAAATCATTCATTATGTTTACCCGGTTAATCCCGTCTCTTGTTACTCAGGTCGATAACCAAGACGGTGGAACGGATTTACAACCGATGAGGCAACATTCTTTAGATGTGCCGACACACGTTTTAGGAAGCGAGCAATAAGTGCGTAGATAACTGCTTCACGACCTTTGAGGGAACTGTCCTTTAAAATATCTTCGATAATTTTTTCGATCTCGGGTGCTATTTTTGCGTGGGTTTCCATTACTTGCTGACCTAACTCGACATTTGCTTCTTTAAAAGCAACGATCGTGTCAGTAAAGTTTTTGGTTATCATCTCTTCAAACTTACGGATGCGGTCAACATATGGTCCGCGCAAAAGTTCCGGATAATGATGCGCAAGTTCAATCAGATTTTTCGCATAATCCCCAATTCTTTCGATGTCAACTACAATCGTTACCAAAATTAACGAACCGGTGATATCCTGGTGCTGGCTGATTGATAAGTGTTCTAAAACTTTACGACGCACTGATATCTGTATCTCATTCAATTGCTGGTCGAGTTGATAGATATCCGACACTTCTCTTTCATTATCCATTAATACCCGCAATGAGAAAATATACATGTCTTTGGTCCTCTCCAGCATATTAACCGTCTCTTCGGTTGCCTGAGTTAAGAGCAAAGACTTTTTCCAAAGATGAAAAAAATCAGTAAACATTTTTCCTCCTAAAACGCCCGATATAACGTAATAAGCAGAATACGTTCTTGCTAAAAAGCGTGAAGCGTTTAATATCGGGCATCATATTTATCTTATTTTTGTTAATAAAAATATTGCAATCGGTATCAAATAAAAAGTAACGACAATAAAAACAATTGCCATCGCCCTGCTTTTACTGGCTATTTTACCCAAACCCAATGCTAAATTAATTGGGACTGCTTTCAAAGGAAACCATATACAACAACCGATGACATTAAATATGGTGTGAGCAAAGGCAACCTGAGTTGCTAAAATATTCCCGGTAACAAGTGATGCTAAAATTGCAGTTATGGTGGTGCCAATATTAGCGCCGAGCGTATATGGATATATCTTATAGATCGTTAAAATACCCGCACCTACTAATGGCACTACCAGAGATGTTGTAACCGAGGAAGACTGAATCGTTCCGGTCAAGAGCAAACCCAAGAGGAAGCTTTGCGCCGCACCACCAAAAAGATATTTGTCCATTATTACTTCCATTCGACGAGTTGTTAGCGCCTTTATCGAGTCGACTAAAAATTTTAATGCTACAAATAATACTACTACTGCTACAATCACAATAATCCAACCTTTATTACTCATAAAATCGGTTAATTTAGAACTTAACGGAGTAATTATAAATCTTAACGGGCTACCAATATGGGTACCGCCGATTCCGGCAAAGGCTTTTGCCATGAACCCTGAAACATGATATAAAATATGGAATTTGAGTTCTAATGGGAATAAGATTAAAACGGTCAGAATATTAAAGAAGTCATGCACAACCGCAGCCGGGAATGCTCTCTGAAATTCCTGTTTGCGTGTAATATGGGTCGAAGATACTAAAACGTTGGTGACCGTGGTTCCGATATTTGCTCCCATAATAATTGGAATTCCCTGGAAGATGTTAAGTGTTCCGGAAGCGACCATTCCGACTACAATTGAAGTTGTTGCGGATGAACTCTGAACTACCGAGGTGACAAAAAGACCGATTAACAAGCCGATGAGCGGATTGGATGTGATAGTGATTAATTTAGTTATAAAACCATGTCCGAGGAATTGTAAACCATCGCCCAGCAGGTTAATGCTTAAAAGGAACGCATATAAAGAAATTAGTAAAATTGCCGTCCAAATTGTTTTGTGGGTAATTCTATCCATAATAGCCTTTTTGCATTATATGATAATTTTTAATTAAATCAAGCTGTATAAGAGACACGAGCAGTTGTTACAACCGCTCCATATACTCGCGAGCTCCATTCTGAACCAGCACATTTGCTGCCTCGGCCAAGGTTGCGCCGGTTGTTATTACGTCATCTACAAGAATTGCGCGCCGGTCTTTTATCGAAAAATCTAAGCTCGGTTTGAACTGGTACGCTCCACTAATATTTTTCATTCTTGCCCGATAGTTAAATTGGGTCTGGGAACGGGTATTTTTCTTTCGAGTTAAACAATCAGCTAAAGTAATACCTGAACTAAAAGATGCCTCTTTTGCTAATAGTAATGCCTGATTAAAGCCGCGCTCCCGCAATCGTGTTGAGTGCAATGGAATTGGTATGATATAATCAGCACGACTCAAAATGGGGTCAGAATTTATAACATTTGCTAGACCTAAACCTAACACCCGAGCCAGTTTCCTCTTGTTCTGATATTTTAAATTATGCACTAATCCTTTATACGGAGTCACATATTTACCTAAGGCGCGAATTCTTGATAACGCAGCAGGTTTGACATCGCTTAAGATCAGCGGATGATTACAGTCTTTATCATAGTTTTTTGGTAAACCACAAATCGGGCAAGTGCCATTGCGGCAGTCGTTACCTGTGTGAAGCATTTATTACAGGCAAGACCAGAATCAATATCTTTATCACGGCCAAAGCATCTCGGTGGGAAAATAAAATCTATTACAGGTTGGAAAACTAAAGATTTTAAAATTCTAAAATCTTCTTCGAATCTTTTATTCGGCAACTTTTTGGTCGGGATTCTTTTTACGCTTTAAAATTATTATCGTAAAGATAATCGCGCAAACAAAAAAAGCCAGCGCAATCACTTGATTTACCCAGAAATTCGATTTGTCCTCGTAATATCGGATAAAATCAATACCAAATCTAAATAAAGAATAAAATATCAGGATAATTCCAAATAGCAAACCATCTTTTAAATGTTTTCTTTCCAAGATTAACGCGACTCCGAAAAGTATAAAACCGGCTGCCGATGAATATAGTTGAGTTGGATGAATCGGAACCGAAAATGTATATCCAGCCGCGGAATGATATGGGAAAACAACACCCAGAAATGAGCTGGTCGGTTTACCAAAACAGCAACCGTTAAGAAAACAGCCGATTCTGGTTAATCCTTCGCCCAGCACCAGTGACGGCGCAATCGCATCGAGTATTTTATAAATCGGCATCTTTTCATGCCGGACATAAAGAATTCCTACTACTAAAGCTAAAATAAACCCACCAAAAAACATTAAACCGCCCAAACCGCCCCGCCAGAATGCGATGATTCCGAGTAAATCGCGGTTAAATTCACCCCAGTGAAAAATCACATATAATAATCTTGCGCCAAGCACCACCATAATCAGGGTCAATAATGCTAAATTAGTTATACTTTCACCCGAAACACCAAATCTTTTTGCTCTAATCTCAACCATTTTCGTGCCGATTAAAAACGAGATGAATAAGAGCAGTCCGTATGAATAAATGTGAAAACTGCCAATTCTAATTAATGTTGGAAACACTTACTACTCCTTTCAATCTTTTTTTAAACCACGGATTAGACCGATTAAACGGATCAATTGAGAAAATATAATCTGTGGAAATCCTTATCATCGGTGGTTTCATTATTATTTTATCGGAAACGGATTAGGAATAAATGCCAGGATTAATATTAAAAATGCCAGCCCGGCTAAAATTTTATCGCTTTTTTTCAGTTGGGTAATTTCATCCTGTGCTTTCGGATGTCTTAAACCAAAAACAATTATCAATAATACCCAGAAGAACCAACCTGGCCATAATAAACCCAGGGCGGTCATCGAGGCAATTACTGCAATCATCAGATATTTTCGCCTTTTACCAAATACCGCATAAGCAATATGGCCACCATCGAGCTGGCCTACCGGCAGGAGATTCATTGCGGTCACGAAAAACCCAAGCCAACCAGCAAACGCCATCGGGTGTAATACTATATCATAACCTTTTGGAAGATTAGGATGTAAAATGTTATAGATAAAGTGAAATAACAAAGATGAACCCAATCCGAATGAATTGCTAACATCAGTAACATTTACCGCTTTTGACAAAACAAGACCGATGATTGTAATCGGTACCGCTAAAATAAAACCGGTTAATGGTCCGGCTAACCCGATTCTTACCAATGCTTGCTTGTTGGGCAAGACCGATTTAATTCTAATAAATGCGCCCATCGTGCCAATCAATGGATGCGGTATTGGTAAGAAATATGGCAAGGTAACCGATACGCCATATTTTCGTGCGGTCAAATAATGCCCTAATTCATGCCCGGTCAAAATCAAGAGTAAAGAAAATGAAAACGGCGCACCCAATATAATATCTTTAAAATTTATAAAAGGATTCCCCCCACGATTTAAAGAACCGACCAAAAGTGTTGTAAAAATTGTTGCGACGAATAGCACAGTTGCCAAAACCACAGAACGGTTTAATCGTATCGATAAATTTTGCTTTGTCAGTATTTGATTTTCTGCTTTAATCGTATCGATTCTAGCGAGATAAATTACATGCGGACTTTCCGATTCTTTTATTTTGTCAAAATATGGGGTGTAACCAAGATTGGTAAAATATATTTTCAGTTTTTCAATGTTCGCTTCAACTGGCGGTAGAATACTGCCCCGGACACTATTCAGACCGATTTTTGAGATTTGGATATATGGCGCTAAGGCACTGATATCAATAAATTCTTCTTCCAATGTACTCTTTATTTAGCCGTATCTTTGTTTTCTTGTTCTTCTAACGCACCGAGCCGGCGTATTCGTTGAACATACCTGCGCAAAATGTCAGCATCTAATAAAACCGCAACCGGATTAATGATTATTTTCCCTGGTTCGTCAGTTACCCGAACCCCATAACTGGGACGACCCGGTTCTTCAACACGATAACTGTTGCTGTATGCTTCCTTGTGATATGCGTACATTTTTCCTGTTGCATTGCCCAAAAATTTAATTAAATCCTCAATCACAAATTTTACGGCAGCTTTTTGCTCAACATTTGGTTTAACATGCAACACGATTGCTTCTCCTCGAGTAAGCCGTTCATCTTTTAATCCTGCGGTTTTTGCATCGATAAAATCACTAATGTTTCTCATAACCACCTCCGGTCAGATAAAAATTGTAAATTTCATAATTCCATCCCAAATAGATTTGCATAAACTTTGGCATCATTTACCATATTATCAATCACACAATGTTCATTAGGCATATGCGCGGTTTCGGCAAATTTTGCCCAGACCACAGCTGGGAAACCTTTACGCCTAAAAAACGCAGCAACGGTTCCACCACCAATCCCTTTTGGTTTGGCATTTACTTGGTAAATATTTTTAATCGCTTTCTTTAATAGTTTTACCACTGGTGCATTAACGGATGTCGGTGGTGCGGCTTGCTCGGCTTGCGGCATGTCGAGTATAATTTGCACCCCAAATTTTTGCTCGATTTGAACAACTTCAATTTTTACGTCGGCTAAGACTTTTTGGATGTCATACTCAGGAATAATCCGACAATCAAAATAGAAAATATCCTCGCCCGGGACCGTATTGATATTCGGAACATTCGCTTCCTTCTTAGTGGGTTCGGCAGTTGTGAATGGTGGTAAAAACAATCGATTCTTTTTACGATAGTTCTTTTTAAACATTTTGTCTAAGGCAACGATTAGGTTGGCACCAGCTCGATGAGCATTGATGCCTTTGGGCGCGACTGAAGCATGAATCTGTTTGCCTTTGATTGTAAATTTAATCCACAGGATTGATTTTTCAGCAATTTCTAATGTCGTAGCCTCGCTATTACCAGCATCCGGCACGATATATAAATCATCTTCTTTAAAAAGCTGCGGGCAAGTCTTTAACAGATGCCCTGCCCCATAAAAACTGCCGGTCTCTTCGTCTGATACAAATATTAGATTGACATCATAGACAGGGGTGAAACCGACCGATTTTAATGCTTTTACTGCCGCGATTGAAGCAACCATCTCCTGCTGGTTATCCTCCGTGCCACGACCGTAAATCTTATCTTCAATAACCGTTGCTTGGTAGGGGTCGGTGTTCCACAAATTTCTTGGACCAGGCGGTACAATGTCAATATGAGTCATAATCCAGATCTTATGAGAAGGATATATGCCCGGGAATCGAGCAACGATATTCGGTCGATAACCAGCTGGCACTCGATCGTCGGGTGCATTATACTCAGCAATTTCTAAGCCAATTGGTTTTAATGCGGAAAGCAAATATTTTGCACGTTCCGCTTCGCCTTGTCCGCTGCTGGTCGGTCCGATTGCCGGGATTGCTGTGATATCACTTTGCATTTTGATCATTTCCGAGCGCATTTCGGAAATTACATCGCTAATTTTTTGCCATTCTCTCGAACGCCACATAGCTCCTCACTTTTCTAAATTTATTATCATTTGTTTTAGTATAAACCATTGTTTTCCCTTTGTCAACAAAAGCGCACCGATTATAGGCTTGACTTTTAATAAAAAATATTCTATATTTAAATATGAGGCAAACTAAACCCAAGGGGGGAAAATGAATCTTAATATCACAGCACGACATTTTGAATTAACTCAAGATCTAAAAGATTTTGTCGAAAAGAAGTTCAAAAAACTTGAACATTATGATTATTTAATAACTAAAACAGATGTTATTCTTAGTAATGACGCAGGACAAAAAAATGCGGAAGGAAAGATTGGAATGCGCGGTAATTTTATTATTGCTAAAACCAATGCTAATGATATCTTTCTTGCGATTGGTCTCTTGGCCGATAAATTGCTAAAACAGATAAAAACTTATGATGGTAAACTAAAAAGTAAAAAGAGGCTATCGCGGTCGGCGCAAGTGATAGAATAAGGCATGCCACCGAGACGCGGAACTTGCCGACGATACACTATATGCTGTTTGCTAATTCTTGTGTCCTCGGCGCCGCAGTGGCTAAAATAGAAAATTGAACATGGACAGCAAAAAACAAATTCACACTTCTGCGCTTAAGACAATTTCAGTAAGAATTTTATACGAAGAGAAAAAAGATGATTTTAAATTAGAACTCTTAGCTGGAGCAGAAGGTCTAGAGGCAAGGAATTTGGTTACCGTTGATATTTATCGACCCGGTCTCGCCTTGGCGGGCTTTACCCAAATATTCCTTCGAGAGCGAGTTCAGATTTTAGGCAGTACTGAATTAACCTATCTATCAACTCTTTCGGTAACGGCGAGAAAAGAAGCGATAAATACGGTAATATCATTTAACCCGCCTTGCTTTATTATCGCAAAAAATTTGGAATTACCGGAAGGTTTTGCTAAAATAGCCAATAAACTCAAAGTTCCGGTCTTTAGAACTTCATTAGATACTACTCAATTTATTCATATGCTTACCGCATATCTCGATTATAAATTAGCACCGGAAACATTTCTCCATGGCGACTTAGTTGATGTCTATGGAGTTGGTCTGCTTTTAGTCGGTGAATCAGGGATTGGCAAGAGTGAGTGTGCATTAGATTTGGTTGAGCGAGGACACCGCTTAGTTGCGGATGATTTGATTAAAGTATTGCGGCGCGGCGAAGGAATTTTAATGGGACAAAGCGCAGCAAGAAGTCCGGCATTACAATATCACATTGAAATTCGCGGTGTCGGCATTGTTGACATTTATGCGCTCTATGGTATTCGGTCAGTTCGAACTCAAAAGCGAATCGAAGTCCAAGTTGAGCTGGTTCGATGGAAAGAAGGGTTGGATTACGAACGCATCGGATTAGATGAAAAAAACATAGAAATTTTAGGAGTAAAAATTTCTTTGGTGCGTATCCCAGTGATGCCCGGGAAAAATCTCGCTTTGGTTTGTGAGGTAATTGCGAAAAACCACCTGTTAAAGATTATGGGTTATCATCCTGCAAAATTGTTTAACGAAGAAATTTTAAAAATCATGAAAAAGAAATCGGAAACTAAAAAAGAAGAGTTACCCAATGTCGACCCCTGGATAACTCACGATATCGAGTAGCATGGTTGCAGGAATATTAGTTGGACATGGCGAACTGCCTCAAGCAATTCATAAAACAGTCCAAAGTTTTATCGGCGCGCAGGAACATTTTCAAGTCATTTCTAATGAAAATTGTTCTGCCCAAGCACTGAAAAAGCGGCTTGAGCGCGCAATTGAGAATTCAGGATGTCCAGATACAGTAATTTTTGTTGATTTGTTCGGCGGGAGCTGTGCCAATATCAGTAAACAGATTTTAATCGATACGATTAAAAAGGATGGTAAGGCGAATAACCTTAGCATATTATGCGGAGTTAATATTGCAATCCTGATTAAATTTTTCGAATGTCGCAATAAACTTAACTTCCAGGAATTGATTGAATTATTAGAAAAAACCGGCAAGAATGAAATTAGAGTTCTATAATCGTACTTCTGGCGGGGGACGCGATACGCTTTATGCTATATGCTAATTAACTGGATAGATTTTAGTTAAGGTAGGAAAATTTTATCTTTTAATATTACTGCTTCGACTTTTCCTTTCAACTTACCTCCGATAAAAGGCGAGTTTTTTGATTTGGATATAATGTTATCCTTGGAAAGAACCCAGCACTTGTTAAGATCAAATATTGTTATCTGAGCCGGCACACCTTCTTCAATTTTACCGGAATTTTCGAGATTTAATGCTTGAGCCGGCCCTGTGGTTAAGCAAGCAATATATTTTTCCAGACTTAAATATTTCTTTAACACCAACTCTTCGTACCCTAATGAAAATGCCGTCTCGAATCCAATCATACCCGATTTAGCCCGTTCCCATTTGACTTGCTTTCCGGATATATGCCAAGGCGCATGGTCAGTTGCAATTACGTCAATTGTTCCGTCCGCCAAACCTTCTTTAATCGCTTCGGTATCAGCTTTGGTTTTTAATGGAGGGGATACTTTGTAATTTGTGTTTAGACGCGTACAATCATTATCGGTAAGTGTAAAGTAGTGCGGACAGGTTTCCGCAGTTACTTTTATCTCTTTTTGTTTTGCCCAGCGGATTAAATCAACCGATTTTTTAGTTGAAACATGGGCAATGTGAACACGGCTATTTGTGCATTCAGCTAAAATGATATCTCTTAATACCATTATTGATTCCGAGACGTCAGGGATTCCTTTTAATCCCAGTTTCCTTGAGATTTTACCTTCATTCATCATGCCGAACTTAGATAAACTCAAGACTTCACAATGGTTGATAACCGGGATATTGAATTTTTGACAATCAATAAGTATTTTTTGCATTAATAAAGCATCGGAAATTGGAGAACCATCATCCGAAACCGCAATAATCCCTACCCGTACCATTTTATCAATATCCGCAACTTCTTTTCCTGCCCGTGCTTTGGTGGCACAACCGATTATCGCGACTTCGGCATTCTCCGCTTGCTCAGCTTTATTTAACAGATGTTTTACAATCTTGGGATTATCAAGTGGCGGGTTAGTATTTGGCATACAGCATACTTTAGTAAAACCTCCAGCAATCGCAGCCCGCGTTCCGGTTTTAATCGTTTCGGATTTTGTATTACCCGGCTCACGCAAATGGCAGTGCATATCGATAAAACCAGGACTAATATATTTATCTTTGCCAAGTGTGATTACTTCTACCTCTTCAAGACATGTGCTGCCTATCTTTTTAATGATGCCGGATTCGATGTAGATGTCAGGGTTGCTAACGATTTTGACGGAAGGGAAAATAATTCTTCCGCCCCGCAGAATTAGCTTTTTAAAGTAACGTTTTCTTACTGGCGTCAAATAAATTTTGCTAAAGGATTGGTTATGCTAATAAGATCATCTTCAGCAGAGCCATGCGGATGTAGAGACCGTTTTGCGCTTGGCGAAAATAAGCGGCTCTTGGGTCAGAGTCAACCTCAGTTTTTATTTCATTAACTCTTGGCAGGGGGTGCATAATAATCGTATTCTTTTTCATCGCTTTTAAAATACCGCTGTCAATTATATATTTGTCTTTGGCTTTTTCGTAGTCGTCCAGATTTTCACCAAATCTTTCTTTCTGAATCCGGGTTTGGTATATCACATCGACTTTAGTCGCTACTTTTTCTAAATCGGTTTCTTCGGAATAGAAAGTATTGTGATTGGTTAAATAGTTCTTAATGTCGCCACGCATCTTTACGACTTCGGGCGCGACAAAATAAATTTTTACATTATCGTATTTCGTAAGCAAATAAGCCAGAGACCGGACCGTTCGACTGTATGCTAAATCACCAACCATCGCGATTGAAATGCCATCTAACTTGCCAATTTCTTTTTTAATCGTATAAATGTCAAGCAATGCTTGGGTTGGGTGCTGGCCCGGTCCGTCGCCAGCATTGATAATTGGGACCGGTGACACTTTGGCAGCTCTTTCCGCCGCACCACTTTCAAAATGGCGCAAGACCACGATATCGGAATAACTGCCAACAATTCGGATGGTGTCTTCTAAGGATTCACCTTTGGCAGTTGATGAAAATTCGCGAGCATTTTCGGTTGAGATTAATTCACCGCCAAGTTTTATCATCGCGGCTTCAAATGAAAGTCTGGTCCGGGTCGACGGTTCATAGAATATTGTTGCCATTATTTTACCATTTAATGTATTAGAGCTGCCTTTTTTGGCAATTTCTTCCATTTGCGATGCAACTTCAAATATTTCATCTAATGATTTTTTGTCAAACTGTTGAGCTTTGATGATATGATGCAATTTCATGGTTACCCTAAGAATTTATAAATATTATTGGGCAATTTTGTTAGGTCGTCACACCCGCATCGACCGACCATTTTATTTAATTATAATTGAAAGCGGTATTAAGATTACATAACCGGCAACTAATAAGATTGGCGCCAAAGTAATTGAACCCTTAGCTAGTAATATAAATCCCAACACAATTGTCACAACCCCAGCTAAAAACAGAACGTAATTCTTAGCCTTAAAAACAATATTGGGACGCGGCGGTACTTTGGGTGCAACTGGTTTCTTGAGCTCTTTTTTCTTGTCTGGTTTTGCCATCGAAGTCAATCCTATCCTAAATCTGTCTTTTTGTCAAGTTTATTTTTGATGAAAATAACTATTTCCTCGGAATGTTGTTTTGGTAATAATAGATGGATGCCGCGAAAGTTATCGAGAAAGCTTTTTTGGGTGAATGGACTTAAAACGATACCATTTGTCGTCATATAGTATTTACGAAAGCGCGACCATTCTAATTTATTTGAGAATAATTTTTTGTCAATAATAATTCCGTTATCGGTTAAAGTATAAGTGGTTGGTAGAAAATAGGCATTGAGAGATAAAAATAAAATAATTAAAGCAAGTAATGCCCAGAACAATCCATAAAATATAATTAAAAATACCGCAAAAACGATAATGAAAATAAGTACGAATAAAGTTTTTTTAGGAGTTTCTTTTGCTTTATGAGTTTGCCAAGAGATTGTCATTAACAAAATGGGTCCGGTAGGACTTGAACCTACGACCAGCTGATTATGAGTCAGCTGCTCTAACCAACTGAGCTACGGACCCGGTATTGTATTACAATATCTTACTGAATTCAGGTTATTTGTCAACCTCTGTTTGTGACCGATTTGTGACATTTTCATCAGACTTTTTTACTAGTAAGTTCACTGTTTCTTTTAAATATGGTTGTGAAAGATGTGAATAGCGCATCGTCATCAGAAGAGTTTTATGTCCTAACAATTGGGCAATTGTTCTTTGTTCGACACCTTTCATTGCAAGATCACTCGCAAAACAATGTCTCAGGTCATGAAATCTAAAATTTTCAATTCCAGCTCTTTTTAAAGCAGATTTAAAAGCTTTCTTAAGATCTCTATAAGGTTGTCCATCTTTTTTAGAAAAAACAAAATTTCCATATCGAGGCATATTTTGTAGTTCTGCTTTTAGTTCAGTATTTATTGGAACATATCGTGTTTCATTATTCTTGGTGTTTTCAATTTTGATAATACCCTTCGGAATATCAATATCACACCATTGGAGTTTAAGTAATTCTCCTTTCCTCATTCCTGTGTTATATGCTGCGATAACGATTGACCTTACTGTTCCATTGAGTTCTTTTATTAATTTTTCTAACTCCAAATCATTAAGGAATCTAACCCTGCCTGGTGGCTCCTTCAATCTTTTAACTTTTTTAACTGGATTAGTGTTTACAAACCCACGATCGATTGCAATAGTAAGCATGTTGCTGAGCAATGCTAAACAACGGTTAGTTGCTGTTAACTTACCAGTTGGGATCTTTCTGTTTTTAAATCCTTCAATCGTGGCGACATCTATTTTGTGCAAGTATTTACCGGAAAAGAATGGCAATAAATTGTAATGCATATTACTATAATCGTTACGATAAGTGTTTGGTTTCTTATGAATTTTCGCATATTCAAGATAATCGTTAGCAAAAGATTCAAATAGAATCTTGTTTTGTTCTGATATTCCCAAATACTCGCCTTTAGCGATTTTAACTTCTATTTCTTTTAATGTAAGTTCCGCGGTTTTTTTATCTTTTCCAATTTTCTTTCTATATCGCCTTCCGTTATGACTGAAATCAATGTAATATACATTTTTTCTTTTACGAATTGGCATAATTATCCTCCAAAAGATTACTTTTTATTGAGCAATCTATTTACATCAACACTTTTTTTATTTAATAAATCATCGACATCTAACTTGTCGTTATTTTGATCGCCCGATTTTAGCCATTCATTTACAGCGCTTTCACTAATCCTAATACTTTTTCCCAACTTACGGCCTTTTAATTCTCCTTTATGAACTTTATCATAGATGGTCGACGGGTTCATGTCCATCTTCTTAGCTAGAGTTTTAACGCTATAATGTTGTTCAAGGGCCATATAGTTAATCTTGCCTATTTTGTGTTATAACGAACTTTTTACCGTTAGTAGCAGTTGAAGGCGTTGAAGGGCAGGCGATGCAAGAAACCCCCGTCTTAGCCACGGTCTTCTCAGTGAATTCGGGGTGTTTCTGGGTGGGGTAGCGGGGATTGTTTTTGTCCGGATTTTTTCCCATGGTTTTTCTGCTTACGCGCCGAATCTTTTCGAGACTGCTCGTCGTAAAGTAGAAATCACGGAATATCGTTTTTCGAGAAATTCGCTTTTGTATTTTAATCCACCTTAATACCGAGGAATACCGTCTGCGTCTGCAAATTCCTTCGTCGGGGAACCAAACGCCGGTGTCTGAGTTCATTGCCGGGCAGATGGAAGCGTTGCAAATCGCAAAATAACGGCAAGGTTTGATATTTTCGTTATTCATTAACACTCCCGCATAGACTTTTTCCATCATGTTGAACTTGTGACGATTTCTGGCACTTATCATTTTCAACAGAGTCGACCGATTGAGTCTTTGCTTTATTCGTCTGGTCGAATTCTATAACTTTTCTACGCTCTTTTTCTTTTTTTTGGTTTAACTCTGTGTCTTCAAGTTTTTTAGATGAAGCAATATGAGAGTTAAGATTCTTATGAGGTTTGAGCTTCTCAATAATATCTTTTACTTGATTTGGACATTTATTATCGATATTTGCTTCTTCTCTATCCGAACGACTTTGTTCTCCGTAGTCTGTTATGGTATTCTCGATAGTTGCGGGTATCCCCACACGGTTTTCGGGATTATCTTTCAATTGATCTGGTTTTATATTTGATCCCTTACTGTTTCTCAACATCTTTTCGATATTTCGCCATTTTTCGAAGGGACTTGAAGAATTTTGTTTGTCAAATTGCTCTAAAATCTGTAGGACTTTATATTTCTTAACTTGTTCATAAATCCAGTTGGCTGAATTCTCTTTCGGTAATTGAGCAAAAAACTGATTTATATTTTTTTCATCTTCTTCGGTAATTTTAATCTCAGGAGGAATGTATTTCTCTAAATAGTATTTTAAAAATGTTAGAAGCTGAACCTTTTTTTCTTTGCCTTGCTTAACTGCAATTTCGTAAGAGTCCATAGCCCAAATAATCCGGTCAGTGCCGTATCGTTTGTGGTGAGAAGATATAGTTTGTTGAATATGATATGGCGGATAACCTCTTTTTGTCGGTTCAATAGGATAATTATTGAGCTTATTCCAACGATCAAAGATAAGACAATATTGAGGTAATGTTTTTTCTTTAAAGTTTTGTTTTTTAGCTAAAGAACCAAAAGAAGAGACATTTGCCTTATTACTTTTAGTAATAACTTTGTTAGAAGAGTTAGTATTGTTTGTGTCCGCTTGTCGGTCAGGGGGGTTGTCTTCCTGTCGGACAGGGGACTCTAAAAGATAATATAGATTTGAAGTATCTGCCTTTCCGTCTTCTGCTTTACGATGTTTGATTTTAATCCACCCATATTTTTCAAGGACCTTTAGGCAGAGATTTACTGTAGAGCGAGCAACGATTAATTTTTGAGCTATTGTCTGGGTTGATGGGTAACAAGTTTGCGATTTATTGTTGGCATACCGGCACAGAACGTCATAGACCGCGATAACATTAACACGAGACACTTTTTTGACCTTTCCCTTTTGGTTTTTTACTTTAAAGTATTTAACTCCTGGTGCAAATTCGAGAATGTTGTTATGCATCCAGAAACAATGACCATCATTAAAACTTCGAATTTCAAGATGCATTTGATCCATATCTAGACTTTACTACAAAAGTCGTTATTGCATTCGTTATTCAGATAACACATTATCAGTCCGCTATTCATTTTTACCGCAAAATCTCGATCTTGGACATTATTCGAGCTATTTTGCTCTGTCCTGCTTATTGTTGTAAACATGATTAAGTCTATATGTAAATATCGAATTTGAAAATTCGACAACGGGCAAAAAAAATTCTTTGCGTTGTCTATAGATATTAATGGCTTCACTATCAATGCCTTACACTTCAAAAATTGATAATTTAAGCCTTAATTAGATTTGCAATATTTTAAAAATTTGACTCTGGGGGGGGGTAGGTGAAATGCCTAAGTTTATAAAGCAGGATGCAAGGTGGCTTTTTCCTTTTCTTTCTTGGCTTGTTCTTTCTTGGCTTGTTCTTTCTTTCTTTTCTTCTTTTCTTTCTTTCTTGCTTTTTTGCTCGCATCCTTAGATGGTTGAGGTTTTTTCTCATATCGTCTGATACGAGCTTCGTTCACTGTATGGTTTATACAACAACATTTCATGGATTTCCAATGACTCTTATTACTTTCGTCTTTATAAAATATTATTGAACAATATCTATATGCACAAATCTTGGCATAGCCACTCTTGTTTATATCCTGTAAAAGATCCTCGTAGAGAGGCGAAATAAAATAATCATAACAATTATAATTTGTTACATCTTTGACTCGGCTATTTTTTCTTATTTGTTCGGCGCGGTTGATGTAGCGTTGATCTAGTGGCGGACCGGTTATTTCTGCCAGATAACGACGAGCGAGAATTGACTTCTGAAAATCTTCATTTATTCTTGTTATAGATGCTGGTTTATACTTGTTTACGGTTTCAGATCCAGTTCGTTTTTTTTCTAATATTAAATCACAAATTTCAGCAATTTTCTGAGATAAGACCTTAGGGAACTCTTTTTCGTTATTCAATAGTCGAGCACAATCATAAAGGATTTTGTAAATATCCAATCCATCTCCCCATACGATAGAACGCTCACTTTTTTCCAGGCGGGTAAACACCGGGAACATCACGATGTTGTCTAGAAAAGTCATAAATTCGATTCTTTCATCGCCTATACCAGTCAATTGTCGATGAAAATTTTTGAGTCTTATTTGTTCGATATATTTCAGAAGCTCCTTGTAATTTTTCTTTTCCGCTTCGGGAGGGGGCCATTTTTCTATATGTTCTTTATCTAACAAGAAACCTGTGATTGGAATATTCCGTTCGCGCTTAATGGCAGCATTAACAAATTGTGTCTGGATATTAACTTTTGAATGAAATTGGAGTAACTTAGTATATTCTCTATTAATTTGGTGATCTGCAATAAATAAAATAATCTGGTAGACCCCGTTATATATATTTTCTGTATAGTGTATATCATAGTAAAGGCGATATTTCTTTGGTAATTTCGACCAGCTTTCGACTATTTCCTGGATTTTATTAATTTCCTTCTTTTTGGCTTGTTTTTTTTGTTTTGCCATAGATAATCACTAATAGCGTTGCCTCATTATGAATACTTATTTCCTAATGTCAATATTTTAAAATAATTAACAACCAGGTGGACCCTGACATGTATCTATTGTCTTAGATTTGGATTTATAATTACTTTCTTTACGATTTAATTATCTAATAATATTAAAATCTTTTTACCTCAACTTAAGATTATTACTGGCTTTTCCGGCGTTAAAGAACCTAATGACTATGGGTCCTGTCCTCAACAGACATGCCTTCTCTTTTGTTGCATACAGGTCGATAAGAGAGTAAAAATCCGATTAATTTATTATTAAAGACTACAAGTTATCCGCAATCAATACGTTAGTCTATTTATTAAAACAATTAGGATCATTCCAAGGTCCGTTATGAGTATTATGATTGTATGGGCGCAAAGTCAAAAATTAGTCGATTGGTGGTAGATCCTGACTATTTTTGGAGCGAATTGATGGCTTATTTTCACTTACCGTTGGATTCTGAGGCGTTTTTGGAGGGTTTACGAGCTTAAGTTTGTTTTTCGAGGGGATAGATAGGATGTTCGCTATCTGTTAATAATTCAGCCATACAATCGCCACACAGTGCATTGCTACCCATTTATCGAGTTTCCTTTAACAAAACTATTCGCTACTTTCTGCCATTAAGTATAAAATTGATACCCTCCAATTGCATCCGCTGCACTTTTGGTCATTTGCCACTAGATACATCATATTTGGCTTCATTTTGACCTCCAAAGGGCGATTTCTTATTTTAATTATCGTTGATGGTCTCATTCTATTTCTGTAAACCAATTTTTGCGCATGCACTATCTTCGATAAACATAACCCTATTTTTGGCAAAATCGATATTATGGAACATTCTGTTCATGGCATCTTCTTTAATAACCCACCATCCACCGGTTCGATATGGATTATCACGGTCAAGTTCGTTATCGCGCATCGATATAACAATAATTCCCTGTGCCATATATGCTTTACATTTATCACAAGGCTCTTTTGAAATCGCTTTATTATTTAATACACTGATATCTTTGAAATGACGGTGCAATAATATATCTTTGCCCTCGCCACAAACAAAACAACGCGTCATTGCGATAAATGAGCCATCTTTTAGTGATTTTATCATGATTGCTCCTTTATTAACTGTTTGGTCGTTTATCTCTGATTTTAATATCACAGTCATGGTATATATATTCTCCTTTCTGAAACGGCACCCCATTTTGCTTCCTTTGTTGAAATGTATCGAAGCTTGGTATCCGATTGACAAAACGACCGGAACCGGGTGCTACTGACTGTCCGCATTCATAACATATTTCAGTAATTGGTTTTGGCATAAATCCTCCAATAAATTATCTTCTATTATTGATTAACATATGAGTCTTTGATTGTTTTTATCATATTTTAATCGCGGTAATCATTATTTAATCTGTGAAATCAAGCGAGATTTTTATCTCGCCACTTGACAACCAATCGCTTGGGATTATGATGATGCAAGATCAGTGAAAGGTAAAAGCTTAAGCAGTTCAATAACAATTAGAGATTTTTATATTGATTAATCTAAATAAGGAGAATATATGGAAGACGATATAAAATACACGGTTAAAAAGGAATGCCCACATTGTAGAGGCACTGATGTAACGCCAACAGGTGCAGGTTATGGTAATACAAAGAGTGTTCCAACAGGTGGGAAAATGCCGGAGATAAATAACTTTCGATTTATATGTAATAAATGCAAAAAGGAATTTTATTATACGGACAAGAAAGACTGGTAGTAGAGATTAAATCAAATATTAAATTCTTAGCAGTGTGATTCACACAGAACTATATTCTCTCTTGCCAACCAACCGCTTGGGATTATGATAATGAAAAGATTTAATATGAGAAATGTATTAAAAGAAACCGGGAAGTGTCCCGTATATTTTACCATAAACAGGATAAAATTATGATTGAAGAAATGGATGACGAATCTTGGCAAACAAGAGAAGTTTATGCAAAATATGGCTTAGCAATGTATTTCGCTCAATGCTTTGAAACTGGACTTGTAAATTTACTGGTTGCGCTTAAATTAAAAAATAAAGATAAAATAACCAGGTCTGATATTGATCCATTTATGGAAGAAAATTACGAAAAAACATTAGGCAAATTGATATCTTCTCTAAAACAAGCAATGAAAATATCTGAAGGTTTAGAAGCTGATTTAAAAGAATTACTGGATATACGTAATTATCTAGCACATCGCTATTTTAGAGTTAAAGCAATTGATTTTATGAAAAAAGATGGTCGTCAACATATGTTATCTGAACTCAAATGCTTTATATCCAAACTTGAAAGTGGAGATAAAAAGATAGAATCTATTACGGCTGTTATTTGCCAACGATATGGAATAACAGATGAGATAATTAGTAAAATGATTGCAGATTTATTGAAATAGAAAAAACCACTTCTGCTAATACGAGCTTTGTTACTCACTCCGTTCACCCAAATGCTTCGAACTTCGCAAAGCCTAGCCCCAAGGCATTTATCAGGACAGTTTTCTTTTCGGCACAATATTTAAAGCTAGTTTTGATTACTAAAATTCCAAGACACAGTCCTGCTGGTCTAGGTAGGTAAGGTATTCAGCAAATTCATCAGTTATCTAATCGACAATACAGTGAGCAAGCCATGTTACAAGATGCTTGAGAACTCGATAAATAAACCCTAGGGCAAAGGATGGGCTTACCCGTGGGTTACATACCGGCTTGCTTGGGAGTTGCAATCTTAAAATTAAACAAAGCGTTAATTGAGTTTTAACGGATATTTAATTCTTCAGTCATATTCCCTAACGCCGACTTTAGAATTAGCAGAGGAGCAATAAGGCTGCAGATTTTTCCCTAAGATTTGAAGAAATAAGCAAAGCGACAAGCACTTGACATTTAGGTTTTTGCTTTTATTATGTTTTGAGTAATCATTAAACTGGAGAGGATGATAAAAATGGCAAAGGTATCAAATGGTGCAAATAATGATTTTCTAGGAAAACTTTGGCAGGCAGCTGATAAGCTTAGAAGTAATATGGACGCTGCCGAATATAAGCATGTTGTTTTAGGGCTCATTTTTCTTAAATACATATCAGATGCTTTTAAAGAGGTATATCAAGAACTGGTAAATGACCCTGAAAAATTAGCCGACCCGGAAGATGTTGATGAATACAAATCAAAGAATGTATTTTGGGTGCCGAGAGAAGCAAGATGGGATTATCTGCAAAAGAATGCGAAGCAACCAACAGTCGGCAGGCTTGTTGATGATGCAATGGATGCAATAGAACGAGATAATTCTTCTTTAAAAGGAATTCTTACAAAAGATTATGCTCGGCCAGCTTTAGATAAGCAGAGATTAGGTGAATTAATTGACTTAATCGGAACAATTGGTCTTGGGGATAAAGAAAACAGAAGCAAAGATATCCTTGGTCAAGTTTATGAATATTTCTTGGGTCAATTCGCACTTGCAGAAGGAAAGAAAGGTGGTCAGTTCTATACGCCAAGGTGTATTGTTCAATTACTGGTTGCAATGATTGAGCCATACAAGGGAAGGGTATTTGACCCGTGTTGTGGAAGTAGTGGAATGTTTGTCCAATCGGAAAGGTTTGTTGAAGAACACGGTGGTAATATGAAGAATATTTCGATTTACGGGCAGGAAAGCAATCAAACTACCTGGCGACTGGCCGTAATGAATCTTGCGATTAGGGGGATTGAAGCAAACATTCAATGGGGAGATAGTTTTACAAATGATTTACACAAAGATTTAAAAGCAGATTTTATCTTAGCTAATCCACCATTTAATGATTCAGACTGGAAAGGTGATCTGTTAAGAGAAGATATTCGTTGGAAATTCGGAGTTCCACCAACTGGCAATGCTAATTTTGCCTGGGTGCAACATTTTATTCATCATTTAGCACCAAATGGAATTGCAGGGTTTGTGCTTGCCAATGGTTCGATGTCATCAAATACTTCTAATGAAGGAGAAATTCGCAAGAATATAATTGAAAACAATTTGGTGGATTGTATGATTGCTTTACCAACTCAATTATTCACGAATACAATGATTCCGGCTTGTCTTTGGTTTATTGCGAAAGATAAGAAAAATCATAAGTTCAGAGACAGAAGCGGACAAATATTATTTATTGATGCAAGAAAAATAGGAAAAATGATGGATAGAAGACACCGAGAATTGACGCAAGAAGATATAAAGAATATTTCTGATACATATCATGCTTGGCGTGGTGAGAGTGGGAGATATGAAGATATTGCTGGTTTCTGTAAGTCTGTCACTTTAGATGAAATTAGAAAACACGACCATATTTTAACGCCAGGCAGATATGTTGGATTTGAGCAAAAAGAAGAAGACGACGAAGCATATGATGAGAAGATGAAAAGATTGACTTCAGAATTAGCAAAACAGATGGAAGAGGGTAATAAACTTGATTATGAGATAAAAAAGAATTTAGAGAGTATCGGGTATGGTTGCTAGAAATTCAAGTTTGGAAGAAATTAAAACAATTGTAAAAGATTGTTTAAATCAAGTATATCAACAAGATTCGGACTTATTTGAGAGAAACGATAAAAAAGGAGTTTGTGAAAGGTGTCTTGTTTTCAGGTTTGCACATTATTTACAAAATAAAATTACAAACTTTTCAGTTGATTGTGATTTTAATAGTTCTTATCGTGCTACATATATAAACGGAAGATGGGTTTGCGAACCAAGACAAGGGAAGCCTATTGAAGAACCAAATGGAACCATAACAAATAGATTTGTCGATATAATAATTCACAAAAGAAGTGATTTTATCAATAACGAAAACATCGAAAGCGACTTTTTATGTTTTGAAATAAAGAAGTGGAATTATCATAATAAAAATCAAATCGAGAAGGATAAAAATAATCTTAGAGTTTTAACATCTAGATTCGGATATAAATTTGGATTTTATATTAACTTACATCGAAATAAGAATAAAACAAAATGGACAATCTATAAGAACGGAAACGAAATTCGTGATGATAACGCTGTGATTGTATTTAATAATGAAACAACACATTAAATTTAAAAATACTGAAATTGGTATGATTCCTGATGAGTGGGAAGTAAAGAAAGTTGGAGAGATTGGAAAAGTAATAACTGGAAAGACCCCACCAACTGCTCATAAAGAATTTTTTTATGGAAAATACCCCTTTATTAGAATACCAGATATGGGCAACTCTGTTTATATAAAAGAATCAGAATTAAGTCTATCAGAAGAAGGCGCAGAATACATGGTCAATCTTAAACTTCAAAGAGATTCTGTTATGGTTTCTTGTTTAGCTACAATTGGAAAAACAGGAATTACATCTAAAGATTCATTTACGAATCAACAAATAAATTCAATAATCCCAAATAAGAATGTAAATTCTAAATGGTTGTATTACTATTTCAACAGGCATGCTGACTATTTAGAAAGTTTAGGGGGCGGAGGTTCAGTTTATACTAATATTTCTAAATCAAAATTTGAACATGCTAAGATTATACTACCCCCAAAAGACGAGCAAGATTCTATCAGTAACTTTCTGTATGTATTCGACGCCAAAATCGAACTGAATCAGCAGATGAATAAGACGCTTGAAGCAATCGGGCAGTCGATTTTTAAACATTGGTTTATTGACTTTGAGTTTCCAAATGAACAAGGAAAACCCTATAAATCATCAGGCGGAGAAATGGTTGATTCTGATATGGGAAAGATACCAAAAGGGTCGTGGATTAAAAAATTACCAGAAGTCGCTACGGTTATTGATTGTTTACATACTAAGAAACCTGAACAAATGGAAACAGGAAACATATTAGTTCAGTTTTACAACTTAAATGAATTTCATAGCATCGACATTTCAAATCCTTATTTTATTTCTGATAAAGATTACAAAATCTGGGCAAAAAATATTTTGGTTTCCGATAAAGACATACTCTTTACAAATGCTGGCAGACAAGCAATAGCTAAAGTTCCTTACTGGTTTCGTGGAGGAATAGGAAGGAATATTACTGCTGTTAGGGCTACGGAAGTAGACATGATATACCTTCTTCAATACTTTTTATCTGACTATGGACTCGAGCAAATAAGTAAAAATATAGACGAAGGCACCATCTTTTCGAGTTTAAATGTCAAAGGAATAAGAAAGTTAAAAATAATAACGCCTCCTAAGGACATAATAAAACAATATTCAGAAATCGTGAGAAAACTTCGTTTAAAAATAGAAAACAACGAATTACAGTCTAGGAACTTATCACAAATCCGTGATTCGCTTTCGTCAAAATTAATGTCGGGGAAAATTAGAATCCCTGTAAAGTAATAGTATGAGCGGTAACATTTCACTAAAGGGTCAGAAGATACTCTGCCTTAAAAGCGGAAATAGATGTGCAATTCCGAATTGCCATAAAGAATTAGTCATTAACAAAACAGAAAGTGATTCAAACTGTATCATTGGAGTAATGGCTCACATTAAAGGTGAAAAGGAAAGCGCCGCTAGGTTTGATTCGAATATGACAGATAAACAAAGAAATTGTTATGATAATTTAATTTTATTATGTGCAAATTGCCATAAGATGATTGATGACCAACCGAACACTTATACTGTAGAAAAATTGCATAAAATCAAGGAAGAACACGAAAGGTGGATTACAGAATCAACGGAAAAAGAAATCATAAATGTAACATTCTCAGAACTTAGTGTTGTTACTAAATATCTAGTGTCTGGCCAGTTTATCACTAGTGATTCCTATATAATTATACCGCCAAAAGAAAAAATTAAAAAGAATGAATTATCAGCCAGTATTGAACGTTTAATTACAATGGGTATGTCGCAGGTAAAACAAGTTGATCATTTCATAGAAAGTTGTCCAGATGAAGAATTCGGAGAGCGCCTTAAGCAAGGATTCGTGAACGAATATGAAAGACTTAGAAATAATGAAGGATTACAGAAAGATGATCTTTTTAATTCTTTGTTAAATTTCGCTTCTGGCGGAAGTAATGATTTTAGAAACAGAGCTGCTGGTTTGACTATACTTGTATATTTATTTGAAAAATGTGAGGTGTTTGAAAAATGATACTCCCTTCTAAATACATAAAACTGCAAAATTGTCTATTAAACTTAGGTGCGGTTTTATTAAATAATATAACAGACAAACAGACGGTTACTCTTCTATGGGACAAAACAAAACAACTACCAGAAGTAAAGACATTCGAGAAATTTACATTGGGACTGGATTTGCTTTTTGCATTAGGATTAATTAATTTAAAAAAAGGAATTATTGTGAGGTTGAAACATGATTCATTCAATTAGATGCGATAGACCTTCGTTCAAGTCGATTATCTTTAAACCAGGTTTCAATATTATTCTTGCAGAAAGAACAAAGGAAGCAACAAAAAAAGATTCTAGAAACGGTTTAGGTAAATCTACTCTAATCGAAATCATCCATTTTTGCTTAGGTGGGAAAAAAGGTGAAACTCTTAATAAGCCTCAATTAAATGGTTGGGCATTCACATTAGATCTTGATCTAAGAGGTAAAAGGTATTCTGTTACCAGAAACACTAAGGATATGAACAAGATTGTTATCGAAGGAGATTGTTCTGAGTGGACAATAAAACCAATAATTGATAAGAGAACAGGAAAACAAATAATATTAAGGAATGATTGGAATAAAGTTTTAGGAATGTTGATATTTGATTTGCAGCCGTTTTATGATGAATATAAATATATTCCAACTTTTAGGAGCCTAATATCCTATTTAGTAAGAAAGAATGGTCAAAGTGGAGCATTCTTGAATCCGTTTCAGCATTATAAAACTCAATTGGAATGGGATCAACAAGTTAATAATGCATTTCTTCTTGGTCTCGGTTGGGAATATGCTTCTAAATGGCAAATATTAAAAGACAGAGAAAAAATCCTTGCACAGATTAGACAGGAAGCCACCTCAGGTTTAATATCGTTTATGATGGGCAGTATCGGAGAACTTGAAGCGCTTAAAATAAGATTAGAATCCCAAATAAAACAAGAAAAAGAACAATTAGATAATTTCAAGGTCCATCCACAATATAAACAATTAGAAGAAGATGCTAACCGATTGACAGAAAAAATTCATGAATATGTAAATCAAAATATAAATGACAAAAGGCTACTTGAACATTACGAAGCTAGTATCAAAGAAGAAGTGGATGCCAAACCAGAGAAAATTATAAAAGTATACGAGGAAGCAGGATTGATAATGCCAGATCAGATTACTAAAAAAATAAATAAAGTTTTATCTTTCCATAAAGATGTTGTCACGAATAGAAAATCATTTTTAAGTTTGGAAATGGGGAATCTAAATCTAAATCTTGCAAATAGAGAAGTCCAAATAAAAAACCTCACCTCCAAGCGTGCAGAATTAATGCTTACCTTACAGACGCATGGTGCACTACAAGAATGGACTCAATTACAAAATAATTATCAAACTACTGTTGCACAGTTAAATGATGTTTCTAGCCGATTAGAGAATCTTACAAAATTTGAGCAGGGAAAGAGTTCCATCAATATTGAACAAGAGCTATTATTACAACATGCTAAGAATGATTTAAATGAAAGAAAATCCCAAAAAGAAGAAGTGACTTTAACCTTTAACTCATACTCAAAAGCATTATATTCTACTCCTGGGACATTATCAATAGATGTCTCTAAAACAGGTTTCAAATTTAATGTTAAGATAGAACGATCGGGAAGCCATGGGATAGGTAATATGAAAATATTTTGTTATGATCTTATGATAGCAAAATTGTTGGCTAAAAAAGCAAACAGCCAAGTTTTTTTGGTTCACGATAGTATAATATTTGCAGATGTTGATGAGAGACAAAAAGCTCTTGCTTTGCAGCTTGCTGAATCTGAATCGAGAAAAGTAGGATTTCAGTATATTTGCACTATGAACTCTGATGCAGTTCCAAGAAACGATTTTGATAAAAATTTTAATTTTGATAAATATGTAATTGAGACCTTTACAGATGCCAAAGAAGAGGAGGGTCTACTAGGAATAAGATTTTGAAAACAACACGAATCATAACTGAATCAGATGTTGAAATAGCAGTATTAGATATTGCAAAAGATTTGGGGTATTCAGTCCTTCACGGTCCTGATATTTCTGAAGGTGGTTTATTTGTCGAGCGAAATTATCATGAAGTTGTTTTAGTCCAGAGATTGAGAGATGCCCTGGTAAATATCAACAGAGATATTCCGAGTGAGGCAATTGAAGAAGCGATAAAGAAAATTTTAAGAACTGATAGTCAAAATCTCGTTGTTAATAATCAGTTTTTCCATCGGATGGTGTTTACTGGTGTGCCAGTTGATTATAAGCGAAAAGATGGCAGTGTTAAAAATGATTATGTTTCGTTGTTTGATTTTGACAACCCTGAGAACAATGAGTTTCTGGCAGTAAATCAATTTACCGTCGTAGAAGATAGAAATAATCGAAGACCAGATATTGTTTTATTTGTCAATGGCCTGCCTATTGTTCTGATTGAACTTAAAAATCCCTCAGATGAGAACGCAACAATCTGGACGGCATATAAGCAGTTTGATACTTATAAGAATCAAATACCATCATTATTTAGATTTAATGAGATTTTAGTTATTAGCGATGGTCTTGAAGCAAGAGCCGGCACATTGTCTTCTAAAAAAGATAGATTTACACCATGGAAAACGATTGAAGGCGAAAAGAGTTCAAAAGCAATTTCACAAATTGAAGTTTTACTCAAAGGAATGTTGAATAAAAAGGTGTTGTTGGATTTAATCAAGCATTTCATTATTTTTGAGATGGACAAGGATAAGAAAGACGGCAATCTTAAAATATCCAAGAAACTTGCCGCTTATCATCAATATCACGCGGTAAATCGTGCCATCGAATCAACAATTCGAGCATCAACTTTACCAGATTTGCTAGTAAAAGAAAAACCTGAAAAATATGGTTTGCCATCAGTAAAAGAACAACCAATCGGCGATAAACGAGCAGGAGTGGTATGGCACACACAAGGAAGCGGTAAAAGTTTAATTATGGTTTTCTTTGCTGGTAAACTGGTGCTTCAACCAGAATTAGAAAATCCAACGGTCATCTTATTAACCGACAGAAACGATTTAGACGACCAATTGTTCGGAACTTTTAGTAGATGCAATGAACTGTTAAGACAAAAACCAAAACAAGCTGAAGCAAGAGAAGATATAAAAGAACTGCTAAAAGTTTCATCGGGTGGGATTATCTTTACCACGATTCAGAAATTCTTGCCTGAAATGAAAGGTGACCGATACGATAAACTTTCAGACCGAAGAAATATTATTGTGATTGCTGATGAAGCACATCGAAGCCAGTATGATTTTATTGATGGATTTGCAAGGCATATCAGAGACGCTTTGCCTAATGCTACTTTTATCGGGTTTACCGGAACACCGATTGAAAAGGCAGATCGAAGCACACCTGCGGTATTTGGGAATTATGTTGATATATACGATATTCAGCAGGCAATTGATGATAATGTTACGGTTAGAATTTACTACGAAAGCAGACTTGCTAAACTTGAGCTAAAACCCGAAGAAAAACCGCATATTGACGAAGATTTTGAAGAGGCAACAGAAGGTGAAGAGATTGAGCATAAGGAAAAACTGAAGAGTAAATGGGCAAGACTGGAAAAAATTGTCGGTGCCGAAGAACGAATAAAAAGAATTGCAAATGATATAGTTAATCACTGGGAAAACCGAGTCAGCGTTTTTGATGGTAAAGCAATGATTGTCTGCATGAGTCGACGGATATGTTTTGATTTGCATAACGAGATTATTAAATTAAGACCTGATTGGTATAACAAAGACGATGATAAAGGCGTGATAAAAGTCGTGATGACTGGTTCAGCAACTGATCCGGTAGCTTGGCAGGAACATATTCGAACTAAAGACAGAAGAAAAGCAATTGGTGAAAGAATGAAAGACCCGTCTGACCCAATGAAACTTGCAATCGTTCGGGATATGTGGTTGACTGGATTTGATGCGCCAAGTTTGCATACGATGTATGTAGATAAACCGATGCGAGGACACGGATTGATGCAGGCAATTGCAAGAGTAAATCGGGTTTTTAAAGATAAAGACGGCGGATTGGTAGTTGATTATATTGGCATTGCGGTTGACTTGCAAAAAGCAGTGGCTCAATATACAGAAAGCGGTGGTCAAGGCAAGCCGACATTTGACCAAGAAGATGCAGTCAGGGTATTGCTTGAGCAATACGAAATAATCAAAGGTATGTTCTTTGGGTTTGATTATACTAGATTTTTTGAGTTAGCGACGAACGAGCGGATTGCATTTTTAACCGATGCGATGGAATTTATCTTAAAACAAGATGATGGTAAAGAAAGATACTTGAAATATGTTAAAAAGTTATTAGTGGCGTTCGCGCTATCGGTGCCACATGAAAAGGCATTGGCAATAAAAGATGAGGTTGGATTATTCCAAGCGATAAGGTCAACGATTATAAAAACAACACCAACCACCGAAAAGGAAATTGAGGATTTAGATTCAGCGATTAAACAGATTTTATCAAAGGCAATTATATCAGATAGAGTGATTGATATATTTGCCGCAGCTGGTCTGAAAAAGCCCGATATTTCAATTTTATCCGATGAGTTCTTAGCTGAAGTTAAAGGGATGCCACAGAGAAATCTCGCATTTGAAATGCTCAAGAAACTATTGAGCGATGAGATTAAGTTAAGGGCAAGGAAAAATTTAATACAGGGAAAATCCTTTGCCGATATGCTTGATAAAGCAATCAAAAAGTATATTAATCGAACAATTGAAACCGCACAGGTTATTGAAGAGTTAATCGAACTTGCCAAAGCGATGCGGGAAGCAAATAAAAGAGGCGAGGTCTTAAAATTATCAGAAGATGAAGTTGCTTTTTATGATGCGTTAGAAGTGAATGATAGTGCAGTAAAGGTTTTAGGCGATGAAGTATTGAAAACAATAGCCAGAACGTTGGTTGACACCGTCAGGAAAAATGTCTCGATTGACTGGACTTTAAGAGAAAATGTTCAGGCAAAACTGAGAGTAATGGTTAAAAGAATATTGAGAAAATACGGTTATCCGCCGGATAAACAGAAAAAAGCAACCGATACCGTATTAGAACAAGCACATTTAATTTGTAAGGACTGGGTTGGGAATTAAAAGAGAAATTTAGAAATTCAGGAGACGGAACTGTAGGGTTGCCGTCTCCTTTTTCCGGTCAGTTAGCAGCGAAACATCAATCAACACGACCGCTCGGTTGATAAGACCGCTTGATATAATTGAGTTGTGCAAGGTGGAATTGCTCTCCAAGTCGAAGCATGCCATGCTCTGGGTGACGCACAGTTCCCCTTATAAATACATCACCATTCAAACGTATTACATCTCTCGGATAATGCGGGTTGCCATTCGGCTGTTTAAAAATATCACCTAGTTCGATCATTGGTTTGCCGGTTTCATGAATCGGGAATCGTCCTAATGCATGATTGATTATTCTGAAATTATTTTTTTCGATATAGTCTGTTATTTTGAATAATGTCTTATCGACGTAATCTTTGATTTTGATTGGAATAAAAAAGTATTCCCCCTGACGCTTGATTTCACCGGTTTGATATCTAATCCATTGCTCACCGTTTAAACCGCTTGCTTGCTGTTTAGCTAGTTCAATTGATTCTGCTGCTGAGTTCAGTTCAAGCAGATAATGGTGTTGCCGATACCTTCGTGCTTCGAGAGTGCTTAAGAAATAACGATTACCATACTTAAACAGAGTTTCCCCGAGGTGATGAACGTATTTTTCTTCACCTTTAGGATCTTTAACCGTCTCATACCAATCCGATGATGCTTGGATTAATTCGAGCTTGTTGAAATCTTTAATTTCAGCTTGTTGTAATACACTGAAAGGGATAATCGGTGAACCGAGTGGCGCAACGTGGAATGCATAATTAATATCGCCGTTAGTTGTCGGTGTAGACACATCGCCGTTGATTACGAAGCCATTCATAACCCGGTGGGCAATATCTTGTCCGTAAGAGAAAAGAGTATCTCCGTCAAAACAGATGCGTCTGCCGTGTCCATTTATCTGGTGTCCACCCGAGTGAGGTCGGCCGAAGTTACACCGGTCACGCTCAGTCGAATAAAAGTAGTTTTTGATAATATCAACGGGCTTATAGCTCTTTATCGCCGGTAATACGTAGGTTGGTTTGTCCTCAAAGCCAAAAAGTATCGGATCTTCGTTTTTACTATCCATTGCTTGGACAATTCCTGAAGTAAACACATTGCGCTCGGTCACTATGTTGGATAGTTTCAATTCCCATGCATATTCACCCGACTGCTGCGGAAGAGAGATTTCCGGCAGGTTTTTAAACTCCTCAACCGACAATTGACGCATTAGACGATATGACAAATAGTTTTGTTTCTTATTAATCGCATCAATGATTCGGTCAATGAGATTTACCGGCTTAAGTTCTATTGCTAATGGGAAAACCGGTGCCGGCAATGTATTTTTGGTTATTATTTCTTGGACTGCAGTTTCCATATAATCCTCCTGTCTTTTAATAATGAAAGTCAACTACGACAATCCAGTATTTCCCGATATAAGTATCAGGAGCGACTGGTTGGCTCTTTTCATGCATATCTGTATTGATTACACTGCCCCCATTACAGATTAACTCGACATCAAGGTGGTCCATTAGATTATCTTTGATTATTGCATCGTATAGCTTCTGATTCACGATTTGGGCATCATCTGGATAACCATCTGTCTTATACGAATCACGAAACGCCCATGGCATTCCCCGGTAATCGGGAAAATACTGCTTTAGTAGCTCACCATATTGTTCTTGGCGCGTCTCTTCGCTGATATCCTTGCTAATCCAGAACCCATACTTTGCTTCAAATTCTTTGGTTAAAGCCTGTAATTTGCCCTGATCCATTTGTGAGGCGACTAAATCACCAGACCAACGTCCCCCCACGACCAGCCAATCGGCAAAGCAGTTCTGAAAGAACCCGCCATTTCCGGTAAAGCCATTTTCAGTTAACCAATTGAATACATGATTTCGAGCTGCCTGACTATCAACCAGCCCGTCTTTTGGACAACATACATAAAGTAATGCATGCATGTTTTTGCTCCTTTTTAATTTGTTTATTAAGGAATTACAACTTAGAGGGGGTGTCTGGCTTAATTAAATCTTTAGCCTTTTTTAATCCCAGCTTTTTCTGCAAGAAACCGGTAATTTTCTCAGTGGTCTTTTTTACTTCTTCATCCGGCAGCTCTAGACTTGCTTTCCCTTTATTTGAATTTATCTCGATTTTCATATTAACTCCATTTCTAAACTATTTATATGGTTCTTTAGTTAATTATTCACAAAATATGAATTCCTGATTATTTTTGTGTCTTTAACAATATGGCAACCCCGAAATCCCATTCCAGGCTCTTCATATTTTAGCGTAAACCTTAATTCCGGGTATTTCTTGGCAACTGCATCAAGCCAATCCGTAGGCGGTCCCCAGGCACTATCGAAGGCATAAGTGACATGACCGTCTCGGTGTTCGATCAGTTGGGCTTTCACATCCCATTTGACGCCCCAATGTTGGTATCGCCACTCATACCAGTTATCATAACGATATTTATCTCTTAACCGCTTGTTCCTGGCTTTTTGTCGCTCGGTGTTACTTAGAGTGGGCGATCTTGTATTCTCCAATTCTACCGGCATTGTGATGAATTTGTTCAACGATAATGTAGTGCCTTTTGCCTTAGCTGTCCTGACGAATGATTTTATTGTTTTATCCGGACCTTTAACGGTTAAGATATTTTCACACCAGTTAGGCATAATTTTACTCCTTCTATACAACTAATTTTTACCATTTCCGACATAAAACGCGACCGGGCGCCTTTTTTTGCAAACACCTAACATTCAAAAATGCTTTTTGTCTTAAAATTTTGGCTGCCAAAAAGTTTGCAAACGTTTGCAAAACAACTGTAAAATTTGCAAACACCTAACATTTAGTGTAAAATTGCTATATTGACACACTACATTGGACCTGTTTTTTGTCCTGCGTTTTTAGTAATTGGTTCATCTCATGCGCAATTTTAATCGCGTCGCCTTTCCAATGCGGCATATGTTCTACAATCGATTGTCCGTATTCGTTTCTGTCAAAGAACTTGCGCAATGATGCTAAAGTAGGGTATGTTGCGATCCAGCCATGCTTATCATAGTGAGCGATACTGCCGCAATCAAGGTGTAAGAACCCATATAGATAATCTGATAAACTCTTCATTCCGTTATTAAGAATTCGCTTAAAGTCACGTATCAATTTTTCTTTATTCCAGACCGTGTTACCATCATAAGTAATGCTACATTTGATATGAGGCACAAATTCGTTCATCAGTATCAATCGGTCCGAATATTCATCACCAGATAATCTTTGTTTGATATTAACCTTATTAAAATAGTTCATTCCAAGCTTAATTTCATTCTTGGAACCAAACATTGTGATTTTGGTATTTGGAATTTCAATTCGTTCTGACATTATTCCTCCTTAGTTAGTGTTCTGACGGGAGCAATAATACCCGCTCACGACCACTGTCTTCGATCCATAGCTTAAATGTGCCGGGTGGGAAGTCGGTGTAGGGGATTTGTTGTGTGACTAGCACCGGCTGATCTGAATCTTCACGCATCTCTAGCACTGCAGTTCGATCTTCATTGACCGTTAATGTCCAAACCTGAAAATCGCACCGGGCTACTTTTTTTTGGATTTGCCAGCTCGCAACCCCAGCTATTAACCAAAAGGCGCCTGCAACTTCTGCCATCGCCTTCACACCATCTGTATAAGCTAATAAATTGGTCCAATGGCGGTGCCAGTTGATTGTGCCGGTAAAACCTGCTAGCTTTTGATTTAATTCATTTATTGTGATTTTTGACATAAATATTCCTTAATCTTTTCTCCTGTTTTTTCTTTTTTTGGTTTTATTGTTGTCGGAATCCCCAAGGATCTTCCTTGTGTAAAGGGTAAAGAAATAATAGCAACCGACCTTGACCGTATCAAAAAGGATAACGACAAGGCTGTCCAGGAATCCATAAAGATAATTTAGATTAAAGCGTATAGAAATGATTTCTTTCCATCTGGATTTAATATCCATATCATCACCCCCTTAAGTTGACAAAATTAAAAAACAATAGCTACTGAGGAGTATTAAAAATTGAAGGATATACCCTTCACTATATTTATACCACATTTTTTACACTTAAAATGATATAACTGCTAATGACATATTAGATTAGTTCGCTATGAGGATATAATAAAACTAACCTCTACAGCACTATAAGATATTCATGAGAATTACCATCAAATGCGGTAAATAAAATTTATTGGTTTTTATCATTGAATAAAAAAATAACAATTCAATAAAATTGCATAAGTTTTGTGACTTACGGAAGATGTTTTCTTCTTGACTTCTTCTTGATTTGACATTAAATTGGGAAAGTAATGACAGGTTACAATATGAGATATACATTTACATTTGATAGAATAAGTAAAAAATGGCGAGAAAAAGCCGATAAAACAAAGGAATATGAAATTTATGAGAATAAAGAAACTGATAGAGACTTTGAGTTACCATTTTTGTCTGGTGTTGAATACAAAGAGTATCTACAAGCGCAAAAGTATAAACAGAGACTACTAAAAACATACAATAAGAAGATTCTAGAGGATGTAATTAATGGAGAGGAAATTCAAACGAAAAAGGGCACTTGCTATTACATAAAAAATCATGAAAAAATTAATTTTAGTGCAATCAATGCAAACATAGCAAAAGATAAAATTCTAACAAACTTTAAATTAATTTATGGCATTGGAGAAGTAACCGAACAAGCGCTAAAAAAGCAAGGATACAAAACAATCGAAGATCTCATAAAACATCCTCGTTTTGGTTTTGAAGCCAAGAAGTTAGTAGAATGCGTTGGTGAATGTGATACATCTAAAATAGCTGATTGGATTAGACGTTGGTTTTCGATATCTCATCCCTTACTCTTGTATTCATCGGCATTTCATAACAAAGAGGACTTTATTTTTTTGGATTTAGAAACGTTAGGATTATCGGCTAATCCCATTATATTAATCGGGGCGGCACAAATTGCCGGACACAATATCATAACGCATCAATATCTCGTTCGTAGTATAAAAGAAGAACCCGCGGTTTTATCCGGTTTCTTATCTCATTTAAACAATGAAAGTGCTTTTATTACATATAATGGTAAAACCTTTGATTTACCTTTTCTGGAAGGAAGGTTGGTTTATTACAGAATGAAAGCAGATCTTCAGAAACCACATTTCGATCTACTTCACTTCTCACGACGTGCATGGAAAGATCGACTCCCAAATTGTAAGTTAACAACATTGGAAAAACATATACTTGATATAAAAAGGGAAAATGATGTTCCTGGTGCTCTTGTCCCAGGTTTCTATCAGACATATCTGGAAACAAAAAATGTTGGACCTTTAATCCCAATTATTGAGCATAATAGACAAGATTTAATCACACTTGCTAATATTTTTTCAAAACTATTCGAGGAATTAGAATAATGGTCGAAAAGATAATCGACCTCCTGAAGGAAGATCCGAAATACAAAGATAGAATAGAACACATTGAGATTTTACCTGCTAGAGATCCAGTTTATGGCCAAACACAGGAAGAATTGTCAGACAACATTACAAATTATCTTTCGAAAAAGAAATACTTACTCTACCGACATCAATGCCAGGCTATTGATTGTTTAAAAGCAGGAAGAAACATAATTATAACAACCCCGACCGCATCAGGGAAAACACTGGCCTTTAATATCCCAATATTTGAGAGATTATCACAAGATAAAAATGCGACTGCACTTTATCTTTATCCTACAAAAGCTCTTTCTAATGATCAATTGAAGGTAATGAAAGAATTTGAAGAATTAAGTGATATAAAAGTAAATCCAGATATATATGATGGTGACACCCCTCCTGGTAAAAGACCGAGAATCCGGGAGTCGTCTAGAATAATTATAAGTAATCCTCATGAAATTCATCAGATTCTAGCGTTGCATAATAAGTGGCAGAAATTTTTCAAAAATCTAAAATTTATTGTCATTGATGAAGCGCATCAATACAGGGGTGTTTTTGGATCAAATGTCGCTTTTGTAATAAGACGATTACGAAGAATTTGTAACTTCTATGGTTCTAAACCGCAGTTTATACTTTCGACCGCTACTTTGGCTAATCCAGTCGAATTTGGTGAAAAATTAACAGGACTGCATCTCGATCTTATTTCCGAAGATGGCTCCCCTAAGGGAAAGAAGTATTTTATTTTATATAATCCATATTTCAATGAATTTGGCGACCTGTCTGCACACCAAGAGACGATGAAATTGTTTTTATATTTTATCAGAAATGGTTTGCAAACACTGTGTTTTACTGTTTCAAGGGATATGGCTGAATTAATTATAATGTGGGCAAAAAAGGAAATAAAAAAACCGGAATCATATCTAAAGGATAAAATTACCGCATACCGAGCGGGATATCTTCCCGAAGAGAGAAGAGAAATCGAGAAAAATCTCAAGAGTGGAGACTTGGTGGGAATAACGTCAACAAACGCCTTAGAGGTAGGTATAGATATTGGCTCTTTGGATAGCGTAATTATCTCCGGTTATCCTGGCACTATTGTATCGACCTGGCAGCAAGCGGGAAGGGCGGGGAGGGGAACAAATGAATCAATAGCAAGCTTAGTTGCCTTCCAGAATCCACTTGATCAGTATTTCATGAAACACCCCCAAATATTTTTTGGTAAATCTCACGAAAATGCAGTAATTGATTTATTTAATCCGCATATTATTTCTGGGCATATACTATGTGCTGCATCTGAATTACCCATTGAACTTAGGAAGGACAAATTATTTTTCGGAGAATACACAGAGGATATTCTAAAAGCATTGGCAAGTCAGAATCTAGTGCAAAATACTCCAAATGGATGGGTTTATTCTAGTAGGGGTAGAGCAGCAGAGTTTGTTCAGTTAGATAACATTTCATCTGATATATTTAAGGTTATTTGTGATGGGGAGTTAATTGAGACAATGGATAGAACACAAGCATATAGGGAAGCTCACGAAGGCGCAATATTAGTTCACCAGGGTGAAACACATATTGTAGAAAATTTAGATTTAAGAAACTCGATCATTGAAGTTAAAAAGAAGGAAGTTGGTTATTACACCGATGCATTAAAAATCACAGACATTAAAATTTTAAAAGCAGTTAAAAACAGAAAAATCGGCAACTTTAAAATCTCATTTGGTGATGTTGAAGTAAATGAGTCGTATGTAAGATATAGAATAATGAAATACGATAAACCAATTGGATTTAAAGATCTTAATTTACCACCATTAAAATTTAAGACAAAAGGGTTGTGGTTTTCTATTCCGGAAAATATAAGGGAGAAAGTCGAAGATAAATTATTAGATTTTGCTGGTGGATTACATGGAATTGAACACGCAATGATTGGAGTTATGCCATTTCATGTTATGTGTGATGCACGGGATATAAGCGTTGTATCAATAGTGAATGATCCGTTTGTAAAACCAATGGTAGTAATATATGACGGTTTTGAAGAAGGTATTGGACTGGCGGAAAAAGCTTTTGAACTAATTGTTGAAATAATGGCGATGGCACTCGAACTTGTGAGTGATTGTAAATGTGAAAAAGGATGTCCGAGATGTATATACTCTTCAAAATATAGAAATGAGAATAAACCATTAGATAAAAAAGCAACTATTGTAATACTAAATGAATTGTTGATGTTAACAGGTGCTATAAGACAAGGGAAACAAGCCTTACGAATGAAGAAGGGTGGCAAAGTGGGGGGGGGTATGCGCGTAAATTGACAGTTATTGCACCCTTTTTGCACTAAAATTGCACCAAAAATACCCCTAAATTGCTACTTTTGAGAAAAAATTTTACACGCCTTAAATTTTTGATAACTTTCATTAAATTAAGCATTTAGATATTTTTGACCGCAAAAAAGACTGATGTAAAATTTTTTGAGTCGAAGGGAGAGACAGGGAAAAAGAGTGAAAGGGGTGAAAATAGGCGGTTTTTCATGATTTATTTTACACGGGAAGTTTATGAAAGTCAAAAGAGAAAGGTCAAAAGTCAAAGGGTCAAATAAAAAGTCAAAAGTCGAATGGTTTGAGGGTTTAAAGATCATGCTTTGGGTGGATGCGGTATTACCGGGATTTGTATTTTTTTTTTTCGCCAAGGTGCGCATCGATCACAATAATAATCTTTCTTGATCGGTTCACCACAACGAAGACATTTTAAATACTCCTGTGACGGTCCAAGATCGGGAATCAAGGCTAAAATAGATATAAGAAACGGGTTAATTTTACTCATTGTTCCCGCCAGGCGGGAGGAAGGTTCAAAGATTTAAAGGTTGAAGAGTTAAAATACATAGCTTTTCTCCTTACCGCCGATACCCGTTACTAATAGTCCCATCAACACTCTTTTCGTATTGTCTTCTACCCACGCACTTGAACCTGCTTTAGTAATCTTGTGCATTTCTACTTCGCCTTGGAACTGATCTAAAAATAAAGTTTCATTAACAGTTATCTCCCGCATTTTACAACGATAGTTAACATTTGAATTATAATCAATATCAATAATTAACTTATAAGCACTATCTTTGACTAAAGGAAATTCACCTGGTAACAGAATTCTCCTACCTGCCTGATAAGACGTATTTGCTCCTGCCTGTTGTCCTGCATAAAACTGAACAGCAGTAACTATGTTGTCATTAGAATCCAATATCTTCAACTGCCAATCAGCGTCAAGTGAATCAATAAACATCCATACACCGCCTACAATCACCGTGTATGGCAATGTAAAGATATTGCCCGCTTTGTTAATACGAGTATTACTTTGGTGATTAGCATAAACTTCAAGGTCAGCAATCTCCGTGACTGGTAACATTTCTGTAATGACACAAATCTCCACATCTTCCACGCTATAAATTACCGCCACATCTGGAAAGTCTGCTTGATGTATCCAATTAGTTGCTTTCTGATTATAGTGTGCAAAATATGGAAAGTTCATTGAGTCCCGCTGATTGACTTTTGCAAATCTTACCTCTTCATTCGCTCCTTCATCAATAGTATCTACTCCAATAGATACTGCGACAATATGTCCAAGCATCTGCGGTGATACATCTGGTGGTGAACTAAAATCAATTCGATAATATCCTACATCATTTATTTCTATCACTTCTTCACTACAACTTCTATAAGCTACCCCATTAACCTCTGGATAAGCAGGGTCAGAAATAGGCACGCCCGTATCATAATCTCCATTACTCCTATCGTACAATTCCTGAATCTGCACCTTTATTTTTGGCTTTCCTCTAACATAGTCCACAAATAAACCAACACCTTTAATATACGCCACAGGTTCAGCCGTCTTCGTAAGTCTAAACATATAAGCCATTCTATCACTTTTTTCGTTTAGAGTTGTATAACCAGTCGATGCTATGCTTGAAAAATCCATTTGTTGTGACGGAATCTCTAATGTAGAAAACCTATTCATATAATTCCCGCGTGGTCTCCTTCAGCTAATTCTAATCCATCAACAAAGATACCAAATAAAGGTCGTTTTGTTATATATTCTATCCAAGACTGCCCGCTTTGCCTTAAAACTTTATAAAATTCCTTCCCGCCTGAAATTGCTCCCCATAAATTTTCTGGATAAGAGTAATCTACCCACGCATTACCGCTTTTAACTTTAGCTGCAACCTCAATTTCACGATATTGTGTACCATAAGCACTCGCAGTCGTTTCTAACTCCAAGGCTAACTTATAAACTTTAATTGGGTTTAAGGTTAACACGGGTTCATTAGCAACATCATCAAAACTATATCTATAAAGACCAGTAAGCGAAGATGAACTCTGCACACCTTGCCGCCACGAATCCCAATCCTCTTCGTAAATTACAACATCATCTTCATATAATCTTAACTTCCCTAAATTGGACGGATAATTACCAGTAACAGAAGTATCACCGCCCATATACATCCAAAAACCGCAACAACGACACTCATAAGGAACTTTGAATCTTAAAGCCACCTCATAACCTTGCAATAATTCTGTATTGTAACGGTCTTTAATCGGAGCAGTATTCATTTCATAGAAATTATCTCCATATCCGAAAACAATCGTTGAGTAATCAGGACTAAAGGAACTCTTATGCCAAGCAGTAGTATAGTAAGCGTGATAAGGAAATATTACTCCCTCTCTCGTATCAATCTTAGTAAAAGCAATATCACCAATATCATTCACCCACTTAAACACCACCGCAACTAAATCTCCTCTTTCGGCGGGAATTGCCACAGTCAAATCAAGCAAATATAAATTATTTACCGCGTAGTTTGTTAGTGACGGGTCAAGAATTGCGTAACTACTAACACCTTTATACGGCGAACTTTCATTTGGTGTACCATCCGTATTCACGTTATATAATCTTACTTTGACATTGTGTAAGTGCGAATTAGTATCAACTCTAATCCCTACCCTTGTAAGGTTGCCTGTATTAGGAATATTACCAATCCAAGCAAACTTAATATGGCTATTATCTAAATTCATTCCTGAACTAGCGAGAGTGCGGCATTCAAAGACAGAATTCGGAATTTCAAAATAAGGTTTTATTAACATTAAGTCCTTGTCACTTTCAAAAGTAAGACGGCCCGAGTAATGGTAGAACAGCTGTCAACGTTAAACCGCAAAATATCGCCGGCAGCTATCGTGATGCTTGACCAGTTAGTCGGTGTACCGCTACCTTTATTGCTGGCGCTAATATTAGGCTTGGTGCCACTGCCGCCGACCATTGTATCGGCAACGATTGGTGGAAAATCGGCGTGAGTGTCTTTCCAGATATCAAATGTTATTGAGCCTGACACATCAGCATAGATACTCCAACCGGTCAATGTGCAGGCATAATCAACTCTTCTATCACCCTTTATTCCAGTAGAGATAGGATTGCCTGAAGCATCTACTATGATACCGATATTCTCGGTAATAATATCAGTCGGTATTATGGTTACAATGTTATCCTGCTTTAGCTTAAATCTCTTTAACGTAGTATTAAACCAACTATCGCCATTGGCTCGGGTGCCGTCAGAAGATAATTGTTTCATCAAGGCTTCGTTGTGGTCGTCTTTACCGTGTCCTACAAAACTAAATACTTTCGTTACTGCGTTCAAGAAAATCTTTAATACATTCGAGGCGGCATTTATCCAGATATCACCTTCTTCAGGAGTCGGGTCGGATGCAACCTGTTTAACCAGGTCGTAAGTATGCTTATCGGAATCGTGAACGTCAGGAGGAAAGACATCGGGTTTACCAATTATATGATTCCAAAAATTGATGACTTTATCCAATCCGAGAATACGCACGATCGCATAATCCTTGTAGGTTACCGGTCTTTTCTCAACGAAGATTGAACCGTCTTCAGGAGTAATTTCGCCGTAAAGTTTTAAATAGATATCTTTCTCACATACAAAGCCAATTTTAACGTTAGTCGGTGCTCCTGTGTAATCATCTAAATAAATATTAACAACTAAAATATAGTAAAAGTAACCACCATCCGTCGTAGTAAATCCAAGACTACCAGAGACCGTTCCATCTTTATTGAGAGTTAGTGCATCCGTAACTGCAATATCACTTGCGGGAATTAAATCACCATATACAAAATTTTCTGGCGGTCCTTCCGCTCCTGTAAGAAATAGTTGACAAGCAACTTTGCAACTTAACGAACCACTACCCGATGACCAAACACTTAAATCTTTTAGTTTGAAATAAAGAGTAGCGGTATTACCTTGAACCGTCAAAATTGCGTAAGTTGTATACCAACCTCTTAATGCACCACTTTCTGATGTGATAAAGTTATCACTTAAATTATCTTCTTCTGCGCCAGGATAAACTAATCCGTATTTATCAACGGCAAGCGGAGGCGTGTATCCAATCTCTACTTCTATCTGATGAACATATATATCATAACTGCCTACATACTTTGCTATCGCATATACCTTAACATAATTTATTGTGCTACCTGCTGGTATATCTAAATCTTCAATACCATATAGGTCTCGTTTCTGTGGCTGTTCCGAAAAAGAAACACAAACACCAATCCGTAAATAGTTCAAAACATCGGTGATTGTCCAAGGCAAACCTGTCAAAGGATTAGTATTCCATTGATTAGAATGCTCTACATAACTTGTTGTTAAACTTATGGCATCTGAATCAGAGATAGTGTATACTAACCCATTATCAACTTTTATTGAAATACTAAACTGTGAAGTCTCGGCGTGACGATAATAAACATACGTTCTTTCATCGTCATCAATAACCGCCGCATAATGGTCTCCGTGAGGTTCTACTTTCCATTCTAAAGGCGTATCATCTTCATTAGGAAGTAAAGTTTGAGTATCAGCACCCGCCTCTCCAAACTTTACTATTGAAGTATTATCTTCACTTACGCCATTTTCTCGTTCTAATTTCCATTTATAAGTTGCGAGCGGGTGATTACGCAGATACCAATCAACATAATCATAAGTGAGTTCAGTCCGGTGAGGAACGGAATTAAGAGACTGATAATCGTAGCCGTGGACGGACATTGCACCACCAGCCACTGGTCTGGGGAGTTCGTAGATCTCTCCATTATCCCACACAAGTATGCTCGATGCCTTGATTGTCCTCGAGGAAAGGATTAAGTAATCGCCAGCGATAGGTTTCCCGGCTGGAACGTGCCAGAGGTTGATAGTTACGTCAGAAGCGGAAGTATTTACCAGTAGAATCATCGGGTCGGTTAAAGTAGTCTGTGCCATAACCTCGAAAAACTGGATCGGGTCGGTTGAAAGTAAACGAAAAGGTGAAGCGAAAGGTTTAATTAAAGGTTTAAGAGTACTGTAAAGATGGACGTTGACTGCGTTGGCAGTTGAGCATTGAGCAAAGAGTTTATCGGAAGATTGGAAAGAGACGTTATCCCGGTTAGGAGAAACCCTGGATAAAACGAGCAGGTCATGGGCGGTAATCGTTTGGGAAGGAACGATTAGATAATCGTCGGCAATTTCCTTCGAGGCCGGGACGTGCCAGGTTTTAACGGTTACGTCAGAAGCGGAAGTATTGACGAGAAAAAGTGATAAGTCCTTGAGGGAGGTTTTACCCATAACCTCAAAAACCTGGACCTGCTCAGTCGAGGTTAATCGTAAAACACGGGAAAAAGGATGAGGATTGTTTTTTGTGTCAAGTAACGTGCCATAGAGGATGACGTTGACCGCATCCGCAGAAGAACATTGAGCAAAGAGTTTGTCGGAAGGATTTAGGTTCATGCATCGGAGCCGAAGTCGTCTTCGGGAACGATTTCGATGTTGGCATTAATGATATTCGAGACGTTGGAGGCGGTGCCGTAATCGATGGTGCCATTGGGCGCGACCTGGTAAACGCAATTATAAACCCGGACCGCGTATGAACCGGTCTGGGCAATACTGTATGCGCCGGATTTTAAGAGGCAATTTGAAACTTCTAAAGGCGCAAGACCGACAAAAGCGATGCAGTTGGAATTGCCGACCGAAATTTTACAGCTATTGACGTGGCCAGAGGAACCGATACCGGTTACTGCATTGTTAGCGAATTTTATGCCGGGAATGGCGGCAGTGGTAAGAATTGCCGAACGTTTAATTATTCCTTTACCACAAACATAGATTCCCTGAGTCGTAAAATGGTCGCCCTTGACAAGGACGTTGTCCATCACGAATATGGCGGTTGCGGCATTGGGTTGAATGTTAATCGCATCGGCAACCGCATTGTCGTTATAGACGGTGAGGTCTTTCAGACCGCAATGTTTTCCGAAATCGGCGTTCTGAATACGACCTTTGATCATAACTTTACCATAACCGACTAATAGAATATTTTTGCCTTTGAAGTCAACGTCTTCAGAGTAGCCGCCTGGACCAACCAAGACGACGTAATACTGGTCGTCGGTGATAGATGCGAACGCCTGGGTGATGGTGGTGAATTGTGAGCCGGCTTTGGCAACGGTTCTTAAGTTACGCCAGGAGAAATTGGCAGCGGAGATTTCAGGGACGGCAAGCTTTAGATAATCGACGTTCACCATATACTCAGATAAGTCGGCAATATATTTTTTGGTCTGGGTAGCCGAGATGGAAAACGGGGTAGTGCAATGGCGACTGGTCTTGTCAACGAGCCGAATTTTTGCCTTCACAAAAATTTTCTGTTTGTCGGTAGAGAAGCGGGCAGGCAGGAAAATAGTTTTGCGATCGGTGAAAAGTTTGGACATGGTACTGTTATCGAAATCGGGTTCGGAATCGTCATCGGTCCAGACGACTTCGGTGCCGGCGACTTTATCCTGGTAAGCGGTCTTGATATCGAAAACGATCTTGATGCCCTGGTCTTGAGCTGAGACCGCAAGATTTTCAATCGCATCGGTGCAAGATTCGGGAATCTGCTTGGGCCCGCCGGCAATGATATCGAGCGCAGCAAAACCGGAGACGTTACCAGCCATGTCGACGGCACGGACTTTAATCCGATATTTTACGCCAGGGGTCAAGTTCTGGAAAGTGACGTCGGTGCGGATAGCGGAAGCGGAATACTGAACATGCTGCTCTTGACGCTTGTCGAGCTGTTCCGTGTCTACTTCATTTATGAGAATTAATGGAATTAGAAAAACTTCATAACCGCGAAGACCGGAGCCAGAATCAGAGGATGCGTTCCAGGCTGCTTTTAACCAGGCAAGCGGAGTAACGCGTTTTAGAAAGTCGTTGGTGTAGATCGGCAGAGCAGTGTCGCCCATAATGCCGGTAGTGAGAAGAAGCGTGGACGGGTCGGTGGGCGGAGTGATGTCGCCGGAGGTGGGCCGGTACACCGGATGAGTGCGCTCAGAATCGTATTTGAGCCAGACCCCACCGACTTTTTTAATATTGGCAAGAATAATGTCGCCGGCTTGCTTAGTATCGGCAACCGAAAGTTCAAAATCGTCATATTTGCGGGTATCGTATTCGACGACGGATGAATAGGCTTTCCGTAAGGTATCAGTTGAATATTTATGCGCAAGAATAATGTAGTTATTGCCGCCGGAAGTATTGAGAAGCTCGACCGAATCGACTTCAGCCACGATGATCGGTTTACCATCTTTGTCGCGAGCTTTACCAGCGGAAATCGGAGTAGTTGCCTCAGGATAGGTTGGTGTGCTAACTTCCAGTCCTTCGATGATACAGGGAAGCGCTTCGAAATCGACCACAGTTGCAAGATTATCCTGCTCGACACCGTTTAGATCGGTTTTGTAATCTTCATGATAAAAGTTATCGTTACCTGCCTGGGCATCATTGCGATTAAATTTGGTTGACATTAAATCCTCCTAAAAAAATTCAAGATCATAAAATTTCTTTTCTTAATTTATAATAACCTAAGCCGGAGTCCTCGACTAGCCAGACGTATAACGTGGCGAGTTTGACTGACTGGAGATCGTCCGAGATTTCGTTTAGTTGTTCTTCGGTTAATTCGTCAGGAATTACGAACGAAACGATGTTGCGGTGGATATAATCATAGAACGGATTTCCCCAGGTAAAGGGCCAGGAGAAGATCTCTTTGTAATGCTCGAGGCAATCCGGCCGCTCGCTGGTGACTGCTTCGATGGCATCTTTGTAAGCATCGATCGTTAGTGAGTTCTGGATATCGCGGAAGGCAACCAGCAGGCGGGCGCGATAAACCGAATCGGATTCACCAGTAGCGCGCTTGAGATTGAGGACTTCACCCCAATAATCAAGCCCGAGACCGGTTGCGTAAATCAAAAACCGATCATCGTAAAGAGCATTAATTTGAGTGGTAACGTCATCGATGGTTTCCCGGATCACGCGCATGAAATTGTTAAGTTGCTCGCCGCCCCATTTGAATGGGAAACGGTTGGTTAGAATTTTAAAATCAAAAGAATAGCGGGGCATAGTTATAATTTCAAATTTCTAATGACCGAATTTTAAATTTCATTCTATTGCCACCTGTGGTTCGGGAAGAGTTTTAATCAGGACATCGATGCCGCAGACCGCTTTGTCATCCTGAGTGAAGTAATCCTGAATGTCGGAGACGATGTCGTCCGGAACTGGATTCGAATGATAAGCAACCGTAATGTCAATGGTATTTAACCCGCGCAGACCGGCTTCAATCGTTGCGGTAGTTACCTCGGAAAAATTAAAGAGTACGGTATCAGCAAACCATTTTTTGGTGCCAACGCCTTTCTGGCGATACATGTTGAGAATCGTTTTCCGGGCATTATCGGTAGTCGGCGAATCCCAGGTTAAACCCCAATCTTCGTACATTCGCCTGAGAGCAGAACGGTCGGCATAAGTTGCGAAAATGTTCCAGTAAAGATACTCGAGGGCAACATAAAGAAGCCGGATGGCCGAGGCGGTAACGCGGAAGATTGCTTTGATAATTCTGCCGGGAGTGAAACCGAGATAGGTCTCGAAATTGGCGATTAAGCTTTGATAAATTTCTGATTCTCTAAGAAAAGTCATAAAACTCCTTATAAAATTTAAGAATTGAAAAATTTAAAAATTATTTTCATTGTGCTTTCAATGTTAACGTTACTGGTTCGTCTCGGCCAACCGGCAGGAATTTTGCCTCGATCGAGCCGGTTTTGACTTTGATTTCCCACGAATCTTTTACGACGCGGGATTCACGTTTTAAGATTGCGATGACGTCCCGTTTGAGCTCAACTAGTTTTAAAGGTTCGTCCGGCATATTGACGTATTCGGGAATCTTAGAACCATAGAGGAAATCGAGCGCCCAGGAGTAATACGGGATGCGGATTTGATTGTATAGATCCTGCATTAAGAGATCGATGTCGGAGATAAGAACCGGGTCGTTGTTTTCGAAGACCAGGTCGTCGTTGGTCAGTTTAAAATCGTAGATTGCCACGTCGCTAAACTCCGTTCTCCTTGCAGTCGCATCGCTGCGCATAACGCAATGATAAAAAGATTGAGTTCATGATAATAGTTGGCATGGGATTGGAGCGGGATTGGGAACGCCGGCAGTGGCAGCAATTAAAACGTTGCCTGGTATAATCTCGACCCGAAGTCCAGAAAGAATTGCCTGCTCGATTGCGGAAGCAATCTGATCGGCTTTTTGTTCGGGAGTCGCATTCGGACTTGTATCAGAAAAGATTTGAGTTAAAGCTGGTTTTAGCTGATTTTTAATTGCACCCATGATACTCCTTTCATTAATCTAATTTTACCTGCTGGCTATTGACGGCGGAGTCCTGCAGCGGTGGATTAGGCGGACCAGAGGGACCGGTCGGAGTCGGATGAATGTGTACATTGTGTGAGATGAGCCACTGGTCACCCCAGCCGGCTTTATGAGCGCCTTGTTGGCCGAGCTGGATTTTGCCGGCGACTTTAAGCAATAATTCGCCGGAAATTTCGCCTTCAACGTTGCCATCAATTTTTATTTTTGCATTATTTTTGGTTTCAAGCTCGATTGTACCGTCTTTGTTAATCGCCAAGCTAAAGCCCTGTCCTACGGAATTGATAAGGATTTTTTGCCAGTGCTGGACTGAGAATAGAGTCGGTAGTTCTATTTTTCCTTCAATAAAGCCGACCAGACAGGGCGAATCGATTTCCGGAACGATAATGCAGCCAAAGTCATCTTTCAGATTAAAAACCCGAAGAGGCACGTTCTCGAGTTGAGGGATATTGTCTTTGTCCGGTTTAATTTGACAAGAATAAAGGTCTTCATCAACCGAGACGATCTTGCCGATGATAAAATTTTGAATTCCGTCTTTTGAATTTGGAAATTCAAATCTCATGTGGTAACTCCATGGTCTTTGCCACCGACTGAGATTTCCATTTTGTAGCCGGTGTCGGGTGAGATTTCGTGAATGACCTGGTCAATGAAATAGTGGCCAGAACGTTCCTGTTTGTCCGGATCATCGATTTTGATTTTTAAGGAGTGAATGATAAACGGATTACCAAAAGTTTTAAACGTGCCTGCATAACCAGAAACCTGAGATTGAGCGATCTGCTGTTTGGCAAATTTGGCTGCCTGATCGGTTGCGTCCTTGACTTCTTTCTGTTTCGCCGGGTCGAAATCTATCTGAAGATTGAAAATCTTAGAAGGGTCGCCGGTGCCTTCTTCATATTTGATTGAATGGCCGCGAAATTTCTGGTCAGTGACGTAAACGATTGCCCGGGCAATGCGTGAAGCGGTGCGGTACTCGAGCTGCGATTCGATGATATTCAAACCGAAACGATAGACGTACACCGCAGGTTTAGGCGATAAGACATCGTCGAGATGAAAAGGTATCGAAAAATAGATTTTTTTAGTGGCGGGAATGCAAAAATAGTCCCAGCCGATCTGAGCTAAATTAGCCAGGGCTTCGGCCGCAGTCTGCATTTTCCAGTAAAAATGCTGTTTGGATTCCCAGGTATTGGGAATGACCGATTTAAAGCCGCAAAATTCTATTACGTCTTTGGCAATTTTATCCGGCGTATCGAAATAATATTTGGTGTTACGCTTTTCCTTGAAAGTCTTGAAATAATCTTCAGCAGTAAGAACCGGTTCGTTTTTAGGCGCGAGAGTAGAAATATAACCTTTAAACAGGCATTTAGTGCCGACTTGGTCATTACCGAGAATGACCCCAATCTCATCGTTCTCCTGGAAGAGTTTTAAATCGGAAAGTTTAGGTAAGGTAAGCTCACAGATATCACAGGGCAGGGAACGAGAGAGAGTCAGTTTACATTTCTGGAACCGGGTAACAGAATAATTTTTACCTTTCTGAGTTTTGATGTAGATTTCGGCTCGAGGAACGATGTGTGGCATATTTATATTTTGACAGGATTCAAAATCATAAGATTATTTAGTGGTGCGGTAGGAAGCATATTTACGCATCCTTTCAGCGATAGTTAAGTTGCGTGCAGCTGCACGGGCTTTTAAAGTCAAAGGCACACCGGCATAATTCTGGGATAAGTCGAGATTATTGTAAACCTGCGTCATGAAAATGTAAGGGAGTAAGTTATATTCCGCAGCGGATATCGGATAATCTTCCTTGCGGTTTAAGTAACCATTGATGATTCGGCGGAAAAGGATATCCATTTATGCTATGTCGTTTATTTTTTTCTTAATCGTCTCGGCGATTTCGGTTTTATTCGGTTTCGGCGAACGTTTCTTGTGCAGAAGTCCGATAATTTCATCGATGATTTCAGCAATGATTTTTATGATGATCGCCTGGACTTCTGGATCATTTAATAATTTCTTTGCTTCTTTGTTCATAATTTCCTCACGTTGATTTCATTGCCTTTAATGATTACGTAGGTATTTTCGGTTATGCCATCGCCGCAATTAACCGCCTGCTGTCCTTCGGGCGTTTCCTGTTTTTCGCCCTGGTGAGTATGGCCCCAAATAATATTTATGTTTCTTTGTCTTGCCATGTTCAAAACTTTTTGCCGCATGATACCGCATAAATTGGTGTATTGAACTTCATTGGATTGTTTTAATTCGGCGGGCGTGCCCCAGATTTTTTTACCGACAAACGGCAGCCATTCGCTGACTGCATTGATGGTTTTTTTAGCAATGTTAATCGTTACGTCGAACTGATGGCCGTGCAGGAATAAAATACCTTCATCAGTAATTTTAGGGACCGTAATGATTGCCGGAGCAAGGTCTTTGGCGTATCGGATAATCCCTTCGTCGTGATTACCAGGTATTATGAAAACCTGACCACCGTAACTGGACACGTAATTTATGATTTCCATGATAATCCGATAGCCGCGTAAGGATAATTCATTGGTCATGATGTCTGCCCAGGTGCACCATAAGAGATCAAAAGTATCGCCGACAAAATATACCTTACGCGGATGCGATTGAAAGACTAAATTTTTGAACGCAATTAATTTTTCAAGATTGAATGGCCGGCCAATGTGGTTATCACTTTTTGCTAGACGGTTATTATTCATAATTTAAAAGTTGACATTGATTTTATTCGAGTGCGACATTAGACACGGTTAATAATTTATCACCGATTTCGAGTTCGGGGATTAGGAGTCTCATACCAGGATAAAGGTTTTCCGGATCATCGCCAATAATATCGCGATTGAAATAGTAGATGTGGTCCCAGAGTGAGGCATCGCCATAATAATATTCGGCTAAGAACCAGAGGTCTTCGTCTTGTTTTAAAGTGTGATTTTGCATATTACAAGGGTTGTTCTTTTAAAAATAGGTTAATTTCGTTGGTTTCGAAGAGATCGGATTCGGCGGATTCGGATAATGCTTCCATTGAAAAATTGTAATGGCCGGCCGGCAGGGGACGAATGTTTAAGCTTTGTAAAACGATATGGGTGATGCCGAGTTTAGCTAAGATTCCTTCGGGTTCAGTAGGCCCACCGAAAGGCGGATCAAATGCCTGGTCAATCGCTTTGACGCCCTGACCGATGAAATTGCGGGCAAATTCTTCGGAGACGTCATTAATTTCTAAGGGCAGGCGTTCTACGTAAAGCTTTACGAGTTTGGCAAGAAAATCGAGTGCTTCAACTTTTTTATTGACTCCGCAAATCTTGGCGCCAACCGAAGAATCGGTATCGCCTATTCTGCCTTCGATGGTTATGTTAAAATCGGATAAGCCAAAATCTTCTTTGACCGAAAAATCAGCGCCGTAGATTTCGGTGATCACAATTTTTTTGCTCAAGCGAATCGAGATGTCGACTGGGACGATAAATTCGAGCGGACCGATCTTGAGTAAAACCTGAGGCAGGAATAGGGTCTGATTACCGGAACGGAAAAGTAAAGAAAGAGGATTTAACATAATTTCACCCCATTAGATAAAAAATTAATTAATTGCATAAAAATTGTAAACATTAAATTATCTAACGGGGTCATGGGGTTTGGGGACCTAAGGATTGGCGGTTGAACATTTCAATGAGCAGTTTCTTGAATTTTTCCGGACTCAGATCAAGAGTATTAATCTGGACCGAATCGCGTTCGAAATGAATCGTGTAATAATAGTTATCAATCTCGGGACGGGTTGTGGCATAAATATCAGTTACCGGCGTAATGCCAAGGTCGGCCGGAGTGGGGACGCCGGCAATTTGGGGTTCTTGTTTTTTACGCTCATCAATAAGGGTGGCTAATTTTAGTTGTTCATTTATTTGATTCCGCCTACGTGAATAGCCATAGAGGGCTTTATCAAGTTCGGCCAATGCTAAACCATAAGTTTCGGGTGTGGCATGGAGAATTATTCCTTTATCAATAAGATTTTGCCATTCCTCTTTTAAACTTTTAGGTAATTTTTGTTCAAGTTTATACTTCATTAATTCAGGCGGAATATCTTCTAATCCTTTTGCAATTAATCCTCGAAGATTTTTGATGTCTTTGAATTGTCGCTGAAATCCTTTACCTTTTTCAATTAATTCAAGATCTTCAAATGTTTTCTTTGCCTCTGGACCTCCAGCAATAATGTCATAGATATATTCGACCCATTTAGCAAGAGAACGTTCACCAATTATTAGATCATCAGCTATCTGTCCAAGACCCCAGCCAATAAAAGCGGCAGCAGCGATACCACCGAGAGGAAGTAGCAAACTAGTAATGCCACTAAGAGCTCCAGCAACACCAGCTAAACCAGCAGAACTAAGAATACTAATGAGTGATGCCTTTAATGCCATAACACTAAGGATAGTTAATCCAATCTGAGACGTAAAACGTAAGGCGGCACCGATGCCTAATCCAAGGGCACTACCGACAAAAAGAATCTTACCGGCGAGCTTGGCAAATTCGGGATGGGTTTTAAGAAATTGAAGGATTGGTTTTAAAAGTTTCCAAGCTTCGGTAACGGTTTTTTTGATGGCCTCGTACATGCCAACGAAAATATCTTTAATAGTTTGGACCCATTTTAGATATTCATCGGTTTTTCGAAATTTTCGGATGTCTTCATATAATTTAGCAATGTCAGGAAGTATCGCAACTTTTAATGGTGTACCAACATCTTCTTTAAAACTCTTCCATTGGCTACGAAGACCTTCAATGTAAGCGGGTAGAGTTTTCGCAAGTTCGGCCATGCCGCCACCGAATCGGGTTACAAGAAGCTTTTCGAGAGCTTTGCGAAATCCTTCAATATCTTCTGTCTGACCTGACCAGCCGAATTTTTTTACCTCCCGAGCATTTATAGCATAACTTCGAGTTAAAATATCCATTCCGCCAGCGCCAATTTTCATTGCTCGAGCAACACCGGTTACAACGCTTTCCAATGTCGCAGCGTCACCGCCATACACGGCCGCCATATCACCTGCCATGCCAAGATATTTCCGGGCATCAAGACCAAAACTACGAAAGATAACGGTTGATTTGATAACATCCTGTAGGGCATAAGGCGTAAGGTCCTCAAATTCTTTAGCCCAGACAAGCTCTTCTTTTGCCTTTTGGGCGCTCTTAAAAAGAGTCTTTAGAGTAAGTTCATATTTTTCAGTCTCAACCGAAGCATCAATGAAACTGGTTGCAATTTTTTTAATACCATAGAGAATGCCACCGGAAACTGCCATCATTTCAAGCCCTATTTGACCCATGGACTGGAAGGTTTCACGCAGGGAGCGGGTCTGTTCAGCCTGCTTCTGAAAATCGGACATCTTAGTTTGAGCACCACCGGCGGCAGTCTGGATGTCTTTCAAATCCTGAACCATTGCCTTGAGATTGGCAACATCTTTGGCAATGGCGTCAATTTCGATACCAAGTTTTTCAATAGGCATAATTATTTTATCCTTTTACCACGAATTACATAAAAGAAACGAATAACACAAATCATCTTTTTTTCCCCCAGAGGCCGAGGTTGACGGCGGCGGCAAGCATATTAATCAGTCTTTCCTCGAACCACATAATCTCGGCGAAGGCTCGGAAAAATTGCTGGTCGTCATCCGGTATCGGAATGTGATAGAATTTCATTAAAGTTTCCGCAGTAACAAAAGTATTTTGGTCAATCGCTTCACGAAATTTCCTTAAATTTTCTTTAACTGAATCGTAGCTAAGCCGAAAAAATCGGTGAGTCTCCCGACAACTTTAATCGGAAAAGCTGGGTCTTGCTCGATAAACTTAGCAATCTCGTCTTGAGATGGCTCAATCACTAAATCGAGAACCAAGACACAAGCGGCGTCATAGACCGAATCGAGCAGTTTGTCATAATAGCGCTTGAAAGTGGGGCGGGTCGGCTTGTGAAAATAGAATTTTTTGTCGCCGTATTCGACTTCATAAATTTCGCCATATTTTTCTTTTAATTGTTTTAATTTATTTTCGTCCATTGTGAACTCCCTGCAAGGCTAAAGCCTTGCCCTACATTAAAGGTTAAGGGAGTGGAAGGGGAGCAAAGGACTCCCCGATTCCACTCATTATTTATTTTTAGCCGACGATGTCTTCGGCGATGAATGTTAATTTGACGGTCAATTCTTTCACATTCTGAACATGGGATTCGTCTTTGTCGGTAATAACAGTGTCCTTGATAACCATAATTTTGGTCGGCGAAAATTCCTGATTCACGTATGCGCGGGGCGGGTCACCTTCGGTTCTCTTTACTTTATCGGCAACAGCAATGATAATGGGGAATGGCGCATAATCGTAGATTTTTCGTCCCAGTGCTAATGCCGGATCAGCAAACTTGCGATATTCCTCAAAAGTGAGAGTTATATCGCCGTCGGCTGAATAATTACCAAAACCAACACCGTAAGGCTTGCGTCCTTTAGAATGTTGCATCTCGGCTTCTTGTTTATCGCGATAATTGATTTCCTTGACATCAGCGACCGGGATGCCGTTTAAGTAGATTTTGATATCTGACCAATCGTGTTCTCGTCCATTAATTAATGACATGTTGCCTCCTTATACTGATGCGGCGGTGCCGGTTTTGAGCTGGAAGGTTGCAACCAGCTTTTTCTTAGTTGGAGTCGGAATTATCGCAACGGTGCAGTGAACAATGCCGTTGGTCCAGATGTTCGCATCCGGAATCAAAGTCAACGTAAAATTCATAATCGAACTTTCGGTAATTAAGGCATCGAGCGGTTGTTCGAGGGCTTTTTTGTAAGCGATCATGTCTTCTTTGGCAACGCCGGGTTCATTGACGAACGGAGTATTGGCAAGTTTAACGCCATTGATTGCAGCGTCCATAATGCGGCGGTTACGAATACAGAAGAAATCAGAAGTATCGGGTGCCATCATCCAGTCATCGGTCGGAACCCGACCATAACCGGGCCAGTGACGGCCGGTGATGAAACGGGCATCGTTGAGTTGAGCAATCCGTCCGTCGTCCATCTTGTCGGCATCAGAATTAAATGGCTCAATACCAACACAATTGGGTATCACCATTTCACGAACCCAGCCAACTGACCAGTGGAGTTTGCCTTTGGCAATTAAGCCGGCAATACAACCGCCACCAGCCCGTACCTGTAAGTTACCTCGGGTATCGAGCAGTCTGCCATAAAAGGCATTAACCGCAAGCTGTTTGTTCCGGTATTGACCGCTTGAAGCAACTAAGGCTTCAATCCAGCCATCGATGTCGTCATAATCAGGAGCATCGGAGTTCATCATAAACCAGAGCGGACGCTGTTCCGCAGTCCAGATTGCAGATGCTTTGGATCCAAGAATTGCCCAGGTTGTTTCGTCGCCAGGAGCGGCAACGTAAATGAATGGCAAGCCGGTTCCGTTGGCATCCTTAGAAGCGGAAAGCATGTCAACCGCATCGGTTAAATCTTCGGTATTCATCTTGGATTCGGTGTTGGCAAGCAACCAGGTATCGCTCTCAATCCATGAGTTTTCGGGTGATGAATTGGCATCAGAAAATTCAATGAAAGTGCCGTCTTCAAGATTGATTTTGGATTTACCGGTTTCGGTAATTATAAAGGATTTTTCTTCAGACCAGGTAATTCCGTTATTGGGGGAATATTTGTATCTGGCGGTAGCCAGCGCACCGGAAACGGTAATTAGGAATAGATGAGTGCGGTCACACTTTACTGCGGTTACACCATCTTGTAGGTTTGCGGTAGCAGTGCCGGTGCCGGTGCCGGTCTTGGTCGGAGTGCCGATAACGTCGGCAACCGAGGTGGCTGCTTTCAAGCAGACAATCTGACGGGCGCCGCAGGTCATGGCATCTAGCGCATGCTCGACCATCGAGCCGGCTTCATATTCATCAATTAGTGATTGGATATCGGAGATGAGCTTGGGAGTTTCCGAACCCTGACTTGCCACCCCGATTAAGCCAAAGACCGAGACGTTGAGCGCAGGTAATGCACCGAGTCCGCCGTCCTTGATTTCAGGATAAAAGCCAGGTAAATCTTTTATTGGCATATAGCCTCCTTCGTTAGAAATTCACAATTAAAAATTCTCAATGTATTATCCGATTTTACGGTTTTGAAATTCCTTGAGTTTGCGGTTGAAGTCGGCTTCGGTGAGTTCGGATTCGGACGTGGATTTGTGCATTAAGCAGAAGGCATCGAGGAGATAGGGTTTTGTTTTGAATTTGGTAAAAAATTTCGAGACGGTTCCTTTGGCAGCTGAAGTAGATGCTTCAGTTACCTTTTGGGTATCTTTTTTGTTATCTGTTTTTGTTTCTGACATATATATCTCCTTATTATGTAAATAAAAATTTGGTTATCAGGCAATCGGTCTTTTTAGTATAAATTGCGCCCTGGTAAGTAAATTCCTGTGCGCCGCGAATGAGTGAATGTTCAGTTTCAAATTCGGATTGAATCCAGCGTGCACCGGAAGGCGAAACGTTAATAATTTGGATGCCATCAGTAACATACCTATCAATCATCAGTCGGGAAAGCTGGTCGAAGTAACCGCCGGTCTGAAAAAGTTCGAGTTTGGTTTTTGCCCAGATTTCAACACGGTATTTAATTATTATCTCTTTTTCCTTGTAAACTTTGATTTGCTGGGCAGTAGTCTGGAACGAATATGTATCGTCGGTGATCACAATGCTCGCGACTTGAAAATCAAAAGTAAGATTATCTTCAATTGGGATTATGCCGGAAGCGGGAATTTCCGCAGGGTCAGTCCAATCGTCATCGTTGATTATCAGCTGATAGGTGGGATATGGTTCGGTCCCGATAGTGCCGCCGGCGGCTATTTTAAGAATGTAAGAATTATTACCCTGATGATTACCGTTAATCTGATAAGCAGCAGAACTTTTACCGACGTGTGCGATATCGGAAATAAAATATTCGGGATAGGTATCAAAATGAATGCCGAATTTGGTCTCGTTATAATCGGCAATGGTAATTAGACAATAAGGATTTTTCTCTTTGACATTAGCTTTGATAAAATCGATATCAGGTTTTTCACGGACCAGCCGGCGGGGTGAAGCGAAGACTGCCACATCTTCAGAATTCTTAATCTGCTTTAAGTAATATTCGAGATTAGTGAAACAGAATTCAATCATATTTGTAGTAAGTCCTTAAGTTTTTCCTGATAGATTTTTTTGATTTTGGGTTCGGTTTCTTTAAGAGTAGGTTGCCAGAGCGGACGGGCGGGAATGTTATTTTTAGGAGAGCCAAATTCATGGACCGAAGCGATATCAACCACGTCAGTTCCGTCTTTTTCTCGGGCGACACCACGTTTAACGCCGACAAAAGCTTTAAGTCCTTTATCTATTGTTGAAAATGAAGTCGTAATGCTTTGAAAATAGGTAGCGGTTGCGATGAGAATTTTCTCGGAAAGACGGCGTGAACCACGACCTTTTTTAGTTAATTTTTGTTTTAAATAGGCTGGAGAAAGAGATTGCCAGCCAAGGTCCTGATGTTTAAGATGGCCGAGGACGGTGGATTCGACCAGGGCGGCAGACTGGGCAGTAGATTCGCGCATGCCATCAGTCAGTTCTTTCTGAAAGCCCTCGAGCTTGCGGGTTACGCCGGACCAATTACCTTTTAACATAAAAGTTTAAACGTGCAAAAGTTCAAAGTTCATAAGATTTCCTTAATGCCGATTTTAAATCCGAGTTTTTCCGAAGCGATAACAACTGGCTGGAATTTGGTGATTCGGTATTCTTTATCCGAGATTTTGAAATGGTCTTTGGAAATAATATCCAGAGTCTGTTCGTCTAAGTCTTTTTGACGAATGATTAAAATTGCATCCAAGAGCATCGCTTCGCCGAGCTCTTCGAGTTCACGTTGGGACATCTCATATTTAATACGGGCAGGAAGCGGATATTCATCATAAAGTTTTTTACCTTCATCCCAGTCTTCGTTATAATCACCTTCGGTAAATTTGAGAAGAGTTATCTGGGTTGAAACGAGGGACATTAGAGATTGCCAACTATCTTTAAGCTTATTCATTGTCATTTGGATTTTTTAATGTCAAAACAAGGCGGGGTGGCATTGGGATCGCCGGTGAGTTGGCTTTTGATTTCGGTAAATTCTTTGTTAAGCTCATCAAGTTTCTGCTTTAAGAAGGCGATGCGATCCTGATACTGGCGGCGCACATCATCTGCCTGCTCTTCCTGAAGGTCTTCCTGGTATAAGTCAATTGCGGAGCGGCCAAGTTTAAGCGAGGCGGAAAGTCCAACGTGGAGCTTTTCCAAGTCGGTAGCAGGGTCTTCTTTGTAACCGAGCTGGGATTGGGCTTCCTGAATAGCACGGCCGATAATCCCTGGACGCTTTTCCTCAAGCTTATCGACCGTGACAGATAGACGGTCTTTGATGATATCGTTTAGTTCAAGCATAATTTAACCGCGGATTAACACAGATTAACACGGATAAAGAATATAAAAGGTAGAGATGGGGTTGTAATCGGGTCAGTATAGTGTTTAAAAAGTGTTTAAAAACGTTTAACTCTTTTTGAAGCAGTCTTAGTGCCTCGGAGAAGAAGAATCGTCTTATGGGGCAAATGGGAGAAAGGGGCGAGATGAGAGAAATAGTCATGTTATTTCGTTTTCTTAGGATCTTCTTCAGGTTTCGGTTTTTCTTTTTTACTTTCGACCAGAATTAGTTCGCCGGTATCGAGCTTGCGGTTGATGAACGGAGTCTTTTCGACTTCAAAAACTTCATCCGCCTTTTTCGGGTAGATGTCGGTCTTGGAATGGAAATCGTGAAAACCAGAACCGTCTTTGACGATTTTTGGATGGACTTTGACTTTAATTTTTGACATTATTACTCCTTAAAATTCAACGCAGAGCGCGCCGAGACCGCCGAGAAAAGATATTTTTTTTCTTGTCTCTGCGAACTTTGCGGTCTCTGCGTTGAAAAGTTTTTCATTTTATTGCGAGAAGAAGATTTTGGTCCAGATTCGGGTGCGGTTACCTTGATTAGAATCGGATGCGAATAAAATCTGCATATTAGGCGGCATGGCATCAGGCAATTTCATCACGTAATAATGCCTTAGCGTATCCGTGATCGTGATTATGGTCGAAGATATATCGGTGCCAACTGAATCCCCAGGCACGACAAATGAATCGGATGGACTTAACGCAAGACGATAATACATTTGATAGCTTACCGAATCAGCTGCCGGATTGGTCGTGCGAAGATAAACGTGCAGATAATTAAAACATGAAGGAATAAAAACCGCCGAACTAGTAAGAGTCGTGCTTTTCTTTAAGGTGTCGCCGGCATACAAGGTATGAGGACCGGCGGTTCTAAGATAGATAGTACCAAAACACATCGTGGTAATGGTAATTAAAAGCAACGAGATAAATATTTTTTTCATGTTCGTTCCTTAAGTTTATTGTGAAAAGAAAATTTTAACCCAGATACGATTGCGCTTGCCGTGGGCGGTAGCATGAGAAGTTGCGAGTATCTGCATGTAAGGCGGTTTGGTATCAGGCAGGTCAATTGCGATGTAATGCCAGGATTGGTCAACAATGCGAATAATGGTCGAGGAAACTCCGGCACCAAGGGTATCGTTAGGCACGCAGAAGGTATCGGACGGGCTCAAGGCAAAACGATACCAGAGACGATAACTGGTCGAATCCGCCACGTTCGCCGTATAGACCCAGGCATGCAGATAGGAAAAAGTGGAAACGACAAAAATCGGGGAGGCGGTAAGCGTCGTGTTTTGCTTTAAGGTATCACCAGACCAGAGAGTAGTCGGACCGCTAGTTTTAAGATATGTCACAGCGAAAAGTGGAATCGTGAAAGATAAAATTAATAATGTTATTAATAATTTTTTCATGTTAGCTCCTAATAAAAGTTCAAAGGTTTAAAGATTTAAAGGTTGATGTCGCTTTCGCTCCATCTACGCTTTGCGTCCAAAAATTCATTAATATACGATGATGAGGATGCGGCCGGCGTTGGTGAAAATCTTGGAGATGCCGAGCACGTCGGAGATGACGACCTGTTCGAATTGTTTATCGATGATGCGTTCGGTTTCGGTGAGCTGAGCACCGCGTTCTTTGATGATTTCAAGATGAGACTTCTGGTCCCAGCCCAGAATTTTGTTTGCCGGAGTCGAGGGATGAAAACGGAGAATGTCGCCAAATGGACTTACCATATTGCCGGTTGCCTGGAAATTAAAACCAGCCACGACATCTTTAAATTCTTCCATCTTAAGAATGTCTTTGACAATGGCGGTAGTGCCAACCATGTGGGTTTTTTCAAAACCAAGCGCGGCGAAATCGAGCTCGAAATCGACTAAATCATTGTATTTGAGCGCACCAGGCGTTTCGATGTTTTGAGTCGGGGCAGGATTAATATTGCCATCGCCATTGACGAAAACGTCCAATGCCCATTTGGTCATTGCCCGCTGCATCTTAAGACCGATGATCTGAAGATGAAGCGCCAAAAGGTCAATCTGCATCCGGCGCAGGACTTCATAAGAAGCCTTGAGCCGTCGGCCGACTTTGATTGCTTTGACCGGCTTGGGCGCGACAGAGATGGTGGTGCATGGGAATTCGCCCATTTCACCGACCTGATAGATTTCTTCTTCTTCGGTGGAATCTACGGCACAAGTGGGATTGAAGACGACGCCGTCAATGTATTCGGTTAACGCAATCAGATCGTCAATCTTCAATTCGTTCTTGCCGAATTTGTAACCGATTAAGACGTTGCGGTTGATAAATTCCGGGAAGAGGACGGCGGATTCGTAGGTTTTGTAGAAGTCTTCAACCAGACTGATTTGCTCGCCTTTGGTAACGATACCGAAACGGGCAAGTTGACGCTCGAACGCATCAAGCGGGTATTTAGGTTCGGTCGGGTCAAGCCGCTCAAGGAACGAGGAAAATGAGATGTGCTTCTTCTCTGTTTTAGAGAGACGCTGAGCGTCTCCATACATACCCTTTTCCAGTTTTAAGGAAAGGGTTTTTTCGGGTAGTTTGATCATTGTTTCTCCTTATAATCGCTAATCGCATACCACCAACCGCGGATCGCGGAAAGTGGAGAGCGAAAAGCGAATTTGATATTATCCAAGATCGAATGTGACTGCTTCGTTCGTTTCATCGACGTCAAGAATCCAGTAGTAGGGATTTGTGCCGGTGCCGGATTTGACTGCGCCCGAGCCATCCGAAGCGAGTTGGCCAAAACCGACCGTGGGGGCGGAACCGGTGTAAGCAACGGTTACGATGCCTATAGTTTTGACAACGCAGACTGCTGCGTCTTCGGAAATGGATTCGATGATACCATAAAAACTGTTACCATTGGAAGCAAGAGCAGCGGTTTTATTAGCAGAAATCACCACCGGCTTACCTTCATCCGTGCCCCGGGTCAGCGATGAGGCTAATAGGGTCGGATTTTCTTTGATACCTTTGAGTGAAATTGTTGGGGACATAATTATCTCCTTGTTAAAAAGTTTAAAAATTCAAAGTTTAAAGGTTTAAAAGTCATTAAACTTTATGTTGTGCAGCTTCGATTTCGGTCGGTTTTTCGGTAGACACAGTCTGAGTTTCTTTGGAAGCGCGAAAACCGGATATCGGTTTCTGACAGTGAGGACAGGTGAAAGTTGTTTTTGTAGCGAGTGAGGCCTCGAAATCTTTCTTCAAAGTTTCGAGATTTTCTGCCGATGCGGTTTGAATTATGGTCTTGATGAATTGTTCGTCGACCTTGTCTCCTTTAAGTAATCGGTAGATGGATTCGGTTTCTTTCCGGAGTTGTTCAAGATGTTTTTTGCCAAGAGCCGCATCTGGTTTAAGCGTTTCGACTTCAGCCTTGACTGTTTGATTTTCTTTTTGCAGGGTCGCATTTGCCTCCTGCATTGCTTTGATTTCTTGGTCGGTCATTGTTTGACCTCCTTTGTTTTGATTTTTTAATTCCGAATTCTTAATTTCGAATTCTTTTTTGAATGATTTAAGCCTGGATTCGAGTTTACGTTTGGCGTAAGGGTCAGCGCCTTGCCAGACCAGGGACAATTCGCCATATTGCAGAATTTCATCAACGATAACGCGGACGATTTCGCCATCTTTTTCAGTCCCGAGTAACCACCAAAAGCAATCCGGGTCATACACATCATCGGACAATTCAGGATGACTTTTATGCCAGGTAAAGAAAATAGTGACCGAACAGGAATGGATTGCGGGCGGTTCGAAGGTAAGACCGCGGATAATTTTGAGATTATTCGCCCGGTCGATTTTTAGATCAGCATCTACACCCGGCGGAGAGAATTCTTTGTCCCACAACGAATTTTCAACTACACCGATCCAATTGTGAATATCAGTATTATGATCTGGGTAAACAGTCTGATTTTTTAGAAGCGGGACCGATTTTTCTAAGACGCCTTCCTGGGTAAAATCAATCGCATAATCCGCGATGAAAATTTGGGAAAGGGCGCGGAAACGGGCGCGGAAAAATTCAGCATCGGATTGAGGCAGAGAAGGTGAAGCGGCCTGATTGGGCTGAGCCTCGAGAGAAACGCGATTCGTAACCGGTGCGATCAAGCGAATCTTACCAATGCCATTTTTAGAAAGCGAATACTGGCCGGGGATTATTTCGATCATTGATTCTTCGCCCCAATCGAGCTTCAAATCTTTGATGTGCTTTTTTAAGTGTTTTTCGGCTTTGCTAATCAATTCATCCTGAGAAATCGAATCGGTAACCGGCTTGATCTGCGCTCGGCGCTGCCAGGCATTACGTAAATGGTCAATGTCAATGTGGTCATTGGAGTCAGAACCGTCTTTTACGCCGTCGGAATGATGCGGAAGATGACGACAGTTTTTGTCTTCGGTTTCACCTCGGGTATATGCCGGCTCGATTACGGCAAAAGCGGCATCCGGCAGAGAATTGATGTAAGCGGTATCCCATTTGGCTAATTTAGTCATAACATTCCTTATTTGGTTTTAATCGTTATGTCGGTAAAGGCAACGGCGACCGTATCGGTAACAGAAGCAGCAACGGTGTCATCGGCAGCGGCAGCAACTACATCAGTGGCAGCAGCAGCAACGGAATCGGCAGCGGAGATTGTGGATGCGGCGCCGGTGGTAGCACCCTTAGCATAATTATCGGCAGCATTTTCAGCATGGGTATGGGCGGAAAGACCGGATTTGAGTCCATTAGCGAGAGTAACGACTGCATTGTATTTAGTCTTAAGTTCATTCACCAGAGTAACGTTCGCATTGTATTTAGTTTTGAGCTCATTGATTAACGTAACGTCAGCGTTACGCTTGGTCTTAAGCTCATTGATGAGAGTGACCGCGGCATTGAATTTTGTTTTTAGTTCATTAACCGCAGTAGCGATAGCAGAAAGGTCAACCGGAACGTTTTCAACTGCGGCCGGCATCGTGCGCAATTTTCTTTTTTGCGATGGTTTTAATTCCATAAATTTAATTCTCCTTTCGTCTAAAATTAAAAAGGCTCCAAGTCCGGTTAGGACTGGAGCCTCTTGGGCCTCGATTTTATAGATTCCGTGTCAAGCACGGAATGACTTATTTACAAATTTTCAAAGAGCTATTCGATCTTAATAATCTCGACCGAAGAAGAAACTTTGGGTAATGAAATACCCATAACTTTACCCCGCACCATTAATGCGGGTGCAACTTCTTTAATCGTAATGTGCGGATGAACCTGAATTAAGTTCACCGTGTGGCAGTGTTTGCACTTTAAAGTAAAAGTGCAAGCCTGTAATTCGCCAATCAAAAGCGTTCTTGAGCAATGAGCGCATTTAATTTTCTCAGGCATAAGGATTCTCATCACCGGGATTAACCTTAACCAATTTTTTAGCGTGTTTCCAGATTTCATCAAGCATTTCGGCAAAAGTGAGGTTTTCCTTATCAAAGATGGCAAAGACCGGGTCGGATGTAACAAACCCTCGAGATATTGCCTTAAGATAATCGGGATTGAAAACGCCGACATCGTGAAGATAGAATGGAACATTGCCTTTCCATGCTTCGCGGGTAAGAGCAAGCCTGGTTTCGGAATCATAAAGATTGTGATGATATTGATCAAAGTTAAAGTCCTCGGCAATAATCTCAAATTCTCGAGAAGTTAATACGACATTATATTTCATTTTTAATCCTTGTCAAGTTTTTTTTCTGCAACTGAAACATTTTGCCCAAGCAATGGGTTTAAATTGTTGGCCACAATTACATAAATCAACTTTTACAGTTTGACCATAGCTTTGTTTAAGTGCGTTTATTATTACATTAACTTTATCCTTATGCTCTTTGCTAACAATTCCTACTGGATGCATAGAACAAAAATCAATCAGAATATACGTTTCATCTTTAATAACTGAATGAAATCTATCTATTTCCTTCATCTATTTTGTCTTTAAATGAAATTTCAACTTTAATATTACTAAAATCTCCGCTAATTCCTAATACCTGTCTTAATGATTGCTTAATGTCGTCGAATGTCGTTCCACGTGTGTGCAAATAATTTAATAACGAACGTTCGATATCATTCTTCATGTTTAATAATAAAAGTTTGGTAATTGGCTGATTGCAATAGTTCTCTACTATTTTATGAAATCCCCAATGTGATTCATTCCATATTTTACCATGCCATTCATTGGTTATATCTAAAAATTTGGGTCGGTCTTCTTCCGGAACCAAACTTAACGCATTAGGATTTATAAAGCTAAAGATTATATTCAAAGTACTTAGATTATTATACTTATTTTTAGGAAAGTTAATAAAAATGCCAGTATATTCATCAACAATTTGTGATAAAATGACATTGGCGGTATACCAATTTGGAAAATTTGGATTGATATCTTTTCTTTCTTTTTGGGATTTCATAGAATCCTCCTGATTTTTAAATTTTTAAGATTATATTGGTTATTCAAAGTTTTGTCAAATTTATTTTCTGAAGATTACCGCGCCTTTGGCTCGTAATGACATAATGGACAGAAAAGGAAAAAGATCATCTTTATTTTGCAAGGAGGATGTCGAGGGTGGCGGTTTTATCGGGCGAGGCATTGGTAATAAAGAGCGAGGTGACCTTGCCATCCAATAATAAATTCCTGGTAACGGTAATTGGAGTATTAGCGGTGTCATTCAACACGATCGAAATTTCGCTATCGGTTTTGAGAAATAACACCTTGGCTTCTTCAACGCCGCCAAGATTAATCTCCTGGTTTTCGGTTCCGGGTGGGATTAATTGAGTAACGGTAGTGTATTCTTCGATTCCATCGGTTTGAGTCGTGATTTTTTTACTGACGAGCGTATTGCCATTTTCTTTTATTTGTAAAATTAAATCTAATATAGTAGTTTTTGACATAATTTCTCCTAAATTATCTCCGCTGCCAGACCTGTCGCCAGGCAGTAGATTTGTTCTGATATTCAAAGGCAGACCAGATTATTTCGGGTCCGCAACGTTTAGTTATAACGGCATAATTGGCACCACGAACCGAACGTAGATAAACTTTAGTATCGTTACCCCGCCGGGAATCGACGTTGATTGAATCCGGATTGGCTACGACGGAACCAGCCATTCTAATCGCATTCTGGCGGGTTTGATCGTCGGTATGATTTTTAGTTGAGTGCCGGATGCCTTCCTGAGTCAGATAAATCTTTTTACCGGTGAAATTTTCAATGCTATACTTAATGGTCTGTTTGGTCTTTTTGTTTTCGATGGTGCCATCATCAGATTTTTCCGAGTATTCAAATGAAATCTTTTTGCCGTAATCCTGATAATCACCATTCAAATGTTTTTCAATATCGGGCAATTCACCATATTCTTGTTCGTATTCAAGATAAGATTTGCGGAAATAGACTTTGTTTCTACCTCGACAAATTACATGAAATGGCGCTAAACCCTTGCCTTGAGGGATAAGATCAGCGAGTGAAGAGGACATCATCTCAGTTTCGGTTGCGGAACCTGAAATATAACGATCTTTAAATTCATCAACCGGTAAAGCAAGAGCGGATTCAATGATTTCGTCGGCTGCTGAGACTTGAATGATTCTGCCATCGGCTTCGCGACACAAAGCACAGGTTATGCGGTCCATTACTTCCATAACTTCCAGTTCTTTGATTCCGGACTGGCGCATCTGGCGGATATGGGCAAAAGTGCGGACACGGGTGACACCGGTATCAATGATCCTGCGAACCTGCAGGTCGGAATTGTTTGCCCATTCATTGCCAAATTCATCGAGGACGGCATCGGTTGCGGGTAATCCTTTTTCCATAACCGTATCGCGCAGGAAACCGGTTAACTGATTTTTAAAATCCTGATTCTGGACGTAATCGGAAAAATAGATATCGTCAAGACGGGAAAGAAAATCCTGAGCCCGGACGTCCGGCTGCTGAAGACTGGTCATAATCGGCTTTTCATCGCCCCAGAGTGAAGTATCAGTGAGTCGATAGAATTTATAAATGGTCTGGATATTCTGCTTGACTAAATCAGCTAAACCGGCTTCACGGGCAAACGCAGGATAACGGGTAGTGATTGTCGAATAGACTTCGTTCACGAATCCTTCGACGTCAGAAGGTAATTGACCCTGTGCATTGCGGTCTTTTAATTCCTGCATAATCTCTTGGCGGACCGAATCATCAAGTTCAATAATATTCCCAAGATAGGCATCAATGTATTCGAGACGTTGGTTTTCGATTTTCTGTTCATCGATGGTTAGCGATACTTTTTTTTTATCACGGGTGTGAGTGCGGCCCATTAAAATATATTTACCGTCTTTAAAAACGAATCGGGCGGATTGAGATTGATTGCCTTGACTAGCAGCAGGCTCTAAAGGTGGATAGCCGAGGTCTTCACGGGCTTCGTCAAGCTTTATGACTCCATTAATGTAAAGATTGGTTTTGGAAGTTTCCTTGATTTGCTGGATTTCGGCTTCCTCTTTAGGTTTGAGCTGGGCGTTGGGATTAAATTCGACGTTAACGTCTTCAACCGGTATACCGGCAAGCCAGAGATCCAGAAGATAGATTTTTTCAATGCCGCGCCGGACGATTCTACGGATGTTCTCGATTTCGCGAATCAATTTATTATAAACCACTCCGGCATAAGTTTCGGTCGTAGAATAAGTCCTGCCCAACATAGCCGGATCAGTGCCCATGCCGGAAGCGAGCTGCTGTTCGTTCGATTCAAATAAATCTTTTACGCCCCGAATGTCGGATGCTACCGCAAAATGCTTTAACTCGACCTCATCATAAGTAATCATCACGCCATCACGGTAATTTTTAGTGAGGTCAGACGCAACGTCACCAAGATAAGTCCTGAGCCGGGAAAGATACTGCTCATCGGTCTCGGTTGTCTTGCGAGGCGGGGTAGCAAGAACGGCGTGAATTAATCCGAGTAAGCCGATTTTTTTCATGACGAATCGGATATTTTCCGACATAAAGAGTTGATTTAATAAGGGTGAAATGGCGGCAAGCATGGGCGGAATTGCATACGGTGAATTGCGGCGCTGAAAAAGCGGCGAATAATAATAAGTCAATGGATTAAGTTTAATATAATCAAGGGTGGAGCTGCCGGTCTTTTGATAAGGCAGATAATCGTCTTCTATAGAATCGTATTTAAAAACAATTTCATGGTGAGGCACGATAATTATTTTTTTGACGCCCTTTAAATCGGGCTGAATTACCGCTTCAATCGAAGGCGCACCGAAAATGGCAATGTCGGAAAGCATTTTATTAACGAGTCCGTCAGTACCACCATACGGATAGATGGTACGGGCTAATTGATTAAGCCGGTCTTCCGTCTGCTTAATTGTGCTTTCCTGCGCAGCAATAACTTTAAGTTCGTGGCCGGTATTGCCGAGATTGATGATATTTTTTGTATTCTGTGATAAATCTGGAATGATTAAGGCAAAGCGTTCGATTGCCTGAATAATATTGGACGGAATTTCCGGATCAAGAAAAGCCCAGTCACCCTGGAAACGATTCAAAATATCGAGTGATGATTCGCGGGAGATGCGACCGGCATCAACCGGTAATTTCACCGATTTTGAAGATTGGAATCTATAAAATAATTTCTGAAAAATATTCATATTAAAAGTTCATGGTTTTATTTTTGAGTAAGCGATACCGGCGCCGTAAAATCGGCTGCCGTAAAGTTTATTATATGCAATGGCAAGCCGCATCGAATTGAGCGCCATGCCAAAATGATTTGGAACTCTGAATTTGTATTCGAACCAGCGATTGCCTTTATCGTCTTCTTTTAAATCCTTGATTAATTTTTTTAAGTGGTCTTTGAACGATTCGTAAACGACGAGCTGAGCGATGGTGAGTTTTGAAGGATTCGGAAAAATAAATGAACCATCACGGATCTGGTCGGTCGTATCGTCAAGTGATTCAGTACGTCCGATCCGGATGACCGGCAGTTCGTCCTCTTCTTTTTTCTCAATTTCATCACCCTTTTCTTCACGCGAATTTTTGAAGTATTGAAGTACGACCCGCTCGGGAAATTCACGGGCAAAATTCCTTGCGCTTGGCTTATAAGGCATAAAATCGATGATACATTGCCAGACGCCGAACTCCATCATTAGAGTCTTTAACCGTCCCCAATCTTCGGTTGCCTCAAGATGCACGATTTGAACGTTTTTGCCAAAGTCCTGACCAATGACAACGTGTAGCATATCGCCGACGTCAACTCCCATATAAGACATCTGGGCAGAAGGTAAAAATCCATAATCGCCCTGAGATTTCTGGATAATATCATCGGTAACCGGCTGGCGGATTTCATCGGTATAAGGAATGCCGAGAATTGAATTAAAGAGTCTGGCCCGTAAAATACGACGGGTTTTTGCTTTCTGGATTGCATCGAGAATTTTAGAAATCGGAATGATTTTTGAATAGAGCTGGGTTAGATGATAACCTCTTTTTTCCTTATGAGAAGGCATTAACGGAATCCATTCCTGCTTTAAAGGTTCGGTAAAGGCACGGCCGCATTTGGTACAATGCCAGGTATTCTGATATAGAAATTTTTCGGTATACTCGAGCGCTTCATTGGGTTTATTGGGATTAAAGAAATTCCAATGATTGCATTTATCGCATTGAATTGCCCAGACGCGCTGATCCGATTCTTCAAATTCCTGATGAATACCAAAATCAGGAATCGAGGGCTGAGATAACTGGCTCATCCATGCTAAGCGAGAATGAAGAATCCGGTCTTTGGCATATTCCTTATTTTCCTGATCGGCTTCGTCAAGCTCGTCAAGAATGATGTAATCGGCATCAACCGATTTAACCCTGGTGCGGGAGAACATACCACGGAAATAGATTGACGAATCGCCCATCTGCTTTAAACCAACATTGTCAATGCCCCGGACACGGGACTTTAAATATTCGTTCTCCTCAATCATGGGACGGGCCCGGTCATTGGAAAAATCGGAAACTTCGCTATCGGTCGGAAAATAATAAATTACCTTTGCATGATGAGTATCGCAAAGCCAGAGGGATTTGAATAATTTGCGGGTTGAAATCCCGACCTGGGCTGCTTTCATATAAATTTCATTATCGTGATGTTTGGTATAAGGTTCACGCAGGTATTCATGACCTTCAAAACTAAAAGGAATGCCACGTAAAGTAATTTTGATTTCCCGGATCCAATCCAGAAATGACAAGTCTTTGGCAGTTGCCTTTTTAATGCCGCGCAAGGCAGCATCGCCAAGCCTGCGGGTAGATACGGGACGGGATGTAGTGGCTAACATTTTTTACCACGAAAAACATGAATAAGCACGAATTTATCGAATACCATATTTTTCTTTTAAAGTTTTTTCAAGACGGTCGACAATGATTGATTGCCGGTCTTTGAGTTTTGGTCCAAGAATTTCATCGGTGGCAAGGATTTCAAAAATAAGAGCAATGAGTTCATCGAGGTGTTCGTCAAATCGCTTGTCACCCAAAAGACGCTGACGCATATCGTGCAATTGCCGCAAAGCAGCAATGCCGCCTTCTTTGGTTTTTAGCTTGACGTTTTTAAGTTCACCAAGCAGATCATCCTGTAATTCGGAAAGTTGAGTGGAAAGCTGGGTGATTTCGGAAACCTGCTTCTGGTCAATTTTTGTCCGGACTTCTTTCTGGATTTTCTGGCGACGAATTTTCCATTGAAATTTATCTTCCCAGTTAAATATGGCGCGCCGGGAAACGGTTACGCCCTCTTCCCCGAGAATCGTGCGGATACGATCAAAGGAATAACCCTGATTATAAAGAACGAAAGCTCTTTCCCGAATATCGATTTTATGACTCATGCTTCTACCCACAGTTGGTATAGTGGCCTTTTCTGGAGATCGGTGTCATCAATATCAAGGTGAATTATTTTTCGATTTTGGTTCGGAACGTATTCACCAATCCGGGTAATACCACATTTAATTGCAGCGCTGGTAATAAGAAATCGCATGATATTATTTTCGCATGCGATGTCGACGGCCAAGCCAGTACTATGAGCACTATTCTTATCATAACAACGATACCAGGAAGTAATTATCAGGTGGATTTCACCGAGATTGAGATCATATTTTGCTGCTAATTTGTTTACAGTCTTTCGGACTTTTTCTAAAACTTTTGCGAACATTTGAACGTTGAAATTGACTGATTTGGGCATCTCACCACATTTACCACATTTGCAATATACTTCTTTCCAAAAGAAATGGCTGGTGATTTTAGGACCTTCAATCATTTTTTAGGTCTCTCTTTCTGCAAGAGTTTTTCTAATTCGTCGAGTTCATGATAAAGACGGGCTTCGAGCCGGGTATGGACTTCATCAAGTCGTTTCCGGGTCGCGTCATGTTTTTGCTGTTCGCGTTTTAAAATCCGATAGAGAATGGTGAGACAAACGACCAGGATGACAATCGGTAATCCGGGATTTTGCAAATAGCGAAGGATAAGGAGAATATCCACATTATTTTTTATTTTGTTTTATTTCTATCATCATATCAAGTACCTTATCGAACTTATCGGTAATTTCGGGAGTGCGACCTCTTAGTTCGGCACGAAGAAAATTAGAATCTTTAAGAGATGAAATTAACTCATCGAGCTCTAAACAAAGCACATCCGCGATCTTTTTTACACGCTGCGCTTTAGCAACTAGCGTTTTGTCTTCTTGTGACATTAATGCCTCCGTTGGTTTATTTTAAACCACAGATTACACGGATTAATCGAATTATTTTTTAGAATTAATTTAATCTGCAGTTTCATTTTATATTTAAGGGACTCGAGATCCTCTGGATTTGCTGAATAATATCAAATATCATACCTTTGTCAAGAATAATTTTTGTTTGATTGATTTGAGGGCGCAGATGACACGAAATGCCTGACGGGTCGTGCAGGCGTCAAAACAGACCGCACCGTGATGACGAGCAAGCTTTTCAAGCGAATCAGAAATTAAAAGATACTCCTGGGGATTGAGTATAGAGATTTCAGAGGCAAGTTCTAAAGCCAGATCGTGCTGAGCCTGACTCATTGGTGGACGCGGTTCGGTTCTGGGTTGGCGGCCAAGACGATAATTTTCTTCGCCCGAATTGGGCACTACATTTTCAGTTTCAGAAGAAGATAATCCATTAAGGGCTCGTTTCAAAAGGTCAATGAGAAAGCGGGCCTGAAATAAACTAAGACGGGAGAGATGACCTTCGGTATCCGGGAAATTTTTCTTGACCAGGGCGCGCAGTTCAGCCGGTGATAGGTCGCAATCGTGGGCAAGTTTCCAGATGTATTTAAGTTGAGGGTAAGATTTAGTTTTTACCATTTCAATTAAAGATTAAAAGTTGAAGAGTTCAAGGTTTAAGATTTCGTATCGGTTTTGATTTCATACCAGAATTTGTCTTCAGACTTACGTTTGGCTTTCACTTCGGCTAGTTTCTCAGCCGGATAGGTGGCAAGAGCATCCTTATTCACTGATTCTTTCACGATAATCGCATCGAGATATTTTAATTGTTTTAAGAGTTTGAGAGTTTGGCGGACGATGGTAATTTTGGTTGATTTACGAAAACCGATAAATCCAAAATTAAGTTCAGCGGTCTTATAATCCTTAAATAATTCATCTTTATTGGTATGCCCGAAAGCAGAAAGACTGAGTTCAAGCTTATTGATTTCTTTGGCTAAAGGATGGATTTTACCGGCAATAATATCTTTGATGTGGTCGATTTTATTCTGGGCATCAGTCTCAAAACAAATAATGTCACGCTGAAGCTGAGCGATTTTTCCTAAGATTACGTTAGCCTCGATTAAATCTTTAATCGGATAAAGGCTCTTTGGTTTGATTCTCATTGTACCTCCACTAATGCTTTTTCTACATCTTTGATAATTTTTTGGGTGTTGCCTGGATAATTACCTTGCAGGACCTGATTCAAGGTAGTAGCAGAAATATTGGCTTTCTGGGCGAGCTGACGCTGAGATAGACCGGATTCTTCGATCTTCTGGCGCAGCGGCGAAAGGAACTGGGACTTGAGCTTGGCAAGCGGCAGGGTGCTGCCCAGACGTTTCTGAATCTCGTCAATTTTATTAACCGCGATAACCAGTTTTAAAGGATTGTGATTCTGCTGGGATAGGTAATCAATCACGTCATTTTCGAGCTTGATGCGATTCCAGTTAAGCACGAAAGATAAATATTCTTTTGCTTCTTCATTAGTTAATCCTCGCATTTCGAGAATATCGGTCCGTAAAGAAATTTCTTCAACCTGATTTAATTTTTCATAAAGGGCGGGCGGGGCAACCATAACAATCGAGAGCAGACCAATTTGATTGCCGAAATTGAGTTCTAATAGACGTTTCAGAGCACGCAAGGTCTGATAGTGCAAGGCATGGGCTTCATCAATCACCATGATCGTCTTTTTATCATTAGAATATGATTGACCGAGTAACCGGCGCACTTGTTCGGTGCGGGCATCAATGTCTTTGCGGGGCAGTTCGTTAAAATGACGGATTATTGAGCTGACGATTACGCCAATTTTTAAATTTTCCTTATCGAGCTGACGACACCAGATGACGTTATTGCCCACGTCTTCGAACGAACCAAGACCATCAATCGTAGCAATCGTCTTGCCGATGCCAACTTCACCGATAATGGCAAGAATGCCGCCCGGCTCCGAGACTGCATCAACGATTTTTCGTTTTACTTCTTTTAATGCCCGGGACTGAAAAATCTTATTGGGCATGTTAACTCGAAACATTATTTCCTCCTATCTTTACCACGAATATCATGAATAAAACTAATAAGACGAATATGAATAAGCACATTAATCATTGCGCTGGAAGATTGGCTCAAGGTCGGTGTTATCGCTTATTTCGTTCCAGGTGCCGTCGGTCCATTTAATGATGTATTTGCCGGTTTTATCTTGTTCAATATGACCATACATTTCGTTGTTGGCGCTAAAGACCATTAGTTTCAAATTCTGAATCGCTTTGGAAACACTAATTAACGTCTGCTCTTCGCCTTTTTGAACGCCGGCTTCAAATAATTCGAAGGCAGGACCCTGCGGAATGAGAGCCAGTAATGCCTTGCCTTTATCGGTATTAATAAATTTTTGCCAAATTTCTTCAATGTCTTTCATTTTGCTCCTTATCTATATTCATAAATTTTTTTATAGCTTCTTTTTTCATTTTTATTGGACAATAACATAATTTGTGATCTTCTCTCCTCATTGATCTTATTAATTTTTTATCAGAACTAGTTAAAATAATCATTATTGGTTGTTTACAACCATCATATATTTTATTGCCTATTTTAATCGTCATGGTATTCTTTTAAAAATGCCAAAAGAGATTTGAAGGGAATCGAACCCTCGACCTCCAACTATGGTTGGTGCTCTACCATCTGAGTTACAAATCCCTTTTAGCACTAATGATTTAATCAACATCAATTACTCCTGCATCGCTTTTTGAAGCTTGTCGTTTCTTTGGTTTGCGAGATTTCTTTCTTCGATTTATGATATTTTTATTGACCCATTTTTTATTACGTAATCGGAGTTCATGAATGAAGAGCCAGCCGTCAAAGAGACCGCGCTGTCGGTCGAATTCTTTCTGATTTTTTATTACATCGATAGGCATAAACGCAGCGGTAATCCGGCTATTTTCTAATGCGTTAAATCCCTGGATAAAACCAAGATAATATGATTCGGATTGAAGCCTTCTTACCGCATCGAATTTACGCTTTATTATTTCTTGGATATTCATTGTTATCTCCTGTCATTTTATTGTTTCTGTTCCGCCAAGTTGCGCACATGTCGCAGTAATAATCTTTATGGATTGGGACACCGCAACGAAGACATCTTAATTGCTCTGATTCAGGAAGAAGAGAAAGGAGAAAGGGTGAAAATAGAAAATAAGGGTTTTTCATTATAAAATTCCGTGATTTTTAAAGACCGGTTCGAGCTTAGCGCAAATGCCGTCCAGATATTCGCGGCTAATCGAACCGGCTTTTAAATACATTTCTTCCAGCTGACTCGCAATGAAATCCTTTAATTCATTCGCGATATCCTGCCAGTAAAAACCAAGCGTAATTGAAATATAAAGCATCGCATCTTCATGAGTGAAATACTGCTGAGCCGGGAACTGGGCATTAACAACACCGCCTTCAACGGTAATTTTCTGGGATTCGGGCGTTTTATGAGTAACGTTATCCTGCCGCACGTAAGTCGGGTCTTCGAAATTATTCTCATCCGGTTGACCCAGGATACCAGAAGCGATATCTTTGAGCTGACGCTTGGTTTTTTCATAGCGAGTCAATGGGAAAGCATGATATTGACCGAACGGAATTTCGTTCCGACCAGGATAAAACGGACCATAAATTTCATTATAATATTCGATGTAGATGGCACCTTCTTTGAAGCCATGCCAGATTAATATCTCCTGCCCGATTTTGTCTTCCAAGCCGGGCAGATGATAAGTTTTACCCTGCCAGTTGACCTCACCGAATTTATTGATCTGACGGGTCTCGCCTTTATTATAAGCCATTTTTAAAAAATCAATGAACGGCGGAGGCGATTTGAGGTGAGTTGATTCAACGAATTCAAGCCAGCGCTGGCTGCGGGATTTATTTTCTTTACCATGCGACGGATTATTATTCAAGTCAACTAAAAATTCATAGAGCCATTTGTTCAACTCTTCGAGGTTCGGTTTCTGACCGGATTTGATGCGAATACGTAATTTCTTTTCGAATCGCTTTAAAGTGCGCATGCTTGCCTCAACACCGCCGGTGGCACGCGGTTCACCAGGCAGATGCTTCTGATGTTTGCAGCCGACAATTTTCTGTAAGCGGGTCATTAAGGATTCGATGGGTCTGGATTTCCAGATACCGCCTTGGTCAGTATAAAGGTATTGGGTAGGAAAGCCATGAAAGGGCAATGCGGAATCTTTTTTCTTAGACCAGAAATCATACAAGAATTGGAATAAGTCGGGTGAATTCTCAGCCAGGGCGAGAAAATACCGGGCATAGAGCGTGCCGGAAAAATGGTCCCAACCGGAATATAAAATGAGTTTATAATCGGTAGTTGCCTTACGTCGGTGCCGAGCCTGAGCAAATGGGTCCCAGGCAATCCTGTTAAGGTTATCCAGATAATAAGTCGGGGCGACCGTTGCATCAATTTCGTGAACCTGATTAGGGAAATAAGAGACAAGATGGATTGCCGGCGAGGGCTGGGTTAATGACGTGATATTGAGGCGTTGCTTTTTCATCTGACGGTCAATGGTAGATCGGACAAAATTGAAATCGGTCAGAACGCCAAGCCGTTTAAGTTCGTCAATGGTATCAGTAGTGGAAAGCGAATCGCCTTTTTTATCCAGAGTAGAGAATTTGATGGCGGCGATTTTCATTAGGTCGTCATTCGCGACTTTCTGGGGATAATGGGTTTTAACTTTCTTCTCGAAATGACGATATAAGGTGCGAGGCGAGATTTTCAAAGTCTCTGCCCAGCGGGCAATCACCTGAGATTTTTTATCGGTAGCTAATTCCATTTCAATCTTTCGCTCAAGGTCAATGGAAATCGGATTTTTGTTCAACCATTATCCTTTCTTAACTATAGATGGACACGAATTAACCGAATGGATGCGAATAAAAGAATTATTTAGGGTCATCCTTGTTCTCTTGAGTTTTTTTGATATTTTCAAGGTCTTTAGCAATGTGCTTTAATGCTAAGGGACCGGTCGAGGGTTCGAATTTGTCAATTAAAAAGGCGATCTGTGCGTCAAGCATATCTTTGATCATTGAATAAGTACCGTAAAGCTGGGGAATGACCGATTCGAAGAGCTGAACCCGGCGCAGATTAATTAGAGCTTCAAGCACCTGATTCATTGACTTACGAATTAAGGCAAAAGCCTGTTCTTCAGTTAATTCCTCGGATTCTTTTTCATTGAGCTTAGCCTGAATTTCTGTTAACTGATTCCGTAGATTGTCGCGTTCCTGAAAGAGTTTTAGAACTTTTTCGTTCTCTTCTTTGGATTTTAAGATAAAGATTTCATCGTTCAGTTTTTCAATCTGTTCGGAAAGAGCTGATTTTTCGGATTTTAGAGATATGGCCACCTGTTCAAATTTTTCCCGGTCGCGATATGCCTTCTGGTAACGGGCATGCCAGCCAGCCGAGTCTTTTTTGATGGCTTTGACCGCTTCGGAGAATTCAGGGTCAGAGGCGTGGGCGAATTCGGCAAGGTCGGCTTCGGAGAGATTTTGCATGAACTCCGGGTCGTTAGGAAGGGCTAAAAGACGTCTAAGTGACGGAATTTCAATCTCACTTTGTCCAACGCGTTGGACAAATTGAACTGGAAGCTTCTCAATGATCCCGATATAATTATATGCCATTGAATGTTGAATTTTCCATTCAGTTTCGGTATAGGACTCAAATGTATCATAACCAAGTTCTTTATAATAATTTAGGTCGCGGATTTCTTTTAAGGCGATGCCGATTTCAAGATAAGACTCGATTGCCTTTTTGCCAGCCTGGGCAATCAGGGTATGAAGCTCATAAGCACGCTTTTTACGAACTTCGACTATTTCTTTTGTCAAATTGACTCCTTTCTAAATATAATTTTATCATAAAAGTTCACTTAAGAATTTCATGCATTTCATATACTCTTTAATGCGTTGTTTATGGAATTTGCGATTACCTATCTGAGGATGATTCTTTTTGGTATGAATATAATAAAAATGAGTATCTATTGAATTCCAAATCGTCCTCATTATGAATTCTATTTTCTTTTCTTTGGTAAGTATCTTATCGACATAACGTGACATTAATCGAGCCATCCCATTTCATCAAATAATGCCCAAATTAAAAAAGCTAAGATAGTTAAATAAAGCAATGGCATAATTACTCCTTTAATAGAATAAAATATACGAATGCAATGATTAAGCAAATTGCATTCATAAGACCACAAATAAATATAAACAGTTGATTAAGATTAAAGAGAGCGAGATAGTTATAGTTCATAAATTAAAATCACCACGAAAAAAGAAGGGCAGGACAGACCAGACTGTTGGGCTCGGGATTGTCTGCAGGGATACAGTGGTCATTTTACCCAATATTCCTACTTCCTGCCCCGTAAGTTTCATTTTTTACCACGAATGGTACGAATTAAATTTTTGAAGAAATTTATTATTAATAAGATAAGATTACTTCGCTTTTTTCGATCGCTCGCAATGACATTTTGGGAAGATTTGAGTTTGAGAGTTGAGCCGGTTAACTGGCGGATAGAAAAAGCAGCGGTTTTTGCTTTATTAGTAAACTCGACAAAATTTTTGTGTAACGCTTTTAATCCTTGGCTAGTAAAGAGACAGCGTCTTTTCCTACCCGGGGATAAAGACGTTAATAAGTCGGGTCGGTTGAGACATTTACGTTCTTGATTAAATGCGGTACATTTACGACACTGTGTCATGGGAATAACGTTCATTTCTTTTGCTCCGTTGAAGGTATTAATAGAAGCTGAATTTGTTTAGCGGTGGCGTGTTCGAATGCGGAAAGTCGCTCGGAGATAGCGAAGATACGGGATTTTAACTGTGCAGCGTAATGGTCGGCGAGGGCATCCTGTTTAGCAATAAAATAGCCGGCGGGAGGGGTCATTGAGGATGCGATTGGAATTTTGTCGTCAATGATTAGTTCGCGGATTTTTTTGCGAATCACCCGAATCGGATCATTGGCAATAATTGAAAGGCGATTGTTAATATCCTGAGCGGTGATTGGTCCTGACATTTCAATAAACTTTAAAATCTGGTCTTTGAGAAGGTCCATATTATTGATTTTTCCTGCGGATAGGATTGTAAGATGAATAGTCTGCCCAAAATTTTTCGAGTTGATCTTTGGTAAAGACCATTTTTATTGAGTTATTTGGGCGCTGGATTAAGACCATTGGCTCGCCGGAACGTTTTTTAGGCAGATCGAGGACTTTAGCATATTCGGAGGAAAGAAGCCGATTGCCTTTGGAAAATATCGGAATTAAAACCTGGTCACCAATCACAATGGAATCAAAGGTTTTCATAGTATTAACCACGGATAAGCACGGGATGTATATGTGCGGATAGAATTAGGCTGGCATCGAGTGGGAAAATTGATGAACAACGATATCTCATATACATCCCGATTCTTATATCCTTAAAATCCATTTAAATAATGAATATAATAGGAATAATAAAGTCAGCTGAACTAATCCACACAGAGAGAGATATAACCAGTATTTAGGTTTCATTTAGATTCCTTTAAAAAGGATCCAAGGGGAGAAATTAGTGGTTGTCTGCGGCAAATGGACTTTATGGTAAGCGAAAAACTCTCCCCTTGGCTTGAGCCAAAACAGCAATGGGAGGTATAGGAGGGTATTATGCTGTTTTGGGGGTTATCAAATCTTGACATTTGCTTCCTCTGGTTTTTTAAGCTTTGGTAAGGAAGAAACATGATAGGAAACATCTCTAAATCGATCGGAAATACCGAGCGGAAATATCGATTTTTTCAGCTCGGAATATTTCTGATAGAATAGTTCAGAAGCTAATTTTATAGCAGCCGAAGGATTAACCGCAGAAATTTTGTATTTAGTAAGAATTTCACCCTTCAGTTCGATACGAACTTCATAATTATTTGTGTCCATTCCAAAGCTCCTTTTCTGATACGTCTAAAATTTTGCAAATTTTCTGGCGGTAAGGCAGACCGCGACGCTTGCCGGTGATGATGTGAGAAAGTAGAAATTCAGAGATGCCGACTTTTTCAGCAAGGTCTCTCTGCTTTAATCCGCGCTGCAAGAGCAAAATTTTGAATCGCTGGACGAAAGTTTTCTCGGGAGTTAAAGCCTTAATCATAAATTCCCTCTTGACAAATAAAAATTATTTTGTATAATTCTTGACATCTTTGGCATTTGGTTTATGAAAATATCAGAAGAAATCTCCGCAAAAAGTTGGATTGAAACAAACCTTAATTTAAAGCAACTTTGTATCATCGTTAAGAATTATACGAAAAGATATATAATTGTCAAGAGAAAAAATACGACAAGTCGTATATGAACTTATCTGAAAGAATAGCCCGAAGCCTTGATTTTTCTAATGTCACACAGGAAGAGGTAGCAAGAGTTTTAAAAGTTCGTCAACCATACGTCTCGGATATAGTGAGGGGGGTGGTAAAAAATCCAAAAATCGAAGTGCTGATAAAATTAGCGGAAATCTGCAAGGTTGATCTAAAATGGTTGATAACTGGCAAGGGCGAAATGGTAAAATCAGAACCGATAAAATACAAGGCAGACGATCTGATCCTTATACCAATCTTAGGGCAAATTCCGGCAGGATTCCCGGTCTATGCAGAAGAAGTTAGAGACGGACACGTTCCGTATATGAAAAGAGACACTCCAAAAGACGCATTCGCTTTAAACGTTACCGGCGATTCAATGGAGCCGGAATTAGAAGAAAATGATATTGTGGTCTGCTATTTAACTCAATTAGATCATTTGAAAGGTGATGGCGAAATTGTAGCGGTAAGAATTGGAACAGATTCTGTAATTAAATGCCTATATAAAGAGAGAGAAAAAATCGTCCTGGCTTCGATTAATCCAAAATACCGGCCAATAATTACAAAATGCGCTGATGTTGATGTAATAGCCAAGGTATTAAGTAAGATTAAGAAGTATAAATAGGTAAGAGAATTATATGAATAAAGATAAAATTTATTTTACCGTAACTGATTTATTTGCAATCATTTTAATTGTTGGTTGTGCACTTCAAGCCCAATCATCACCAAAAAGACTTACTGAAAGCTCCCCACCGGCAAAACCTGAGGCATTATTACTAATTGAAGAACTCGATAAAAAGGTTCCCGATGGGCTTCATTATCCTAAATTTATTCAATTGACACCTTACGAAGTTGAACAGGCAAAATCAGAGTTGACTAAATTTCTCACAAATTTAATGAGTGATAGGGAGAAGGAAGCATATAAGATGATGACGCTACCTTACGTTTATAAAATTAAGAAATGGGAATACCTAAAAAAATTAGAAGGTGGCAAATCAGAACCTGTCAACACAGAAGCGATCAAACTTTATTATATAACCGCCTCAAAATTACAATATATGAATTGTGAAGAAGGAAAGTATTGGGAAGAGGCTACCATGGATATATATAGAAAATCGCAAGCCTTATTTTCTGCTTTGTGCCTTTTTGATTTCGACTTCGATCGCCTTAGATACCTTGGGCAGGTGAACGAACAGACATCGATAGAACATCATCCTTATTATGGAGGCATGATCTATGAAGATTTTGCGGAAGCAACATTAGCACCGATTTTGAAATCCTTGGGAATTTCTGTGGATACCGTTATTGTCACTGTCACCCACGAGGATAGTTTAGTAGGTGCAGCTTTTGGGGAGATCTCATTCTCTGAAGAATATAAAAATCTTATTCCTGAAAATATAAATTTGCTATCCAATGGAAGATTAATCCTCAAATTTCAAGAATTTCAAGTGAAATTGTGGATACCTTTAGAACATATAGAAGGTTCTTTATTTACGAAAAATTATAATATAATAGTGATAAAAAGTGACCTTGAAATTGACGAGAAAATGCAAAAAGGCAAATGGATCATAGCAGCATTGTATTCAAGGGAATAGCCAGTGTCCATTATATACATCCAATTTTGAATAATCTGGGGCATGTAAAATACAAATTACTCGATTTTGATAATTATTGTTATTTATTGTCATTTTACAAGCACAACATCTATAATTTGACAATCAATATCATACGAATGTAAATATTGGTGTTAAATCAAGCAAGTATGTTATTCTCGAAGGTGGAAAAAGTAGTTATATTGAGACCTGGCAAATATATCTGGGAGCCGACAAAATAACTGCTGAGTCTATCTATAAAAATATCCCGAATATGCGACTGAGCCGGAAGTGATTGAAGAAGCCTTTTAAGTAGTATCTACTGATTTACTGATTTCTAATTCTTCGTTGGATTTTTTCTAATATGATACTAACTTGTTTCGTAACAGAATCATTAATGAAATCCATATAACCAAGATTTTCATATCCCGTTAAAAATTGCAATGATTCTTTTTCTAATGCACATAAGTAATTCAAAAAACTCTTGACTCTTTGCTGTCTATATTGCATCCTTAGAAGTCCATTCCGTTCCTGTTCAATTGTTATTGTAAGATTAGATATTTCTTCCCAATCTTTTTCATTATCAATTGCGGTATCATACATACAGGCTTCGATATATTCGAACTTTGCACTTAATATTTTAAAGCAATATCCACCACTCTTTGTAAGAAAGATCGTTGATTCGCGTGTTATACTGTCAATTGACGCACTTCTTACTAATGATGCCTTACATAGATCTGCGATAACATTGCATATTTGGGATTCATTTGCACCAATTCGTGTGAATAATTCTATACAGTCCTTTACAGATACTTCAACCGTAGTCTGCGAATGAGCCTGTATAAAAAGATAAGACAAAATAAAAAATCTCAATAATCTTACATGTCCTGCCCCTCTTCTTGAATCAAAAATGTTAAGGCAATCCGACCTATCTTCTTTATAATATCGCCAGTGACTTAGAATAGCACCTTTGAAAATTTCATGAAATGGCAGAGAATAATAAGGTTCCTTTGCCAGGTATGTTATTATTGATCGCTCTGTGTTTATGTGTCCAGATGTCAGGAAGTTCAACACCAAAGTTAATCCTTTTCTGGTGTTGGCGTCTGATAATGCTTCGATAAAATCCCCTGCTTGCCCTTGTAATAAACTTCTTTGCACAATATCAAAAAAGATTGATAAGTCTTTAACCTCTACTATTTTTCCTTCTTGCGAATAAAGTTCTACTTCTTTATTTTTAAGAATTTGCTTTGAGAATGCCAATCTTCGTGACAATACCGCTCTAAAGGGAGGGGGGTCTAACCAAAACTTTCTCATTTCAAAAGCATCAAAAATCGAATCGTTCTTATGTTTAATAAAAGTGGTATCTCTCAACGAAATAATTACGCTGCATCGAACTTTTTTTGCTAGCGCTAGTCCTTCCGAAAATACAATTGTTTCTAATTTTTCATCTTCGTATAAATCTATATTATCTAAAACAATAACACATAAATTTTTTTGAGCAATGTAAGTGAATATCTTATCTACATAAGGTTCAACTTTCTCATAGTCATTTTTTATATGATCTATGATTAAATCTCGGAGTTTTTCTTTATCACGTGCTACGAGATGATAAAGTCCTTTCGTTAAACTTTCGATTTCTTTTTGATAAGCTGGTTCAATGACTGTCTTGTAGTCTGTTTTTTCAGCCTTTTCTGTATCATTTAAATAATTTAATAGGTTTGAATATATGAAACTACGTGGATTACCAGTTTTACCCATTAATTCAAAATCTACATATATCCAATGCACATGATTTTTTTGAATAATAGCTTTTCCTGAAATCTTTTCAAAATATTTCAAGAATGTTGATTTACCACTTCCTACAGGCGCAATTATTAATGTAATAGGGGATGTTGCATTTAGAGTGCTTCTTTCAATTACTTCACCAATTTCCCCTGGTTTCTTATAGGTCTTTATTCTCTTTGCCGGGCGGATTAATACGGGTCTATAATCAACTAAATGCATATCTAGCAATTTATCATATTTCGCTCTAGCCTCAGTAAAAACAAAACAATTAGAAAGGCTATTAATATCATTTATGATAGCATCGGCATGTAACGCATTATTTAATGCAGGACTTATAAAATCTGCTATATTATTTCTCTCTATACGAGCTTCTGAATCCTTAACTAATGAAAGCAGTCTTCTTTCAAATACGGGTAATGTGTAATTTGTTATACTAGAAAGGCTTCCATCGGCAACTCTTTCATTATTAAGAATATTAAATAATTGTTCAGCGTCACTAGGAACATCAAAGGGGAAATATAAATGCCCAAATATATCTTTTTCTTTTAATGAGTCATGTGTTTTAAATATACACCAACAGTCGCCATTAGTTACAACGATGAGTTTTGCATTTTTTGAAATGCCATAATCTAATGCTTGTGCTATTGCCTCTTTTGTTTCTCCAATACCTAATACTGATCCGTATAATTTTAATTGTTTCTTTTTTGTCGGAGTGGGAAAAGTTGTCCCAACTCTTTTAGCTTCAATGACAATAATATTATCATCACATTTTAATATATAATCGACATATTTTCTTTTTTCTGTAGCTTCTTCGACCGTAATTTGACCATGTTGCCAGCCTAATACTTCGCGCAAAAGTCTATCAATAATATCAAATCTTGTCTGTGCCTCATTTTCCTGTGAAAGGTCTTTATTGTTGCGATAATCTTTAATTTTGTCAAAATATATTGAAATTTCTCCCCAATCTTTCGAATATTTATTAAGCATTTGACTTAGTTTAGTGTAATATACTCTGCTGTCAAGCTCTTTGTCGTATTAATATATACTGATGCGAAACACATATATATTTGTCTTTGTCGCATCTTTACTTTGACAATCACTCTCAATCCCTTGTTTGTCAAGAGCAACTCTTTTTTAGCACAAGATTAGACATTTGTTAGTTTTGTCTAACTATAAGGCCTATTTGGAGCTTGTCAAGAGCAAAAACAGGGTTAAAAGCAGCCTATTATTGGACATTATTGCTTATTTTGACTAATGTGTTTACTGCGGTTTTATCGAGGCTGCTAGAGATCATTCTACTTATAGAGTTTGTCATAAAAACTTAAAATTTGTCAATATTATACTAATTTTTTGAATCTAGCTCTGTTATAATTATTTTCTTCTCTCCGACCAATTTGATAATAATTTTAAACTGTATCAGCTATTTATCTTAATATCCTTGCCCATAAAAGCAAACCAAAGCGTGCCCATAGCACCAAATATAGCGGCGGTTGTTAAATTCAAGTATGGGCTATATCGCCAAAGAAATGCACCGCCAAAAGCAGCAACGGATACTAGCACATCGCGGATAAGGTAATAAAGACCAAAAGCCGATGCTTTTGCACCTTCCGGAGCTAAATCCATAATGAGTGCTTTTCTTGTCGGCTCGCCAAACTCTTTTAGCCCTCGCACAACAAAGGCAATGGCAAGCATCCAGAAAGACTTGCTAACCATCAAAAATAAGGGGAAGCATGTGAAAATTGCAAAGGTTATCACGACAAAAGGTTTTTTTCTGCCCCGGTCCGCTAAATAAGCAACTGGGATATATACAAGCATTGCGGTTATCATTTCGATTGTGGTGAGAAATCCAAACTGCAAAGCACTAACTTTATTACTGATAGTTTTCATTGCCCATATGACAACAAAAGCATATGGTATCTGCTCACAAAACCTCACGAGGATATCAGAAAGTAGTAAATATCTCATTGATATTGTCATCTGTCGAAAAAGACGAAATGGATTTGGTTGTGGTGTATATTTTTTTTGACTATCTTCGATGATAACCTGCTGCATTATTGCTGCGATTACAGCCATTACTAAAGCGACAAGAAATGCATAACGAATGCCGATAACTTCGCCCCATTTAACGATAAACAGTCCTCCTAATACCGGACCGATTGCCATCGGAAATCGCCGGACCAGTGAATGCATTGATACCCCCATCGTGCGTTTCGAATGAGGAAGCACTTCGGCAATTAGGCTCATTGATGCGGGAAGTGAAATTGCCGACCATGACAAAAAGAGCACTGCCCCGAAAATAGCAGAAATCCACGATGGTATTAATATTACAATCAGGTAACCGGTAATCGACATACCGTTAAAAATAAGTAAAGCGCGTTTTGTTCCGAATTTATCCGACAGATAACCGCCGGGAAATGAATAAAGTGCGGACATGAGATTGGTCAAGCCATTTAATATTCCGACCGAGATTAATCCACCGCCTAATGCCAAAAGGTAAATCGGTAAAAAACGTTCTGCCATCCTTTCGCCCAACCCCACAAGAATAACCATTGTGAGAACACCTATTATACTCCGCCGGAGTCCTAAAAAATGAATTACCTTGGTAACTAATCCTTTTAACTTGGATAACACGGGTTAGGCTTTCGCAACCTGAAACCGACACCAGGCATAAAGCGCATCATACACTTCAAACTGATATTTTAGATTTTCATTATCATCAGGAAAGCGAATACTATACCCTGATGCAATTGCCTCAAAACCAGCCGCTACCGTATCACGCTCTAAAGAATGAGTGTCGGCTGCATTTATAATCGTTGCCATTCGCTCTAATGCCTTATCTTTCAAACCGTATTTTTCGATTATTGCCTCAAATGAACACTTTGAACCGTGATGTCCTAACTCGACGTTAGGCGCATCAAATGGAATTGCTCCTTCTTTTTTTACCGTTTCCTCGATTTGATTCGATGAGACAAATAAAAAAGTTGCATCCGAGTCAATAAATCTTTTAATTAACCATGGACATGCAACTCGATCAACGTGGACATGTGAACGTGTAATCCATTTCATAAATACTCCTTTCATAAAAAAGCTCGTGAGCTTATTTTAAGAGAAATTTTAACTGCCACAAAATGTAATATATTCGATGAAATCGTTTTGTCAATATTAAATGATGATTACACAGAACGGGCAGGGATTCATCGAAGCGGTGTGCATAAAGCGCACCGTATGGGCATTGTCGTTACACTTATCTGCTAGTGATTGAAGACGAATAAAACTAACAAAAATTGATACTTCATACCACTACTAATTGTGTTTTGAGCACTTATCGATAGTGATAATTTTAGCCTAAAATCATAAATAAAAGCATATCAATAACTTTAAAGAAGTCTTAACATCTGACAATTTGGTCATTATGTAAACTATGCATTGTTAAAAAATGGCAAGAATAGACGAAGACCAATAAGACCGGCAAATTTATCTGGGAGCCGACAGAATAAATACTTGAATACATCTACACAAAAAATATGCCGAATATACAACCGAGTCGGAAGTGATTGAGAAGATAATTAAATAAGTAACAAGGATAGTCAAGCTTATTTAATTATTAATTTTGATGTAATAGTCAGTTGTAATACATAAAGGACTTGACTTTTAAACTGTAATTTTTATTATATTTCTGTGGAAAAAGCATTAAAGGTTTTAGACGGATTAAAGACAAACGGATTAATTGAAGATTATGCGATTGGTGGCGGAATTGCTACAATATTTTATATCGAAGCTATCCTCACATATGACTTAGATATTTTTGTAATTCCTATTATATCAAATAAGGATAAAAAGATAATCGATTTTAGTCATTTATATAAGTATTTAACAAAACTGGGATATAAATGGAAGGGTGAACATATCATTATCGAAGGTATTCCCGTTCAATTTATTCCTGTCGATCAACTTGAAGAAGAGGCGGTTAGAAAAGCCAAAAGCGTTGTTTATAAAGGAGTAACAACAAAGGTATTGACTGTTGAATATCTTATAGCTATACTAATAAAAGTTGGAAGATCAAAAGATATTGCGAAAGTGTCAAGACTTATAAACGAAGTGAAAGTTGACAAAAAGAAACTACAAGCTATTTTAAATACTTTTAATTTAACAAAAAAATATCAAAATATTAAATCAAAATTATTATGAATAATAACAAGGTGACGATTATAATAAATCACAACAAAACAATTACGAAAAGTGATTTATTTGCAAATAACGAATATTTTCATCGATGTCAAGCAAAGTTGTCTTTTGAGCAAAAGATAGACAATCTTGTTAAACTTCAAAAAATAGATTGTGGCATTTCTAAGGCACATGCAAAATGTCATATGGTATGGGATATCCAAGGAACGACTAATCAATAATTCTATTTGAATATGAAAAGAGATGAATGGTTGCTGATTTACTTGTCTCTTCCTGCAAAAATTAGTTCAGATCTAAACGATCCGATTCGTATAATGAAAGGTTTGTTTTTATTTAAGATGGCATTTACAGATAAGCTTGAAGATTTTTAGTTATTATGTAAACTGTTCTGTTTCAGCACATGTTTGACAAATTGGTGAAAATCTAACTTGCACTTTTGGGGTTGTGCTCAAACTAAAAATGGGTATAATTTATGCCCAGAGGAGAAAAAAGGGATTGCTTGACTGCCGGGCAATCCCTTTAATATAATGTAACGGTATTACATCCAATTATATGTAATCCTAATCTATGTGTTGATAAAATTCTTCTTTTGTTACTTTTAACTGTCTGATAATTTGCGATATTATAAATTTTGGAACTTCGTCGTAAGCGGGTAGGATAATAGGTCGAGTAAAATCATTTCGCCAATATTTACGATGGTCATCTTTCTATCCATGAAACTTACACCCAAAATGAAGAATTGCCTTTTCAATTTGTTCCCAATGCAGTGGAATTAAACGAGTCATTAAGCATTAACAGGGACTTCAACCTCTGTTCTTTTAAGGATGTTTGAAGGGATTGACCTATATCGTTCCGGTGACGGTATAAAAGCATACTTTTTGGGATTACTTTTCCAGCCCAATTTTAATAAATCTTTTTCCAAAGTTCCATGCTTAATTGTTTCCTCAAGATATATTCTAAGACAAGCCTCGAAGTGTTTTTTCGCCTCAGGTATAGTAGCTCCACAACTTGACAGGTCAACTGCTTGAGAATAAGCAATAATTGTATCATCTTCTTCGAAAAAAACTACCGGAATTTTTCCTTTAATGCTTAATTTTAACATTCTACTTCCTCCAAAAATTTTCTATTTTCATTCTTAAAATATTGATTATACTTATGTCTTTACTTCACTATTAGCCATCATTTGAATTACTATCGTATACTCTAGTATTACATAAATATTATGTTTTGTCAAGTGCTTGTCAAGTTTCCTTGTGGCATACTGATACAAATATCTCATAAAGGAGTTATCTTGTGTTTCGTATGTCCGAGCTTTTAGCGCGCCAAATTTTTAGGCACAAGATTAGACATATGCTATTTTTGTCCAACTATACGCTCCTATCGGAACTTGTCAAGAGCAAAAAGTGGATTAAAAGCAGGTGATAATTAGACTTTATTGCTTCTTTTGAGTAATGTATTTAAAACGGCTTTACCGGCGTTACGCCTCTGCAATTCTTAAATAAAAGATACTATAGCGTCAATGAGATAGATCGGGATTTGCCTCCGACCGTAAAATATAAGTGAATAGTCCCGAGATGCTATTTAGTCACTACTCGTTTCTTAATGCATCAATTGGTCTTAATTGGGCAGCTCGTTTTGCCGGATAGACACCGAAGAAAATTCCAACCAAAATTGCGAATGAAAAGGACACTAATATTGAATATAGCGGTGTTACTACTGGCCATTTGGTCACTAAGCCAGTCATGGTTGAAGCAAGAATGCCAGCTATGATTCCGATTATTCCGCCACTCGCGCTTAAAACTAACGCTTCAAATAAAAACTGAATTAAAATATCTTTTCTTTTTGCCCCAACCGCTCGACGAATTCCAATCTCACGAGTTCGCTCTTTTACTGTAATCAACATAACTGCTAATATGCCGATTCCGCCAACAAGTAGTGATATACCAGCAATACTACCTAAAAGTTGCGTGAAAGTATTGGTAACCTCTTTTTGAGTCTCCATAAGATCGGTCTGGCTTTGAATTGTAAAATCCGAAGCAACGCCTGGTCTTAATCTATGCCTTTCTCTTAACAATTCCTCAATTTCCTTCTCCGCTTTCTTCATAGACTTTTTATCTTTTATCTGAATATAGATGTTATTAATATAAGTAAGATTAAATAATCTCCTCAAAGCGGTAGTCGAAGGAACAAAAATGACATCATCTTCGTCCTGACCATAGACATTTAATCCTTTTTCTTCCATTATACCGATTATTTTAAAAGGAACATTTTCAATTCTAATGACTTCGTCAATTGGATTATCTTCGCCAAAAAGATTTTTTTTAACGGTCTTTCCTAAAACCGCGACTTGCATCACCCCCTGTAATTCTGTTTCAGTAAAAAAATTACCCTGTGCCGGATGAAAATTTCTTACTTCCGGAAAATTTGGGGTAACTCCGATAACCGAAGTCGTCACAATTTGGTCAAACCATTTTACTTTACATTTTTTTTGCTGCACCGGTGCAAGTGAATTGATTGATGAAATCTCACGCATTAAAACATTTGCATCCTCCCAGGTAAGCGTAGTGACATTCCCAGTTTGACTTGGTCTGCCAACAAAGGTTTGTATCTGACCGGCGCTCACTATCAGTAAATTCGTTCCCATATTTTCTATTTTACTCAATATTTCTTTTTTTGTGCCTTCGCCAATTGAAACCATCGTAATAACCGAACCGATACCGACGATAATCCCAATCATCGCCAGCAGGGTGCGTAACTTATGAGCGCCAAGCGAAGATAGGGCAATCTTCGCGCCTTTAATCAAGCGCATAACTTAAATTCTATTCGGTTCTTAATGCTTCAATTGGATTTAATGAAGCAGCTTTTCTTGCCGGTTGAAGACCAAAGATAATTCCAATTACAACCGAAAATATAAAAGCCAGGACGATTGCACCAACCGTAATTGTTGCTGGAGATTTAGTTATAAAAGCGATTAACCTTGATATAACAATACCGAATATAATCCCGATAATTCCGGCAAGGAAAGTTACCCAACCAGCTTCAAATAAAAATTGACTCAGAATATCTCTTTTCTTTGCGCCGACCGCCCTTCTAATGCCAATCTCTTTTGTTCGTTCACTAACTGAAATAAGCATAATATTCATTATCACAACCCCGCCGACAATGAGTGAAATCAAAGAGATAATCGCTAAAAATATTGTCAGGGTTTGAGAGGTTTTCGTAAACATTTGAGCCATTGTGCTAGGCAGACGAATTGTAAAATCATCGAATTTTTCAGAACTTATATTATGACGCTCCCGCAAAAAAGTAGCAATATGATTTCCAGTTTGATCAATCTTTTTTACATCAATAAGTTCAACAACAATCTGACTCAGATGATTCACATTATACATTCGTCGCGCGAAAGTTGTTTGGGGAATCAAAATTCGGTTGTCTAGATCTCTACCATCAGGACCAGTGCCCTTGGGTTCAAGCACTCCCTTTACGATAAAGTTAACATTCTCAATCCTTACGATTTCACCAATCGGATTTTTATCGTCAAAAAGTCCCTTAACGACGGTTTGTCCAATAAGGCAGACACGGGCTAAAGAATTCATATCTTCTTCCGAAATGAAGTCACCACTACTTGCTTTTGTGATTCTAATTCTTTCAAAATTTGGGGTAATTCCTATAAGATCAAGGGCAATCATATTTTTCTCTTTATAATTTACTGACACACTGGTCTTAATTTGCACAAGACATACATCTTTCACATTTGGCACTTCTCTGACGATAGCGTCAGCATCTTCCTTGGTAAGTGTTGCTGGCGCAGATAGAATATCGGCGTGCGGAGATATATCTTTTCCACCAGGAGTAATAGCAATCGGCATTGCCCCCCACATTTTATTCATATTCTTTATCACTTGCTTTTTTCCACCCTGACCGATCGCGATTACTGTGATAAAAGTAGCAATACCAATAATCACTCCCAGCATCATTAAAAAAGTTCTCAGTTTATTGGAACTCAGGCTTTTTATCCCTTCTTTAGAATTTTTTATAATTTTCATTTGTTCACCTCCACCGGTAAGTTCTTTAATTCCGCTTCCGCATTACGAACTTGTGAATTTAGTCTATCGGATAGTATTCTACCATCCTTTAGGGTAATAATCCGTTTAGTATGAGCGGCGATATCCTGTTCGTGAGTAACCATAATCGTAGTTCTGCCTTCATTGTTTAATTTCTGTAAAATTGCCATAATCTCTAAACTAGAACGGGTATCTAAAGCGCCGGTCGGTTCATCGGCAAGAATAATCGCCGGATCATTAATTAAAGCACGGGCAATCGCAACCCGCTGTTGTTCACCCCCCGAAAGCCGGTTTGGCCGATAATGAATTCGGTCGGCCAAGCCTACTTTTTCTAAGAGCAATTTTGCCATTTTACCATCACCACTTTTTGTGCTGTAGACAAGAGGTAATTCAACATTATCCAAACTAGTTGCTCTTGGCAGTAAATTAAAAGTCTGGAACACAAAACCAATCTTTTCGTTTCTGATTATCGATAACTGATCATCGTCTAACTTTTCTATTTCAACCCCGTCAAGAATATAACTGCCGCTTGTCGGCACATCCATGCAACCGATTATATTCATCAAGGTTGTCTTCCCAGTGCCCGAAGGTCCGACAATAGATACGAACTCTCCCTTTTCGACATTAAACGAAATGCCTTTTAGGATTGCAACGTCATTACCGCCAAATCTATAAACTTTGGCTACATCTTTCATTTCAATCATTGTTTTATCTCCTTTATCTTATTCCTGGCGGCAGAGTAGTCTTTTTATTCACCTTGCCTGGTTCGATATCGCCGATAACTACATTTTCACCTTCTTTTAATCCCTCAACGATTTCCGTATAATAACTGTCCCGCCAGCCACTTTTTACTTCTTTCTGATCAATTTTGTTATTCTCAAGAAGATAGACATATCGTTTACCTTCCTCTCTTTGGATTGCTTTATTGGGAACAGTCAAGACATTTTCTCGTTTTTCAGCATAGATTGTAACAGAAGCAGTCATATCTGGTCTGAGTAAAACTTTGGTCTCATTGATAGCAATTACTACATCATAATAAACGACACTTTGTTGAATAACTGCTTTTGGGTAGATGGCAATAACCTTGCCAGGAAATTCTTCGTCCGGATAGGCATCAACTGTGCATGTTACGTCTTGACCAACTTTAACTTTTCCAATATCTGTCTCATTAACAAACGCATCGACCTGTAAACGGTCAAGGTTAATAATTGTAACAAATGTCGGGGCGCTCAGTCCCGCCGCAACATTTTCGCCTTCCTGAGTTGTTATGGAAGCAATGATTCCCGAAATTGGCGACCGGATTACCGCATAGGATAATTGGACAAGAGCAAAATCAAGGGTGGCTTTTGCTTGTCCTGCTTGAGCTTGAGCAATTTTGAGTTCGTTAGTATATTCTGTCTCGGTCAGTTCCAGTGAAGTTCGGGTTTGTTCAATCGCAATTTCTAAATTAGTCGAGTCATCTTCATATTTTGTTTTAGAAAGGTCAAGTTCATTTTTTGCTTTTCTGATATTGGAATAACTGGAACGACTGAATAATGGAACACTCAACTTTACACCAACTGACGTATTATCTTGCATATTCGCGGAAGAACCATTAGAACCTAAGTTTGCATCACCATTAAGAGTAGGCCATAACGAAGACCGTGTGCTGCTAACATTTGCCTGGGCAATGGTAATTTCTTTCGGTCCTTGATGTTGAAGTGCTGACAGTTTTGCCTCGGCAGTAGCAAGTTCGGCTCTTTTTATGGCAATTTCCTTAGGTTGTTGCTCTTCAATCTGCAGTAATTTTGCTTGAGCAGCAGTCAATCCGGCCCGTTTCTCTTCAATTTGGGCTTCTAAATCCTGCTTTTCAATTTCCGCTATAATTTGACCATTCTCGACTCGGTCACCGATATTAGCATAAAGTCGTTCAACCTTTCCGGAAATCCGGCAACCCACTTTTACTTCAGCTCCAACCATTGGCTTGATTGAACCAGTCGCTGAAATTGTTGCGCTGATGTCTCGACGCGTAACCTGAGTTATTGTCAAATCGGATGAGCTATATCGCTTTCCCTTATTAAACGCTGATATAGCAATAATGAAAATTATAACGATAACGCTTCCGCCAATTAAGTAAGTATTAAGTCTTTTTTTTCTCATTCCAATCTCCTTATGGTATTATTATTTAACATAAGGGGAGACTCTAAGTAAAGCCTCCCCTTGTAAAATGAAGATTTTGTTACTTTACTTTCATATTAATGACAGCCGTAGCAGTTTTTACCGCAATCGACGCGGTGCAGGTCACAGTAAGCCTGACACGAATCACACTTTTCAGATGTTACATTGGGATTATTTGACATATCGCATGTTTTTCCCATACATCCTTGTTGTGTTACATGACACGAATCACACTTTCCAGATGTTACATTGGGAACATTTGACATATCGCATGTTTTTCCCATACGTCCTTGTTGTGTTCCGTGACACGAGCCACGCATACCGTATGCATAAAGTGATGATCCGATGACTAAGAGACCAACCAGCACCAACAGTGCTAGCCAGGTTTTTCTTGTTTTTCTCATTTTTCTCTCCATTCTAGGTTTTTATTTTTTCATTTCTTTCATCACTTCATCGACTGCTTTAATTTCGGCTTGTAAGTTCTTCTTGTAATCTTCCAGCCAGTTGATTCTTTCCGCCTTAGTCATAAACCGACGGTTAGAACAGCAACAACCCATCATTCCATCTGAGCCGTGATGACACGACATTGACATTCCTGCTCGTTCATTACATCCGCGCATTTTCTATCACCTCCCGTTCATTTTGGAATTTTCACAAGGCATTAAACTTTCTCTGCCAGGACAAAGCGCCTGTTCAAATAAATTATTAAATTTCTTTTGTTGTTCAGGATCCAAAACTTCTTTTACTTTGATTGAATGTTGTATCACTTTCTTTTCAATTTCCGATTGTAAGCGGGCAATATCATTCACTAAACTATCTATTTTCTCATCCTTGTTCTTTTCACCTTTTGCCAAATTAAATAGTTCAAGCCGTTTCAATCTTAACTCTTCTCTGGGTGGTAATGTCTGTGATTGCAACTCTTCCCGATATTTCTCTAAAATTGGTAATTGTTCCGAAGTTAAGTTAAGACTTTTACAAAGTGCACTTCGATTCCAACAATATTCTTGACCAGTTGTTAAACCGCTACACTTTTGACGTCCCTTTTCCTGCCACCAACGATAACCAACCGTAAATATAACACCGACATTTATTCCCAAAGAAATAATAAGAACGACTATTATAATTTTTGTTTTCATTTACTTTCCCCCAGTCAACAAATCGTTGTAAATATAACCAACTGATTCATTAGGATTATCACTAAAGACATCAAAACCTATTGTCGTAGTAAATTCTTGGTTAATTGACGGTGCTCTTTGTTCGGTCCAGATACGTTTACCCAAGAAGTTACCAAAAACCGATGAAAGAAATAAGATAACGACCAAACCTAAAGTGACTGTGATTGGTCTAAGCCATCTCAGTAACGGGAGAGATAAAGATTTCTTGACTTCTTGTTCTCTAATTCGTTGTTTTACTTTAAGATATAAATAAGGCGGCGCCGTTATCGTTGCTGCAGGTTCAATTGACCTTAATATTGAATGTAGCACTTCTTTTTCCTTTCGACAATTTTCACAAACATTCAGATGCGCCAAAAGTTTCTCTTCTTCATTTTTCTCAAGCTCGCCATCAAGAAGCATTGAAATTTTTCGTTTTGCCTTAGAACATTTCATTTTGTTCTCCTATTATATTTAGACAGTATTCATAACAAAAAACTTGCGTTATAAATCGCCTATTTCTTTATATGGTGTTAATTCTTTCTTTAATTGTTGTTTTGCTCTGAATAATAATGATTCAACCGCAGAGATTGAAGTATTGATAATTTCGCTAATCTCAGCGTATGAGAAACCCTCATATTTTGACAAGATAAAAGCGATTTTCTGGTTGGGGGGTAAAGAGTCAATCGCTTGCTGAATAATTAACATTTTTCTTGCCCGTTCAAATAGTTCTTCCGGGGTTGTTGAATTGGGAGCGATAAGTTCTTTGACCGGTTGAGTTCCTGACCTATCTAATGATTCCATTACCAATCGTTTCTTCTTTTTATAATTCAAACAAGTATTCACCGCGATTCGATATATCCAAGTAGAAAATTTGGATTTGCCTTTAAATGTTTGTGCTGATTTATAGACCTTTACGAACACATCCTGAGTCAGTTCTTCAGTTTCGGGATAAGAACCGATATATCGGTAGACTAAATTAAAAATCTTTTGCTCATATCTTCTAAATAACTCTTCAAATGCGGATTCATCATTAGATACAAACCTTTTAATTAAAGATTCATCATCTTCGTGAAATCGTGATTCAGCCATTGAAAATCCAGTGTTAATATTTATTTAGATAAAAGTAATGATATTTGGTTTAACCTTTATTAAGGAAATATAATTTTTACCTAATTTACAATATTTTGACTTTTTACGCTTTAGTAATTATAATAGGAACTTGTTTAACGTCAAGGACAATCAACAAAATGCTATGTTGAAGCTGTGGCAAAGTTCAAGAAACAATTAGAGAACGAAGGGAAGCTAAAGATTATGTTATATATTTCTACCGATGAGAAACTAATGAATATCAGGCGACAAGAAAGATGCTTATGTTCAAATAAATAATGAACTGGCGGAATTAATTAATCGGCATATCGGTGTGCCAAATTTATACCCAAAAAGGGTAAGAAAATTAATGCAGTCTAATTTAGGTTTGTATGTAGTTTGGGACTGAACGGGCATTAAGGGGTAGGTGATAATTAGACAATTTTGCTTCTTTTGACTAATTAAGTAAGTTTTTTGTTTTTTATGCATTGACAAACACACTGATTTCCTTAAAATTAATGTGAAGGATAATTGTTTATGCGACAAAGAGGTATAATATTATTTCTACTTGTTCTGCTTTTTGGTTTCGCATCTGCATATGATTGGCCAACACTACAATTTCTAAATTTCTGGCCCAGTGCCCGCGCCACTGGTTTAGCCGGATGTTTTACAAGTATTGCTGATGATGCGTATACCGCATATTACAATCCAGCCGGCTTGCCATTTCTTCAAAAACGAATGACTGCCCTTACTTACAATCCATACCTTACTGGTTATTATCCAGATATGCACTATCTCAACATAAGTTACAGCTCGCCATTAAAGAATAATCAAGGATTCGGAGTATTTGTTCCTTATTTTACTAATGGGTGTATTGAAGTTTATGACGAAAACGGAAACTATCTTGGGGAAAAGTGCAACTATACCTTTGCAATTGCTGGCAGCTATGGTAATCAAATAAGAAAGACCCTTAGTTTGGGCGGAACCGCTAAATTTATTTACTACCACGGATATTATTGGGAGGACTGGTTTGGTATGTTTCCGCCTTCTGCCTTTGTTATCCCTGCTGGTTCAGGTGTGGGGTTGGCAGTTGATGTTGGTCTTCTTTACAAGCCTATATCAAAGTTTAATCTTGGTTTCACTATACAGAATTTCGGGACGAAAATTGATACATCGCCTTATCTTTGGGGTTATGAAGATGAGTTTTTGTCTTTGCCCCGATTGTCTCGGCTTGGGATAAAATATGGGCCACTGACTAAAAACAAGACTAAAACACTTATTACTGCAGAATTAACCAAAAACTTAGTTGGTATGTTTTATGACCCCTATAATACACAAACCTTTTTTCAAGAATTGAAATATGAACTAAAAGACATTGATAGAGGAATTGGATTAGAATTCTCGGCATACGATTTAGTTCATTTAAGAATTGGCTATTATGAAGACGTAACTAATCGAACTGGTGGTTTACTAATTGCGTATTATGGTAGACAGGAACATGTTAGTATTTGCGACTATCTTTTTAATGGCGAGATTCGCGGTAGTAAAATTTATAAAGTCGGATTGACTTATAGCGTCGGCATAACATATAAAAATGCCTCAGTCGATATCGGCACTGACCAATATCTTTACGATTTTGATACCGCCAACTGGAAATTCACTCTTTCATATCAATTTTAACAACTCGGAAAGGTTATATTTTTTGCATTGACAAACTCATTGATTTCCTTAAAATTATAGTGAAGGATAATCGTTTATGTGCCAAAGAGGTATAATATTATTTATTCTCGTTTGCTTTTTTGGTTTTGTATCTGCCTCGTTCTATCCAACTCTACAATTCCTTAATTTCTGGCCCAGTGCTCGCGCTACTGGTTTAGCTGGATGTTTTACAAGTATTGCGGATGATGCTTATGCCGCATATTACAATCCAGCTGGCTTGCCATTTCTTCAAAAACAAATGGTTGCCTTTACTTATAACCCATACCTTCCTGGCTTGTATCCCGATATGTATTATCTCAACATAAGTTATAGCTCGCCCTTAAAGAATAATCAAGGATTCGGCGTATTTGTTCCCTATTATACTAATGGAACTACAGAATATTTCGATGCCAATGGAAATTATCTTGGCGACGACCGAAGTTATGCCTTTGCGGTTGCTGGGACATATGGCAACCAAATAAAAAAGAATTTAAGCGTTGGCGGAACTGCTAAGCTGATATATTTCCGGGGAATTTATTGGGACCAGTGGTGGTGCTACGACTACGGATGGCGATATCCCGACGCTGATATACCGCCTGGTCCAGGTGCCTGCTTTGCCGTAGATTTTGGATTTCTTTATAAACCACTCCAGCGATTAAATATTGGCTTTACTATTCAAAATTTCGGAACAAGAGCTAATTCGCCGGAATTTGGCATAAGCCAATCTCTTCCATTTCAATCTCGGCTTGGTATAAAATATGGACCGCTAACTAAAAACAAAACTAAAACACTTATAACTGCAGAGTTGACTAAAAACTTACTTGGTATGTTTTATGACCCCTATAATACACAAACCTTTTTTCAAGAGTTGAAATATGAACTAAAAGACATTAATAAAGGAATTGGGTTAGAATTTTCGGCATACGATTTAGTCAATTTAAGACTCGGCTATTATGAAGATATAACTAATCAAGCTGGTGGTTTGCTAATTACTCGTTACGATAGAGAAGAACATATTAGCATTTGTGAATATCTTTTTAATAACGAAATCCGCGGCAGTAAAATTTATAAAGTCGGATTGACTTATAGTGTCGGCATAACATATAAAAACGCTTCAGTCGATATTGGCACCGACCAATATATATACGATTTCGATACCGCCAACTGGAAATTAACTCTCTCATATCAATTTTAACAACTTGGAAAGATTTTTTTATGCATTGACGAACACATTGATTTTTTTAAAATTATAGTGAAGGACAATTGTTTATGCGACAAAGAGCTATAATATTATGTTCCCTCGTTATTTTTTGTAGTTTTGTTTCTGCTCGTGACTATCCAACATTACAATTTCTAAATTTTTGGTCCAGTGCTCGTGTTGCTGGTTTGGCTGGATGTTTTACAAGTATTGCTGATGATGCTTATACCGCTTATTATAACCCAGCCGGCTTGCCGTTCCTTCAAAAGCAAATGGTTGCCCTTACCTATAACCCCTATCTTACTGGTTTGTTTTCTATTATGCACTATCTCAATATTAGTTATGGTTCTTCGTTAAAGAACAATCAAGGTCTTGGTGTGTTTATCAATTATTTTACTAACGGAATAGAAGATCATGATATTAATGGAAATTATCTTGGCGACGATCGAAGTTATGCATTTGCGGTTGCTGGGGCATATGGCAACCAAAATAAAAAGAATTTAAGTATTGGTGGAACCGCTAAATTAATTTACTACAATGGATATTATACAACAGAGTATTTTTATGAGGTTTTTCCGACAGATATTCCGCTTGGTGAGGGCGTGTGTTTTGCGGTTGATTTTGGTCTTCTCTACAAGCCCATTTCGAAACTCAATGTTGGTTTTACTGTTCAAAATTTCGGAACGAGAGCAAATTCGCATTACAGCGGCGAAAGCCAGTCTCTCCCATTTCAATCTCGGCTTGGGATAAAATACGGTCCGATAGCTAAAAACAATACTAAAACAGTTTTTACCGCAGAAATAACTAAAAACTTAGTCGGTATGTTTTGTGACCCCTATAATTACCGAACATTTATTGAGCAACTGGATTACGAACTAAAAGATATATATAAAAGCATCGGCGCGGAATTCTCGGTATACGATATAGTTTATTTAAGGTTTGGTTATTTTGAAGACATAATTAATGATATGGGCGGACTACTTATTCATTGTGATGACAGAGATGATCACGTTAGTATTTATGAATATCTTTTTGATAGCAAGGTCCGCGGTAGTAAAATTTATAAAGTCGGGTGGACTTATAGTATCGGTATTACATATAAAAACGCTTCAGTCGATATCGGCACCGACCAGTATATTTACGATTTTGACACATCCAACTGGAAATTCACTCTTTCATATCAATTTTAACAACTCGGAAAGATTTTGTTTTTTATGCATTGACAAACACATTGATTTTCTCATAATCATAGCGAAGGATAATTATTTATGCGACAAAGACGTATAATATTGCTTTCCCTCGTTCTGCTTTTTAGTTTCGCTTTTGCTCGTGATTGGCCGACGCTTCAATTTCTAAATTTCTGGCCCAGTGCTCGCGCTGCTGGTTTAGCTGGATGTTTTACAAGTATTGCGGATGATGCTTATACTGTTTATTACAATCCAGCCGGCTTACCATTTCTGCGAAAGCAAATGGTTGCTTCAACTTATAACCCAACCCTTGTGGGTCTCTGGTCTGATGATATGTATTATGCCAACTTAAGTTTCAGTTCTCCCATAAAGAAAAATCAAGGTCTTGGTGTGTTTATCAATTATTTTACTAATGGATTTGGTGATGCTTATGATTCCAGCGGTCCTTCTCTATATTATTTATGTCCCTGGAGCCGAAACTATACATTTGTCATTACTGGTGCTTATGGTAGACAAATAGGAAAAAGTTTAAGTGTTGGTGGAGCCGTAAAATTAATTTACTATCTTGGATATTATACAGGATATGGAGTTCTCCCGACATACATCTCGCTTGGTTCTGGCACCTGTTTTGCGGTTGATTTTGCTTTTCTTTACATGCCTATTTCAAAGCTTAATGTTGGTTTCACAATACAGAATTTGGGCACGAAAACCCATTCGCCAGATTATTTCTGGATCGAAAACGCACAGGCATCTTTGCCACGATTATCTCGGCTTGGAATAAAATATGGTCCGATAACTAAAAGCAAGACTAAGACACTTATAACCGCGGAGTTAACTAAAAACTTAGTTGGTATGTTTTATGATCCATATAACACACAAACCTTTTTTCAAGAATTGAAATATGAACTAAAAAACATTTATAGAGGAATTGGATTAGAATTTTCGGCATACGATTTAGTTCATTTAAGACTCGGCTATTATGAAGACAATAGCTTTTGGAACGGCGGAGGGTTAGAAATTTTAGCTTGTGCTTGTGGCGATACAAAGCGCGTAAGTGTTTTGGATTATCTTTTCAACAGTTACTATCGCGGTAAAAAAATATTAAGCATTGGGTGGACTTATGGTATCGGTATAACATATAAAAATGCTTCGATAGATATCGGCACCGACCAGTATATTTACGATTTTCCCACCTCCAACTGGAAATTTACTCTCTCATATCAATTTTGATCTAAATTCTTTCTGACATGATTTTTTCTCGGTGGTTCATTTTGCATTTTAATTTGTCGTTTTGACTTGTGATTTTCTATCTTGTTACAACCAGTTTTTCTTTTACCATTTCATTCCCGACCCGCACAAAATAAACACCAGGATTTATTCCATCAAGCGAAACTCTCAACTCCCTATTTCCTGAACTTTCTAACTCTTTGACAACCTTTCCCGAAACATCATATATCTTTATCTGTTCGTGATCAGCGGAGTGCGGTAAGCGAAGAGTAAAGTATGTTTTCGCTGGGTTTGGATATACTTCAAGCATTCTGCGTGTAGCGGTAAACGTCGAGCGTTCTTCAATTCCCTGCACCATCGAATCCCGAATTACTGAAATACTGGAACCATAATAATTCGCGACGTAAACGCAATTCTGCAGAGGGTTGTAGATGAGTGCAGACGGTTGTGTTCCGATTGTAATGGTTGCGATTACGGAATTTGCCATACCATCAATAACTAGTTACGTTGTTACTATTCTCATTAGCGCAATAGACCTTATTATTGGTCTGATTGTAAATTAAAGCAAGTGGGTCCCTCCCTGTTTGGACTGTTGCAATCACCGAATCGGTTGCGCCATCTATTACCCTTACATTCCCACTAGTATTATTAGCGCAATAAACTTTGTTGTTAGTTGCATTATAAGCTAATGCACAAGGTCTGATTCCTATAAAAATAGTATTAATCAAAGAGTTTGTTGCGCCATCTATGATTGTGACTTTATTGCTGTCATAATTTGCGCAATATAATTTATTATTGGTCGGATTATAAACTAATGCACGTGACCCCACTATGACTGGGATAGTTGTAATCACTGAATCTAAGGCACCATCTATAACTGTAATATTATTATCACCATAATTTGCGCAATATATCTTATTATTGGTCGGATTATAACAAAGAGCACGAGGCCAATATCCTACCGGCACGGTTGTGATGACGCTATTATTTGCACCATCAATGATGGTCACATTATTACCATTAGCACAATAGATTTTATTATTTATTGAATTATGAACTAAGGCACGAGGATAATCTTCTACGCCAACGGTAGTAATTATTGAATTTGTTGCCCCGTCAATAATTGTAACATCACTGCTAATAAAATTAGCACAATAGACCTTATTGTTAGTTGGATTATAGACGAAACAACAAGGAAGATCTCCTACAGGAACAGTCGTAATCACGGAATTGGTTGCTCCGTTAATAATTGTGACATTATGGCTATAATAATTAGCACAATAAATTTTATTATCGGTCGAATTATAAACTAAATTATATGGTCGGTATCCCGAGACAATTGTTACAATCAGTGAATCGGTTGCGCTGTCAATAATTGAAATATTGTCGCTACCATAGTTAGCGCAATAGACCTTATTATTCTGATTAGAGATCAAAATTCGGGGATTACTTCCTGCTTCAATGGTTGTAATTATCAAGTTTGTTGAACCGTTAATAATTGTAACATTATTGCTCCAAAAATTGGCACAATAGACCTTATTAGTGGTTGGATTATAGGATAAAAATTGTGGACCGTCTCCTGTCGCAATAGATGAAATAATTTGATTTGTCACTCCATTAATAATTGAAACATTATTGCTGTATAAATTAGCACAATATACCTTATTATTTATTTGATTATACGCTAAGGAAAAAGGTCCATTCCCTGCGCCAACAGTTGTAATCACGGAATTGGTTGCTCCATTAATAATTGTAACATTACCACTGTTGAAATTTGCGCAATAGACCTTATTATTGATCGAGTTATACACTAAATCCTCAGGATAGGACCCCGTAGATATGGTTGTAATTACTGTATGTGTTAACCCATCAATAACTGTGACATTATCACTACCTCTATTACTACAATAGATTTTGTTATTGACCGGGTTATAAACTAAAGCACCTGGATAAGCTCCTACGACTATGGTGGTAATCACTGAATTTGATGCACCATTAATAACTGTAACATTGTCTCTATACTCATTAGCACAATATATCTCGTTAGTAGTCGCATTGTAGACTAACGCACTCGGACCAGTTCCTGTTGTAATGGTTGTAATCACTTGGTTAGTTGCTCCATCTATCACTGTCACATTATTAGTGGCGCGATTAGCGCTATAAACTCTATTATTATTTGAATTCCAAACTACAGCTTTAATATCTGACCCTGCAGGTATTCGTGCGATCTTCTGATTCGTTTCCCCATCTATGACAATTACACAATCTCCATATTCACCACCGATATATATTCTATTGTCTGTGAAATTATAAGTCAAAGAATGAGGTCCGATGATACCTGAAAGTGAATCTGGAAGAAAAATTGTCGTTTCGAGCCATTGACCATACGCAGTAGTGAGTAACGAGCAGAGAATAGCAAGTAGTAAAAATAGTGCTTTATAGTTTTTCATACACGCCTGCCATTATTTTGTAATTACTAATTTTCTACTTATTAACTGATTGTCTAATTGCACAAAATAAACCCCAGGATTTATTCCTTTTAGTGAAATTCTTGCCTCTTGTGACTTGACTCTTGCTTCTTTCACAACTTTTCCCGTCACATCAAATATCTTTATTTGTTCGCGGTCATCGGATTGTGGTAAGCGAAGAGTAAAAAATGTTTTCGCTGGGTTTGGATATACTTCAAGCATTCTGCGTGTAGCGGTAAACGTCGAGCGTTCTTCAATCCCCGGCAGCTCATCCTGAATTACTGAGATAGTGGAACTATAATAATTCGCTACATAAACACGGTTCTGTTGACAATTACAAGTAAAAGCAATTGGTCCATCCCCAACTGCGATTGTTGCAACCGTTGAATTGTATGCACCATCAATCACAGTGATGTTATCACTATAAAAATTAGCACAATAAATCTTATTATTTGTCAAATTATAGATTAAGACCATAGGTTCACTTCCGACAGGAACTGTTGAGACTACTTGATTGGTAATACCATCGATTATGGATACAGTATCACTACCTAAATTAACACAATAGACTTTGTTATTTATTGAATTATAGGCTAAAGCATTAGGAGCGCTTCCAACTGCCACTGATGTAATCACTTGATTGGTTAGTCCATCAATCACTGTCACATTGTTACTATAGTGATTAGCGCAATAGACTTTGTTGTTGATTGAATTCCAGACTAAAGCATTGGGATAATTTCCAACTCGTATTGTAGTAATTACCGAGTCGGTAACTCCGTCAATAATTGTGACAGTGCTGTCATAATTTGGATATGTGCCCGCATTTGCACAATAAATTTTATTATTAGTTGAATTATATGCTAAAGCATAAGGACCATGTCCTATTGGAATTGTAGTTATTATTGAGTTTATAACTCCATCAATTATGGTAACATTATCACTTGCAGTATTTGCACAATATACCTTATTATTAACTGGATTATATACTAATGCTTGAGGCAAATCTCCTACTTGAATTGTAGCAATAACTGAATTTGTGAACCCGTCAATTACGGTAACGGTATTGCTCGAATTATTAGCACAATAAACCTTATTGTTTATTGGATTATATGTTAAATACCATGGTTCACCACCTACTGAAATTGTCGTAATGACTGAATTTGTTAAACCATCTACTACTACTACATTTTCACTATTCGTAGATGCACAATATACTTTATTGTTGATTGAATTATAAACTAAAGCACGAATAAAAATTCCTACCGGAATGGTTGCTATCACTAAATTGTTAGTTCCATCAATAATAGATACGTTACAACTTTCATTATTAACACAATAGATTTTATTATTGATTGAATTATAGATTAAAGCTAATGGAGTGTTTCCAGCTGGAACTATTGCAATCACAAGATTTGTGACGCCATCAATAACTGTAACATTAGAACTTTGGAAATTAGCACAATATACACGATTATTTACTATATTATAAATGAGAGACCGAGGATAAGAATTACTGCCCGAAGATACTGTTGTGATTACAGTATTAGTTACTCCATCAATTATAGTAATATTATTACTTGTAAAATTAGCGGAATAAATCTTATTGTTTGTTGGGTTATAGACTAACGACCAAGGAGAACTTCCGACAGGGATAGTTGCAATTACCATATTAGTCGTGCCATCAATAACTGTCACATTACTACTCCATTCATTTGCACAGTATATTTTATTATTGGATGAGTTATAAGTAAAAGCACAAGGCCAACCTCCTACAGCGATTGTTGTAATTACGGAATTCGTTATTCCATCAATGACAGTTACGTTACTGTTATAATAATTAGCACAATAGATTTTGTTGTCGTTGGGATTATAAAGCAAAGCACGAGGACTGTCTCCGACAGAAATTGTTGCAATTACTAAATTTGATAACCCATCAATAACAGTCACACTGTTGCTTAAGTAATTGGCACAATAGATTTTATTGTTAAGCGGATTATAAACTAAAGTTCTAGGGAACAATCCAACATAAATAGTTGAGATTACTGAGTCATTAACTCCATTAATCACGCTTACATTATTATCAAGTAAATTAGCGGTATATATTTTATTGTTGATAGAATTCCAGCAAATAGCCGTAATATCACTTCCAGCAGGAATTCTAGCAATCTTTTGGTTTGTTTCACCATCAACTACAATTACACAATCACCATAAAAACCACCTATATAAATTTTATTATTCGTTGCATTATAAGTTAAGACTTGAGGATTCAGGACCCCGCATAACGAATCCGGAACATAGATTGTCGTTTGCAGCCATTGGGCATATGCAGTAGTGAGTAGCGAGCAGAGAGTGACAAGAAGTAAAAACAGTGCTTTATAGTTTTTCATACACCCTTGCCATTATTTTGTAATTACTATTTTTCTACTTATTAACTGATTATCTATCTGCACAAAATAAACCCCATTCTTTATCCCATCAAGCGAGATTCTTAACTCCCTATTTCCTGAACTTTCTAACTCTTTAACAACCTTTCCTGTCACATCAAATATCTTTATCTGTTCGTGGTCAGCGGATTGTGGCAAGCGAAGAATAAAAAATGCTTTCGCCGGGTTTGGATATATTTCAAGCATATTGCGTGAAGCATCAATCGTTGTGCGTTCTTCCATCCCAGGCATCACATCCTGAATAACTGAAATAGTCGCGCCATCTTCATTTGCTACATATACTCGATTTTGTTGAGGATTGTAAGTCATAGCAATCGGATTTTCTCCAACATTAACACTTGCAACTACCGAGTTACTAACTCCATCAATAACTGCGACTCTATTAATACTTCCCCAATAACCAGCGCAATATATTTTATTGTTGGTTGAATTATAAATTAAAGCACTAGGGTGATGAGGAACATATACCGTAGTAATTATTGAGTCGCTTACGCCATCAATTATTGCTAAACTATCATGAGAGGTCGCACAATAGATTTTATTACTAATTGGATTATATACTAAAGCTAATGGTCTATATCCTACCGTTAATTTTCTAATTATAGAATCAGTCAGGCCATTAATTATTGCAAGAGTATCGCGGCGATTTAATGCACAATAAATTTTATTGTTAAAAGAATTATAAACTAAGGCATAAGGATTATTTCTTCCCATATTAATCTTGGTCAATATACTGTCACGTGCTCCATCAATTACTGCCACACTATCATCGCCATATAACGAACAGTAGATTTTATTGTTAATAGGATTATAAACTAAATCGCGAGGATCATCGCCAATTGGAAGTGTGGTTATTACGGAATCATTTGCACAATTAATAATGGTAACATTATCACCAATTCTATTAGCGGAATACAGTTTGTTATATATAGAATTGTATCCTAAAATATGCGGACCATTTCCGGCAGAAAGAGTTGATACTACAGAATCAGCCGCACCATCAATTACTGATATGCTGTCGCCTGTGTAATTAGCACAGTAAATTTTATTATTAATGGGATTGTAAAGTAAAAAACGCGGTCTACGACCTACTGGAATAGTTTTAATTACGGAATTATTCAAACCATCAATTATTGAAACATCGTTGGTATAATAATTGGCACAATACACTTTATTGTTAGTTGAGTTGTAAGTTAAATAATAAGGTGTAGATCCCACCGCAATTGTTCTGATTATTGAATCATTTGCACAATCAATTACAACAACTGCATGAGCATCATAAGTGCCACAATATATTTTGTTATTATTAACATTGTAAATTAGGACGAGCGGATAATTCGGTATCGAAATTGCCGTGGTGACAGAATCACCAATGCCATCAATCACGGTTATAGTTCTTTGGATTCCAATTTCAGCGCAATATACTTTATTGTTTACAGAGTTGAATACTAAATTTAGCGAATCGGGTCCGACCCATATTGACGCAATTACGGAATCAGTTACCGCATCGATTATTGCCACGTCATGACCTTCATAATTGGCACAATACACTTTATTGCTGGTTGAGTTATAGCAGAGACTACGGGGTTCAGAACCTACAGAAATTGTTTTAAGCGTAGAATCACCAATGCAATCGATAACCGTTAAATTATTACTCCCCGTATTAGCACAATAAACTTTATTACCTACAGAATTATAGATTAAAGCTCGCGGTTGAATTCCAACTGGAATTGTTGTAATAACAGAATCGCTGATACAATCAATTACAGCCACATTTCCACTATCTTCCATTATATAAGAACAATATACTTTGTTGTTGGTTTGATTGTAAACCAAAGCAGTGGGGTATTGCCCAACCAACTCAATCGAAGTTATGACCGAATCGCCAACACCATCAATCACTATAACACGAGCATTTGCTCCTTCGGCTGCACAATATACTTTATTATTGATAGGATTATAAACCAACTTATGCACATCAGCCATCACAGGAATCGTAGTAATAACATTATTAGACATTCCATCAATAATAGTTATATTGTTGGGGGCATAACTTGCTGCATATATCTTGTTATTAACAGAATTCCAACAAAGTGATTTTATGTCTCCACCAGTTGGTATTTTCGCAATTTTTTCATATGTATTACAATCAATCGCGATGACACAATTACCTGCTCTGCCACCAACATAAATTCTATTGTCTGAAGAATCAAAAACAAGCGCTTGTGGATCAATCATACCACTCAGACTATCTGGAACATAGATTGTCGTTTCTAACCATTGAGCAGATAATGAAGTAGTCAATAGCGAGCAGAGAGCAGTGAGTAGCAACACTAAAAACTTTAAGCGTGCCATAACGCCTCCTTATTTTGTTATGACTAACTTTTTGGTTGCCATTTCATTCCCGACCCGCACAAAATACACACCATTCTTTATCCCATCAAGCGAGATCCTTGTCTCTTGCTCCTCGCTTCTTACCTCTTTCACAATCTTCCCCGAAACATCAAATATCTTTATCTGTGAGCGGTCAGCGGACTGCGGTAAGCGGATAGCGAAATATGATTTTGCTGGATTAGGGTAAATTTCAAATAAATGCAGCGATGCGCTTGGCGTTAATTGTTCTTCAATTCCTGGTGGGAAGAAAATTGCAGAAATACTGTCACTCCAAAAATTGGCGACATAAAGTTTACCATAGTTACCATATACCGCAGCGACTGGATGTCGTCCGACACCGAAATTAAACCAATACCAACGCCACCAGTAATAATGAGGAACTATGATTGTAATATCGTCGCTTCCACTATTTGTGCAACAGATTCCACCTTCAGTAAATGAGTTGGAAGCAGTTCCAGACCGAATTCTTCCGACAATTTGGTAATTTTGTGAATTAATTACATAAATCGAATCGAGCGCCATATGGGCACATAATATATATCCAAGGCCTTCATAAGTTAAAGCCGATGGGCTGTTTCCAACTTGGATTGTTGTAATGACGGAGTCGATCTGTCCATCAATAATACTTAAATTATTACTATATTTATTTGCGGTGCAAATAATATTATTGTAACATACAAAAGCACAAGGACCGTTCCCAACTGATATTGTTGCAATTATCGAATCGGTAGCACCGTTTATTACAGTAACCGTATTGCTATGTTTATTGGCACAATATATTTTATTAGTAGATTGATTAAAAGTTAATGCACAAGGATAATTTCCAACCACGAGGGTTCTGATTATTGAATCATTTGTTTCATCAATAATAGTTATTTCATTATTTCCACAATTAGCTAAATATATTTTATTGTTAGTTGAATTGTAAGTGAAGACGCAAGGTCCTGCGCCAACCTGTATATTTGTTATTATTGAATCCGTGATACTATTTATTATTGTTATGTCGTCACTACCCAAATTAGCACAATATATTTTTGCATCATTGAGGGCAAAGAAGAAACGGCAGGGACCAATTCCTACCGGAATAGTCCTTAATATTTGATTATTGATACCATTTATAACGGTGATGTCATTACTCCAATAATTAGCGCAATACAATTTATTGCTTGACCAATTAAAAAGTAATGCACAGGGACCATTTCCAACTGGAATATTTGTTACAACTGGTTGACCATTTAGCGAAACTATAAAGATAAAATAGAAAAATATTATTAGAAATAACAACTTTGTTAGTTTCATATTCGTGCTCCTCCTATTTTGTAATTACTAATTTTCTACTTATTAACTGATTATCTAATTGCACAAAATAAACACCATTCTTTATCCCATCAAGCGAAATTCTTGTTTCGTGCTTGTTGACTCTTACTTCTTTCACAATCTTTCCCGAAACATCAAATATCTTTATCTGTTCGTGATCAGCGGAGTGCGGTAAGCGAAGAGTAAAGTATGTTTTCGCTGGGTTTGGATATACTTCAAGCATAGTGCGTGTAGCGTTAAGTGTAGTGCCTTCTTCTTCTATCCCTGTCACATCCCTTATCACTGAAATACTGGAAGAAAAATAATTTGCCACATAGACCCGATTCTGAGTAGAATTCCAGCAAAAATCACAAGGATAAGAGCCAACCGGAATCGTTGTAATTACTGCATTGGTCTGCCCATCAATCACTGTTATACTATCGCTACCAGCATTTGCGCAATAGACTTTATTATTCGTTGAGTTCCAAACCAAAGCATAAGCTATATTTCCAACCGGAATCGTTGTAATTACTTGATTGTTCACACCATCAACCACTGAAACATCATCGCTATACCAATTAGCGCAATAGATCTTGTTGCTCTGTGAATTCCAAGCTAATGCACAAGGTTCATCTCCTACTGGTATTGTTAAAACTACTTGATTGGTCGCACCATCAATCACTGTTAAATTATTGCTATTCCAATTTGCACAATAAACATTATTATTCGCTGAGCACCAAACTAACGACAAAGGTCCGTCACCAACGGGAATCGTAGTAATTACTTGATTAGTTACGCCATCAATCACTGATACATTATTACTGTTATAATTAGCACAATAGACCTTATTGTTCTGCGAATTCCAAACTAACGCCAAAGGTGCAGCTCCTACAGGTATCGTTGTAATTACTTGATTGGTTACACCATCAATCACTGAAACATTATCGCTATACCGATTAGCACAATAGACCTTATTATTCGTTGAGTTCCAAACCAAAGCATACGGCTCTTCACTAACTGGAATCGTAGTAATTATTGAATTAGTTAGTCCGTCAATCACTGAAACATTATCACTCTGCAAATTAGCACAATAGACTTTATTATTCGTATAATTCCAATCCAACGCAATAGGTTCACTGCCGACTGGAACCGCTGTAATCACAGAATTAGTTTGTCCATCAATTACTGCGACATTATCACTTTCAATATTAGCACAATAGACCTTATTATTCGTCAAGTTCCAAACTAATTCACAAGGATTTTTATAATAGTCAAGTGGGATTGTTGTAATCACTGCATTAGATTGTCCATCAATTACCGATACATTATCACTTACTTCATTAGCACAATAGATCTTGTTATTAGTTGAGTTCCAATCCAAAGCACAAGGTTGAAGACTAACTGTGATTGTTGTAATTACTTGATTAGTTGCTCCATCAATCACTGTTACGTTATTGCTATAACGATTAGTGCAATAGACCTTATTGGTAAAAGAGTTCCAGCCTAAAGACCAAGGACCATCTCCAACTGGAATTGTTGTAATTACTTGATTGGTCTGTCCATCAATTACTGTGACATTATCACTAAACTGATTAGCACAATAAACTTTATTGTTAGTTGAGTTCCAAACTAAAGCATATGGTCTATCACCAGCCGAAATCGTGGCAACCACTAAATTGGTTTGTCCATCAATCACTGTTATATTATTGTTATTCCAATTAGCACAATAGACCTTATTATTTGCTGAGTTCCAAACTATAGTTAAAGGTCCATCACCAACAGGAATCGTCGTCGTTACTTGATTTGTTACGCCATCAAGCACTGATACATTATTGCTTCCGATATTAGCACAATAGACCTTGTTATTAGTTGAGTTCCAGGCTAAAGCAAATGGTCTATTGCCGACTGTAATCGTTGTAATTATTTGATTGGTCTGTCCGTTAATCACCGATACATTATGGTCATAATAATTTGCACAATAAACTTTGTTATTCGTCGAGTTCCAAATTAAAGCAGGTGGGGAGCTTCCCACAGTTACTGTTGTAGTTACCTGATTGGTCTGTCCATCAATTACTGTAATATTATTGCTGTCCCTACTAAGACTATACACCATATTATTGATGTGATTGTAGCAAAGTGATGAAGTGTATGAACCGACCGGAATTTTTGCAATCTTCTGATTAGTCATGCCATCAATCGCAATTACCCAATTACCATAATAACCACCAATATAGATTTTGTTATTAGTCGGATTATAAGTAAATGCACAAGGATCAGTAATACCGCAAAGCGAATCTGGGATATAGATTGTCGTTTCCAACCATTGAGCATACCCAATAGTGAGGAGTGAGCAGAGAGTAATGAATATTATAACCATCAATTTTATACTTTTCATAACGCTTCCTTATTTTGTTATGACTAATTTTTTAGTTACTATTTTATCCCCGACCCGCACAAAATAAACACCATTCTTTATCCCATCAAGCGAAACTCTCAACTCCCTATTTCCTGAACTTTCTAACTCTTTGATGACCTTTCCCGTCACATCGTATATCTTTATCTGTTCGCGGTCAGCGGATTGCGATAAGCGAAGAGTAAAAAACACCTTCGCCGGGTTTGGATATACTTCAAGTATATTACGTGTAGCGTTAAGCGTCGAGCGTTCTTCCTCAACTCCCAGATTCGCAATATGCCATGTATTCCCACCATCGTGCGTATACAGAACATAACTATCACCGGCAACAAGTCCGTGTAACGTATCAGCAAAGTCAACATCGTAAAGAGTAGTATTAACATTACTCTGTTGTTGTGTCCAGACCTGACCGCCATTATGAGAATGAATAATTGTCCCGTTATGTCCAACTGCCCAGATATAGTTATTATTAATCACTTCTATTCCCTGTAAGAATTTTGCTTGAGCAGGAATTGATTCGGCTTCCCAAGTGTTTCCGCCGTTTTGAGTTCTCATTACAACCGCTGACATTGTTCGGTCATTGCCGCCTACTACAAAGCCATTTAACGAATCTTGAAATCTAATATCAAAAAAATCAAAGACAGTGTCTCTCAGACATAGTTGCCAATTCAGGCCGCCATCAGTTGATTTAGCAACATACCCTTGCCCTTTGGTATACCACGTATCACCCTGTCCAGGAAGTGATTCAATGTAATAAGGATCACGCCCAGCGCAAATCCAACCTTTAAGACTATCCACAAATGAAACGCCTTGGAAATCTACTGTATCACAATGAAACGGTGGATATGGTAAAAATATTTGGTCCCAGTATTGCCCACCATCCACTGTTCTCCCGATGATTGTGTTACTACATGCTACCCACCCAAAACTGTCGTCAATAAAAAAGACACATGTAGCAAAGTAAGCTAACCCAGCCGTTTGACGAATCCAAGTATCACCGGCATTTGGTGAGTAAAACACGAAACCTTCGTCACTGCAAATCCATCCTTTTTGCCCATTAAGAAAGAAAACATCAAAAAGCAACCTCATGCCTGAACCTAGGATGGTTTGTCTCATCCAGTTTATCCCACAATTTGATGTATGTAATACAAGCATGGAATCGCTCGTTACGACCCAACCATTCTGTCCATCTGGTGCTAATGCTGCACCATGGTATGTCCGCCCAAATGTTAAGGTAATAGAAACTAAGAAACACAAAAGGAAAGCTTTATATCTAGGACACAGATATTTTTTCATATGTCCTCCTATATAACAAGATTATAAATCTAAACTTTTTATTGTCAATATACTTAAGTTTTATTTACCTAAGTATATTATCGGTGTCGCGATAGTGTTTTTACTGGTCTTAACTACCGCAAAATATAAATTAGCAGGAACCTTTCTATTATGCTCATCTTTACCATTCCAAATAAAACAGTTGTTAGTTGTTTGAGGTTGGGAGTTAGTAAAGGATTTAATTAATTTCCCTGTAACATCGTAAATTAATAATTGACTATTAATAGGATTAGGGATGTGGATCGTCAACTGATTCCTGAATGGATTCGGATAAATCTCAATTATTGAGCGTCCAGCATCAAGCGTTGGGTGTTCTTCAATCCCCAGCCCTGTAGAATACCAGACATCATTAAAATAACTGTATCCTATTCCACCAAGTATCCAAATCTTATTATTAAAATTAACTGATGTATGATGAACTCTTGGCGACCATCCAACTGAATCAGTTGCACAAATCCAGTTTACACCATTTGTAGAATACCAAACATCATTTCCTCCCATACTTTGTCCTCCAAGTAGCCACATCTTGTCGTCAAACACAACCAAAGCATGACCCCATCTACGAGACCAATCCGCTGAATCAGTTGCACAAATCCAGTTTACACCATTTGTAGAATACCAAACATCATTTTGAAGATTCACATCGCCTATGCATCCTCCAAGGACCCACATTTTGTTATCAAATACAGTGGATGCATGCCCGTGTCTTGGCCGCCATCCTGCTGAATCGGCTGCTTGAATCCAGTTTACACCGTCGCTGGAATACCACACATCATTTTTGAGACCAATTCCAAAGCCACCGAGCACCCAAATTTTATTATCAAAAACAACTGTGGTATGTTCCCATCGAGGTGACCATTGTGCTGAATCAGTTGCGCAGGTCCAATATACTCCATCAGCAGAAAACCAGACATCATTTCTGATATTCCAACTGCTATCATATCCACCAAGTATCCACATCATATTGTTAAAAATCACTGATTCATGTTCACCTCTTGCCGTCCATTCTGCTGAAGGCGTAGCACAGAACCAATTTATACCATCGCTACTATACCACACATCATTACAATGATAAGGATTCGGATATGAACCCAACCCTCCAAGCACCCACATCTTGTTATCGAGAACAACAGAAGTATGGCCTTCTCTGCCTAACCACCCGGCTGAATCAGTTGCTAAAATCCAATTCATTTGTGCCAATAAATTTGTTGAAATGATACATATTGAACATAGACATATTACAACGAACAACTTTAAGCGAGCCATTTTATTCTCCTGAATAAATTAATTTCTATTTACGTCATAATATCAAAGTCACCCTTTCATGTCTTAATGTTTATTTTATTAACAACAATTTCTTTGTTTCTTGATAATTTTCTGATTGCACGCTAACAAAATAAACACCATTCTTTATCCCTTCAAGTGAAATTCGTGTTTCTTGCCTCTTACTTCTTATTTCTTTCACAATCTTGCCCGAAACATCAAATATCTTTATCTGTTCGCAGTCAGCGGATTGCGGTAAGCGAAGCGTAAAAAACGCTTTCGCCGGGTTTGGATAGATTTCTAGCATTGTGCGTGTAGCGTTCAGTGTAGTGCGGTCTTCTATTCCCGGCACTATCGAATCACGTATTACTGAGACACTAGAACTATTATAATTTGCTACATAGATTCGGTTCTGAAGTGAGTTCCAGCAAAAAGCCTCAGGTCCCCTTCCCACGGTTATGGTTATAATCACTGAGTCGGTTTGACCATCAAACACCGTAACGTTGTTACTACCATAGTTAGCACAATAGACCTTGTTGTTTTGTGAATTCCAGACCAAAGCAGAAGGACCATTTCCCACGGTTATCGTTGTAATCACTGAGTTGGTTTGACCGTCAATCACCGTAACATTGTTACTACCATGGTTAGCACAATAGACCTTGTTGTTTTGTGAATTCCAGACCAAAACTTCAGGGGAAACTCCAGGAGGTATAGTTGCAACTACTGAGTTGGTTTGACCGTCAATCACCGTAACAGTGCTACTATTGTAATTAGCGCAATAGATTTTGTTGTTTTCAAAATTCCAAACTAAAGCACGAGGTTCAACACCAACTGGTATTGTTGTTATCACCAAGTTAGATGCGCCATCAATCACCGTGACATTGTTGCTACCATAGTTAGCACAATAAACCTTGTTATTAGTTGAGTTCCAGACCAAGGCCCAAGGTTCAGATCCTACTGTTATTGTTGTAATCACTTGATAGGTCTGCCCATCAATCACTGTTACATTATTACCATTAGCACAATAGATCTTATTGTTTTGTGAATTCCAGACTAATGTAGAAGGTCCATTTCCCATGACTATGGTTGTAATCACTGAGTCGGTTTGACCGTCAATCACTGTGACATTGTTACTACCATAGTTAGCACAATAGACCTTGTTGTTTTGTGAATTCCAGACCAAAGCAGAAGGACCATTTCCCACGGTTATCGTTGTAATCACTGAGTTGGTTTGACTATTAATTACCGTTACAGTGCTACTATTGTAATTAGTGCAATAGATTTTGTTGTTAGTCGGATTATAAACTAAGGTCAAGGGATGATCTCCTACTGTAACAGTTGTAATCACTGTATTCATTACGCCATCAATGATTGTGACATTATTGCTATTGTTATTAGCACAATAGACCTGATTATTGGTCAAATTATAGACCAAGGCATAAGGTTCATTTCCTACTGGAACAGTTGCAATCACTGCATTAGTTGCACCATCAATGACGGTTACATTATCGCTAATATTATTAGCGCAATAGACCTTATTATTAGCCAGATTATAGACTAATAACCAAGGTCCGTTTCCTGCTGTAATAGTTGTAATCACCGCATTGGTTGCACCATCAATGATAGTTACACTGTTGCTATACAGATTAGCGCAATAGACCTGATTATTGGTCAAATTATAAACCAGGGCACGAGGTAAAGTTCCTACTGCAACGGTTGTAATCACTGCATTAGTTGCACCATCAATGACGGTCACATTATCGCTATACATATTAGCACAATAGACCTTATTATTGGTTGGATTATAAATTAAAGCAAGAGGTAGATCTTCAACTGTAACGGTTGTAACCACTACATTAGTTGCACCGTCAATGATGGTCACATTACCGCTACTGGCATTAGCACAATAGACCTTATTATTGGTCGAATTATAAACTAATACCCAAGGTTCATTTCCTACTGGAACAGTTGCGATCACTGCATTGGTTGCACCATCAATGATGGTCACATTATCGTTATACTGATTAGCACAATAGATCTTATTATTGGTTGGATTATAAATTAACGCAAGGGGTCTATATCCTACTGTAACGGATGTAATCACCGTATTGGTTGCACCATCAATCACGGTCACATTATCGCTATAAAAATTAGCGCAATAGACCTTATTATTGGTCGGATTCCAGCAAAGAGCTGAAATATCACTTCCGACTGGAATTTTGGCAATCTTCTGATTGGATGCACCATCAATTACAATTACACAATCACCAAAGTTACCACCAATGTAGATTTTATTATTGGTCGCATTATATGTAAAAGCTTGTGGATATAAAACGCCACACAAAGAATCCGGAACATAGATTGTCGTTTCCAACCACTGAGCATGCCCAGTAGTGGGTAGTGAGCAGAGAGTAGCGAGTATTATAACCATCAATTTTATGCTTTTAATAATGCTTCTTTATTTTATTATGACTAACTTTTCTTTTACAATTTCATCCCCAACCCGCACAAAATAAATCCCATTCTTTATTCCATCCAGCGAGACTCTTATTTCTCTTATGTTTTTCTCTTTGAACTCTTCGTTCTTAACTACTTTTCCTGTAACATCAAATAACTTTATCTCTGAGCATTCTGCGGATTGCGGCAAGCGGATTGTAAAAAAAGATTTCGCTGGATTCGGATATACTTCAAGCGTATTGCGTGAAGCATCAATCGTTGTGCGTTCTTCCATCCCAGGCATCACATCCCGAATCACTGAGACACTGGAACTGTTATGATTTGCGACATAGACTCGGTTCTGAATCGAATTCCAGCAAAAAGCCGAAGGACAATCTCCGAGTAGAATTGTAGTTATCACCGAGTTGGTCACTCCATCAATAACTGTCACATTGTCACTCACCGAATTGGCACAGTAAACCTTGTTGTTAGTCGAATTCCAAACTAAAGCACAAGGTTCATTTCCTACTGGAACAGTAGTAATCAAAATGTTAGTTGTGCCATCAATGATTGTTACGTTGTCGTCCCAATAATTAGCGCAATAGACCTTGTTGTTAGTTGAATTCCAAACCAAAGCACGAGGACCGGGTCCAACTGGCACAGTAGTAATCACGCTGTCGGTTATCCCATCAATGATTACAACATTGCCATACTCCTCTTCTTCATTAGCGCAATAAACTTTATTGTTTGTCGGATTATAAACTAAAGCATAAGGGTTAATTCCTACTGATACTGTTCTAATTGCTGAATTTGTTACACCATTAATTATAGTCACATTATTACTACCCCAATTAGCACAATAAACCTTGTTGTTAGTTGAATTCCAAACTAAAGCACAAGGTTCATTTCCTACTGGAACAGTAGTAATCACCGCATTTGTTACACAATCAATGATTGTCACGTTGTTGCTAATCTGATTAGCACAATAGACCTTGTTGTTAGTTGAATTCCAAAAAAGGGCACAAGGACCTGAACCAATCGAAATTGTGATTATCACTGAATCTGTCACACCATCAATGACCGTCACATTGTCACTCAAATGATTTGCACAATAGATCTTGTTGTTAGCAGAGTTCCAAATCAGTGTATTAGGCCCACTTCCAAGCGAATCCGTCGTTATCAGTGAGTTAGTCGCACCATCAATGATGGACACATTATCTCCATTATAGTCAGCGCAATAGACTTTGTTATTTATAGAATTCCAGCAAAGGGCAGAAAGCGAACCTAAGCCGACCGGAACATTTGTAATCACTGAGTTCGTTGACCCGTTAATTACAGATACACTATTGCTATTAGAATTGGTGCAGTAACATGTATTATTATTTTGATTATAGGCAAAAGCACAAGGAGCGTCTCCTACATGAATGGTTGTTATTATGGTGTTAGTTACACCATCAATTATAGTCACACTATCACTGCTAGAATTAGCGCAATAAACTTTATTGTTTGTCGGATTATAAACTAAAGCATCAGGGTTAATTCCTGCTGATACTGTTGTAATTGCTGAATTTGTTACACCATTAATTATAGTCACATTATTACTACCCCAATTAGCACAATAGACTTTATTATTGATCGGATTATAAACTAAGGCACGAGGATAATCTCCAACTGGAATTATTGTAATCACCGCATTGTTTGCACCATCAATCACGATCACATCGTCGCTATACTCATTGGCACAATAGATTTTATTATTGATTGAATTATAGGCTAATGCGTAAGGCTGATTTCCTTGTTGAATTGTTGCAATCACTTGATTTGATGTTCCATCAATGACTGCAACACCTCCCACCCAATTAGCGGAATATATCTTATTATTAGTCGGATTATAAACTAACGCATAAGGACCTTCTCCCACCCACACTGTTGTAATCACAACATTTGTTGCGCCATCAATTATTGTGACGTTATCGCTCCACCAATTAGCGCAATAAACTTTATTGTTAATTGGATTATATACCAAGGCATTAGGGAAGGCATATGGAGGACTTCCCACCGGAATTGTTGTAACTACTTGATTTGTTAGACCATCTATCACGGTAACACTATGGCTTTGGCAATTAGCGCAATAGATTTTGTTATTTATAGAATTCCAGCAAAGAGCCGTGATCCATGTCCCAACTGGTATTTTTGCAATCTTCTGATTAGTTGTTCCGTCAATTACAATCACACAATCACCTTCCCGACCACCAACATAGATTTTGTTATTTGTTGCATTATAGGTAAGAGCTTGTGGATTTACGATTCCGCAAAATGAATCTGAAACATAAATTGTCGTTTCCAACCATTGAGCAGAGGCAGTAGTGAGTAGCGAGCAGAGAGAAATGAGTATTATAACCATCAATTTTGTGCATTTCATAACGCTTCCTTATTTTGTTATGACTAACTTTTTGGTTACCATTTCATTCCCGACTTGCGCAAAATAAACACCAGGATTTATTCCTTTTAGTGAAATTCTTGCCTCTTGTGACTTGACTCTTGCTTCTTTCACAACCTTTCCCGCCACATCAAATATCTTTATTTGTTCGCCGTTAGCGGATTGCGGTAAGCGAAGAGTAAAAAACGCTTTCGCCGGGTTTGGATAAACTTCAAGCATAGTGCGTGTAGCATTAATGATTGTGCGTTCTTCAATTCCACTCATTGGCCCTTGATAAATCTGAAGCCCAGCCCTACCATCAGCAACATAGGCATAGACACCTGAAACATAAATACCATAAGCATCGCCCGGAGTATCATAATAACCGACCTCAAAAGGATTGGAAGGGTTTGAGATGTCTATAATCCGAAGACCAGCTCCCCAATCCACAACATATGCATAAGAACCCGACACATAAACTTCCAAAGCGTGACCCGGTGTATTATAATAACCAACCTCAAAAGGATTAGAAGGATTTGAGATATTAATAATACGAAGCCCACCACTCCAACCATCCGCAACGTAGGCATAAGAACCTAAAACATAAACACCATAAGCATCGTCTGGTGTATCACAATAGCCGACTTCGTAAGGTGAAGCTGGATTGGAAATATTAATTATCCTAAGACCAGCATAATAATCCGCAACATAGGCATAAGAACCAGCAACATACACATCATAAGCAGGACCTGGTGTATTACAATAACCGACCTCGTAAAGTGAAGCTGGATTAGAAATATTAATTATCCGAAGACCAGCAGAAGCATCCGCAACATAAGCATAAGAACCAGTAACATAAACACCACAGGCATAGTCTGTATCATAAAAGCCGACCTCATAAGGATTGGATGGATTTGAAATGTTTATGATGCGAAGTCCAGCAGACCCAGCCGCAACGTAGGCAAAAGAATCTCGAACAAAAACTTCAGAGGCATCGTCTGGTGTATCATAATAACCGACTTCGAATGGATTGAAAGGATTTGAGATGTCTATTATCCGGAGACCCGCGTCTCCATCAGCGAAATAGGCATAGTAACCTGAAACATAAATGCCCTGACCAGAGTAGGGAGTGTCATAATAACCGATTTCAAAAGGAGAAGAAGGGTTTGAGATGTCTACAATTCGAAGACCAGAATTATCATTAGCTATATATGTGTAACAGGCTGCAACACAAACGTCCCGTGCTAACCCTGGAGTATCATAATAGCCAGCCTCAAAAGGATTAGAAGGATTTGAGATGTTAATTATCCGAAGACTTCTCCACCCATCCGCAACATATGCATAAGAACCTGAGACATAAATATCCAAAGCTTGACCCGGTGTATCATAATAACCGACTTCGAATGGATTGGAAGGGTTTGAAATGTCTATAATCCGAAGACCAGCACAATCACAAGCGACATAGGCATAAGAACCTGAGACATAAACGTTCCAAGCACCGTCTAGGTTTTGATAAAAACCAGCCTCAAAGGGATTGGAAGGGTCTGAGATATTTATTACCCGAAGACCATACCCTCCATCAGCAATATAGGCATAAAAAGCTGTGACATAAACGCCCAAAACAGCACCAGGAGTATCATAATAACCGACCTCGTAAGGTGAAGCTGGATTAGAAATATTAATTATACGAAGACCAGCCTCTGCAGCTGCTACATAAGCATAATTGCCTAAAACATAAACTCCATAAGCCCAGCTTGGTGTATTACAAGAACCTAATTTTAATGGAGACGACGGATTTGTCAAATTCCAGATTTCTAAACCTTCAAAATAATCAGCAATGTAAAGAAGATTATTTAAATAGTAAAGTCCATAAACTACTCCCCTTGAACGAATCTCCGAGAGTTTTATTGGCGATGAAGGATTAGCAACATTTAAGATATAAACTCCGCCACCCGAACCACAAAACGCAAGACTTCGTGCTGAATCATAAGCCACTGCAAAACAAGGTCCGAAAGGCCAATTGCCAACAAACCGACAATTAAGCGAATCAAAAGGTAGATTCTCTGTTATATCATTGTCAAAATTTCGTATCGGAAATTTTCTTTGATATGTCTCTGTGCTATCTGTGTCTCTGTGGTAAAATCCTTTTATCTTTTTCCCCTCAGCAAAAAGACTAAAACAAAATATACCGAGGAGTATTAATAAAACTATTTTTAGTTTTATATATCCTCCTTATATCTTTACTACCTAAAAATAACTAAAACATGATGATTGTCAAGATTTTTATTTAGTTTAAAGAAAACCTTTAAACGAAAAACGGAATTTCTTTTTGACTTATTTTTTGTCATTACGATCTTTGATTTTCTATCTCGTTACAACCAATTTTTCTTTTACCATTTCATTCCCGATCCGCACAAAATAAACCCCGGGCTTTATTCCTTTAAGCGAAATTCTCAACTCCTTCTTTCCTGAACTTTCTAACTCTTTGACAACCTTTCCTGTCACATCAAATATCTTTATCTGTTCGCGGTCAGCGGATTGCGGTAAGCGAAGAGTAAAAAACGCCTTCGCCGGGTTTGGGTATACTTCAAGCATATTGCCTATAGCATCAAATGTTGTGCGTTCTTCCTCAACGCCCAAATTGGCAATATGCCATGTATTGCCACCATCGTGCGTATATTGCACATAACTATCACCGGCAACAAGTCCGTGTAACGTATCCGCAAAGTCAACATCGTAAAGCGTAGTATTAACATTACTCTGTTGTATTATCCAGGTCTGACCGCCATTACGAGAATGAATGATTGTCCCATTATGTCCTACTGCCCAGATATAATTATTATTAATCACTTCTATTCCCTGTAAGAATTTTGCTTGAGCAGGAATTGTAACAGTTTGCCAAGTTACACCGCCATTTTGTGTCTTCATTACTGTTGCTGACATTGTTCTATCGTTACCACCAACTATAAAGCCATTTAAAGTATCTAAAAACTTAATATCAAAGAAGTCATTTATTGTGTCTCTTTTCTGAAGTTGCCAAGTAAGCCCACTGTCATTGGAAACAGCGATATATCCTTGTCCGCGGGTATACACAGTTTCTCCAGGAGGCCACCAATATTCAGGAAAACGCCCCGCACAAACCCAACCCTTTAATATATTTGAGAACGAGATGCCATTAAACCAGGTCGTTTCAGAAGAAAATGGTGGACATGGAGGACAAATCTGTTGCCAGGTTTCCCAATGCCATACTGTATCATTTCCTCTGACTGTTCGACCAATGACTTCTTTACAAGCTGCCCAACCACAGGTATCATCAAAAAAGAAAATGCGACCAACCCGTTTTGCTAATCCTGCAAACTGACGAATCCATGTATTCCCACCGTTTGAAGTATAAAATATGAACCCTTGATCAGCAAGAATCCACCCTTTTTGTCCATTAAGAAAGAAAACATCAAAAAGCAACCGCATATCTGGGATCGTTTGTCTTGTCCAGTTTGCTCCACTATTCGATGTATGTAATATAACTGTTGTGTCACTTGCTACAACCCAACCATTCTGTCCATCTGGTGCCAATGCTGCACCATGAAAGGTATGGCCAAAAGAGCTGGTCGCGAGTAAAGAGAAAAAGGTTGCGATTAATAATAACACTCTGCAATTTTCCATACCTTATTTTGTAATTACTAATTTCTTTATTTCTAATACATCTCTTACCTGCACAAAATACACACCATTCTTTATCCCATCAAGCGAAACTCTCAACTCCTTCTTTCCTGAGCTTTCTAACTCTTTGACAACCTTTCCGGTCACATCATATATCTTTATCTGTTCGCGATCAGCGGATTGCGGTAAGCTAAGAGTAAAAAACGCTTTCGCCGGGTTTGGATATACTTCAAGCATAGCGCCTGTAGCATCACGCGTTATGCGTTCTTCCGCCCCCGGCATCACATCCCGAATTACCGAGACACTGGAACTATACCAATTTGCGACATAGACTCGATTCTGTTGTGGATTATAACAAAGAGTATTAGGATTACTTCCAACCGCTACAGTAGTAATCACACTATTACTTGTGCCATCAATAATTGTCACAGTGTTGCTAACGTTGTTTGCACAATATATCTTGTTGTTGGTCGAAATATAACAAAGAGCACAAGGATCCCACCCCCCTGGCACGGTTGCAATCACGCTATCTGTTGCGCCATCAATAATTGTTACAGTGCCACTTACAGTATTGTTCGCGCAATAGATTTTATCATTGGTCGGATTATAACAAAAAGCACAAGGATTACTTCCAAACGCTGCAGTAGTAATCACGCTATCTGTTGCGCCATCTATAATTGTCACAGTGTTGCTACTATAGTTCGCGCAATATATCTTATTGCTGGTCGGAATATAACAAAGAGCATCAGGACCAGTTCCAACTGTCACAGTAGTAATCACACTATTAGTTACACCGTCAATAATTGTAACGCATCCATTATCCATGTTGGCACAATATATTTTATCATTGGTTTGATTAAAACACAGAGCATGAGGCCAACCCCCCGCCGTTACAGTTGTAACCACACTATTAGTTACGCCATCAATAATTGTTATGTTCTCACTCCCAGAGTTGGCGCAATATATCTTATTATTGGTCGGATTATAACAAAGAGCATTTGGACTATATCCAACCGCGACAGTCGTAATCACACTATTGCTTGTGCCATCGATAATCGCCACATTGTCGCTATATGAATTCGCACAATATATTTTATTATTTGTTGAATTATAACACAGGGCATAAGGAATATCGTCAACCGTCACGGTTGTAATCACAGTATTCGTTGCACCGTCAATAATTGTCACGTTGTCGCTACTATAGTTCGCGCAATATATTTTATTATTAGCTGAATTAAAACATAGGTCACAAGGCCTGCCCCCAACCGTTACAGTTGCAATAACACTATTAGATATACCATCAATAATTATCACTTTGTCGCTAATGTTGTTTGCACAATATATCTTATTATTGGTCGGATTATAACAAAGAGCAATAGGATAATGATAATATCCAACCAGCACAGTTGTAATCACACTATTCGTTGCACCGTCAATAATTGTTACACTGCAGCCAGTCATATTAGCACAATATATCTTATTATTGGGCGGATTATAAACTAAGGCAGAAGGGTCATTTCCAACTGTAATTGTTGTAATCACAACATTACTCGCACCATCAATCACGGTCACATTATCGCTATACCGATTAGCACAATAGACCTTATTATTGGTCGGATTATAACAAAGAGCACAAGGATTACTTCCAACCGCTACAGTAGTAATCACATTATCGGTTGCACCATCAATCACCGTCACATCGTCACTATACCAATTAGCGCAATAGACTTTGTTGTTTTGTGAATTCCAGACCAATGCCCCAGGTCCGCTTCCTACGGTTATGGTTGTAATCACTGAGTTGGTTTGACCATCAATCACCGTCACATTGTTACCACTATTACCGCAATAGATTTTGTTGTTTTGAGAATTCCAGACTAAAGAGCCAGGATTAATTCCCACGGTAATGGTTGTAATCACTAAGTTAGTCGCGCCATCAATCACCATCACATTGTTACTATTCCCATTAGCGCAATAGACTTTATTGTTTTGAGAATTCCAGACCAAAGCCCAAGGTTCACTTCCCACGTTAATGGTTGTAATCACTGAGTTGGTTACCCCATCAATTATGGTCACATTGTCACTATTGTAATTAGCGCAATAAATTTTGTTGTTTTGAGAATTCCAACAAAGTGCTTTAACACAGCTTCCTGTCGGAACTTTTGCTATCTTCTGATTGGTTGCTCCATCAATCACAATTACACAATTACCCTCTTCACCACCGACATAGATTTTATTGTTCGTCGCATTATAGGTAAAGACTTGGGGATAGTTCATTCCGCCAAGCGAATCCGGAACATAGATTGTCGTTTCCAGCCATTGAGCGGATGCAGTAGTGAGTAGCGCATAGAGAGCAGTAAAGAGTAAGAATAATATTTTAAACTTTTTCGTAATAACTCCTTATTTAGTGATAACTAATTTTTTAGTTTCTGGGTCATTTGTCAGTTGTAAGAAATAAATTCCCGGACTTATTCCTTTCAACGAAACTCTCAACTCCCTATTTCCTGAACTTTCTAACTCTTTGACAACCTTTCCTGTCACATCATATATCTTTATCTGTAAGCGGTCAGCGGATTGCGGTAAGCGAAGAGTAAAAAACACCTTCGCTGGGTTTGGATATACTTCAAGCGTATTGCGTGAAGCATTAAGCGTCGAGCGTTCTTCCATTCCCGGCACCATCACATCCCGAATCACTGAAGCACTGGAACTGTAAAGATTAGCGACATAGACTCGGTTCTGAGTCGAGTTCCAGCAGAAGGCACAAGGATAATTTCCCACGGCTATAGTTGTAATCACTGAGTTGGTTTGACCATTTATCACTGTCACACTGTTACTATTTTGATTAGCACAATAAACCTTATTGTTTTGTGAATTCCAAACCAATACCCAAGACCCATATCCCACGGGTATGGTTGTAATCACTGAGTTGGTTTGACCATCAATTACCGTCACGTTGTCACTATTGTAATTAGTGCAGTAGATTTTGTTGTCTTGTGAATTCCAAACCAAAGCACAAGGAGTATTTCCCACGGTAATGGTTGTAATCACTGAGTTCGTTTGACCATCAATTACCGTCACGTTGTCACTAAGTATATTAACGCAATAGGCTTTGTTGTTTTGTGAATTCCAAACCAATGCCCAAGGCCCATTTCCCACGGTAATGGTTGTAATCACCGAGTTGGTTTGGCCGTCAATCACCGTCACGTTGTCACTAAATGTATTAACGCAATAGATTTTGTTGTTTTGTGAATTCCAAACCAATGCATAAGGTCTACTTCCTACAGGTATGGTTGTAATCACTGAGTTGGTTTGGCCGTCAATCACCGTCACATTGTTACTATCCGCATTAGCGCAATAGATTTTGTTGTTTTGTGAATTCCAGACCAAAGCCCAAGGTCCACCGCCCACGGGTATGATTGTAATCACTGAGTCGGTTTGACCATCAATCACCGTCACATTGTTACTATCCGCATTAGCGCAATAGGCATTGTTGTTTTGTGAATTCCATACCAATGCATAAGGATAATCACCCACTGTTATGGTTGTAATTACTGAGTTGGTTTGACCATCAATCACCATCACATTGTCGCTATATGTATTAGCGCAATAGATTTTGTTGCCTTGAGAATTCCAAACCAAAGCCATAGGATAGGTTCCCACGGTAATGATTGTAATCACTGAGTTGGTTTGACCATCAATCACTGTCAAATTGTCACTATTGTAATTAGCGCAATAGATTTTGTTGTCTTGTGAATTCCAGACTAAAGCAAAAGGATTACTTCCCGCGGTTATAGTTGTAATCACTGAGTTGGTTTGACCATCAATCACTGTCACATTAGCACTGCCATAATTAGCGCAATAGGCTTTGTTGTCTTGTGAATTCCAGACCAAAGCCATAGGATTACTTCCCGCGGTTATAGTTGTAATCACTGAGTTGGTTTGACCGTCAATCACCGTTACAGTGCTACTACTGTAATTAGCGCAATAGATTTTGTTGCCTTGAGAATTCCAAACCAAAGCACGAGGGTAACTTTCCACAGTAATGGTTGTAATCACTGAGTTGGTTTGACCATCAATCACCGTCACATTGTTACTATCCGCATTAGCGCAATAGGCTTTGTTGTTTTGTGAATTCCATACCAAAGCACAAGGATTAACTCCCACGGCAATGGTTGTAATCACTGAGTTCGTTTGACCATCAATCACCGTCACATTGTTACTAGATCCATTAACGCAATAGACTTTATTGTTTTGAGAATTCCAAACTAAAGCACGAGGACCACTTCCCGCAGGTATGGTTGTAATCACTGAGTTGGTTACCCCATCAATTATGGTCACATTGTTACTATTTTGATTAGCACAATAGATTTTGTTGTTTTGCGAATTCCAACAAAGTGCGTTAATATAGCTTCCTGTCGGAACTTTTGCTATCTTCTGATTAGTTGCGCCATCAATCACAATTACACAATTACCTAGCTCACCACCAACATAGATTTTATTGTTCGTCACATTACAGGTAAAGACTTGGGGATAGGTCATTCCGCTAAGCGAATCTGGAACATAGATTGTCGTTTCCAACCATTGAGCAGATAAGGAAGTAGTGAGTAGCGAACCGAGAGTAGCGAGTGTTACAACCATCAATTTTATGCTTTTCGTAACGCCTCCTTATTTTGTTATGACTAACTTTTTAGTTACCGTTTCATTCCCGACTCGCACAAAATAAACCCCGTTCTTTATCCCATCAAGCGAAATTCTTGTTTCGTGCTTGTTGACTCTTGCTTCTTTCACAATCTTTCCCGAAACATCGTATATCTTTATCTGTGAGTCATCAGCGGATTGCGGTAAGCGAAGAGTAAAAAACGCTTTCGCCGGGTTTGGATATACTTCAAGCATTGTGCGTGTAGCATTAAGCGTAGAGCTTTCTTCAATCCCCGACATCACATCCCGTATTACCGAGATGCTGGAACCTGTGTAATTGGCTGTGTAAATTTTATTCTGCTGAGGGTTATAAGTTAATGCACACGGTCCGCTTCCGACTGAAATTGTTGCAATTACCGAATTTATTACTCCATCAATTACCGTGACATTATCACTTAAATCATTAACACAGTAAACCTTATTATTTATGGAGTTATAACTTAAAGCAACAGGATGGTTTCCCGCAGGAATTGTCGCAATAACTGAATCGGTTGCGCCATCTATAATTGTTACAGTGCCATTATAAGTATTGTTCGCACAATATATCTTATTGTTGGTTGGATTATAAACCAAAGCTCGAGGCCACTCTCCAACCGGAACTGTCGCAATCACTACATCGGTATAACCATCGATTACAGTCACACTACTACTGTTAGCATTGACATAGTAAACCTTATTATTTATGGAGTTATAACTTAAAGCACAAGGATAGTTTCCCGCAGGAATTGTCGTAATAACTGAATCGGTTGCGCCATCTATAATTGTTACAGTGCCATTATAAGTATTGTTCGCACAATATATCTTATTGTTGGTTGGATTGAAAACTAACGCTGAAGGCCCATTTCCTGCTGGAATGGTTGCAATCACTTGATTGGTTGCGCCATCAATCGCCGATACATTATTACTACTGTAATTAGCGCAGTAGACCTTATTATTGGTCGGATTATAAGTTAGAGCTTCCGGACGTTCTCCTACTTGAATCCGCGTAATCACCTGATTTGTTGCGCCATTAATTGCGGTCACATTACCAATACCCCAATTAGCACAATAGACCTTATTGTTAATCGGATTATAAACCTGCACCCATGGACCCCCTCCTACCCAAATTGTCGCAATTATTTGATTGGTTAAACCATTAATCACGTATACAAAACCACTGCCGCCATTGGAGCAATAAATGCTATTATTGATTGAGTTATATACTAAATCAAGTGGCTTATCTCCTACTTGAACTAGTGCAATTATTTGATTTGTTGCACCATCAATTATCGTCACATTGTCACTACCAAAATTAGCACAATAGAGTGTATTATTTATCGGATTATAGGTCAACGCCCAAGGCGAGGCGCCGACATGAACGGTTGTGTCTACTTGATTGGTTATTCCATTAATCACAGAAATTTCATCGCTGAACGCATTCACACAATATATTTTATTATTTATTGAATTGTATAGTAAAGAACGAGGAGACTCTCCAACTTGAATGGTTGCAATTACTTGATTTGTTGCTCCCTCAATAACTGTGACACTACTATCATTTTCGTTAGCGCAATAAACCTTATTATTTATGGAGTTATAACTTAAAGCACAAGGATAGTTTCCCGCAGGAATTGTCGTAATAACTAAATTGGTTGCTCCGTCAATCACTGTCACATCATTGCTACTCAAATTAGCACAATAAACTTTGTTATTTGTCGGATTATAAACCAAAGCACGAGGACTACCTCCCACAGGTATTGTTGTAATCACTGAATCGGTCGCACCATCAACCACCGTTACATTGCCACCTGCGCAATAGACCTTGTTGTTTTGTGAATTCCAGACCAAAGCCTGAGGGTATCCTCCCACAGGTATTGTTGTAATCACTGAATCTGTCGCACCATCAATCACGGACACATTATAGCTACCATTCGCACAATAGACCTTGTTATTGGTCGGATTATATACTAAGGTAGAAGGTCCATCAACTGTAATTGTTGTAATCACACTATTGGTTGCACCATCAATCACGGTCACATTATTGCTGTGATAATTAGCAGAATAGACCTTATTAGTGGCGGTATTCCAACAAAGTGCATTAATATCTTCTCCTGTCGGTATCTTGGCAATCTTCTGATTCGTTGCACCATCAATTACAACTACACAGTCACCGAACATACCACCAACATAAATTCGATTATTTGTCACATTGTAAGTCGACGCTTGGGGGTAAACGATTCCAGAAAGCGGATCTGGAACAACAACCGTCGTTTCCAGCCATTGTGCAGACGCAGTAGTGAGTAGCGAGCAGAGAGTAAAAAGTAGTAAAAATAACAACTTAAACTGTTTCATACATTCTCCTTTTATCCCTTATTTTTTCCTTAATTACAATTTAAGCTAAAATTTTCAATTGTCAAGTGCTTTATTCATAATGATTACACAGATTTTGCAGAGCGAAGCTTTAATCTTACTTCTGATTCAATAGGATTTTATGGATAAAAGTGCTATTTCACTATCGATAGAATTTTTATAGTTTTAGATTTATCTTCTACCAATCCGAAAACCGGACAATTTCCGTTCCAACCTAAAATTCTGAAAGCGCCAAAGTTAAGATTAAAATATGATATATCTTCTGCGCTCAATTGTATTTCGGATTGTGTAATGACATTTCCTTCATTGTTTAATAGGTATAATTTAAATTCGCTTCTCTCTGGAATCGTTCGTTTATTTGGCACTCGGGCTGAGTCTGGGACCCCCCAAACTTCTATCACCCACCCTGAATTTGACACCCCCGCCCTTACTGGACGTTCAGAAAATTCTTTTCTAAATATTTCTTTTTTACTTTTAAGGTCGATAAGAATTAAATTATTTAATTCGCCTTGCTTAAAAGTATAATCACAAAAATGTAAGAAACGCTCATTATTAGAAAAAGCACCTGCCGTGTAGCTAATTCTTGTGGGGATTTGCATTATTAGCTCTCCTTTATTATTCATGATGAAAATATTAGCTGACGAATACTGAGGGGGAGGAGGTGCTCGTTTCATGCCTCCTTTAATAAGGCTCTCTTTAGGAATTTGCGGTCTTGGAATTTCGGTTCTGCCATCAATAAAAACAAATCCGCCTTTCGGTGAAATAGTTAATTCTCCAGTTGCCGCCTCTGGAATAAGATATTGCCACAGCACGCTTCCTTTAAAATCAAAAAGAGTTAATGTGTGTTGTCTTTTAAAGCTACCAAAAGGCGGACCCCTTGAAATTACCGCGGCTGTAAGTTTGCCATCATCTGAGATATTCTCCCAACCGACGTAATTAATTGTGTCGGCCAAAAAGTTTACATATGATACTACCGTGTGCTTAGTGCCATTTTTGCCGTATAAATCAAGCCCTACGCCAAATGCATCTTCTTCATTGAGTATCATAAATACGGAACCGTCATAAGAAGAAATTGTTGGGCGATTGTAATCTATACGAATTGGTAATTGCCATGTCGTTTCACCTTTGTCGTTATAAACTGTGAAGTTGCTATTAATAATTTTCCTATCTTGATAATCTGCTGAAGGATTGTCATATGTTGCACTATATACGCCAAAATATTTTCCGTGGTTAGAAAAATAAACATTTGACCAATATTTAAGATATGGAAGGTTCCAGATTACCTTGCCTTCCCGGTCCAAAATTCTTACTTCCAATTCGTATTTTGTATACGACCCTTTTGATGCGATTGAATCTATTTCACGTAAAACGACAATTTTAGGATAATATTTTATCTGTCCGTTTTGTTCATAAGACTCAAAGGCGACATCTTGTATTTCTTTGTCAAATTTTAGTTCGGTTAAAGTTTTTAATTGGTAATTCTGTTCAGCGGGTGCTAACCCAAGAAAAAGAAGACACAAAATGGCAAACAGTGTTCGGGTGTGCATTTCCTTCGCCTATTTAATTTTTAACTTTGCAACAAATATGTTCTCTGATGTTGGAGATTCAAACAGGATTTTAGTTCCGTCAGGTGACCATTCCGGATTCATCTCTGCTTCCTCAGGAGTGCTTGTAAGTTGAAATTTGTGTTTTCCGTCGGTGCTTATCAGATATAATTCCGAAATCCCCAACTCGCCTTCTCTTGGTCCTTGTCGAGCAATAAAATAAATCAACCAGTTTCCATCAGGTGACCATTGGAGGTATTCTTCTCCTTCGTGTATCAAAACCTGCCAGGATGTGCCACCTTCATCTGTTATAGCGGTATATGAAGAAGCCGAATCGACAATGTGAACCGCTATTTTATTTGCTGTTTTGGACCATACAGGATTTATAAAGCGGATTTTTGGTTTCTCTGCCCATTGAAGTCTTTTTTTCTCAGTTCCATCGGCATTAATCATCCATAATATATCCCAACCGACATCATATACGATTTTCTGTTGGCTTGTTATTTCCTTTGGAATTTTTCCGAATCTATCAAGTAGTATCCATTTTGGTTCTAACGGGTTTTTTGTTTCTTCGAAAAATCCAATATTACTATCTTCTAGCCATCGGACTTTAACCAACCCTGGTTCATATGGTCCATAAATGATTCTTATCTTGCCCGCTTCTACATTAACAACCTTTAACCAGAATACGCGGTCTTTTCCCTCGTAGTAATAGCTTGCCGAGATGTAGACAATCTCTCTGGAGTCTGGCGACCAAGCAAAGCACCACTCATTGTCATAAGAAGTCAATTGCCTTGCTTCTCCTTTTCCATCAGAACTTACGACCCAGATACCCTTGTTTTCAAAAGCGATTTTTTTACCATCCGGTGACCATTGGGCATCAATGCCTTTAGCAATAGCTTTGATATCAGAAATTTCAACTTGAACGGATTCTGGTTGTGGTTGTTTTATTTCTTCGCTTTTTTGGTGGGTCTGCCCCAAAGCAAACATTGGTAAAAATACAAGTAGAATACATAAAGAGTATCGTTTCTGCATAACAGATCCTTTATTCGCGTGGCGCACTAGTAATACACGCTCAATTCAGAATAATCCTATTATTAAATATGTCAAGTGCTTTATTCATAATGATTACACAGATTTTGTAGGGCGAGGTTACAACTTTGCATATAAAATACGCTGACTTGTAAGAGAGTCCTGCAAAAGTCTTGATAATTTTCAATAACTTACAGAAAAACAATTTAAAAGTTTTGACAAAACCGGCTTTTAGATTATAATTTAGTCATTGATTCAAAACTCATTCTTTGAAAATATT